>ERZ761607.73-NODE-73-length-233856-cov-10.861241_pt1 | contig 233856 bp, 198 predicted proteins | sample MGYA00511164_ERZ761607 | MGnify/ENA primary metagenome ERZ761607 (study PRJEB28899, sample SAMN02445080) | bioreactor sludge metagenome | biome: EBPR sludge | place: Australia: Brisbane, Thorneside Wastewater Treatment Plant | collected 2011-06-22 ... | reverse complement strand
TGGAAACTCCCGCCCCCGCCTATCCTCAAGAACTCGAAGACACCGGCCAAAGCGGCCAAGCCGTGATCGAAATGACGATCACCGCGGAAGGACAGGTGGATCAGGCCCGGGTGGAGTCGGCGGATCATCCCGCATTCGGCCACGCCGCCCTCGCAGTTCTGGAACAATGGCGTTTCGAGCCCGCCCGCCGCGACGGCGAGCCCATTGCCCGAAAGGTCGTCCTGCCCTTCCAATTTCGCGCACCGCTGGACCAGCAGTTCAACGCGATGATCGGCCGCAAGGTATTCCAGCACCTGCCGCCGGACACGGAAATCATCGATGAAGCGCAACTGAAGCGGAAACTGCGCCAAGACCACTCCGGCATGCTCAAGCCGGGCGTGGCGCTGACGCAGGCGACCATGGGCCAGCTGAGCACCATCCGCCATGTGCCGCCCGTCCTGCCCCGCTCCCTGCGGGATCGGGAGTTCGATGACGTGATCGCGGTGCGCTGCTTGGTCGCGCCCGACGGCTCGGTCATCAATCCCGAGCTGGAGGAGATGCCCAAAACCGCGGAATTGGCCGGGCCCGCCCTGCTGTCGGCGGCCGCGATTCGCTTCCATCCCCCGGAACTGGCCAATCGGTCCGCCTATGTGCGCACCACCGTCACCGTCGACTTCTCCACCGCCAAAAAACCGGAGAACAATCTGTGGTGGCAGAATGAAAAAGATGCGCCCTTGGCTTCGCCCGGCGACTCAGGCGTCCCAGCGCGGATGCGGGATTTTCTGCCGCGCTGATCCAACCGGCCGGAGGGCCGGATGGCTGCAACTGGGCGCCCCGATCTACGGTGCCGCGCCGTAAGCCAGCCGCGCGCGATCCATCCGTCCGGCGTAAAGGTGGATTTCATCGCGCAGGCTCAACAGTTGCTCGCGACTGGCCTCGTCGGTAGCCATCCGCAACGCGTGGGCCAAGATCGCCTGTGCCTCGGCCTGATAACCGTGCCGCGCATGGAGCCGGGCCACCGCAGCGATCAAACTAAGCCGACGCGGAAAGTAGCGTAAACCTTCCTGCAGCACGGCCAGCTGGCTGCGGCTCAGAGTGATGGCATGCCACTGCCAGACCTCCGCAAGCAACTCATAGCCCATCGGCTGGGCGGGAGCGAGGGCCCGCACGGAATCGAGCAATCCGACAATTTCCGCCAGTTTCGCCGTTTCCGCCGGACCTGCATCAGGCCGGAACTTGAGTTCTTGAATCCGGATACGGGCCAGCTCCCAATAAACCCGCGGCCGTGCCAGACCGCCCGCCACCGCCGCAGCCAGCAACGGCGCGGCCTCATCATCGTCCCCGGCATCACACGCAAACAGGCCGAGCAACCCCAGCACCCGGGCATCATCCGGCGCCTGCAACCGGGCCTGCTCCAAGGCATCGCGGGTCTGGGCCATGTAATGCGCGGTCAGCGTGGGAAAGTGCTGCCGCACATAGCGCATCTTGAGGCGGTCCAGATCCCCCTTGACCCAACCCACCTCCAGATCTCCGGCCCGGCGCAGCTCATAACGCGGAAGCAACTCAAACCGCGCCGGCCGCACTTCCACCGCCTGCCGCTGGCTCCGGACCAGATAACGGCGCATTTCGGTTTCCGTTTGGGCGTAGCCGAGCCGGAAAATCTTGCGGAAACCGGCCTCGGTGACCGGCCTCTCACCGGCTTGCTGCACGAGCTCCCACAGCAACGGCCAACGCGAAGACCGGGAGCCGCCATCCAGCGCCCAGCGCAGAAACAGCGCGGACTGAGCCTGCCACCGCGCCCGGCGTGGATCGCCGGGCGGCGGCGGATCTGCTTCAAAAACCTCTGCCAGTGGCAAGAGCTCGACGTTAAACCGCCGCCCGCTGCCTTCTCCGCCCAGCGCCGAGATCAATCCCTGCGTTGACTCCAGCCGGACCACCCCGCCCGGCCGCCGGAGCGCCTGGGGATTGGCACTGAAAGCCGTGACCCTCACGCCATAGGGATCCAACTCCGCCGACCGATAAAGTTCCAACATCCCTTCGACCAGCCAAGGCGGCATTCCGACCATGCGTCGCTCCAACACATGGCGCACATAATCCGGGGATAAGCCCAACTTGCCGGAGAAAAATCCCTCCTCGTCGATTTTGAGGTAAACAACGTAGCCATCGTAGTCCCAGAAACCGTGGTTGTGCTTCAACCAACCGGTGGACGAAGCGCCATCCCGCCCCATCCCCAGCCCCTCCAAGCGCCGGAACTCGGCCATGAGTTCCTCCGAAACCACCACCTGGCTGCGGTCAGAGTGCAGCACATACAGTTCAGGCACCGCCGGGGCGCCCTGCAGCTCCTCCGGCAGCAACAACGCCAGCGCTTCGTGCAGCCGGTGGATTTGCTCGATGGCCCGCTTGGTGGCCTCCTCCGTGCCAGCCGAAAGGACTTCAAACTTGCCCACCTGCGCATAGTGCCAGGACAGGGGCCGGGCATCCACGACATAGGGCGGCAGGGCGACGATCTCATTGCTGCCGCTGCCGCGGGCCAGGGCAATTGCGGCCAAGCCGTTGAAACCATCAAACTGGGCCACCAACGGTGTGCCGGCCAGCAACCGCTCCAGCGCCTCCCGGGGAGTAAACCGGCCTTGCACCGGGTTGGTCCGCACATGCCTAACCTCTTCCGTCGGATAGATCAGCTGAATGCCGCTCTGCTGGGCAAAGCGGTCCAGTGTGCGCTCTGCCGAACCGCCGGGCAGGTCAAAATCTCCGATACTCAGCGTCCCTGCCGGCCGGGCGAAATCCAAGCCCGCTGCGCGGCTCGCCGGCTCCGCGGCCAAGACCAGGCCAAACAGGCACGCCAGACGAAAAGCCACCGATCGCGCGGGCTTAGGGACGGCGCAATAATACGACATCGGTTGCGGTCCTTTCAGCCGTCACCCCATAATTGCTTTCCAACATGCGGACAAAACCCTCGATGTTGTCCGCCCGAAACCGGCCGCTGAGCGTAAGCGCGGCCAGCGTCTGATCCTCGATGATAAATCGCTGATCGTTCAACTCGCCCAATACCGCGACAATCTCGCCCAGCGGGGCCGCCCGCAGTTGCAGCCGGGGCGCCCGCCATTGCAACCGTTGCGCCATGGTTTCCTCGCTGAGGATTTCCACCGGCGGCACATCCTCAACGGCAGCGTAAGGCATCACGACCCGCCCCCGCACCGGAATCGGCAGCGGCCGGGGCGTCGCGCTAGCGGCTTGGTGAATCACCTCCACCCGGCCCTCCGTCACCAACACCTCCGCGGCATGATCGGCACGGTCCACCACAAAAGCCGTGCCCACGGCCCGGACTTCCACCGGCCCCACGTGCACGACAAAGGGCCGGGTGGCATCCGGCTGGACCGTGAAATGCGCCACGCCTTGGGTAAGCCGAATTTCGCGCCGCCCCTCCGAATATGCCACTTCGATCAGGGTTTGGTCATCATACTCCACCACGGAGCCATCGGCCAACAACCGCTGCGCCGGGCGGTGGATCACAATCGCCGCCGGTCCCGCCGGCGGCGGCACAGGATCACGCAGCACAAATTCACCGGGCGGTGCGGCCGGTCGGTCGGTTTCGCTCGCGGCCAGTTGGGGAGCCTCAATGGGGCCGGAAAAATGCATGACCGCCAGTCCGATGGTCACCACGGCCGCAGCCGCCAACCCCCAACCCCACTGCCGCCTGAACCGGCGGCGCCGGCGTTGCCTGGCCGCCAACCCATCAATCATGGCCTCCGCCAACCCGGCTGACCGCACCCGGTCAAGCCGATCCCACGGTGTCTGCACTTCCGCCCACGCGGCGGCATGCGCCGGGTCCGCCTCCAGCCACGCCCGCAGCTCTGCCTGCTCGGCAGGATTCAGGCCGGCATCGTTGCGCGCCAGCCAGTTGGCGGCGGTGTCGAAGACGGAATCGGAAGACGTCGGTTTCATGCTGGCACTGGTTTCAGCAGCGCACAATGCCGCGCTCGCGGAAATAGGCGGCGCACTTGGCAATGCCACGCCCAAGCTGCACCTGCACGGTTTGCTCGGAGAGCCCGAGCCGGGCCGCGATCTGCTTCTGCGGGAGTCCCTCCAGCTTGCGCAGGATGAAGATCTCGCGGCAGCGGGCCGGCAGGGTGTCGATGGCTTCCATGAGCAGTGCGATTTCGAGTTTCAGGTTGAGGGTCTCGGCGGTGTCCGGCCCCTTCTCCACGATGCCCGGGCCGGTCAATTCAGTTACCGGCTCATCGGAAAAAATTCGCGGGCGGCGCAGTTGGGCGAGAGCCGCATTCCGTGCCGTGGTAAAAAGATAGGCGCGGGGCGAGACAATCTCATGGTGCCGTTTGGTTTCCAACAGCCGCAGATAGCTCTCCTGCACAATGTCATCAATATCCCGCAGGGTGGGAAACTGGCCCCGCAAATAGGCGCGCAGCGCACCTTCGTGCGGCAGAACTTCATCCGTCAGCCAGCGGGATGATGGGGAGAGTGCGGGGTCTTCTGCCAACTTGGTGAAAGTCCATCGCCATGGCTCCGGGCAGGCAAGCTTGGGTTGCCGCCCGGCGAAAATCGTTCTCTGTTGTCGGCCGATGTCCCCCACCCTCCTCGTCCTCGCCGCCGGCATGGGGTCCCGCTACGGCGGGCTGAAGCAGCTCGATCCCGTCGGCCCCTCCGGTGAAACCGTCCTCGACTACGCGGTGTTCGACGCCCTGCGCGCCGGGTTCGGCCGGGTGGTTTTCATCATCCGGCGCGATTTCGAGGAGGTCTTCCGCACGCAGATCGGCGCCAAATACGCCGGCCGCATCCAGGTGGACTATGTGTTCCAGTCGTTGGACGCGCTGCCGGCCGGCTTCACGCCGCCGCCCGACCGGGAAAAACCCTGGGGCACCGGCCACGCGGTCTGGTGTGCCCGGGAGGCAGTGCGCGAGCCTTTCGCCGTCATCAATGCCGACGATTTCTACGGGGCTGACTCCTTCCGCCAGCTCGGCTATTTTCTGACCAGTCCGGCGGCCGCTCCGCGCGGATTCGATCCCATGTCGGGGCACCGCACACCGCGCACCGTCGCGGCCCAGTTTGCCATGGTGGGTTTTCGTCTGGCCAACACCCTGTCCGAACACGGCGCCGTTTCCCGCGGTGTCTGCACCACGGATGCAGAAGGCCGGCTGCAGGCCATTGTCGAGCAGACGGGGATCACGCCCGCGGCGGTCGGTGCCGGAAAGAAATATTCCGGCGAAGAGATCGTGTCCATGAACTGCTGGGGCTTCACGCCCGCGTTGTTTGCCGGGCTCGATGCGCAGTTGCGCACCTTTCTTGCCGAGCGCGGCCGGGAGGCCAAAAGCGAATTCTACCTGCCGGCGGCCGTCTCCACGATGATTGGCTTCGGCACCGCCGCCGTGAAGGTCCTGCCCACGTCCGCCACTTGGTTCGGTGTCACCTACCGGGAGGACCGGCCGCGCACCGTCGCTGAGCTCGCGGAGCTGGTGGAGGCCGGGCACTATCCGTCCAAGCTGTTTTGAGCCCGGCCGGCCGCGCCACATATATAAAATCGGCATGGCTTGGATTTCATCCGTGCCAACCGCCGCAATCCATGGCTGAAAAATCCCCATGACCGACTGGCCTGTCCTCAAAACCTACGCCGGGGAAAAACTCGCCCGCATCGCGCTGCCGGTCGGCGGCATCGGCACCGGCACCGTGTCGTTCTGCGGTTGGGGCGCCTGGCGGCACTGGGAGGTCGCCAACCGGCCCGCCAAGGGTTTCACCCCCACCGGACAGGGTCGCGCCGCGCCGTTCTTCGCCGTCCGCGCCGCCAAGCGCGGCGCACCGGCCGTGACCCGCCTGCTGGAAGGTCCGCTGCCCGTCGGCGAATGGGAGGGCGCCGAGGGGGCGCCGATGCCCAATGCCGGTCTCCCCCGGTTTCGCCGGGCGAAATTTCACGCCGCCTATCCTTTCGGCCAACTGGAGCTGGCCGATGACGCCGTGCCGCTCCGCGCGACGATGCAGGTTTTCAATCCGCTTATCCCGGGTGACAGTGCGCGCAGCGGTCTACCGGTGGCACTCGTGCGCGTGGTGTTGCGCAACCCTTCACGCGTGCCGGTGCGCGCCGCCGTCGCCGCCGTGCTGCCGAATTTTGTCGGCATGGACGGCTTCGCGCTCCAGCCCGATGAATTTCGCGGCAAGCTCGACCCCACCGGCGCGAAGGCCAACGCAAACACCCACCGCCGCGCCGCCGGCCTGGAGGGCATTGTGCTCAGCTCCGATGGCGTCGCGGCCGATCATCCTGCCCGGGGCACCCTCGCGCTCGCCACCACCGCCAGGCGCGGAGTCACGCACCGCACCGCTTGGGCCGAATACGGCTGGAGCGACGCCCTGCTGGATTTCTGGGACGACTTTTCCGCCGACGGGAAACTCGAACCGCGCACCGCCACCACCGACACCCCGACCGCCTCGCTCGCCGTCAGCGTGGAGGTGCCGCCGGCCGGCGAACGCGTGATCGAGTTCGTGCTCGCGTGGCATTTTCCCAATCGCGAGGCTTGGGGCACACCTGCCGGGGAAAAACCCGCCATCGTCGGTAATTATTACACGACGCAATTCGCGGATGCGTGGGCCGTCGCCGCCCACGCCGCCCGGCATTGGCCGGCGCTGGAACGCGACACCGCCGCCTTCGTCCAGAGCGTGGCGGCCTCGGACCTGCCGCCCGAGGTGCGCGAGGCCGCGCTCTTCAATCTTTCGACGCTGCGCTCACAGACCTGTTTCCGCACCGCCGACGGACGCTTCTTCGGCTGGGAAGGTTGCTTCGACCGCAAGGGCAGTTGCCACGGCAGTTGCACGCACGTGTGGAATTACGAGCACGCCACGGCGCATCTCTTTCCCGATCTCGCCCGCTCGATGCGGGAGACGGAATTCTCGGAGTATTCAATGTTTGATGACGGCCTCATGGGCTTTCGCGCCGGCCTGCCGCTCAAGCCGGGCGCCAGCCACCGGCTCGCCGCCGCCGACGGCCAGATGGGCTGTCTGCTCAAGCTGCACCGCGAATGGCGTCTCTCCGGCGACACGGCGTGGCTGCGCGCGCTCTGGCCGCACGCCCGGCGGGCGTTGGAATTTGCCTGGCTGCCCGGCAGCTGGGATGCCGACCAGGACGGCGTCATGGAAGGCTGCCAGCACAACACGATGGACGTGGAGTATTTCGGCCCCAACCCGCAGATGGCCTCGTGGTATCTCGGCGCGCTGTGCGCCGCGGCGGTGATGGCGCGGGCCGTGGACGAACCGGACTTCGCCGCCAAGTGCGACGATTTGTTCGCCCGCGGCCGGGCTTGGGTGGATGCAAACCTGTTCAACGGCGACTACTACGAGCACCATATCCGGCCGGCGAAGAGTTGGGACGACGTCCGCCCCGGCCTGGCCGTCGGCATGGGCACGAAAGATCCGGCCTCGCCGGATTTCCAGCTCGGAGCCGGCTGCCTGATCGACCAGCTCGCCGGCCAGGTGAACGCCCACTTCGAGGACCTCGGCCATGTGCTCGACCCCGCGCATGAGCGCGAGGCGCTCCGCGCCGTGCTCACGCACAACCGGCGGCGCGGTTTCGACGGACATTTCAACCATATGCGCAGCTACGTGCTCGGCGACGAAACCGCGCTGCTGATGGCCTCTTATCCGCGGGGCCACCGGCCGGCGCGGCCCTTCCCTTACTACACCGAGGTCATGACCGGCTTCGAATACTGCGCGGCCGTCCACCTCCTGCAGGAAGGCATGGTGCGGGAAGGACTGAACATCGTGCGCGACATCCGCGCCCGCTACGACGGCCGCAAACGCAATCCCTTCGACGAAGCCGAATGCGGCCACCACTACGCCCGCGCCCTCGCCAGTTGGGGCCTCATCCCCGCGTTCACCGGCTTTCATTACTCCGCCCTCACGCGCACGCTGCGGTTTGCCGCCGCCAAGCGTCGCGTCACCTGGCCTTGGAGCGCCGGGTCCGCCTGGGGTGCGGTGACCATCGAGCCGCGGCGCACCGGCCTGCACGCAACCGTGCGGGTAATCGGCGGGCGGCTGGCGCTGCGGCGGCTTGAGATCGGCCGGGCCGCGCTCGGGTTGCCCCGCCAAAAAACCATCGCCAGCGGGCAGGCGGTCGCCTTTCACCTTTCGTCTCCCGCATGAGCCGCACCCCCGTTCCGGACTACTTTGCCGATGTTCTGCGCCAGTTTCCGCTGGCCGGTCGCTGCCTCGCCACGGCGCCCTACGGCAGCGGCCACATCAACGACACCTTTATTGTTCACTACGAAACCGGCGGAGGCACACCGAAGCGCTATGTCGTTCAGCGCATCAACCATCATATTTTCAAAAACGTCCCGGCCTTGATGGAGAACGTGCAGCGTGTGACCGCCCACCTCGCGGCCAAAGACGGCCCCGGCTCCCGCGCTCTCTCGCTCGTGGCCGCACACGACGGCCGGCCGGTCATCCGCGACGAAGCCGGCAGCTGGTGGCGGGTTTATCATTTCATCGAGGGTGCGCATACCGTGGACCGCGTGACCAACGAAGCCGAGGCCCGCGAGGCCGCCACGGCCTTCGGCGACTTTCAAGCCAAGCTCGCCGACCTGCCCGGCGGCAGGCTGCAGGAAACGATCCCGAATTTTCACCACACCCGCAGCCGCTTCGAAAACTTTCGCCGCGCCGTGACGGCAGACCAAGCCGGCCGGGCCGCGACCGTGCGGGCGGAAATCGACTTCGCGTTTTCGCGGGAGAGCGATGCGGACGTGCTGCTGAACCTGCTGGCCAAGGGCGAGGTCTCCGAGCGGGTCACGCACAACGACACGAAGATCAACAACGTCATGCTGGACGACGTTACCCATCGCGCCGTGGCCGTCATCGACCTCGACACCGTCATGCCCGGGCTGCCGCTCTACGATTTCGGCGAGATGATGCGCACCTCGGCCAGCTCCGCCGCCGAGGATGATCCCAACCCGGCGAACATGCGGCTCGTGCTGCCTTATTTCCGCGTGCTGGTGGAGGGCTATCTCGCCTCCGCCGTCGGTGGCGTGCTCAACGCCACCGAGCGTGCCCACCTCGGTTTCGCCGGCAAGCTCATGACCTACGAGAACGGCCTGCGCTTTCTCACCGATTACCTGCAGGGCGACACCTATTACAAAATCGCCCATCCGCACCACAACCTCGACCGCTGCCGCACGCAGTTCGCCCTCGTGCGCGACATCGAGGCCCGTCAGGATGAAATGCACCGCATCCTCGAGCAGGTTTCCCGCCCATGAAATTCTCCCGCCCCGAAGCCGACGTTTTCGCGCCCGCCGGCGGCGATCCCGCCGCGGCCCTCGCGCGCACGACCCATCTCTGTGTCATCGCCCACCAGGATGACATTGAGATCAACGCCTGGCCGGCCGTCGCCGAATGCTATGGCCACCCCGACCGTTTCTTCACCGGCGTGGTCGTGACCAACGGCGCCGGCTCTCCGCGCAGCGGTCTTTTTGCCCACCACACCGACGAGCAGATGAAACAGGTGCGGATTGAGGAGCAGCGCGAGGCCGCCCGCCTCGGCCGCTACCACCTGCAGCTCCAGCTCGGACACCCGAGCGCCGATGTGAAAAAATCCGGCCATCCCGGCGTGCGGGCGGATCTCACCGCCATCTTTTCCGCCTGCCGACCGCAGGAGGTTTATCTGCACCAACCGCTCGACAAGCACGACACGCATGTGGCCGTGTTGCTGCGCTGTTTGGAAGCGATCCGGTCGCTGCCGGCCACCCAGCGCCCCGCCCGCGTGCTCGGCATCGAAGCCTGGCGCGGACTCGACTGGCTGTTGGACGACGAAAAGATCGCGCTGGATTGCGGCGCGCACCCGGAACTCGCGCTGCCGCTCATCCAAGTCTTCAAGTCACAGATCGCCGGCGGCAAACGCTACGACACCGCCGCCCTCGGGCGCCGCCAGGCCAACGCCACCTTCCACACCTCGCACGCCACCGACAAATTTTCCGAAGTCGCGTGGGCCCTAGATCTCACGCCGCTCGTGCGGAACGATTCCCTTTCCGTCGAAGCCTTCACGCTCGGCCACATCGACCGCTTCCGCGCCGACGTCGCAGGCCGGCTGGCAAAAATGAGGTAGGGTCCGCTCTCCGAGCGGACCGCGGCCTGCTTACCGGTGCCCGTGGTGCCGGCCCAGCGCGAGGCATTCGTCCGCCGGCAGCACGGCTTCCGAACACGACGGATGCCGCAGCGAGGCCGCGGCGACGCCGACGCCAAGTTCCAGACAACGCTCCATCGGCCACCTTTCGTGCAGACCGTATAGCACGCCGGCCGCAAAGGCATCGCCCGCGCCGACGGTGCCGGCGATCTCGGCCGACGGCAGGCGCACCGCGCCCTGAAAATGCACCTCCCCGGAGCGACCGACCGCGCAGGCCCCTTCGGGGTAATGCAGGATGACCCATTCGCGCACCCCGGCCGCGACCAGCCGGCGGCCGGCGGCCTCGACCTGCGCCCGATCAAGCGAGTCGCCGCGGCCCAGCGTGAGGCCGGTGAGTTTTTCCGCCTCGTAGTCGTTGGTAAACAGCACGTCCACCTCCGGCAACACCGGCAGCACGACCGATTGAAACCGGTCGCTGTTCTCGCTCACGCAGTCGAGCGAGGTCCGCAATCCCGCCGCCCGCGCCCGCGCCAGCACTTCCGCTGCGCGCGGCCGGCCATCCGCGCCGGGGGCATCCAGGTCATCGAGCAACAGCAGGTAGGCGAGGTGCAGGTGCCGCGCGCTGACACCGGTGAAATTAAAATCCGCCGGACCCAACTGCGCATTGGCGCCGCGGTTGTGGAAAAAAGTCCGCCGGCCGGTGCCGCGCACCGTCATTACATCGGTGTAGCCCGTCGCCGCGCCGGGACGCACCCGTAGCCGCACGGTGTCGATGCCGTGAGCCGCGCAGTCGGCGAGGATGGTGCGGCCGTTTTCATCGTCGCCCACGAGCCCAAGTCCGGCGAGAGGGAACGGCGCGCGCAGCTTCGCCAGGTCCTTGAGCACATTGTAAGGGCCGCCGCCGTTGTGGGCCGACTGCCCCGTGATGTTGGCGAGGCCGTCCTGCGGCGGCCAGCCGTCGATGAGCTTCACATGGTCGATCAGCCAGTTGCCGGCGGCAAGAATTCCGGAGCGCATGGGATTCAACGGTCCGAGATGAGCCGGATCTGCGCGGGCTCGTCTTCCTCGATGCCGGGGAACCGGCCGACGTCCGGATTGAGGAAGAAATTGTCATGCAGGTCGTCGTTGGCGGTGGAAACCTCGCCGATGATGCACTCGGCGCTCGTCGGATAAAATTCATGCCAGATGCCGGGCACGAGCGTGATGCGCGAACCGGCGGGCAAGGCGAACGGCTCGCCGGTCCGCACGGTGGCGGGCTCGCCGTTGACCGGCACGACCAAGGTCGGCGGCAGGCTGCTCCCGCGGTCGGGCCGCTTCGGCCACAGCTTCAGCGTGAGTTCCCCCACGCGGCAGATGATGTCCTCTTTCTTTTTCGCGTGCGTGTGGCACGGCGTGGTCTGCCCGCGGCGCGCATACATGAGCTTCTCGCAATACTCCGGCTCGGTCGCGAGGTTGATGAGCGTAAGGCCGAAGCGCGGAAAATCGCGCAGGCCAAAATCCGTGATATCCCAACGGGGCGCGGGCGGCAGCGTCCAGTGATGGCGGGCGAAAAAGGCGCGGGCGGCTTGGTAAGCGGTGTTGAGCTCGGAGCGTTTCATGGGGTGAGGTCGATGGCGGGGTGCGGACCGGTCACAACGGCACGACCCGTTGTTCGCGGTGCGAGGCCAGCGCCGCGGCCCAGATCTCGTGATGGGCCACCGCTTCGTCCGGCGTGGCACAGCCGAACTTGTCGCCCAGCAAACCGGCGCGCTCGGCAATGAAGGCCGCCCACATCTGCTGGAGAATGTCGGGGAAGCCCGGCTCGAAGATGCCGCCGGTGATGGTCCTGAAGGGCGTGCCGAAGCCTAGGTCGGTCTTCTCCCACCACTGCTCCTTGTCGCGCCGGTAGCTCCAGAAGGTTTTCGGTTCCTTGGTCGAAAACCGCACGCCGCGCTCGGTGCCGAGCACCTCGAAGATCCAGGTATTCGTCTCTGTGGGCGCGAGGCGTTTCATTTCCAACGTCAGCGGCGTAGCGTGGCCGGCGATCGGCGCGGTGCAGTGCAGCGTGGCGTTGTCCCAGGTGTCGCAGGCGGCCATGCCGCCCTTGCCGTCGGGCCGCTCGGGATAGATTTTCTGCAACTGCGCGTAAACGGCCGCGGGTTTCCAGCCGAGGCGCAGCGGCACATGCGCCACGTGCATCCCGAGGTCGCCCATCACGCCGATCTCGCCGCAGAACTTCGCCTGCCGCTTCCAGTTGATGGGCTTGAGCGGATCAAGGTCGCTCGAATGCAGGAAGGCGCATTTCGCCTCCAGCACGCGGCCGAGCGCGCCGCCGGCCGCCAGTTGCCAGGCGCGGTGCACGCCGGGCAGGAAGGGGAACTCCGAGGATACGCGCACGAAGCGCCCGAGCCGCCTGGCTTCGTCGCGGATGCGGCGCGCCGCGGCCAGATCGATGCCAAAGGGTTTTTCCGCAAACAGGTCCTTCCCGGCGCGCAGCACGTCCAGGTAGATCTCCTCGTGCAGGTGATGCGGCACGGCGGCGTAGATCACATCGATGTCTTCGCGCGCGAGCAGGTCGCGGTGATTGGTGGCGAAATGCTTCACGGTCGGCACCTGCCGGAACCAGTCGAGCAGCGCGGGCTGCAGGTCGCAGACGCCGGTGAGTTCGGCGCGCACGGGAAAATCGACCAGCGCAAACCAGCGGGCGAGCGCGCTGGCGGCTTCGCGGCCCATGAGGCCGCCGCCGATGATGCCGACGCGGACAGTGGCAGAGGTGGCGGACATCGGGATCAGCGGAGGAAACGCATCGCCTGCGGGGCGGTGAGTCCGTCATGCACCACGGCCATGAGGGCCTTGGTGATGGCGGCGGGCTTCGGATGCTGGATGATGTTGCGGCCGTAAACAATGCCGGCCGCGCCCTGCTTCAGCAGTTCCTCGGTGCGCACGAGGATCTCCGCCTCGGGTGCCTTGCTGCCGCCGCGGACCAGCACGGGGATGCTGCCGGCGATCTCAATCACGCGGTGATATTGCAGCACGTCGTCGGACGGGTCGGCCTTGATGATGTCCGCGCCGAGCTCGACGGCCTGGCGCACGAGGGGCAGGATCTTGTTGATGTCGCCGTCCACCATGTAGCCGCCCGCCTTGGCGTTGGGCTGGAAGACCAGCGGTTCGATCATGAGCGGCATGCCGTATTGTTCGCACTGCGGCTTCAGGCGCAGGATGTTCTGGATGCATTGGTCGGCGAGCTCGGGCTGGTCGGGGATGCGGAACAGGTTCACCACCACGCAGGAGGCATCGAGACGCACCGCCTGCAGGACCGGATCCTCGATCATGCGCGAGTAAAGCGTGCGCGGGAGCTGGCTGCCATAGACGTTGGCGACGTCGGTGCGGAGCACGAGCGCCGGCTTCGGCCGCAGCGGGATGCGCTGCAACTGCGGGGCTTGGCCGATCGTGAGCTGGATGGCATCGGGCGCGGCGGCGACCAGGGCTTCGACGGCTTGCTGGATGTTCTCAATGCCGCTGAGGAAAGCCGCTTCGTTGAAGAAGCCGTGGTCCAGCGCCACATCGAAGCAGCGGTTGGTCTTGGGATTGAAGAGCCGGTAAAGGCGGGCGATTTTCATGGGAGAGTTTATTTCGGCAGGCCGACTCCGGCGGCAGCCAGTTGGGATTTTTGATCAATAGTCAGGATATGGTCCGTGACAACAGAGGTGAATGTCTTCCACGGCGCATAAACCAAGGTCGAAGACTGGCCCCATTTGCCGGCATGCGCCACCAGGATGCGTTGCCGGGCGCGCCGGAGCACCTCGGCCTTGAGCGCGGCATCGCTCAACTCGGCGGTCGCCGGCCCGCGGTCGGTCTGGATGCCCGAGCAACCGACCACCGCCACATCGAAACTCAGGTGTTCCAGCCAGCTCTGCGCCAGCGCCCCGGTCAGGGCGAGGCTGACCGGCCGCACCGTGCCGCCGATACCCACCAAGGTCGCGCGGGCCTCGCCCGCCAAAGCGAGCAACGGCACGGAGTTGGTGAAAATCTGCAGTTTCGGCCGGTCCAGCAACGCCCGGCCCACTTCCAGACAGGTGGTGCCGCCATCAATAAAAACCACCCCGTGCATCGGGAGCAGGGCCGCGGCTTTTTGCCCGAGCCGGCCCTTGGCCCCGGCCGCGCGGGCCGCTTTTTGCTCAAACGGGGGCTCCCGGAGCGAAAATTCACAGGGCAAGACCCCGCCATGCGTGCGTTTCAGCAACCCGCGATTGGCCAAGCTTGAGATATCGCGCCGCAAGGTAGCCGCAGACACCTGCAAACGATTTTGCAAGTCGTTGGTTTCCAGACTCCCGGCATCAGCCAGTAGCGACAGGATCGCACGGTGTCTTTCCGGGGCCATCATGAGTCCTTAACACAGCGCCAAAGTCAGCTTTTGCCAAGCCAAAGCGTCAGATACGCTCATATCGCTCATTAACATTCACCGTCGAAAGTTGCTTTAGCCCGGCCCCTGGCCCACGTTCCGCCCTCCCAACATGCCAGCCGCCTCGACCGAGCTCTTCGTCATCTGCTGCCTGCTGCTCGTCAACGGCCTCCTGGCCATGGCGGAAATTGCCGTCGTGTCCGCCCGCAAGGCCCGGTTGCAAGTCCTCGCCGACCGGGGCGACCCGCGCGCGCGCCTCGCACTCGGCATCGCGGAGCAACCCACCCGCTTCCTCTCCACGATCCAGATCGGCATCACGCTGATCGGCATTCTGGCCGGCGTCTTCGGCGGTGCCCGGCTCGCCGACAATGCCAGCGCCATGATCGCACAGGTGGAGTTCCTGTCCCCCTATGCTGATGCCTTGGGCATCGCCTTCATTGTCTCGGCCATCACGCTGGCCTCGGTCATCGTGGGCGAACTCATCCCGAAACGCCTCGCCCTACACAGCCCGGAACGCGTGGCCATGGCGCTCACCGGCCCCATCGGCGTGTTCGCCCGCATCGTGGCGCCGGTGGCGAATGCCCTCGCCTTCGTGACCGACCGCGTCCTGCGGCTCTTCGGCATCGGCCAGCCGGAGGACGCCCCCATCACCGAAGACGAGGTGCGCAGCCTCATCCGCAAGGGCATCCACGCCGGCACCTTCCACCAGGCGGAGGAGCAGATGGTCGAGGGCGTGCTCGCCCTCGATCAACTGCCGGTGACCGCGCTCATGACGCCGCGGCCGAAGATCGTCTTTCTCAACTTGGATGACTCCGACGAGGTCAACTGGCGCAAGGTCGTCGCCAGCGGCCATTCCTATTTCCCGGTTTACCAAACCAGCCGCGACCAGGTCGTGGGCCTCGTCGCCGTCAAGGCGCTCTGGGCGCACTCCGCCATCGGCCTGCCCACCGCGCTCAAGAACCTGCTCGTGCCCGCCTTTTTCGTCCCCGAGACGATGAACGCGATGCACCTGCTGGAGCAGTTCAAGAAATCCGGCAAGCACCTCGCCCTCGTGAACGACGAGTTCGGGACCGTGCAGGGTCTCGTCACGTTGAAGGACGTGCTCGAGGCCATCGTCGGTGCGCTGCCGGAGCCGGGCCAGCGCAGCCAGGCGGCCGTGAAGCAGCGCGAGGACGGCTCGTGGCTCATCGACGCCACCCTCGCCATCGACGAGCTGAAGGAGCTGCTGCGCGTGACCGGCGACCTCCCGCACGAGGACACCGCGGATTTCCAGACCTTGGGCGGTTTTGTGATGACACACTTCGGCCGCATCCCCGCCGCCGGCGACCATTTCACCTGGAACGGCTGGCGCTTCGAGGTCATGGACATGGACCGGCATCGCATCGACAAGATGCTGGTGTCCCGCGCTCCGGACGCCGCCGTCCAGAAGGCCTCGGCCTGAGCGGCTTCACGCCGGCTGCGAACAACTTGTCGGCAAAAACCCGTTGCCACGGCCCCGGGCCGGCGCGACCTTTCCGCTCCCAGTCATGAGCGAGCCATGCAAGACCCCTTCACCGGACAACCGACCTGCATCCAAGGCGGGCGCCTCCCCGCGGACGCCGAGCGAAGCGCGCTTCACGACGATCACCGCCGAAGACTGGAAGCGCTCGATCGTTTCGTCGCGGCAGCGGCGCGCGTCGGCATCGGCACGGATCCGGACGATGACATCGTCCACTGGGAACCCGACGAAGTAGGCTTGCTGGCCGCGGCGGACCCGCTGTGGCAGGAGCTGGACGCGGCCGCGCGGGCCTTCCGCGCCACCCTGCCGCTGCTGGCCTTGGAAGACTTTGGTTTTCCCCCGGATGTGGAGGATCTGCTGGGTGAGGCCGGGCCGCACCTGCGCCCCATCAGCAGCGGCGTGGAGGCCACCGCCTTCGAGGCGGCGGACCACTCCATCTACAAGTTTTTCATGCCGCGCGAAGACGGCCGCATCGGCGGCACGTTCGCGTTTCACCGCGGGGAAGAGACGGCCCTGCTGGCCGTGGCCAGCGACGGCACCTACCGCGCCATGCTGGAGAAATTTGATCTCATCCTCCGGCTCGACGGCATGCCGACGGAAGTGCTCGGCGTGACCCGCCGCGAAGGTATCCTCATCACCAAACAGACCCTGGGCGAACGCCTGCCCGAAAACGCCGACACCTCACGCCTGCAACCGCCCGCGCTCATTCCCCTGCCCGCCCGCTTCCTGCGGGCCCACCGGGATCATCCGCGCCTGTTTTTCCGGGATGGCCGCCCCTGGCTCGTCGCCGACCTGCACGCCAAAAACCTCGTGCGCGCGGCCGACGGCCGCCACCGCGCCATCGACCTGTTGGCCGCGCCCCTGCCGCGCGATCTGGTCGCGGCCGAACCGCTGCTGGCCGGCTGGCTGGATCGCGTGCAACTCGATCCGGGCGCCTCCGCCCTGCCCGGGGCGCTGGACGAGGACCTGTAAAGGCCGGTCGCGGCTTACTCTGCCGCGAGGACTTTCAGCACATCGGCGGCCTGCTGGCCGGTGGAGGCACTGTGATCCGCCCAGATGATTTTCCCGTCCTTGATCAGATAAGCCTGACGCTTCGCAAAGCCCATCGTGGTCGGCACGCCAAAGGCCTCGACCACTTTTTTGTCGTGATCGGCGAGCAACGTGAAGGGCAGGTTGTATTTCGCCTTAAACTTCGCCTGCGCTTCCGGCTTGTCGGTGCTCACGCCGATAACCGCCACGCCTTTTTCCAGCAACTCCGCATAGGCATCGCGTAGCGAACAGCCCTGCGCCGTGCAGCCCGGTGTGTCGGCCTTGGGGTAGAAATAGACCAGCGTGTAGGTGTTGGCGGCGTAAACCTCGCCGAGCGCCAGCGGCGCGCCGGTTTCGGTGGGGGCGGTGACGAGCGGAGCGGCGGCCCCGACGGCGAGCGGTTGGGCGGAGGAGAAGAGCGACATGGTGAGAAAAACGGCCGAGGCGGTGAGGAAACGAAGTTTCATGCAGGTTCACCAGTATCACGGGGCGGCGATTTCGCAAGCGGCCGGACCGGACCATTTCCGGCTGGCGGCCAATCTGGCCCGTTCTAGGGTGCCGTTACCCCATTCCATGCGCTTCCCCGCCGACCCCGCCCGCACCACTCTCCCCGCCGCGGCCATCGCCGCGTTCAATGAACGTGGCTACCACATTCAGCCCGGTGTTTTCTCCACCGCGGAAGTGGCGCAGCTCAACGCCGCCGCCGACCGTGTCATCGCCAGGGATTTTGAAAAAGGTGCGCCGCCCGACGGCTTCACCGGCCGAGATGGCGACCCGCTCGCGGTCATCAAAATCGACAACGCCTGGAAAGCCGACGCCACGCTGGCCGACGCCGCCCTGAGCCCGCGCCTCGGCCATATCGCCGCCCAGCTCATCGGGGCCCCCGGCATCCGGATGTGGCACGACCAGTTGCTCGACAAACCCGCGCACGGCGGTCGTGTCATCACCTGGCACCAGGACTGGGCCTACTGGCAGATGATCGCCGAGTGCCGGACCGTCACCTGCTGGATCGCCCTCGACGACGTGCGGCCCGACTCCGGCCCGATGGTTTTCCTCGAAGGCTCGCATAAGCTCGGCATCTGGAAACTCCCCACCGGCATCACCGGTGACGATGTCCAGAAGCCCGCGGTGCCCGCCGACTTCAACGGCCGCGAGGTGCCGGTCATCATCCCCAAGGGCAGCGTCTCCTTTCATCACGGCCTGACACTGCACGGCAGCGACCGCAACTTCTCCGCGTTCCGCCGCCGCGCCTTCGTCTCGCACGTCATGTCCACCGAGTGCACCTACCGGCCGATGCAGGAGCACATGAACGAGTTCGTGATGCAAAAGCAGCCCGATCACCCCGCCGCGGGCGAAAAGTTCCGCGGCCCGCAGTTTCCGGTCATGTGGCCCATCGCAAGTTGACCCGCGCAAGGTCTCTCAAACCGGACTGGCCGCAAAGAGGCGCAAAAGTCAGCCCGCATTTGTGGCTCACGAGGCGCCTATAGGCGCGCGGGCGAGGCCCTTAACTAAACTGTCTCTTTTGCGCCTTTTTGCGGCCAAAATCTCCGGCCTGTTCACTTCCCTGCCGTCAGTGTCTTCGCCGCGGCCTGGGCCTTGAGGCAGAGCTCGGCGGCCTTGAAGGTGTGCGCCTGCGTCATCGCCTTTTCCGTGCGGTTAAGGCAATCGAGGATGAGTTCGCCGAAAAAGCGGAAGCCCACCTGTCCCGCCACGCTGAAGCGTTGCTCGCCCTTGTCATCCACGAGGATGAGGTTGTCGCCCGTCGCGCTGTGGCCGACGTCGAGGTATTTGCGCAGCTCGATGTAGCCCTTCGTGCCCAGAATCATTGTGCGGCCGTCGCCCCATGTGCTGAGCCCATTCGGCGTGAACCAGTCCACGCGGAAGTAATTCGCCGCGCCGTTGTCACCGGTGAGCGTGGCCTCGCCGAAATCCTCCAGCTCCGGCGTGTCGGGGTTTGCGTAGTTGCCCACGGCCGCATGCGTGACGGTGGCGTCGGTCGCACCGCTGTAGAAAAGGAACTGCTCGCACTGATGGCTGCCGATGTCGCACAGGATGCCGCCATATTTCGCCTTCTCAAAAAACCACGCCGGCCGGGAGGCCTTGGCCAGCCGGTGCGGCCCAAGCCCGAGCACCTGCACGACCCGGCCGATCGCACCGCCGTGCACGAGGTCACCGGCGTGCATGCCGGCCTCGGAGTGCAGCCGCTCGCTGTAATACACCGCATACTTGCGGCCGGTCGCAGCGGCCACGCGGCGCGCCTCGGCGAGCTGGTCGAGCGCTGTGAACGGTGTCTTGTCGGTGAAATAATCCTTCCCCGCCTGCATCACGCGGCAGCCCAAGGGTCCGCGGTCGCACGGCACCGCCGCCGCGGCCACCAGCTTCACCGCGGCATCGTCGAGAATCTCGTCGAGGCTGCGCGCCACCTTAACTTGCGGATACACTTTGCGAAACGCCTCCACCTTGGCTGGATCCGGATCGTAAACCCACTTTGGCGTCGCCCCGGCCTCGTTGAGCCCGTTGCTCATGCCGTAAATGTGCCCGTGGTCGAGATGCGCCGCCGCATAGACGAACTCGCCGGGCTGCACCACCGGCCGGGGCTTGCCCTGCGGGGCGTAGTTCATGCCGTCGGATTTTTGGGCCATGCGGCCATCACGCCGCTCTCCGGCCGGCCCGTCAATTGCTTTGCCCGGCCCGGAACTGGTCCCTCAAACTGACTATATGAACGCCTCCGCTCCGCCGTTTGGCTTCGCCATCCTCGGCACCGGGATGATCGCCGGTTTTCATGCCCGGGCCATCCGCGAGATACCCGGGGCCCGGCTCGTCGGCTTCTGGGGTCGCCGCGAGGAAAAAGCCCGGGCGCTCGCCCAGGAGCATGGCGCTCCGGTTGCCACCACCGACCTTGAGGCCCTGGTGCAGCGACCCGATGTTCAGGTGGTCTGCATCACCACACCAAGCGGCGCTCACCTCGAACCCGCGCTGGCCGCGATCCGCGCCGGCAAGCACGTCGTGGTGGAAAAACCGCTCGAAATCACGGTCGGGCGCACCGATGCGCTGCTGCAGGCCGCAGCCCAGGCCGGTGTGGTCGTCGCGCCGATTTTCCAATCACGTTTCGGCGCGGGCGCACAGCGGGTAAAAGCCGCGATCACGTCCGGCCGGCTCGGCCGGCGGGTGCTCGCCAGCGCCTATGTGAAATGGCACCGCACCGCGGACTACTACGCCGCCCAGCCTTGGAAGGGTTCGCTTACGCTCGACGGCGGCGGCGCCGTGATGAACCAGGCCATCCACGGCCTCGACCTGTTGCAGTGGTTCGCCGGGATGCCGGCCGAGATTTTTGCGTGGACCACCCGGCGCGTGCACACCGGCATCGAGGCCGAGGACACCGCCGTGGCCGCGCTGCGCTATGCGGATGGCACCCTCGGCACGATTGAGGCCAGCACCGCCCTCTGGCCGGGATGGTCGCGCCGCATCGAGCTTTGCGGTGAGCACGGTTCCCTCGTGCTGGAGGACGACCGGATCACCCGCTGGGAATTTCGGGAAAAGCAAACCGGTGACGATGCAGTCCTCACAGGTTCGACCAACGCCCTCGGCTCCGGCGCCAGCGCGCCCAATGCCATCAGCCACGAAGGCCACCTGCGCCAGATTCAAAACCTCGTCGCCCACCTGCGCGACGGCAGTCCGCTGGCGATTGACGGAGCCGAAGCCCGCAAGGCCGTGGCGCTCGTCTGCGCGCTCTATGAATCCGCCGAGCACAGCAGGCCGGTGACACTGTAGTTCCACTGTGGTGCTCAACTCATACCACCGAGCAACTGCGACAGGCAAAGGTAGGGGCGGTTATCCTTAACCGCCCGGTTTGGCGTGACATTTCCTGCGGTCCGCTCGGAGAGCGGACCCTACCCGGCGCTACCGCGCCGCAGTGCAACGGCCTTAGTTTGCTTGTAACCGCCCTAAACGCGTCCGGCTGCGCACTCGAATGTCGCATCCAGCGGCCACACCGGTCGCCGCAGATGGCGGAAGGTGAAAACCTCCACGTTGCTCGAGCACGGTCCGGGCGTGTCCACGAAATACGAAGCGGTCATGATCGGGTCGTAGGCCTGCCGGTGGGCCACCGCCGCCTTCACGCCGATTACCTTCAGCTTCTCCGGGTCGATGCCCTGGCTCCGCCACTGGCCGAGGTCGAAGGGCGGCGTCTTCCGACTCGTTAGCAAAATCGTGATTCCACGGTGCCGCACCACCGCGCACGGCCCCATGTCGATGTGCCGGCCGCGCATCGAGGCCAGATGGCTGTGAATGTCCTCCAGCTCGAATTTGCCGTCGCTCGTGGAGACCACCACCACGGTCAGCTCGACCGGACCCGGGTCGAGGGGCGAGCCCCGCCCGCCGATGGCCAGCGTCAACTGCGCCCCGAGGCCGGCTTGCGTCGCCGCGCTTACCGCAGCCGGATCGTTGATGATCACGGCGGAGTCAGACACATCGAACTTGAGCACCCCGCGCAGCACGCCCGTGCCGTCGCCCGGCGCGCCGCCGCCGATGTTGTCGGCCGGTTCGACCAGCAGCACCGGTCCCGCCTGCACGGGCAGGATCTTTTGCAGCACCACTTCCACGCCGGGATAGGTGACCACACCGGCCTCGCGCCAGCGCCAAGCCTCGCGGCAAAACCGCTCCAGATGCGGCTGCACTTGTTCCGCCGGCGCGGGCGAAACCAGGCTGAACGACAATCCGGTCTCGGGTGTGTCGGCAAAGGAGAAGCCCGGCGTAACGTTCATTTCCCAGATCCACGCATCCTCGGCCTCCAGCGCCCGCGCCATTGCGTTCAGCCCGCGCATCGGGTCCTGCGCCGTGCCGGTGCCCGGCGGCGCCCAGATGATCGGCGCGCGCCGCCAGTGGGTGTGCGGCACGGTGCCGGTGTCGAGGCAGCGCTGCAGCAGCCGGGCCGCGCGCACCGCCGTGGCCTGCGCATCGGTGTGCGGGTTTTCGCGGTAGGCAATGAGCGCGTTGGCGTGCGCCGCCATGCGCGCGGTCACGTTGGCGTGCAGGTCGAGCACGGCAAAGACCGGCAGGGTCGCCAAACCCGGCAGTTGCCGCAGCCGGGCCAGCACCTCGCCTTCCACATCCGGGTGGGACTCCGTCGCCATCGCGCCGTGCAGGATCAAGAAAACCGCATCCAGACCGCGGGCGGCCTCGCGCTCCGCCGCGGCCGCGAACTCCGTCCAAAAATGATCCAGCACCGCGTCTGCCACCATCGCGCTCGGCGTGCCGCGGAGATCAATCGTGGGCACCACCTCCCAGCCCGCCGCTTCCGCCACTTCCAGAAAACCCGCGGTGGGCGAACCATCGCCGGCCTTGGCCAGGATACCCGCCCCCCGGGTTACGGCAAAGTCCGCCAGCGTCGTCCGGCCCTCGAGGAAGGTATGCGTCTCATGAAACAATCCGGCGAGAAGGATGCGGCGCGACATGATGGGAGTGACTAGGCCGTCGGCTTCCAGGTGGCCGCATGCCGGGCGAAGGCGGCCGCCGCCCGTTGCAGCGCCTCATCAATGTCCTTTTCCGTGTGCACCAGGCTGATGGACCACAAACCGCGCTCGATGGCGCTCACGCCTTCCTCCAGCAGGCAGCGGCGCAGGTGCGCCCAGCGCGGCGCATCATGCCGCCGCACGTAGTCGCGGTAATCGTTTACCGGTCCGGGAGCGGCACCCGGTTTGAGCATCACGGTATGGAAAATCAACCCGGGCCCCTGCGGGTGCAGCGGGACGCCGTGTTGGGCCGCGAGGGCGGCCAGACCGGCCATAAGTTTTTTGCCCAACGCCTGGATACCCTGCGGGTGCGTGCCGCCCAGCGCCAGCACCTGGTCGAGGCACCATTGGCTCGCCGCGAGACAGAGCGGATTGCCGTTCAACGTGCCGGCATGGACAACCTCGCCCGAAAGGATCTTCGCCATCGCCGCCTTGGTGCCCGCCAGCGCGGCAAAGGGCAGCCCGCCGCCCACGGCTTTGCCCAAGATAGTGAGGTCGGGCCGGTAGCCGTAGTAGCCCTGCGCACAACCGGCGCCGAAGCGGAAACCGGTGATGGTCTCGTCGGAAATCATCAGCATGCCGTCGCGGTCGCACAGCTCGCGGATGGCCGCCATGAGTCCCGCCACCGGCTCGATGCAGCAGGTGTTGCACAGCGCGGGCTCGAAGACGATCGCGGCAATCTGCCCGCGGTGCTCGTCCACGCGCCGGCGCAGGTGCGCGATGTCGTTCCACCGCGCGACCACGAATTTGCCGAGCACCTCCGGGATGACGCCCTGGCTCGGGTGCAATTGGGCTGGATGCTCGTCGTCGCCCCATTTGTCCGCCGGGTTGGCGAAACCCACCAGCCCCTCGTCGGCCCAGCCGTGGTAATGGCCCTCGAAGCGCAGGATGAGCGGCCGCCCGGTGTGCGCCCGCGCCAGCCGGAAGGCGGCGGTCACGACCTCGGTCGCCGAGTTGTTGAAGCGCACCAGCTCCGCCGAGGGGATCATCTGCTGGATACGCTCCGCCACCTCCAGCTCCAGTTCGCATTGGCCCGCCCAGTGGGTGCCGCGCGCCGCCTGCGCCGCGATGGCCTCCGCCATGCCGGCGGGGGCATGGCCGTAAAGCAGCGCGCCCTGGCCGAGCTTGAAATCGATGTATTCGTTGCCGTCCACGTCCCACAGGCGCGCGCCGCGGCCATGCGTGAAGTAGAGGGGCACCGGCGTCTCCAGCTTGCGGATGCCGCTGTTGACGCCGCCCGCGATGCTGCGCTGGGCGCGCTCGAACAGGGCCTGGGATTTTGTGAAGGTGTAGGGCATGGGAAAATCAGGCGCTGGCGGGAGCCTGCTCCCGCACATCAAGCAGGGCGGCGACGAGGGCGGCGCGCTGGCGCGGCGGGTAACGGTGCACGGGCACGGCCACGCTGATCGCGGCCAGCGGTTCGCCCAGCCAGTCGAGCGGGACCGCCACGCAGGCCACGCCCGTCACCGTCTCCTCCTCCTCGAGGGCGTAGCCGCGTTGGCGCGTGTCGGCCAGTTCCTGCACCAGCTTTGTGCGCCGCGGGCCGCGGGCCGCCGCCTTGTGCACCAGCCGGCGCTGCTGCTCGTCCGGCAGCCCCGCGACAATGGCCCGGCCGAGCGCCGTGGTGTGGAAGGGGTCCCGCGCGCCCGGTTTCACGATCCAGCGCAGCGGCTGGCTGGTCTCCAGCACATCCACATAGCGCACGAACAGTCCCTCGAGGACGCCGAGGTTCACCGTTTCGTCGAAGCGGGCCTGCAGCCGCTCCATGACGGGACGCGCCTTGAGCCGCAGCGACTCGTCCCGCCCGTGCGTGCGCAGCGAACCGAGCCGCTCGGCGAGCCGGTAGGCGCCGCGCTCGTCCGACTGGGCCACGTAGCCGAGATCCCGCAGGCTGCGGAGAATGCGGTGCACCGTCGGCTTGGGCAGCCGGCTTTCCTCCGCCAGCTCCGCGAGCGTGAGATGCCGCCCGGTGCGGGCCAGCACCTCGAGGATCGAGAAGGCTTTGTCGAGGACGGCGATGCTCATCGTTTTTTGCTTTCCAATCATTCCACAATGTGAAACATCCATTTCGTCAAACAAAATATCCCCGTGCTCATCGACTGTCACAACCACCTCGGCGTCGACCTGTTCTTCTACCTCAACGGCTACCACCCCTACGCGCAGGACCTGCCGGCGCTGGTGACCGAGGGCCGGCACCACGGCGTGGACCGCTGGGTGGTCTTCCCCTTCGTCTCCAACCTCGCCTTCGATGTCGCCGCGATGCGGTCCGGCCGGATCCAGCCCGGCGGTTTGGAAAATGTCCCCTACGTGTTCGAGAACGAGCGCATGCTGCGGGAGATCTACGAGCTGTATCCCGATCTCGGCCGGCACACCCTGCCCTTCGCCATCCTTGATCCGCTGCGCGAACCGGTGGCCCAACTCGCCCAGCTCCGCGACCTGCACGCCCGGTTCCCTTTTTACGGCCTGAAGATCCAGGCGACCATCATCCAGTCCGACGTGAAGGCGCTGCTCGGCGCCGGCCGCGGCTTTCTGGATTTCGCCGCGGAGTTCGACCTGCCCTTCATCATCCACTCCAGCGTCGCGCCGGCCGATGTCTGGTCGCAGGCGCGGGACATCCTCGCGGTGGCCGAGGCCGCGCCGCACGTGCGCTTCTGCCTCGCCCACTCGTGCCGCTTCGACCACGCCTGCCTCGACCGGGTCGCGGAATTGCCGAACACCTGGTTCGACTGCTCCGCGCACCGGATCCACTGCGAGGGGGTCGTGCGCGGCCTGGGCTTCGTCGCCCCGGAGGACCGCCGCTTTCCCGCCGACTACCGCGACCCCGCGGCCGTGTTGCAGGCCATGGCCGAGGCCTACCCCCAAAAGCTCATCTGGGGCTCGGACACGCCGTTCCAGAGCTACGTGGACAAGGACCTCGCGCTGCGCAGCACCTATGCGGAGGAGATCGCCTGCGTGCAGGCGCTGCCGACGACGTTGCGTGCCGCGGTCGGCCAGGACAACCTGCTAGCCCTGCTGCGATTGAAAGATGAAAAAATTCTCGCTCGCGAATAGCGCCGCGCTCGTCACCGGCTCCTCCAAGGGCATCGGGCAGGCCATCGCCGACGGTCTGCACGAAGCCGGGGCCGCCGTCGTCTATCACGGCAACACCGCAAGGCCCGCCGCCATCCCGCCGGGCTGCACCTTCGTTGATGGCGACCTGCTCGCGCCCGATGCACCCGCCAAACTTGTGGCCGCGGCCTTCGCCGTCCAACCCCGGCTCGACCTGCTCGTCGCCAACGCGGGCAGCTTCTTCGACCGACCGTTCCTGGAAATGGACGCCGCGACCTGGGACAAAACGATGAATCTCAACGTGCGGGCCACCTATTTTCTCTGCCAAGCTTTCGCCAAGGAACTCATCGCCCGGAATCGCCCCGGAGCCATCGTGATCGTTTCCTCGACCAACGGATTTCAATCCGAGGAGGACTCCACCGCCTACGACAGCTCCAAAGGCGCCCTCGTCATGATGACCCGCAGCCTCGCGCAGGCCCTCATCGGGCATGGCATCCGCGTAAACGGCCTCGCCCCCGGCCTCATCCGCACACCTTTGACCGCGGCCCTGGGCTCCGGGGACAAGGCGAAGCACTACGAGAAGAAAATCCTGCTGAAACGGCTCGGGGAACCCGAGGACTGTGCGGGCACCGCGGTGTTCCTGCTCTCCCCGGCCTCGGCCTACATCGTCGGCCAGGTCGTGGTCGTGGATGGCGGATTGACCGTGAGCCAGATCGGGCGGATGTAAGAAGCATGACGGCCTTCGCCAGCCTGCCGACTCCCGCCATCCTGATCGATCGCGGCAAACTTGAAGCCAACATCGGCGCCATGCAGGAAGTTTGCACCGCGCACGGCGTCGAGCTGCGGCCTCACATCAAGACGCACAAGCTGGTCGAGGTCGCCCGCCGGCAGCTCGCCGCCGGCGCCGCGGGACTTACCTGCGCCAAACTCGGCGAAGCGGAAGCCATGCTGCCCTCCGGGGTGCGCAGCCTGTTTGTCGCGCATTCGCTGGTGGATCCCGCCCAAGCCCCGCGGCTCGCCGCCCTCGCGGAGCAGATTCCCGACCTGCGCGTCGCCGTCACGAGCGAACTGCATGCCGCCGCCCTCGAAAAAGTCGCGGCGGCGGCCGGCCTCAAACTGGCCGTCATGCTGGCCGTGGACACCGGCCTGGGCCGCGAAGGCGTGCGCGACCTCGCCACCGCCCAGCGTGTTGCCGCTCGGCTCGCCCGGAGCGCGCATCTCGAGCTCCGCGGCTTTTACACCCACGAAGGCCACTTCTACGGCATACCCCGCGAGCAGCAGGTTCCCATGGCGCGCGCCCTTATAGACCGGATCTGCGCCCTGCGCGACGTCATCGACCCCGCCCTGCCCGTTTGGCCCGGGTGCAGCGTGAGTGCACGTCTCATCGCGGAACAATCCGCCGGCCGCGTGCAGGCCGTGCGGCCCGGCGCCTACATGTTCGGCGATCTTTACCTGACGGAGGTCACCGGCGTGATGCGCCCCGAGGATGTCGCCGTCCAGGTGCTCGCCACGGTCGTGGACAAACCCGAGTCCGGCCTCGCGCTGATCGACGCCGGTTCGAAGACTTTTGCCTCCGACCGCACCGCCGACAACATCCACGCCCGGGCCGCCGACGGACGCGACCTCGCCGTCGTGCGTGTCAACGAGGAGCACGGCTACGTCCGCGGCTCTGCCGCCGACTCCCTCCAGCTCGGCGAACGCGTCGCCTTCATCCCCGCCCACATCTGCCCCGTCATCAATCTCACCGATGAGGTCACCGTCAGCAACGGCGACCGCATCATCGCCACCTGGCGCGTCGTGGCCCGGGGCAAAACCCGCTGAATTCCATGCATCAAGTTATTATCGTCGGCTGCGGCAGTATTGGGGAGCGCCATTTGCGGTGTTTTCAGAAAACCGGGCGGGCGCAGGTAACCGCCTGTGAAAGCGCGCCTGCCCTGCGGGAGACGATTGCCGCCCGCTACAACGTGACCGTCCATGCCGACTACGCCGCGGCGCTGCGCGGGCCCGGCGAGGCCGTGGTCATCTGCACCCCCGCCCACCTGCACGTGCCGTTCGCGCTTCAGGCGCTGGCCGCCGGGAAACACGTGCTCATCGAGAAGCCGCTGTCGCAGTCGCTGGCGAACGTGGACACCCTCCTGCAGGCCCACGCCGCCTCGGGCCGGCAGGCCGCGGTCGCCTACGTTTACCAGGTCTTTCCCGTCCTGGTGCAGGCCCGTGATTTCCTGGGCCGCGGCGAACTCGGTGCGGTCAAACACGTCGTGTTGGGCAGCGGCCAGCATTTTCCCACCTGCCGCCCCGCGCATGCCGTGCCCTACGCGCAGACGTATTACCGCGACCGGAGGACCGGCGGCGGCGCCATCCAGGACGCGCTCACCCATGTCGCCAACTGGGTCGAAAGCGTGATCGGCCCAACCGACAGCCTCATTTGCGACTGCGCCCACCAGGTGCTTGCCGACGTCACGGTCGAGGACACCGTCAACCTCAGCGCCCGCCACGGCGACATCCTCGTCAACTACACGCTCAACCAGTTCCAGGCGCCCAACGAAAACTTCATCCAGTTCAACGCCGTCGCCGGCAGCGTGCGCATCGAGCTGCACCGCCAGCGCTGGGGCGTCTGCCGGCTCGGCGAAGCGGACTGGACCTGGCACGACTGCCCGGTGCCCGAGCGCGACGCCCATTTCATTGCGCAGGCCAACGCCTTCCTCGACCAGATCGAGGGCCGGCCCGCCCGGCTCTGCTCCCTCGCCGCCGCAGCGCAAACCCTGCGCTTCAACCTCGCCGCCCTTGCCTCCGCCGACACCGGCGGCGCACGCGTGCGTTGCGCCGATCTCCATGCCTGACCGACCGCTGCGCCTTGCCATGCTCGGGATGATCCCGGGCAACGGCCACCCGTTTTCCTGGTCTTCGATCATCAACAGCTACGATCCGGCGGCGCTCGCGCAGTGCCCGTATCCCGGCATCACGAAATACATGGGCGCCCACGCGCCGGAGACCGTCGGCATCCCCGGTGCGCAGGTTACCCACGTCTGGACGGACAACCCCGCCGAGGCGCCGCTCGTCGCCGCCACGGCAAAAATCCCCCACATCGTGCAGAACCCCGAGGACGTCATCGGCCACGTGGACGCCGTTTTCATTTCGACCGACGACGGCTTTGACCACGTCCGCCGCGCCCGGCCCTTCATTGAGGCCGGTCTGCCGGTCTTTGTGGACAAACCCCTCGCGACCAGTGTCGGGGATCTGCGCACGTTCATCGCCTGGGAAAAGGCCGGCGCGCGGTTGCTCTCCTCCAGCGGCATGCGCTACGCACCCGAACTCGACCCGTATCTCAATGGCGCGGGCGGACTCGGTGAACTGCGCTGGGCTTCCAGCACCACGGCGAAGGCTTGGGAAAACTACGGTATCCACGCGCTGGAGCCCGTCTTCCGGCTGCTCGGCCCCGGCTTCACTTCCGTCCGCCTGGAAACTGCGCCCGGCCTCGAAGTCGCCCACCTCGTCCATCGCTCCGGTGCGCAGGTCACCCTGCCCGTCATCGCCGACGGCGGCGCCACCTTCGGGACGATCCACCTCTGCGGCACCGCCGGCCAGGTCACCATTCGCTGCACCGACACCTACACCACCTTCCGCCGCCAGTTGGTCGCCTTCATCGATTTTCTCCGCACGGGCCGCTCCGCCTATCCGTTCAGCGACACCGTCGAGCTGATGGCCGTCATCATCGGCGGCCTGCGCAGCCGCGCTGAGGGCTCGCGTCGGGTCGAAACCGCCGAAATCCTCTCCGCCCTCTCCCCATGAAACTCCGTTCCAGCCGCGTCCTCCGCCTGCTCCGCGAAAACCGCTTCGCCGCCACGATGAAGCTCAACCTCACCGACCCGCGGGTGGCCGAGATGGCGGGCATCGCGGGCTTTGACGCCCTGTGGCTCTGCCAGGAGCATGTGCCGGGCGACTGGACGACCCTCGAACACACCATCCGCGCCGCCCGGCTGCACGACATGGACACGCTGGTGCGCGTCGCCAAGGGCAGCTACAGCGATTACATTCGTCCGCTGGAGGCCGGCGCCACCGGCCTCATCGTGCCGCACATTGAGAGCGCGGCCGAGGCGCGCAAGATCGTTGAGTGGACCCGCTTCCATCCGATGGGCAAACGCGCGCTCGACGGCGGCAACACCGACGGCGCCTACTGCGTCGTTCCGGTCGAGGATTACATCCACAACAGCAACACCGAGAAAGTCATCGTGTTCCAGATCGAGTCGCCCGAGGCGCTCGAGCAGGTCGAGGCCATCGCCGCCGTCCCCGGCTTCGACGGTTTTCTTTTTGGTCCCGGCGATTTCAGCCACCGCATCGGGCAGGCTGGCAACCTCACCCACGAGGCCGTGGCTGCCGCCCGCCAGCGGGTCGGCCGCGCCGCCCGCGTCCACGGCAAGTTCATGATGACCTCGGGGCTTTACGTGCCGTTCGAGCAGCTGGTCGCCGAGGGACACACCGTCTTCAACCTCGGCTCCGATGTCGGCGGACTGAACACGTGGTTCCAGCAACGGCTCGAACTGCTCGCGGGACAGGTCAAAACCTTGCCGCCGGGAGCCGCCCCCAAGAATCAATCTCCCTATGCCTGAGTCGTCGCCTTTTTCCCTCGCCGGCAAAGTCGTCGTGCAATTTGGCGGCACCGGTCTGCTCGGCCGAGCCTTGGTTGACGCGCTCGGCGCCGCCGGCGCGACCTTGGTCGTCGCCTCGCGCGACCAAGCGACCATCGAGAAAGGAATCGCAACCGGCCGCGCGGCCGGGCGGTCGCTGCACGCCGAGCAGGTGGACATAACCGCCGAGGGCTCTGTCGCCGGCCTCCGCGACCGCGTGCTCGCCGCGCACGGCCGGATTGACGGGCTCGTCTTCAACGCCGTCAGCCGCCCCATGCGCAACGAACGGGACTCCGTCGCCGCCTGGGAAGAATCCATAAAGGTGAACGCCACCGGCCTTTTCATCACGCTGCGCACCTTCGCCGATGCCATGGCCGCGCAGCCCGCCGGCGGCAGCCTCGTGAACATCGCCTCCATCCAGGGCATGGTCGGCGCCAATCCCTTCCTCTACGAGGGCACCGCGATGGGCACCGTGCCGGATTATTTCTTCCACAAGGGCGGCATGCTCAACCTCACCCGCCACTACGCCTCGCTCTACGGCCCGAAAAAGGTGCGGGTGAACGTGGTCTCGCCCGGCGGCATCTACAATCCCGACAAGCCCCAGCCGGAGCCCTTCCTCGGGCGTTACGGCCAGATGACCATGCTCGGCCGCATGGCGGAAGCCCGCGAGATCGGCGGGGCCGTCGTCTTCCTGCTCAGCGACGCCGCCAGCTACATCACCGGCGTCAACCTCCCCGTGGACGGCGGCTACACGGCCAAGTGAGCGCGACGTTTGCAGGCAAATCGATCTGGATCACCGGCGGGGCCGGCTACCTCGGCTCCGCCATCACCCGCGCGCTGGACGCCGAGGGCGCGAAGGTGCTCTGCCTCGACCTGCCCGGCCGGGCCGAGGCCCTCGTGCGTGAGCACGGATTGCAGTCCACCGTGCCCGTGACGCTGGACGTCAACGACGCCGCGGCCCTGCCCGCCGCCCTCGACGGTCTGGTCGCCGCGCACGGCCTGCCCGACGGCGTCGCCCACCTCGCCTTCGCCTCCTCCAGCGGATACCGGCTGGAGAACCTCCCGGCCACCGAGTTTCAAAAAACCTTCGAACGCGCGCTCACGCCCACGTTTGTCCTGTGCCGTCACCTCGCGGAACAGATGAAGGTCCGCGCCGCCGGCAGCATCGTGCTCTTCGCCAGCATGTATGGCGTCGTCGCGCCCGACCCGCGCCTTTACGCCGCGCCGCTCACGCCCAACCCGATCGACTACGGCGCCAGCAAGGCGGCCATCCTGCAGCTCATGCGCTACCTGGCGGTGCACTACGGCCCGCATGGCGTGCGGTTCAACTGCCTCACGCCGGGCCCGTTTCCCAATCCCGCCGTGCAATCCGCCCACCCCGGCTTCGTGGGCGAACTGGCGAAGAAAACGGCCCTCAACCGCATCGGCCGCAAAGACGAGATCGCCGGCCCCGCCCTTTTCCTGCTGTCGGACGCGTCCTCCTACGTCACCGGCCACAGCCTCGTCGTGGACGGCGGCTGGACGGCTTGGTGAAGCGCTTTCTCTTGCCGCGAGTCCGGGCGGCGCCGACGCTGTCCGTCCATGAAGTGCCGCAGCCTCTTGTCGGTCTTTGGCCTGATAACAGCAGTCTGGGCGGATCCGGCCCGCAATGAAGCGCATCCCGACCACACCGTCACCCGTCTGGCCTTCGGCTCCTGCGTGATGCAGGACCGGCCCCAACCATTCTGGGAGCACGTGAACGCTTATGCACCCGACGTGTGGCTCTGGCTCGGTGACACGGTCTATGCCGACTCACCCCGCCCGCAGGCCGACAGCGAGGAGGAACGCGCCCGCATCGTGCTCGACCGGATGCCGGAGCTTTACCGCCAGCAGCGGGCCGAGCCGGGCTACGCCGCCCTGCGCGAACGCGCCTTCATCGCCGGCGTCTGGGATGACCACGATTACGGCAAAAACGACGCCGGGGCCGACTGGATCGGCCGCGAGGAAGCCCAGCAACATTTCTGGGATTTCTACGACGAGCCGGCGGACAGTGTTCGCCGCAAGCTGCCGGGCACTTTCCGCGCCATCCGCTTCGGTCCGCCCGGTCGCACCGTGCAGCTCATCCTGCTCGACACCCGGTTTTTTCGTTCGCCTCTGACCCGTATGGACGAATCTGAGGATCACGACTGGCTGCTGGGGCAGCCCGGCCGCTACGAGATCAATGACGATACCAACGCCACCGTGCTCGGCGAGGCCCAGTGGCGATGGCTGGAACAAGTGCTCCGCGAGCCCGCCGATCTGCGCCTGCTGGTCAGCTCGATCCAAGTCGTGGCCGACGACCACCGCTGGGAAAAATGGGGCGTTTTCCCGGCCGAGCGCCGCCGGCTGTTCCGGCTGCTGCGCGAGACCGGGGCCAACGGCGTGATGATCCTCTCCGGCGACCGGCACAGCGGCGAACTCAGCCTCCTAGATCCTGCCCGCGAACCCCATCCCGATTTCACCGCGCCCGATTACCCCCTCTACGACCTCACCGCTTCTGCTCTCACCCAATCGCGGCCGACCAATTTCGCAGCGCAGCAGGAAGGCCGCTGGGCCAGCCCGGTGAGCCACCGGCACGAGATCAACCGTCACCGCATCGGCTCGGTGCTGCGTTACAACCATTATGGCACGCTCACGATCGACTGGGAGCATGCCGGCGGCCCACGGCTCACCCTTGAGTTGGTGGCCGACACCGGCGCCCCGATGCTCCGCCAGCATGTGGCACTGACCGCCCTGCGGCCACCGGTCAGAAATTGACTCGCCCACTCCCTAGGGTGTTCACACCATACCCAAACTGGCCGGGCCTATAGCTCAACGGTCAGAGCAGAGGACTCATAATCCTTTGGTTCTGGGTTCGAATCCCAGTGGGCCCACCAGACCTCGCCCCCGCATGTCACATCCCCGCCTTCTGATCACTCTCAGCTTTCTGAGCTTTGGCCTGCTGCTGGCCACGGCCAAACCCATCCGGGTGGGAGTGGAAATCGACTCGGCCCCTTTGTCGTTCCCGGGCAAGGACGGCCGGCACACCGGTTTCACCGTCGAGCTGCTGCAGGAGATGGCCAAGGCAGGCAACCTTGAGCTGGAAATCGTGCCCCATTATTGGACCCAGCTTCTGCACGGTTTCCGCAGCGGTGAAATCGATGTGCTGGCCAACGTTGTGATCACGCCCGAACGCCGCCCGGTGATGGATTTCACCATCGGGCACGCCAAGGTGCATGGAGTCGTGTATCAGCCGCGCAACCAGCCGCCCTTGCGCCGCACCGCGGACTTCGCCGGCAAAAAGATTGGCACCCTCAACGGCACGATCGCCCACCACAACGCCATGGCCAACCGCGGTTGGGGCGCGGAGATCGTCGGCTACAACTCCTGGCAGGCTCCGCTCGACGCCACCGAGCGCGGGGAGATCGACGCCACCTTGATGCTCAGTCCGGTCAGCAGCCGGATCGCCAATCCGCAAAACCTGCGCGTCGAACTCATCGAGGATATCTTTCACCAATATCACATGGGCGTCCGCAAGGGCGAAGCCGAGCTGCTGGCACAGTTGAACGAGGCCCTCGCCACCGTCCGCCACAACGGCACTTTCGACCGGCTTTTTGCCAAGTGGATTGGTCCCATCGAGCCTCGCCCGCTGCGTTTTGCCGATATCCGGCCCTATCTGTTTCCCGCGGCAGTCGGTATGACGATCGTGCTGCTCATCATCTGGTGGCAGCGGCATATCCTGCGCCGGGTGGCCCGGCAGGCCGAAGCGCTGCGGTTGAGTGAAGAACGCCTGAAATTTGCCATCGAAAGCTCCGGCGACGGCGTCTGGGACTGGGATGCCGCCACGGGCAAGGTGCTGCGCTCCGGACGCTGGAAGGAGATGCTGGGCTACGCGGAGGCCGACATCGGCGACGGCTTGGACGACTGGCGCAACCTGATCCACCCCGACGATCTTGCAATCGTCATCAGCCAACAGCAGGCGCACCACGAGGGCCGCACGCCCAATTTCTCCGTCGAGCACCGCCTGCGTTGCAAGGACGGCACCTGGAAATGGATCCTCAACCGCGGCAAGGTCGTGCAGCGCGATGCCAAGGGCCAGCCGCTGCGCGTCATCGGCACGCACACCGATCTCACCACCCGCAAGCAGGCCGAGGAGGACCGGCTGGTGCTCAGCAAACTCGAGTCCACCGGCATCCTCGCCGGCGGCATCGCCCACGATTTCAACAACCTCCTCGCGGTGATCCTCCTCAACCTGGATCTGGCCGAGATGACCGGAGACAATCCCGCCGCCATCAAGACCCGCCTGCAGGAAGCCAAGAAAGCCTCGCTCGCCGCGCGTCATCTCACGCAGCAGCTCATCACCTTCGCCCGCGGCGGCGCAGCCCTGCGCCGTCCGCTCAACCTGAACCGCGTGGTGCAGGAATCGGTGGACCTCGCGCTCAGCGGCTCCCATCTGGGGCACGAACTCCGGCTGGCCAACGACCTGCGCGCCGTGGAGGCCGACGACGGCCAGATCGGTCAGGTCGTGCGCAACCTCGTGATCAACGCCCGAGAGTCCATGACCGAGGGCGGCCAGCTGACCGTGCGGACCGAAAATGTGCGTCTGCCAGAAGACAATCCCCACGGCCTGCCGCCAGGCGACTACGTGCAGATGAGCGTGAGCGACACGGGCCACGGCATCCCCGCCGCGGCGTTGCCAAAAATATTCGATCCCTATTTTTCCACCAAGGACCGGGGCGTCCAAAAAGGCATGGGGTTGGGGCTCACGATTTGTCACTCGGTCGTCCAACAGCACCAAGGCACAATCACGGTGGATTCCACGCCGCGCGGCACCACTTTTCGGGTTTACCTGCCCGCCTTGGCCACGACAGCCCGGGACTCCGGCTCGCCTTTCTCCGGCGGCACGCGGCCCGCCGCCACCGGCCGGATCCTGGTGATGGACGACGAGGCCAATATCCGGGACACGCTGGGCCGGACGCTCGACAAATTGGGCTACAAATTGGAACTGGCCGAAGAAGGCGGCGCCGCCGTCGCACGTTACCAGGAGGCCCGGCAAGCCGGCGCCGGCTTTGATGCGGTCATCCTCGACCTGACGGTTCGGGGCGGCATGGGCGGGCTGGATACCCTGAGGGCGCTGCAAGCCGTGGATCCATCGGTGCGGGCCGTGGTGATGAGCGGCTACGCCAACGCGACCGAGCTGCGCGACTTTGCCCGCCTTGGCTTCAAGGCCGCCCTCACGAAACCATTCACCTTGGAAACGCTGCGCACCACCCTCGCGCGAACGCTTTCAAATGAGAGCGGTTAAAGCAAAACTGTGACCAACGCACCCAGGCGCGGCAGCGCACAAGGTGGTTTGCTCACCTCTGGCGAGTCAGCGACACCTGTTTCGTCTATGATATTTAAAAGCCGCCGTAACTCGGGCGTCTCTCACACATCCAAAATCTGGATGCCATGGGCGGGGAGCGTGACGGTGCGGGTGGTCATCCGGTCGCCGAGGGTCACGGTGGTGGTCTCGTCGGTGCCGGCGTTGTTGATGACGACGAGCTTGCCGACCTTCGGGAAACACGTCGCCTCGGTCTTCACGTTGGCGGACTGCCAGGCGCCCCAAGCGGCTTCCTGCGAAGCGGCCCAATGCAGCGCGCGATGCAGCAGGCGCGTGTTCTCGAAGGTGAACTTGAAGCCGCTCAGGTAAACCGCGCGGCCCTGGCCGAAGGCGTGCGTCGCGAGCCGCGGCGAGCCGGCGCGGTCGGCGAGGACCGACGTGGCGGGACCGTGGACGTAGATGCCGTCCACATCCTTGCCGAGATCGAGCGGGGCGGTGACGTCGGCCGTGATGAAGTGCGACGGCGCGACGGCATACTTGTATTTGCCGTTGGCCACGCGGTCACCGGTGTCGCGGTCGAGGCCGAACACCTGCGCGAGCTTGAAGCACTGGCCGGCGCGCGGGCGCGCGCTGGGCTCGCCGATGCCGACCACGCCGCCGCCCTTTTTGGCGAATTGGGTGAGCACGGCTTCGACGCGCGGGTCGTCCCAGTAATGTCCGCCGCTCCATGCGGAGCCGGCGCGACCGCAGTTGATCACGGCTTTCACGCCGCGCGGCACACCGTTTTTCACGAGATCGTCGAAGCTGATGAAAGTCACATCGAGCGCGAGGCCGGCAAGGGACTCGAGCACGTCGTAGAGCGCGACGCCGGGCGTGAAATGCCCCGAGCAGGTCCACGCGCGCAGGTCGCCCCACGCGGTAAGCACGGCGACCTTGAACGGCGCGACCCAGGGCCGGCCGCCGGCGTGGAAGGATTTCAGCAGGCGGAATTCCTGCGCGAGGCCCTCGATGTAATCCTGGAAATCCGGGAACGGCTCGACGAGCGAGAGGTAGCCGCCGAGGCCGATGCGGTCGATGGGCGCGCGCACGAGGCCGCGGCGGGCGTCGATCCAGAAGTTCTTCGCGTCGAGCGTGGGGTTGCCGCCGGCCTTGAAGGTCGGCTCGCCCTTGAGTCCGGTCGGGAACAGATACGGGTGCAGGCGCAGCTCGCGGGTCTTCGCGCCGGTGGAGTGCGCGCAGAGGCGCACTTCGAAGGCGTTGAACACGCACTTGATGAGTCCGTCGAAGCCGAACTCCTTGAAGCGCGGGCTGCTCGGCTCCACGCCGATCCAGTGGTCGTCGTAGAAAACGTAGGCGAGCTTGCGGTGACGGTGGACGAGATCGATGCACTTGCGGCCGAACTCGATCACGAAGCCGTGGATGAAATCCATGTAGTCGCGGTAGCGGCGCGACGGGGCGTTGTGCGTGGAGTTGTAGAGGCCGCCGTTGACGAAATCCTCCGAGGTGAGCCGGTAGCCGTATTCCTTCTCGAAGAGCGTGAGCGCGCGCGGGCTCACGGTCATCTCGTAGTCGCCCCAGTCGGAATAGATGTCGCGCAGCTTCGCGTGGTCGGCGCCCCAGAACCACGAGAAGTTGTAGAACATCGAGGTGAAGCGCACGACCTTCGTGGCCGGGTGGTCGGCCAGCCATTTTTCGAGGAAGGCGAGCAGCACTTTCTGCGTCTCCGGCTGCATCGGGTCCACGGCGGCGAGGTGCTCGCGGTCACCCCAGTTGTTCGTGAGGTGGTTATACATCGAGATCTCCTCCCAGAGGCGGAAGGCGAGGAAGTTCACGGTGTATTGGTGGCCGGGCACGGTGCCGGTGATGGTGACGGTGCCCTTCTTCGGGTTGACCGACCACTTGGTCTTCGCGACTTCCTTGCCGGTCGTGCGGTCGAAAACCTGCCACCATTTCTTGGGGCTGTCGCCGAAGTTCACCGCGAACTGCTCCGTGTAGTAACCGGCGAGCAGCGTGACGGTGGTCGCGGCTTTGTCGGCGACGACCGGGAAACTCATGAGAAAGTTTTGCTGAAGCTTGCCGCGGTTCACGCGGGCCCAGGGCTGGACCGAGCGCACGAGGCAGAGCGTCGAGTAGATCGCGTAGCCGGACTGCACGATCTCGGGCGAGAGCTGCGTGCCGTCGGAGTCGCGGATGGTGTCGGCGCCCCATTTCTGGGCGAGGCGCAGCGTGAGCTGTTCGTAGCCGGCTTCGCCGGGCAGCGTGAAATCACCGTGGGACAGATCGGGGGCACTCATGGTCAAGGTTGGGAAACTGCACGATGGCACAGGCGCGGCCGGGCTGAAGCCGGTTGCGTTCGAACCGTCCGGCAGACGGATTTCATGGTGCGTCGGCCAGCGGCCGGTAGTGGAGATTTTCCAACTGCCGGGTGTGCTGCATCTCGGCGTGGCGCGTCCAGCCCTCCCGCGTGGCATCGTCCGGCGCCAGCGTGAGCTGCAGGGCCGCCATGGCGTCGAGCCGCTGCACATCGCGCCGGAGCTGCTGGAGCTGCCACGCAAGATCCTGCCGGAGGTAGCGGGGCAGCTCGGCATTCAGCCGCGCCGCAAAGGCGGCCACATCACCCCGCGGACCGATCGCCCCGTGCACGTGGCGCTGGAAGAAGTTCGAAGCGCTGCCGGCCGCAAACCAGCGGAAATCCACGGTGAAGCCCGGCAGTTCGCCTTCCAGCCGCGGCACCAGCAGGCTGCCGTCGGGCGGCGGCGGCGTGCCGATCACCGATGAAACCCGGTGGCTGATGCGGGAAAACTCCGCGGTCGCGGGCCGGCTGCTGAGGTAGTGCAGAAAATCCAGCGCGACCTCGCGGTGCCGGCTGGAGCGCAGCACGCCCAGCATCGCCTCGGGATTGCCGGCCGCCTCGGATATCGGGCCGAGGGTGAGCGGACCGTAAACCGGATCATCCGCCGCGGGTGCGGGCATGGGCATAATGCCGGTCGTGAAGGCGCCGTCGCGCAGGAGCACCGCATAATCCCAGCTCCCGGCATAGAGCATCACGGAATTTTGCTGCAGGTAGGTGAAGATGGCGTCGTCGCGCTGCAACTGCGGGTAGCCGGGCGTGAGCAGCCCGGCCATGTCGTGCAGCAGCTCCAGGCTGCGCCGCAGCGCCGGCGTATCGTAGTCCACCCGCCCCTGCAGAATGAGGCCGGCGAGCTCGACGGGCAGCACGCGCAGGTTGCGGTTCGGACTGGCCGAGAGCACCAGCCGCTGCGTCTGCGATGGCAGCAGCAGGTCGAACAAAAACTGCGAATAGGGCCCGCACCCGGCGATCGGCACCAGTTGGGCGCCGGTGCGTTCGTTGTAGGCGGCCACCTGCCGGCCAAATGCCAGCAGCCCGGCGAAATCGGCCGGAGGTGTCTCGCTGCCGGTAATCGCCCGCAACAGCTCCCGGTTGTAATAGAGCCGCTGCGTGTTCACCTGCAGGCTGACGCCGTGGATCTCGCCGGAGGTCGGGGTGAGGTTGCGCATGGCCGTGAGCCCGTCCACGAACGTGTCGCGCCAGGGCACGTTTGCCAGCGGCGTGCCGGCATTGTAAGGATTGGGCCGGTCGAGGTGCGGCGTGAGCGGCAGGAAATGGCGGCTGATCAGCTCCTCGTTCAATCGCAGCATGCCCGTGATGTCGGGCGCGGTGCCGCCGATGAGCTGGGTCCGCGCCCAGGCCTCGTAGGAGCGCACCGGCACGGGAATCTGCCGGATGACGACATGGGGATGCAGCCGCTGGTAGCCGGCGATGGCGTCGTCGAAGGCTTCGCGCATGCCGGCGTGCAGCAGCCAGTGACCGACGTAGAGTTCAACGGTTTCGGCGCCGGCGGGCGCGCGGCGGTGCGAATGCACATGCCAGGCCGCCGTGAGAAAAATGCCGGCGAACAACAGCAGGCCGAGCCAGCGGCGCCATGGCGGGGTCTTCATGGCGCGGCGGCGGTGCGGGCCCGGGCCTCGGCGGCGAGCCGGCGCACGGTCTGCGTGCGGGCGTCGCGGGGATAGGCCTCCGCAAAGGTCAGGTAGTGTTGCGCGGCGAGCTGGTCGCGGCCCAGCTCCGTCGCGAGGCCGGCGATCGTCAGGTCCGCCTCGCCATTCCGGTAGGGCGTTTCGTAACCGATGGCCCGGCCGGCCAGGAAATGCGGCAACGCGGCGGCGGCGTCCTGCCGCCGGTGCCAGTGCAGGAAGCCGAGCAGGTGGTGCAGTTCGCGGCGCGCCGCCGGCGCGGTGACCGTATCCAGCAGGGCCGCGATCCGCGCGGCCGCCTGCTCCGGGGTGACGCCGGGCGACTGCCAGCCGGCCAGCAGAGCCAGGTGCACGCCGGCCTGATCGGCCAGCGGATGTCCCGGATGATCGCGGCGCAATTCCTCGTAGTGCGCGCGGGCCGCTTCCAGTCGCGGGGTTGACTCATGGTCGTGCTCAATCCGTGCCAAGAGATAGAGCGCCAGCGCCCGGTGATCGGCATCCGCCGGCCCCGCGCGCTGGCGCACCCTGACCAGCAGATCGCGGGCCTCGCTCAGGTTGGCGGCGGTGCGCGGCTGACGGACCAGCAGGCTGGCCGCATAGGCGGTGGCGTTTCGCAGATCAGCCGGATCGAGCGCGTGCCTTCGCGCGAGTTCGGCGGACGCCGTGTTGTAATCAAGGTTGAGGGCCGCCTGCCAGGGGTCCGTCTCCGCACTGTGCGCGGCCGGCAACAACACCGCCGCCATGACCAGCAGCCAACGACGAAAGCCGCGGTTAAAAATTGGGCCGGGGGTAAACGGCATGGCAAATGGCCGGGGAAGGAAGTGGACGCAGGCGTCGGATAGAATCCGCGGGACGTCAATCCTGCGGCAACGCGTCGGCCGCAAAGGCAAGACACTGCATCGCCGCGAGGCCCCACTGGGCGGTGGCGTTGGTGGAGACGCGGGCCGCCTCCTCCACCGGTCGCGGCACGGCGGGGCCGGTGACGGTGCGGCGGGCGGGGGTGAAGCGCGGCCCGTAGCCGGCGGCACCGGCCAAGAGTTCCTGCCAGGCGCGCTGCGCGAGGGCCCGGTCGCCGGTGAGATGGGCGGCGTAGGCCGTGAGGCGCGAATGGCCCTGGCCGAGGTTGCCCTCGAACGACCAGCCGTCGAGCCGCGCGACCTTTTCTTCGCGCGGCGCGTTGTAGAGCGTGCAGTAGTCGATCCACGCCCGGCGGAAGCCGGGCTCGTCGATGAGCTGGATGAGCTCGGCCGCCACCTCGGGCAGTCCGAAGGCGGCGTTGAGGTGCGACATGCCGAGGCCGGGATTTTCCGGCAGACTGTATTCGCCGGTGAGCAGGTTGAAGGTCGCACCGGTGCTGAAAAACCCATGTCGCTGCGCGCCGATGGTGCGCATGCCATTGCGCAGACGTTCGAGCATCGCGGGATCGCCCGTGCGCTCCCACTCCGTGAGCCAGGCGCCGGCGAGCGAACCCCAGTCCGTGCCGAAACCGAGCCCCACCGCCTCGGGGCCGGTGCCGGCCGGCCGGTCGAGGTCGCCGCGCTCGCGGGCGGAGGCGAGCTTGCGCCCCGGCGGGATGCGCAGGAGCGCATGACCGGCCTCGTTCTGCGCGCGCATGAGATCGCCGACGCGCTCATCGCCGGTGAGGTAGTAATAATAGCGGCGGTTGATGGCGGTGCTGATGCGGAGCTGCTTCGCGCTGCAGCCCCAGTGCAGGACGTTGTGCCGCGAACCCAGCGGGGCGAAGCGGCCGAGATGGTGCACGTCCACCTCGCCGGTGTGCCGCGTCATCGCCTCGGCAAAACGAAACACATCGGCGCGGCCGGTGCGCAGGAAATAAAGCCACAGCCAGATGTCGGTCGAGAGCTCGGAGTTGTCCCACGCATAGCCGCCCACGTCGTAACGCCACTCATGGCGGTCGGCATCGTAGGTGTGCATGACGTCGCCGTAGTTCCAAAATCCATACCAACGGCGCTGCTCCTGCTGGTCGCGGTAGAAATCAAAATGCCAGGCGAGCCGCTCCTCGAGTTTCGCCTTGGCCGGCGTTGATACGTCAACCGGCGACCACATGCCGCCAAAAACCTCGCAGGCCGCGAGGTGCGCGGGCGTGGTGGCGGGCTGCGGCGGCCGGCGCACAAACGCGGCCAAATCTGCGAGCTGTTCGCGCGCCGGCGTGGCGGGCAAGGTCCACAGATAAAACTCGCTGGTGCGGGCCACGCCCTCGGGTGAGTCAAAGCCGGGCTCGTAATCCTCGTAGGTGATTTCCAGCCCGCCGTTGTATTGCTTGTCGTAGGTATCCTGGCCCAATCCGTCGTGATACGGCCGCAGGTCCATCACCGGACCGTCCGGCGCCCACACCCACAACGTGACCTCGGCCGCATCGCCGCGCGCGCCGCGCACATCGAGCTGGGCGGGAAAACTTTCCCAAAAATTGCGCAACCCCGCGGCCACGCCGCCGTCCGGCGTGCCGACATATACCAGCCCGCCGGCCCGCCGGCCTTGCGCGGCGGTGAGCCAGACATGGCGGGAGTCAAAGCGTTTGCGGATGTCAAAGCCGTCGGCGTTGCCCTGCAGCAGCGTCCAGTCGTCGTAGGCGGGAATGTAGTCGAGCCGGGTCGCGGCGGCTTGGTTCCATTCCGCCAGCGGCGGTGTGGCCTGGCCGGCGAGCTGGGCCGCGCGCACCGTGGGACCGGGATCGCGGCGGAGGCCGGTGAGCTGACGCACCGCCTCGCCAAAAAGTCCGCCTTCTTCGCCGGCGAAGCGCACGTGCCGGTCGTGCAACGCGCCGCGCAGCGGCACCGTCAGGCGCACGCCGAGCCCTTTGATGAAATCCTGCTGTTCGTCGCCATCGAAAACAATGGTGTGCAGGCCGCGGATCGCCTCGCCGCCGGCGTAAAAATAAAGCCTCACCACAAACGGCAGCCAGCGCCGCTCGCCGCCGGCGGTCGTCGCATGTTTGCCGGTAAACTTCACCACCGCGCGCACCGGGCCGGCCTGTTCCACCACGACCTCGCCGATTTCGCCGGCAAACGCCTCCTCGCGCCTCGCGCCGTCCGCGCGGTGCTCCAGCAGACATACGAGCCCGCCGTCGCGGGCGACGACCTTGCCGCCGTGCGTGATCTCACGCACGAGGGTGCGGCCGCCGCGGGCGAGCACGCAGCGGATGACGCCGGTGTCCACCACGATGGTCCCGTCCGTCTCGCTGACCTGCACGGGGCGGTCCGGAGCAACCGGCGTTCCCGGCCGGATCTCGCCAGTGTCGCCGGGCGAAACCCCGGCCGGCAGCGCGTGCGCGGTCCATTTGAGCGAGCCGTCGGGCCAGGTCGCGAGCGGCCAGGACTGCACGGGCACGTCGCCTCCGGCCGCATCCCGCAGCGCGAAAGTCGCGCCGGCTTCGTGCTGACCGCGCGGCCAGCTCACGCCCCAAGTGACGCCGGGTTGCGCACGGGGCGCGGCACCATCAATCCAGCGGAAGGGCGCGGCGCCCGGAGCCGCGGCCGGCCAGGCGGGCGCGGCGGGTTTCTCCGCGGCGGCGGCGAGCCGGGCCAGCAGCGGCGTGGCGGTGGCGAGGGTGGTTTTGCGGACGAATTCGCGGCGGGTGAGCGGGGTCATTGGGATTGGGGGCCTGGGCTATAATCGTTCTCGTTCTCTTAATCGTTATCCTATTGATGATTTCCCATCGATGTGACGAAAGACGTGAGCTGGGTAGGGGCCGATCTCCGAGCGGCCCGCCCGGAGGTCGGGCCCTACCTTACGGTCAGCTGCATTGGGTAAGTTTCACGGATCGGGAGGAAAAGTTCGGGCGACGGAGCGTTCGCGTTTCAGTCGAGATGAAAGACTTCCTTCAAATTGGACGCCACGGGGCTGTGGTCCGGGTTGGCCGGCATGATGTCGCCCATGAATTTCCACCAGCGCTGGCACTCGGGCGTCTGCGCGATGGCCGCCCAGCGCGCCTCGTCCTCGATCTCGGCGTAGCCGAAAAGCTGGCGCGTCTCCGGGTGGAGAAAAATGGAATAATTGTGCACCCCGTGGGCCTTGAGGACGGTTTCGAGCTCGCGCCAGATGGGCTGGTGGCGGCGTTCATACTCGGCCTCCTGGCCGGCATGCACTGACATGAGGAAGGCTTTGCGAATCATGGCGGGGTAGCTTCGGGACTCGGCCGCGGAGGGGCAACTCTCCTCGGGCCGCACCGCAACGATGCACGGAAAACCGCCGGATGCCGGTCGAATGAATTCGGACCGTCCGGGATTTTCGTTGAGTCAGCGCGCCAAAGCTGGCTTCTAAACTCGCCCATGTCCGCCCCTACCCTGCGCTCCCTGGCGCGCGAGCTCGGCCTGTCCCGCACGACTTTGTCCGACGCTTTGCGCGGCTCCCCCCGCGTCAAAGCCGAGACGGTCGAGCGCGTGCGCGCCGCCGCCAAAGCCGCCGGCTACGAACGCAACCCGCTCACGGGCGCGGTGATGTCGCAACTGCGCCGCTCGCGCGGCCAACAGTTCCGCGGCGTGCTCGCCGTCGTCGAGATCATCGCCGAGGGACACTCGCCACTCGCGGTGCGCTACAACGACGCATTGATGAGCGGCATCTCGGCGCGTGCCGATGACCTAGGTTTCAAGGTCGAGCGTTTTGTGGTCGGTCCGCAGGGGCTCTCGCTGCCAAGGCTTGATACCATTTTGCACACCCGCGGCATCCAGGGGCTGATCCTGCTGCCGGCCGTTGGTTTCCCGGATTTGTCCGCGCTGAGCTGGAGCCGCTACACCGCGGTCTATGCCGACTACTTCATCGATCACCCGCCGCTGCACTGCGTGTGCTGCGACCACTACCGCTCGATGATCGCGCTCCTGCAGGAGCTGCATACGCGCGGCTACCGCCGCCCCGGACTGTTCATGGAAATCTCGCTCGATGAGCGCCTGCAATACCGCTGGGAAGGCGCCTTCCTCGCGCTCCAGAAATACCTGCCCGACATCACGCAGGTGCCCGCGCTCCCGGTGCGCGAGCTTTCGCGCGACGCCTTCGAGGCTTGGTTTCGCCGCTACAATCCCGATGTCGTGCTCGGCCATTTTCCCGAGGTGATGGAATGGATGAAGGCCTGCGGGGCCAAGCTGCCCAAGACCCATGCCTTCGTGTGCCTCAACTCCCTGCGCACGACGGGCGACTGCGCCGCCGTGGATTTTCAGGTGCCGCAACTCGGCGGCCGCGCCTGCGAACTCGTGATCGGCCAGCTCCTGCACAACGAATTCGGCGTCCCCAGCCAACCCTCGCTCACCACCATGCTGGGCCAGTTGATCGAAGGCCCCACGCTGCGGCCACCCGTCGTGGCTAAAAAGAAAAAACCCGCCGCTGAAACCGTGGCCGTGTGACCACTTATCCGGTCAGCGTGCGAACGACGCATGCGGCAACCCGCGCAGCGCCTCCGCCACAATCGCGGCGTTGAGTTCCGCGCCGGCCCGGCTCGTGTGGGTGTGCGCATCGGCGAAGAGCGCATCCACCGCCTCCGCGCCGAGCGACTCGTAGCGCTCGGCGATCCGTGCGTTGAGATCGATAAAGGCTGCGCCCTCTTCCTCGGCCACGATCCGCGCCCAACCGGAGTAGCCATCCCCATCGCTGCGGACGATCTTGCCGTCGCGCCAGGTCTTGCGCGGGACGGGCGAGCACACGATCGGCGTGATGCCCGCCACCCGGGCCTCGCGGATATATTGCCGCAGATACCAGCCATAGGTGTGCACGGTTTCCGGCCGACCGGTGAGCAGGTTGTCAATGTCTTCGGTTTCGTCGTCCGTGCCCTTGAGGGTGCCACGGGCACGGGAATCGTCGTTGAGCGGACCGGCGTCGTTGTGCCCAAACTGCATGATGACCCAATCGCCCGGCTTCAGCAGGGTGAGCGCCCGCGCCCAGTGGCCCTGCGTGCGGAAGGTCCGGCTGCTCAGCCCGCCGATCGCGCGGTTGACGATATTGAGCTTCGTCGCGTCGAAATGGTCCGCCAGCGGGTCACCCCAGCCCCATTCGCCGCCCGCCCCGTCGCCGCCCGCCCCGTCGCCGCGGCCGTTGCGCACGGTGGAATCGCCGATGAGAAAGAGCGACGGCAGCGCAGGATCGGCCGGCTCGGGCAGATTGAGCCAGCCGATGGTATCGGCGGCGACCGCCGCACCACTCGGCGAAAAGACATCCGTGAGCAGCGCGGGCCGCAGACCTTTTAACCCCGACACCACGAGCGTGGCGTTGAGTTCCGCACCCGCAGCATTGGTGTGGGTGTGATCACCGCCAAACAGCTCTCGCACACGATCCGGCCCGATTGACTGATAATGATCGGCCACGAGCCGGCTGAGGTCCACAAACGCAACGCTCTGCTCGGCGGCGAGCAGGCGTTTCCACGCCCGGTAAGCGCCGGGTCCGCGCTCGACGCGGCCATCCGTCCACAAATTGCGGACTGTGGGCGACACCAACACCGGAGTCGCGCCCTTCGCCTGCGCGTCCGCGATCATCTGCCGCAGATAGGCGCCGAAAGTGCGGACCGTCTCGGGCTGCTGCGTGAGGGCGTTGACGATGGCTTGCGCATCGTCGCCCAGACCCGGCAGCGAACCGCGGGCGCGCAGCGGCCGATCCGAACCCGGCGGCTCCTCGTTGATCGCGCCGCCGTCGTTGTGACCGAACTGGATCAGGACAAAATCGCCCGCCTTCACCTCGGCCAGGAGCTTGGCCCAGTGTCCCTCCGTGATAAAAGTGCGGCTGCTGCGGCCGCCGCGGGCGTGGTTGGCCACGTTGAGCTTGGCGGGATCAAAATAATCCGCAAACGGCGCGCCCCAGCCCTCTTGATAGGTCCCGTTGCCCCGTGCCGCAGTGGAATCACCCGCGATGAAGAGCGTGGGCAGCGCGGAATCCAGTCTGCCGGTTTGCGCGACCGGGTTGATGACCAGATCGGGTGCCGGAGTCTGGGCGGACGCCGACAGGAAACCAAGACAGAGCAGCAGGGGCAGGCGCATGGTTTTACCTCAGCACACCGGCCGGCGGTGACAAAGCCAAAGCCGCGGGACAGTCCGGACGGTTTGTTAACCGCTAATACACGCTAATGAGCGCCAATGAAGCCGGCTCTTATTGAGGTGAGAAAAAGACTGACACACCCCGGCGTTTGCGCGTCACCCCTCTCGGCGAGGGGACCCGGACCAACGCATGCGAAAATCCCTTCTGGAGAGGGGTGCCCGGCAGGGCGGGGTGTGTTCCGCAAGAGCGCAACCCATTGAAACTCCTGATCGGATAAGCGTCCATTAGCGCAAATTAGCGGTTCCTTCTTCTGCACTTTCCACACCGTGCTGCTTTCACTCATCGGACCATCCGACTCTGCCGCGCATCTTCACGGTCGCCTCGCTCGTGAAAACCGTTGGACTGGCCCCATGGAAGCGCCCCGCTGGATACTGCTGTTGGCACTCGTTCCCTGGCTGCAGGCAACGGAACCTGCCGCATCACCGGGCCAAGTTCTGCATGCGGAGGATTTCACCAGCTTGGATAACTGGGCCGTAGAACAGCAGCCGGGCGGCACGGTCACGGTTGCGGACGGCAAGCTCATCATCGCCGATGCAGCCGGTTGCACCGTGTGGTTCCGGCACCGGCTGGAGGCGCCGGTGGTCATCACCTACACCGTCACGATGTCGTCCGCCAGCCGGGTGTCTGATCTGAATTGCTTCTGGATGGCGAGTGACCCCGCCCGGCCCGACGACCTGTTTGCCGAGGGCCACGGCCGCAACGGCCGGTTTGCCACCTACGACACCCTGCGCACCTACTACGTCGGCTACGGCGGCAACACCAACACCACGACGCGCTTCCGCCGCTACGATGGCACCGGCGCGCGGCCCCTCGCCCCAGAGCACGACCTTGGCGCGCCGGAATTCCTACTGGAACCCGACCGCACCTACCGCATCACGCTCATCGCCACGGCGGACGGCCGCGTGCAGTATCTGCGCGACGGCGAGCTAATTTTCGACTTTACCGACCCCGAGCCGCTCACCCGCGGCTGGTTCGGCTTCCGCACCGTCCACAGCCGGATGGAAGTGCAGGATTTCCGGGTGGTGCGACCGACGGAGTGAAGTGGCCTCACCCGGCCGCTGCGCGCAGGAGGAGCCAGAAGCCGGCGAGGATGGCGAAGGACACGCCGAGGCAGGCGATGAAGCCGACGGCATCCACCTTTGTCCAACGGGCGAATTCCCACGACGAGTTGGGTCCAAAGAGCTTGGTGTGATTGAAGCGGCCGGGGTCGCGGCGCGTGGCCTCCATCGCGGCAAGGTCGGCGGCGGGATCGGGCTGCACCACGGTCTTCATCTTGCCGAAGAAGAGGTCGGTGCGCCGGGCCTCGGGCCGGCGGGTGAACAGGCTCACGAGGATCAGCACGACAAAGGGAAAGAGCCCGTCGTAAATGAACCGCGCGGCGTTGCGGCCGCTGGGCGTGAGCGCGGCGACGTCGAGCCCGGCATGGTTGAGCACCCACAGCTCGACATGAAACCGGCCCTGACCCTGCCAGGCACTGGTGGGATCGCCGGGCCGCTCGCGCACGACGCGCTCGAAATAGACGGCGCGCGACCGGCCCTCGTAGTCCACCTGCTGCGTGAGCGTCGGGCTGTGGGTGATGGCCGTGACGTTCGGCCCGATCCACGAGGGTGTGATGATGTTAAGCAGGGCGGACACGATGACGGCCGCCCACACCGCGGTGGCGGTGAGCCGACGCCAGAAGAAGATGAGGAGCACGGCCGCGCCGAAGGGCACGTTGACGGTGAGCAGCAACTGCACGACCGAATAGACGTTGTCCATGTTGGCCGCCGCATAGACGCCGACCGCGAGGATCACGATGATCGCCAGCCGGCCGGCGCGCACGAGGTCGCGGTCGGTGGCGGCCGGCGCGAGGTAATGATAGACATTGCGCGTGAAGAGCGCCGACACCGCCATCGTCTGCGCGGCGATGGTGGACATGTTGGCCGCGAGCAGTCCGGCCATCATCAGGCCGAGAAAACCGGGCTTGAGGAGGAGCAGCGCCATCGAGCCCCAGGCGGAATCGGGATCGGAGAGCGTGTCGGCCCCCTGGTAGATGGCGATGGCGATGAGGCCGCAGAGCGCCCACAGGATGATCATGATGCGCTTGGCGTAGGTGCCGGAGACGGCGCCGAAGCGGGCGGCGAACTCATCCTTGGCCGAGCCGGCCACGGCCATGTTGCCGATGATGCCGTGGATCTGGACGATGGAGATAAGGAAGATGCCCGCCAGCTCCCAGCCGCCGATGCCGCCCCCGCCACCGCCCAACAGGTTGAACATCTCCGCCGGCACGCGTTCGGCCAACTGATCCCAGCCCCCGATGAACGAGAGCCCGAAGGGAATCAGCATGAAGGAAAAGATGACGATGAGCACGCCCTGGAAGGCCTCGTTGACCGCGGCCGCCGCGAGCCCGCCCATGACGATGTAGCCGCCGACGATGAGCGAGTAGATGAGGTAGTAGAGCCATTTGCCCGTGGGGCTGTGGATCCACGAAACGTAGCTGCGCAGCTCGCCGCGCTTGTTTTGCTCCTGGAGCACGCCGAGCCGGGCTTCGTCGGCCGCGACGAGCGGGGCCGCCGCACGCGCCGCCTCCAGCGTTTTCAACTCGCGGTAACCCTCGACGGACGCGCGCTCTTCCGCCGTCCAGCGCACCTCGGGTTTCACGAGCAGCGAGGCGGTGACCTTGTAGCCGACGAGGTTGCCAAAACCGATGATGACGATGACGGTCGCGAAAATCTGAAAGACGGCATAAAAGCGCGCGAGCGCGCGGCTGCCGAAGCGGTCCTCGAAGAGATCGGCCACGGTGATGAGCCGCACGCGGCGAAACCACGGGTTCATGAACCAGTAGTAGGGGTTCATGAAAAGCGTCTGCAGCGAGAGCCACACGCCCGAGGCGCCCTTCTGATAGACGAGGCTGGCGGTGCTCACGGCGCCGTTGGCGTCGGTCGCATTGCCGAAGTTGAGGAAGAATTGGTAGAGCTTGCCGAGCTTGCGGCCGGCGAGGAAGAAGCCCTCCTCGCTCGCGGCCGCGGCCGCGGCCCGGCGGCCGACGTAGATGACGACCGCGAGGTAGCCGAGGATGACGAGCAAATCGATGAGGTGCAGACTGCCCAGACGCATGGAAATGGAGGGGGGACGGGGTTGAGGGGCGGAGACAGATTCCGGAGGACCGCCGTGATAGGCAAGCCGGGGAGCTCGGTGAAGGGTGCGAGCGTTACGGCACAGGGGTGAAGGGCAAAGGCCACCGCCTTCTGACAGTTCGCGATCGGCGGGCGTTAAAAACCAAAGCCCCCCGGCTTGCGCCGGAGGGCTCGGGGAACCACCCAATGAATCTAGCCCGAATCAGAAATCGAAGGTGGCGGTGAGGGTGTATTGCCGCGGATCGATGATGCGGAACGAATACGGCGAGCCGTCGTAATTGACCGCCACCGGCCGCAGGCCGCCGCTCTCGAAGACATTGGCGATGTTGAGCTGGAGCCGCATGCCGACGCGGTCGTCGAAGAGCTTGCGGCGGTAGCTCACCCATACGTCGGTGTAGAAGTTGTCGCTGTCGTAGATCGGACGCGTGACATCGGAGATATCCATCACCGGCTGGCCGGCGTAACGGTTTACGCCGCTGGCCTTGCCGTAGTAGCCGATGACGGCCTTGTCCTCCCAGCGCTGGCTGCCGCCGATGGTGACGTTCTTCAGGAAGCCCTCGGTGAAGCTATAGCTTGTGAGGAACGACCAGCGGTATTTGCGCTGGCCCTGGACCGACTGGCCCTGGAGGTCGCGGTCGAGCGCGAGCTGCGGGGTGACGACACCGGCATAGTAGGCCTCGGGATTGGGATAGCCGGTCGCCGTCTCGGGGAACAGGTTCGATTGGTAGCCGAAAGAACTCCAGAAGTTCGTCAGGTCCACCTGCCGGCCGCCCGAAGTGGTGTAGGTGGCCAGGCTCTGGTATTGGGGCAGGAGGTGGGCGCTGGCTTGCGCTGCCTTCCAAACGGCCATGCGCTCGGCCTCCCACGGCAGGAATTCGCTGAGGACGCTGGAATACTTGGTGTCCTGTTTGCCGAAGGTAAACTTCATCGTCCAGTTGCGCGTGGGGTTGTAGTTGATCTCCGCCTCCACGCCCCTGGCCTCGGCGTTGCGGGTGGCGCCAATCGCGTAGGGCCGGGACCCGTAGTAGGTGTAGGGCAGCTTCCAGATCTGCGCGGCGGCATCCTGCACGGCCTGTTCCTGCGCGGTGCTGAGGTTGGCCCCAAAGCCATCCAGCCGCGGATCCATGCCCATGTTGATCATGGCGATGGTGCGGGCCCAGTTGCGGAAGAGCGTCTCGTCCACGTTGCTCGAAAGACGGCCGAAGACCACCGGGGCGGCGATGTTCTCGTTCAGGTTGGAAGCCTTGAACCAGGTGACACGGCCGAAGAGTTTGTTGTCGAACAGCGTGAACTGGAGGCCGTAATCCTTGCCCTCGCCGGACGGCTTGGGCAGCTGGTTGCCGTAAAAGTCACCCAAGGCGTTGGAGGGCGGATTGAAGTTGTCGGACTCATTGTAGCTGAAGCCGAGGTTGCGGATGAACTGCCAGCCCTGCGAACCGCCATCAGCCTTGCTGTCGATGGAGCCCCAGTTCTGGAAGGGCCGCAGCACGCCGCCCATGGTGCGGGTGGTGCCGGTAAGTTCGCTGTAGGGGCCCCAACGGTTGAAGAGGAAATCGCGCTGGAAAACGCCGTTGACCCACTTCTGCTGGTTGGTGATGGCGGGCGCGACGACGTTGCCGGCGGCATCCCTGACGGCCGCGAGACCGGTGTTGGTGACGCGGGCCTTGTATTCGTCCTTGCGGACGCCGAAGGTGGTGATGAGACGGTCATTCCAGAAATGACTGGTGAGGCCAGCACTGAGTGAATTGACGATGCGCTCGTTGCGGCCGGTGCCGGCATCGAAGTCGATGAACTCGTGGGTCACGTTGACCGGAATGAATCCACTTGAATCATAATCATAGGCCCGGATGTTGCCGGTGTAGCTCAGGTGGTCCCAAGTGCCGGCGGCGCGGGTGACAACACCGTTGGGGTCGCCGGGCGCGGCGAGGTAGTAGGTGCGGCGGAGCGAAGTGGTCTGCTGATTCCACCCGGTGGGGGAACCATCGGCTGCGTTGTTGGGGTTGCGCAGGTAGCGGAAGCGGCCCGTGTCGCTGCCCGCAGCGGTGTAGTGCAGGCGCTGACGCATGGTGGCGGTCATGTAGTCGTCCTTAGACCAGAGGCCGAGGGCTTGGTGGCGGCCAAGCCACTTGAGCCAGCCGTCCTTGCGGGTGAAGTCCGGCGTCCAGGCCAGCATGGCGCGGTAGTGGTTGTTGAGCTGCTCGTTCACGTAGCTGTCGGGATCAAAATCCTCGACATAGGGCTTGCCGAAATAGGGGTTTTGCGAGCCGTCGGGCAGGTATTTGTTGGTGTCCACGTAGAGCGTGGAAACGTTGAGCTGGGCGACGGTGTAATTCGTGCGCTGGCTGAAATCCTGGCGGAACCAGCCGGCGCTGAGGAAGAGGTCGCCGGGCAGCTCCTGCTCGAACTCCAGGTTGTAATTCGTGTTCTTGGCGCTGCCGAAGTTCATCGAGTTGATGTTGACGTTGCGCCAGTCGTAGATGGAGCGGTCGGTCACACTGGGATAGCGGTAGCTGCCCGCGGCGATGCCGTTGCCGGCGCCGGTCCAGCCGGCGGAGGAGGTGTAGGTGCGGGTGTAGATGTTCGCCCAGGTGGGGTTGGCGTAGATGGCGGCCTCGGCCGGGTAGAGCGCGGGATTGCCGGCGGGATTGCCGGGGACACCAAACCCGGGGAGGTAGCGGTATTGGTAGGTGGGCTGGAACCAGTTCACCAACTGGCTATCCGCGATCTGCATGATGCTGCGGCCCTGGTTGACCTCACCGATACCGGGCACGAAGAGGATGTTGGCCGAGGGCGTGCCCGCCACCCAGTTGGCCGGGATGGCCCAGTTGGCGTTGCCAAAGATGTTGATGCCATTGTATTGGGTCTTCGCGCCGTTCCAGAGGGCGGGGTTGAAACCGGGCCGCGACTCGATGAAAGCCCGCAGGTCGTTGGCGAAGGGCGAACTGGCGTTGTTCACCATCATGCCCAGCTCGGCGCCGGTGGTGAGACTGTAGATCTTTTTGGTCGTCGCGTCGTAGTAGGGCTGGCCGGCCTTGTTCCACTCGGTCACGAAATCGCGCGGCGTGAGGGTGTTGGGCCGGCGGTTCTGGTTGTCGTATTTCTCAACATTGAAACGCAGCGTGGTCTTGCTGAAGGGCTTGAAGGTGATCGCACCGTAATAGCGGTCGGTCTTGTCGTAGGCGGGCTTGCGGTCGAAGCGGCGGTCGTCGTGCAGCACGGCGCCGTAGATCGCGAGTTTGTCGGCGATCAGTCCTTCGTTGAAGTTTAACGAACTGCGGAAGGAGCCGTATTGGTCGGTGCGGAAAGAAACCGAAGCCGAACGCTTGTTCATCTGCGCCTGCGCCGTGCTCTGGTTGACGATACCGGCGGGACTGCCGAGACCAAAGAGCATGGAGTTGGGGCCGCGGCTGATCTCCACCGTCTGCGTATTGTAGGAATCGAAAGGCACCGCGCCGATCGCCGGGAAATAGTTGATCGCCGCACTGGGCGAGCCGAGACCGCGCACGCGGTTCGCCTGGGCGTTGGTGAAAGGCGTAACGCTGCTGCCCTGGGTGCCGCCGGCGTTGACGTCGAGCACGCCGTCATTGCGCATGCTCTGCGTGCCGGGCGTGTAGGTCAGCGAACCTTCGGTGTTCACCTCGTAGCGGAAGATGTCGTTGAGATCGGTGGACGCGGTGTCCGTAAACTGCTGTGCCGTGATGACCGAGATGGAGGACCCGAGGTCGGCGATGTTGGTCCGCATGCGGCTGCCGGCCAGGGTGTTTTGGGCAAAGTAGCCCGCATCGCGCGTCGTATCGACCTGGAAGGGCGTCAGCTGGACGACTTCATCGGGCCGCTCCAGGCGCGCCGCCCGGGCGAGATCGGCCTCGGCAGGAACCGGCGCGTCTTTTTCCGTCTCCTGCGCCGACAGGACGGCGGCCAACGGGAATACTAGCAACGACGCGGCAAGGCGTCGGAATCCGGAACTTTGTGGGGATATGTGCAGGGTCATGGGATGCTCAGGGTCAGGGTTTGGAAAACCGGCGGAAATCAACATGGGGAACAACGACGACCACTCGCAGATGGAGCGAAACGACGGATGGAAGGGGACGGGGTGACGGGGCGGGGTTGGAGTAACGACACTCGGCCCGGAGAAAACAGGGGTGGGCCGGATGTGGCGGAAGGAAAATCGTGGGGCGCGTCGCGACACAATGCAACCGTCCCTCAGACAGTCCGACATGCCGCGGACGGTCCGCTTCGCGCACGCGTGCCTTCGCCGCGAGGCTTGCCAGATTTTGTCGTGTCGCCTTTAACCCGTCCCACCCCATGCGCGTCCCCCCCGCCCCGGTTGTCAGCCATGAATATGAGCGCGAACGCGTGCCTGACCACGCGCTCAAGGGGCCGCGCTCCTTCTGGGGCATGTATGCCGGGGAACACACCGCGGGCACGGAGTTCATGCTCGGACCGCTGTTCATCGCCTGGGGCGCATCGGCCGTGGACGTGATCGGCGGCCTGCTGCTCGGCAATATTCTCGCCGTGCTGACGTGGCGTTACCTCACCGCGCCGCTCGCCACCGACCTGCGGCTCACACTCTACTGCAAGCTGGAGAAAATCTGCGGCCGCCGGCTCGTCTCCCTCTACAACCTCGCGAACGGCCTGCTCTTTTGCATGCTCGCCGGGGCGATGGTCACCGTGTCGGCCACCGCCGTGGGCGTGCCCTTCCCGGGCGTGCAGATGCCTGCATTCGGCGACAAGCTGCCCACGGGCCTCGCGTGGTGCGCGGTCGTGCTGGCGATCGGCGCGTTGCAAACCTTCGTCGCGGTGCGCGGCTACGCCTTCGTCGCCCGCGTGAGCCACCTCGCGGCGCCGTGGATGTTTCTCATGTTTGTCGCCTGCGGACTCGTCACCCTGCCCAAGCTCGCCTCGCTCAATCCCGTGGACATCTGGACCGGCGTCGCGCTCGACGGCCGGCCGGGGATCGGTTTCGTCGGCATCGTGCTCTTCGCGTGGCTGTGCAACGCCGCGATGCACCTCGGCATGTCCGACCTGTCCATCCTGCGCTACGCCCGGAAGCCGGCCTACGGCTGGGCCGCGGGCGCCGGGATGTTTCTCGGCCACTATGTGGCGTGGATCTGCGCCTCGCTGCTCTTCGCGCTCGAGCTGCAACGGCACGGGGCTGCAGCCTCCAACGCGCCGGGGCCCATGGTGTTCTCGGCCGTGGGCTGGGCCGGGCTCGCCTGCGTGGTGCTCGCCGGCTGGACCACCGCAAACCCGACCATCTACCGCGCCGGCCTCGCCTTCCAAGGCGTGCTGCCCGCGCTATCGCGTCGCGCCGGCACCCTCATCGCCGGCGCGCTCGCCACGATCGCGGGTTTGTTCCCGGCGTTCGCGATGCAACTGCTGGATTTCGTGGGCATCTACGGCACCGTGCTGGCGCCCGTCGGCGCGATCATCGTGGCCGACCACTGGCTCGCCCGCCGCGCCGGCATCACCCCCGACTGGGCCGCGCGCACCGGCTCCTCTTTCAACATCGCCGCGCTGCTGGCGTGGGTCATTCCCGTGGCCGGATTTTTCTGGCTCTATCAAACCCGGGACATCTTCCCGTCCTACCTCACCGTGCCGGTGTGGCTCGCCTGCGGCGGGCTCTATCTCGGACTGTCCCGCACCCTCCTCCGCGCCCCATGAAAACCGCCCGTCTTCTCGCCTTGGCCGGCCTGCTCCTCACCGTCGGACCCGCGGCTTTGTTCGCCGCCGGTCTCATCGCCGAGCCGCCGATGAAACTGCTCCTGCTCGCCGGCATGGCGCTGTGGTTTGCCGCCGCCCCGCGCTGGCTGCGCGAGCCGGCGGAATAACGGACTGCTTCAGCCCGCGACGGAAAAACCGGCCGTGCGGAGCGACTCCTGCCCGGCGTAGGCCGCGCGCAAGGCCGCCTCCAACCCCGGCACCGCCGGCACCTGCGCGGCCGCACCGTTGTCGCCCGCCCATTCGATCATGCCAGCCGGAAACGACCGGATCAGCGCGGCCCGGTGAATCGCCTCGATCAGCGCCGTGTGCCGGGCGGCCATCGTGGTGGTGCAGACCGGCACGGAGGGATCGCGCAAACGCGCCAGCACCGCCGACATCATCAACCGGCGCGTGGCATGCTGGTCGAGCACGGGTCGGCACGAACGCGCCCCGACGGTCGGCTCGATGCAGGCCTCCTGCTCGTAGCGCCAGCACGCCCGGCCGCTTTCACCCTCGATCAGGATTTCCGGCTCAATGGCGGTCCGGCTCACATGGCTGGCGCCAAACCACAGCCGCTGGCCCTGTCGCGTCTGCAACCGGACCACGGCCGTGTCGAAACTCTCGATGGCATGGGCGCGGAACAGCTCGGCACCTCCGGGCAGGATCACCGGGTCATCCGCCCCGCCCCCGACAAACAGCAGGCTGAGCAGCACGAAATGGCCGAAGGCATTGTTGAGCGGGGAATCGAGCACCGCCGCGCCGTCCGCCTGCAGCCGGCCGGCCCAGCCGTTGCGCAGAAAATAGGCGCGCGGCCGCGGCCACACACCGAGGAAACGCACCGACCGCACCGCGCCGATCGCGCCCTGTTGCAACTGCCCGATGAGCCAGCGCGTGCCAGGATCGTAGCAATCCTGAAAACCCACGGCCACAAACCGTCCGCTCGCCCGCTCCAGCTCGCGCACCGCCTGAGCCTCGGCCATCGAGCCGGCCAGCGGTTTCTCGACCAGCACGTTGGCGCCGGCCGCCAGCGCCGCCTGGGTCATCCGCGCATGCCAGTGGATCCCCGTGGGGATGAGACACAGGTCAATCTCCCCGCGGTGCCGGCGCAGCATTTCCTCATGGTCCTGATAAATCGCGCAGCCCCGGGCGCGGAGTTCCGCGACATTGGCCGCCTCTTCGGCCGCGTTGATCACCGTGGCGGCCACCAACACCGCCTCGCCGCGGTCGTGACAGCCCCGGGCCAGCTCAAGATGGATGCGGCCGTAGCCGGAGATGCCGATCAGCGCCAGCCGGGGCCTTGGATTGGATTCACTCATGTCGGGAACAGCATCGGCGCGGCGAACGCGGCCGGACGGGGAAGGCGGCCTTCCCGGATTTGGTGGGGGTTAAAAAAGGTGGGATGAAGCTTCCCGCAGGCGGGCGGCTTCAGAAATGGGAGCGTCCGGGTGATTATCCGCATCGAAGCACGACGCCATGCAGCCGGGTCGCTGACAGTCCGAGCACGGCCCGCTGGCCATGGCGGCCGCCACGGCCGAGGTTGCAGCACCCCGCCCGTTTTGCCACCGTTACCCATCCCCGTGCCCTGTATATCCCGTCCACGCTTTTTGCTGCTGCTGGTGTTTTTTGCCGCCACCGGTGGCTGGCTGGCGGCGGCCGGTCCGGCCCGCGGCTTTGATCTCGCGGCCGCGGCAAACAAGGCCGGCGACGGGCCGTTTTTTTTCTCCGTCGCCGTGCCCGAAGGCAACTGGCGTGTGACCATAACCTTCGGCGGGGCCGCCACCGGTGACACCACGGTAAAGGCTGAATCGCGCCGGCTGATGATCGAAAGCCTCCGGACCGCGCCGGACGAAACCGTCGTCCGCAGCTTTCTCGTCAATGTGCGCGATGCCAACATTCCGCCGCCGCCAGCCAACGCCCCCGGCGGCAGCGCCGTCGTGCTCAACGACCGCGAAATCGGTTCCTTCACCTGGGACGACAAACTCACCCTCGAATTCAGCGGCGCACCGGCCGTGTCCACGATCACACTCGAACGCGTCGAGGTGCCCACCGTCTTCCTCCTCGGCGACTCCACCGTCACCGACCAGCGCTGGGAGGATGGCGCGAGCTGGGGGCAGATGCTGACGCGTTTCTTCAAGCCGGAGATCGCCGTGGCCAACCACGCCGAGTCGGGCGAGACGCTGAAGTCCTTTGTCACGGGCCTGCGTTTCGCCAAGGTCCTGTCGCAGCTCCAGGCCGGCGACTGGGTGTTCATCCAGTTCGGGCACAACGACCAGAAACAGAACTGGCCGCAGACCTACGTCGAGGCCGGCACGACCTACCGCGCGTGGCTGCGCACTTATATCGCCGAGATCCGCCTCCGCGGCGCCACGCCCGTGCTGGTGACCTCGCCGCAGCGGCGCACCTTCGGCGAAGACGGACGCATCCGGAACACGCACAGCGACTACCCCGCCGCCGTGCGCGCCGTCGCCGCGCAGGAGCAGATCCCGCTCATCGATCTCGAAGCCGCCAGCCGCGCCCTCTACGAGGCGCTCGGTCCCGAGCGCTCGCCCCTCGCCTTCAGCAACGGCGGCCAGGACCCCACGCACCACAACAACTACGGCGCCTACCAGCTCGCCAAGGCCGTGGCCCAAGGCATCCGCGACAGCGCCGCACTCGCCCCGCTCGCCACCTTCCTCACCGACGATTTCACCGGCTACGACCCGGCGGCCCCCGACGATCCCGCCGTCTTCCGGCTCCCACCCAGCCCGCAGCGCAGCGAACTCCGCCCGCGGGGCGACTGAATTTTCCCATGAACAAGCATCGCTTCGCCTTCGTCGGCACCGGCGGCCGCGCCATCAGCTTTATCGAACCGCTCGTCACCACCTGGCGCGACCACAACGAACTCGTCGGCCTCTGCGACCTCAGCCCCGCGCGGCTGGCGTATTACAACCAACGGCTCACCGCCGAGCTGAACCATCCGGCCGTGCCCGCCTATGGTGCCGACCGGTTCGACGCCATGCTGCGGGAGACACGGCCCGCTACGGTCTTCGTCTGTTCGAAGGACGACACCCATCATGACTACATCATCCGCGCCCTGCACGCCGGGTGCGACGTGATCACGGAAAAACCCATGACGACCGACGCGGAAAAATGCCGCGCCATCCTCGCCGCACAGCAGGCGACCGGCCGCCGGGTGCGCGTGGCCTTCAACTACCGCTGGGCGCCTTTCCGCACCAAGGTGAAGGAACTTATCGCCGCCGGCGTCATCGGCCGCGTGCACTCGGTCAACCTCGAATACCTCCTCGATACCAGCCACGGCGCCGACTACTTCCGCCGCTGGCACGCCCACGCCGCCGAGTCCGGCACGCTGCTGGTGCACAAGAGCACGCATCACTTCGACCTCGTCAACTGGTGGCTCGACGCCATCCCCGCGCAAGTCTTCGCCTACGGCGATCTCGTCTTCTATGGACGAAAAAACGCCGAGGCCCGCGGCGACGGTGCACTGGCTCAATATCCGCGCTACACCGGCGAACCCGCCGCGCAGGCCGATCCCTTCCGGCTCGACCTCGATGCCAGCGAGGCCTTTCGCGGACTCTACCGCGCCGGCGAAGCCGACTCCGGTTACCTGCGCGACCGGAATGTCTTTCGCGACGACATCGACATCTTCGACCAGATGTCACTCAACGTCCGCTACCGCACCGGCGAGGTGCTCACCTACTCGCTCACCGCCTACTCCCCGCGCGAGGGCATGCGCGTCTGCCTCAACGGCGATCGCGGCCGCATCGAATACCATGAGTTCATCGGCTCGCACATGAACCGCGCCGTGCGCCCCGGCGAGTTCAAGGTGGACGAGTCCTCCGAGGCCGAGGGCGAGTGGATCCGCGTCTTCCCCCATTTCCAGCCCAGCTACCTCGTGCCGATGCCGCCCGCCACGGGAGCGCACGGCGGGGCCGACGACATCCTGTGCCGCCATTTTTTCTCTCCCGAAGCACCCGCCGCCGACCCATGGCAGCGTTTTGCGGGACACGAACAGGGCGCCGCCTCCATCCTCGTCGGCATCGCCGGCGTTGAATCCATCAAGCGCAACCAACCCGTGAATCTCGCCGACCTGGTGCCGCTGCGGCCGGATGCGAGCCGGCTCAGCGAACTGGCCTGAAGCCGCTCCCCGTCGGCGCGCCGGAAACTCAGCTCTCGTGCCGCAGGGCCTGGAGCACGTTGAGCGAGTGGTTGCCGATGCTCTCCATGTTGTTGAGCATGTCGATGTAGAGCATCTCGGCCTTGATCACGTCGCCGCTCACGCGCATCCGGCGGACGGACTCCTTGCGCAGGTTCTTGCGGAAGGCGTCGATGAGGTTTTCCAACTGGTAGGCGGTTTCCATATCGGCGGTGACCACGCCCGTGGTCAGCCGGCTCGAATAAAAATCCATGAACTGCAGGAGCAGTTGGGAAAAATCGCGCACCTGCTTCGTGACCTCGGGCGGATGCTGCCGGCGCTTGCGGTGCTTGCGCTCCGCGAGCAGCACGAGGCGGTAGCCGCAGTCGCAGATGTCTTCCAACTCGGCCACCACGCGCAGCATGGAGGTCACGCGGGCGCGGGTCTCCTCGCTCAGACCGCCGGAGGCGCAACGCAGCAGGTATTGGGTGGTGGCGAGGGCGCGGCGGTCGCTTTCCTTTTCCAGTTCCTTCAGCTCGATCATGCGCGCCTCCAGGTCGGCCGGCGGATTTTCAAAGAGATCACTGAAGCCCATGACCAGCTCGCGGGTGATGGCGCCCATGCGCTGGAGGTCGCGCTCGGCCTCGGCGAGATTAAGTTCGCCGGTGCGCGGCACCAAAGGCGAATCATAGTCCATGTGGTCGCGCGCGGGGGCGGTCGCCTTGTCCTTCACCAGACGCTCCGCCAGCCGGGCCAGCTGGGGCACAAACCCGATCAGCAGGGCGGTGTTCAAGACGTTGAACAGGGTGTGAAAGGCCGCCATGTGGAGCGGCATGTGCACGGGGTCCGTCGCGTCGGCCGGCACCAAGTCCTGGACGAAGTTCACGAACGGGTTGAACAACGCGATGGCCCAGACCACGCCGATCACGTTGAAGATGAAATGCACGCGAGCGGCCCGCTTGGCCTGCACGTTGCCGCCCAGCGCGGCGAGGTTGGCCGTGATCGTGGTGCCGATGTTCTCGCCGAGCGTGATGGCGCAGGCGGTGGGAAAATCGATCCAGCCCTTGTAGGCCATGGTGAGCGTGATCGCCCCGGCCACCGAGGAGGACTGGACGATGATCGTGAGCAGGATGCCGAAGCCCAAGAAGATCAGCGTGGAGGCCAGCCCGCGGCCGGTGTAGTCCTTGATGAACCCCAGCACCTCGGGGTTGTTTTTGATGTCGGGCACCGCGTCCTTCAGGAACATCAGCCCGATGAAGAGCAGGCCAAAGCCCATGCAGAACTCGCCGAGGTTGCGCAGCCGGGGTTTGCGGGCAAAGAGCAGCGGCAGCGCCAGACCCATGACCGGCAGCGCGATCGCCGAGATGCTGAATTTGAAGCCGAAGAAGGAAACCAGCCAGAAGGTCGTGGTCGTGCCGATGTTGGCCCCCATGATCATCCCGATGGCCTCGACCAGCGTCAGGAGGCCCGCGTTGACGAAGCTCACCATCATGACCGTCGAGGCCGAGGAGGACTGGACCATGCAGGTGACGAGGAACCCCGTGCCGACCCCGGCGAACCGGTTGCCCGTCATGGTGCGCATGATGCCGCGCAGCCGCTCGCCGGATAGTTTTTGTAGCGACTCCGACATGATCTTCATGCCGAAGAGGAACATGCCGAGGCTGCCGAGGATGGAGAGGGTCGTGCCGATCATGCGGGAGTCGGTGTCAGGGTTAGGGTGCGCCCCGGCGGTGGGCAAGGCCGCTTGTTACAATTGTGTGTCAGGCGGGCCACACGCGGATTGACGCCGGCGGGCGGCCCGATGCACTGGCCGCCAGCATGAGCGAAATCGACCTTTCGGCCCTCCGGGCCAGCCCCCGTGCCGCCGCCTGGCGGCTGCGGCTGGCCGAATGCATCGAGCATCCCCGCGCCCAGTTCGGCATCGTGGCCCTCATCCTGCTCAATGCCGTGATCCTCGGCCTGGAGACCAACGCCGCCATCATGGCCGCCTGGGGCCCGTGGCTCATCCTGGCGGACCGGCTCTGCCTGACCGTTTTCTGCATCGAGCTGGCCCTGAAGTTCACCGCCTACCGGGGCCTGTTCTGGCGCAACGGCTGGAACTGGTTCGACCTCGCGGTCATCGCCGTGGCCCTGGCCCCCGGCGCGGGCGCGTGGTCGGTGCTGCGCTCGTTGCGCGTGCTGCGGGTGCTCCGCCTTCTGACCGTGGTGCCGCAACTGCGCCGGGTCGTGACCGCGTTCCTGCACGCCATCCCGGGGCTGGTCGGCGTGATCGCGGTGATGCTGATCTTCTTCTACACGGCGGGCGTGCTGGCCACGAAGCTCTTCGGCGGCACGCACCCCGAGTTCTTCGGCAGCCTCGGCGCCAGCCTGTTCTCGCTCTTCCAGATCATGACGCTGGAGAGTTGGTCCATGGGCATCGTGCGGCCGGTGATGACCGTGCATCCGTGGGCGTGGATGTTTTTCGTGCCGTTCATCGTGGTCGCCACGTTCACGATCCTGAACCTCTTCATCGGCATCATCGTCTCGACCATGCAGGAACTGGGGGTGAAGGAACACGCCGCCGAGGTCGCCGCGAAGCACGCCGCCCAGCCGGCCGAATCCGCCGCCGCCGTCATCGCCCGCCTCGAGGCCGATCTGGCCAAGTTGAAGCAGCTCGCCCGCTAAGCCCCCTGCCATGACCACTCCTGCCTGGCGCCGCGCCGACACCACCTGGTTCCGTGACTGCCGCTGGGGCATGTTCACCCACTATCTCGCCGACGCGGCGAGCAACCTGCAGCCGATCACCCTCTCGCCCGACGACTGGAACCGGCGGATCGACGCCTTCGATGCCGCGGGCCTCGCCCGGCAGCTCGCGGACCACGGCGTGCCGTATTTTGTCATCACCCTCGGGCAGAACTCCGGTTTCTACCTGAGCCCCAACGCCGCCTACGACGCCATCACGGGCATCAGGCCCAGCAAATGCTCGCGGCGCGACCTGATCGCCGACCTCGCCGCAGCCTTCAAGCCGCACGGCATCCGGCTGCTGGTTTATCTGCCCGGCATGGCGCCGGCCACCGACGCGGTGGCCAAGGCGAAACTGGAGGGCGTGGACGACGCGCGCCACACCACGCTGCAACGCCACTGGGAGGCCGTCTGCCGCGAATGGTCGCTGCGCTGGGGCCGGGGCGTCAGCGGCTGGTGGATCGACGGGCCCTACGACGCGCCGGCCTACCAGCACCCCGACGAACCCAACTATCGCAGCTTCGCCACCGCGCTGAAGGCCGGCAATCCGGACTCGATCGTCGCCTTCAACAACGGCCTGCGCACGCCGCTCTACTCCATGACGGAGTATGAGGATTACACGCCGGGCGAGATCGAGCGCGACATGACCGTCTCGCCCGGCCACCTGCCCGACCTCTCCCGCCTCGCGCCCTACCCGGAGTTTATCAACGGCGCGCGGCTGCACGTGCTGACGATCATGGGCGAATGGTGGGGCAAGGGCCCGGTGCGCTTCCCCGACGAGCTGACGATCGGCTACACCAAGTTTATCAATAGCCGCGGCGGCGTGGTTTCGTGGGACGTGCCGCTCACCCGCGCGGGGCTGATCGAGGAAGAGTTCCGGCCGCAGGTCGCCGCGCTCGGCCGCGCCTTGCGTCAGGACGCCTGATCCCGGCCGTAGATCGCGGCCAGTTGCACCGCCGTCCGCCGGATTTTTTCGCGCAGCTCCGGCGGACCGACGACCTCCGCCGCCGCGCCCCAGCCGAGCACCCATTGCTCCACCTCCTCCAGCGCGCCGAGCCGCAGCCGCAGCTCCAGCGCGCCGCCCGGCAGCTCGCGGAGTTCCTGCGACTCATGCCACTCCCGCTCGCGCACCCGCTCCGCCGCACCGGGCTGGAAACGCAGCACCACGCGCCAGTCGCCCGTGCCGCCGAGCACGCCGAGGGCGTTGGCAAAAAATTTCTCGGGCGAGAAATCCGCCGGTCGCTTGAAAGCTGTCTTCGTGGCGGTGACCGCCGAGATGCGCGTGAGGGCGAAGGTGCGCAGCGCCCCGCGCTCCGGGTCGTGGGCGACGAGATACCAGAGGTTTTCGCGGTTCGCCAAGTGGTAGGGCTGCACGCGGCGCGGCGCGGCTTGGCCCGTCCCGGGCTTGCGGTAGGCGAAGGTCACCTCCGTCTGGTGCAGCACCGCGGCGCTGAGCGCGTTGAAGACCGCGAGGTCGGTCTTGCCCAGCCCGATGTTTTTGAACGACACCGCCCGCAGCTCGTCGGCCGGTGAAAACGAAATGCGGTCGCGCAGGCCCGCCGCCAGCTTGCCGAAGGCCACCTCCAGCTGCCGGTGAAATGGCGTCCCGCGGTATTGCTCCAGCGCCCGCTGCGCCACCAGCAGCGCCAGCAGCTCGCCCTCGGTGACGTTGACCGTCGGGAAGGCGTTGACCGGCGAGGTGTAGCGGTAGGCGTTGAGGTGCGGGTCGAACTCGATCGGCAAGTCGAGCCGGTCGCGCATGAAGGCGATGTCGCGCACGATGGTTTTGCGCGAAACCTCCAGCTCCTCCACCAGCCGCGTGCAGTTGACCAGCGCGCCGCGGCGCAGGCTGTCGTGGATCCGGAGCATCCGCTCCAGCGGCGGGCGGGAAAGCTGCATGGTCGGGGGCATGCGAAGAAATCTGCACATTTTTTAGCCTGGGCCAAGCAATGTCCCACCCTCTCCGGTAATCTGGGCGCATGATCCTCACCCGCCGTCCCATGAAAAACCCCCTCCCCATCGCCCTCACCTGGTCCCACTACGGCGACCTGCACCGCGTCACGCCCTGGCCGGAAGTCCGCTTCGAACGGCTCTACGGCGACGACTGGCTGCCCATCCAGCCCGACAGCGAACTGCTGGCTGCCGCCTCGCTGATCTGCCGGCAGCGCAACTGGACGCCCTACCTCGAGTTCATCCCGGCCGACATCCGCGCGTTTCTGCAGGGTTTCTCCTTCGCCCGTATGGAGGCGCTGGAGGTCGTCGCCCGCTGCCCCGGGCTGGTGCCCGACCTCATCGAGACGCCCGCGCTCACCGCCTTCGTCGCCGCCCACGCCAGCCTGCGGGGCACCGCTCCGCGCTGGGCCGAACTGAACGCCGTGCATGAGCGCGACGGCATCTACGGGGTCCTGTCGTGGCTGGGCCTGCCGGCCTCGCGGCAAACCCTCGCCATCCTCCAGCACCTCGAATCCCCCGATCTGCCGCGCCGATTCCTCGAATCGCTCCGCAGCCAGCTCTGGGAGCCCCGCACGATCTTCGCGCTGCAGCGCATGCCCGCGATCACCGACCGCGACCTCGCCCTGCACTGCCAGTCGGCCGCGGCGTGATTCGCCGCGCCGGGCTCAGGCGGTCGGAGCAAACTGCGCCAACAGCATCTCCGCCCAACGCTCACCCGCCTGCCGGGTGCGGCCGGCGTTGTGCGGCGTGTGCACGACATTGTCGCGGCCCAGCAGGGGATCGTTGAGCGGCACCGGCTCGACATCGAAAACATCCGCCGCCAGCGCCAGCTCGTCCGCCAGCACGCGGCGGCGCAACGCCGCCATGTCGCAAATGCCGGCGCGGGTCACCAGCACGACCAGCGCACCGCGCGGCAGCGCGTCGATGTGCGCCGCAGTCACGAGGCCACGGGTCTTGTCCGTGAGCGGCACCATCGGCACATAGATCTCCGCATCCCGCCCCAGCCGTTCGAGAAAGTGCTCACGGCGCGCGCCCGCCCGGTGGAACGCCGGCTCGCTGGCAAACGGGTCCCAGGCCGCGACGTCGGCCCCCAGCATCCGGCAAAAACTCGCATAGCGGCTGGCAATGTTGCCCGCACCGACGATGCGCACGCGCTTGCCCTCCAGCGTGCCGTTGGTGAACCGGGAATCATCGCCATACTGCTGCCCGCGCCCCCCGGGCTGCCCCATGCCGCCGGAAGGCGTGTAATCCCATGGCCCGTGGTCCGTGATCATCGCCCGGTGGGTCTGCGGAATCCGGCGCAGCGCCGCCAGTGTGAGCGCCAGCCCGAATTCGGAGACCGACTGCCCCCAGAATCCTTCCGATGTATGCCGGATCACGCGCACGCCGCGCGCGGCCAGGGCGGCCAGCACCGCCTCGCGCCCGGCGGACGGCTGCCCGTAACCGTCCTCCGACCAGACCAGCTCCTTCAGGCCGGTGAAGCGGCCAACACAGTCCGGCGTGAGCGCCAGCCCGAGCACGAGCAGCCGCGTGATTTTTTCCGGCGCCGCGGCCAAAACGCCCGCCGCCCGGTTGTCATCCGGCGCCACCCGCACAAAATCCACCGGGCCCTCCTCCGCCCACAAGCGGCGGGCGTGATCGGCCGAAAACGGCCAGATGGCGTCAAAACGCGGGTGGACCAGGATGGCGGAGTGCATGGTCAGGGTGCCGCGAGCATCCCGAAGCCGCACCGCATGACAAGTGCGACTTCACACCGGCTCAGCCGCGTAATCGCGCCAAGCCTGCCCGAGCATCTCCGCGTCGATCCCGCCCGCATACGCCACCAGGCGGTAACGGCTGCAAGTCGCCGCGCCTGCCGCCAGCGCCCAGGCGCTCGCAATGCACCGGCTGGGCGCAATGCCCAGGTTGTTGTCCACCCGCCACGACACGGGGTGGCCGGGATTCCCCGGATGATCGAGGATCGCCATGCCCGCCGATCCGGCCGCGCGATCCGGCAACGGCATCGCCAACGCGACCCAACGCGCCCGCCGACCTTCGGCGTCGGCAATCGTGCCGGCACCTTCGCTGGTCCGCACCTCGCCGCCGTTTTCCTTTCGCCAGGGCATCCTCAAAAAAAGCCCGCCGTAGGCGTGCTGACCAAAGCGCAGGTCAACGCGGGCCGTCAGCGTCCACGCCAAATCGAGCCGCAGCGTGTCGCCGCGATCGGTCAGCCGCCAGGTCTGGTTTTCCCGGAGCAGCGGCCCGCCATCGGGCGCACGCCATTCGCTGCACACCTGCCAGGCCGCGGTGTTGCCCTCGATTCGGGGCGGACTGATCGGTGCCGGATGAAATGTGCCGTCGGGACCGTGCCCCGGCAGCCGGCCTTCGGTCCAAAAACCGATTCCGTTCACGTCGTTCAAGCCAACGTAGAGTCCGTGCTGCCACGGATGATGCGGCGGTTCGTCTTCCGTCAGGACGCCATCACCGTCGGGCGCGGCCAGCGGATGGATAAACGCCCGCCGGTCGGCCGGCGCCTGCTGCACGAGCAGGGGCCACGGTGAACCATGTCGGCGCAAAACCAGACGCCGGTCATCGCCTTCGGCCAGCAGCGTCTGCGGGGAACTCATGCCGATGCAGCGCCGCCAAAGCCCGGCCCGCCGGAGTCCTCAGCCGACATGGGTGGTGCGCCTGCTTTCCTGCCAGCGTTCGCGACCGGCAAAGATGGCCAGGCCGTCGGGCGAGGGAATGTCGCGGAGCAGCAAAAAATGCCGCGCGAACAGGAGGTCGCTCTCGCCCCAGGCCAGCCCGTGGGGCGGACCGTCCTTGGGATCGGTCTTCTGGTAATAAAAATAACCGATATAGGCGCCGCCGGGCCGCAGGAGCGCGGCCACGCGGTCGCGGTAGGCGGTGCGCTGCGCTGGATCGATCGCGCAGAGGAAAGTGCGCTCGTAAATGAGATCGAACGAAGCCGGCGCAAACGGATGCTGGAAAAAATCCCCCGCGATGATCTTTTCGGTCAAAGCCGCATCCACCTTCGCCCGGGCGGCTTCCACGGCGACGGAGGAAAAATCGATCGCGGTGACCTCGTAACCGGCGGCGGCAAACGCCTGGATCTCATGTCCCACGCCGCAGCCGGGGATCAGCACCCGGCCGCCTTTGGGATGCTTCTTGAGGTAGGCCTGCAATGCCGTGGGCACGCTGCCAAAATCCCAAGGCGTTTGCTTGGATTCGTAGCGGGTATCCCAGAACTGGGGTTCGGTGGCGTCGGACATGCTGGATAATCGGCAGACTGCTATGGAAATCGGTCACTTTTGGCCGGGTGTGATGACTCTTGCCAGCGCGGATTGTTCATTTGTGTGCAATTGAATGTCGGTAACGCGCTTTGACCCATTTTTAGCGCCACGCGGGTGCAGGCTTGAGCCGGGCGCGGGCCCGGACATGCTCGGCGCGTGCTGTTTTTCAAGCGCATCCTCAACTTCACGCAGGAGGCGGCGGCCCAACGCGAGCAGCGGCACGCCGAACGTTATGCGGTGGCGGTTGATTCGCCGCTGCAAGCCCGGCTGGAAATCGGCGGCCGGCCGCACGCCGGCCAGCTCGTCAATCTCTCCAGCACCGGCGTCAGCCTCCGCCTCCCCGCGGTGTTGGCGACCGACCGCGGGGCGGCCGGCCGGCTCGATCTCACCCTGGAGCAGCACACGCTTTCCACCGCGGTGAAGGTGGCCCACCATCAGGCGGACGCCCGTCACACCGTGCTCGGGCTGCAGCTCCTGTTTGGCGACTTCGACACCAAGAAGGGCTACCTGCAATTGCTCGAACCCGTGGCGATCGGAGCCGGGCTCCGCGCCGGCGACCCACAGCTCGTGCGGGAAAAGGAACGCGGCCTGAACACCACGCTTTATCATGGCCCGGGCGACACGCTGCTGACCGTCTGGAGCAATTTCGCCGGCCAGGCGATCCAAGGATTTGAGCTGCGCATGCACGACTATTTTGTGCGGAGCGGACCGACCCCGCCGGCCCTGGAGGTTTTCCTCTGCGAGGAACAAACCGCGGAGCACAAGCTGGGCTATCGGGTGCCGGCCCTGAAGCGCGCCGGGGAAGAGAACGCCGAAATCATCCGGCTCTTCCGCTGGGTGCTCCCCAATTTGAACCGGAAGCTGCCGGAGGATGTGCGCGAATTTCTCGCCCGCTTCACCCCGCCGAAGGACTGAACTCCGGTCGCCTCTCCGGCCATGGACGGCTCCTTGTTGCTACGCGCGCTGCTGGTCTGGGGCCTGATTGCGCTGGCCGAGATTTTGCAGGGCATCCTGCGCGTGCGGTTGCTCAACCGCCGCGTCGGTGACCACCGGGCCAGACAAATCGGCGTGGTCACCGGCTCGCTGATGATCCTGATCATCGCCTGGTTCACGGTGCCTTGGCTTGCGCCGAGCTCGACGGCGGAATGTCTGCAAATCGGCGGCCTGTGGGTGGTCGCCATGCTCGGTTTGGAAATGTATTTCGGCCGCGTCGTCTTCCGCTTGCCGTGGGCCCGAATCGCGGCCGACTTCGATCTCCGTCGCGGCCGGCTGCTGGGGCTGGGCATGCTGGTGCTGTTGCTGGCCCCCACGCTTGTGATGCTCGCCCGCCAAGGCTGACACTCCGCTCAACCCCGCGCCCGCAGCGGAATCAGCGCGCGGACGCGCGGATCGCGCAGCCAGAGCGCGCCCCAGAGCAGGATGCCGAACACCAATGGCATCCACCAGCCGGCGAAGCCCAGGCCCATCTTCACCGTGACGGCAATCGCCCCGCCGAGATACCCGGTGAGCAGGATCGCGCCCAGCACGGCGGTGCGCGGGATCAGGTAGATGACGGTGCAGAGCAGTTGCACGACCCCGATGGCGACCGCGCTGCCGGCGGGCCAGTCGGCGAAACCCTCGCGGACCTGCTCGTTCTGCGAGACTTTCATCACGCCGCTCAGCAGCAGCATGAACACGGGTGGAATCGCGAGGGCGATGCTGACGTAGAACGGAATCTTTGAGGGTGTGGGCGTGGTGGACATGGTTTCAGGAATTGGAAGAGAGATGGTCGGCGAGTTGGTCCAGCGTGCCGGTCCAGCCCATGGCCATGCTGCCACGGCCGGCCTCGAAGGTCGCGCGTTCGGCGTCGGTCGAGTCAAAGGGCACCCAAGTGATCGTGACGGTGGTTTTCCCGGCCTGCCCGGCGAAAGTGACCACCGTCAGCATCTGCAGGGGCCAGGGATCTTTGGAGAACGGATGCGGTGTGATGCCGCCGGCCTCGTCCGAGAATGAATTGAGCCAGACCAGTTTCGTCGGCGGCACGATCTCACGATAAACGGCGCGGCCCCAGAGCACTTTCCCGTCCGGCGTCTCCATGCTGTAATGCGTCATGCCGCCCGGCCGCAGGTCGAAGCGGGCGAGATTGATCTTCATACCCTTGGGCCCGAACCAGAGGCCGAAATGCTCCGCTTCGGTCCACGCGCGCCAGACCAAGTCGCGCGGCGCGGCGAATTCGCGGGAGATGACAAACGGTTTCGTGAGCAGCCCTGCGGTGTATTCCGCGGCGCGCTCGAGCGTCTGCTTCCCGCCCTCGACGGCACCGTAATCGCGCACGGCGCGGTCGCGCGCCTCTTTTGACGGAAATACCATGCGGCCGGTGAGCCGCGTCCGGTCCGGCGCCACCGCCTCGAAGGTCCAGGTGGCGCGGAAGGCCACGCCGCGGCGCTCGTCGGCCTCGAGATCGCTGCCGCCGCCGAGCAGGTAGGTAATGCGCTCCAGCGGGACAATTTCGAGGAACTTCGCCTTGTTGGGATAGTTTGTTCCGTCCGGACCGTGCATCATGTGCTCCCAGTAGCCGCCGACACTAAATTCGTGCCGCTTCGTGGTGTTGGTGAAACCGCGCGGCCCCCACCAGTTGACGATGTGCTTGGGGTCCGTCCACGCCTGCCAGACGAGTTCGCGCGGGGCGTGCAGCACGCGGAAGAAGACGATTTCGGTGTCGGAGGGCAGGTGCGGATCGGACATGGCGTGGAGCGGATTGAAAGTTCAACGAACAACCGGAGGCTTTCCGGACAGATGGGCTTCGAGCCGGTCGAGATTTTGCTCGTTGGCGGGAACCACAAAGGCGCTCACTCGTTCCGCTTCGGCCGGATCGTCGAAAACCATTCGCCAGCCGAGCGCCGTGTGTCCGTCGTGCTTCGCGAGCGTGATTGTCAGCGTGAAATCATGGGCGGGCTGGAGATGGCGGATGACGATCCGCTCCGGCGCGACGATCTCCACGAAGCGGTGATCCATGGCGTAGGCCGCTCCGTCGGGCCCGTGCATCGTGAACTTCCAGACACCGCCCGGGCGGAAGTCGAAGGCGTGAAAGGTATTCGTGAAGCCGTTGGGCCCCCACCACGCCGCGAGGGCCTGGGGATTGGCGAACGTCGCCCAGACCCGTTCGCGCGACATCGCGAGGAAACGGGTGTTCACGATTTCACCTGTATCCGAGCGAGACATCGGTCAGCGGCCCCGGCGGGTTTGCTTCGTCGCCGCCCCGGGCTTCGGCAATTTTCCCAGCAGCTCACCGAGCCGCTCGAAGCACTCCTTCCAGCCGCCGGCATGGCCATCGCGGGATGCCGTCGAACTGAAGCCTGTCTGCGTAAACGTGAGTTTGGTCCCGCGCGGATGATCGGCGAAGCGAACCGTCACCAGCGTTTCCGGCCCGTCCTCCTCCCCTTCCCAGGCATGGGTGAAATCGAGCAGCCGGCCGGGCACCACCTTCCGATAAACGCCTTCGACCCATAGTTTCTCCCCTTCGGGAGACACCATGCAGATGCGCCAACGGCCCCCGGGCCGGAGATCGCTCTCGCCAACGGGGATGGTAAAACCATGCGGAGAACTCCACACCCGCAGGTGCTCCGGCCGGGTCCACGCCGCAAAGACTAGCATCCGCGGCGCGGCGAAAATGCGGGTCAGGGTCAGTTTTTTCTCAGCGGACTTGGGTTTTGTTTTTCTTGGTTTTCTTGGCACGGTCATGTGGCGGGTTCTCCTTGGCTTGCAGTTGCTGCAGATAGTCGTCGAGCCGGTCGAGACGCTCCTCCCAGTGACGGCGATACTGGCCGATCCAGTCCACGGCTTCCTTGAGCGGAGCCGCTTGGATGCGGCAGGGCCGCCACTGCGCCTCGCGTCCACGCCGGATGAGGCCGCTCTGCTCCAGCACGCGCAGGTGCTTCGAGATCGCCGGCAGACTCATGTCATGCGGCTCGGCCAGCTCCGTCACGGAACGCGTGCCGCGCGAGAGCTGCGCGAGGATCTCCCGCCGTGTGGGATCGGCGAGCGCCGCAAAGACTCTGCTGAGGCGGTCGGGGGACATGGTGCAAATTTGTATTTAACCAAATGGTTAACCAAGATGCGCAAGTCAAGCGCGCTTGTTACCTGTGCCCTTGCAGGGCGTGGTCGTGCCGCGCCTCTGCCGAAAGGCGCCAAAAGGCCGGCTTACTTCGCGTAAACCGGGTCGAGTTCGAGGCGGAAGTAGTCGCGGGCGTTGGCGAAGCAGATGTTCTTCACCATGCCGCCGACGAGGGCGCGGTCGTTGGGGATCTCGCCGCGCTCCATGTCGGCGCCGAGCAGGTTGCACAGGGTGCGGCGGAAATACTCATGCCGCGGGTAGCTGAGGAAGCTGCGCGAGTCGGTGAGCATGCCGACGAAGCGGCTGAGCAGGCCGAGGTTGGAAAGCGCGTTGATCTGCCATTCCATCGCCTCCTTCTGGTCGAGGAACCACCAGCCGGAGCCGAACTGCATCTTGCCGGCGACGGTGCCGTCCTGAAAATTCCCGATCATCGTGCCGATCAGGTAATTGTCGGCCGGGTTGAGATTGTAGAGCACCGTGCGCGGGAGCTCGCCGGTGGTGTCGAGCGCGTTGAGGTAGGTGCTGAGCGCGCGGGCCTGCGGGAAGTCGCCGATGGAGTCGAAGCCGGTGTCGGCGCCGAGCTTCGTGAGCAGGCGGGTGTTGTTGTTGCGCAGTGCGCCGAGGTGGAGCTGCTTCGTCCAGCCGCGCTTCGCATCCCAACGACCGAGTTGGATCATCAGGAAGGAGGCGAACTTGGCGTAGTCCGCGGCGTTCGCGGCGCGGCCGGCGCGGGCGGCGTCGAAGATGGCCTTGGCCTCCGCGGCCGTGCAGGGTTCGGCGTAGCAGCTCTCCATGCCGTGGTCGGAGAGACGGCCGCCGACGGCGTGAAAGGCTGCGTGGCGTTGCTCCAACGCGGCGAGGAAATCGTCGAAGGACTTCACCGGCGAGCCGGTGACGCCGGAGAGTTTTTCGAGCCAGGCGCCGTAGGCCGCCGGGTTGTCCACGAGAAAGGCGCGGTCGGGCCGGAAGGTCGGATAGACGCGCGTCTTGATACCGGAGCGGTTGATCTGCTCGTGAAATTCGAGCGGATCGGCGGGATCGTCGGTCGTGCAGATGACGGCGACCTTGTTGGCCGCAAGAATGTCATGCACGCGCAGGTTCGCGAGCTTGGCGTTGGCCTCATGCCAGATTTTGTCGGCAGAGGCCGGATTGATGATGTCGGTGATGCCGAAATAGCGTGCGAGCTCGAGGTGCGACCAATGGTAGAGCGGGTTGCGCAGGGTGTGCGGCACGGTCGCGCACCAGGCGTCGAATTTCTCGCGGGGCGAGGCGTTGCCGGTGCAGAAGCGCTCGTCCACACCGTTGGCGCGCATGGCGCGCCACTTGTAGTGGTCGCTGCCCAGCCAGATCTCGGCGAGGTCGGCGAACGGCTTGTTTTCCAGGATCTGCCGGTGCGGCAGATGGCAGTGGTAGTCGTAGATCGGCTCGGCCTTCGCGAAATTGTGGTAGAGGTCGCGGGCCGCATCGGTGTGCAGCAGGAAGTCGTCGTGAATGAACGGTTTCATCGGGAAATATCGTTAAGCATCGCGTCGAGCGTGGTGTAGCCCGCGAGCAGCTTGCTGGCGCCGGCGCAGCGCTCCTTGGAGGCCAGGCCGGTGTTTTCGGCGACCCAGATCAGGTAGGCGACGATGCGCTTGGCGAAGCGCAGGCGGGCCTCGGGGCTGATCGCATAGAAGCGGGCACGCTGCTGGTAACCGGCCGGGCTGTGGTCGCCGAGCGCGGCCTTCTCCGGTTTGCCGCCGGCGGCGAGCACGTAGAGGAAGTTGTATTCGAAGAAGGTCATGTGCTCGGCCGAGGGCGGCAACGCTTCGAGAGCGGCGCGGCAGGCGGCAGGCGAGGCAAAACAGTCGCGAGCAAGCTCGCTCCCACACGCAGCCAGCGTCGTGGTGACGAAGAGGCGCGCCATTTTCTGCTCGGTGGCGTCGGCGCTGAAGGCGCCGGCCACGGCCATGTCCACGGTGAACTGATACCAATCCTTCCAGAGGGCGGCGTCGGCAGCGTTCTTCGACTGCGAGAGAGCGACGCCCATCTCGTAGGTGTAACGGCCGCTGGTCTTGATCTCGAGCGCGCTGCCCGTGACTTCGCCCATGACCCGGTAGTTCTCGGCCGATTTGCCCGAACCGGAATGGAAGCCGATGGAAACGCCGAACTGTTTGCAGACGTTCCATTGCGCCTCGATGAGCTGCTTCAGCGCGGCGTTGTCGGGATACGGCGTGTTCTTCTGGAAGCCGAAGGCCGGGGCCACGAACTGCACCGGCATGCTCAGCACCTCACAGAGGGCGAGCATGATGGCGGTGGTCTCGGGCGTGGTGAGTCCGGGCAGCTCGTCGATCGAGAGTTCGCGGAGATAGGTGCGGCCGACTTCGGTCGTAAACGCGGCGGCGCGGGCGGCAGCGTATTTGTCGTCGCGGCGCTTCATCTTCTGCAGTGCAGGCCAAACCGAGCAAAGCAAACGGTCGTCCACCTTCGCCAAGCCTACGGCGGACAGGCGAGCTTGAAGGGCATGCACCACCACATCGGGAATCTCGCTGCGCTTGGCCGGTTGGTTGAGCGCGAGTTCGGGCGAGAGGTCGAAGGTGATGTAGCTGGCGAGCAGGCAGCCCTTGACGAGTGCGTCCTCGCGGACGTCGAACTTGCCGCCGATGGGCTGGTGGTCGGCGTTGAACGACCAAGCGATGCGCCGGCGATGGAAACCGGTCTTCAGCTTCGACAAGACGCAACCGTGGCTCATGCCCTCGACGCTCTGGCCCTGGTGGCCCTCGGGGACGTTGGTGCCGATGAAGGGAAACGGCACGGTGTCGAGCCGGTTGGCGAGCATGGCGTCCACGTCATAGACCAGCTCGCGCGGAATGGAATTCTGGTTGGCCGTGAGACCGATCTCGAGCGCGCTCATGGCCCATTCGACGGCGGGCCAGTGCAACGTGGTGAAACGCGCACCGACGCCGAGCGTGGACTTGCCGAGCTTGGCCCCGGCTGTCGGGAAGATGGTCGAGCCGGCATCATGCTCCTGGATGAGGTTCTTCAGCGTGAGCAGGTTCGCGAACGTGGCCGGGAAGAACGTCGCGCCGCTGATCGCCACACCGTCCGCCAACGGCGAGCCTGCGGCGTGGAGTTTCCACGCGCAGTCGCCCTCAGCGTTTTCCCAGAGCGTGAATTCACCGGCCGCGGTGGCAAAGCGGCTCTTCGGATACTCGGTTACCCGGCCCGCCCTGACGTCGGCCTGCAGGATCGGCCAGTCGAGACAAAAGTCGGGCGAGACGCAGGGGTTCGACGCGATGCGCAGGTTGTGCCTCAGGAGAAATTCGTTGATGGCGGACATGAAACCCGGAGTTGAAGTTGGAAGTTTAAGATTAAGTGGCAGGCAGCGGCAGCGGATTCAGATGCTTCAACTTAAACTTGAATCTTAAACTGGAGCCGCGGAGCGGCGCTAAATCGTCATCGCGTGGTAACCGCCGTCCACGATGAGTTCCTCGCCGGTGATGAAGGAGCCGGCAGCGTCGGAGGCGAGCAGGAGGGTGGCGCCGATCAGTTCGCGGGCCGCGCCGAAGCGTTTCATCGGCGTGTGGCCCATAATGGCGGCCACGCGTTCGGGTGTGAGCACCTTCTTGTTCTGCTCGGCGGGAAAAAAGCCGGGGACCACCAGGTTGACGCGCACCTTGTGCGGGGCCCATTCGCGAGCGAGGTTGAGGGTGAGGTTGTGCACCGCGCCCTTCGAAGCCGAGTAGGTGAATACGCGCGACAGCGGCACAATGCCCGACATCGAACCGAGATTGATAATCGAGCCGCCCTGCCCGCGCTCGACGAGATATTGGCCGAAGACCTGGCAGCCGAGGAACACGCTCTTGAAGTTCACGCGCACGATACGGTCGAATTCCTCATCCGTGATGTCGAAGAACGGCGTGGCGGAGTTGATGCCCGCGCCGTTGATGACGATATCTACGTGGCCCGATTTTTTCAGCACGGCATCGCGCAGGCCCTCGAGTTCGGCCTTGCTGGTGGCCTCGGCGCTGTGGAACCAGGCCTTGCCGCCCGCGGCGGCGATCTTGTCGAGGCGCGCCTGCGCCTTCTCGACGTTGCGGCCCACGATGACGACCTCGGCGCCGGCGCCGGCGAGGCCCTCGGCCATCGCGCCGCAGAGTTCGCCCGTGCCGCCGATGACCACGGCGACCTTGCCGTGCAGGCCGAAAAGCTGATCGAGAAAAGAGGACATATGTGGAAGAGGATCTGGGATCTGGGTTTGTGGGTAGGGGCCGTTATCCTTAACGGCCCGGGGAGAGAGTGATTATCGAACAGGGCGGTTGGGGATAACCGCCCCTGCCTGATTTCATCCGGCAAAGAGTTTGAAGGCCGCGACGTTCCACCGCGGTTGCGCACACTCGGCGGCGATTTCGTTGAACGCCTCGATCTCGGCGGCGCTGAAAAGCAGGCCGCCGGCGGCGGCGGTTTTTTTTGCCCAGTCGGCTTCGAGCTGACCCGGGAGCAGGCAACCTTCGTTGCCGTGGCCGAGCACATCGGCGATCACCGCCTTGATGTTCTCCGCTTGGTTGCGACCCTTGGCGAAAGCGCCACCGCTGATGGCCTCGGGATGGATGACCTGGAAGAAAAACGTGCAGGTGGCCTTGTCGCCGGCGGCCTGGTCCCAGCGGTTGCGCAGCGTGGGCAGCGAGCCGCCGATGAAGCTGGCCACGAGTTCGTTGATCAGGGAAAGACCGTAGCCCTTGTGCGCGCCGAAGGGCAGCAGCGCGGCTACGGCGGCGGGATCGGTGGTGGGCCGACCGTCCTTATCGACAGCGGCCAACGGCGGCAGCGGCTTGCCCTCGCGCTTGAGCTGCTGCACCCGGCCCATGGCAATCACCGACGTGGCCCAATCGATCACGATGGGGAAACCGACGGCGGCCGTCGTGGGAAAACCCCAGGAATGCGGATTCGTGCCAAGCGTGGGAAACTTGCCGCCAAAAGGGACGACCTCCGCGAGCGCTGCGGTGCAATTGGTGTAGGCGATGTAGCCTTTTTTCGCCGCATCCATCACATAGCCGCCGCCCCAGAGGTAGTGAAAGGCGTTGTCCACCGACACGGTGCCAACGCCATACCGGTCGGCCAGCCGGGTGGCCTCGGCCATCGCGCGATAGGCGGTGGCCTGGCCGAGTTTTTTATTGGCGTTCCAGATTTTGGTGGCGGCGAAGCGCGTGGGTTTCTCCTCGATCTGTGCGCCGGGCACGCAGCCTTGCGAGCCGGAGCCGAGGACGTGGTCGAGGTGCAGCGCCTTCAGGCCGTTGTGCGTGCGGATGCCATGGCGCGAAGCCTCGGCGCAGAAGCGCGCACCTTCCTCAGCCTCATCTACATCATAGCCACGATGCCGGTAGGCGGCGGCGATGAGGGCGTTGTGCTGCGCTTCGGGGACGATGTGAAAGGGTTCCATGAATGGAGCAGTAAGCAGTAAGCAGTAAGCGATAAGCGGTAAGCGGTAAGCTTTGGGTAGTGGTTTGGAAATGGACCGGGCTTAAGGCTTAGCGCTTATGGCTTGGAGCTCGGGCCTACTTCCGGATTCGCCTGCGCGATCGGTTCGCGGCCGGCCAGAAAGCGGGTGAGGTTTTCCACCGCACAGCTCGCCTGGCGCTGCACGCTCTCGTGGGTGCGCGAGCCGATATGCGGGGTGAGGATGACATTGGGCAACCCGAGCAACGGGTGGTCGGGCGGCGGCGGCTCCTCGTCGAGCACGTCGGCGGCGTAGGCGAGGAGCTGCTTTGACTTCAGCGCGGCGACGAGCGCGGCGAGCTCCACCAGTTCGCCCCGCCCGGTGTTGACGATCACCGCGCCTTTTTTGATGAGCGGAAGATTCTTCGCATGGATGAGCCCTCTGGTGGCGGGTGTGAGCTTGGTGTGGAGCGATATGATGTCGGCGCGACGCAGCACGTCGTCGAAGGCTTCCACGCGCTCGATCCCGTGTTCGCGGGCGAAAGCTTCGTCCCAGTGCTGACCATAACCGATGAGCTTCAGTCCGAAGGCGCGGGCGCGGATCGCAACCTCCCGGCCGATGCGGCCGAGCCCGACGATCGCGAGCGTCTTGCCGTAAATCTCGTTGCCCGTGATGCGCGTCCAGCGGCCGGCGGCGACGTGGTTGGCCTCGACCACGAGATTGCGCACCGCCGCGAGCATGAGCGCGAAGGTGTGCTCGGCGACCGTGGTGTGGTTGACGCCGGGCGTGAAGAGCACAGGGACCTTGAGATCGGTGGCGGCCTTGAGGTCGATCTTGTCGAGCCCGATGCCGTATTTGGAAATAACCTTCAGGCGCGGCAGCGATTTCGCGATGACCGGGCGCGTCAGCACATCGTCGCCGCAAAGGTAGGCGTCGAACTGCCCGGCCAGTTCCAGCATACGCGCCTCGGAGAGCGGGCCGCGCTCGCGCACCAGCTCAAAGCCCGCGGCCGCGAGCATGTCGTGATGCACGCCGGGCGTGTCTTGGAAGGACGTGGTGGTGAGAAGAACGCGGGGTGCACTCATGCAGGGTTAAGCAGGGGGTGGATTAACGAAAATCCGGTGCTTCGCACATCCTATATTGCATAAATATCCCGCTTCAACCCCCACCAGCGGCCCGGGATTGCCGCGGAGGCCGGGCACTGCCACGGTGACGGCATCATGTCTCATGTTTTCTGCCCCACGGACTTTTCGGTCGCAAGCCACGCGGCCTTCCAACACGCGCTTAGCCTCAACCTCGCGCTCCACGGCCGGCTCACCCTGATGCATGTGGCGGGCGGCCCCGGCGAGGACGCCGGCGGTTTCCCCGGAGTGCGCGCCCAGTTGGAGCGCTGGGGCCGGCTTCCAGCCGGGAGCACCGACGCCGCCGTCGCCCGGCTGGGGATCACCGCGGAAAAAGTTCTCGGCCGCGAAGGGGATCCGGTGGATGTCGTGCTCCACTTTCTGGAGCGGCATCCCGCCGATCTCATCGTGTTGGCCACGCACCAGCGCGAAGGCCGGGCGCGCTGGCTTGGCCGGCCGGTGGCCGAACCCATCGCCCGCGGCGCCCAGGCGATGACGCTGTTCCTCCCGCACGGCAGCGCCGGCTTCGTGGATGCCCGCACCGGTGTTCCGCTGCTCCGCCGGATCCTCATCCCCGTCTGCGCCCAACCTGCACCGCAACCGGCCGTGCGGGCCACTGTGAGCCTGCTCCGGGCCTGCGGCATCACCGACACCTCCCTGACCCTCTTCCATGCCGGCGCGATGCCCGATATGCCTGCGATCGAACTTCCGGCGCCAAATACCGCGCTCACCTTCACGCGGGTTGCCCGCCCGGGCGATCCGGTCGAGCAGATCCTCGCCGCGGCACGGGAAACCGCCGCCGATCTGGTCGTGATGAGCACCGCCGGCCACCACAGCTTTCTTGACGCCCTGCGCGGCAGCACGACCGAACGGGTGCTGCGCCAGCTCTCCTGCCCGCTGCTGACCGTGCCGGTGCTGCGCTCACCCTGAACGGAAGCAGTCCACCGCAGCCGCCAGCGCAGCAGGTCCGTGTCCTGCGTGGCTTTGCGCCGTCGTCTTTCGAGCTATGGCGGACGGGTTAGCGAAGCAGGAAAATCAACCGGCCCCGGGAGGGCACACCGAGTTTTTGCAGAATCGCGCTCACCTGGTGTTTTACGGTGAACTCGGATTTGCCGAGCGCCATGGCGATCTCCCGGTTGCTCAGCCCCTGCGCCACCTGCATCGCCACCACCCGCTCCGCCGGCGACAGCCTGGCCAAAGCCGGCGTCTGCACTGCCGGCCATGCACAAAATTCCCGCCAACTCATCGTCGGCGGCAACACCGCGCCCGGCTGGTGCTCCCGCCCCTGTCCGCCATAGCCCGCAGGGCGAGGGTGGATGCTTATCGTCGGTGGTAGCGGCTGGGCGGTCTGTCGGAGTAAAACCATGGCAAATGTGCCTGACGGACCGGGGCGCTAATGCAGCGCCGGCCCGCCTCATTGCACACAATTAAAGTCCTAAGAGACGCTTCACCTCCGCCTCGAGTTTTTCGCCGCGGGCGTCTGTGGTCACAATTCTGCCTTCTTGATCAATTAGGAACATGGCCGGGATACCGGCGATGCCGAAACGCGTTGAGATGTCGTTCTTCCAGTGCTTGCCGTCGTAGTATTGCGGCCAAGGCATGTCGGTCTTGGCCGTGAATTCGTTGAGCTTCGCCTTGGCCTTCTCGTGCTTCGCGGCGGTCTGATCGGGCGTGTCGTCAGGCTTGAGCATGGCATTCTCCAAAGAGACGCCGATGATGTCGAAGTCCCGGTCCCGATACTCGGCGTATACCTTCTTGATGTGGGGAATCTCCGCGATGCAGGGGCCGCACCACGTGGCCCAGAAGTCGACGAGCACGACTTTGCCGCGGTAGTCCTTGATATCGACCTTTCGACCATCGACCGCCGTGAAGCTGAGTTCGAAGGGCTTGTCGAAGGCGGTGAGTTTGTCGAGTTCGGCATCGGCAGCTTTCTTCACAGCGGGATTGCCGCTGCGCGCGAAATCCTGCGCATCAGCAATCATTTCCTCCTTTTGCGAGCCGGCCCGGCTGCGGTAGTTGAAATAGAGCGCCAGTTGGTTGCCCAGATTTTCGACCGTGGGGTATTTCTCCGCGAGCCGCAGGATCTCTGCCTTGAACGGACCGAAATCGGCGGGCTGCTTGGCTTGGATGGCCTTCTGCACGGTGCCTGAGGTGGAACGAAGGCCACCGGGTTGATTGGACTCCGCGCGGAGCTTGACCTCCGGCGGGGCGTCAGGCGCGCTGGCCGCGTCGGCGGAGAGTGCTACAATCTCTTTGCGCCACTCGACAAAGGTCGCGGTATCCCAAGTCACGCCTTCGAGAATTTCCTTCGGGCTGCCGTCAGCGTTGATCAACTCGCCCGACGCAGAGTCGAGCATCTGGACAACGCGCCAGCGGCGGGGATCCTCAGGGAACTTCTGCAGAAACGCCGATCCGGTGCGGACAACCTTGACGATAAGGTGGCGCATCGCGGTAAGACGCTCCTCTTGGGTAGCCTTTCCGGCAGCGGCGGCCATGAGGGCATCCATGCTGCTCAATGAGGCGGTGGCCTTGAACGCCGTATCGGCATCGGTGGCCGCCGCGAGCATCTCGGGCGTGGGTTCAAGGGGAGTTTTGAGCGCCGTGAAGCGCGCCGTGGCTTCCTCGGCCGCGAAAGCAGTGCTCGCGAGGACGAGGGCGAACGCAATAAGAGCATGACGAATGGTCTTCATGGTGAAAGCGGTGAAAATTAGCCCGAAAATCAGAACCGCTTCGTCACATCAATGATGTAGCGACGCAGGCGGGGATCGATGACCGAGGAGCTGAACGATCCGTTGACGTTGAGGGGGGGCTCGGTGTCGAAAAGATTGATGATTGTGACCCGAACCTTCGTGTCGCGCAGGGCTCGCTTCCACCAGGAGTCGCCTTGCGCCCCAAATCCGGCCCTACGGCCGAAGTCGTAAGCGACATTCGCATCCCAGCGCATGACATCATCGGTATAGCGGGAGGGTGCGATGTTGACGTTGGAAGAGTCCGTCCAGGCCTTGCCGCCGTAAACGCCGGCCACGCCTGCGTCCCACGCACCGCGCATCCAGGACAGCGCGAGGGTGGCCCGCTGCGGGACGTAGCGCTTGTTGACGCTGGCCGTGAGGGCGGAGTTGGGCAGGATGCGTTCCTCACGCTTGAGCGTCTTCTCCCCCATGAGACTGAGGCTGAAGTCACCCAAGTGGGTGCGGCGCTGGTAACGCAAGCCGTAGCTGTAGCCGGCGCTGCGCGAACTGGAGATGTTGATGACGCGTCCGTCGTAACCCGTGATCGGGCCGAGCCAATTCGCCGGGTCCGTCGGCAGCTTCGGGCCGCGGAAGATGGTTTCCGGCGCGAAGCGCTGACGGTCCATAATGCTCGCGATGTTGCCGAATCCATCCGTGAGGTCGTTCTCATAGTAGTCGAACGAGAGCGACAGACCGGTGACGCGTGGCACATCCATCACCACGCCGTAGGTCCAGCTCTCCGAGCGCTGCGGCTTGAGGTTGGGATTACCGCCGCTAAGCTGGTCGAGCGGACCGACAATCGGGGCGTTGCCGCGCGAGAGGTCCGTGGCGCCGGGAAAGAGCAGTGCGATGAAGTTCGGCGGGAAGGTGATGGTCGCGGACTGCTCGGCGACGCGATAGAGCTGTGGAGCAAGGAAACCCTCGCCGTAGGAAGCGCGCACGAGCAGCGGCTTGAACGGACGCCAGGCCACACCATACCGGGGCGTGGTCGAGCGCCCGAAATCGGAATACTCCTCGGTGCGCGCCGCCAGATTGAGATCGAGTTGATGCAGGAGCGGGAGGCGCTGCCGTTCACCGATCAGGGGGATGCGCGCCTCCGCGAAGACGGAGACCACGTCACGTTGGGGAATCACCGGCCAGACCTGTCCGCCGACCGCACCCGGAAAGTCGACATACTCTTCACGCAGCTCCGCGCCCACGACCGCCTTGATGTCTCCGGCCGGAAGGCTGAACAACGTGCCGTCCGCCTGCGCCGAGTAAGTCCAGGTGCGATTCAAATCCACCAGCTTCGTCTGCGTCGTGCTCACGAAGAAGGGGTCAAGCGCACCGGCCGCGTTGGGCGACTGCGTGTTACTGTCGTAGATGAGCCGGGGTTGGCGCCCCGCGGCGATCTCGGCATTGAGGCGCGCGGTGAATTGAGCGGTGGGAGCGACGTTGATGCCGAAACTTCCGCCCGCGCCGACAAGTGCCGTCGGTGTCATGGCATTCCGGCCTTCCACGTAGCTGATGTTGGTTGCGTAACGCCAATCCCCGATGAGCTTGCCCTCGGCGGACAGGCTGAACTCCACGTTCTCCGTCTCCGAACCGTTGTAGATCGGAGGAAGGTCGTAGAAGGTCTTGCTCAGCCGCACGGGCACTCCGAAGGGATTGCCGGGATATCCTGCAGGGATCGTGACATTCTCGACGCGCCGCCAGAGGCCATTGTCGTGGTAGCTCTTGCGGCCGATGCGGGCGACACCGGTCACATTAAAATGGTCGCTGAACTCATATCCGAGCCGCGCATACACGGCCTTTTCCCGCGCGTAGTTGACCGCGCCTTGCCGGCCGGGCGTCACCCCACCCACGGGGGCCGGTGCAGCGGCATATTCCGCCGCCGTGATCGCTCCGCCTGCATAGTTGGCGGGAATCGAGACCCGCGGAACAGTCGTGCCGGGCAGATTCCCGGATGCGGCACCCACGGAGCCGTTGCCCTCGGCGAAGAGCGTTGGCTGCGATTGGTTGGTGATGCCGCCGAAGACCGTGCGATCGTAGGTGCTCGTGAGCCGGCGGTCCGTCATGAGCATGATGTTGTTTTCGGAGCCGGAAACAGTGAGCAGACCCGACCACTTGCCCGTCGCGAAGCCATGCGTGATGCTCGCCGTCTTGAGGGCGGCGTCCTTGTCGAAAGTGTTGTCGTAGTTCAGGCGCACCTCCGTGCCGGAATAGCGCTTCTTGAGGATGACATTGATGACACCGTTGATGGCATCGGCGCCGTAGATGGCAGACGCGCCGTCCAGGAGGACTTCGACACGGTCGATCGCCGATAGCGGGATGCCGCCCAAGTCGTAGCCATTGCCACCGGAACTCCTGACGCCAGTGAGCGGGACGCGCTTACCATCGACAAGCAGGAGCGTCTCGGTCTGCGAACCGCTGCGCAATTGGGCAGAGGTTCGGACGCCAACCTGACCCAATGTGTTGCCGCTGCCGGTTGAGCCGTTGACCGTCTCTGTGCCAATGCCGGTGGTGTAGCTGGTGATCGCCGGGATGTATTGGAACAACTGACCGAGGTTGGCTGCTCCCGTGCGTTCGATGTCAAGGGAGGAAAAGATCAGCACCGGCTGCATCGGCTGGTCGCCGGAGTTCAGCCGCATGCGCGAACCCGTTACTTGGTAGTCATCCAACACTACCGCGCCATCCTCAACCCGGCTTTTACTTTCCGGGCGGGCGGTCTTCTCGACCGGCGCCGCCCTTGGGCCGTTTGGGCGGGTGTCTCTCCGCACGGCGAAGGCGCCGGTCTTCGTGTCCTGGGTGGCGGTGAGCCCGGTGTCGGCCAGCATCAGGTCGAGGGCGACGCCGGGGGCAAACTCGCCCTGCACGGGGTTGGTTTTCAGACCGGCCACTTGGTCGGGCGCGAACACGATCTCGCGCTGGGCCTGCGTGGCGAATTGCTTGAGGGTTTGCTCAGCCTCCCCGGCCGGCACGTCGAAGGTGCGCTTGGGCTCTTGGGCAGAAAGCGTGAAAGTGAAAGCGAGGGTGCTGAGAACGAGCGCGAGGGCCCGGCGAAGAAACGAAGGACTGGTAGCCTTCAGCTTGGTGTCAGATTTCACGTCTGTAACAAACCCCGAAGCACACGTTTCCATTAAGAGAATTTTTATGAACCGATTTTCCCGCGGATAGCGCTGATGAGCTCGGATTCAAACACCCCAAGACGGTTCGACTTCCTGCTTTCCTGATTTCCACATTCGAAGATCACCGTGCCTGTCGCAGCACGATCTCGTCGCCGCGCCACTCGGCGCGGAGGCCGAATTCGGACTCCATGAGGCGCACAAAACCCTCGACGTTGTCGGAGCGGAAGGTCGCGCTGAGCCGCATGTCGGCCAGCAGCGCATCGCCGAGGGTGAGCTGCACGGGGTTGCCGCGGTTGAAGGCCGCCACGATCTCGGGCATCGGCGCGTTGGTGAAATCGAGCAGCCGCGGCATCCAGGCCAGACGCTGTTCAAGCTCGGCCGCACTGATCGCTGCCACCTGTGGCACCGCCGTCGGCGCGAGATCCACGCGGGCGCTCTGCCCCGCCACCAAGACGGGCGGTTCACCCGCCGGGGCGGCCGCAAGCAGGGATTCGCCGCGCACGGCGTCGTCCACACGCACGCGGCCCTCGGTCACCAGCACCTCGACGGCGGTGGTTTCGAGGCGGACATTGAACGCCGTGCCCACGGCGCGCACCGCCACGCCGGCGGCCTCGACCACAAAGGGCCGCGCCGGGTCGCGCACGACCTGGAAATGCGCCTCGCCGCGCAGCAGCCGCACCCGGCGCAGGCCGTCGGAAAACTCCTCGGCGATGACCGCCCCGCGGTTCAGCTCGACGGTGGAACCGTCCGGCAGCGTGCGTTGCTCGATGAGCGCAAGCTGACGCGGCGCGGTCAACGGATCGGCGGGCTTCGCCGCCGGCCGGGCAAAGAAGATGACGAAACCCAGCGCGAGCACGGCCGCGGCGGCCAGCGCGGGGAGAGCGAAACGGTAAACCGGCGCCAGCCACCGGCGGCGGCGCGGCAAAAGCAGGTCGGGATCGGCGGGGGCATGCACGGAGGTCTGCAGGCCGGCGAGCCGGTCGAGTTCGTCCCAACCCCAGCGGGCCTCGGCCCAGGCCGCACGGTGCCCGGGGTCGGCCGCGAGCCATTGGGAAAATTCGTCCTGCTCCGCGGCGGTGAGGCCGCGGTCGTGCCGAACCGCCCAGACCGTGGCGGCCTCGATCGGATCAGATTTTTGTGGAAGGGGGTTCATGGGCGGGGTTGGTAGCCGTGACGGCGAAAATACTCGATGCACTTGCGCAGGCCGATGGCGCCCTGCGCCTCGACGGTGTGCTCGGCGATGCCGAGGCGCGCCGCCGTCTCCTTCTGGGTAAAGCCGTAGATCTTCCGCAGGGTGAGCACCTGGCGGCAGCGTTCGGGCAGGGACTGGATGGCGTGGATCAAGAGCTGGAGGTCCTCGGCGCGGGCCACGGATTCGGGAATGGCCGCGCCTTCATCCAAGACCCCCGAGGCGGCGTTTTCCGTCAAATCCCCGGGCGATTCGTAACGCAGGTGGCGCAGTTGGTTGAGCGCGAGGTTGCGCGCCGTGATGAAGAGAAAGGCCCGCGCGCAGGCGACCGACCCCGTCCCGCGCACGCGCAACAGCCGGGCGTAGGCCTCCTGCACAAGGTCGTCGGTGTCGCCGATGGTGGGGAAGCGCGCCCGCAGCCAGGCCCGCAGCGCGGGTTCGTGCGGCTGCACCTCCTCGGCAAACCAACGGGCGAGTTCGGAATCGGGTGGCGGCATGTCAAAACGGGATGGCTCCCAACCCTCTAAACACCCGGGCCGGGTATTTCCATTAAGGAAAATTTGGATATTTTATTCCCACCAACCCAAGCGATTAAATGTGGAAATCTGGAAAGAAGGAACCGACCCAGACCTGCTTGGTTCAAGTGTTCATGGGTTTACCCGCCTTTGGCGGCACCGCAGGCGACCGGAGTTCCAGATAATTATCCCGCGGGGATTCACGGAATATCAGACTCCCCAATCCCAATCAGATTGAATCTGGAACTCAGGAAGGCTGGAAACAGGCCTGCCTGAGGGCCGTTCCCGCTTTCCTGATTTCCACATTTCACCTGCAGGATTTATAGGCTTTCGGTGCCGATCTCCGAAAGATCGAGCTCGCCGGCGTAGCCGAAGGGGGCGGCCAGGGCCGAGCCGAGCGTGAGCCGGCCGGCGCGCACATCGAGCCGCGGCCAGCCGGCGGCGGACTTCGTGAAGAGATCCGGGTGTTGTCCGAGCATCAACTGCTGCAGCGCGGCGGGGAACTGGGCGAGGCCGGCGAAGTAGTGGTGGCCGTTGCGCTCCACGCTGGTGATGCCGAAGCTCGCCTGAGCCACGAGGTCCTGCGGCATCGCCACCGGGGCGACGTTGGACAGGTCTTCGCCGCTCATCATCGCGGGCAGGCCCTGCGCCCGGCGCTGTGCGAGCAGGCAGGCGTTGGCGGCGCCCTTGAAGACGCCCTTGCAGTTCTTGTGGCTCGTGCCCGCGTAGCCGAGCGCCAGCGCCGTGGGCAGGCTGGCAAGCTCGCCGTCGGACTCATCAATGATGATCGGCGGCCGGTCGGGCCAGGCGGCGGCGAGTTCGCCGATCTCCGGCGAGAGCGCCACCTTGCGGTGCCACGGCTGCTCGATGAAGAGTAGCCTCGACCAGAAGGCCGTGTCGCCCACAGTGGCGCGCAGCGCGGTCACGTAGTCCTTGAAGACGCCGACCTCGTGGAAGCTCTCGTTGCCATCGAGCGAGAAAGCGTAGTCGTCGCCGCACTCCGCCGTGAAAATCTCCGCCATCCGTGCGAGCCGCTGTTGGTCGCGTTCCGCCTCACCGTTGATCTTCAGCTTGAAGTGGCGCAGCCCGTAGAAGCGGATGCAGGCGACCAGCGACTGCGGCAGCCCGTCGGTCACGCGCTCATCCGCCGGGATCTCTTCGTCGGTCAACGCGTCGGACAGCCCGACGGTGTGACGGCAAAACACCTGTGCGGGCGGCTGTTCCGGCAGCCAGTCGGCCGGCTGCGTGCCGGCCAGCGCCGGATGGATGGAGCCGAGCTCGAAACCGAACCGGTTTTCGCGCAGTGCGACGGGAAAGGCCACGCCCTCCGCGCGGCAGAAGGCGTCGATCAGCGCCCGCTCCACCAGCGTCACGCCGAACTGGGCGAGCAGCGGCGGCAGGTTTTGCCGCGCGGCCCAGGCCGCCTGCATGTCGTAGTGCGCGCGCCAGAAGGCGAAGGGCGTCTGCGCCCGGATCGCCCGCGCCTGCGCCACGGCCGTGCGGATGATCATGAGCATCTCGTCGATTTCCTCGCCGAGCGCGCGGTTGGGATCCTTGGTGAACCACTTCGGCGGCAGATGGTCGGCCGCGACACCGGTCTGCGTCCTGCCGCCGAAATCAAAGGCGAGCCGCAGGAAGACATGCGGCACCTCGGTCATCGTCGCGATGCCGTAGCGGAACGGCATGCGGGCCTTGAGCTGAAGACGGAAGAGTTCGGCGGAGCGGAGCGTGATCATGGCGAAGGGCAAATCTGGGCACCCGGGCCGGGGAGAAGCAAATATGGAACTCAGGAAATCAGGAATAGATTACTCTGTTTCCAGCTTTCCACATACAGCCCGGCGGCACTCAACCTGTCGCCGCGTTCACCCGGCAGACCTGAGCAAAAACCTCTGCCGGCAAAGGACCGGCGGCAAAATCCGCCAGGGCCGCATCGAGCTGGGCGCGATTGCTCGCGCCGACCACCACGCGGTCGAGCTCCGCGAGCCCAAAGGCAAAGCGGTGCGCCAAGCTCGCCAGCGTCAGCCCATGCTGTTCGGCCAACGCCTGCAGCCGGATGGCGCGGTCGATCTGCGGACCCCACACCCAATGCGGCCGCTCGCGGACAAACTCCTCGTGTCGCGCTCCGAGCAGCCCCATGTGCAGCGGGCTCGCGCCGTAGATCAGGGCGCCTTGGCGGCGGACCCGCGGCACGTCTTCCGCCAGGCCGTCAAAAATCACCGGATCCAGCCGGCGAAACAGCATCACCACGTCGAAGGCGCCCGATTCGAGCAGGCCGTCCCAGCCGGTGCCATGGCCGCTCGCCAGTCCGAGCCGGCGCGCCAGTCCCTCCTCCTTGAATTGCCGCAGCCGCTCCACCACCCGCGGCCGCTCCGCCATCGGGGTGAATTCCGGTTCGTGCAAAAAGAGCAGGTCCACGGCCGGCAGCCCCAACGCGTCCAGGCTGCGCCGCAGGCTGTCCCGCAATCCGGTGTCGGAATGGTCAAACCGGGCTTCGTGCAGGTCGGGCCACGGCACCCGGCCGACCTTGGTGCTGACGATCGGACGCGGACCGGACCACTGCGCCAGCGCGCGGCCGAGCAGTTTTTCGGCGCTGCCGTAGGAAGGCGCGGCATCGAACACCCGCACGCCGCGCTCCAGCGCATGGAAGATGGTCGCCAGCGACTCGCCCTCATCCACCGGCCCCCAAGTGCCGCCAAGCCCGGCCAGCCCAAGCGCCAGCCGGCTCTCGCCCAAGCCACGGGCCGCAAGCTGCGGGGAAACACCAAACTCCGTCCGCCGCGTGGGTCGCGGCTCGCCTGCTGAAGTGCTCATGCTACTTCCCCACGCTCCAGCCGCCGTCGGCCATGAGCGACGCTCCGGTGACAAGCTCCGCCTCGTCGCTGGCGAGATAATGGGCCGCGGCCGCAATCTCCTCGGGCCGGCCCATGCGGCCGATAAGCTGCGTGGCGCTCATGTCGCGGTAGGCCTGCGCCGGGTCGGGATATTCCTTCAGCCGCGCCTGCACGAAGGGCGTCTCCACGCGGCCGGGGCAGATGCAGTTGAACCGCACGCCGGACGCGGAGTGATCGAGCGCGAGCTGCTTGGTCAGGCCGACCACGGCGAATTTCGTCGTAACGTAGGCCAGCCGGTCGCGCACGCCGATCACGCCGCCGATGGACGCGAGGTTGATCACGCTGCCGCGCCTGCGTTCGAGCATGGCGGGCAAAAACGCCTTGGTGACGTTGAACACCCCGCGCACGTTCACGCGGTAAAGCCGGTCGAGATCGGCGGCCGTCGTCTGCAGGATCGTGCCGACGTGCCCGATGCCGGCATTGTTAACCAGGATGTCGAGCGGGCCGAGGCGTGTGACGAGAGCCGCGCTGGATGATTCGTCCGCCACGTCGAGTTCGACAAACTCGGCCTGCCCGCCCTTGGCGGTGATCAGGGCAATCGTCTCGTTGCCCCCGACTTCGTCGACATCAGCCGCGATGACCCGCGCCCCGGCGGCGGCGAAGCGCTGCGCAATCGCCCGGCCGATGCCGGAACCCGCACCCGTGACCAAGGCCACCTTGCCGGTAAGATCGAACATATGAACCAAGGATCTAGGTATATATGCGGGCGCTGTCGTGGAAATAATTTCGCAGCCCATGCTTTTCCGCGGATTGCGCGGATAAACGCGGATACAGTCCTGCGGTGGAGTTTATCCGCGAGCATCCGAGTGATTCGCGGGAAGATTAAATGCTTGTCCGCTCCGGGATTGCCAACCGGCGCCGGCCCGCCGAGAACTCACGCCACCCCACCCCATGAAAATTGTCGCCGTCCATGCCTATGTCGTGCGCCAGCCGGCCGCGGTTGCCTTCGTCTGGCGTCAGGGCCTGCCCGGCAACGATCCGGTCGGCGAAACCTGCTGGCTGCGGCTGGTAACCGACGCCGGCATCGAGGGCTGGAGCCGCACGCCGCGCGGCGCGCTGGCGCTGGACCTCGTGGAGCGGCGGCTCAAGCCGTGGCTCATCGGGCAGGACCCGCTGATGAAGGAGCGGCTCTGGCACGAACTGTGGGAGATCGACCGCATCGAGGAGTTCCCGATGTATGTCATGGGCTGGGTGGATTCCGCGCTCTGGGACATCACCGCCAAGGCCGCGAAACTGCCGCTTTACCAACTGCTCGGCGGCTACCGCCATGAGATCGAGGCCTACGCCAGCACGGTCACCTACGCGACCACCGCGGAGTTTCTCGACGTGGCCGACCAGTGCCTCGCCCGCGGTTTCAAGGCCATTAAGCTCCACGCCTGGGGCGACGCGCGCAAGGACGCCGCCCTCTGTCAGGCGCTGCGGAAACACGTCGGCCCCGATATCGCGCTGATGTATGACGGCTCGGCGGGCTTCGATCCCTACGAGTCGCTCTATCTCGGCCGCGCGCTCGAGGAAGCGGATTACCTCTGGTATGAGGAGCCGATGCGCGAGTTCAGCATCAACGCCTACCGGCGGCTCTGTGAGCAGCTCGACATCCCCGTGCTCGCCGCCGAGACCTCCGACGGCTGCCACTACAACGTCGCCGACTTCATCGCGCAGGGCGCGGCCGACATGGTGCGCACCAGCTTCCACTACAAGGGCGGCATCACCGGCGCGCTGCGCGTGGCGCACCTCGCGGATTCGTTCCAGCTCAGCGCCGAGGTCCACGGCATGGGCGTGGAAAACATCCACCTGTGCCTCGCGATCCGGAACAACCACTATTACGAGACACTCGTGATGGGCAACCCGGTCGTCTTCGAACCCATCATCGGCCCCGACGCCAAGGTCCGCGCTCCCGCCGGCCCGGGCCTCGGGCACGACATCGACCTCAAGGCGCTGGAGAAAACCGCCGCGGCCAAACTGTGACCTGAAGCCCAATTAAAACCTCCACGCGGATTACACGGATAAACGCGGATAAACTCCTCCGTCATCCGTGCCCATCAGTGAAATCCGTGGTTAATAAAAAAACCGCTGCAATAACCGTCATGCCCAAAAAATCCGCCGACCAATGGTTCGCCGAATACGGTGAGAGCCATCAGAACCACACCAACGAGCTGATCCACTGGATTTGCGTGCCGGTGATTTTTTTCTGCGTGGTCGGATTGATTTGGTCGATCCCCGCACCGGCCGCGTGGCTGGAGCGACTGCCGTGGTTTGACTGGGCGCTGCCCGTGATGGTGCTGGCGCTGCTTTTCTATGTGCGGCTGTCGCCGCTGCTCAGCCTCGGGCTGCTGGCCTTCATGTCGCTTTGCTACGCCGGGGTGCTCGCGATCGCCCTCTATGCCCCGTGGCCGGTCTGGCAGGTGTGTCTGGGGCTGTTTGTGCTCGCGTGGATCGGCCAGTTCGTCGGCCACAAGATCGAGGGCAAGAAGCCCTCGTTCTTCAAGGATGTGCAGTTCCTCCTCATCGGCCCCGCGTGGCTGCTGAGCTTCATCTACCGGAAGGCCGGCCAGCGGTATTGAATCCGCCTCCGGGGATCTTTGCCGCCGCGGATTACACGAATGTTCCCGGATGAAATAATCCGCGCCCATGCGCCTAGGCAGGCTGCGGTCCGCTCGGAGAGCGGACCCTACCGGCGCTGCCGCGCCACAGGACCGTGGCTACACTGTTTTTGATATGCTCTATCCTTGTTTATGCGCGCCTTCCTCGGTAAAGCTTCGTGTTACGCCTGCTCCACCGCCGCTGTGCGCTGTTGCGCGGCGCGGACACGCCGCAGGTCGTATTTCCTTTTCCGGTCGAAGAAGAAAATCCCGTTCTGCTCCTGGAAGACGTCGGTGAGCTGCGTGTAGCAGTAGCCGAACATCCGCGGGTTGTCCAAGAGCGCGGCACAGAGGCCCTCGAAGCGCGTGTAGAACTCCTCCAGCGTTTTCGGCGCGTCGCCGTAGCCCCAGGACTTGCTGCCGGCGCGCTCGCGCGGGTTCCAGCGGATGCCGCCGAACTCGCTCACGAAATACGGCTGGCCGCGCCAGGGAATGCTGTCGCGCTGCGGGTCGTCGTTGCGGAAGGGCTCGTCGCGGAGCAGCGCGTCGTGCCGCGCCCGGAAGGTCGCCGGGTTTTGGTCGTAGTCGTGGCTGTCGTAAATGTCGCTTTCCGGCACGCGGTGGCAGTAGCCGGAGACGTCGAGCACAGGACGCGTGGCGTCCGCGAGCTTGGTGGCCAGAAACATCGCGCGCATCACGTCGTCGTGCGGCGTGATGCGCTCATGCACGCGGTTCTCGCTTTCGTTGAGCGGACACCAGCCGACAATGCTCGGGTGGTTGTAGTCGCGCTGCACGGCCTCGAGCCATTGCGTGACGATGCCGTGCGGAAATTCCGGGCCGTTGTGATTGCCGCTGCGCACAATGTTGCCGGCCGCGTCGCGATGCCATTGCCGGACGGGCTGGTTGCCGTTGAGCCCCCAGTCGCTGAACTCGCCCCACACAAGGTAGCCCAGCCGGTCGCAGTGATAAAGAAAGCGCTCCTCAAACACCTTCTGATGCAGCCGCGCGCCGTTGAAACCGGCCTCCAGGGACAGCTTGATGTCGCGCACGAGGGCGGCGTCGGTCGGCGCGGTGAGGATGCCGTCGGGATAGTAACCTTGGTCGAGCACGAGCCGCTGAAAGACGGGCTGGCCGTTGAGCTTGATCGCGAAGCCGTCGATACAAATGCCGCGGAGGCCCGCGTAGCTGTGCGCGGCGTCCACAACCGCGCCGGTCGCCGCGTCCACGAGTTCGAGCGCGAGGTCGTAAAGGTGCGGATCCTCCGGCGACCAGAGCCGCACGGCGTTTTCCGGGACGACGAGATCGAGCCGCGGATAAAACCCGCCGCCACAGGCGCACTCCGCCGTCGCGACCGGCTTGTTTCCGGAAAACAGCCGCACCCGGTAAACGAGCCCCGCCTGCGCCCCGGCGACGGGCTGCTCGATGCTGAAGCGGCGATTGGCGACGTCGGGCGTGATCTTTGGCCGCAGCAGATGCGCGCGGAGCGGCACCGGCTCCAGCCACACGGTCTGCCAGATGCCGGTCGTGCGCGTGTAGTGGCAGCCGCTGTTGCCGTAAGTCCACGCCTGCTTGCCCGAAGGCATGGACTCGCGGGCGTTGTCGCGGGCCCGGACGACGAGCGTCACCTTTTTGCCCGGCACGGCGAGGCCGGTGAGGTCGCAGGTGAAGGGCGTCATCCCGCCGCGGTGGCGGCCCACCTCGGTGCCGTTGGCCCACACGAAGGTGTCGTAGTCGCTCGCCTGGAAATGCAGCAGGATGCGCCGGCCCCGCCACGCCTTGGGGATCAGGACCTCGCGACGATACCAGACGGCGTTGAGGTAATCGGTGTGGCCGATGCCGGAGAGTTTCGACTCAGGGCAGAACGGCACGGTGATGCGCTGCTTGAGCGGACGCGCCGCCAGGCCGCGGTCGAGTCCGCTGTCGCCCTGGTCGATCTCGAACTGCCACGTGCCGTTGAGGCAGAGCCAGTCGGTGCGCACAAACTGCGGGCGGGGATACTCGGGGCGGGGAATGCGGGTGGTGGGCATGGGAAGCGTTGCCTTGTTGATATACCCCATCTTGCCTCATCCGCACATGGGCAAAATCCTTTTTCACCTTGGTGAAATCCACTCCGTCGGCGCGCAGACCCGCGAGCGCATGACCGGCACCCTGCAGGCGCCGGGGCTGCAGCGCCACGGCCTGAGCCTCGTCGGCTGGTCGGCGGCGCGGCGGGGATTTTTCTTCGTGCGCCAGCGGCCCGACATGAGCCAGTTGCTCGCTTGCGTCGCCGGCCGGGGTGAAGTGTGGCTCGACGGGGATTGGCGACCGCTGCGGGCCGGCGAGGCCTACGCCACCCCGCCGGAAGCGCCGCACGCTTATCGCGCCACGGGGCCGGGCATCTGGCAGGTGTGTTGGGCGGCCTACGCTGCCGCCGGTCCGCAGGCGTGGCGCTTTCCGCTCGCCGCCCCCACGGTGCTGCCGGTCGAGATCGAGCCGCTGCGTCTGGCCATCGAGGGGCTCTGCGCATGTGCGGCCGGCCCGACAGCGGACGAAGCCGAACTGGCCCTCTGGACCCAAATCGTGCACCGGCGGGTGCTCGCCACTCTCCAGCCCCACGGCGCGCCCGACTCGCGGCTGCACCGCCTGTGGACCCGGGTGAATGCCGATCTCGCCCGCCCCTGGACCCTCGAGGAAATGGCCCGCGAAGCGGCGCTGAGCCGCGAGGCGCTGCGCCGGCACTGCCTGCGCGAATGCGGCCACAGCCCGCTGCGCGAAGTCACCCGCCTGCGCCTGCAGCGCGCGGCCGAACTGCTGCGCCACACCCCCGACAAAGTCGCGGCCATCGCGCACCGCGTGGGTTTCACCGACCCCTTCGCCTTCAGCACCGCCTTCAAGCGCGCCCACGGCCGCAGCCCGCAGGCCTGGCGGGGGGCCGGGGATCCGCAACCGCGGAATTGACCCCCAGCGAAGCGGTCGCCATGTCTGGCGGGCTATGTCCGCTCCTGCCGCCTCCAACGAAGTCTCCATGGAAACCCTCGTCGCGCTCTGCAAGCGCCGCGGGTTCATCTTCCAATCGTCCGAAATCTACGGCGGTTTCAACGGCTTCTTCGACTACGGCCCGCTCGGCGTGGAGCTGAAGAAGAACATCCGCGACTGCTGGTGGAACGACATGGTCCGCCGCCGCGACGACGTCGTCGGCCTCGAGACCTCGATCATCATGCACCCCAAGGTCTGGCAGGCCTCCGGCCACGTGGACGGCTTCACCGATCCCCTCGTGGACTGCAAGGTGAGCAAGCAGCGGTATCGGGCGGACCAGCTGTTTTTTGCCGCCGTGGTCGTGGACGGCAAAACCGTCGGCTATGTTTCCGCGCTCGAAAGCGAGAACACCGCCGCCGACCTGCAGACCGCGGCCGAAGGCCTCAAGCGCAAGAAGGCCATCCAAGGCACGCTCGCTCCCATCATCGCCAAGGACATGACCGAGGCGCAGCCTGACGAGATACCTCTCATCCCTTCTCCTGCCACGGGCGAGCCCGGCAGCCTCACCGCGCCGCGTTCGTTCAACATGATGTTCCAGACCAACGTCGGCGCGATGACCGACGCCTCGTCCGTCGCCTACCTGCGGCCAGAGACCGCACAGGGCATGTTCGTGGACTTCAAGAACGTTGTGGACACGGGCCGGGTGAAGCTGCCCTTCGGCATCGCCCAGATCGGCAAGTCGTTCCGCAACGAGATCACGCCGCGCAATTTCATCTTCCGCTCGCGCGAGTTCGAGCAGATGGAGATGGAGTATTTCATCCACGAGGACGCCGACTGGGCCAAGTGCCACGAGGAGTGGATCACATGGTGCAAAAACTGGCTGCTCTCCATCGGCCTGCCCGAGTCGCACCTCTCGCTCTACGCCCACCCGAAGGAGAAGCTCGCGTTCTACTCGCGCGGCACGGTGGACATCATGTTCAGGTATCCCTTCGGCGTGCAGGAGCTCTGGGGCATCGCCGCCCGCGGCAGCTACGACCTCACGCAGCACGCCAACGCCAGCGGCAAGCCGCAGGAAATCTTCGACGAAACCACGAAGAAAAAATTCGTGCCGCACGTGATCGAGCCCGCCGTGGGCACCGACCGCATCTTCCTCGCCGTGCTCTGCGCCGCCTACGCCGAGGAGCAGGTCACCGACGAGAAGGGCAACACGGAGACCCGCACCGTGCTCCGGCTCTCGCCGCGTATCGCGCCGGTGAAGGTGGCGGTGCTCCCGCTGCTCAAGAACAAGGAGCAGCTCACCGCCCGCGCCCAGGCCCTCTACAAAAAACTCCAGCGCCGCTACGCTGTGTTCTACGACGAGGCCGGCGCCATCGGCCGGCGCTACCGCCGCCAGGACGAGATCGGCACCCCGTGGTGCGTGACCATCGACTTCGACACCATCGAAAAGCCCGGCGACACCTTCACCCTCCGCGAGCGCGACAGCATGCAGCAGCGCCGCATCACGGAGGCGGAACTATTCGCCCTCCTCGACGAGCAGGTTTACTGAGTCCGGCGCTTGCCGAAGTTCCGGACGGCGGCTCTAATCGCCGCCCGTGGCCTCCCCCTCCCTCAACCTGCGGTCGCTTCGCTGGCGCTGGCTGCCGCCGGTAGCCCTGCTGATTGCGGTGTTTCATTTTTCGCCGTTTGGTCCGGCGCTCGACCGGGAGTTTTTCGACGCGGCCAGCCGGCGGCCGTTGCTAACACCCGCGCTCCCGGAAAACAGCGCGTTGGTGCTCGTGGACGAAAACACCATGGCCCTGCTCGGCCGCGAGCCCTATGCGATGCGCTGGCCATTCCCACGCGCGGCCTTCGCCGCGCTGATTCTCGGGTTGGAGCGGGCGGGCGCGGATCGGATCGTGATGGATTTCACGTTCTTCGAGGACTCCGAATCGGCGGAGCAGGACCTGCTCTTGGCGGCAACCGCGGCGGCAGCGCCCGGCGTCGTGCTCGGCCGCACCACCGCACAGGGGCCGGTTTTTTGGGATGCGGACTATCGCCGCGCCCATGCCTCTTTTTTCACCACCACGCGCACCGGCAATGTGGAATTTGCACCGGACAGCGACGGCACCGCCCGGGCCTACCGGGTGCCGGGATCGCTGGCGGCCGCAGCCTTTACCCCGCCGGCCACCACTCCGGGCGGGCTGCTGCGCTGGCACGGTGGACTGGAGCAACTGCGCGCACGCGGCGTGCCGGTGATTCCCGCCGCCCACTTCATCGTCGCCGGCCTGCCCGTGCTTGACCGGGTCAGCGAAGCCTCGCCCGATTTTTCCCCGGAAGAAATCGCCGCCGCACTCGCCACGGAACCGGCCTTGGCGGGCGACGCCTTTGCCCTGGTGCGCGGGCGCACGGTCTTCGTCGGGGCCAATGCCGCCGGCACTTTTGATGTGAAGCCCCTGCCGGTCGGCCAGGTTGAGCCCGGGGTGCTGCTCCACTGGACGGCCTGGACCAATCTCGCCGGCCGCGGATTCATCGCCCCGCTCGGTCGCAGTTGGGCGCTCGGCCTGTCGGCCCTGCTCATGCTCGGCCTGCTGCTCGCCGCCCACCGCTGGCCCGGACTGACCGCGCCGGCCATCATCGCGATTGGCTTCACGCTGGCGCTCCTGCCGGCCGCCTATGCCGGCATGTCCGCCGGATGGTTTTTTCCTCCGGCCACACCCGCCATGGCCGCACTGCTTACCCTGCTCGGCGTGGCCGCGGAAAGCTTCTGGACCGAGCGCCGGCGGAAGTGCGAGATTCAGGCGATGTTCGGCGCGTATGTGGACCCCGGCGTGGTCGCGCAGTTGGTGCGCGATCCCGGTTCCATCCGGCTTGGCGGCGAGCGCCGCGAGGCGACCGTGTTTTTCTCCGACCTCGCCGGTTTCACCGATCTGTCGGAGAAACTCCGCGACCGGCCCGAGCTGATGGTCGAGATCGTCAACGCCTACCTGGAGGCGACCACGGAGTGCCTGCTCAACCACGGCGCCTATGTGGACAAATACATCGGCGACGCCGTGATGGCCGTCTTTGGCGCACCCCAGCAATTGCCCGATCACGCTCTGGCCGCCTGCCGGGCCGCGCTCGGGGCGCAACGGCTGCTGGAAGACATCAATGCCCGCTACGCCGGACCGGTGGGCGTCCGCCTCGCCGTGCGCATCGGGCTGAACACCGGCGAGATGATCGTCGGCAACCTGGGCTCATCGCGCAAAAAAAACTACACGGTGATGGGCGACGCCGTAAATCTCGCCTCGCGGCTCGAAGGCGCCAACAAGGCCTTCGGGACCGGCATCCTCATCGGCGAGGAAACCGCGCGACGTGTGGCCGACACCCTGGCCACGCGCCCGCTGGCCCGGCTCCGGGTCAAAGGCAAGGAGCAGGCCATCGAGGTCCATACGGTGCACGGCGCGCCCGGCGCGCTCACCGCCGCCGAACAGGAATTTCTCTCCGCCTACCTTGCCGGCTACGCCGCGCACGGGCGGCGGGATTTTGCGGCGGCTGCGGCCAGCCTTGGCCGGGCCCGGCAACTGCAGCCCGCCGACTTGACCACCGCCCGGCTTCATGAAGAATCCCTGCGCTTTGCCCGCATCCCGCCGCCCCCCGATTGGGAACCGGTTCTGACCCTCGACTCCAAATGACTTCTACCCGTCTGCTCCGCACCTGTCTCATATTACTGCTGGGACTGGCTGCCACTGTCGCGGCCTTCGCCTACAAAGTCGGGGACGAGGCTTACACCAAGCGGCTGGAAACCATTCTCCGCACCGAACCCCGCGCCCTGGCCGAGGAATCCGCCCGGCTCGGCCACGCCCGGAAGGTCAAGGTCGAGGAGGTGCGCGGCGGTTGGCTGTTGGTCAGCGAGCGCCGTATCCGCGGCTGGGTCTTTGCCGGCAACCTCTCGGACACCAAACCCGCCGACCCCAAGGGCACCGATGGGCTCGGCCTTGCCGCCAGCAAAACCACCGCCACGGCTGCCGCCCGGCCGCTGACCCCGGCCGCGGCCAACTATGCCAAGAGCAAAAACCTGCTGCAGGCCGGCGATGATCTGGACTGGTTGCTGGCCCAGTGCGCCCAACTCACTCCGGCCGATCTCGACGCGTTTTTGCAGGAGCACCGCAAAGGAGAATATCAGGAATGAAAACGCCCGCCCTCCTGCTTTGCACCGCGGCCCTGTTTCTCGTGCCGGCGGCTTCCGCGCAGTTCGACCTCGGCAAACTGGGCAAAGCGCTCGATACCGCCAAGGATGCCGGCAAGATGCTCAAGGGTGTGGCCAGGATCGGTCCCGAGGAAGAACGCGTGATCGGCGATTCCGTCGCCCTTGAAATCGTCGGTCGTTACGGCGGCCTGGTGCGGGACGAGGAGATCACCCGCCGGATCAACCTCGTCGGGCGGGCTCTCGCCATTTACTCCGACCGGCCCGGCCTGCATTGGCGTTTCGGGGTCCTGGACTCGGATGCGATCAACGCCTTTTCCGCGCCCGACGGCTATGTTTTCATCACCCGCGGGCTTTATGAGCTGGCCGACACCGACGACATTCTCGCCGCCATTCTCGCCCACGAAATCGCACACATCACCGAACGCCACGCCCTGAGCATTGTCGCCCGCGGCGAATTTCTTGCCGGCGCCACCAGCCTCGCCGCGGCCCGGAGCAGCGATGTGCGCAAGGCTGACCAGCAGTTGCGGCAATTCAATCTCGGCGTGAGCCAGATCACCGCGGCGCTGTTTGAAAAAGGCTTCGACCCGCAGACCGAGTTCGCCGCCGACAAAATCGGCCGCGACCTGGCCATCACCACCGGCTACGCCCCTGGCGGACTGCGCTTCGTGCTCCTGCGGCTGCAGCAACGTGGCGGCGACCCCAAGGTGTTTTTCTCCACGCATCCGCCGCTCGATGACCGGCTGAAGCGCCTGCCCGCCGATCCCGCGCCGGCACCTGCCGTTGAAACCAAAGCGACGGAGGATGCGGTCGCCGACGACGAAGAGCCCGTCACCCACGGCTGAGCCAACGCGCAGGTGTGACGCGAGGAATTTCGGCGATTGCATGAATGCCCATACCCGTGCCCACGAACTGATCGACGCCGCGCACGCCGCCGACCCGGCGCGCACACCCGACGGCCGGCCGGCGGAGCTGGTATATGCCGACCGGGTTGAGGCCTGGGTGGCCCGGCTGACACCGGATGCCCCGCCCCACCTGCTGCTCGCCGCGCGTTGCCAGCACCTCGAGCGGTTTCTCACGCCGCGCAACACCTACCCCGAGGGCAAGGCCGGCTACCTGCAATGGCGCAAATTTCTCTACCAAAAACAGGCGACGCGCGCCCGGGAGCTGGTGATTCAGGCCGGCGTGCCGGAGCCGGAGGCCGATGCCATCGCCCGCTGGGTCAGCAAGACGGATTTGAAAAGCGATCCGGGCTCGCAGGCGCTGGAAGACGCCGCCGTGCTAGTGTTTTTGGAAAACGAGATCGGTGCCTTCGCCGCACAGCATACGAACTACCCGCGGGAAAAGTTCGTGGATATCCTGCGCAAGACCTGGCGCAAGCTGAGCCCCGCGGCGCAACACCACGCCCGCACCCTCGAACTCCCGCCCGCCATCGCCGCGCTGGTGGCCGAGGCCGGTCGCTGACCCGGCCGCCGCAAGTCAATCGGTTGTGAACCACCCCGGCAGCCCGGCTTCGGGATTGTGTGGCTCCCGGCCTTTGTTCACATCTGGACCATGCCCCAGACGGATTTGCTGAGTTCGGCCCGCCTCCGGATTGATCCTGCCATGCAGCGCGGGGTTTACCGGCAGGGAACCGTCATCATGCGGGCCGACGGGCAGACCCAGCAACTGGTGCTCACGCCGGCGCAAGCGACCATCCTGCAACAGGGTTTTGCGGAGCCGGCGACCGTGCCCGAAGTGCTCGTGCGTTTGCTGGGCGACCACCGGTGTCCGCCTTTGCAGGAGTTTTATGAACTCGTGCTGCAAGCCCACGCCGCCGGCGTGCTCCTCGGGGCGGACGCCACACCGCCGCCTTCGCTCGCGCGGCGTTGGTGGCCCAAGCTCAAGCCCGGCGTTGCGCTGGTCCTGGTCCGGCCGTTGCTGCTGCTGGCCATCGGCACCCTGGTCGTTGCGCCCCGGCCATGGATCGCCCCGGCGTGGAATCTCGGGCTGCTGTGGGGTTGGCTCTCCGCCTGCGGCCTGCTGAGCCTAGGCGAGGCGCTGGCCGCCTGCGTGACCGCCGGCAGCGGCGGGCAGGTTCGCCGGCCGCGGCTGCATTGGTTGCGCATCTTTCCGCATTTTCGCTTCGACTCCGCCGAGGCCGCGCTGGCGGGTGCAGCCTGCGAACGCACGGTCGCCCTCGTGCGCCTCACCCCGGTTTTGGCGGGCGTCGCGGCCGCCGCCTGGTTCGAGCCCCACTGGCTGGCGCCGCTGCTCGCCGGCCTGCTCTACGTGCTTGCGCCCACCGGGCCCAGCGCGGCCCGGCAATTCCTCTCCGGCCTGCTGGAAGCCAAGGTGTTCACCGTCCGCTCCGGATTTTTGTTCGAGCCGCGCCGGCAGGATTTCTGGATGCGCGGCCAGAGCTGGTGGTCCGAGCAGCTCTCCCGGCTCGGGCTGGCCAAGCTGGTCTGGGCCGCCGCGTGGACCGGCTTGGTCGGGCTCGTGCTGCTATGGTGCCGGCCCGGCGTTTATCTGGCCGTGTGGCGAGGCTTCGGCCCGGGCGGCCGCTTCCATGACCATTTGGAAACCTCGCTGTATGTGGTCGCCGCCATCCCGGCGGCCGGCCTGCTTTTTCTGTTTTGGGCGCTCATCCGGCACTGGCGTATGCGCCGGGCGCTGATGCGGCCGCTGCGCATCAGCCAGACGCACATCAACACCGAGGCCCTGAACACCGGCGACAATCCTGCCGCCCTCCGCAGCGTGCCGCTGTTTCGCAACCTCACGGACGACGACCTGCGCGCCCTCGCCGCCGCGATGAGCCCGGTGCAGGTCCGGCGCAAGGACATCGTTTTCCACGAGGATGATCCGGGCGACGCTTTCTACGTGGTGATGGAAGGGTCTTTTGAAGTGCTGAAAAACCTGCCGCCCCCCTCGCGCCGCAAAAAGACCATCGGCTGGCTGCACCCCGGGGACGGTTTCGGCGAGATCGCGCTGCTCGACCATGCCAACCGCACCACCACCATCCGCGCCGCCAGCGTCGGCCGGCTGCTGCGGCTGGGCAAGGCGGACTTCGACCAGCTCGTCGTCGGCAAGATGGGCGGCGAAGCCGTGCGCGAGCTCCTGCAAAACGCGGCGTTTCTCGGCCGGCTCACCATTCTCGGCGGCTGGCCTTTTGACGACCTGATGGAGCACGCGCGGCGCTGCCGCAGCCAGCAAATCGCCGCCGGCACGCAGGTGCTGCGCGCCGGCGAGAGCAACCTGTGGTTCTATCTCATCTTTGACGGCGCCTTCGAGGTCCGGCAGGGCAAAAAGGTCCTGCAGCGGCTGCACCCCGGCGATTACTTCGGCGAAATCAGCCTGCTCGAACACGGCACCACCACGGCCGATGTGTTCGCGGTCGAGGACAGCCGTTGCCTGGTGATGTCGCGGGCGGACTTCCTCGCCTTCTTCGCTCGCGATTACCGCATCGGCCTGCGCATCGAGGCACTCGCCGCCCACCGGCGCGGCGGCAAGTTGTTCAGCTCGCGCTGAGGCAAAAATCGCGGCCGCGGCCGGGAGGGCTCGACGCGCGGCGCGGCGACCGCCAGAAAACGGGTGCGATGCACCCCACCCCGCGCACGTGGCGCAATTCCCTCGGCCCCGGCTTTCTGGTCGCGGCCACCGGTGTCGGCGCCGGCGACCTCATCGCCGCGAGCGTGGCCGGCCACCGCTTCGGGCTGGGGGTGCTTTGGGTCGTGGTGCTGGGCGCCCTGTTCAAATGGGTCCTCAACGACGGCATCTCCCGCTGGCAGCTCGCCACCGGCACGACGTTGATCGAAGGCTGGACGCACCGGCTGCCGCGCTTCGTGGGCTGGTATTTCCTGGGATTTCTCGTGCTGTGGAGCTTTCTGGTCGCGGCCGCCCTCGCCTCGGCCTGCGGCGTGGCGGCGCGCTCGCTGTGGCCGGTGTTGCCCGTGCCGGCCTGGGCCGCGGTCCATGCCCTCGCGGGCTTTGCCCTCGTGTGGCTGGGGCGCTACCGGCTTTTTGAACGCATCATGGCCTGGTTGATGGGCGCGATGTTCGTGCTCGTGATCGGCTGCGCCGTGCCGCTGCTCGACGACTGGAGCGGCTTCGCGGCCGGCCTGTTCGTGCCGACGGTGCCGGAGGGCTCGGCCAAGTTTTTGCTCGGCGTGATGGGCGGTGTGGGCGGCAGCGTGACGCTGCTCTGCTACGGCTACTGGATCCGCGAACGCGGCTGGAGCGGCGCGGCCGATCACCGCCGCTCGTTGCTCGACCTCGGCGTGGCCTACGGGCTCAGCGGCATCTTCGGCCTCGCGATGATCATCATCGCCGCCGGCGCCGATCCCGCCGACGCCTCGGGCAACGCCCTCATCCTCGCCCTCGGCGCGCGGCTGGGCGAGATCCTCGGGCCCTTTGGCAAGCTGTGCTTCCTCGTGGGCTTCTGGTGCGCGGTGTTCACCTCGCTGCTCGGCGTGTGGCAGGGCGTGCCCTACCTGTTTGCCGACAGCTTCCGACAAATCCGTCGCCAACCGGCGCCCTCCGGCCCAATCACACGCACGCCGGCCTACCGGTGGTTCCTCGCCTACCTCGCGCTGCCGCCACTGCTGCTGCTCACCTACCAAAGCCCGCTGGCCATCGTGGTCATGTATGCCATCGCCGGCTCCTTCTTCATGCCCTTCCTCGCCACGGTGCTGCTCGTGATGAACAACCGCCGCGACTGGGTCGGTGCATTGAAAAACGGCCCGGTGATGAACAGCCTTCTCATCCTCTCGCTGGTGCTCTTTGCCGTGCTCTTCGTCGTCGAGGCGGCGGAATCGCTCGCGCGGCTGTAGCCCAAAGACGCGGGTCGGCCGTCTGAACCCATGTGCCAGGACCCAGGATGCATTTCTCCCGCCGGCGGATTGTCTTTATCCATTGTTTGGCGCTCGCCGCGGTGGCCTGGGCTTCCGCCCCGGCCGGCCCGTCGGCCGGGATCACGCTGACCAATGCCGAGGTCGAAATCGGCATTCAGCCGGCGCACGGCTTGATCCTCGGCTTTGGCCGTCGCAGCCAGGAAAATTTACTGTGGGTGAATCCTCACCCCCTGTCTTCCGCCCGCCACTCTGAGTGGATCAATTATGGCGGTGACAAGCTCTGGTGGGGGCCGTTTGTGGACTGGCTGAAGGTGAAGGGCCGGTATTTTCCGCCCGACGAGGTGTTGGATGAACCTTGGGAAGTTAAGATCCACGAGCCGGCCCGAGTCGTGATGCGCAGCGGGGTGAGCCGCTGGACCGGCAGCCGGGCGGAGCGCGAAATCATCCTGGAGGACGGAGCGGCCGGCGTGGTCATCCACAACCGTTTCATCCGGCACGACAACAACCCCCAGCGCCTGCAGCTCTGGACGGTGAGCCAGATCCAGCCGCCGCTTTGGGTGTGGCTGGATCGCCGGCCGAATCCCGGCGAACCCGGCTTCGTGAACCTGCGGCCGGGCCTGTGGGATCCCGCGCCCCATGTGCGTGACGAGCCTGAGCTGGGGTGCGTGCGCGGCCTGCCCTCCCCGGAGGGCAACTACATGATCGGAACCCGTGGCGCGTGGCTGGCCGCCGTGTATGAAAAATTCATCCTGGTTCAGCAGGTCGATCCGTATCCGGAGGGTGACTACCCGGAGAATGTCTCCCTGCAGCTGTTCTCCGACGGCGCTTACGTCGAGCTGGAAACCCTCGGTGGCGTGGCCAACCCCGGACCGGGGGAAACGATGCAAAACACCGTCCGCTGGCGGCTGCTGGACCGGCCGCCGGGCCTGGACGACGACGCCTTGAACCGATGGCTGCGCGCTCAACTGCCCTTGGGGGATTTGCCCGGAAGCGGTTAAGACGGACGAAAGCGCCGCTCGGGCTATCGTCCTGAAAATAAAGGCTCCCCGGCGGGCCGCGGCGGCCCATTTGGCTCGACAGCACCGGCCGGCCCGGCCGATGCATGGACGCACGTCCGGTGCCCCCGCCGGCCCTGTTTATGCCAGAGTCCGACCCCACACGCTGGTTTGCCGAGGAAATACAGCCCCACGAAGCCTCCCTCCGCTCCTACCTGCGCGGCCTGTTTCCCTCGTTGCCCGACATCGACGACCTGGTGCAGGAGTCCTACGCGCGGCTGATCCACGCGCGGCAGGCCGGCCGGATAAACTACGCCAAGGCATTTCTGTTTACCACCGCGCGGAACCTGGCCCTGGATTTTTTCCGCCGGCGCAAGATTGTCACGATAGAGTCCGTAGCCGACATCACGGATCTGCCCGTCTTGGAAGACAGGCCCGATGCCATCGAATCGATCAACCATCAGGAAGAGCTGGGCATGCTCGCCGCCGCCGTCCGGGCCCTGCCCGACCGCTGCCGCCAGGTGCTCACCTTGCGCCTGCTCTACGGCCTTTCCCACAAGCAGATCGCCGTCGAGCTCGGCGTTTCCGAGCACACGGTCAAGGCGCAGATTGCCAAAGGCATGCGCCGCTGTGCCGAATATTTCTCCGAACGGGGGGTGCCGACCGCCCGGCCGCCAGCCTCGCCGAAAGAGCCGCTGACCGAGTCCGCCACCGTTTCTCCCTGAACCATCCCTTTATCTCCGTGAAGCCCGAGCCCACCTCCCGTCGCGCCAGCGAACATGAAACCATCGAGGCCACCGCCGCAGCGTGGCTGGCGCAGCGGGATGACGGGCTTGATGCCGCGGCCGCCGCCGAATTTGAGCTTTGGCGGCGCAAGGATCCGCGCCACGAGGCGGCCGTGGCCCGGCTTGAAACCACCTGGCACACCCTGCAGCAGTTGCGCGATTTCCGCCCAGCCGCCCGCATGCATCCGGACCGCGACCTGCTCGCAGGCGCCGCGCCGCGCCGCTATGTGTTCCGGCCGGCCTGGGGCGCGCTGGCCGCCGCGGCGCTGATCGCGCTCGGCGCGGTCTGGTGGGTGCGTCCCGAGCCCGGCGCAACGCCGGCCCGGTCGATTCATTATGTGACGACGACCGGCGGCTATCAGCGCGGGGTGCTGCCCGACGGCTCGGTGGTTGAGCTCAACGCGAACACCGAGCTGCACGTGGACTACGGCGCGGCCGAGCGCACGGTGCAGATGATCCGAGGCGAGGCCCACTTCAGCGTGGCGGCCAACCCGCACAAACCTTTCGTGGTGGAAGCCCGGGGACTGAAGGTTCGGGCGCTGGGCACCGCCTTCAATGTTCGCCTCACGCAAACCGAAATCGAAGTGTTGGTGACCGAAGGCAAGGTCGAGGTGCGGCAGGAGTCCCAGCCGGTGGCACCCCCGCTGCTGGCCGGCGAACGGTTGGTCTGGTCGGAAAAACCGGCGGATACCAAGCCGGTGCCGGAGGTGGGGCCGGTGGCGTCAGAAGTCATGCGTGAAGCCTTGGCCTGGCAACGGCTGCGACTGGTCTTCACGGATACGCCGCTGGCCGAGGTAATCGAGCAGTTCAACCGCCACAACCAGGTCCAGCTGCAACTGGCCGATCCCGTGCTGGCCACCCTGCCGATCGGCGGCAGTTTTCGCCCGGAAAACGTCGAGGCCTTTGTGCGGCTGCTGGTCAGCGACGGGAGCATTGTGATTGAGCGCCCCCATGCCCAGTTGATCGTGCTGCATCCGGCCCGCTGATGCGCGGCGGCGATTTATTTTGCGGGCACATAGCCCGAAGCGCGCCCGCAACCGTCTCACTGTTGGCGCGGCCATACCCCAACCCCCTTGGCCGGCGCTTATCCCCATGATGAAACCTCCATGTCTGCAGGCCGCACTGGCCGTTTGGTTCCGTTGTCTGAGTCTGTTGGTCATATTGGCCGCGCCGGCCTTGCTCCGGGCGGACGATGGGCCCCGAAAAAACTACGATCTCGCGGCCGGCGATGCAGCGGAAACGCTGCCCCAGTTCGTCCGCCAGTCGGGCGAGGAAGTCGTATATCTGGTCGACCGGGTGCGCGGGGTGCGCACAAATCCCGTGAACGGCAGCTTTTCCGCCGCGGAGGCGCTGGAGGCCATGCTGCAGGGCACCGAGCTGCGGGCGGTCCGGGATGAGCGCAGCGGCGCCATCACCATCCGGCGGGAGAACGGAGCCGCCCCGGAACCCGGTCGCCGCACCTCGTCGACCAACGACCAGGTGGTGGTGCTGTCGGCGTTCGAAATTGCCGAGGATCGTGCGCGCGGCTACCAGGCCACCAACACCACCAGTGCCACTCGGCTCAACACCCCGATCGTGGATCTCTCGAAAAACATTTCCGTCATCACGCGCGACCTGATCGACGACATGAAGGTCACCGAGTTCAACGAGGCGCTCTATCTGTCTGCCTCAGTCTCAGCCACTTCCCCATACTCTGGGCGGGTCGCAGTGCGCGGATTAGAAAATGCCGCCCCCAAACGCAATGGCTTGGGCAATTATGGGTCCGACGAGTCCATCACGGATACTGCAACGATGGAGCGTATCGAGGTGGTTAAAGGGCCGTCCTCCCTACTCTACGGCAGTTCCAGCCCGGGCGGCCTGGTGAATTACATTACAAAAAAGCCAACTTCCTATCGTTTAAACAACGTTCGGATGCTGGTCGGATCAAATAAGCGCCTGCGCACTGAGATTGATTCCGGCGGACCGGTGTTTAACCACGAGAACTTCAGTTATAGGTTTGTTGGTGCCCATGAGAACACCGACGGTCCGGGGCCCTATAATCTTTCAGAGCGTGGGATCATCGCAGGATCCGTGCGCTGGCAACTTAGCCCAAAAACCTATATGCTTTTTGGTGCTGAATACGTGAGTAGTAAGCGCACCAGTATTCGACCAAACAACACCACAATATCTTTATCAAAGTTCGGGCCATCGGGCGTATATGATGGTGACTTCGAGTTTAATCAGGGCTGGCTACTGACCAAGTTCCAAAGAGATGAAGGCGTAGGTCCAGGAATAAGTCCGTTCACTAAACATGATACTTTTGTTACCCGCTATGATGTGGATGTATACCATGCCTTCACCGATAATTTGAGAGCATTCGTGAATTACAACTGGATGCAAAACAAGCTTATTGAGGTGAACTCTGGCGGCGGCTATGAGGGCTGGGCGGCCCGGCCTGTCGATTCTCCGAGCTTCAACGAAATGACATTGACTCCAGAACTCCGTTGGCCGAACCGCATTCAAAACAACATTACTGCTACGCTAAACTACAACCTGAAGCGGGACTGGATGGAGTTGGATATAATCGGTGGGATGGAATATTACAAGTTCGACCTCGAATTTAGTTACCACAGACTTATCAATCCCTCCAACTGGCAAAAAGTTAACTTCCTCACACTCGCTGGTTACGACCAAGTTCGATTCGCTAACACACCTGCAACCATATTACAGGATATTCGCGACACCAATGGAACCAACTGGGAGCAGCAGTTTTATTATCTGCGTGAGCAGGCCTATAATGCACCTTATCTCCTGATCCACGGTCAGTTCCTGGACAAGCGCCTGCGGGTCATTGCCGGAATCCGAAAGGACAATATCCAGATAAATCAATTATTTTATCCGATGGATCGCGGCACCAATGATCCATTTAAGCTGGCGGCACCTGCGCCCACCGATTCAAAATCCTCGGCTACAACTCCCTTGTTGGGCGTATCAATCACCCCGCTGAAAAATCAACGCGGCTTCACTATATACACCTCTTTCAGCAAATCCTTAGTTGCAAATGAAATTGTCAACCCTGACGGATCATCGCTTCCGCCGGAGACCGGTGAAGGCATTGAGGTGGGCCTTAAGCTCGATTTAAATCAGCGGTTGTCCGCCACATTAAGCTGGTTCAAGATAGACAAAAAGAATCTGGCCCGCATCATCCAAGGAACAAATCCTGCCTTTTGGGAGGCCACTGGTCTCCAGCGATCAAAAGGCGTAGACTTGGATCTTTTCTACGCTATCACTCCAGATTGGCAGTTGATTGCTAGCGGCGCCGTGATCGACGCCTTTTATGTCACCGATAACAACCCCATCTTTATTGGCACTCAAATTGGTGGTGTTCCAGAATGGAGCTATTCTCTCTGGACCAAATATGGTTTTTCTAGTGGCAGTTTAAAGGGTTTAAATATGGGCGGAGGGCTCGTTTCAAAACCCTCCGTGCTACCTTTTGGCGCAGGAGCTCCACTTCTGAGAAATCCTTCCTACACGCGGATTGACTTGATCTTTGGCTACAACACCAAGATCGCCAGGCGAGAGTGGGAATTTAGCCTAAAGGTGAACAATCTGACCGACAAACTATACTTGGAAGGTCAGAGCGGTTGGGGACCGGCACGCGGCTATCAGATGTCCGCTATGGTCCGTTTTTAAGGTAGCTGCCCAAAGTCAGGGTCCGCCGATTGTCTAGCGGGGCTGATTTTGGGCTCTACTGTTTCGCGCGTGGTCGGCTCTGGTGCGCGCCTTCCGCTTTGCGGTTGCCTCCACTCCGCCTATTCGAGACCAGTAACTGGATCACCCCCTCGTCCCGCTCGCCATTTTCATGCAGCGAATCCTTTTCGACGGCTTTTTTCACGCGGCTCCGGGCCACCGCCTGAGCCGGAACATCAGCACTGGTGGATACCGGACGAATGTGGGCCGCTACTCCCCGTTTGATGTCTATCACCCCAATGGATGTGCAATGCTGCTGAGCGATTTGCTGCCGACGGGCGACTGCAAGCTGTCCCTCGCACCCCTGAGCGAAGCGTCCTTGGCGGAGGCGGATATTTTGGTCCTGCTCAATCCCGATTACCCGATGTATGGGGGCGCGACGCCCCACCGGCTGGACGCGCCCGACCTTGAAGCTCTGCACGGTTTTTTGCGCAGGGGCGGCAGTGCCATCCTTGTCGTCAACTCCTTCCTCTCCCGCAGCGATTTTTGGGAGGAGAACTTTGATTTGGAGCGGATCGCCCCGCTTTTCGAGCGCCTGGGTTTGCAGTGGGATCACAACCACATGTCGGATGAGAACCGCATCCTGCCGGCCAGTGGCGGTCCTTTTACCGTCGGCTACGGGCAGGGTGGCCGGGTGTTCGGCGCAAGGCTGCCCGTGGGCGCGCAGCCGCTTCTCTCCTTCGGCAAAGACGTGTTCGGCTTCGTGCTGCCAGTGGGTGCGGGCAAGCTGGCCGTCGTGGGCGACGCCGGTCTCGCCAGCAATGGCCTGTATCATTTTCCCGGTTTCGAGAATGCGGCGTTTCTGCGGAAGCTTTTTTCGGACATGGCCCCCGCCTGGGCTTCCGGCCCCGCCAAGGGCTTCGAACGCCTTGAGTTCGGCCACCTGAGTTGCGCGACCTCGGCCCAAGGAATTTCCGAGGATATGTTCAAGGCGTTGCGACCGGCGGCAAAATTCGCCGTTGATCACCATTACCGACACCTGACCCATGAAGGCCGGCCGGAGTTTTGTTCCCCTGCCGAAGCAGATGCGCACCTGCCGGTGACACCCGCCGCCGCCGCCGGACAGCTTTCGGTGTGGGCGGGATTCCCCCATGTGAACATGAGCGACGGATTTCCCGCGGTGTCGTTCGGGCTGGAATTGCATGTGACGGAGAAGCGGTCCGCCTCGGGGACGGACTACCTGATCTCAGGCAACCACGTAAGCGAACGCCCCGGCTGGGCGGACATCGGCGCGGACCCCGCGGCTTTCGGCCTGATCGGGGAACTGGCGCGGGTGAGCACCGTCGTCCAGATCATGGCCGGCACCCACGCCGACGGCTCGTTGCACCACTACGTCATGAAGCAAGGTCAGATCGCATATATCCGCAACGCCCGGAACCCGCACTACGGTTTCGATATTCTGCTTGGGAGCCGGAATTTCGTGGTCGCGCCGACCGCGGCCGGGTAACGGCCGTCTTGCATGCCGCCCGCACCAGAAGCTCTCGTATCCGACCCCCGGTTGCGTCTGACCTTTGGCGAGGTCCGCACGGTGCTCCCCGATGGGTTGCAACCCTTCCTGCTGGGCTTGAACGACGGCACCTTGGTGCTGCAGGCGCAGTTGTCAGGGAGACCTTCGCCAGCCGAGCGCATTTTTTTTCCCTTCATTCTGCGGACCATGATTTCGCACGACGGCGGTGCCACCTGGGCCCATCGCTGTGACGCCCCGGATGACAGCCGGCTCACCATCGAGGGCGGCGCGGTCGAGTTGCGCGCCGGCGGCGTGCTCGTGCTCGACACCTATGTGACGCCCGGACCGCGGCCCGGCACGGGCATCGGCACACTCTATCATTCAACGGACGGATGGCGGACGCTGACCGGCCCGGAGCCGGTCACGTTCAACCTGCCCAACGCCCGTTTCCACGGTTCCACCGACGACGCCGGCCAGCCGCATCCCGCCCTCCGCCTGCACCGGCGGATTCTGGAGCTGCCCAACGGCGATCTTCTGACCACGCTCTACGGCTGGCTGGAGGGCGACGACACGCCGGTGGACTATATGCCCACGATGAAGAAAATGCGCGTCATGCTCCTGCGCTCGCGCAACCGTGGCCGCCACTGGGACCTGGTCTCCACCGTGGCCGCAGATCCCGCCACCGGCACAGAGGGGCTCAACGAACCGGCGCTCGTGCGCCTGCGGCACGGACTGAAGGCCGGGCGGCTGGTCTGCCTGATGCGCACCGGCCGCGAATTGCACGAAGCGCTGTCGGATGACGAAGGCCTCACCTGGAGCGCCCCGGTGCCGCGCGTTTTCGCCGGGCTGGATGTTTACCGCACGGAACTCTGGGCGGACATGTTTCGCGACACAAAGGATCATCACGGCGCGCCAATCGCGGGCAACCCCGTGGAGATGATCGGTGCGGCGGTGGACCCGGACCTGCTGGAGCTGCGTAGCGGCGTGCTGGTGGCCGCCTTTGGTCTGCGGGTGCCACCGCGCCTGTGCTGGCCGCACGCACAACACCCTTGGAACGGCAATTATCTGGCATTCAGTTTGGATCACGGCGCGACTTGGAGCCATGTCGTGCGCCTCACCTCCGGCCTGCCGACCACCCACAATCTGGCCATCGCGGAGCTGCCGGGAAAAAACCGGTTCTACGTGGCCTACGATTCCGGATACTGGAGTGTTGAACGCGCCGCGCTGGGACGGTCCGTGCAGGTCGATTTTACCGCCCCGTAGGCGCAAGCTTGTGCTTGGTGCGCCGGATCGCTTCGTGTTTAGCCCGATGCGCTTTACCCTTACCTCTTCCCCTGCCGCGCCGGTCATCGGTCCCCGCCATCCCGGGCTCGCGGGCAACCGCTACGGTTTCGAGGGCGGGCGCGTGCTCCGGCAAGGCGGCTGTTACCATCTCTTCACCGCGGAAATGGCGGACGACCCGTTTTGGGTGAAAATGCGGCTCGCCTACTGGACAAGTCCGGACGCGGTGAACTGGCACCGCGTGCGCACACTCTTCGAGACGCCCGGCACGCTCACACCCGGCGACAACCGTTTCTCGCTGTGGACGCCCATCCCGGTCTTCAACGAAAGCGAAGACCGCTGGAATCTTTTCTACGTCGCCTATCGGCCGGGTCAGGGCGAGCGCGAAGGCCTGCACATGCACGGCCAGATCTGGCGCGCGATTTCGCAGGTGCCGGGTCGCGACGGGTTGGGCGGGCCTTATCAAGATGCGGGCATCGTGCTGCAACCGGACGCTGCGTCGCAGCCGTGGGAAGGGCAGCAGGGCACGGCCTCGTTTTTTCCCTTCGAGGTCAACGGCCGCTGGCTGTCGTTTTATTGCAGCCACCAGCACTGGCCGCTGGGCCACTGGCCGGTCGGCCTCGCGGAGGCCCCGGCGCTCGCGGGACCGTGGACACGGTGCGCGACCGGCAACCCCGTGCCGATCGAGCCCGTGTTCATCGAAAATCCCGTGGTCACAAAAATCGGCGATGTCTTCGTGGCGGTTTACGACAACTGCGCGCCGGGCGAGACCTATGTGGCCGACGGCCTGCACGTCGGGATTTCCTGGTCGAAGGACGGCAAAAACTGGAGCCGCGGCCAGCCGCTGGCCGTGCAACCGCCTGACGGCCCGGCCCAATGGTCCGAGGACATCCGCACCCCGCTCGGCCTCGTCCCCGAGGACGACGGCACCTTCACCCTGCTCTACACCGGCAAACTCCGCGGCAGTAATTTCTGGCCCATGGGCCTGGCCCGGCTGCGGCTTCTTCCGGATTAGGCTACGCCTACCGCAATTTTACGATCAGGTCCTTGGCTTCGACGGTGTCGCCGACGGCGGCGTGGAGTTCGGCGACGATGCCGTCGGCTGGAGCGTAAACCGAGGTCTGCATCTTCATCGCCTCCATCATGAAGAGGCGGTCGCCCTTGGCGACCTTGGCACCGACGGAGGCGGAGAGCACGGCGATGAGGCCCGGGATGGGCGCGGCGACCTGCCGCGGATCGGCGAGGTCGGCCTTCGGGCGGGACTTGGCCGAGGCCGCCACGCTCTTGTCCTGGATGAAGACTTCGCGGGTGATGCCGTTGAGCTCGTAGGTCACAGGGCGGCGGCCGTCCTTGTCGGGCTCGCCGACGCTGACGAGGCGGATGATGAGCACCTTGCCCTCCTCGATCTCGACGGAGATTTCCTCACGGGGCTTGAGGCCGTAGAAAAACGCGGGCGTGGGCAACACGCTGACGTCGCCGTATTCGCGCTGGTGCTTCGCGAAGTCGGCGAAGACCGCGGGATACATGAGGTGCGAGTAGAACTCGTCGTCGGTGGGTTCGCGGCGGAGCTTTTCCGCGAACTCGGCACGGAGTTTGGTGAGGATGGCGTCGGCAATTTTCGATTTATGATTTTCGATTTTGGATTTTTTGGCAGCGCGTTTTTTCTCGGCGGCGAGGGCGGCCTTGTATTTGGCCTGCGCCTCCTTGAAGCGTTTTTCGCCGAGCACGGCACGCCACACGGGCACGGGCCAGCCGCCGTCGGGCCAGCCGAGGCCGCCGGTCAGCATGTCGATCACGCTCTCGGGAAAGGGCGTCTCGCCGGGCGGGAGGTTGACGACATCGGCGGGCTTGATGCCGCGCGAGAAGAGGAAGAGCGCCATGTCGCCGACGACCTTCGAGGAGGGCGTGACCTTGATGATGTCGCCGAAGAGCTGGTTGACCTCGGCGTAGGTGCGGGCGATCTCGGGCCAACGGTGGGCGACGCCCATGGAGGCGGCCTGCTCCTTGAGGTTGGTGTATTGGCCGCCGGGCATCTCGTGGAGATAGACCTCGGCGGAGCCCGTCTTGGGCGCGGTATCGAAGGGCGCGTAGAAGGTGCGCACCTGCTCCCAGTAGTCGGAGAACTGGTCGAGCGCGGCGAGGTCGAGCCCAGTGTCGCGCGGCGTGTGCTGGAGCGCGGCGACGACGGAATTGAGGTTGGGCTGCGCGGTGCTGCCCGACATCGACGCGGTGGCGAGGTCCACGATGTCCACGCCTGCCTCGGCGGCGCGCAGGACGGACGCGGCGTTGATGCCGCTGGTGTCGTGCGTGTGGAAGTGGACAGGCAGGCCGACCTCCTCCCTGAGGGTCTTCACGAGCTTGTGCGCGGCGTGGGGACGGCAGAGGCCGGCCATGTCCTTGATCGCGAGGACGTGGGCGCCCATGCGCTCCAGCTCCTTCGCCATCTTGACGTAATACTGCAGCGTGAACTTGTCGCGGCGTTCGTCGAGGATGTCACCGGAGTAGCAGACGGCGGCCTCGCAAACGGCGTGCGTGTCCTGCACGGCCTCCATCGCCACCCGGAGGTTGGGCAGGTAGTTCAGCGAGTCGAAGATGCGGAAGATGTCCATGCCGCTGGCGGCAGCGTGCTTCACGAACCCGGCGACCACGGCGTCGGGGTAGTTGGTGTAGCCGACGGCGTTGGCGCCACGGAGGAGCATCTGGAAACAGATGTTCGGCACCTTGGCGCGGAGGTCGCGCAGGCGCTCCCACGGATCCTCGTTGAGGAAGCGCATCGCGGTGTCGAAGGTCGCACCGCCCCACATCTCCAGCGAGTAGAGCTGCGGCGCGCGGCGGGCCAGGAAGCCGGCGCTCGCCAGCATGTCGTAGCTGCGGACGCGTGTGGCCATGAGCGACTGGTGGGCGTCGCGGAAGGTCGTGTCGGTGATGAGCAGGCGCTTCTGCTTCAGCGTCCATTCGGCGAATTTTTTGGCGCCGAGCCTGAGCAGCAGGTCGCGCGTGCCGGCCGGAGGCGCGGTGCGGTCGTCCTGGCCGAGCACCGGCACGGCGGTAAACGGCTTGGCCGGGCGGTAGCCCTTGGCGTGCGGATTGCCGTTGACGGTGACGTTGCCGAGGAAGCTGAGGAGTTTCGTCGCGCGGTCGCGGCGGGGCTTGAAGGCGAAGAGCTCGGGCGAGGTGTCGATGAGCGTGGTGGTGGCCTGGCCGGAGCGGAAAAGCGGGTGGGCGATGACGTTTTCCAGGAACGGAATGTTGGTCTTCACCCCGCGGATGCGGAACTCGCTCAGCACGCGGCGGGCGCGGTTCATCGCGATCTCGTAGCTCTGGCCGCTGGTGATGACCTTCACGAGCATCGAGTCGTAGAACGGCGTGATGACGGCGCCGGCGTAGCCCATGCCGCCGTCGAGGCGCACGCCGAAGCCGCCGGGCGAGCGGTAGGCGAGGATGCGGCCGTAGTCGGGCACGAATTTGTTCTCGGGATCCTCGGTCGTGATGCGGCACTGGATGGCGTAGCCGTTGCGCGGCACGTCGGCCTGCGCGGGCATGCCGACCTCGGGCGAATGCAGGGCGTGGCCCTGCGCGATGAGGATCTGCGCCCGCACAAGGTCGAGGCCGGTGATGACCTCGGTGACGGTGTGCTCGACCTGGATGCGCGGGTTCATCTCGATGAAGAACCACTCGTGGCGGTCGAGGTCGTAGAGGAATTCCACGGTGCCGGCGTTGTCGTAGCGGATCGCACGGGCGATCTTCGCAGCGGCCGCGCACAGCTCGGTGATCACGGCCGGCGGCAGGCCGAAGCTCGGCGCAATCTCGACGACCTTCTGGTGGCGGCGCTGCACGGAGCAGTCGCGCTCGTGGAGATGAATCACGTTGCCGTGCTTGTCGCCGAGGATCTGCACCTCGATGTGCTTGGCGTTGGCGATGTATTTCTCGAGGAAGACGGCCGGGTTGCCGAAGGCGCGCCCGGCCTCGCCCTGCGCCTCGTCGAGCAACTGGCCGAGCTCCTCGGCTTTCCGGACGATGCGCATGCCGCGGCCGCCGCCGCCGAAGGCCGCCTTGATGATGAGGGGGAAGCCGATCGCCTTCGCCGTTTTCAGCGCCGCCTCGCGGTCGGTGATGGGCTCCTCGGTGCCGGGCAGCACGGGGACGCTGATCTTCTTCGCCAGCGCCCGGGCCGCGGTCTTGTCGCCCATCATCTCCAGCAGCTCGGGCCGCGGGCCGACGAAGGTGATGCCGGCTTTTTCACAGGCGCGCGCAAAATCGGCGTTTTCCGAGAGAAACCCGTAGCCCGGATGGATGGCGTCGATGCCCTTCTCCTGTGCGACGCCGATGATGGAATCGATGTCGAGGTAGGCGGCGACGGGGCCTTTGCCGTGGCCGATCTGGTAGGACTCGTCGGCCTTGTAGCGGTGGATGCAAAAGCGGTCCTCCTGCGCATAGACGGCGACGGTGGGGAATCCGAGCTCCGTGCCGGCGCGGAAAATGCGGACGGCAATCTCGCCGCGATTGGCGGCCATGAGCTTGCGGATGGGGCGGACGGTGGTGGGGCGGGGTTTGGAGGCGCTCACGATGGAAAAGTCAGGCGTCAGCACTAAGGCAGCCAACCGGCAAACGCCAAGGACAACATCCGGTTATGTCACCAATCCAGCCCGCCCGCCCTTCGTGGCAATTTCCCCGAGGCACTCCGGCGAACCGCGCGCGAGATCGCGGCAAATCTGCGGCCGGCGGTCGTAAACCGTGCAAAAATACTCCCGCCCGCCGTCGGCGCGGGGGCGCACCTGCAGCGCCGCGCAATGGCCGGCGGACATTTTCATGTAGGCGCGGTGGCCGATGAAGTGCGCCACCCGTTCCGCCTCGTCGCCCAGCCGCGCCCAATCTTCACCCGAAAGCCGCACATAGGTCGGCAGCAGCGAGCAACAGCACACCCCGCAAGCCAGACAACCGGCCGGAGGCGGGACGGGGTTCATGGTTCGTGAATGTGTCAACTGTGCCGGCTGGCACAATGCGCAACTCTGTGTTCACTTTTCCTTCCCACCCCGCGCCGCCGATTGCAACCTGCCGCCGATGATCTGCCTCCGTTCCTCCCGCCGCCTGCCGCTCTGGTCCCTGCTGGGTTTGTTGCTCACCGCCTTCGGTTGGGCGGAAACCACCCAACGCCCTCTCTCGCCCGCCGACTTTGACGGCTGGCGGGAATTTCACACGCCGCAGCTCTCGCGCGACGGGCAGTGGCTGGCCTACTCCGACATGCCGCAGGTGGACGACGGCCATGTCGTTGCCCGCAATCTCGCAACCGGTCAGGAATGGCGTGAGCCCGCCGGGGCGCGGCCGCCCCCACCCTTCCCGCCGCCGGTCTCGCCCAACCCCGAGGACACCCCGCCGCCGCGGCAGGTCCGGATCGCCCTGACCAGCGACAGCGCGTTTCTCGTCGCGGGCACTTTTCCCACCAAGGCCGAGCAGATCGAGGCGCGCATCAAAAAAGCCAAACCCGAGGACCAGCCGAAATCGCCGCTGCTCTTCCTGAATCTCGCCACCGGGGAAAGCCGGCGGGTGCTGGCCGTGAAGAATTTCCAGGTCCCCGCCCGCGGCGGCGCCTGGATCGCCTACCTGAAGGAAGCGGCACCCGCGCCGCCACCGCCGCCGGTGCCGGAAAAGCGCCGCTGGTTTCGCAAGCCCGCGCCCGCCCCGGCGCCGGCGCCAAAAACCGAGTCCGGAAAAGAGACCCTGGGCACCGACCTCGTCCTCCTCGAGCTCTCCACCGGGCGCGAGTGGGTTTTCCCGCACGTCGTGGAATACAGTTTCGCCCGCGACGGCCGCACCCTGTTGCTGGCCGTCTCGGCCAAGGAAGAGCAGCTCAACGGCGTGTATGCCGTGAATCCCGGCGAGGACAGCGCCCCGCGCGCCCTCGTCCGTGGACCGGGCACTTATTCCAAACTGACCTGGGACCGCGAACAGACCCAGGCCGCCTTCTTCGTCGCGCCAGCCAAGGGCGCGCTCCGCGCGATGCACTGGCCGCGGGGCGCCGCCCAAGCCACGGAGCTGAAATTCACCCCGCCCGCGCCGCTGCAACTCAGCGACAAGGCCGCGCCGGCCTTTTCGCGCGACGGGGGCAAACTCTATTTCGGCACCGCGCCCGCCCGCCCCAAGCCCGCGAAATCCGCGGCGATCGATCCCGAGGACGTGGTCTCCGCCGATCTCTGGAGCTGGCACGATGACTTTGTGCAGCCAGCCCAGCAGGTGCAGGCGGCGCGCGAGCGCAACCGCACCTACCGCGGCGTGTTCGACCTCGCCGCCGGCCGTTTCACGCAGTTGGCCGACGAGACCCTGCCGGAAATCAGCCTGAGCGACGACGGCACGCGCGCCCTCGGCTACGACAACCGCCCCTACCGCCGGCTGGCGGATTTCGACGGCCTGTATGCCGACATCTACCTCGTGGACACCACCACCGGCGAACGCACGCGCATCATCGAGAAGCTGCGCCACGGCATCGGCAACCGCCGCGGCGGGCCCGGTTTCGGCTGGTCGCCGGACGGCCGCTGGGCCGCGTATTATGACGCGGGCCACTGGCACCTGCTCGACACCGCGACCGGTGAGAGCCGCAACCTCACCGCCGCACTGCCGGTGAGCTTCGCGCAGGAAATGCACGACACCCCCGAACCGCCGCCCGCCCACGGCTGGGCCGGCTGGGGCAGCGACAGCTCCGCCGTGCTGCTTTACGACCGCTACGACGTGTGGGGGGTGCCCGTGGACGGGAGCCCCGCCGTCAACGTCACGCAGGGCGACGGCCGCAAGCGGCGCATCATCTACCGCATCCAGAACACCGAGCCGCGCGAGGCCGACGCGGAGGAGCGCGGGCTCGACCTCGGTCAGCCCGTCATCCTGCGCGGCGAAAACGAGACGACACGCGCGACGGGTTTCTTCAGCAGCTTCAGCCTCGGCGCCGGGCCGGCCAGACTGCTGTGGGATGACAAGGCCTTCACCTATGCCGGCCGCGCGCTGGAGGCCGACGTGCTCCTGGTCACCGCCTCGCGCTTCGACGAGTTCCCGGACATCCATGTCACCAACGGGGAATTCGACGGCCTCAAGAGGGTCACCGACGGCGGCGCGCAGCTCGCCCCGTTCCGGTGGGGCACCGCGGAGCTGATGGATTTCACCAACGCCGACGGCGTGCCGCTGCAGGCCGCGGTTTACAAGCCGGCGGATTTCGATCCGAAGAAAAAATATCCCGTCATCGTCTATATCTACGAACGGCTCTCGCAGATCGTGCACCGCTTCACGCCGCCGGCGCCGCAGCAGAACATCAACTTTCCGCTCTACGCCAGCAACGGCTACATCATCCTCACCCCGGACATCGTTTACACCGAGGGCGAGCCCGGACCGAGCGCGCTGAAATGCGTGCTGCCCGCCGTGGATGCGCTGGTGGCACAGGGCTTCGTGGACGAGAACGCCATCGGCATCCAGGGCCACTCGTGGGGCGGCTACCAGATCGCCTATATGCTGACGCAGACCAACCGGTTCCGCGCCGCCGAGGTCGGCGCGCCGGTCGGCAACATGACCAGCGCCTACGGCGGCATCCGCTGGGGCGCAGGCATCCCGCGACTCTTCCAATACGAGCAGACGCAGAGCCGCATCGGTGCACCCCTCACCGCGGCGACCGAGCGCTACCTCGCCAACTCCCCGGTCTTCCAGGCCCACAAGGTCGAGACGCCCCTGCTCATCCTGCACAACGACCACGACGATGCCGTGCCGTGGCAACAAGGCATCGAACTCTTCCTCGCCCTGCGCCGGCACGACAAGCCCGTGTGGTTTTTCAACTACCACCGTGAACTGCACGGCCTGCGCCGGCGCGCCGACCTGAAGGATTTCTCGCAGCGCATGTGGCAGTTCTTCGACCACTTCCTGCGCGGCGCCCCCGCGCCGGACTGGCTGGAAAAGGGCATTCCTTATCTCGAGCGCGAGGAGGAGAAGTTGCGTTTCAACAGCCTGCCGGCTCAGGATGCGCGCTCTTCCCCGCCCATCCATGAATGACCTCCCGCTCCGCTACGCCCTGATCGGCGCCGGCGGCATCGCCCAAGCCCATCTCCAAACCATCGCCGCGCTTCCCGGCGTCACGGTCGTCGGCATCGCCGACCCCGCGGACCCGCGGACCTGGCGCCTTTCCGGCCCCCACGCCGGCGCGCCGCGTTTCACCGACGCGGAGGTGATGCTGCGCGAGACCAAGCCCGATCTCGTCTCGGTCTGCACGCCCAACAAATTTCACCACCCCTTCACGCTGCTCGCCTTGGCCCACGGCGCGCATGTCGCGTGTGAAAAACCCATGGCGATGACCGTGGCCGAGGCCGAGGCGATGGAGGCGGCGCGCGCCCGGGCCGGCAAACTCGGCAGCATCAACTTCACCTACCGCAACGTCGCCGCCTTTCGCTTCGCGCGCGAACTCATCGCCGGCGGCGAGCTCGGCCGCCTCCTGCGGGTGAACGTCGTTTACCTGCAGAGCTTCCTCGGCGCGCCCGCCACGCCGCACTCCTGGCGCAACGACGTCGCGCTCGCCGGCTTCGGCGCACTCGGCGACCTCGGCGTCCACATGATCGACGGGGTCCATTTTCTCACCGGCCTCGCCTACCGCCGCGTCGTCGGGCTGGCGCAAACGCTCATCCCGGAAAAACCCGACGCCGCCGGCACGCCGCGGCCCGTGACCACCGACACCAACGCCGCCTGGCTCGCCGAACTCGACGGCGGCGTCATCGGCACCTTCGAGACCACCCAGATTGCGCCCGGCTACGGCAATTTCTTCCGCATCGAGCTTTCTGGCGAGCACGGCACGCTCGCCCTGCACTCCGATCATCCCGAGGAAATCTGGCTGCGCGCCGGCGCCACGCTCACGCGCTACGCCACGTGGAAAACCGACCTGCCGCTGCAAAAGCTGCCCACCGAATTCGCCGGTCGCGGCGCACCGACCACACCGGCGGCCATCGTGCACGCCATCCGGGGGGCGAAGGTGGATTTCCCCACCTTCGCCGACGGCCTGCGCGCCCAGCGCGTGGTCGGCGCCATCCTCAGCTCGATGCAGACCGGGGCGTGGGCACCGGTCGCGTGAAACGCGTTCAGTCCGCGTAATCGGACCCCGGGCGTTTCCGGCGGTGTGGCGGCATCACCACCGGAAACGGCATGACCTGCGTGCCCAGCCACACCGGGATGTAGCGCACGGTGGGCTGGTCGTCGGCCAACGGCAACGGGGGCGCGGTCGCGCGGCCGGTCGGGGAGCGACGTTTGAGCGGATTGGGCACAAGGCGGAGTAACGGGAAAGATTTCATGACTGAATTGGTCGGAGGATAAATTCTCCGGCCGGTCCGGGACGCCGTATGGCGCAGCGCCCGGGCCGGCCGGGTTGGTTTTTGTGCTCAGCGCCGGGCAAGGAAGGACTGCCACAGCGCAAGGACGATGAAGTCGGCGCGCAGGTGTTTCTCGCCGGCGGCACGGATCTGGCGGGCGCGCTCGCGCGACACGCCGAGTTCGCCGGCAATGTCGTCGAGCGTCGCTTCCTCCAGGTAGTAGCGGCGCAGGGCCAGCGCCTGGTTTGGCTGCAGCCGGGCAAGGGCCGCGCGCACGGAATGGGCCGCGTCCTCGTCGGCGGCCCGGCGCGCCGGGCAGGGCGCATGGAGATCGGGCAGCTCGAAGGCCTCGCCGTCCGCCGCCCCGTTGAGCGGACAGGTGACGGTGACGGCGAAGCGGTTGGCCTCGCGCACCGCGCCGATGCTCAGGCCGGTGGCCGCGGCCACCTCGAAATCCGCCGGCTCGCGCCCGAGCCGGCCGGTGAGCGCATGGGTGGCGCGGGCGACGGTCTTGACGCGCGTGCGGGTGCGCCGCGACAGCGGGTCGAGCCGGCGGAGTTCGTCGAGCATCGCGCCGCGGACGCGCGCGTAGCAAAAAGCACGCGCCTCGCGGTCGGGACCGTCGAAGCGCAGCAGGGCCTCGACGAGCGCGACCTTGCCGGCGCTCGCGAGATCCTCGCGGGAAACATGGGTGGGCAGGCGGCGGCCCAACTGACGGAGCACGGATTCCACGACGGAAAGCGTGTCGATCAGCCGGGTGGCCGGAGAAAGGGTGGTAGTCATGGGGAGCATGGTTTGCTGGGGTGGCTCCCGGAAGCGGACTCTGCTGGTAACAAAAAACCCACTTCCGGGCGGAAGTGGGTCAGCGGAGAACGGTTGTTTTTGCAGTTCAGGTGACACCACTTCCAAGGGTGAAATTCCAACCGGTGCGGACGGCGGAAATCGCGGCAGGGCGATCAAAGCCCACGGACACGCCAAGCGATTCCACCATCAGGTGGTCGGATTTGAAGGCGTGGTAGGGGTTCATCGGGGAAAGTGGGGACACCTAGCCATACGGCCCGACCGGACCGGAAATCAAGGCCTGCGCTGAAAATAATTCCGCACCCTTGACCGGGGGGAGCCGCGGGCCGTTCATGAAAAGCACCATGCCCCGCCCGCCGGTCACCCTTGCCACCGCCCGGCTGCACCTCGCCCCGCCGCGGCGGGAGGACGCGGCGGAGGCGCTCGCCGCCTATGCCGGCGACCCGGAAGTGACGCGTTACCTGACCTGGCGGCCTTACACCGAGGCGGGACCGCTCGCCGATTTTCTGGAAGCGCGGGCCCTGGATTGGACCCGTGATTCCGGACATTACGCCTACCTGATCCGGCTGGCGCGGACCGGTGCCATCGCGGGCTCGATCGGCCTCGTGCTGGACGGAAACCGCGCGCTTTTCGGCTACGTGCTCGGCCGCGCCCACTGGGGCCAGGGCCTCATGACCGAGGCTCTGCGCGCCTTGCTCGACTGGACTGACGGCGAGCCGGAGATTTTCCGCGCCTGGGCCTTCTGCGACGTGGCCAATCCTGCCTCCGCCCGGGTGATGGAGAAAGCCGGCATGACCCGCGAGGGTATCCTGCGCCGCTGGCATGTGGCCCCGAATATCGGCCCCGAGCCGCGCGACTGCATCGTCTGCGCCCGGGTGAGATAAAAACCGTCCGCTTCGGCTGGCCATCGGCCGGCGATGAATTACGCTGCCGGCATGGTCACGGTCGCCCAATGCCCCTCGGTTGACGAAGCGCTCATGCTCAAGTCCCTGCTCGAAGGCAGCGGCATCACCGCCTTCGTCCCCGACGAACTCACCGCCCAGACGGCCCCGCCCTACCTTTTTGCCAGCAGCAGCGGCGTGCGCGTGCAGGTGGCCGAGGAAGACGCCGAGACGGCCCTCGCCCTCATCGCGGAGACCGGGCACACGGCGGATGCGGACGAAAGCTGAGTTCACCGCCGGCCGGAGCTTTGTGATTGTCGGCAACTTAGAAACCAACGCCGGGTCTTTGCCCGCGTGAAATTGTGGCTGAAAATCATCGGCGGCGGCCTGCTGGCTGCGCTCGTCATCCTGCTGACCCTGCCTTGGTGGCTGGGGGCGGCGGCCCGGCCGTTGCTGCGCGCCCACGACATCACGTTCGGAAACTATGAGCGCGTGGGCTACGCCCGTTTCCAGATTGATGAACTCACCCTCACACGACCCGGGGTGGTCGTGACGCTCACCGGCGTGGAAGCGCCAACACCGCTGCGCTGGCTCCGGACCAAAAACCGCGAGGCGGCGGTCAATAGCTGGCGCGTGTCCCTGACCCCAACCCCCGCGGCCCACGCCGCCGGAACCGGCACCAACCAACACGGCTTTTCCTCGCTCCACCACACCGTCGCGGACCTGTTCCGAACCCTTGCGGAAAAACTGCCGGAGATCCGCACCGGCGCCGGTGAAGTAAATTGGGGCGCCGGCCGCCTGCGCCTCGCCGCGCTCGACTGGAGCGGCGGCGAACTGGCGGTGCAGGGCCTGCACGTCATCGCCGGACCGGAGTTCACGGCGGCGGCACGGCTGACGGACGGAGCGCTGGCCATCGAGGCCGGCGATAGAACCGGCGACCTTCGCGCGCAATTGCGCTGGACCGCGGATGCGCTCACCGGCACCGCCAGTTTCCGGGAGCAGCCCGCCACGCTGGATGTGCGGTTCGCCGCCATCGGCTGGATGCCGGCTGCGGCCAGTCTCGTCGCCGAAGACTGGGATATCCCCGCGCGGCAGATCGGTCTCGATGACAAATTTTATTCCCGTTTCACCGGGACCGGACGACTGGAATGGCGCGACGGTGTCGGCCACCTCACCGCCCGGGCCAAGGCCGACCCGCAGACCGATGCGCCGGCGCCCCCGCTCGAATGGGATGTGGCCGCCACCGGTGATCATCGCGCCCTGACCATCCATGGCCTCAAGGTGGATGCGCCCTTTGCGCAGGCCCAACTCACCGCGCCCGTTGTGCTGGGTTTCGACGGCGAAATGCGCGGCGAACCCGCCCGCCTCGAATTTTCCGCCGACCTCGCCCAACTGCCCTGGGGCGAAGCGCAAGGCCGCGCCAAGGGCACCATCACCGTCAGCGGCGAACCCGCCGCGCTGCGCCAAGATCTTGCCTTCGACGTGCAGGACTTCGCGTGGCGCGATTTCACCCTGCCCCGCGCCACGGTCCGCAGTTCGCTGCAATGGCCGCGGCTCGAAATCTCCCGCCTCGAGCTGCAAGCCGGCCCGGCCAGCCGGTTCACCGCCCGCGGCGCGCTTGATCTTTCCACCCGCGAGCTGGAGGCCGTGGAACTGGACGGCTCCTTTCAACCCGGCTGGCTCGCCCGCTGGCTGCCCGACGAACTGCGCTGGACCGGCGCCGAGCTGAGCGCCACGCTCAGCGGCCCGCTCGCGGCGCCACGCCATGCCGGTCGGGTCACGCTCAACGAGCTGCAAGCCGGTCCGCTCAAGCCCGTCCGGCTGGCCTTGGCCTGGCAGGGAACCGGACCGGTGGCCGAAGCTTTTTCCGGCACGGCCGAAACGGAAACCTCCACCCTGCAGTTTGGCGGCCATGCCGATGCCGGCCGGGTGGAATTGCAGACCTTGCAACTGACGCTCGCCGGGATGGAGCCGCTGCAACTGGTCGCGCCTGTCCGGCTCGCGTGGGCGCCGGTGCCGGAACTCACCGGGCTGGAACTGCGCGGCGGCACGCGTTCGCTCACCCTCGCCGCCGTTGGCAGCGCGAGCCCGTCCTTCCGGGTGCAAACGCAACACTTGGAGTCCGCCTGGCTGGCCGCGTGGCTGCAACTCCCGGGCCCGGCTTGGTATCTCACCCGCCTGGAGGCCGGCGGTCAGACCGGCACCGACGGCGTGCTGGCCTTCACCCTTGGCTTGGAAGGAGAAATCCAACTGCCGGCGCAATCCGCCCGGGTAAACCTGAGCGCCACCGGCGATGCCGGCGGCGTGCAGCTTACCGCCCTCAAGGTCACCGAGGGAGACCGGCTGCTCACCGAAGCCACGGGCCGGCTGCCGTTGCGACTCGTGCCGCAGGCCGGCCGCATCGTGCGCTGGGAATTTGACCAAGCCGCGCCGCTGGAGCTGCGGGCCGTGAGCGAACCGGATTCACCGCTCTGGGCCGCGCTGGCGAAGCCGGCGGGGTTGGAGCTGCAGCACGCCACCGCGCGGGCCGACCTGCGCGGCACCCTGCAAAACCCGGCGGGTTCGCTGCAGGTGGAGATCGCCACCCTGCGGGCGCCGGCGGGCCGCTGGGCCGGACGCCTGCCGGAGGTGACCGACCTGCGCCTGCACGCGGAAGCCGGGCTGGATACCATCCGCCTGCAAACCTTCACCGCCAACATCGAGGGCCAACCCATCCGCGCCGAGCTGGAGTCGCCGATGAGCGGCAGCCTCTGGCGAAGTTTGTGGGAGGACCACCGTTCCTTCGACTGGCGCCACGCTTCGGGTCGGCTGGAAATCCCCGGCGCCGATCTCACGCCGCTGGCGCGCCGGCTGCCGGCGTTCATCGCGGCCCAAGGCCTGCTCACGGCCCGGCTCGACCTGGCGCCCGGCGGCCGGCTGCAAGGTCAACTGCACCTAGCCGGCGGCGCCACGCGGCCGATCCCCGCGCTCGGCGTCGTGCAGGACATTACCGCCACGCTGGCCTTCGCCGGGCACACCATCACAGTGGACGCCTTCTCCGGCGTGATCGGCGGCGAAGCGGTCCTGCTGCAGGGCGCGGTGACGTTGCCGCCGGGGGCCGCGCCGGAGATCGACCTTGCCCTGCGCGGGGAAAACGTGCCGCTGGTCCGGCGCGCCGGTCTGCTGGTGCGCAGCGACCTTGACCTCCGGGCCCACACGGACGGCGGGGTTACCCGCGTGTCGGGCCTCGTCAATCTGCGCGACGGCTTGGTGCTCGCGGATTTCGCCGGGCTGCTGCCCACCGGTCCGCGCGGCGTGGCGCAGCCCCCGCCCTACTTTGCGGTGGAGGCCGCGCCCTTCGCCGACTGGCCGCTGGCCGTCGAGGTGCGCGGCCAACGCGCCCTGCGCGCCCGCACCCCGGTGTTTCACGGCACCGCCTCCGCCCAGTTCAACCTCGGCGGCACGCTGGGCGATCCCCGTGCCGTCGGCGAACTCACGGTGGACGAGGGCCGGATCTTCTTCCCCTTCGCCACCTTTGCCGTGCAGCGCGGCTCGGTGCAGTTGCGCGAATCCGATCCCTACACGCCGGTGCTCAACCTCCACGCGACTTCCCGCCGGCAAAACCACGAACTGCGCCTCGCCCTCACCGGTGCGCCGGACAATCCCTCCCTCGCCTTCACCTCGAATCCTCCGCTCGACCCCAGTGCGGTGCTGCTGCTCGTGATGACCGGGCAAACCCCCGCCAGCCAGTTCGGCCTCGAGCAGGGCGGCCGGAGGCTGACGCAGTTGGGCGCCTACGTCGGCCGCGGCATCTTCCGCAGCCTGGGCGGCGCAGGCGATGCCTCGCGCCTCGAGATCGTGAGCGGCGAACGCATCTCGCAGCAGGGCCGCGAGACCTACACCATCACCTACCGGCTGGACGACCGCTGGTCGCTGATCGGCGAATACGACGAATTCGACAGCTACAACGCCACGGTGAAGTGGCACGTTTACCGCCGGGAGGGCGCCGATGCGAACCGGTAGCCGTCTCCTCCTCGTCGGCCTCGCGCTCGCCTGCGCCGCCCTGCTGCCCGCGGCCGAGATCCGCGTCAGCGGCCTCGGTCCGCTGGAAAACCTCCGGGCGCGAAACAACCTGCAGCTCCTGCTGGGCGAGCAGCGCCGCGCGGCGCTGGATGCCAGCGCGATCGAGGATGCCGCCCTCATCCTGTTTTCGCAGCTCACCGACGAGGGCCATCCCGCCGCCCGGATCACGGCGCTTATCACCACCACGGAGGGTGCCCAAATCGAACACGGGTTCGACGCGCGGCTCGAACATCCGCTGCCCCGGCCGTTGGCGGCGGCGGCCCTGCGCTTCAGCGTGGAACGCGGCCCGCGCTTCCTGCTGCGCGACATCGCGTTCACGGGCCTGCAGGCCGTCCCGCCGGAGGCGGCGCGGGAGTTTTTCGTCGGCGACACGATGCTGGTCACCCTCGCCTCAAGCCGCATCTACTCGCCCGGCCGGCTCAACCGCGCGCTGGGCAACCTGCAGGCGGAACTCCGGCAACGCGGTTACGCCGAGGCCACCGTCACCCTCGGCCACCTGGCAACCGATGGCGCGACGGGGCGCGTCGATTTGTCGGTCGTGGTGCAGGAAGGGCTGCCCTGGCGCGTGGCGGCGCTGCATTATGAGATCGCCGACGGCAGCGCCCCGCCCGACGTGCTGGATCCGCCCGATGGCGCGCCCTGGTCCTCGCCCTGGCGGCAGGATGTCCGCACCACGCTGCGCCGCTGGTATTACCAACAGGGTTATCCCGAGGTGCAGATCCGGCTCGTGCCCGACGCCGCGCCGGAAGCGGCCGGCGAACGCCGGGTCACCGTCACCGCCCACATCGCCCCCGGCCCGCAGGTGCGGATCGGTGCCATCAATTTCACCGGCAACCGCCACACGCACGAGCCGCTGCTGCGCCGCACCGTGCGGATCGGCCCCGGTGAGCTGCTGAATCCCATCCGCGTGGATTTTGCGCAGACCCGGCTGGCCCGGCTGGGCGTGTTTGACCGGATCGAGGCGGTTTACACCCCGGGGCCGGACGACACCCGCGACCTTGATTTTGTGGTCAGCGAAGGCCGCCGGCAGGAAGTGAATCTGCTTTTCGGCTACGGCAGCTACGAGCAGTTGCGCGGCGGCGTGGAGCTGCGCCACCACAACGTCTTCGGCCGCGCCCAGACAGCCTCCCTGCGGCTCGTGCAGTCGATGAAGGGTTCGCAGGCCGAGCACCTGCACACCGTGCCGGAACTCTTCGGCAGCGCGGTGGACGGCAGCCTGCGCCTCTTCGGCCTGCGCCGCGAGGAGCTGGCCTTTCTCCGGCAGGAATACGGTGCGAGCGCCGCCCTGCGCTGGCCGCTCGGCCGCGGGCGCGGCCACAGCCTGACGACGGGCTACACCTTCCGGCAGTTGCGCAACACCGAAAACGAACTCGCCACCCGGATGAGCGACGCCGTGCGGGCCAACGCCGCCAGCGTGGAAATCGGCTGGCTGCGCGACCAGCGCGACGATCCGCTCCGGCCCCGGCGCGGTTACCAGGTGTTTTTGCAAACAGAGGCCGCCAGCCGGTGGCTGGGCGGCGACGTGGATTACCAGCGGCTGACCCTTGACACCTCCTATCACACCGCCTGGGGGCGCAACCGCTGGGTGCATGCCGGCTTCACGCATGCGGTGATCACCACCGAGGGGGCGCGGCCCGGCGCGGCGCTCCCCGTCAACGTGCGTTTTTACCCCGGCGGCGACAGCTCCATCCGCGGTTACCAGCGCGGCGAGGCCGCCCCCCGGGCGGACAACGGCCAGTTCATCGGCGCGCAAAGCTACATGCAGCTCAACCTGGAGCTGGAACAGGCGCTCACCTCCACGTTGTCGGCCGTCGTGTTTGTGGACGCGCTCGGCACGGCCGTGGCCTTGGGCGATTATCCGTTCACCGAAAAACTCGCGTCCGTCGGGCTGGGCCTGCGCTACAACACCCTCATCGGCCCCATCCGCCTGGAATACGGCCATAACCTGAACCGCCGCCCGCTGGATCCGCGCGGCACGGTGCAATTCTCCGTCGGCTTCCCGTTCTGAACGCGGCCCGCCCTCGCTTCCGCAGCTTGCGCCCGTTCCGCCCTGCCTTATCCTTCCACCATGAAACGTCTGCTGCCCCTGCTCCTGTTGCCCGCTTTGTTCATTACCGGCGGCTGCCGGTCCGCCTACTACGGCGCCATGGAGAAGGCCGGCTACGCCAAGCGCGACATCCTCGTCTCCCGCGTGGAGAAGGCGCAGGAAGCGCAGGCCGACGCGAAGGAGCAGTTTGCCGACTCCCTGCAGGCCTTTCTGGCCGTCACCCGCGTCGAGGGCGGCGAACTGCGCAAGAAATACGACGAGCTCAACGCGCAGTTGAAGCGCAGCGAGACGCGCGCCAAGGCCGTGCACGAGCGCATCGCCGCGATCGATGCCGTGGCGACCGCGCTCTTCGAGGAGTGGGGCAACGAGCTCGCGCTTTACAACAACCCCGAGTTGCGCACGCGCAGCCAGGAGCAGCTCGCCGCCACCCGCACCCGCTACACCGACCTCATGGCCACCATGCGCCGCGCCGCCGCGCGCATGGAGCCCGTGCTCGTGACCTTCCGCGACCAGGTGCTCTTCCTGAAACACAACCTCAACGCCCAATCGCTCCGCGCCCTCGACGCCACCAACCGCAGCCTGCAGGGCGACATCTCCACCCTCATCGCCGAGATGGAAAAATCCATGCGTGAGGCCGACACCTTCATCCGCGAGCTGAAGCTCGCGCCGTAAGCGCTCCGCTCCGGCGTTGCGCTGCGGCGGGACGACCTTCACGGTTCGCGCCATCTGATGGACGGCCCGACCGAAAAATCCCCGAGTCCCTGGCGCTGGATTCCCACGCTCTACTTCGCGCAGGGGCTGCCGTTTGTGGCGGCGATGATGCTGTCGGTGGTGATGTATAAGAACCTCGGCATTTCCAACACGGCCATCGCGTTCTGGACGGGCTGGCTCTACCTGCCGTGGGTCATCAAGCCGCTGTGGTCGCCGCTGGTGGAGCTGCTCGGCACCAAGCGCCGGTGGATCTGGGGGCTGCAGCTCGCGGTGGGCGCGGGCTTCGCGGCCGTGGCGCTGGCGCTGCCCGCGCCCGTTTTCTTCCAAGCCACACTCGTGATGTTCTGGCTGCTGGCCTTTGCCTCCGCGACGCACGACATCGCGGCGGACGGGTTTTATCTGCTCGCGCTGCGGTCCGACCAACAGGCGGCGTTTGTCGGCGTGCGCAGCACGTTTTACCGCGTGGCGATGATCGCCGGCCAGGGCGGACTCGTGTGGCTGGCGGGCTGGCTGCAGGGTGTGACCGGCGATGTCGCCACCGCCTGGTCGCTGGTGTTTGGCGCCTTGGCGGCGGGATTTCTGCTCGTCGCGCTTTATCACGCCTGGCTGCTGCCGCGGCCGGCGGCGGACCACGCGGTGCGCGCGGCACCGACGGCTGGCGCGGACTGGTGGGCGGCGTTTGCCACGTTTTTCCGGCGCAAGGACCTCGGCATCATCCTCGGCTTCCTGCTGCTCTACCGGCTGGCGGAGGCCCAGCTGGTGAAGCTGGTGACGCCCTTCCTGCTCGATCCGCGGGACGCCGGCGGGCTGGGCCTGACCACGCAGCAGGTGGGCATCGTTTACGGGACCGTCGGGGTGCTCGCGCTCACGATCGGCGGGCTGGCCGGCGGCTGGGTGATTTCGCGGTGCGGGCTGCGGCGGATGCTGTGGCCGATGCTCGCCGCCATCCAGGCGCCGAATGTGGTGTTCGTCTTCCTCGCGCTCGGGCAGCCCGTGAGCCCGTGGCTGATCGGCGGCGCGGTGGTGATCGAGCAGGTCGGCTACGGCTTCGGTTTCACCGCCTACATGGTTTACATGATGTATGTGGCGCAGGACGGCGCGCACAAGACAGCCCACTACGCGATCTGCACCGGCTTCATGGCACTGGGCATGATGCTGCCGGGCATGGCCGCGGGCTGGATCCAGGAAAAGCTCGGCTACGTGAACTTTTTTGTCTGGGTGTGCCTCGCCACCCTGCCCTCCATCGCGGCAACCGCGCGGCTGAACATCGATCCGGCCTTCGGCCGCAAAAAATCACCCGATTCCTGCTGAGCAATCTCTGCTCCGATATATCTAACACCTAACAGCCCCGTTGGCTTTCCAATTAGCTCTTTTTTGCGAAGAGCGCAGCAACTTCAGGTTTTGGAGGACGCACTGAGGCATACCGCTCATGCGTGTCGAAGATACAATCAGCCAATAACCGCAACTCTTCCAAGAGATCAGGAGGATACCCTTTCTTCGCAATCTCAGCTCGCACATCAGCAACACTAAAATCCATGATAGGTGGAGCCGCATCACAGCCGCACGCGAACGCCGCAAGAACCACTTCGGGACACGTGCCGCGAACATCGACTCCCCTGCCGTCTTTCACTCCCCAGACATGGGTCGGCGTGCGAATGCCTCGAATATTCCAGTGGAATCGCTCATGCAGCCGCAATGCGAAGACGAAGCAGCCGCCGGCGGCGAAGACCGCATCGTAATCGTGCAAATCGATGCGTCTTCGTGTGCAAGGAACGAGACGAGGATCAGGCATTTTGCTCAACCTGCGAGATGGGCCACGTGCTGCAGTTGCGCGACTCGTAAGCAAGCATGAGGCGTGACAGGTAAGGAAGTTGGTTCTGGCACCTTCTTAGGCTTTTCAGCGGAAACCATTCTCGTGAGCTCGATGAGCTGAGCCAGCAACGACGATCCATCGGGCGACAAGCACGGCGAGTAGATAGGCGACGCCGGGAATAAGACCGAAGCTGAAAAACAGAAGACCTAGTCCCGCAAAAGCGGATATAAACGAGAAAAGATAGAGAAGGTGGAAGGTGCTGTAAACTCTACTGAAACCTTCCTCTTTTTTCTGAGGAAAGACGGGGGGTAGAAGAAAAATGCCACGAGCATAGGAACGGCGAACGCGAAACATACAACCGCAGCAAACAGACTGCTCGATAGAACGTTTTTTGTAACTATCTGAATCGTCGCTGCAAAGCATGCGCCGGCAAGGGCCCCGCTGACAAATCGCCAAGGTAGGAATTTGAGTTCAGACATAGTATTTTTCCGATCCGTTTTATTGATGCATGTTAAAAATGTCCCTGGGAGAGCGGTTTATTTCGGTGGGGGTGCTGAGCCTTTAGGTAATAATGAACTCAGTGTAAGCCAAGTTTTATAAGCACGGCTGAATGCACCGGTGTCTTTGAACTTAATTTTTTCGGTAACCGCACTGCATGTGAACCGGGATAATGGGCTGAGTTTTCTGCGGGCAAAGCCGGGTTGGCTTCACTGCTGCAATCTGCGCGCCTCCGCGATCAGCCGGTCCCACTGCAACGCCGGACCCGGATCCACCTTGTCGTCCTGGATATGGAAGTGGCCGATGACGCCGCCAAACTCCGCCCACGCGGCCTGGGGCATTTTTTCCAAAAGCAGCGCGCCGTCGGCGTCGCGGGGGTAATCGAGCCGGATCTTGGGAAACACGCGGTGGAGCGCGCCCGTCAGCCTGATCAGCGCGGCGTATTGCTCGGGCGTGAAATCGTATTGCACGAGCTCCTTGCCCTGCACGATGCCGGTGACCGGTTCCGCGCGGGCCGGCCGCGCGATGAAATCCGGCGTTCGGATGCGCGGGTTCTCCAACGGCGGCGACAGGCGCACCCCGCCCGCTTCATCGGCCACATACCAGACGGCGAAGGGATTTTTCTCGCCCACCGGATAGGCGCCGAGGTTGGCGATCTCGATGCCGATGGAGCGGTTGTTCGCGATCGTGGCGTGCCAGGCGCGCTCCTGCAGATCGAGCGTCTGGTAAACAGTGCCGTCCACATCCAGCAGGAAGTGCACGCTCAGGCCGCGGTTTTGGAGGATGTCGAAGCAGCGGCCGCTGAGCCCGAGCGTGTCGTAGTGGAGGACGAACTGGTCCACCATGTCGCGGAGGCCGGCGAGGTCGGGCGGTTCGGCCGGCTCGGGTCCGGCGGGATCGGCCCGCCGCAGGCCGTGGTTCTTCGGCCGCACGCTGCCATCGGGCGCCAGCACCGGCTGGTAGGCGTTGTAGCCGCCGGGCTCGTGCCAGGTGACGACGCGCGTGCCGGCCGGAAAATACTGCCCGGCCACGATGATTTCCTCGCCCGTGCGCTCGGCGGCCGGCGGCGGCAACGTGCGGCAGCCGGTGAGGAGGAGGAGGGAAAAAATGGCAATAACCGGGCGGTTAAGGATAACCGCCCCTACCATTTTACGTTTTGGCTGCGCGTCCCTTCGGTAGGGGCGGTTATCCTTAACCGCCCGTGGTCGTCCGTGATTTCTCATGGTTCAAAATACCACGGCCACAACCCGCCTTCGGTCACCAATCCCTTGCGCACGGGATTCTCGCGAATGTAGCGTGCCCGCTGCTCCCACGATTCGTGCGACCGCAGGCGATGCTCGAAAAAATCGCGCTGCCAGATCACGCCGGTCGTCTTTGCCGTGTAGCGCTTCCAACTGCTCCAGGCCACGCGCAGGGATTGGCCGGCGGGAAACGAGACCAGCGCATGCAGATGATCGGGCATGAGCAAAAACAAGCGCATGAACCAGATTTGACGATCATGATAATTGCGCACCGCCGCCAACAGGGCGCCCGCCGTTTCCGCCCGCACCAAATCGGACCGGGTGCGGTCCTGCAGGCATTGGGTGAAAAAATACGTGGCACCGTCCTTCACCCAGGGCGGCACCGCATGCGGCAGGGATTTGCGTTGGGGGAATGACATGGGAAACGGGCGTTTAGGGATAAACGCCCCTACCCCTTTTCACTTCGCCACGAGGAGCGGGAAGCCGTTTTTCTTCAGGGCGCGGCGCAGGGCGGCGATGTGGGCGTGGTCGCGGGTTTCCACGGTGCACACGGCGTTGACCGCGGAGACGTCGGGGCCGCTGAAGGCGCGGTCGTGGGCGATGTCCTTGATGCTCGCGCCGCTCTCGGCGATGACGCGCGTCAACTGTGCGAGGCCGCCCGGGCGGTCGCTGATGACGGCGGTGAACCGCGTGAGCCGGCCGTCGTGCACGAGGCCCTTCTCGATGATGCGGCTGAGGATGGCGGGGTCGATGTTGCCGCCGCAGACGGCGAGCACGACCTTCTTGCCACGCAGCTCGGGCAACCGGCCCGCCATCATCGCGGCGAGCGGCGCGGCGGCGGCGCCCTCGACCACGGTTTTTTCCAGCTCCACCATCCGGAGGATCGCCAGCGCGATCCAGTCCTCGCCGACGCTCACGACCTTGTCCACGTGGCGGCGCGCGAGCGCAAAGGCGTTGGCGCCGACGGTCAGCGTGGCGAGACCATCGGCCAGCGTGGGCCGGCGCGGGCGCAGGACCGGTTTGCCCGCCCGCAGGGCGGCGGCGTAGTTGCCGGTGGCGGTGCTTTCCACGCCGATGACGCGCACCCGGGGACGCAGGGATTTCACCGCCAGCGCGAGTCCGGCGATGAGCCCGCCGCCGCCCACGGGACACACGATGGCATCGACATCGCGCACCTGCTCGAGGATTTCGAGCCCCATGGTGCCCTGCCCGGCGATGATGTCGGGGTGGTCAAACCCGTGGATGTAGGTGTAGCCGTGCGCCGCGGCCAAAGTATCGGCGCGGGCGCGGGCGGCGATGAAGTCGCGGCCCTCGACGAGGACGTTGGCGCCGAGCCGGCGGCAGGTGGTGATCTTGATGAGCGGCGCGTATTCCGGCATCACCACGGTGACGGGGATGCCGAGGAGCTTGCCGTGGTAGGCGAGGCCCAGCGCGTGGTTGCCGGCGCTCGCCGCCACCACGCCGCGGCGGCGGGCGGCGGGCGGCAGCCGCAGCAGGGCGTTGCGCGCCCCGCGTTCCTTGAACGAGCCGGTGCGCTGGAAGTTGTCGAGTTTGCAGACGATGCGCGCGCCGGTGATCTCGGAGAGCGGAATCGATTCCGGGCAGGGCGAGACGATGACGCTGCCGGCGATGCGCCGGCGCGCGGCGCGAATGTCGGAAAGGGTGACGGGCATGGCCACAGTGTGGCCCAAGGCCGGCGGATGGGAACACGAAAGACGGCGGGCCCGCGGGCGCCGCCGTCCGGAGCTGAAACAAACAACCCCGGAGCAAGCTTCGGGGTATCGGACCCTATACGAATGAAGTGACGACAGACCTGAGCCGGGTAGGGGCCGATCTCCGAGCGGCCCGCCTTCACCAAGGTTTCGGCGGACAGGCCCGCCCGAAGGTCGGGCCCTACCTTGTGGTCACTTCTTTGGGTAAGTCTGAATCAGTCCTGTTTTTTGCCGGCCTTCGGGCCGTGCTCCTGGCGCCAGGCCTGCATCTGCTCGCGGGCGGCAGCCCACTCGGCATCACTGATCTTCCCGTCGCCGTCGGTATCAACCGCCTTCAGGCGCTCGAGCTGCTTTTCCATGCGGGTGCGCATGCGCTGCTCCATGTGGGCCCTGGCGGCGGCGCGCTCGGCGGGGCTGAGCTTGCCGTCGCCGTCGCGGTCAAACTGCTTGAGGATGGATTCGCGGCGGGCTTCGTCGACGCGGGGGGACTTGACCTGGGCGGTGGCGGTCAGGCCGGTGGCGATGAATAGCGTTGCTGCAATGAGGCGCGGGGATAAGAGAGATGTTTTCATGGGTTATTGGGTTGTATCTTTGTGGTGGTTGCAGGTCATGACGCCGAAGCCCGCCACGGGTTACACCACCGCCCGAACATCCTAAAATGTATCAAGTCACTTTCTCCGAGCAGAGCCTGCGGGAACTGAACCAGTTCGATCAACTGACCCAACTGGGGTTGATCGAGCCGATCAGCAACCTGAAGCCGGCGGACCTCGCCAATCCCCGCGAGCCGCTGGGGCGTTTTCACCGCGGCGGCAAGGAGTTCTACCGGCTGCGCGCCGGCGACCACCGGTTCTACTTCATGGTGCAGGGCGAGACGCTCCACACGCACTACATCCTGCACAAAAACTCGCTCGAGGACTTCCTGCTCCGCAACAAGCTGCCGGTCTCCGAGCAGCAACTGGTCGAGCAGCATTCGAAGTTCTGGAAATACCTGGAAAGCCTCACCAAGAAGTAAACCGCCATGCCCGAGACCCCTCCCCCGCCGGATTCCGACGATCCGCAGAACCCCTACCATGTCGCCCAGGCGAGCCGGATTTATTTCCTGCCCAACCTGATGACGGCGGGCAACCTGTTCTGCGGCTTCGTGGCGGTGATCCACTGCATCCAGGCCCGTCTCGCCGAGACCACCGGCGGTGCCTACCTCGGGCAGACCTCCGCCGGCCACTACCGCGCGGCCGTCTGGTTCATCTTCGGCGCGGCCGCCTTCGACATGCTGGACGGCCGGCTGGCGCGCATGGGTGGGCGCGAGTCGCTCTTCGGGGCGGAGTTTGATTCGCTGGCGGACGTCATCTCCTTCGGCATCGCGCCGGCGCTGATGGTTTTCTTCCTCATCCTTTCGCCGACGCAGGGCTATGAGGTGTTCCGCAACATCGGCTGGTTCCTCGGCTTTGTTTACCTGCTGTGCGCGGCGATCCGGCTCGCGCGGTTCAACGTCATCACCAACCCCCTGCTCCACCGGGATGCCCGCTACAAGACGAAGGACTTCATCGGCCTGCCGGTGCCGGCGGCGGCGGTGACCATCGTCTCCCTCGTGCTCTTCCTGCTGCATCTCGCCGAGACCGACCGTTCGCTGCAACGCTGGGCGCTGGCCCTGCCGCCGCTCCTCGGGCTGATCGCCGTCCTCATGGTCAGCACCATCCGCTATCCCAGCGGGAAGAACATCGACCTGCAGACGAAGACAAAGCTCGTGCCCTTCATTCTCGTCCTTGTCGGCATAGGCGGCGTCGTGCTGTTCAAGGAGATCGCCCTGGTCTGCGCCACCCTGGGTTATGTCTTCTACGGCATCATCCGGCATTTGCGGCAAAAACCGGCGGCGGGCGCCCCCGCGGCCGGCACCGGCGGGGATTTGGCGTGAACAATATCCGTGCAACCTGCCAACAAGTCGCGTCCTGCGAATAACCCCGGGGTTATTGGCCGAAACCGGCAGGTTTTTCACCGGCCTTTTGGCGGCCCGGTTGCCCCTGACGCAGGGCCGGTTGTTGGTCTTCTTGGCCCGGCATACTGATACGGCTGTAATTACTTATTGAAGATGTATTCTTTTAGACTTTGTTAACTTCTCTCAGGACAGTCCCGCCCCGCATCCATGAAATTCAAAATCAACCGCGATCATTTCGCCAACGGCCTGGCCCAGGTGCTCAACGTGGTCGGCTCCAAGGCCACCATGCCGATCCTGAGCAATGTGCTCATCGAGGCGGAAAAGGACCAGATCTCGCTCACGACCACCAACCTCGACCTCGGCATCCGCTGCAAGATCAAGGCCGAGGTGAAGGAAACCGGCGCCGTGACCCTGCCGGTCAAGCGCCTCGCCACCATCGTCCGTGAGCTGCCCAACGTGGACGTGTCGGTGGACGCCTCGCCCAACCACCAGGTGAAGCTGGCCTCCGGCGGTTCCAACTTCCGCATCATGGGCATCGGCAAGGAAGAGTTCCCGCCGTTGCCCGAGTTTGGGGACGAAAAATCGTGCACCCTCGAGCAGGCCGAGCTCACCGCCATGCTCAAGAGCGTGGCCTACGCGCAGTCGAGCGACGAGACGCGCTACATCCTCAACGGCGTGTATTTCAATTTCAAGGACGCCAAGCTCACGCTCGTCGCCACCGACGGCCGTCGCCTCGCCCTCATCGCCAAGGACATGGAAGTTCCCGCCGGCAGCGCCGGGGCGATCATCCTGCCCGCCAAGACCGTCAACGAACTGCTCCGCCTGCTCGACAAGGGCGAGAAGCTGAAAATCAGCTTCAACGAGCGCCGCGCGGCCTTCCAGATCGCGACCGACAAGGACAGCAGCGGCCTGGTGGACAGCGTTTACCTCTACTCGAAGGTCGTCGAGGGCAACTACCCAAACTACCAGCAGGTCGTCCCGAAGGAAACCCACCAGCGCATCAAGCTGGAGCGCGAACTCCTCCTCCAGTGCGTCCACCGTGCCGCGCTGGTCTGCTCCGAGAAGTCGAATTCCGTGAAGATCAAGCTGTCCAGCAACCTGCTGGAAATCACCGCGCAAAGCCCGGACTTCGGCGAGGCGCACGAGTCCATGGCGATCGGCTACAGCGGGCCCGACCTGCAGGTGGCCTTCAACCCGGCGTTCCTGATGGATCCGCTGCGGGCGCTGACGAAGGACGAGGTCTTTTTTGAGGTGAAGGATGAGGTCAGCCCCGGCGTCTTCAAAACGCTGGAAAACTTCATCTGCGTCATCATGCCGGTCCGGCTGAGCTGATTTTCGTTTTCCGTCTTCGGATCCGGCGCAGTCGTGCCGGTGCCTTTTTGCCGTGCAGCCCACCTACTTCATCCTTGGCGCCATCGTGCTTTCGCTCGCGTTGGCGCAGCTCAACCAGCGGCTCGGCTCCCCGGTGGTGGCGATCCTGGAGCGCTGGCTGCGCTGGCTGATTTTCGGCTTTGGCGCGGCCCACCTCTGCCTCGATTTCGGCCTGATCGACCGGCCTTACGGGGCGCTGGTCATCGTGTTTTTGCTGCTCTGGCTGCTGGGTGAAACGCTTTACAACTGGCTCGGCATCCAGGCCCTGAGCGTGAGCCCCCTGCCGCTGTTTCCCCGTTACACGCCCAATCCCGGCGGCGAGGAGTGGCCGACCCAGCCCCGGTTGCTGCGGATCCGCGAATGGCTGCGGGCGCAGGGCTTCAAGCCCGTGCAGGCGCTCAAGGCCGAGATCGGCGGCGGCATCTATCTGCGCGTCTCGGTCTATCAGGACGCCGCGGCGACCACCCGCATCCAGGTGACCTTCCTGCCCCAGGCGCGCGGGGTGATCGGCGTGTGTTTTTCCATCACGTCGCTCACGGCGGATGGCAGCCGGTTTGTGACCGACAATTTCCACATCCCCTTCGCCGGGTTCTATCCGGAGCACTGGTTTGTGGAGCGGCGGCCGCTGCGCCGTTCGCTGGCCCGGCTCCTCGCCCGGCACCGCGCGCGGCTGGGCGCCGAGAAGCTGGCGGCCTTTGCCACCGATCCGTTGGTTGACCTCAATGCCCAGCAACACGAGCTCGACCAGCTCAACACCCGGCTCGGTTTCCTTAATCCGCAGCCCGAACGGGAGGAGTTCGGAAAAATCTCCCAAGCCGGCCGTTACCGGGTCTGGAAAGAGATCTGGATGCTCAACTACCTGGGGCGCGCGGCCAGCTACCAATAGGCCCCGGCCGGCGGCAAAAAAACGCTAAAGCCCGCGCGCGTGCGGTTTCGCCTCGAAACCCGCCCGGCTTCCGGCCACACTGGCCGCCATGATGCTGCTTGCCGCCACCGCCATGGAAAAACTGCAAAAGGTGCCGATGCAGTTTTGGCTCAAGGCCGCCCTGGCCGTGGCCATTTTTATCGCCGCCGTGATTTTGATCAAAAAAATCGCGGGCATGAACAAAGCCATTCTCGGGGCCATCGTCTTTGTGTTGGTGACGGTCATCGGCTTCCAGTGGATCTACGAGCGCAACGAGCCGGACTGGGCGACCCCGGTGGTGGAAAAACTGGCCAACTTCTTCCCCAGCAAGGGCAGCTACCAGAACAAGCAGCGCTAGCCGACCGGTTGCGCCCGGCCCGGCCCCGGTCTGTCCGGCGTGAATTCCTGTCATTGGGCAAAATCAGATTGGTGTTCAGGCGGCCGGTCGCCTAGCTGTAGGCTTCATTTATGGCCAAAACACACTCTGATATCGGGCTCATCGGTCTCGCCGTAATGGGCCAGAATCTGGCGCTCAACATCGCCGACCACGGTTTCCAAATCTCGGTTTACAACCGCACCACGGAAAAAACGGACAAGTTTGTGGCCGAGAACCCGCACACACCCGGCGGGCTGGTCGGCACCAAGACCCTTGAGGAATTTGTCCAATCCCTCGCCCGCCCCCGCAAGGCCATCATCCTCGTGCAGGCCGGCCGCGCCACCGATGCCGTCGTGGACGGTCTCGCCGCCCTGTTCGAGCCCGGCGACATCATCATCGACGGCGGCAACGCCCTCTGGACCGACACCATCCGCCGGGAAAAAGCGCTGAAGGAAAAAGGCCTCCGCTTCATCGGCTCCGGCGTCTCCGGCGGTGAGGAAGGCGCGCGCTTCGGTCCGTCCCTCATGCCCGGCGGCGACAAGGCCGCCTTCAAGGAACTCGAGCCCATCTGGAAAGCGGTGGCCGCCAAGGTGGACCGCAAGACCGGCAAGCCGATCCTCGGTGCCGCGCCCGGCAAACCCGTCAAAGGCGGCGTGCCCTGCACGGCTTACATCGGCGAAAATGGCGCGGGCCACTATGTGAAGATGGTCCACAACGGCATCGAGTATGGCGACATGCAGATGATCTGCGAGGCCTACGACCTCATGCAGGGGCTCCTCGGCCTCAAGCCCGCCGAGATGGGCGCGATCTTTTCCAAGTGGAACCAAGGCGCGCTCGACAGCTTCCTCATTGAGATCACGGCCGACATCCTCAAGCAGGCCGATCCCGTCACGAAGAAACCTTTTGTCGATGTCGTGCTCGACACCGCCGGCCAGAAAGGCACGGGCAAGTGGACCTCGGTCAACGCCCTCGACATGGGCGTCGCCGCGCCGACCATTGCCGAATCCGTCTTCTCGCGCTGCCTCTCCGCCATCAAGGAAGAGCGCGTGGCTGCGTCCAAGGTCCTCAAGGGACCGAAGGTGGAAAAAGTTTCCGCCGCGAAAAAGACCGCCCTCATCCAGGCCATCCACGACGCGCTCTACTGCTCGAAGATTTGTTCCTACGCGCAGGGCTTCCAGCTCATGCGCGCCGCCCAGGTGGAATACAACTGGAAGTTGAATTTCGGCCAGATCGCCCAGATCTGGCGCGGCGGTTGCATCATCCGGGCGGCCTTCCTGCAAAAAATCACCGAGGCCTTTGCGAAGGACGCCAAGCTCGCGAATCTCCTCCTCGATCCTTACTTCAACCGGACCATCCAGCGGGCGCAGGCCAACTGGCGCAAGGTTGTGGCCCTCGCGGCGGAGAACGGCATCCCGGTGCCGACCTTCGCGTCTGCCCTCGCCTACTACGACGGCTACCGTTCCGCCCGCCTGCCCGCCAACCTGCTCCAGGCCCAGCGCGACTACTTCGGCGCCCACACCTACGAGCGCACCGACCAGCCCCGCGGCAAGTTCTTCCACATCGACTGGCCCGAGGCGATCCGGCCGCAGTTGGAGGCCTGAGCTGGACGGTTGAATATTTTGCCGGCGGGCGACGTCCCAAGGAGCATGAAAACCATCATCGTTCTGTGCCTGGGGCTTTTTCTGGCCGGGGCTCAGGCGCAACCCGGCCGCGCACCAACCCGTGAAGCCCCGCGGGCTGGTCCGCGCATCATCCTCTACGAGCAGGCCAACTACCGCGGGGATTCTCTCGTGCTCTATCCGGGCGAACAACTGCCCAACCTGGCGAACGGCCGGTTCGATGGCGGCGGCCGGATCAACGACCGGATCTCCTCCATTCGCATCGAGGACGGCGCCGAACTGTATGTCTTCGAAGACGCCAATTTTGGCGGCCATGTCATGCGCGTGACGGAGAGCATCCGCGATCTGGCCCACCGGCCCACGCCCAACCCCCGGGTGAGTTGGAACGACCGTATCTCCGCGGTCCGGGTGGATTACGAACTCCGGCGCGGGGGCGGGCGGCCGCCCAACCCCGATCAACTGGTGCGCCGTGCCTACGAGGACCTTTTCGGTCGGGCACCTGATCCCGAGGGCCTGCGCTATCACCGCAGCTTGATCATCGACCAAGGGTGGACCGACCGCATGCTGCGCGATCATCTGCGCCGCAGCGAGGAGTTCCGCGGCCCGGGCATCGACCGCATCATCCAGCGCGCCTACGAAGATGTGCTGCGGCGGGCACCCGATCCCTCCGGTCTCCGCACCTACCGCCGGCTCCTGCTGGAGGAAGAGTGGACCGAGCAGCAGCTCCGCGACCACCTCCGGCGCAGCGACGAATACCGCAACCTCCCGCGCCGGAATTGAGCCGGTCAGGCGTCGTTCCGCGGTGGGTGACGCGATCGGCCAGTTTGCGTTCCGCACTTTGCCGCCGACATTTCAGTTTCTCCGGCAGATCGGGCCGCGGGCGACCTGCACCTTTTATCCGCGGGGGTGGCCCCGGGAGTGTTGTATGATCCACCCCAAGGGCACCACCGGGTATTTCATTTTCGCGGCCGGGCCGCGAGACGTCGTGATCAGAAGCGGAAGTTCAGGCTAAGACGCACGGGCACATAGGTCAGGTCGCCTTCATCGTTGAGCGCGTTCAAGCCCAACAGGCCCACGACGCTGTCGTTGTCCTTGAGCCTGCCCTGCCCATGGTAGCCCGTCTCGAGGGCGAGGCTGAACTTGTCGTTGATCTTGTATTCCAGGCCGACCAGCAGTCCGTAGGCCCAGACGTTGCTCGCGTCGTAGAACTTCGCGTTGGTAAGCGCAGACCGGAAGGGTTCGTTGAAGGGCGTGCCGGGCACCGCGAACGAGGCGGTGATCTCGTCGATCTGCTTGTAGCCGAGCCGGGCCCCGACGTAGGGATTCCAGCGCTCGGTGACGCGAAAGTTGTAGCGCACCCCGGCGTAGACCTCGAAATCCTCATACGAACTGAAGCTGCCGTTGAGCGGTAGCGCTCCGGCGACGGTGCCGACACGCAGATTGCCATCGTCCGAGGAAAGCCAGCCGAGCCCCAGCGTGTAGGTCCAATTCTCCCCCGCCGCATACGAAGCTTCGAAAGCGATCTCTTCGAACTTGCTGTAGACATCGCCAAAGCTCTTGGCTTGGACATCAACCGGCAGGCTGCCGGCCGGTAGGCCGAGCAACACCGAGCCGTCAAAGGAAAGACCGCGGTGGACGTCGCCGTTGGTGATGGGGGCGAGACCGGCCTTGAAGCCAAGGCTCCAGTTGGCTGACAGGGACACGGCGCTGAGCGTGAGCAGCGAGGTGATCAGGGCGCAGCGCAGGTGGGTTCGGGCAATGAACAGGTTCATGACAGGGTTGAGGTGATGATGGTTAATGGTCGGATCTCCCTACGCCGCGGATGCGGTCATGAAGGAGGGAACGCTAACATTTACGCACCGGGGCCGGGTCCGGATGCAGCAAATCGCTTTCCGCGTCGATCGGACCTGCGGCCGCGAACCGTATCCGGACCGTGAGCACGGCCGCGCCCCGCGGGCGGACGAGGCGCGGGATGGCGGTTGTGCCGCCGCGGATCCGCTCAGGAGGCCGTCAGCTTTTGGCGGGCCGTCCGCCAATAACCGAGCAGCGATTCAAAATCCTGCTCCTTGGTCCCGCTGTGGATGAGGTAGTCGTAGCTGGCGCGTTCGGCGAGTTCGCGCTCCGCGCTTTGCAGCCGCCGTTCCAGCTCTTCCGGGCTGACCGGGCCTCGGCCTTCGAGGCGTTCGCGCAACACCGCCATGGAGTCGGGTGCCACGAAGATCGTCACCACCCGGCCGCGCAGGGCCGGCAGCTCCAGCGCGGCGGCGCGGATGCTGCGCACGCCCTGCACGTCGATGTTCATGACCAGACTGGTGTGGGGCAGCCGGTCGAGCACGGCGCTTTTCAAGGTGCCGTAGCGGTGCTTGCGGTGCACCCAGGCCCACTCGAGAAATTCCCCGGCGGCCAGGCGCCGGTCGAACTCTGCCTCGGAGAGAAAATGATAGTCCTGCCCGTGGGTTTCATTGGGCCGCGGCGGGCGCGTGGTGGCGGTGATGACGCGCTCAAAACCCGGTTCTTCCCGCACCAGCCGGTCGCAGAGCGTGCTTTTGCCGACCCCGGCGGGTCCGGCGAGAATGAGCAGGGCGGTCGGCTGGCTCGGCGTGGTCATCAGTAGGTGAATGCGACCACCACGAGCAGTGCGCCGTAGGCGGCCAGACCCGCGCCCAGCGCCCGGCTGCGGCCCGGCCGTTGGAAGAGCCAGCCGAAAAAGTCCCGCAGGCGGTAGGGCGCGGCGCCGAGGTAGATGGCGAGGGCGATGCCGAGATAGACCGCTGTCACCATGAACAGGCGCTGCGGTTGCTCATATTCCATGTAGGCGGCGTCCAGCAGCGGCGTCGCGGCGAGCAGCATGAGGATGGCCAGCCCGCGCACCGCCAGAAAATCGGGCGCATACTTGAACGACAGCAGTGCCACCGCGGCGAAGAAGATGGTCAGCAACGTGCGGTATTCGCCGAAATCGGCCGGCGACAGATTCCACACCCGGTGCAGAAACCAGAGGCTGCCGGCGCCAAAGAACACCCAGGTGGCCGCAGCGGACCGCGGCAGCGCCTTGAGCAAGGCCCCCACCGTCGAACGTCCCGAGATCAGCGCGGCGCCCAGGGCCAGCAACAGCAGTCCGGGAATCAGGGTGGCGAGGGTGAGCGACATCGGGAGTTGAAGGAAAAAGTTGAAGTAGAAGTTGCCGGTGGCGACGAGTGGAAAGTCGGTCGATGAGGTTGCTTCACTCGAAACTCAAACTTCCACGCCGCTCAGCACCAGCGAGCCGTAGAGCGTGCTCACCGAGGCGCGTTCGATCTTCAGCGGCACGAGTTCGCCGACCAGACGCGGGTCGGCGGCGAAGACACACACACGATTGCCGCGGGTGCGGCCGGTGAATTTTTGGCCGGTCTTGTCGGGGCCCTCGACCAGGACTTCCTCCACGGTGCCGAGCAGGGCGGCGTTGCGGCGCTCGGAATTGGCGCGCAGCAGGTCGAGCAGGATTTGATTCCGCCGCTCCTTCACCTCGTCAGGCACCTGGTCGGCGAGTTCCGCCGCGACCGTGCCGGTGCGGATGGAATACTTGAAGATGTAGGCCATGTCGTAATTGCAGGCCTCGAACAGTTCGCGGGTTTGCGCGAAATCCTCATCGGTCTCGCCGGGGAAGCCCACGATCACATCGGTCGAAAAATACATGTCCGGCGTGACGGCGCGGAGGGCGTCCACGATCTCCTGGTAGCGCTCGCGCGAGTAGGGCCGGTTCATTGCCTTCAGGATGCGGTTGCTGCCGGACTGCAGCGGCAGGTGCACATACGGACAAAGCTTGGGCAGCCGGCCGTAGGCCTCGACCAGGTCCTGTTTGAAGCCGCGCGGATGCGGCGAGGTGAAGCGGATGCGTGCGATGCCGGGGATGGCGTGGACGCGCTCAATCAACTGCACGAAAGGGGAGATGCCGCCGGTGTGCGTGTAATCGCGGCGGCCGTAGCTGGTCACGATCTGGCCCAGCAGGGTGATCTCGCGCACGCCCTTGGCCGCGAGCTGTTCGCACTCGCGCACGATGTCGTCCATCGGCCGCGAGCGCTCGTCGCCGCGCGTTTTGGGCACGATGCAGAAGGCGCAGTCCATGTTGCAGCCCTGCTGGATGGAGACGAAGGCGCTGACCTGCTTCTCCGCCAGGACGTGCTCGCGGATGGTGTTCTGCGAGCCGGCTTCCTCGGCGATGTCCACGATGGTTTCGCCCACCGGCACGCCGGCCGCGCGCGCCGCCCGGAGGTTGTCGAGGTAGTCCGGCACCTGGTGGAATTTCTGCGTGCCCACGATCAGGTCCACGTCGGGCAGTTGGTCGAGCAGCGCGGCGCCGCGGTTTTGCGCCATGCAGCCGAGGATGCCGAGGACGAAGTCGGGCTGCTTTTTCTTGCGCGCGGAAAGGTAGCCGGCCTTGCCGATGGCCTTCTGTTCGGCGGCGTCGCGCACGCTGCACGTGTTGAGCAGCATGATGTCGCACTCGTCCTCTGTGCCCACGATGCGGTAGCCCCGGGCGCGCAGCATCGCCGCGACGGCCTCGCTGTCGCGCTCGTTCATCTGGCAGCCATAGGTCTTGATATGGACGCGGTTCACCGGAAAAGAGGGTCCTAAGTAGAGCGGCCCGGGAGGGGGTCAACGGCGGATTGCCACGCCGGGCTCGCTCCGGCGGGCAACATCCTCAGACTGGCGGGGTCGAATCCCTGCCATGAAAATCCGCCCCACCCTGACCGCCGGCCTGCTGCTCCCGTTTTTGTTGCGGGCAGAGGAGCCGGTGCCGGCGGAACCGGCGCCCGGCGAGGTGCCTTCGCTGGAGGAGCTTTATGAAACCGGCCGGGTGCTCTTCGAGCTGTTTGCGCCGCCGGAGATCAAGGAGCAGTTCGAATTTCCCTCGAAGGAGCAGTGGGACGAGTTTGCGGCCCGGCTGCAGGCGGCGCTGGAGGGCGACTCGCTGGCGGAGCTGGCGGTTTACGAGCCTGAGACACGCGCGGCGCTCACCGCCCTGCGCGCCCTGCCAGGCCTGGAGGATTACGCGGACTGGCTGGCCGAGCGGCTCGACTACATCGAGGCCGCCAAGGCTGTGCCCGCGGAGCCGCCGCCCCCGGTGGATGTCCCCCGCCCTGTCCCGGTTCGCGTGCCCCATTATGAACTGTGGTTGGGGCGCATGCGGGACCGGCCGGTGCCGCCCAATGCCGCCCGGTTCGTGCCGGCGCTCGGGCCGGTGTTTGCCGCCGAGGGAGTGCCGGCCCAGCTCGTGTGGCTGGCCGAGGTCGAGTCCACCTTCAACCCCGCCGCCCGCAGCCCCGCCGGGGCGCGCGGCCTGTTTCAATTCATGCCGGGCACGGCCCAGGAACTCGGCCTGCGCACGTTTTTCCCCGACGAGCGCACGCAGCCGGAAAAATCCGCGCAGGCCGCCGCCCGTTACCTCCGCCAGCTTCACACCCGCTTCGGCGACTGGCCGCTGGCCCTGGCCGCCTACAACGCCGGCCCCGGCCGCGTGCAGCGCACGCTCGACAAACAGGGCGGCCGGACCTTTGCCGACATCGCCGCCGCCCTCCCGGCGGAGACCCAGATGTATGTGCCCAAGGTCCTCGCGACCCTGGCGGTGCGGGCCGGCCTGCCGCCGGACCGCTGGTGAGGACCCTGAGAAACGATTCGCCAGACCCCGGCCGAACGCTTTGCTCGCCGGATGGGATTCTTTGATCGCCTTGCCGGAAAAACGCCCGACCCCAAGCCCGCCCCGGAAAACACCCCGGCAGAATCCACGCCCACCGCCGGCGGTGGAGTGATGCCGCGGCTCGTCACCGCGCGCGAGAAGATCGAGGCGAAGGATCTGCCCGCCGCGCTCGTCATTTACGAGGAAGTGCTCGCCGTGGCCGGCGACCGCGCGGACGTGCTGGTGACCATCTCGGCCGACCTCGGCATCAACGGCCATGTGCGCGAGATCGTCGAACTCGTGGCCCCGCGTTACGACGCCGAGCGCCACGGCCCCGCGACGGGCCTGAACGTGCTGCAGGCCTACCTTGCCCTCCGCAACGCCGATGCCGCCCAGCATGTGCTCGACATCCTCTTCGGGCTCAAACGCCCTGAACTGGAAGAGCGGCTGCACGGCTTCTCCAACGCCATCGCCGAGCTGATCCTCGCCGACCAGGCGGACCCCGTCACCCCCGGTGGCGCGGCAGAGCCGGCCAAGATCAATCTCGTGACCATCAGCCGCCCCATCTGGTCCTATGGCCTCGAGGCCGTGGCCGGCCTGTTGCCGCCGAAGGACGGCCGCGCCCGCCGCGTCGCGTTTGCCCAGCTTGCCCTGCCCGGACTGCCGGACCATCAGGCCCGGGAAAAGGCGCCCGAGGAGGAAATGGGCCGCCTCAGCCGCGCCCTGCCACTGTGGTTTGCCGAAATGTTGTATTTTTGCCCCAACTACAACTCGTTGGCGGCCGTCGGACTGTGGTCGCAGCCCGGGCAACCCGGGCACTACGCGCTGTTCCCGGCGGAGTGGACGACGGACAACATCCGGCAACTGGTGGACTCCACCGAGGGCGGCCTGGATTACGTCTTCACCGGGGCGCTCCGGCAGCACGCGGGCGACTACGAGCTGCTGCTCCGGCTCTGGGAGGTGAAGAAATTTCGCGAGCGCAAACAGTTCTCCCTGCGCTGGACGCCAGCCACGGCCGATACCGAGCTGACCAAGCTGCACGATTATCTGCGCCAATTCATGGAGTGGCAGGCCTATCCTGCGGACACCGGGCTCACCTATGCGCCGGCGACCCGGCCGTCGGCGTGGCTCGACGTGCTCGGGTCCTCGCTCACGTTGTTTCTCGGGGAGAAAAACCTGCTGCCGCCCGAGCAATTGACGACGGCGCACGAGACCTTGGATGCGGTCGCGCAGCACGCCGCCAGCAACGAGGCCGCCTCGTTGGCCTGGGTGGCGCAGCGCGCGCGCGCCGGCCGGCTCGGCTTCCCGCCAATGGCCGACGCGATGATGCGCCGCACCCCGCTGGTGGAGCAGGCGCAGGCCGCGGCGGGTTAGCCGCGTCCTTGCCTTCGGACGTCCGGCGGCGCACGCTGGACCCTCCATGCACTCACCCACCGCCGATCTCCGCATCCGCGCGACCAAACCGTTGATCGCGCCCGCGCTGCTCGAATCCGAGCTGCCGCTCGACGACGCCCGGGCGGAGCTGGTTTCCCGCTCGCGCCGCGAGGTGGCGGCCATCCTCACCGGCGCGGACGACCGCCTGCTCGTTGTGGTGGGGCCCTGCTCGATCCATGATCCCGCGGCCGCCTTGGAATACGCCGAGCGTCTGCAGGAAGTGGCGCCGCTTTACGCGGCCGACCTGCTGCCGGTCATGCGGGTGTATTTTGAAAAACCCCGCACCGTGGTCGGCTGGAAGGGGCTCATCAACGATCCCGATCTCGACGGCAGCTACCAGATCAACAAAGGCCTGCGGCTCGCCCGCCGGCTGATGCTGGACGTCACCGGCCTCGGCCTGCCGGTGGCCACGGAGTTTCTCGATACCACGCTGGGCCAGTATTACGCCGACCTCGTTTCCTGGGGTGCCATTGGCGCGCGCACGGTCGAGAGCCAGGTGCACCGCGAGCTGGCCTCCGGGCTTTCCATGCCGGTGGGTTTCAAGAACCGCACCGACGGCAACCTGCAGGTGGCGGTGGACGCCATCCGTTCCGCGCGACATCCGCACTGGTTTCCCTCGCTCACCCGCGACGGGGTTGCCGCCGTGATGGGCACCGCCGGCAACGAGCACGCGCACCTCGTCCTGCGTGGCGGCACCCACGGGCCGAACTACGCCTCGGCCGACGTGGCCGAGGCGGCCGCGCTGCTGCGCGGCAACGGCCTGCCGCCCCACCTCATGGTGGACTGCAGCCACGCCAACAGCGGCAAGGACCCCGCGCGCCAGCCGATGGTCGCGGCCGAACTCGCCGCGCAGATCGCGGCCGGTGAACGGGCGCTCAGCGCCGTGATGATCGAGAGCAACCTGCTCGCCGGCTCGCAGGACTATCAGGCGAAGCCGCTGGTCCACGGTCGCAGTATCACCGACGGCTGCCTTGCCTGGGAGCAGACCCTGCCGGTCTTCGCCCAACTGGCCGCAGCCGTGCAAAAACGCCGCGGTGCGTAGTTTGACCCGGCATATTTAGCCACGAAGATCACCAAGCCATACCAGGCTTCGGTTTGTCCTTCGTGGTTAATTTTTCTCCGCCACCGCCAGTTGGCCGCAGCCGGCGGCGATGTCGATGCCGCGGCGCTGGCGGACGGTGCTGGGAATCTTGAACTCCTCGGCGAGGATGCGCTGGAAGCGGTGCGAGGCCTCGGTCCGCGTCGGCGCGCCTGCGAAGCCGGCGGTGGGGTTGAGCGGGATCAGGTTCACCTGCGCGGGCAGCCCCTGCAGGAGGCGGCCGACGGCGCGGGCGTCCCCGGGCCGGTCGTTTTTTCCCTCGATCAGCGTCCATTCGTAGAAAATCCGGCGGCCGGTGGTTTCGCTGTAGGTGCGGCACGCGGCCATCAGTTCGTCGAGCGGCCATTTTTTCGCCGCCGGCACGAGGGCGGCGCGTTCCGGCTGGGTGGCGGCGTGCAGGGAGACGGCGAGCCGCAGCGGACGCTTCTCACGCGCGAGCCGCAAAATTCCCGGCACGACCCCGACCGTGCTCAGCGTGATGCGCTCCGCGCCGAGCGCGAGCCCGTTGGGATCGCGGAGAATTTCCATCGCCTGCATCACCGCGTCGTAATTGTGCAGCGGCTCGCCCATGCCCATGAGCACGATGTTGCGCAGCCGCTGGCCCTGCGCCCGCAGCACGCGTTGCACATGGACGGCCTGGGCGACGATCTCGCCGGGAGTGAGGTGGCGGGTGTAGCCCATTTGACCCGTGGCGCAGAACACGCAGCCCATCGCGCAGCCGACCTGCGAGCTGATGCAGGCCGTCACGCGCCCGGTATAGCGCATGAGCACGGTCTCGATGCGCTCGTGGTCCTCCAGCCGCAGGAGATATTTGCGGGTGAAGCCATCGCTCGAATCGGTCTCCAGCGCGATGCCGGGTGTGTGCAGCCGGGTTTCGTCGGCCAGCCGGCGCCGCACCTTGGCGGGCAATTCCGGCATCTCGGCCAGCGAGGCAACACACTCCCAGTAGAGGTAGCGCCACAGCCGCGCGACATGGACCGGGCTGAACTCCCAACGCGCGAACAAGGCCCCGAGCTCGGCCCGGGTCAGGTCGTGGAGAGAAACAGGAACAGATGCGGCGGACACAACCGCCGAGATAGGCGCTGCCCGGGGAAAGGACAGTTTTTTCGGGCGCGGGTCGGACGATCCGTCGAAACGGACGTTGCCGCGCCGCCGACCCGGGCTTTGGCTGCGGGCATGGACTACCGCGCCCTCGGCCCCAGCGATATCAAGGTTTCGGAAATCAGCCTCGGCTGCTGGACGATGGGCGGGCTCAACTGGGTCAACGGCACGCCGAACGGCTGGGCCAACGTCAGCGAGGACGACATCACCGCCGCCATCAAACGCGCGGTGGACGCCGGGGTGAACCATTTCGACAACGCCGACGTTTACGGCAACGGCAAGGCCGAGCGCATGCTGGCCCGCGCGCTCAAACGCCTCGGACTCAAGTCCACCGACTACGTGATCGCGACGAAGGTCGGCCACTTCCCCGGCACGGCGACGCACGCCTACGATCCGCTGCACATCCGCCACCAGTGCGAGCAGTCGCTGCAAAACCTCGGGCGCGACTACATCGACCTCTACTACCTGCACCACGGCGATTTCGGCCCGCAGGGCGAGTGGCTGCAGGGCGCGGCCGATACGCTCGATGCCCTCGTGCGCGAGGGAAAGATCCGCCTCAAGGGCCAGAGCGCCTACAGCGAGGCGGATTTCCAGCGCGCGGTGCCGGTGGTGAAGCCGGCGGTGCTACAGTCCTGGGCCAGCGCCCTCGCCCACGACTTCATCAAACCCGGCGGCGTGGTGCCGCGGCTCTTGGCGGAACACAAAATGTCTTATGTCGCGTTCAGCCCGCTTGCGCAGGGCCTGTTGCTCGACAAGTTCGACCCGGAGAAACCGCCGGCCTTCGAGGAGGGCGACCACCGGAAGAACAGCGGCCGTTTCACGCCGGAGAAACTGCGCGCGCTCAAGCCGAAGCTCGCGCAGCTCAAGGCGCGCTTTGGCGCGACCACCGAGGACCTCTCGGCCGTGGCGCAGCGTTACCTGCTCAACCACCCCAACGTCGCCTGCGTCATCCCCGGTTTTCGCAACGAACGCCAGGTCGCCTGCAACCTCGCCGCCGTCGGCCGCGAACTGAGCCCGGTGGACATGGCCTTCATCGAGCAGGCGCTGGCCTGAAGCGGCTTAAGAAATATCATAGCTGCAGAAAGGTAGGGCCGGACCGACCACCGTCGCCAAGGCTTTGGCGGGCCGATCGCGGTCCGCTCGGAGAGCGGACCCTACCGGCGCTACCGCGCCACAATGTTGTCGACCACAATACTATTTAAAACTGCTCCAGCGGCGGACCGTCACGCCCCGGCGCCGGTCACGGCAACTTACTTCAGCGACGCCAGTGCGTCCGTGATCGGGATGGTGTGGCGCTTGCGATCGAGGAAGTAGCTGATCTCGGTATAGCCGACGGACTGCAGTGTGCGCAGGGCACCGGGGTAGTCCGCGGCCACGCGGGTGGGCACGTGGGCGTCGGCGCCGAGGACGACGGGGATGCCGCGGGCCTGCATGAGGCCGAGCATGGTCGGGCTGGGATTGATCTCCCGGATGGCTTTGTGGAGTCCGCTGGTGTTGAGTTCCATGGCCACGCCGGTCTTCGCGATGCGGTCGAGCGCGCGCTCGATGAAAGGCCGGATCCGCGCGAAGTGCCAGTCGGTCGGCGACTCGTTTTTCACGAGGTCGGGATGGGCGAGCGTGTCGTAGAGTCCGGACTCGGCGGATTCGGCGAGGTGCTGGAAATAAAGCTGCTGATACTCGAACCAGTCGCCGCGGAAAAACCGGTTGCGATACTCCGTCACCTGCATGTGCACGGAGCCGAGCACGTGGTGCAGCGGGTGGCGGGCGTGGAGCTTTTCCAGCCACGGCTCGACGCCGGGGTAGTAGTCGCTCTCCAGCCCGAGCCGCACGTCCACGCGGCCGGCAAACTTTTCCCGCGCGGCCGCGATCAGCGCCACATAGTCCTCATACTGCTCCGGATCCATCCGGACGTGGTTGGGCCCGAGGCCGGGCAGCGGGCAGTGGCAGGTGAAGATGATGCCCTTCAGGCCCCGGGCCTCGGCCGCCGCCGCATACTCCACGGGCTCGCCGTGGGCATGCTTGCAGAGCGGCGTGTGGCAGTGGGATTCGTAGAGGAGCGGTGCGGGCACGAATTATAAAGACAGGGGACAATCCCCGGGCGGCCCGCCCGGAGGTCGGGCCCTACCCGATGAATCGACCATGATCAGAAGAACGTGTGATACTGGCCGGCGGCGAGGCGCTGGATGAGGAGGGCCAGTTCCATCGTGTGGTAGTCGCCCCACATGGAGGACTCGCCGTTCGGCACCTTCTGGCCCTTGGCGATGTGATCCCAGCCGTTCGGCCGGTGATACACGCTGTGGAGGAGGAGACCCTGGTGCTTCGGATCGGTCGAGAGGTAGGGCTCGGCAAAGAGCGTGTCGGCGATGGTGAGACCGGCCTGGAAATACTTTTTGCCCGCGGTCTTGTCGCCGTTGGCGGAGAGATAGTTGCCGAGACGGAGGAGGCCCTGAGCGGTGATGGCGGCGGCGGAGCTGTCCACCGGCTCGTGCGCGTTGTAGGGATCGGCCTTCTGCTTGGTGAAGTCGCCCTGCTTGTGCGTGTTGAGCGCGCAGCTGTCCCAGTAGGGCACGCCGTCGAGGGCCGAGTAGCCGTCGATGTAGTAGTCGGCGGCGGCGCGGGCGGTCTCGAGGAAGAGGCCGGTGACGGCGCGGCGGCCGCCCACGGCATCGAGGTCGGCGCCCTTGACGGTCTCGAGGAACTCAAGCTGCTCGGCGTAGCCGCAGATGATCCAGGCGGCGCCGCGGGTCCACGTGGTGAAAGCGGAATAGCCCTGCTGCGTGCTGGGGCAGCGGAACTGGCCGTCGTTGCGGTTGAAGATGGACTCGTGGGCCACCCGGCCGCGCACGTCGTAGCTGTCGCGCCCCTGGCCGAAGAACACGTTGAAGCGCGCGGTGGTGGCGGCGTGCTCGATGGCGCGGTGCAGGAGGTTGATGGGCTTGTCGCCCTCGCCCATCAGCGCATGGCCGAGCTGGTGCGCAACGACGAGCGAGCGCATGGAGCGGATCGTGTCGGCGAAGAGCGACTGCGGACCGTTGAAGGAGTAGATGTAGCCGGAAGGCACGACGCCGGGGGCGCCCGGCACGGGGGACCAGGCCTGCTTCACGTTGGTCGTGGCGTGGCGGGCGGCCTGCACCGCGCCGGAGGCCTTCAGCGCGACCTCGGTGTAGTCGAGCTCGTGCTGGTTGAAGGGGATTTTCCCCTCGAGCATCAGGCGGCGGAGATTGCCGTAGGTGGAGACGTTGTTGAAGCCGTGGTCGTGCACGCCGACGTGGGAGACGTGCGAGGCCATGTATTGGCGGGTCTTCTCGCGGCCGAGGGCGAGGAAGGACTCGTCGCCGGTGGCGTCGTATTGGAGGAAGGCCATGCCGAACTGGAAGCCCTGGGTCCACTCGGTCCAGCCGCGCGAGGTGTATTTGCCCTTCACGGTGAAGACCGGCGTGCCCTTGGCGGAATCCCAGGAGGCGTCGATCGCGCGGATTTTCCGGCCGGCGAGCTCGAACACGCGGGCGGTTTTCTTTTGCAGCTTCTGCGGCGTCAGCTTGGCGTTGATTTTCATAAAAAGGGAACGGTCACCTTGCGGCTTTCACCGCGGCGAAACAAGGGCGAAAACACTCCACCCGGTTTGTAACGTATTCTATTACAAACCGGGCGGCGCGGGTTTTGAAAAATTTGCCGTTGCCGGGCCTGCGGGGTTGACCGGCCCCGCGCGCGGTCGCTAGCGTGGTCGCCTTGGCCGCGACAATAGCCGCGGACCAAGCCTTCACCCCCGGCCGTGACCACGGCACGGGCCTGCCAAACATAACCCATAGAAAGGTCTCACGGGACTCGTTCCCGGCCCAAACACCGACTGATGCCAGCCAGACACCTCCTCCAGTTTCCGCCCGCCCAGGGGCACGATTTGAGCCAGACGGAAGCCTATTTTTACGTCATCGAGGGGGGCGAGCGGATCAAGCTGCGCTTCCACGACTACGACGACATCTTTGCCCGGCCCGGGCTTTATGAGCAGCTTTTCTACGACCGGCTGAAATGCACCTCGCCGCAGAAGGTGTGTGAAATCCTCCAGTCCAGCCTCGCGGCCGAGCGCAAGAGCTGCACCGAACTCCGGGTGCTGGACCTCGGCGCCGGCAACGGGATGATGGCCGAGGCCATCCGGCGGGTCGGCGCGGCCCGGGTCGTCGGGGTGGACATCATCCCGGAGGCGCGCGAGGCCGCCTACCGCGACCGGCCCGCCGCTTATGACGACTACTGGGTGCAGGACTTTACCGCGCTGACCGCCGCGCAGCGCGAGGAATTGCGCGACTGGAACTTCGACTGCCTGACCTCGGTGGCGGCGCTCGGTTTCGGCGACATCCCGCCGGCGGCCTTCTTCGAGGCGCTGCGGCTGATCCCCGACGGGGGGTGGGTGGCCTTCAACATCAAGGAAACCTTCCTCGATCACAACGATGACACGGGCTTCTCACGCTTCGTGCGCGAGCTGATCTTCTCGAAGCACCTGCAGGTCTGCCGGCTGGAGCGCTACGTCCACCGCGTTTCCATGGAGGGCGTGCCGCTATATTATTACGCCCTGGTGGGCCGCGTGACCACGCAGGTGCCGGCCAGCTTTCTGGCCTCGACCGGGGTGGCGTGATGCCCGCCAAATCACGGCCGGCCGGCTTCCGCCGCGCCCTGGCGCTCCTCGCGCTGGTGCTGGCGGGGGAAACGGTGTTCTTCCTGCCGTTCGTGCTGGCACGCATCTTCAGGCCCACGCTGCTGGAAGTGTTTGACCTGACCAACGTCCAGCTCGGTGCGGCGTTTTCGCTCTACGGCATGGTCGGCATGGCGGCGTATTTCTTCGGCGGACCGCTCGCGGACCGCTTTGCGCCGCGTCTGTTGCTGACGGTGGCGCTCGTCACGACGGCGGCCGGCGGGCTGTTGCTGGCGGGCAACCCGTCGTTGACGATGTTGAAATGGATCTACGCCTACTGGGGCTTCACGACCATTGCGTTGTTCTGGTCGGCCCTGATCAAGGCGACGCGTGAATGGGGCGGTGAATCGCTCCAGGGTGCCGCCTTCGGCCTGCTCGACGGCGGACGCGGGCTCGTGACGGCGGTCACCGGCACGTTCGCCGTCGCGATTTATGCGAGCCTGCTGCCCGCGGCGGTGGAAACGGCCAGCTTCGCGCAACGCGCCGATGCTTTCCGGCAGATCATCCTTATCATGACGGGGCTCACCTGCGCGTCCGCGGTGTTCCTGTGGTTCACCTTGCCGCGGGAAAAGCAAGCCGCGGCGGGCAAACCCGCGTATGACTTCGGCGCGATCAAGCGCGCGCTGCGACTCCCCGCCGTGTGGCTGCAGGCGTTGATCGTCGTGTGCGCCTACGTGGGCTTCAAGGCGACGGACGACTTCTCGCTCTACGCGAAGGAGGTGCTCGGCTTCAACGAGGTCGATGCCGCGCGCCTCGGCCTCGTCTCGCTGTGGATGCGGCCCATCGGCGCGATTGGGGCGGGCCTGCTGGCCGACCGCCTGAGCGCGGGTCGCATGACGATGGTGAGTTTTGTGCTCATCGCCATGGGCGCGGCGGCCTTGGCGACCGGCATGGTCGGACCGGGCACCGTGGCGGTGTTTCTGCTCGGCATCGTGACGGCCAGCCTCGGTATCTTCGCCCTGCGCGGGCTGTATTACGCCATCATGGGCGAGGCCCGCATTCCGCTGACCATCACCGGTGCCGCGGTTGGCGTGGTGTCGGTCATCGGTTACACGCCGGATGTCTTCATGGGACCGCTGATGGGCTGGCTGCTGGACGGCACGCCCGGCGCGGGTGGTCATCGGCAGGTCTTCGCCGTGGTCGCGGCTTTCGCGGTGGCTGGTCTGGGGGCGAGTTGGTGGTTCATGCGGCTCACCCGCGGCAGTCCTACTAACGGCAACGCCGCCAATTGAGCGGCTTGCCAGGCGCCCGGGTGGCAGCGATGCTGCCTCCATGTTCGAAAGCTTCATCAAAGCTTTTATCCCCCTGTTCGTGGCCATCGACCCCATTGGGCTGGTGGCCATCTTTTTGGCGCTGGGCCGCAACACCCCGCAGATCGCTCGCCGGCGCATTGCGAATCAGGCGGTGTGGACCGGCGGACTGGTGGCGCTGGCGTTTTTGTTTCTCGGCCAGAGCATTTTTTTGGCGGTGGGCATCACGGTGAGTGATTTCCAAATCGCGGGCGGGTTGATTCTTTTCATTCTCGCCGCCCGCGACCTCACGCACTCCGCGGCGGAGGAACCGGCGAAACTGACCGATGACTTCGGCGTGGTGCCGTTGGGCATGCCGCTCATCGCCGGACCCGCCTCCATCACGACGCTGCTGCTGCTGGCACAGACGCAGGGCGTGTTCATCACCCTCGCGGCGCTGGTGGTGAATCTGGGCCTGTGTGTGCTGGCCTTCGTTTACAGCGACTGGCTCGGCCGCAAGATCGGTTCCACCGGCCTGCGCGCCATCTCGAAGATCATCTCGATGCTCCTCGCCGCCATCGCGGTGAACATGATCCGCCGGGGCTGGACGGGGTGAGTTTTTCAAGCGCGGGTTTTTCCTGCGGAGGGATTGAACCGGTCGGTCGCCGGTTGATCCGTGCGCATCCGCGAAATCCGCGGGGAAAATTTACCCGGCGAACGTCGTGAGCAGCTCGGCGTAGATCTTGGCGGAGGCGAGGAGCTCCTTTACGGAGGCGCGCTCGTCGATGGCGTGGTAGTCCTCGCCGCCGGGACCGTAGCCGAGGGTCGGGATCTTCAGGTGGTGGGCGAAGAAGTGCATGTCGTTGAACCCGGTCGAGACGCTGAAAACGGTTTTTTCCCCGCGCACGCGGGCCACGCAGCCGGCCATGGCGGCGAAGAAGGGGTGCTTCGGCGCGTGGTAGCAGGGGTGGTTGTCGGAGACCTTGTCCACGGTGATGCGGCAGCCCGGGATTTGCCTCGCGGCGGCGGCGAGCGCGGCGCGGAGTTCCTTCTCCGCCGCGGCCACGGTCTCGACGGCGAGCACCCGCCGGTCGATGGAAAATTTGGCCAGCGCGGGGACGGTGTTGATCTTGCCGCCCTCGCCGGAGGCAAAGACGCCGCCGAGGTTGATCGTCGGCCGCATGGTCTTCCCTTCGGGGGTGACGAAGGTGCGCCGCGCGAGCCGGCGCTTGTAATCCTCCAGCGCGACGACGAGGGCGGACATTTTTTCGAGGGCGTTGACGCCCGCCTCGGGCTTGGAACCGTGGGCGGCGCGGCCGTGAACGGTGACCTCCAGCCAGACCACGCCATTGTGCCCGCAGCAGACGGCGTTGCCCTCGCCGCCTTCCATGACGATGGCGTAGTCGGGCCGGATGGGCGCGTTTTCCACGAGCCAGCCCGTTCCGAGGGTCGAGTCGGTTTCCTCGTCGGCGGTGAAGGAGACCTCGACGTTGAGCCTGGGCGCGGTCCGCGTGGCGCGCAGGGCCTGGAGGGCGAGCAGGAGACTGGCGATGGAGCCCTTCATGTCGGCCGTGCCGCGGCCGTAGATCCAGCCGCCCTGCACGGCGCCGCTGAAGGGGCTGCCGTGGCGCCACTTGCCGGAGACGGGCACGACGTCGTAATGGGCGTTGAAATGCACGGTCTTTTTCGCGCCGGGAGCGGCCAGCTTGCCGAGGACGTTAAAGCGCGGGAACGCCTGCTGCGCGGGCGGCAGGTGCTTTTTGAGCAGTTTTTGCGGGATGGCGTAGCGCTTGGTCTGGAGGCCGAGCCCGGCGAGCTCGTGCGTGAGCCAGGCGGTGACGCTGTTGTAGTGGGCGCCGGGCGGATTGACGGTGGCAAAACCGACCAGTTGCTGCAGCCGGCCGAGCAGATCGGCGGCATGGGTGTCGATGTAGGCGGAGGGGGTCACGGGAGCGGAAGGTGTTTCAGGCCGGTGCCACGAAAGTCACGTAAAGCAGACGAAGCAGCGTGAGGGCGACCATCGTCAGGAAGATGGGGCGGACGAAGCGAGCGCCTTTTTTCACGACCAGGCCGGCGCCCAGCCGGGCGCCGATGATCTGGCCCGCACCCATGGTGAGTCCGGCCCCGAGGTGCAGGCTCCCGAAAAGGCCGAAGAGCGCGAGCGAGGCGACATTGCTGGTGGCGTTCATCATCTTGGTCAGGCCGGTGGCGCGGGTGAAGTTGCAGCCCTGCACGAGCACGAAGGCGATGGTCCAGAATGAGCCGACCCCGGGGCCGAAGAAGCCGTCGTAAAACCCCAGCCCCAGCCCGAAGGCCGTGAAAAACCAACCCCAACGCAGCCGCGGCGGGTGGTCCTGGGCACCGACCTGCGGCCGGAAGATCATGTAGAGCAAAATGGCGCCCAGCAGCCACGGGATGAGCCGGGCGAGCAGGTCCGCATCAAGCCACTGCACGAGCGCGGCGCCGGTCACCGCGCCTACCAGCGTGCTCAGGATCCCGGTCCGGCATTCCCGCAGGTTCACCACGCCGCGGCGCACAAACGTGGCGGCGGCCATCACGCTGCCGAAGGAGGCCTGCAGCTTGTTGGTGCCGAGCGCGAGCGGCGCCGGCAGGCCGAGGTTAAGCAGGACGGGCACGGTGATGAGTCCGCCGCCACCGGCAACGGCATCCACCAAGCCGGCGATCAGGCCGGTCAAAAACAGCAGCGGGTAAACCCACAGGGGCCAGTCCATCGCGACAGCATCACAAATCCCGGTCGGAACGGAAGCGCGGATAAAACCGGGTGGCCTTGCCGCCTCCGCCCCGCTCCAATGCCGGCATGAACGACCCTGCCGCCCGCCTGATCGCCCGCCTCGGGCTGCGACGGCTGCCCGGCGAGGGCGGTTTTTTCCGACAAACGTGGCTGAGCCCGGAGCGCGATGCCGCGGGCCGGCCGCTGGGCTCGGCCATCCTTTACCTGATGACGCCGGAGGATTTTTCGGCCCTGCACCGGCTGCGGATGGACGAAGTTTGGCATTTTCACGCCGGCGATGCCGTGGAGCACGTGCAGCTCGATCCCAAGGATGGCGGCATCCGCCGCACCCGGCTCGGACCGGAGGTGAGCGAAGAAGAGGTGCCGCAGTTGATTGTTCCCGGCGGCGTCTGGCAGGGCGCGCGTTTGGCTGCCGGCCATGGGCAGGGGTGGGCGTTGCTGGGCTGCACGCTGGCGCCGGCTTGGGATGAACGCGACTGGGAGGCTGCGCCAAGGGAAGCCTTGGCCGCGGCGTTTCCGGCCGCAGCGGAGATCATCCGCGCGTTGACCAGATGATTTTTGACAGTGCCGCCGGTCCGGGTCAGCGTCGGCCATCATGTCCCTGGCCGAACTCAGAAAAGACTACAGTCTCGCCGGATTGAAGGAGAAGGACCTCGCGAAGGATCCTTTCCGGCAGTTCGACAAGTGGTTTCAGGAAGCGCAGGCAGCCAAGATTCCCGAGCCCAACGCGATGACGCTGGCCACCGCCACGCGCGACGGCCGGCCCTCGGCGCGCACGGTCCTGCTCAAGGGCGTGGACGGCCGCGGCTTCGTTTTTTACACCAACTACGAAAGCCGCAAAGGCCGCGAGTTGGAGGCCAACCCGCGCGCCGCGCTGGTTTTTCCGTGGGTGGCGATCGAGCGGCAGGTGATCATCGAGGGGCCGCTCACCAAGGTCACGCGCGAGGAGTCCGAGGCCTATTTCCACAGCCGCCCGCACGCGAGCCAGCTCGGCGCGTGGGTGTCGCAGCAAAGCTCGATCGTCTCCGGCCGCGCGGCGCTGGAGGACGGGCTGAAGGCGGTGGAGAAAAAATATGCGGGGCAGGTGGTGCCGCTGCCCCCGCATTGGGGCGGCTACCGGCTCAACCCCGAGACGGTGGAATTCTGGCAGGGCCGCCGGAGCCGGCTGCACGACCGGTTGCGCTACCGCCGCGAGGCGGACGGCAGTTGGACGGTGGAGCGGCTGGCCCCGTGAAAAAAAAGGTCCGTCCCCGTCCGGCGCAGACCCGCCCCGCCGCCCCCGAGGCGGAATTGCTGGCGGCCGCCCTGGAGGCGCAGGGCGAAGGCGCTTTCATCGCGGAAAGCCGGGCGAACGGGCCGAAGCTGGTTTACGCCAACGCCCAGTTTTGCGGCATGACGGGCTACGCGCCCGCGGAACTGGCCGGCCGCGCCCCGGATCTGTTGCACGGCGAAAAGCCGGACCGGGAGCGGCTCGCGCGGTGGCTGCGGCTGAAGCAGCCGGCCAAGGCACTGACCGGCGAAGGCTACCTCGTGCGCAAGGACGGCACGACGTTTTACGCCGCCTGGAATTTCCGAAAAATGCCGGCGGCCCGCGGCGGGAAGCGGCATGTTGTGGCGACCTACCATGACCTCACGGAGAAGCGCAGCCTGCAGGAAGCCCTGATGCACGCGCAGCGGCTCGATGCGCTCGGCCGGCTGGCCGGCGGCGTGGCGCATGATTTCAACAATCTCATCTCGGTCATCAACGGCTACTGCGAGATGCTGGCCGCGCAGGTCGCCGAGATGCCGCGCGCCCTGCACGAGGTGACGGAAATTCACCAGGCCGGCCGCAAGGCTGCCGCGCTCACGCGGCAGTTGCTGGCCTTCGGCCGGCGCCAGCCGATGGATGCCCGCGTGGTGGACCTCAACCAGGTCATCCGCGACAACGCCGGCATCCTCAACCGGCTGCTGGGCAGCAACGGCCAACTGGTGTTGGAGCTCGCTTCCGAGCTCGGGCATGTGCGCACCGACCCCGCACAGTTCCAGCAGGTGCTGCTCAACCTCACCATCAACGCGCGGGATGCCTTGGGCGCGAACGGCCGCGTCGTCATCGGCACCGCCAACCGCGAGATCAAGCTGGCGCAAAACCGCCGGCTGACCGACACCCCGCCCGGGCACTATGTCGTCCTCACCGTCAGCGACAATGGCAGCGGGATGGACGAGTCGGTCCGCAAGCACCTCTTCGAACCGTTCTTCACGACCAAACCGGAAGGTCAGGGCACCGGCCTCGGCCTCGCGATGGTCCATGGCGTCGTGCAGCAGAGCGGCGGCTTCATCACCGTGCGCAGCGCGCCCGGCGCGGGCACCACGTTTGAAATCCTGCTGCCGGCGGTGCGCGCCCCGCTGGACAAGCGCAACTCCGCCCCGCCGTTTGTTCCCGCCGCCCCGCCGGTCAGGCGGCGGCATGAGACGATCCTCCTGATCGAGGAGGACGAGGTGCTGGGAAAAATGATCGCCGGCATGCTGGCCGCCGAGGGCTACCGGGTGATCGAGGCCCAACAGGCGGCAGAGGCCGCCGCCAGCCTCCGGTCACAGACCCGGCAGGTGGAACTGTTGATCGGCAACCTCGCCGCCGGTACCGGGGAGAAGCTGGCGCGTTCGATTTACATGGCGCAGCCCGGGCTGCGTTTGCTCAACCTCTGCAACCAGCATGAACCGCAGGCGCTGGCCTGGTTGGCGCCGGAGCATCAGGCGGCGCTGCCGAAGCCGTTTGCGCTGAATGAACTCCTCCGGCTTGCACGCAAACTGCTTGATGCCTGAGCCGCGCTGCCGGCAACCAGGACCGCGCGCATGAAACTGCACGTTTTGCCCGATCGCACCGACTCGGCCGCCGGCAACATGGCCGCCGATTTTCTCCTGCTGCGGCGTTATCCCGAAGTCGCGGTGCGCTTCCGGCACTACGGCTGGCACCGGCCGGCCTGCACCTTTGGTTACAGTCAGAAGATCGCGCTGGTGCGCGGCCAGCTCCCCGCCCTCGCCGGGCTTGGAGCGGGCGAGTCGGCGGAGCAACCCCTTGAGCTTTGCCGCCGGCCGACCGGCGGCGGGGTGGTGGATCACCGCGAGGACTGGACTTATGCGCTGGTAATCCCGCGCGGGCATCCGACCGAGGAGCTACGCGCGGTGGAGAGCTACCGCCTCGTGCACGCGGCGCTGGCCGCCGCGCTGCGCCGGCAGGGAACGGCAGCCATGTTGCAGCCCGCGGAGACGGAGCCGGCCGCGGCGACGGGGGTCTGCTTTCAGCGAGCCGAGCCGCACGACGTCATCCATGCCGCCAGCCGGGAAAAAATCGCCGGCGCGGCGCAGAAGCGGAACAAACACGGCCTGCTTTTCCAGGGTTCGATCTGGCGGCCGGCAGTGCGCGCCACGGTGGACTGGGCGGAGTTCAGGGAAGATTTTGTGCGCGAACTGGCGGCGGCGCTGCATGTGGAGCCCGAGGCAACGGCCTGGCCCGATTTTGCCGAGCACGAGCTGGAGGGGCTGACCGAACAATACGCGGCGCCCGAGTGGACCGAGGCGCGCTGAAAGGCGTCGCCGCGCTCAATCGGCGCGCGTGATTTCCAGATCGTAGAGCGCAAAAGCCAGTGGCCGGGGATCGGCGCCATCGGCGCGCAATTCGCCCGGCCGGTCGCTGCTGAAAACCAGTTCGGCCTTGGGTCCGGTGAGGGTGAAGAGCGGTATTTCCACCGGAGTCCGGCGGGCTTCCACGGGGCCGCGCCAGAGGATGAAGTCCCCGTGGCGGATGGTGACGACCCGTGGCGCGATGCTGTGGACCAGCATGCGCAGCCGCAGGGTCCGGGGCGCGGTGTCGCGCCCGACGCGCCGCAGCACGACCACGGCTTCACCGCCCGACCACGACCACCGGCTTTTCGGGCTGATTTCCAGCCCGTAAAATCCATCGCCGGGCTCGGCGACGACGACCAAGGAAGCGTCGTCCAGCATGGCGAAGGCCCGGGCCGGGAGCTTCGCCTTGGGCAGGGCGAGCTGGATGCCGCCGGCCAAAAGGACGAGCGCAACCAAGCCGAGCAGACTGAAACGCACGACGGGAGACATGAGCCGGACAGGATAGAAACCGCGCGGGCGCGGCGGCGAGGAAGACTTTTGCTCAGCCACCGGTTTCGGCGGCCGGGGCGGCGGGCGGCGGCGCGTCCTGCCAGAAATAGCGGCCCTGGCGGTTGTGATCGAACCGGATGTAGCCGATGGCAATCACGACCAGCAGGCCGAGCAGGATCCAGATGCGCCAGGGGTTGGCCTTGCCCTCATAGGGGTCGTCCAACGTGCGGGTGGAGTTTTTCGGCAGGCGGGCCTGCTCGGTGAGGGCGGCGCCGAGCGGCATGTTGATCATCACCCGGCCGTTGATGGCCCAGCCGTTGGCATCGAGGATGGGGCCGAGATTACGCTGCCGGAGCTTCAGCCAGGCGATGAGCATCGAGGGGCCGGAAATGGCGAGCATGATGCCGAGGATGCCCAGCGGCATCCACATGCCGAGGCCCATGAAGCCGGCGACAAAGCCGCCGAGCAGGGTGCCGATGGCGCCGATACCGACGCCGAGGGCGGCGACCGTGCCGACCTCGAACTTGGGCTTGGGCGGTGCGGCGGCCGGCTTGCCCGCGGCGGCGGTGTCCACCGTGCTGCTCGCGGCGGTTTCGAGCCGCGCGGTGGATGCGCTGTCGGCCGCCGCCGCGCGCTTGGCCACCTGCTCCTCGATGAAGCGCACGAATTTCTTGTAGGGCGACCAGAAGGCCTGCCGCACGCTGATGGGGTTGTCCACCAGCCGGGTGATGGTGGCATCCCAGTCGCGGCCCTTGCGGTCGTAGAAGATGCCGTGGCGGCCGACGAACAGAAAGTCGCTGTCGCCCTGCGTGAAGCAGGCGGCCACCTGCATGACCTCGCCGCCGGGGCGCTTGCACTCGACGTAGGCGATGTAGGCCTTGCTCATCGCGGCGAGACCGGCGTGGGCGGCGGGGTTGTCCACGCGCACACAGAGCTCGGTGGCGCGGCTGTCGAGGTAGAGCGAGCCGGCCTGAAAGACAGCCAGACGGTCGCGCGAGAAAAAGTCGGCGAAGTTGACGTAATTATGGAGCAGCGCGCGCAGGTCGCGGTGGTAGCGGGCGAGGCGTTCGACATCGCTGATGGCCTTGAACTCGGGCTCGAGCGCCTTGTCCTTCGCCACGAGTTCGGCGAGGGCGGCCCTGCCGTTGCCGGCGAGGATTTCCTTGGCGCGCGGCAGGCCGAGTTTTTCCACGGCGGAGCCGGCCTTGCCGCCGAGCCACGTTTCGTAGGCGGCGAACTTGGCGGTGAGCTCGGCCCAGTTGGCGGCGCTGAGCGTCACCTTGCCGGCGCCGAAGATCGGGGTCACCGCCGTGCGGTGAAAGTTGGCCAGGGCCGCGGCCCAGGCGGGGTTGACGCCTTCGAACAGAGGCAGCAACTGGCTCGACTCGATGCGCGCCAGCGGGAAGGCGGCGACCTCCTCGGCGGAGAGTTTCAGGTCCTTCGCGGCGATATCGAGGTATTCGGTCTCGCTGCGGTTGAGCGCGGCGATGGCCCGCGCGTCGAAGGCGGCCAGCCGGCAGCGGGCGAAGTAGTCCTCCACCTTGGGGCGGACGGCGCGGATGGCGCTGCAGGCCGCGGCGGTGGCGTCGCCGAGCACGGCGATGTCCTTGGTGCCGCTCTGCTCGACCCACGCGGTGTAGGCCGCGAGGTCGGCAAAGAAGGTGTCGATCTGGGCGGCGGTGATGCCGGTGGCACCTGAGCGGCTGGTGGTGCCGCCGAGGCAGGCGATGATGTCCTTGATCAGCGTTTGCGTGGCCGGGTCCTCCGTGGCCTCGGGCGGGATGATGCCGGAGCCGTTGAGCACGCTGGCCGCGAAGATCGCCGCGGTGTTGGCGGCATCCGCCGTGGTCAGGGCGGCGTCCTTGCCCTTGCCCAAACTGCGCAGGATCTGGCGGGCGGAGGAGATGAGCACTTTGCCACCGGGCGCGATTTCGTTGATCGCCGCCAGCGGGAGCTGGTCGCTGCCCTTGAGCAGGTCGGCCGGGTCCTTTAGAAGTGCGGCCGCCCATTTCACGGCCGCCAGCAGCTCGGGTGCGCGGATACGGCCGTCACCGTCGGTGTCGATCAGCGCGAGGGTTTTTTCGTCAATTTCGGTGCCCTTGACCGGGCAGCTTAGGGCAACCCACAGTTTCTGGTCGAGCTGATGGAGATTAAGCAGATCGGCGGCGGTCTCGAGCGAGACCTGATCGATGCCGCCGGTGCGAAAGAACTTCCAGACATGTGGGGTGGCCGGGGAGGTCATGGGGGAATGGAGGGTGGCGAAATTCGTTCAGCCGCATCTTATTGGCAACAGGATTAATGGTGTGCGGCTTTGACACCGGAATCTGTGGCAATTCTCTCGAGTCATGCGATTCCTCTGTTGTCTCTTCTTACTCCTGCTGGCCGGCAGTTTCACGGCCGCGGTTGCCGACCAACGCCCGATCACCCCGCAGGATCTCTGGGCCATGAAACGCTTGGGCTCCCCCGCCCTCGCGCCGGATGGCGGGCGCGTGGTCTTCACCGTGCAGGAATGGTCGGTGGAAAAGAACAAGAGCACCACGAACCTGTGGCTCGCCGACACTGCCACCGGGGCGGTGCGCCGGCTGACGACCGCGCCGGTGGCCGACGGGGCGCCGGCCTGGAGTCCCGACGGCACCCGCATCGCCTTCACCTCGAAACGCGCCGAGGATGAGACCAACGCGCTCTACGTGCTGCGCCTCGACGGCGGCGAGCCGGAGAAAATCCTCGAGCTCCCCTACGCCGTGAGTTCGCCCCGGTGGCTGCCCGACAGCCGGGGAATCGTGGTCCTCACCCGCGTGATTCCCGAACTGGCCGGCACGTTGGCCGCCGGCGACCTCGCCGCCATGCGCAAGGAGATCAAGCGCCGCAAGGATTCCAAGATGACCGCCAGGGTGAGCGAAGACCGCGCCTTCCGCTTCTGGGACCAATGGCTGACCGACAAGCTCGCCCACCGGCTCATCCGCGTGGACACGGCGACCGGGGAGTTTCGCGACCTGACGCCGGGGTTCGCTCATTTGTTTACGCTGGGCAACGAGCAGAGCTTTGATGTTTCCCCGGCCGGTGACTTCGTGGCCGTGACGATCAACTCCACGCCTCCGCCCTATCGCGGCCACCTCAACAACGACGTGTATCTCGTGCCGACCGACGGTTCCGGCACGCTGCGCAACCTCACGCCGGAGAATCCCGGCGCGGACGGCTCGCCGGTTTTCACCCCCGATGGAAAGTCCCTCGTCTTCAAACGGCTCAAAAATTCCTACTACAACGGCGAATTCAGCAAGCTGTGGCGCCACGACCTCGCCACCGGGAAAAACACGCCGGTCACGGACCACCTCGACTACAGCATCGGCGACGTCGCCTTCGCCCCCGACGGCAACACCCTGTGGGTGACCGCCGAGGACAAGGGCGTGGTGGCCGTTTTCCGGCTGCCGGCCGACGGCAGCGATTTCACCGCGGTGCACCGCGCCGGCTCCACCGGCAACCTGCGCGTTGCCGGTTCGACGGTGGCCTTCCTCAACAACAACAACCGGCGGCCCGACGAGCTGTTCGTGCTCGATCCCGCCACGGGCACGGCGCGCCAGCTCACGCATTTCAACACCGACCTGCTCGCGCAGCTCGATCTCGGTCGGGTCGAGGAATACTGGTTCGAGGGCGCAGCGGGCGACCGCGTGCAGGGCTGGCTCTACCTGCCGCCGGGCTTCGATCCCGAAAAGACCTACCCGCTCGTGCAACTCATGCACGGCGGCCCGCATACGATGGTCGCCGATGCTTGGAGCTACCGCTGGAACGGCCATGTGTTCGCGGCGCCGGGCTACGTCGTGACGTGGGTTAACCGCCACGGTTCGACCGGTTTCGGCCAGGCCTACAGCCAGAGCATCCTCGGCGAGTGGGGTGTGAAGCCGCTGGAGGACATCCTGCGCAGCACCGACCACCTGCTTGCGCGTTTCCCCAACATCGACCCGACCAAGCTTGCCGCCGCCGGCGCCAGCTACGGCGGTTACATGGCGGCCTGGGTGGCGGGCCACACCGACCGCTTCGCGTGCATCATCAACCACGCCGGCGTGAACGACTTCATCACCCAATACGGCGCCGACATGACCAGCTTCGGTTTCAGCCGCGTGCTGGGCGGCAATCCGTGGGACAATCCCGAGGGCATGCAGCGCAACAACCCCACGACCTACGCGAAGAACTTCAAGACGCCCATGCTCATCATCCATGGCGAGAAGGACTATCGCGTGCCCTACGTGAACGGCACCGCGCTCTACGGCATCTATCAGGCGATGGGCCTGTCCGCCCGGCTCGTGATCTTCCCCGACGAAAACCACTGGATCCTCACGCCGCAGAACTCGATCTACTGGAACTGGGAGGTGCAGAGCTGGCTGAGCCGCCACATCGGCGGCACGCCGGTGCTGGCCGAGCCGAAGTTCGGCGGCTGAAACCGCGGCCCGTTCCGTCTGCCATCCTCGCCCCGGCCGACAAGCCGGGGCCTTTTTATGCCCGCACCAGCGTGACCACGCACTCGAGGTGACGGGTCTGTGGAAAAAGATCGAAGGGCTGCACGGCCGTGACCGTGTAGCCGGCGGCGAGAAACTCCTTCATGTCGCGTATCTGGGTGGCGGGGTCGCACGACACATAGACCACGGTGCGCGGACCGTAGGCAAACAGCTGCCCGAGGAAGGAGGCGTCGCAGCCCTTGCGCGGCGGGTCGATGATGACGGCGGTGTCGGCCGCGACGAAGGCCGGATCAAGCCCGGCGAAGATGGACGCGGCGTCCCCGGCGGAGAAGGTCGCGTTGGCGATGCCGTTGGCGGCGGCGTTTTCGCGGGCAAAACGGATGGAGGATTCGCTGAGCTCGATGCCAGCCACGCGCTCGAAGGCCGGCGCGCAGCCCAGCGCGAACAGCCCGCTGCCACAGTAGGCGTCCACGAGAAACCGCGTGCCGCTCGCGGCGGCCTGTTCGCGCACGTAGCCGGTGAAGGCCGGCAGGATGAAGGGGTTGTTCTGGAAAAAATCCCGCGCGAGAAAGCGCAGTCTCAATTCGCCGACGGTCTCCGTGATCACCGCATCAAAATCGGTCGTCACTTCGCCGTTGGCTTCGCGGAGCAGCAGCGTGGCGCCGCGCTTGTAGGCTTCGCGTTGCCCGAACACGCGCGCCCGGGCGGCGATGAGACGGTCATTGATGGCCTCCGTCGCGATCGGGCAATGCGGCACATCCACAATGTCAAATCGTGTGCCCTGACGGAGAAATCCGATCGGCATGCTGCCGTCGGCCTTCGGCGGATTGAAGTGCGGCGTGATCTTTGAGCGGTAGCCGAATTCCCGCGGGGACGGCACCGTGGGCGCCACCGGGAAGCTGAGGCCGGCCATGTGCTGCAGGAGCTCCTCCACCTGCCGCCGCTTCCACGCCAGCTGCTCCGCATAGGCAAGGTGCTGGTATTGGCAGCCGCCGCAGCGGCCAAAGAGTTCGCAGCGCGGCGTGATCCGGTGCGGTGAGGGGTTGAGGACCTCGACCAGGTCTGCCTCGGAGAAATTCCTGTGGTTCCGGAAGACCCGGGCGCGCACCTTCTCTCCGGGCAGCGCAAAGGGGACCATGACGACCCAGCCGGAGGAATTTTCGATTTTCGATTCCCGATTTTCGATTGGTTTTGAAGCTTGGGACAGTTCGCGGTCCTCGATTTTCTGCCCCTCGGGCAGCGACACGCGCCCGAGCCCAACGCCGAGATTGGTGAGCGTGGCAATCTCCAGCTCGATCTCGGCGTGATACGGAAAAGGGCGGTCGTTGAATTTCTTTTTGGCCACGGAGACACCAAGGACACAGAGGTTTTAGGGATTTGCCTAGTCAGAACTCTCCGTGCTCTCTGTGTCTCCGTGGCCCAATCCATTCCGTGACGCCTGAAAAAATCACCAGTCTCCAGAATCCGCGTATAAAGCAGCTCGTGAAGCTGCGTGACCGGCGGCCGCGCGACGAGGCGGGCGTCTTCCTGATCGAAGGCTACCGCGAAATCCGGCGTGCGCTCGAAAAGGGCATCCGGCCCGGGGAATTCTATTTCAGCCCCGACTGGTTTCTCGGCGAAAACGAGCCCGCGCTGATCGCGCAGGCCGGGGCGGCCGGCGCGCAACTCTTCGAACTTTCCAAGGAGGCCTTCGCCAAGGTTGCCTACCGCGAACGGCCCGACGGCTTGCTGGCTGTGGCGCCGCAGTGGAAACGTGAACTGACTGCCCTCGACCTGCCGGCCGCTCCCTTTCTCCTGGTGGTGGAATCCATCGAGAAACCCGGCAACCTGGGCACCATCCTCCGCAGCGCCGATGCCGCGGGCTGCCATGCCGTGATCGTGTGCGACCCGGTGACGGACATCTTCAATCCCAACGTCGTGCGGGCCTCGACCGGCGTGCTGTTCTCCGTGCCCGTGGTCGTGAGCGACAGCCCTGCGGTCCACGCGTGGCTGAAGCAAAAAGGCATCCGCACCGCCGCCACGACTCCGCACACCCCGAATCTCTACACTCGGACCGACCTGCGCGTCCCGCTCGCCGTCATCATGGGCAGCGAACAATACGGCCTGAGCGATTTTTGGATGAAAAGCGCCGACGTGCTCGTCCGCATTCCCATGGCCGGCCAAGCCGACTCCCTCAATGTCGCGATGGCGACGATCATCACGCTCTTCGAAGCCGTCAGGCAGCGCACTTCTAGCACTATCACCTAGCAGGACGGGCTTTTAGGTGCGCGACCAGTTCGGAAGTGCCGGCGGCCATTGTGATGCGTGGGGTGTAACCGAGTTCGCGCTTGGCGGCGGCGATATCGAACCAATGGTCCTTCGCCAACTCGGCGGCGATGAAGCGGGTCATCGGCGGCTCGCCCTTCAGCGGCAGGACACGCCAGAGCGTTTCGCAAACGGCCCCGAGGGTTGAGGTGGTGCGGAGCGAAACGGCCTTGGTGACCGGCGGTTCGCCCAACGCAGTGAGCAGGCCGTTGATCCAGTCCCAGAGCACCACGGGTTCGTCGTTAGTGATGAAGTAGGCCCGACCCGTGGCGGGCGGAGGTTTGGGGCCGGCCGCTGACGGCTGATCGCTGATCGCCTTTTCCGCCAGCAGGTGGGCGTCCACGGCATTTTCGACGTGGACCATGTCCACGCGGTTGCGGCTGGAGCCGACGATGCGCAGGCGGCCGGCGCGGGCGCGGGCCAGCACGCGCGGAACGAGATGCGGATCGCCGATGCCCCAGATGAGATGCGGGCGCAGCGCGACGGTGCGAAGCGCCGGCGAGTTGGCGGCGAGCACCTCGCGCTCGGCGATGGCCTTGGTGAGCGGATAGGGACTCGGGCAGTTCGTCGTGAGCGGCAGCGATTCGTCGGCCCCAGCGAGGTCGCGGCCGTTGTAAACGACGCTCGGGGTGCTGGTGTAAACAAGGTGCGGCACGCCGTGCCGGCGGCAGCCGGCGAGAATGGCGCGCGTGCCGAGGACGTTGGTGCGGTAAAAATCCTCATACCGGCCCCAGACGCCGACGCGTGCGGCGGTGTGGAAGACCGTGGTCATGTCGGCGCAGGCGGCCTCGACCGCGGCGGCATCGTCGAGCGAGGCGCGGATGAAGCGCACGCCGCGCTGCTCCAGGTCGGGCGCGGCGCGGCGGGCCAGCACGGTGACGGAGCGGCCCTGTGAGAGCAGGCGCTCGACGAGCCGCCGTCCCAGAAAACCCGTGCCGCCGGTGACGAGCGTGCTCATCGCTTGGGGTCGCTTTCGTAGCCCCTGGCCGTGGCCGCCCAAGCGGCGAGGGCGAGGCGGTGGATTTTCGCGTTGTGCCGCACATCCACGGGCAGTTGCGGCCGGAAGTAGAAAACCTTGATGGTTGCGGTATGCGGATGGGTCAGCGCGAGCTGGCGCAGTTCGCGGGCCAGGGTCCGCGCCTCGCGGGAATCCTGCACGGCGGTTTCGACGACCAACGCGGGTTGGCTCACGGCGCCCGCGCCCAAACCGATGAGCGCGCAACGCTGGGCCCGGGGGTGGACGCGAAAGACCTGCTCGCAGGGCTCGGTGAAAAGCCGGCCGTTGGCTGTGACCACGCTCTCCACCTTGCGGCCGCAGAACCACAGCCGGCCCATGTCGTCGAGCCAGCCGCAATCCCCCATGCGGTGCCACAACCGGTCACCATCCGAGATCTTGGCAGCGGCGGTGGCCTCGGGCATGGCGTCATAGGCCTTGGTCACGACCGGGCCGCTGACGATGATTTCGCCGACTTCACCCGGCGGCGTTTCGATGAGCTCCCCTTTGGGCGCATCCAACCGGATGACACGGACCGTCATGCCAGGCAGCGGCCGCCCGACGCAGGCGCCGCGGACCGAGGCGGGATCGATCTCATCGGCGCAGACGGAGCTGACCGGCAGCGCCTCCGTCGCCCCGTAGGGACTGTGCAGCGTCCCCTGCGGCAGCCAGCGGTCGGGCCGCTCCCAGAGCGTGGCCGGCACCGGCGCGCCGGCGCAAAGCACGCGGCGAAGCGTGGACAGCGTGGCGCCGGTTGCGAGGCAGTGCTCCTGGATTTTCCGCCAGAGCGTGGGGGAGCCGAAGGAGTTGGTGACGTTTTCCTGCCGGATGGCCTGGACGATCTTCGCCGGGTCCACGGCGGCCGGCCGGCGCGGGTCGATTTCCGGCACGATGGTCGTCATGCCGAGGGCGGGATTGAACAGCGCGAAGATGGGCAACATCGGCAGGTCCACCTCGCCGGGCTGGATGCCGTAGTGCTCGCGGATGAGCCGCACCTGCGCCTCGAACATGCCGTGCTCGTAGCACACGCCCTTGGGCGCGCCGGTGGAGCCGCTGGTGAACAGGATGGCCGCCAGTTCGTCCGCCGCCACTTCCGCGACGGGAAAGCAACCTGCTGGGTTGCTCTGGCGGGCGGTGAGCGAAGCGCTGGCGGTGACGCGGACCTGCACGCTCCGGAACATGGGCCGGAAAATCCGGCCGATCAGCTGCGCCAGCGGAATCCCTACCAGTGCGCGGGGCCGTGAGCGCCGCACGCAGGCGAGAAAACTTTTCAGGCCCATGCCGGGATCGATCACGATGGGCACGGCGCCGAGCTTGAAGAGGGCGAAGACCGCGGCGATGAGCGGCAGGCCCTGCTTCACCATGACGAGCGTGCGGTCGCCACGCCGCAGGCCGGCGGCGGCCAGCCGGGCGCACCACGCGTTCACCTCGGCGTCGAGTTCGCGGAAGGTAAGCGCAAGATAGTCGATGTCGCCGGCAACCGTGCGGCCACGCGGGATTTTGAGCGCCGGTCGGTCGGGCTGGCGGGCCGCCATGAGCGGCAGGTGGCGCGCGATGTTGGCGGACTCGGGCATCGGCGGAGCCACGCTTGATCAACCCTGCTTGAACGCCGGCAGGTGGCGCAACAGTTCGGCCTGCCAGGGCAGGAGAATTTCATCCAACTGCTGCGGCCGGCGGGCGATCTGGGCGAGCTGCGCCCGGTTGGCGATGAGCGTGGGTTCGAGCGACAACTGCGCGGCGAGCTTGTCGCGGTCGGCCTTGATGCGGTCCTGCAGGGCGACCTCGGCCATGGTGAGCGGCGCGTGGTTGGGGTCGCGCCCGCGGCGGCGCGGCAGCGTCGAGGGGTCGCGCTCGAGTCCGGCGCGCACGGCGGCGGCGAGCGAGCCGATCAGGCGGGGGTGGCGCTTGCCGAGGTTGACCTTGGCGAGGATGGCCGCCTCCGCGTCACCGGCTTCGGCGGCCTCGGCGATGGCGGCGAGGAGCTTGTTGCCGCAGACCTTGAAGGGCGGCGTGTCGAGCCGCTCGGCCTGCGCCTGGCGCCAGTGCCACACCGCGTGCAGCACCCCGAGGCCGCGGCCGCGCAGGCGTTCGCTGCCGCCGATGCGCCAGTCGTTTTCGTCGGGCGGGGCAAAGCCGGTGAGGCCGGACTCAATCTGCGCCTCGCACTGCTGGCGCAGCCAGTCGAGGCGGTTGAGCTTCGCCAGCTCGCGGGTAAGGATGTCGCGCAGGGCCGGCAGGTGCCAGACATCGAGCGAGGCGTAATCGAGCATCTTTTGCGTGAGCGGGCGCTTCGACCAGTTGGCCTTCTGCGAGTCCTTGGAGAGCTTCACGGAAAAATGGTCCTCCAGCAGCGAAGCGAGCCCGACCCGCGGCCGGTTGAGCAGCTGGGCGGCCAGCATGGTGTCGAAGATACTCTTCGGGCGGAAGCGGCAGTAGTCGTGGAGCAGGCGCAGATCGAAATCGCTGCCGTGCATGACGAGGTGCTTGGACGCCAGCCGGCTCCAGAGGGCGTCGAGCTTCAGCCCGGCCTGGGCATCGACGAGGAACACTTCGCCGCGCACGAGGAACTGCAGCAGGCAGAGCCGGGTGCGGAAGTGATACATGTTGTCGGCCTCGGTATCGAGGGCCACCTCGTCCACGCGGTCGAGCGCCTCCAGCAGCGGGGTCAACTGGCCGGGTTGGTCGATCAGGAGGTAGGCGGGTGGGCGGGAACTCACTTTGACGCCGAGCAAACGGCGCAGACGCACAGGAAGGAAGCGGGAAATCATCGGGCGGACGCGCTGGGCGCGGCCGGTCAGACGTTCATCATTCTGGCGGCGGCGTTCAACGTTCAAGTTGCATCCCCGGCCCAGGCCGTGAGGAAGGCGTCGATCAACTGTGGCAGATCGTCGCTGTAGCCGCCTTCCAGAATCGCGGCCGCGGGGGTGCCGGCCGCATGCAGCCAGCGGCCCAGGGTGGCAAAATCCTCCGCCTCCAGGGTCATTTGCGTGATGGGATCGCGGGCGTAGGCGTCGAAACCGGCGGAAACCAGCACCAGGTCGGGCTGGAAGTCGCAGACTGCCCGCCAGGAAGCCGCCAAATCCTCCAGGTGCCGGGCGCGGGGCGTGTGCGGGGCGACCGGCCAGTTGCGGCAGTTGTCGAACGAGGTCGTGCCGGTGCCCGGATAGCCGGGATATTGATGGACCGAGGTGAAGAGGAGGCCCGGCCGGTTGTGCAAGATGGCCTCGGTGCCGTTGCCATGATGGGCGTCGAAATCCCAAACCGCCACCCGGGCGGCGCCGCGTCTTTGGGCATCGAGGGCCGCGATGGCGATCTGGTTGAGGTAACAAAACCCCATCGCCTGATTGGCGGTGGCGTGGTGCCCGGGCGGACGCATGAGGCTGAAAGCTTTCTGGCCCGCCAAGGCCGCCGCGGCGGCATCACAGGCCGCACCAACCGCCCGCCGGGCATGATCGCCGATGTCTGCGAAAAACGGCGTGTCTTCGTCGAAGTCACGGGGTTGGCCGAGACGCTTCAGGTGGGCGGGGGTGTGGGCCAGCGCGAGGGTGGAGTCGGCGGCCATCGTGGGAAGCTGCCAGCCCCAGGAAGGATGTGCGCCCCGCAAATGGTCGGCACTGCGGATAACGCGGGCGGGCTGCTCGGGACGCATGGATGAACCGTATTCCGCGCACCGCGGGTCGTGCAGGATGAGCATGGGAGGATCGTTCTCGTTCTTCGTTATCTTAATCGTTCTCTTGGTTTCCATCAAAACAGGAGAACGAGAATGATTGCGAGAACGAGAACGATTTTGCGTGGGACGCCAATCCGGTCCAAGCTACGGTCATGAAAGTCGTTGTGCTCTGCTCCGGAGGGATGGATTCCGTGACTGCGCTCCATTGGGCGCGGCGGGAGCATGACGTGACGGCGGTGCTGAGCTTCGACTACGGCGCCAAGCACAACCACCGTGAGATTCCGCTGGCCGCGGCCCAGGCCGCGGCGCTGGGGTTGAGCCACGAGACCATTGCGCTGGATTTTGTGAACCGGCTGTTTGCCTCCGACCTGCTGAAAAGCGGCGGCGAGATTCCTGAAGGGCACTATGCGGCGGAGAACATGAAGCAGACCGTCGTGCCCTTCCGGAACGCCATCATGCTCTCCGTCGCCTGCGGCTTTGCGGAGAGCGCCGGGGCGGAGGGGCTGGTCATTGCCGCGCATGGCGGCGACCACGCCATCTATCCGGATTGCCGGGAGGACTTCATGCAGGCGATGGGTGAGGCGATGCGGCTCGGCACCTACGCCGGGGTGAAATTGCTGCGGCCCTTCATCGCGCTCAGCAAGGCGCAGATCGCCACGGAAGGCGTGCGGCTGGGCGTGGACTTCGCGCAAACCTGGTCGTGTTACAAAGGCGGCGAAATCCACTGCGGCAAGTGCGGCACCTGCGTGGAGCGCCGCGAGGCGTTCCTCCGAGCCGGTCTCACCGACCCCACCGTTTACGAGGCAACCCCACCATTGCCGGCCGGCCCGGTCTCATGAGCCGCATCACCGAACGCATTGAGCGCGAGCTCGGACTCCCGGGGCTCGCCGCTACGCTGGCCGACCGGCTCAAGCCGTCCGACCTGCAGTCGCTTTGGCTGGAGATCAGCCGGCGGCAGGCCGACCGGCTCACCCCGGCCGAAGTGCTCGCGGCGTATGAGCGCAACCGTTTCGTCCGCCCGGCGGCGCTGGCTAGCAAACGCCTGCGGGACTGGACCGACGCCCTGCTCTCACACCTCCCGGCGGATTTTTCGGTTCTCGAGCTTTCGCCGGTTTGTCCGCTCGGCACGAACTCGGCGGTGGCCGGGGTGGCGCAGAACTGGGCGGTGGCGACCGAGCGACAGACGGAAGTGGTGTCCGATGCCACCAATGTCCTCGCCCTGGAAGCGGCCAGCCGGCGCAAGCAGGCCCGTCAGGCCGCCCCGGCGGAAGCACCGGCCGTCCACTTGGCGACCTGTCATCGGCTGCTGCGCGCGCAGAAGTATGAGGCGGCACATTTCTCGCCGCATTTTCTGCTCCTCGGTCTTTGCAGCGCCGGCCGCGGCGGCGACTTTGAGCTGTCGGCGTTGGCCCTGCAGGTTGAATTTCTGGCGACCGCTTTGCGGCAACAGCTGCCGGCCGGCACCGGCCTGCGCCTGGCATTGTCCGACTTCGGCGAACCGACGCGACCGGCGGAAATGGTGGCGGACTGGCTGCGGGCCAGAAGCGAGCGCTGTCCCGGTTTGATTTGCGAAACCGCCCCGGATCGCGCGACCGGGCGCGGCTACTACAGCGGCTGCTGTTTTCATCTGTTGCTGAAACTCCCCGACGGCAGCGAACGGCAGATTGCTGACGGCGGGGCCGTGGCTTGGGCGGGCCGGCTGCTCAGCGACAGCAAGGAGCGCATGGTCATCAGCGGCCTGGGCCTCGAGGGCCTGGCGACGAACTTTATTCCCAGGATGCAGTCCACCTGACCCATGTTGATCGCCGAGATATTTTATTCGCTGCAGGGCGAGGGCGAGCTGACGGGCGTGCCTTCGGTCTTCGTGCGCACCAGCGGATGCAACCTGCGCTGCAACTGGTGCGACACGCCCTACGCCTCATGGAATCCCGAGGGCCAGCCGCATAGTCTCGAACAGATCCTGGCCGCCGTGCAGTCCCATCCGCTGGCGCGTCACGTGGTGCTGACCGGCGGTGAACCGATGATCGCCAAGGGCACCCGCGAACTCGCCGCGGAGCTGAAGCGGCTGGGTTATCACCTCACCATTGAAACCGCCGCAACGGTCGCACCCGACGGCATCGCGTGCGACCTTGCCTCGCTCTCACCCAAGCTGCTCAACTCCGCGCCCGATCAGCGGCTCAGCCTTGCTTGGCGGCGGAAACATGAAGCGCTGCGTTGGCAGCCGGACGTGGTGCGGGCATGGCTCGACGACTATGACTGGCAGTTCAAGTTTGTGATCACGCAGCCCGGGGATGTGGACGAGCTGGAAGGCATGCTGGTCTCGCTGAAGCGCGACATCCCGCGGCACAAGGTGCTCCTGATGCCCGAAGGTCTTACGCCCGAGGCCGTCCGTGCCAAAGCCGGCTGGCTGGGTGAACTGTGCAAGGCGCGCGGCTACCGCTACGCCCACCGCCTGCATCTCGACCTGTATGGCAACAAACGCGGAACCTGACGAAACACTCCAAAAGGCCAAACCGCCAAAACCCAAAGGCCGAGCCATATGATGACGGAGATCAAATCCGCCAGCGGGCCTGAAAAACCTCGGCCGCGGAAACTGTCCGAGGAGCTGGCGGAGTTGCGCGAGCGGTTTGCCCTGCGGCCGGTGACGTTGCGCGAGGTGATCTACACGCTGCGCGGCCGGGCCTATCACCTGCTGTTGATCCTGCTGGCGCTGCCCTTCATCACCCCGATTCCCCTGCCCGGCCTCTCCACGCCCTTCGGCCTGCCCATCGCCTTCATCGCCCTGCGGCTGACGCTCGGGCAGCGGCCCTGGCTGCCGATGAAACTGCAGCGCAAGGAACTGCCGCCGGGATTTTTTGCCAAGGTTTTCACCGTTGCCGCGGGGGTGATCCGCATCCTGGAAAAGCTGCTCCGGCCGCGGCTCGCGCCGCTGACCGGCTCCACCCTGCTGCTGCAACTGCATGCGCTGGTGCTGCTGCTGGCCGCGCTCACGCTGCTGCTGCCGCTGCCCATTCCCTTCACCAATTCCTTCCCCGCGTGGGCCATTTTGCTGCTGGCGGGCGGACTCCTGGAACGCGACGGGGTAGCCATTCTCCTGGGCTACCTGGTCTTTGTCGCCGGGGTGTTCTACTTTATCTTCCTCGGCGGCGCCGCGGCGCAGGCCGTGACGGCGCTGCGCCAGTGGCTCGGGTTCTAGCGTGGATTAAATTGGATCGCCGCTGTTTTTTGCGGCGCAGGGTAGGTCTCTCCGAGCGGCCCGCCCGGAGGTCGGGCCCTACCGGTAACTTTGTTGATACCGCTCCCGGCTGACTCAGGGCGTGTGGTGTTCGCCGGGAAATTCGCGGCCGTTGATGAAGACGGCCACGCAACGCGTGGTGTATTCAAAGGGATCGCCGTCGTAGAGCGCGAGATCGGCGTCCTTGCCAACCTCGAGCGACCCGATGCGGTCGTCCACCCCGATAATCCGGGCGGCGTTGAGCGTGACGGCGGCGAGGGCGGATTCGAAGCCAAGGCCCTTGCCGGCGGCGACGCCGGCCTCGAAGAGGACGACGCGGGTCTTCGGCACGTAGGATTCGTAGCCGCTCTGGATGGCGAAGGAAATCCCGGCCGTGCGGAGCCTGGTCGCCGTTTCCATGCTCAGGTTCTCCATGTCGCCGAACGAGCGGGCCATGGTGGGATGCAGCACCACCGGGAATCCGGCGGCCTTGATCTCGTCGAGCACGAGCGGTGCGTCGGAGCAGCCGTCGAGCACGATGGAGAGGTTGAACTCCGCGGCGAGCCGCAGGGCCGACATGATGTCCTGCTGGCGGTGGGCGGTGATCAGCAGCGGCTGGGTGCCGTCGAGAGCGCGGAGCATTGTCTCCTGGCGCAGGTCGCGCGCGGGGCGCTTGGTTTCATCGGGCAAGGCGAGCTTGCGGGCATATTCCTGCGCCTTGAGCAGCTCGGCGCGCAGCATCGCCATCGCCTTGGCCCGGGTGCCGGGCGACTTGCCGGCCTGATCGGTGGTGCCGGCGCTGCCGAGCGAGACGGCGGTCATGGCGGCTGGCTTGAGCGTGTCGCCGTCGGCCGTGCCACCGAGCGTCTTCACGACCATGGTCTGGCCGGAAACCAGCATGCCGGGCGCATGACCGGTGTGCACCGTGGTGATGCCGTAGGAGCGCACATAGGCGACCAGCGGATCGCGGGGGTTGTAGGCGTCGATGGCGCGCAGCTCCGGCTGCAGGGGCGCCGATTTCTCCAGCATGTCCTGGTCGTGCGGCTGGTTGAGCAGGCCGCTGAGCCCGACCGTGGCGCGGGCGTCGATCAAACCGGGCGTGACGACCTTGGCCCGGATGACGCGGTGATCCATGGTGTAAACCATGTCCTCGGTCGGGCCGACGTAGGTGATCTTGCCATCGCGCACGAGGACGAGGCCGCCGGAAATCGGCGGACCCGAGACGGGGTAAACCATCTCGCCATGGATGGCGACGGGCATGGTGGATTCATCGGCTTGCGCGAAGGGCGCGGCGATGAGCACCGCGGCGGCACACAGGAGAGAACGATGAAGATTGCGAGAAGGAGAACGATTCATTGGGCACCTCCCTGGTTGGCGGCGATGATGAGATCCCAGGCGTTGCCGTAGCAGCACAACTGCAGCCGCTGTGCATCGCCGGCGCCGGGCCCACCAAGGGCGTAGAGCCGGTCCTGCGGGTCGGCGAAGTCGAAGACCTTTTGCCCCTCGACCCAGGTTTGCTCGACCTTGGTGTAAACGCTCAGCGGGTCACCCGAGAGAATGATGAAGTCGGCGTCCTTGCCCTCCTCCAGCGAGCCGATGCGGTCGGCGAGGCCGAGCATCTCGGCATTGGCGAGGGTCAGCGCCTTGAGCGCACCGGCCCGGCTCATGCCGGCGCGCACGCCGAGGCCGGCGGAGCGCAGGAAGTGGCGCGAATCGGTGACGCCGTCGTCGGTGTGGAAGCCGACGGTAACGCCGGCCTTTTCCAGCACGGCGCCGTTCGCGAAACTGATATCGCGGATCTCCAGTTTTCCACCGGGCGAATCCACGATGATGATGGAGCAGGCGGCATCGGCGGCCGCGATTTCATCCGCGACCTGCCAAGCGTCGCTCACATGGTGCAGGACGACCTTGAAGCCGAATTCGCGGGCGAGCCTTAGCACGGTGAGGATGTCGTCCTGGCGGTGCGTGTGGTGCTGCACGACGCGCTTGCCCTCCAGCACCTCGACGAGCTGCTCGAGCCCGAGATCGCGGGCGGGCAGTTTGTCGGGATCGCCCTGGGCGCGGTCGCGCTTGGCCCGGTATTCCTGTGCCTTGATGAACTGATCGCGCACGAGGGCGGCGGACTTGGCGCGGGTGCCGGGAAAATTGGGCGTGGGCCGCATGGGATTGGTGCCATTGGCCATCTTGAGACCGCCGGCGGGCGAACCGTCGGGCAGCTTGATCAGCAAATCATCCACCACGCGGGCGGCCCGCAGTTTCAGGTAAAGAGTCTGGCCGCTGATGAGGTGGCCCGAACCGGGCATGACGTTGACGGCGGTGATGCCGCCGGCGCGCGCCTTCTGGAGCCGGGGGTCGCGGGCATCAAGCGAGTCCAGCGCGCGCGCGTCGGGCTGGATCGGATTGGAGCCGTCGGCGCCCTGCACGCCGCCCACGTGGCTGTGGGAGTCCACGAGCCCGGGCATGATGACCTTGCCGGTGACATCGACGATTTGCACGTCGGCGGCCAGCCGGACGGCGCGGGCATCGCCGACCGCGATGATCTTGCCGTGGCGGACGAGGAGGAGACCGTTTTCAACCGGCTCGCCGGTGATGGGGATGATCTTTGCGCCGGTGAAGGCGACGGGGGATTCCTGGGCGTGCAGGGCGGCGCCGGCCGCGAGCAACAGCCCGAGCGTGATACGGGGAAACATCCGACAAGCAAATCGTGTCGCGGCGGCCGCGCAAACCGCAAATGCAACGACAGCGCCTCGACAACCCCGGGCGAGCGGGCAGACTGCCGGCATGGCCCCCACCCTACCCCTCGGCCGGCTCGGCCAGATTGCCCACGCGGTAAGCGACCTCGAAACCGCCGTTAAATTTCTGCGCGACGCGGTGGGGCTGAAACTGTTGTTTCAGGCGCCGCCCAACCTGGCGTTTTTCGCCCTGGGCGACGTGCGATTGATGGTTACGAAGCCGGAGGGTGTCTCCAACGCCGGGGCAAACTCGACCCTCTATTTCAAGGTGGACGACATCGAGGCCGAGCGCGCCGCCATGCAAGTGCGCGGCGTGAAATTCGAGGATGAACCGCACCTGATCGCGAAGCTGCCGGACCACGAATTGTGGATGACATTTTTCCGCGATCCTGACGGCAGTTTGCTGGCACTGATGGAAGAGCGGCGGTGAGCGCCGGCTACGGTGGTTGCATGGAAGCTGCAGCTGGAAAAAGCGGCGGTCAGCCCGGGGAGCGGACCCTACCGGCGCTACTGCGCCACAGAGCGGCGGTTACAGCATAACCTGAAGTGCCTAGAATTCATCAAATGCGATCTGCTGCGGGGAGACGCCGAGGTCGGCGAGCATGCGGGTGCAGGCCTTGATCATTTGGGGAGGGCCGCAGAGGTAGAACTCGACGGCCTTGCGGTTGGGATGATCGCGGAGGTATTGATGGAGCACGACCTCGTGGATGAAACCGGTGGGGCCCGTCCACTTGTCCTCCGGCAGCGGTGAGGAAAGCGCGAGGTGAAAGCGGAAGTTCGGGTGCCGGGCTGCAAGGGCCTCGAAGTAGTCGGCGTAGAAAAGCTCCTGCCGCGAGCGGGCCCCATACCAGTAGCTGACCTTGCGGCGGGTGTTTTCGGTTTCGAAGAGATGGGAGAGGTGCGCGCGGAGCGGGGCCATGCCGGCACCGCCGCCGATATAAACGGCCTCCTTCTGCGTGGGCTTGAGGTGGAAGTCGCCGAAGGGCCCGATGGCGGTGACGGTATCGCCGGGCTTGAGGCTGAACATGTAGGCGGAGCCGATACCGGGCGGGCAGGCTTGTCCAGGTGGCGGCGTGGCGATGCGGATGTTGAAGCGCAGCTGTCGCTCGATGGTGGCGTTGCTGGCGAGCGAGTAATTGTTGCGCCGACCGGCGCCATTCGGATTCGTAGCGACGAGATCGAAAACGTGCTGCGCGCGCCAGACCGCGGCGAAGGGTTCGGGAATATCGAACGTGTCGAACCTGATCTCCCCGTAGGCCGGGATGTCGAACTGCAGGTAATCGCCGGGGGTGAACGGGACCTTTTGCGTGGCTTCCGCCGGCTCCAGCACGAGCTCCTTGATGAAGGTGGCGACGCTGCGGCTGGTGACGACGCGGAAGGCGAAGGATTTCTGGGCGCGGGCCCCGGCGCCGCCGGGACGGCGGACGTTGAGCCGGAGCCGGCCGTTCCGTTCCTCGAGCGGATAGGTGGTGAGGCCGCGGCAGACGGGCGGCCGGGCGGGCGAGCCGTCGGCGAGGTGAAACCGGCCGTTGTGCTTGGGGCACTCGATGATTTTGCCCTTCACGAGGCCGTCGGCGAGGTGGGTGTTGCCATGGGTGCAGACGCCGTCGGTGGCGTAGAGCGCGCCGGCTTCATCGCGGTAGAGCGCGTAGGTCCGGTGGCCGTGGTCGAAGCGGATGACATCCGCGGGCCCGAGATCGGCGGCGGCGCAGACCTCGAGCCAGCCGTCGGCATCGGGCTGGGCGTCGGAAACGCTTTGTGTGCCCGAGTTCGGGTCGGAGACACGCGGCGGGAGTGCACGCCGCACATAGTGACCGGGATCCTTCACTTGGCGGAGGACGGTGGGGATGATTTCGCGGAAGGCCTCGGCGATGCTGCCGTAGGGCTTGGGCATGTCGGACTTCACCAGCGCGTGGAGCCGGGGCAGGTTGTGATACGGCACCAGCGGAAACATGTGGTGCTCCACGTGGTAGTTCATGTTCCAGTAGAGATACCGGTGGATCGGGTTCATGTAGACCGTCCGGCAGTTGAGCCGGTGGTCGAGGACGTTCTCGGCGAGGCCCGCGTGCTGGGTGTAGCCGTAGATGAGCATGAGCCAGGTGCCGAAAACATTGGGCAGCCCGACGAACATCAGCGGCAGGATGCTGCGGGTGTAGAGCGAGAGGCCGACCGAGGCGGCGTAGATCAACAGGTAAATGCGAGCGCGGAAGTAGATCTTGGGAAACTCGCTTTCCGGGATGTAGGTTTTTTCGTCAGGCAGCATGCGCCCGACGGCGTGGTTCAGGATCTGGGTGAAGTATTTTTGGTAAACCGGCAGGTTGAAAATCCCGAGGAACATCCGTTTCAAATTCGGCGGCCGCGGCACGGCGATTTCGGGGTCGCGGCCGACGATGATGGTGTCGCTGTGATGCCGCGTGTGGCTCCAACGCCAGAGGACGGACTCGCGCATGATCATGAACGAGGCGATCTCGTAGAGAGCGCGGTTCATCCAGTCGGTCTTAAACGCGGTGCCGTGCTCGGACTCATGCCAGCGCGAATCCGAGGTGGAGGCGTAGAGGGTGGCGTAAATGAAATAGGGAACGGCCGCCCACCAGGAGCCCCAAAGCAACCAGGTGGCGTAGCCGCTGCCGAGGATGAGCGCGAACCAGAGCAGCGTGTCGCGGATGGCGGGGCCGTCGCGGCGTTCGAGGAGCTTGCGCATCGCGGCGCGCGGGACGGGGCATTGATACCAGTCGGCCTCGGCGAGGCCGCGCTCGACCGCGGCGGCGGCGTTTATGCCGGTGAGGCTGTAGTCGAGCTGGCGTGGCGGCGGGGCGAGCGTGGCGGTGGGGTGGTCGTCGCTCATGGGGCTACGGGGCTAAGTGGTGGAAAAGGCGTAGATCGTGATGCGCTTTTGCGGGCGGCCGGGGTGAACGAGAATGTCGCCGAGTTCGGGCCGATGCGCGCCGTCGGGATAACCTTGGCATTCGAGACAGAGCCCGTGATGCGGATGGTAGATCCGGCCGGCTTTGCCCGTGAGCGTGCCGTCGAGCGAGACGCCGGTGTAGAACTGGAGCGCGCAGTCGTTGGTGGAAACCTCGAGCACGCGGCCGGAAACGGGTTCGGTCACGCGCGCCACCGGGGCCGGTTCGGCCGCCGTGGTGGCGCGGAGGAAGTAATGCTCGCCGTGCGCCTTGAAGAGCCCGGGCAGCGCCTCGCCGAGACGGCGTGCTTGCCGGAAATCGTTGCCCGTGCCGGCCACGGGCGCGAGCCGGCCGGACAAAGTCATGGCGTCATCGGCGGCGGGAATGACGGCCCCGGCGTGGATTTGCACCTCGTGACCGAGCACATCGCCGCTCCCCTCCCCCGCGAGGTTGAAGTAGGAATGCTGCGCGAGCGAAAGCGGCGTCACGCGGTCGCTCACCGCTTCCGACTCGACGACGAGTTCGTTTCTATCGGTGAGCGTGTAGGTGACGGTGACGTCGAGATTGCCGGGATAACTTTCTTCGCCGTCGGGACTGCGGTAGAAAAGGCGCAGCGAGTTTGGCGAGGCGGCGAGCACCGACCAGATACGTTTGTCAAAACCGACGCGGCCACCGTGCAGGTGGTTGGGACCGTCGGTCAACGCGAGCTGGCGCACGCCGTCGGGTAGTTGCAGCCGACCGGCGGAGACGCGGCCGGCGATACGGCCGATGATCGCGCCGAAATACGGGTGGCCCGCCACGTAGGCATCCAGCCGGTCGAACCCGAGGACCACGTCGGCAAACTTGCCGTGGCGGTCGGGCATGCGCAGCGCGGTGATGATGCCGCCGTAGGTGATGACATCGGCGGAAGCGCCGGCGGCGTTGCGCAGGGTGTATTTGGCGACGGGCTGTCCGTCGAGCAACCGGCCAAAGGGTGCGGGGGTCATGGGGCGGAGATTATTTGTGCTTCTGCCACTCGAATTTGTTGCGGTCGATCCAGCGGTAGTGGTCGGCGTAGCGGAGGCCGGCGGCGGAGTTTTCGTCCAGAATGATGGTGGCCCGGGGATGCATTTGGAGCGCCGAGCCGGGACAGATCGCCGCGAGCGGGCCCTCGATCATGTGCTCGACGGCGCGAACCTTGGCCGGACCGAAGGCGAGGAGCAGGCAACGGCGCGCGTCGAGGATGGTGCCGATGCCCATGGTGATGGCGTGCTTGGGCATCGCCTCCAGCGAACCGAAGACCTCGCTGTTGTCGCGCAGGGTCTGCTCGGAAAGAATTTTTATCCAGGTGCGCGAGCGCAGCGAACCGGTGGGCTCGTTGAAGCCGATGTGGCCGTTGCGCCCGAGGCCGAGGAGTTGGATATCAATGCCGCCGGCATCGGCGATTCGCCGCTCGTAGTCGCGGCATTCGTTGTGCAGATCGGCCGCGGTGCCGTCGGGGACATGCGTGCGCCGTTGGTCGATGTTGATGTGCCGGAAAAGATTTTCCCGCATAAAATACCGGTAGGACTGGGCGTGCGTTGCCGGCAGGCCGACGTATTCGTCGAGGTTGAACGTCGTGACGCGGCTAAAATCGAGCCCCTCCTCGCGGTGGAGGCGGATGAGCTCCTGGTAGAGCCGGAGCGGCGTGCGGCCGGTGGCGAGGCCGAGCACGGCGTCGGGCTTTTCGCGGACAACCCGGGCGATAATCTTCGCGCCCAAGACGCAACCGACATCGGCATTCTCGCGGATCAGGACTTCCATGGTGGCCGCAAGCTAGGGCCGACCGGGGGCACGGACAAGCGCCGACTCGCAGGGCCGGCGCCCAAGTGTGTCAGCGGCGCTTGCGCTTGAGGGCGAGCTGGACGCCGGCGTAGCGCACGAGTCCCTGGAGGTGTTCGAGCTCCTGGGGGTCCATGACCTTGGCGGTGGCGAGTTCGCGCTCGGCGCGCTTCATCGCCTCCTCCACGGCCTTCTCGTCGATCTGCTCCTCGTTGATGGCGTGCTCGGCGAGCACGGAAACCTTGTCGCCGTCGATCTGGGCGAAGCCGCCGCCGACGGCCAGGAACTTGCTCTGGCCGTCCTTGGTCACGCACAGCTCGCCGTGCTCCACCTGCGTGAGCAGGGGGATGTGGCCGGGAAGGATGCCGATCTCGCCGTCCACCGTCGGGATGACGACGGTGTCGATGGTGTCGGAGTAAACCCGGGCCTCGGGGGTGACGATTTCGAGGGTGAGCGGCATGGAGAAATTACTTCTTCGTGGCGGCGAGCACCTCGTCGATGCCGCCCTTCATGTAGAAGTCGCCCTCGGGGACCTGGTCGAGCTCGCCGGAGAGGATCATCTGGAAGCCGCGGATGGTGTCCTTGACGGACACATACTTGCCGGGCGAGCCGGTGAAGACTTCGGCGACGTGGAAGGGCTGCGAGAGGAAGCGCTGGATCTTGCGGGCGCGATAGACGGTCTGCTTGTCCTCGGGGGACAGTTCGTCGAGGCCGAGGATGGCGATGATGTCCTGGAGGTCCTTGTAGCGCTGAAGGACGCGCTGCACCTCGCGGGCCACCTTGTAGTGGTCCTCGCCGACGATGGAGGGTTCAAGCGCCTTCGAGACGGAGGCGAGCGGGTCCACGGCGGGATAGATGCCGAGCTCGGCGATGGAGCGCTCCAGCACGATGGTAGAATCGAGGTGGGCGAAGGTGTTGGCCGGCGCCGGGTCGGTGAGGTCGTCGGCAGGCACGTAAACGGCCTGGAAGGAGGTGATGGAGCCCTTCTTGGTGGAGGTGATGCGCTCCTGGAGGAGGCCCATCTCGTTGGCGAGGGTCGGCTGGTAACCCACCGCCGAGGGCGAGCGGCCGAGGAGCGCGGACACCTCGGAGCCGGCCTGCGAGAACCGGAAGATGTTGTCTACAAAGAGGAGCACGTCCTGGTTTTTCTCGTCGCGGAAATACTCGGTCATCGCGAGGGCCGAGAGGGCAACGCGCATGCGGGCGCCCGGGGGTTCGTTCATCTGGCCGTAAACCAGCGCGACCTTGGACTTGCTGAGGTCCTTCTGGTCGATGACGCCGGCCTCGGACATTTCGTGGTAAAGGTCGTTGCCCTCGCGGGAGCGCTCACCCACGCCGGCGAACACGGAGAAGCCGCCGTGCGCCTTGGCGATGTTGTTGATGAGTTCCATGATGACGACGGTCTTGCCGACGCCGGCACCGCCGAAGGCGCCGACCTTGCCGCCCTTGGTGAAAGGGGCGATGAGATCGATGACCTTGATGCCGGTCTCAAGGATCTGGGCCTTGGTGTCCTGGTCCACTAGCGCGGGGGCCGCGCGGTGGATCGGGTATTTCTTCTGGTAGGGCACCGGACCGCGGCCGTCCACCGGATCGCCGGTGACGTTGAAGATGCGGCCGAGGACGCCCTCGCCGACCGGGACGGAGATGGGGGCGCCGGTGTCCACGACTTCCATGCCGCGCACGAGGCCCTCGGAGGAGGACATGGCGATGGCGCGGGCGAGGCCGGCGCCGAGATGCTGCTGCACCTCAAGGGTGAGCACTTCCTTGCTGCCGGAGACGTCGAACTCGACGGTCAGCGCCTGGTAGATGGGCGGGATGGTGTTTTCCGCGAACTGAACGTCAACGACGGGGCCGATGACTTGGACGATTTTTCCGGTGTTGCTCATGGCTTAAAGGATGTGGGGGATGCGGTTTTTGCAGCGGTTAGGCGGCGAAAGATGCGGCGGAGATCTCGAGGATCTCCTGGGTGATGGCGGCTTGGCGCGCCTTGTTGTATTCGAGGGTGAGATCGCCGAGCAGATTGGTGGCGTTGTCCTTGGCGGTCTTCATGGCGACCATGCGGGCGCTGTGTTCGGAGGCCTTGGCGTCGAGCACATGCTGGTAGATCTCGCGGTTGATGTAGAGAGGCAGCAGCGCGTCGAGCACGGTGGCGGCATCGGGCTCAAACAACATTTCGTTGCGGTGGGCCGGAGCGGTGGCCGCGGGCTGGCCGGCGTCGGACCGAAGGTCGGTGATCACATCCTTGACGCTGGTCAGCGGCAGCAGGGGCAGACGGGACGGCTCCTGCACGAGGGTGTTGCGGAAGTGCGGCCAGATAAGCTCCACGGTGTCCACGGCGCCTTCAAGGAACTGCTGCACCATGAACTCGGCGACCACCTTGACCTCGGCGAAGCCGACACGGTCACTGACCTGAAAGTCGGCGAGCAGGTCGCGCTTGGCGCGGGCGAGGAATTGCGCGCCCTTGCGGCCGATCACGACATACTTGGCGGGGGTCTTGATATCGAGGACGAGCTTGAAGAGGTTGGCGTTGAGCGGACCGCAGAGGCCTTTGTCGGTCGTGATCAGGATGATTCCGCGGGTCTTGATCTCACGCTTGGCGAGGAAGGGATGATGGGATTCCTCCACGCGGTCGGCGAGCGCCGAGAGCATGTTGGCCATCAACTGCGCGTAGGGCCGGCCCGCGAGCGCGAGGCCCTGGGCCTTCTTCATTTTCGACGCGGCGACCAGCTCCATCGCCTTGGTGATCTGGCGGGTGTTTTTGACCGACTTGATGCGTCGGCGGATGTCGCGGGTGGAGGCCATCGAGGATGAACGCGGGTTGGCGGAAGATTACTTGCGGGCGACGTAGGCTGATTTCCACTCGTCGCAGGCGGCCTGGAGCTTGGCCTCGAGGTCCTTGTCGAGGGCGGCCTTGGTGCGGATCTCGGTGAGGAGGGCGTCCTTGCGGGTGGTGAAAAACTCCTTGAGCGAGGCCGCGGAGGCGACGACGGACTTCACGTCGATGTCGTCGAAGAGGTTTTTCTGCATGCCGAAGAGCACGGCGACCTGCAGCTCGATCGGCGACGGGCTGAAGGCGGGCTGCTTGAAGAGCTCGACGATGCGGGCGCCGCGCTCGAGCTGGGCCTTGGTCTTGGCGTCGAGGTCGGAGCCGAACTGGGCAAAAGCCGCGAGTTCGCGGAACTGGGCGAGCTCGCCCTTCAGTTTGCCGCCGACCTGCTTGGTGGCCTTGATCTGCGCGGCGGAACCGACGCGCGAGACGGAGAGACCCACGGACACCGCCGGGCGGATGCCCTGGTTGAAGAGGTCGGTCTCGAGGAAGATCTGGCCGTCGGTGATGGAGATGACGTTCGTCGGGATGTAGGCGGACACGTCGCCGGCCTGCGTCTCGATGATCGGGAGCGCGGTGAGCGAGCCTTTGCCGTCAAGGCGGGCGGAGCGCTCGAGCAGGCGGGAGTGGAGGTAGAACACGTCGCCGGGATACGCCTCGCGGCCGGAGGGGCGCTTCAGGATGAGCGAGATCTGGCGGTAGGCGACGGCGTGCTTGGAGAGGTCGTCATAGACGATGAGCGCATCCATGCCGTTTTCCATGAACCACTCGCCGATCGCGGCACCGGAGAACGGGGCGAGGTATTGGTTGGCGGGGTTGTCGGCCGCGGGGGCGGCGACGATGATGGTGTATTCCAGCGCGCCGGCCTCCTCGAGGGCGGCGATGGTGCGGACGATGTTAGAGTTCTTCTGGCCGACCGCGACGTAGATGGAATAGACGGGGCGGAAGTTTTTGTCGCCGCTGGCGAGGCCGACCTTGTTGATCTTCGCCTGGTTGATGATCGTGTCGATCGCGATGGTGGTCTTGCCGGTGCCGCGGTCGCCGATGATGAGCTCGCGCTGGCCGCGGCCGATCGGGATCATGGAGTCGATGGCCATGATGCCGGTGAAGAGCGGCTGGGAGACGGATTTGCGGACGATGATGCCGGGGGCGATCTTCTCAACGGGGTTGAACTGCTTGGTCTCGATGGGACCCTTGCCGTCCACCGGATTGCCGAGCGCGTCCACGGTGCGGCCGAGGAGGGATTTGCCGACGGGCACGGAGAGGAGCTTCCCGGTGGTGAAGACCTCGTCGCCCTCCTTGAGCTGGGAGATGTCGCCGAGCACAACGCAGCCGACCTCGTCCTCCTCCAGGTTGAGCGCGATGCCGATGGCGCCGCCGGGGAACTGGACCATCTCGTTATACATCACCTCGGAGAGGCCGTCGATTTTGGCGACGCCGTCGGCAAGGGTGCGGATGGTGCCGGTGTTCTTCTTGACCGCCTTGTTGGAAAGCTTGGCGATCTGTTGTTCGATTTGTTCGAGGACGGTGCTCATGGCGCGGGCGGACAGGGTTGGGTTTTAAAGGTGGTTCAGACGGTGGAGAGTTCGGCAAGCTGGCCGGCAATGGAGGATTCGTAGACATCGTCGCCGACGCGCACGCGCAGGCCGGCGATGAGGCTGGCATCCTGCCGGGCCTGGGGCGTGACGACGCGCTTGTATTTCTGCGAGAGGGCGCCGGCGATGCTGGCGAGGATGGAGTCGGCCACGGGGCCGGCGTGCTCGACGACGGCGCGGCTCTTGGCGAGTTCGCGGGCGACCAGACGCTCGTAGGCCTTGAGCACGAGGAGTGGGTTGGCCGGCCGGTGCTTTTCCACGTAGGCAAGGACGCCCGCGACCTGCTCGGCGGACACGAGGCCGTTGACGAGGCTCAGCTTGAAGAGCTGGCGGGCGAGCGACTGGGCTTTCTTGTGGTGGGCGGCCATCGGGGGAATCAGACGACGGTGAGTTCGCGGGCGGCGGCCTGGTTGTAGGCGGCGCGGTCGGCGTCGGAGAGCTGCTTGGCGAGGACGCGCTCGGCGGTGACGACGACGAGGCGGGCGATCTCGGTGCGGGCCTCGGCGAGCATCTTGCGGTGCTCAAGCTCGATGGCGTGCTGGGCCTTCGTGAGGGTGTCGCTGGCGCGCTGGGTGGCGTCCTGCATCTGGCGGTCGAGGTATTCCTTGGCGGTCTTGCGGGCTTCCTCGACGATCTTGGAGGCCTCGACCTGGGCGGCCTTCACGATCTGGGCGCTCTCCTGCTGGGCGGCGGCGAGCTTGGCCTGCATTTCCTCGGCGTGGCGGAGGCCGTCGCCGATCTTCCTGTTCCGCTCCTCCATCGTGGCGATGGTGGGCTTGATGCCGAAGAAATAGAGGACGCCGAACAGGATCAGGAAGCTGATCACCTGCATGCCGATGTATTTCGGATCGATGCCGAATTTTTCGACCATACCGGGTTCAGCGGCGACTTCAGTAACAGCGAGCAGGAGTGGCAGCATGACGGGAAAGGGATTGGCTGCGGGCGGGTTGAGGCACCCGCAGCCGGTTGATTGATAACCTGGCGACTGACTTAGGCGAGGAACAGGGCGAGGATGCCGAGACCTTCGGCGAGCGCCATACCGATGATGGCCTGCACGAGGATCTTGCCGGAAGCGCCCGGGTTGCGGCCGACGGCTTCGGCGGCCTTGGTGCCGATCATGCCGACGCCGATGGCGGCGCCGAGCAGACCAAAGGCACTGGTGATGTTGCCGGTGATGCCTTGGGCAACTTCCGGAGTGGCTTGAGCGATGATGTCGATCATGTTGGGTTTATTGTGTGGTTGTGGTTGTCCGTCGTGCGCACGCGTTGGCACGCTCCCGGCGGAAAAGTATCAGTGATGGGATTCGGCGGCGGCGTGTTCGTCGGCATGATCATGGTCATCGCCGTGGTTGCAGAACAGGCCGATATAAACGGCGGAGAGGAGGGTGAAGACCGTGGCCTGGATGAGGCCCACGAGCAGTTCCATGAAGTAAAACACGAAGACGAAGCTCGTGCCGTGCAGGAGGTTTTCGCCACCGAAGACGTTGCCGAAAAGACGGACCGAAAGGGTAAAGGGACGGATGCTGATAGAGAACACCTCGATCAGGCCGACGATCACGAAGACGAGGGCGAGGATCGGATAGAGCCAGCCGGGGGTTTCCTTTTTCTCGGCCTTGTTGCCGAAGAGATCCCAGAGAATGAGTTTCAGGCCGGCATACTTGAAGATAATGATGAGGAAGGCACCGAACGAAACCAGTGCGAGGGCGATGGTGCTGTTGAAATCCGCCGAGAAGGGGCGAATCCACGGATTGGTCAGGTGGAATTTGCCATCGACTTCATGGCCCCAGCCGATGGTGCCGACGCCCGGCAGAAGGCCGGACCAATTTTGGAGCAGGATGAAGATGAAAAGCGTGACAAGCAGAGGGAAGACCGCCGGGAAGGCCTTTTTGCCCACAATCGGCTCGAACAGTTCGCGCAGGGCCTCGAGGAGCGATTCAAAAATCGACTGGGCTTTGCCGGGCAGGATCTGGGGTTTGCCCACGACTCCCAAAATGAAGAGAATGATGACCGCCGAGACAAACCAGCCGGTCGCCATGCTGTTGGTGATGGCCCAGCCGTTGCCGAAATCCACCAGCTTGCTGGCCGAAGGGGACACTGCGGCGAACGATGGTAGCGTCGCAGTCAGAAACAGGCTGAAGATGGTGAGTTTTTTGACCCGGGACATGGGTGCGCGACAGAAATTGGAAGGGTTTGAAAGGAAATGACGTAGGCGGGCGGTCCCGGGAGCGTCAACCCTCTAAGCTCGTTAATTTTGGCTTCCGGGCGATAATTAGCGCCCACGGGGGCGCGGTGCCGGCTCCTTATGGGGCCGGGGCCGTGCATCGGGCGACGAGCGAATGGTGGGTCTCAGCCCGGCTTTGGAAGACGGTTTCAAACTCGAAGGGCCACGGTGCCTGCTCCGGCCGCCATGCGGGATGGTTGGAGAGCAGGCTCTCGACCTCGCGGAAATAGGGTTCGAAGTCGGTGCGGAAGCAGAGCAAGGCACCCGGCAGCGCCCGGCCGGCCAACTGTTGGAGAAACGGCGCCTGGAGGATGCGGTTTTTGTGGTGGCGGCGCTTGGGCCACGGATCAGGGAAGAGCACAAATATGCGCTGCAACCGCACGGCCGGAGGCAGGGCTTCGAGGAGCAGTGCGGCGTCGGCGTGAAAGAATGCAAGGTTGGCCCGCCCTGCCCGCCGCGCTTTTTTGCGGGCGCGGGCGACACGGTCGGCCAACAAATCCACCCCGAGGCAGTGCTCCGCGGGGTTGGTCTGGGCGTAGGCGGTGAGGAAATGGCCGTGGCCGCAGCCGATTTCGAGCGTGATGGCCGCGGGCCAACCGCCCCACAGTTCCGCACACTCCGCCTGCAGGGCGGCGAGGCGGGAGGAGCGCAGGGCGTTGGCTTCTTCGATGGGCATCGGGGCAGGCAGCTACGCCCCGGCCCCGGCCGGCGCAAGCCCCGTATCGCGCCTCATTTTGCCTCGCGGCGCGGCAGACTGAAATAGAAGGCGGTCCCCTGCCCCAACTGGCTCTCGACCCAAACGCGCCCGCCGTGGAGTTGCACGATGTGTTTTACGATGCTCAGGCCGAGGCCGGTGCCGCCTTTTTCCCGGGAGCGGCCTTTGTCCACCCGGTAAAAGCGCTCGAAGATGTGCGGCTGGTCCTCCGGCGGGATGCCTGGGCCGTTGTCGCGCACGCAGACGACCACCTCCCCGGCCCGCGGCTCCGCGGATACCGTGATGACGGCGCCCTTGGGCGTATATTTCAGGGCATTATCGAGAAGGTTTTCCAACACCTGGGTGATCTTGGAGGCGTCAATCCAAAGGCTGCCCGTGGCCGGATCCACTGTGCAATCTACCCGCCGGTCGCCGGCCGCCGGCCGCGTCCGGTAATCCTCGGCCACCTCGGCAATGATTTTGGCGAAAGGCACCGTCTCCCGCTGGAGGCCGGGGTTGACGGACTCGAGCCGGGAAAGCGTGAGCAGATCTTCCAGCAGCGAATTTAGGCGCTCGGTGTGGCGCTGGATGGTGCGCAGAAAGCGTTCGCGATCCCCGGCCGGCATGTCGTGGTGCCCGTCCACCAGCGTCTCGATGTAGCCCTTGATCACGCTCAACGGGGTGCGCAGCTCATGGGAGACATTGGCCACGAAATCGCGGCGGACCGCCTCTAGTTTGCGCTGGTGGGAGATGTCGTGGAGGACAAAAAGCGCCCACTGATAATCCTGCCCGTCGAGTGGCGGGATGAGCGAGCCGGTGACCTCGGCCCAAACAGAGTCGCTGCCCTTGGCGAACTCGATGGTCTGGCGGGGCACCGCGCGGCCGGCCCGCAGGGCCTCGACGTAGTCGAGGAACTCCCGGCTTTGCAACACGAGCTCGACGCGGCTGCCCATAATGTCGGTGGCGGACGGGAAAATTCCCTGGAGGGCCCGGTTGGCGAGCAGGATGTGGTTGGTGTGGTCCACGATGAGCACCGCTTCCTGCAAACTGCCCAAGGTGGCCTCCAGTTGCGCGAGCTGGCTCGTGCGGAATTGCTGGAGGCGGTTGACCTCGCCCGTGAGCGCACTGGCCGCTTCGCAGAGCCGGTCCCAATCGGCGCCGAGGTGGTCGGCCGCCTCTTCGCGGAGGTAGGGCTGGCGCTCGGTGATGGATTGCTCGAGCCCGCGCAGGGCACGGCGGTGTTGCCGCAGCTTGAACACGGCAACCAGCAGCGCGAGGGCCAGACCGGCGGCGAGCAATCCCGTCATGCGCGGACTTTTTGCTCGGCCATCCGGTAGCCCACACCGCGGATGGTTTCGATCCAGTTGGCTTCGCCGGCGAGTTTCTCGCGCAGGCGGCGCACGTGCGTGTCCACGGTGCGGGTCTCAATCTCGGTCTCGTAGTTCCAGACGTTGATCAACAGATGCTCGCGGGTCTGCACGCGCCCGCGTCGCTCCATCAGCAGGTGCAGCAGCTTGAATTCCGTGGCGGTGAGGTCCACCGGTTGGCCGCTGACGGACACCGTGTGCCGCTCGGTATCCAGCACGATCTCGCCCACCTGCAGTTGTTTCACCGGCGCGGGTTCCCCCTCGCCCGCCCGGCGCAGGATCGATTGCACGCGCAGGACGAGTTCCTTTGTGCTGAAAGGCTTGCAGATATAGTCGTCCGCCCCGCTCTCGAGCCCTTGGATGCGGTCGTTTTCCTCGGCCTTGGCGGTGAGGAAGATGACCGGCACCCGCTTGAGCTTGGGGTCGGCGCGCAACATGCGGCAGATCTGGATACCGTTCAGTTCCGGCATCATCACGTCGAGGATCACAAGGTCGGGGACAAATGAACGGGCCAGGCCGATGCTGGCATGCGGGTTGTTTACGGTCTCCACCTGCAGGCCCTTGCTCTTGAGCGTGTAGGCCAGCAGGTCCGTCACATCCGGCTCATCGTCCACCACGAGAATTTTCTTGGGTTTGGTCTCTGCCATGGGTGTCAGATTAGGACAGGACTCTGTGCCGGACTAGTGAATTAAGGGGCCGTTTCACAAATGTTACAACGTCACCGCGCCGACGCCCAATTGCTCAATCGGAGCGATCAGGGCGACTTGCTCGCGAATCCATCAACACCATTAAGATGCTGATATCTGCTGGGTTAACACCGCTTATGCGGCTGGCTTGGCCCAAGGTCATCGGCTTGATGGCCGACAACTTAAGGGCGCTTTCCTTTCGCAACCCTTTGATATTCATGTAGTCAAGGGTCGCCGGGATCCGGATCTTTTCGATGTGGCTGAGCTTCTCAACTTGGCGCTGTTCGCGCACCAAATAACCTTGGTAGCGCACCCGATAAAGCACCTCTTCGCGCACGTTTACGTCCGCGTTCAGGAAGGCGGGCGGAAGCATCTCCAAGGCTTCTCCGCGGCGTAATCGGTCGCCTAGGGATTTGCCGCCCAGCTTTTGATTTTCGAGCGTCGCAGCCCACGTCTCGATTTGGGTTTGCTTGGCCGATATCTTTTCCAATCGGCTTTTAGGCAATAAATTAAGCGATTTTGCGTGATGGTATAACCGGAGTTCCGCGCTGCCATGGTTGAAGAGTAGGCGATGCTCGGCGCGACTGGTAAACATGCGATATGGTTCACTGGTGCCCTTGTTGACGAGGTCGTCGATCAGCACCCCGATATAGCCCTCGTGGCGCTGGATCAAGAGCGGCTCCCCTCCCCTGACCTTCTGGACGGCATTCACGCCAGCGACCAAGCCCTGGCAAGCTGCCTCTTCGTAACCGGAAGTCCCGTTGATTTGTCCCGCGAAAAACAGGTTTTCCACCCGCTTGGATTCCAAGGTTGGGAAAAGCTGGGTCGGCGGCGAAAAATCATATTCGACCGCATACGCCGGTCGCAGCAGCACCGCCTGCTCCAGACCCGGGATGCTGTGCACCATGTCGAGCTGCACATCGAACGGCAGACTCGTTGAAAGACCGTTGACGTAATACTCGTTGGTGGAGCGCCCTTCGGGCTCCAGAAAAAGCAGGTGCCGGGGTTTGTCGGCGAAGCGCACAAACTTATCTTCGATGCTCGGACAGTAACGCGGCCCCACCCCCTCGATCTCGCCGCCATACATGGCAGACTTATGGAGATTATCGCGGACGATCTGGGCGGTTTCGGCGGTCGTGTGCGTCATCCAGCACGAGATTTGGGCGGTGCCGGGCTGCCACCCGAGGCGCTGCTCGCCGGTATGTTCCACGTGGAACATGTTCTCGGCGTCGCGGGTGTCGTGAAAGGCAAACAGGGTTGGAGTCGGGTCGCCTTTCTGTTCCTGAAGTTTGCTGAAGTCCAAGCTCCGGCCGAGAAGTCTCGGCGGCGTCCCGGTCTTGAGTCGCTGCAATTCGATGCCGGCCTCCAGAAAACTGGCCGACAGGGTCTTGGCGCTGAAATCGCCCAAGCGGCCGCCTTCATTCTTGTTTTGGCCAATATGCATCAGGCCGCGCAAAAACGTCCCGGTGGTGACGACCACGGTTCGACCGGTAAATTCGATATCGAGATTCGTGCGAACGGCCGTGACCCGGTCTTGCGCATATACCAAACCGGTCACCGTGGCCTGGAATATCTGGAGATTGGGCTGCAGCTCCAGTGTCTGCTTAAGCCGGAATTGGTAGGCTTTCTTGTCGCACTGGGCCCGAGGCGATTGCACCGCCGGGCCTTTGGACTCATTGAGCAGTCGAAACTGGATGCCGGTCAGATCCGTGTTGATGGCCATCTCTCCGCCCAGCGCATCGATCTCGCGGACGATCTGCCCCTTGGCCTGACCACCGATGGCCGGGTTGCAGCTCATCTGGGCAATGGTGTCGATATTGCCCGTGAGGAGTAGGGTGGAGGCGCCCATGCGAGAAGCGGCCAAGGCGGCCTCCACGCCGGCGTGGCCGGCGCCGCAGACGATCACATCGAAAGGATTCTTATTATAAATCATTAACTGGCACTGGTTTCACTTGCCGATGCAAAAACTGGAAAACAAGTGATCGAGCATCCGCTCATTGTCCACCCGCCCCGCGATCTCGCTATAAGCGGCCAAGGCTTCGCGCAGCTCACTGGCCACGAGCTCAGTCGCTTCGTTGGCTTCGAGCTTGGCCTTGGCCTCGGCCAAACAGGTCTTGGCCCGCTCCAAGGCATCGGCGTGCCGGGCATTGATGGCAATCAGCTCAGCCCCCACCGAAACCGCGAACGCTTCAGCCCGGCGCACCAGTGCTGCCTGTAAATCTTCCAGACCCGAGCCGGTCGCACTAGAAATTGTTACTAGTTCGAATTGTTTAAACTGAATGTTATTTTCAGGGTGGGGCGGCAAGTCGGCTTTGTTGGCGACCACGAGCGTGCGGGCCGGCGTGAGGCTGGCCATGATCTCCGGCGGGAGCGTCGGCGCGGGGAGAGATGAGTCGAAGACCAGCAGAATCAAATCCGCCTCGCGGGCCCGCTCGAGACTGAGTTCGATGCCGCGCTGTTCGAGCGGGGCGGGGGAGGGATTCAATCCGGCGGTATCAATCAGCCGCAGGCTGTGCGGACCGATGATGATGCGCTCTTCCAAATAATCCCGTGTGGTGCCCGGCTCCGGGCTGACCAGCGCCCGTTCGCGACCAAGCAAACGGTTGAGCAACATGCTTTTGCCCGCGTTTGGTCGGCCGAGGATCACGGTCTTGAGTCCCTCCCGCAGAACATCGCCATAGCGATTGGTCGCGAGCAGCCGTCCGGTCTCAAGCGAGAGGCGGGCGATCTCGGATTGCACCAAGGCGCGATCCTCGTCCGGCAAATCCTCCTCGGGAAAATCAATGTAGGCCTCGATTCGGGCCAGCACGCCGAGCAATCCGTCCACCAGCCCCGCCATGTGCCGGCCCAGCGCCCCGCGCAACTGCTGGTTGGCCGCCGCGAGCGCCCGCTCGCTGCGCGCATGGATGAGATCCATCACGGCTTCCGCCTGACTCAGGTCCACGCGACCGTGCAAAAACGCCCGCTGCGTGAATTCGCCGGGCGCGGCGGCCCGGCAGCCGCGGGCCAGCAGATCCCCGAGGATACGCTGCGCGATGAACGGGTTGCCGTGGCAGGAAATCTCCAGCACGTCCTCGCCAGTGTAGGACGCGGGGGCTTGGAAAAAAGTCGTAAGCACATCGTCCACCAGGCCGCCGGCCCGGTCGCGGTAATCCGTGCGGTGCGCCACGCGGGGTGGGGGAGCGGCCCCGCAGATCTCCCGCACCAGACGTGCTGTATCCGGTCCTGAGATACGAATGACCGCCAGGGCGGAGGTGCCGGTGGGAGTGGCCAGGGCGGCGATGGTGTCGGGCGGGTGCGCCATGCCCGCAGGCAAGCCGCGCCGGGCCTGAAGGCAAAAACAAAACCCGTGCCTCAGCGGCCGGCCGCATGCACGGGCCGCACGCGCACGCCGTCCGCCACCTTGTCGCCGGGATACACGATCACCCGCTCGTCCGCGCGCAGGCCGGCCACGATTTCCGTGGCGAGGCCGTTGCCGTGACCCGGGCTGACAGCGCGAAGCCTCGCCCGCCCGCCCTCGACCACATAGGCCTGCCAGCCGCCGTCGCGCTGGAACAGCGCTCCGGCCGGCACCTGCAGCACGCGGTCGCCGGCCCAAGTGACGATGCGCGCTTCCACCCGGTAGGCGTCGCCGAGGGTGGGGCGCTGCTCCAGCGGATCGATCAGATCAACGATGACGTTGACCCGCTGTTCCTCGACGCCGAGGGCGGAAATCTTGGTGAAGGCGGCCGGCTCCACCCAGCGCACCTGTGCTTCCAGCGCCGCGGCGCCGCCCCATTGCTCCAACCGCACGCGGGCGCCGGGGGCGATGGCCACGGCATCGCGCGACAGCACCTCGATGCGCGCCTCGAGATCTGCCGGATCCCCGACCTCGACCAGCGAAAAACCGGCGGGCACCACGCGCTCGCTTTCCTGAAAGACCCGCAGCACCCGGCCGCTGACCGGCGAAGTGATCACGAGCGGCTCACCCCGGGATGCCTCGCTCTCGGGCCGGCCGCGCAGCAACACGGCCCGGGCCTGCTCCAGCTCGAAGCCCGCCACCTGCAGGGCAAACTCCGCCGCGCGGGCTTCCTGCTGCGCGGTGATGTCGCGGGTTTCCACGGCATCGAACTCCTGCCGGGAAATCGATCCTGCGGCGTGCAGCGTCTGCATCCGGCCGCGGTCGTTTTCCGCCATGCGCGCCGCGGCCTGGGCGCGGGTTTGCTGCGCCAGCGCCAGTTCTTTCGCCGCGGTCGCCGCCTGCACCCGGGCTTGCGCCTGCGCTTCGCCCCGGGCGTCGAGCAGGTCGGCACCGCGCGTCTCCAGCACCGCGAGCACCGTCCGGCCGGCTTCCACCGCGGCGCCGGGTTTCCAATCGATCCGCCGCAACTGGCCCGCCACCGGGCTGGATACCACGTAGCGGTTTTTCACCCGGGTCATGCCTTCCTCATCAACCGTGACCGCGAGCGGCCCGTAGCCGGCGGCGGCGGTTTCAACCGGCAGCGGTTTCGGCCAGAGCCCGACGACAATCAGGGCGACGAGGAGGCCGGCGCCGGCCCACGGCAGGTAGGACTGCCAACGGCGGCCGGCAACGGGCCGGCGGGCGGGTGAAGAAGTGGTAGCATTCATGGGAAAATCAATCGCGCGCCTTCAGGACGCCAACCAGGTCGAGGTGGTTCAGCCGCCGGCAGGCCAGCAGCGCCGAGAGCACCGACGCCACTGAGACGACCAGCACGGCGAAGGCGTAATTGGCCGGCGTGAGGATGAGCGGGAGGCGCACGAATTCATTGTTCACGGTCTGAATAATGGCACTAGCCAGCCCCGAGCCGATGACGAGCCCGAAGGGCAGGGCGGCGAGCGTGAGCAGGGTGAGTTCGCCCACCAGCACGGCGCCGACCTCGCCGCGGCTGAAGCCGATGACGCGCAGCGTGGCGAGTTCGCGCTGGCGCTCCGAGAGGGAGATGCGCGCGCTGTTGTAAACGATGCCGAAGGCCACGACGGTGGCGAAGGTGAGGTAGATTTTCTGGATGAGCCCGATGCTCTCGGCGGTGGTTTTCCGGAAGCCGTCGCGGATCGCCTGCTTGATGACGACGTTGCCGATGCGCGGGGTTTCCTTGGTGGCCCGGAGAAATTCCGTCCAGCGGCCGCCGGCCACCGTGAGGTAGGCACCGGAGATGCGGTCGCCCTCGCCGAGAGCGCGGTTGAGTGCGCCGATTTCCATGAAAGCGGCGGTGCCGGCGAAATCCTCGGAGAGCGCGACGACCGGCACGCTGAACTCCGGCCGCTTGCCGTCCAGCACCCGCACCTGCAACGCGTCGCCTGGCCGCACCGCCAGCACCTCGGCGAGTTTGGCTGAGAGCACGATGCCGTGCGGCGGCAGCGCAATCTCGCGGTTGTGCGCGTCGATCACGCGGTTGAGCGTGGACCCGGCCGGCAGGCCGTTGAGGCCCAGCCGCCGGAAGCGGTTGCCCGCGCGCAGCTCCACCGGCGCGGCCCGCACCGGCTCGGCGGTGATCACGCCGGGCAGCGCGCGCAAGTCGGCCAGGGCGCGCGGCGGCCCGGGCTCGATCAGCGCGACGAACACCGTCTGCCGCTGGATCAGGTCCCACTGAAAATCGAGCACGTGGTTGATACCGTCGCGGAACGAACTCGGCACGACGAGGATCCCGGTGGCGAGCGCCAGCGCCAGGCTGGTGAGCAACGCCCGCGCGGGCCGGCGCCCGATGTTGCGCAGGGCCATGCGGAAGGGCGTGGTGAAGAAACGTCCGATCCCGATCCGCTCGACCAGCGCAGGCCGGAAACTCGCCGGCGGCTCCGGCCGCATCGCCTCGGCCGGCGGCAGCCGCACGGCGCTGCGCACCGCCCCCCAGACCCCGATCACCGCGGCCAACGAACAGACCAAAATCGCGGCCACGAGCACGCCCTTGGCCAGCCGGAAATCCAACTGCGGAAAGCGGAAAAACAGGTGATACATCTCCACGAGCTGGTGCCCGAGCGCCACGCCGCCCAGCGCACCGAGCGCGGTGCCCGCGACGACAATGACCAGCGCAAACTTGAAGTAATGCCAGCCGATCTCGCGGTTGGCGAAGCCGCAGGCCTTCAGCATCGCGATCTGCTCGCGCTGCAGGGTGATCTGCCGGCTCATCACGGCGTTGGTCATGAACGCGGCGACACTCAGAAACACGAGCGGGAAACCCACGGACAAACCTTGCAGGACATTGATCTCATCGCGCACCCGGGTGTGCGAGGGATGCGATTCACGGCCGTAGGCGCCACGGCCGCCATAGGGCCGCAGGATGCGGTCCACGGCGGCGATGACGGACTGTTCCGCCGCGCCCGGGACGAGCGTCAGCGACAGTTGGTTGAAAGCGCCATCGAGGTTGCTGGCGGCGGCGAGCTCCCGGTAGGGCATCCAGAACACCCCGTAGGTTTTGTTGTTAGGCAGGGCGGCGCCGGGCGGGGCCTCGAAGACAAATTCGGGCGAGAGCACGATGCCGGCGATGCGGAAGGTTTGCCGGCGCCCGTAGAGCACCGCGGAGATTTCGTCGCCGGGCTTGAGGTTGTTGGCCTCCGCGAAGGCCTCGCCCGCGAGGATCTCACCGGTGGAGCCGCGCCCGACAAGCATCCGGCCGCTGCGCAGGTGAAGCCGGTTCAGGTTGAGTTCGCCGCGTTCGGGCAGCGACTGGATGAGGCCGGTCGCCGGCTCGGCCATGCCGGGCAGGTCGAGCGTCACTTGCAGGGCGATGCCGGTCTGCACCGCGGCCACGCCGGGGATGGCGGCCAGTTGTTCCGTCACGGCGTGGGGGGCGCGCTTGAGCTTGGCAAACACCTGGGCGAAGCGGTGCTCGCGGTAATAATCGTCGCGCGTGCTCTCCAGCGAGAGGATGAGGCTGCGCGTCATGATCATCATCGTGAGCCCGCAGGCCATGACGAGCGCGACAGCCAGGGCCTGCGACTTGAGGGCGCGCAGGTCGCGGAGGAGTTTGCGGTCGAGCAGACTCATGGCCGGATCACCAGCGCAGTCCGCTCGCGGGCTTTCGCTGCGGATTGGCCGTCACCTGCGTGATGAGCCCGTCCGAGAGCGTGAGCACGCGGTCGGCCATGTCGGAGATCACCGCATTGTGCGTGATGACGAGCGTGAGGGTGCCGAGTTCGCGGTTGATGCGTTCGATCGCCTCCAGCACCACGATGCCAGTGCGCACGTCGAGCGCGCCAGTGGGTTCGTCGCACAGCAGGACGGCGGGGCGCTTGGCGATGGCACGGGCGATGGCCACGCGCTGTTGTTCGCCGCCGGAGAGCTGGGCGGGGAAGTGGTCCATCCGGGCGCCGAGCCCGACCAGTTCGAGCGCCTCTTCCGGCGTCATTGGGTCGGGCGCGATCTCCGTGATGAGGGCGACGTTTTCCCGGGCGGTCAGGCTGGGGATGAGGTTGTAGAACTGAAAAACGAAGCCGACGCTGTTACGCCGGTAGAGGGTGAGTCCGGCTTCATCCGCCGTCCCGAGGTTCTGGTCGCGGTAGCGGAGCGTGCCACCGGTGGGCGAGTCGAGTCCGCCGAGCAGATTGAGTAGCGTGGATTTGCCGCTGCCGGACGCGCCCAGCACGACGATGAACTCGCCCGCATGGCAGTCGAGGTCCACGCCGGCCAGCGCCCGCACCACGGCTTCGCCCTCGCCGTAGGTTTTGGTCAGCCCGCGCACCTGAAAGACCGGCGGGGGAGTGACGGTGGAGGCGGGACTGGCTGAGGACATGGCGGTGGCGACAGTCCAGTGAACCCGACCGACCGCCGCAACGGCCAAAGCGGGCGGGCCGGGTGATGTTAGCCCAGATGCTTCACGCTATGAGACGTGAAATATCCGGGTTGGCGGAAAAACGCCGGCGCCGGGCGAAATCACTCCGCCGCTTCGCCGGTCACGGGCTCGCCGACCTTGATCGTGACTTTTTCCTGGATGGCCTTGGCGATCTTCTCGGCGATCTCGGGCTTTTCGCGGAGGGCGGCCTTGGCGGCGTCGCGGCCCTGGCCGACCAGGTTGCCCTCGTAGGCGATCCATGCGCCCTTTTTCTCCAGAATCTTGTGCTCGAGGCCGAGGTCGAGGAGCGAGCCGACCTTGGAAATGCCCTCGTCATACATGATGTCGAATTCGCACTCGGTGAACGGCGGGGCGACCTTGTTCTTCACGACCTTGATCTTGGTGCGGTTGCCCACGACCTTGCCCTCGGGGGTCTTGATCTGGTCCTTGCGCCGGATGTCGATGCGCACGCTGGCGAAGAACTTGAGGGCGCGGCCGCCGGAGGTGGTTTCGGGGTTGCCGAACATCACGCCGATCTTTTCGCGGATCTGGTTGGTGAAAATGCACACGCAGTTCGTCTTGCTGACGACGGCAGTGAGGCGGCGCATGGCCTGCGACATGAGGCGCGCCTGCGCGCCGACGGTGGCGTCGCCCATCTGGCCGTCGAGCTCGGCGCGGGTGGTGAGCGCGGCCACGGAGTCGAGGACGATGACGTCGATCGAGTTGGAGCGGATGAGCGTCTCCATGATGTTGAGCGCATCCTCGCCGGAGTCGGGCTGCGAGACAAGGAGGTCGTCGAGGTTCACGCCGACGACGCGGGCGTATTTCGGATCGAGCGCGTGTTCGACGTCGATGAAGGCGGCGAGGCCGCCCTTTTTCTGCGCCTCGGCGATGACGCTGAGACAGAAGGTGGTTTTGCCGGAGGATTCCGGGCCGTAGATCTCGATGATGCGACCCTTGGGCAGGCCGCCGACCCCGAGCGCGAGGTCCACCGCGAGCGAGCCGGTCGAGAGCGTCTCGACCTGCATCTTGGCGTTGTCACCCAGCCGCATGATCGAGCCTTCACCGAATTGCTTGGTGATGGAGGAGACGGCGAGTTCGATGTTCTTGTCGCGCGCGGCGGCGGCGGGGGCGACGGCGGCGGATTTGGCGGGAGCGGCTTTGGACATGGCGGGAAGGGTGGGAGCGGGTGGGAGGTGAGCCTAGCGCAGGGCGCTGACAGCGTTATGTCAGGAGCCTTCCTCGGTGCCGTCATGCGCGCAAGGCCGGAGTGCGGGAAAACTGGCGAACCTCAGTGCGGCGCCGGCTGGCCGGGCGGCTTGAATGCGGTGGCGAAATAAACCGCGAGCAGGATGAAGCCGAAGCTCACGGCGTAGTTCCACGTCAGCTTCTCCTTCAACACCAGCCACGCGAACACCACGAAGACGGCGAGCGTGATGCACTCCTGCAGGATCTTGAGCTGGTAGCCGCTGAAGCCGCCGCCGAAGTAACCCGCGCGGTTGGCGGGCACCATCAGGCAATACTCAAAAAACGCGAGGCCCCACGAAAACAGGATGATGGCGAGGAGCGATTTGCCCTCGAGAAACTTGAACTTCAGGTGCCCATACCAGGCGAGGGTCATGAAGATGTTGGAAGCGACGAGCAGCAGGATGGTTTTCATGCGAAAGTTATCGGGCGGCACGGCGCTCCGGCGTCTCAGCTTGGCCGGTAGTAGTCCTGGAACCACGCGACGAAGCGCCGCAGGCCCTCCTCCAGCGGCACGCGCGGCTCGTAGCCGACCGCCGCGCGGATGCGCGTGAGATCCGCGCAGGTCTCGGGCATGTCGCCGGGCTGCGGGCCGGTCAGCTCGACCACGGCCTTGCGGCCGAGCAACTGCTCCAGCATCTGCACAAACAGCCCGGTCTCCACCGGCCGGTTGTGCCCGAGATTGAAGACGCGATAAGCCGGCACGGGTGGCTCCGCGGGTGGATAGAGCAGCACCTTCAGCACGCCGTCCACGATGTCGTCGATGTAGGTGAAGTCGCGCCGGCTTTTCCCGTGGTTGAAGAGCTGGATCGGCCGGCCCTCGCTGATCGCCTTGGCAAAGATGATCGGCGCCATGTCGGGCCGGCCCCACGGCCCGTAAACCGTGAAGAACCGCAGCCCCGTCACCGCGAGCCCGTGCAGGTGCGCGTAGCTGTAGGCCATGGCCTCGTTGCTTTGCTTGGTCGCGGCGTAGAACGACAGCGGCCGGCCCGTCTCCGCGTCCTCGCGGAAAGGTGCCACCGCTCCCGCGCCGTAAACGCTGCTGCTGGAAGCGAAGACCAAATGTTTCGGCCGGTGCTGGCGGCAGGCTTCCAGCACGTGGGCGAAACCGACGAGGTTGCTCGCCGTGAACGCGGCCGGGTTCTCGATACTGTAGCGCACGCCGGCCTGCGCGCCGAGGTGCACCACATAGTCGGGCTTGAAATGCGCGCAAATCCCCTCGAAGGCGCCCGGTTCCGCCAGGTCGAGCTGCACGAAACGGAATTTGTCCAGCGGCGCGAGCTGCTCCAGTCGCGCACGTTTCAACGCCACCGGGTAGTATTCGTTGAGATTGTCCACGCCCAGCACCTCGCAGCGCTGCGTCCCGGCAAGCCGGGCGCTAACGTGGTGGCCGATAAATCCGGCCGCGCCGGTCACGAGGACTTTCATCCGGCGTTTGATAGTGGGCGGCCGGGCGTGGCGCTAGGAAAAATGCGTCCGGTGTGTGCACTGGCCGGTGCCGCGGGGTAGGGGCGGTTGTCCCCAACCGCCCGTTGCGGCCCTCACATGCATGAAGGGCCGTTAAGGATAACGGCCCCTACCTTCCCGAGATCAATGCCGCGCCTCAGCAGGTGACGTTTTTGCCTTCGCTGCCGAAGTGCTTCAGGCGCTCGTCGGTCGAGCACTTCACGACGTTTTCCGGCGCGTAGTGGTATTGCAGCGCGCGGCGGCGGTTGGGCGAGGAGTTGTGCGGGGTGCCGTGCGGCATCAGTCCGTCGAAGAGCAGCAGGCCGCCCGGCTTGAGCGGCGCGGCGACGGATTGGGCGCCGAGCATCTGGGTGTCGCAGATCTGCCAGTCGCGTTTCTGGAAATGGATTTGCGGGCCCGCCCGGTGCCCGCCGTCGAGGAGCTGCATGCAGCCGTTGGCCACCGTGGCCTCGTCGAGCGCGATCCACACGCCGACGACCGGCGTGCCGAGCGGGAAATCAAAATAGGCGTGGTCTTGGTGCCAGGGTTTCTCGCGGCCGAGCCGCGGTGGCTTGATGAGCGCCATGTCCTGGAACATGAACGGCGGCTTGTCGCCGATCAGCGTGCGGATGACGGCCAGCAGCTTCGGGTGATGCGAGAGCGCCTTCAGCCGGGCGTCGAATTCCACGAAGTGCCAGAGCTTGCGGATGGCGTCCTGTCTTTGCTCCGGCGAAAGCGTGGGGATGATATCCTTGGCCTTGGCCTCGAAGTGCAGGCCGTTGAAATCGGGCCGCTTGCCCACGATGAGGTCCACCAAGCCCTGCAGCGCATCGGCGGTTTCGCCCGGCGTGAAGGCCTGGCGCACCATCAGGTAGCCGTGCTCCCGGTAGAAAGCGATCTCGGCCGGGCCGATGTCCTCGAGGTGCTCGACGCCGTGGCCGGTGGCCACGGGCCGGTAGAGCTCGGGCGCGTGCATCTCGGAGCCGGGATCAAACTGGATTTTTTCCTGGGTGGCGGTGCTCATGGGGTAGGGTGGTCATATTGGTATAAATCCGCTTTTGACGCCATGCACACAGGCGGCATTACTTTGTGTTTATCCGTCATGATTACCTTGGGCCGGCATCAATTCGTCCCCCGCTTGCACCAGCGGGGCCGCGTGCGTTGCGAGCCCGGCTGGCACCTCGGGCCGGGGTGGGCGCGGGGGCTGCGCGATTTCGATCTGTGGTTTGTGTGGGCCGGGCGGGGCCGGATGCGGCTCGACCGCGGTGAAGTTGCCCTGCATCCCGGCACCTGCATCTGGATGCGCCCCGGCCGCCGCTACGAGGCGGAGCAAGATCCGGCCGATCCGCTCGGCGTGAACTACATCCATTTCGACCTGCAGCCGGCGGGCCGGGGTGCGACCGCTGCGGAGCCGCCGTTTGAATGGCTGCAAACCCGGCAGCTTGAGCTGACTGACAGCCTGATGCGGCGGGTCATCGAGCTTGAGGCCGAGCCGGGGGCGGAAGCCGCGGCGACGCTGCTCTTTGGCGGCTTGCTGGTCGAGCTCGCCCGCGAACACGCGACGGCCGGTGCCGCCGCGGCGGCGGGCACGGAGCGGCATCACCGCGATGTGATCCTGCGGGTCGCGGCGCAGATGAGCGAGAACCCCGGCCGCGTGCCCGAGGTGGCCGAGCTCGCCCGCAGCGCCGGCTACAGCGTGGACCACTTTTCGCGGCTTTTCCTCAAGGTGACCGGGCTGCGGCCGCAAAACTATGCGATCCGCGCGCGGATGGCGCGCGCCCGGCAATTGCTCGCCGAGTCCAACCTCACCATCGGCATGGTGGCGGAGGCGCTCGGCTTTCAGGACATCTTTTATTTTTCGCGGCAATTCCGGCAGCAGACGGGCCAGACGCCGACCGCTTACCGCCGCGGTCTCCCGCGCGCATAAGATTTCCAGCGTTATGCCATAAATTTCCCAAACTTGCTCTTGCCGGAGAGAAATCGCGCCCTATACCTTGCGCGACTTTTCAACCCTGCACACCGTCACCGCATGAACATCAAAGCCTATCTCAAGCCGCAATGCGGTTGGTCCCATGGCGTGCGCGCGGTCCTGCGCAAGCACGGTCTGGCCTACGAGGACATCGACATCATCAACGACCGCGCCAACTACGCGGAGATGGTGCAGAAGTCCGGCCAGCCCCTCTCGCCCTGCGTCGAGATCGACGGGGTGATGCTGGCCGACGTCTCCGGCGAGGAGGTGGAGAACTACCTGCTCAGCAACGACCTCGTGAAACCCACCGACGCCCCGGCCGGCGTGCCCACCAACGCGGGCTGCTCCGACGAGGAGCATGCCAAAATGGCCACCAAAACGATCCGCTTCTTCTAACGCTGAGAGCTCTCCGCATTAACAACGCTCCGGGCCGGCTCTCGCAAATCGCGACCGGCCTTTTTTTTGTCCCTGCACCAACCGCCTGAATCCCCCCGCCGCCGCCCGTGGCACAAGACCAGCTTCCCTCAACCGTGATCCAACCGATGTCGAACGCTCCCCGGCCCACCGCCCAGACCAGCCAGCCCTCTTCCCGGCGCCCCGCTCCCGGCCGCCCCGGCAAACAGGGGCTTTACGATCCCTGGTTTGAGCATGATGCCTGCGGCGTCGGCTTTGTCGTGGATATGCACGGCCGCCGTTCGCACAAGACCCTGCAGGATGCCCTGCAGGTGCTCACCAACCTCGACCACCGCGGCGCCGCCGGCAGCGAGCCCAACACCGGTGACGGCGCCGGCGTGCTCCTCCAGCTCCCGCACAAGTTTTTCGTCGAGGCCTGCAAGAAGGCCCGTATCACCCTCCCCGCCGAGGGCGAATACGGCGTGGGCGTCATCTTCCTGCCGCGCAACCCGACCGTCCGGCGCAAGATCGAGCAGACCTTCGAGCAGATCGTGCAGTCCGAGGGCCAGGTTTTCCTCGGCTGGCGCACGGTGCCGACCGACAACTCCTCGCTCGGCGAGACCGCGAAGTCCTGCGAGCCGTTCATGCGCCACGCCATCATCGGCCGCGGCCCGGGCGTTTCCGATTTTCTCACCTTCGAGCGCAAGCTGTATGTCATCCGCAAGCGCGCCTACAGCGAGATCCGCGAGTCCACGATGGCCGGCGCGGAGTTCTGGTATGTGGCCAGCCTCTCGGCCCGCACCATCGTTTACAAAGGCATGCTGCTCACCGACCAGCTTGCCAAGTATTTCCCCGACCTCGGCCACCCGGCGATGGAGACGGCCATCGGCCTCGTCCACTCCCGCTTTTCCACCAACACCTTCCCGAGCTGGGACCGCGCGCACCCCTACCGCTACGTGGCGCACAACGGCGAAATCAACACCCTCCGCGGCAACATCAACTGGATGCACGCGCGCGAGGCGCTCTTCGAGTCCGAGGTCTTCGGCGAGGACATGCCGAAGCTGCTCCCCATCGTTAACCCCAACGGCAGCGACTCGGCGATGTTTGACAACACCCTCGAGCTGCTCGTCCTCGCCGGCCGCCCGCTGGCGCACGCGATGATGATGATGGTGCCCGAGCCGTGGTCGGGCGACCAGCAGATGGACGACGCCCGCCGCGCCTTTTACCAATACCATGCCTGCCTCATGGAGCCGTGGGACGGCCCTGCCGCCATCGCGTTCACCGACGGCCGCCAGATCGGCGCCATCCTCGACCGCAACGGCCTGCGCCCCTCGCGCTTTTGCGTCACGAAGGACGGCTTTGTCGTCATGGCCTCCGAGTCCGGCGTGCTGCCGATTCCGCCGGAAAACATCCTGCGCCAGGGCCGCCTCCAGCCGGGGCGCGTCTTCCTCGTGGACACCGAGCAGGGCCGCATCATCGAGGACGAGGAGATCAAGTCCCAGCTCGCCAACGAGCGGCCCTACCGCCAGTGGCTCGACGAATACCTCGTCCACCTCGACGACCTGCCCTCCGCCCCCACCGTCGAGGTGCCGGACCACGAGACGCTGCTCCAGCGCCAGATTGCCTTCGGCTACACGCACGAGGATGAGCGCATCATCATCAAGCCCATGGCGCGCGACGGCGTCGAGGCCATCGGCTCGATGGGCAACGATTCCGCGCTCGCCGTGCTCTCCAACAAGCCGCGCCTCCTCTACGATTATTTCAAGCAGCTCTTCGCGCAGGTCACCAATCCGCCAATCGACTCCATCCGCGAGGAGATCGTCATCTCCGCCGAGACGCGTCTCGGCTCCGAGGGCAACCTGCTCAACCCGCAGCCCACGGCCTGCCGCCGCGTCGAGCTGAAGTGGCCCATCCTCACCAACGAGGAGTTCGCCAAGATCCGCCGCACCGATCTGCCCGGCCTCAAGGTCGGCGTGCTGCCCTCGCTCTTCCGCGTCGCCCGCGGCGAGAAGGGCCTCGCCAAGTCCATGGAGGAGATCTGCATGATCGCCCGGCGCATGATCGAGGAGGAGGAGACCAATGTCCTCATCCTCAGCGACCGCGGCGTGAACCGCGATTTCGCGCCCATCCCCGCGCTGCTCGCCGTCGCCGGCCTGCACCACTACCTCATCCGCGAGGGCCTGCGCACGCGCGTCAGCCTTGTCATCGAGACCGGCGAGGCCCGCGAGGTGCATCACTTCGCGCTGCTCATCGGCTACGGTGTGAGCGCCATCAATCCCTACGTCGCGTTCGAGACGATCGACGACATGATCCGCGGCGGCACGCTCACCGACATCGACCACGCCAAGGCCTGCAAGAACCTCGTGAAGGCCGCGTCGAAGGGCGTCATCAAGGTCATGTCCAAGATGGGCATCTCCGCCATCCAGAGCTACCGCGGCGCGCAGGTGTTCGAGGCGCTCGGTCTCCGGCAGGATGTCATCGACCATTACTTCACGTGGACCGCGTCCCGCGTCGGCGGCATCGGCCTCGATGTCATCGCGCAGGAAGTCCTTGCCCGGCACCGCGCCGCCTATCCCGACCGCCAGGTGGACGGCCACACGCTGCCCGTCGGCGGCCTCTACCAGTGGCGCGCCGAGGGCGAAGCGCATCTCTTCACGCCCGAGTCCATCCACTACCTGCAGAAGGCGACGCGCGCCGGCAGCTACGCCGCGTTCAAGAACTACTCCAAGCTCATCAACGAGCAGGGGAAGAACCTTTGCACCCTCCGCAGCCTCCTCGACTTCAAGCCCGGCACCCCCGTGCCCATCGAGGAGGTCGAGCCCGCGGAAAGCATCATGAAGCGCTTCAAGACCGGCGCCATGTCCTACGGCTCCATCTCGAAGGAAGCGCACGAGACGCTCGCCATCGCCATGAACCGCATCGGCGGCCGCTCCAACACCGGCGAGGGCGGCGAGGACGTCGAGCGCTTCACCTGGACGAATGAGCAGGGTGATTCCAAGAACTCCGCCATCAAGCAGGTTGCCTCCGGCCGCTTCGGCGTGACCAGCGAATATCTCGCCAGCGCCAAGGAGCTGCAGATCAAGATGGCGCAGGGTGCCAAGCCCGGCGAGGGCGGCCAGTTGCCCGGCTCCAAGGTTTATCCGTGGGTCGCCAAGACCCGCGGCACCACCGCCGGCGTCGGCCTCATCTCCCCGCCGCCGCACCACGACATCTACTCCATCGAGGACCTCGCGGAGCTCATCCACGATCTCAAGAACGCCAACCGCCACGCCCGCGTGAGCGTGAAGCTCGTCTCCGAGGTCGGCGTCGGCACCATCGCCGCCGGCGTCGCCAAGGCGCACGCCGATGTCGTCCTCATCTCCGGTTACGATGGCGGCACCGGCGCCTCGCCGATGACCTCGCTGCACCACGCGGGCCTCCCGTGGGAGCTCGGCCTCGCCGAGACGCACCAGACCCTCGTGCTCAACAACCTCCGCTCCCGCATCGCCGTGGAGACGGACGGCCAGCTCAAGACCGGCCGCGACGTCGTCATCGCCGCGCTGCTCGGCGCCGAGGAGTTCGGCTTCGCCACCGCGCCGCTCGTCGCCACCGGCTGCATCATGATGCGCGTGTGCCACCTCAACACCTGTCCCGCCGGCGTCGCCACGCAGGACCCGCGCCTCCGCGCCAAATACGCCGGCAAGCCCGAGCACGTCGTGAACTTCATGAAGTTTATCGCCGAGGAAATGCGCGAACTCATGGCCGCGCTCGGCTTCCGCACCGTCGAGGAGATGGTCGGCCAGGTCGGCGCGCTGGAGCCGCGCCACGCCGTGGACCACTGGAAGGCCAGGGGGCTCGACTTCTCCAACATCCTCTACGCGCCCGAGGTCGGTGCCGAGGTTGGCCGCTTCTGCTCCATCACGCAGGATCACGGTCTCGACAAGTCGCTCGACCTCACGACGCTGCTCGACATCTGCCGCCCCGCCATTGAACGCGGCGAGAAGGTTGTGGCCGAGCTGCCCATCCGCAACGTCAACCGTGTCGTCGGCACCATCACCAGCCACGAGGTCACCAAAAAGCACGGCGCCAAGGGCCTCCCGGAGGACACCATCCGCATCCGCTTCAAGGGCTCCGCCGGCCAGAGCTTCGGCGCCTTCATGACGCGCGGCATGACGTTCGCCATCGAGGGCGACGCCAACGACTACGTCGGCAAGGGCCTCTCCGGCGGCAAGATCATCATCGCTCCGTCGCCCGCGGCCACCTTCAAGGCCGAGGAAAACATGATCATCGGCAACGTCGCCCTCTACGGCGCCACCGCCGGCGAACTCTATATCCGCGGCATGGCCGGCGAACGCTTCGCCGTCCGCAACTCCGGCGTCAACGCCGTCGTCGAGGGCATCGGCGACAACGGCTGCGAATACATGACCGGCGGCCGCGTCGTCGTGCTCGGCTCCGCCGGCCGCAACTTTGCCGCCGGCATGTCGGGCGGCGTCGCCTACGTGCTCGACGAGGCCGGCGACTTCCCCGCGCGCGTCAACCTCGCGATGGTCGGCATCGAAAAACTCGAATCGCCCAAGGAAATCGCCGAGGTCCGCGCCATGATTGAGCGCCATCTCGATTACACGAAGAGCACGCGCGCCCGCGCCGTGCTCGACCAGTGGGCCGCCGTGGTCCCGAAATTCGTCAAGGTCATGCCCAAGGACTACAAGCGCATGCTCGCCTGCATTGAGCGCGCCGAGGCCCAGGGCCTGACCGGCGACGAAGCCATCATGGCCGCCTTTGAGGAAAACGCCCGCGACACGAGCCGCGTCGGCGGGAATTAAACAAAGGCTGAAGGACCGAAAAACTGAAGGGCTGAAACCATCTCCCGACCACACCCCGTTGTAGGAGCCTGCTTGCAGGCGATTCTTCACCCAGTCGTTAATCCATCCTTCACCCGTTCTCCCGGCCACAAAAGTTCGCGCATTCATCCAACCTACAGCCTTTCAGTCCTTCAGACCTTCAGCCTTTTTCTTCCACCATGGGCAAACCTACCGGCTTCATCGAATACCTCCGCGAGCTTCCTGTTGACCGCGCGCCGCTTGAGCGCGTGCGCGACTGGAAGGAATTTCACCACCACATGGAGGAGAAGAAGCTCCGCCAGCAGGGCGCGCGCTGCATGGATTGCGGCGTCCCGTTCTGCCACACCGGCAAGCTCATCAGCGGCATGGCCTCGGGCTGCCCGATCAACAACCTGATCCCCGAGTGGAACGATCTCGTTTACCGCGGCCAGTGGAAGGATGCGCTCGACCGCCTGCACAAGACGAACAACTTCCCCGAGTTCACCGGCCGCGTGTGCCCGGCGCCCTGCGAAGGCTCCTGCGTCCTCGGCATCAACAACCCGCCCGTCACCATCAAGAACATCGAGGCCGCCATCACCGACCGCGGCTGGGACGAAGGCTGGGTCATCCCGCAGTCGCCCAAGGTCCGCACCGGCAAAAAGGTCGCCATCATCGGCTCCGGCCCCGCCGGCCTCTCCGCCGCCGCGCAGCTCAACGCCGCCGGCCACACCGTCACCGTCTTTGAGCGCGCCGACCGCCCCGGCGGCCTCCTCATGTATGGCATCCCCAACATGAAGCTCGACAAGCAGGAGGTCGTCCTCCGCCGCATCAAGCTCATGGAGCAGGAGGGCATCAAGTTCATCTGCAACGCCAACGTCGGTGACAACGTCGAGCCCGAGATCTTCCTCAAGGAATACGACGCCACCGTCATCTGCACCGGCGCCACCCAGCCGCGCGACCTGCCCATCGAGGGCCGCAGCCTCAAGGGCGTGCACTTCGCGATGGAGTTTCTCACCGCCAACACCAAGGCCGTGCTCGCCAAACAGTCCGCCCCCATCAACGCCAAGGGCAAGGACGTCGTCGTCATCGGCGGCGGCGACACCGGCACCGACTGCGTGGGCACCTCCATGCGCCACGGCTGCAAGAGCCTCCTGCAGATCGAGATTCTCCCGAAGCCGCCGGCGGAGCGCACCGCCGACAACCCCTGGCCCGAGTGGCCCAAGGTTTACAAGCTGGACTACGGCCAGGAAGAGGCCGCGGCCAAGTTCGGCGCCGACCCCCGCATCTACGTCACCACCGTGAAGAAGTTCATCGGCGACGAGGCCGGCCACGTGAAGGAACTCGTGACCGTCGAGATCAAGTGGGAGAAGAACGACAAGGGCCAGTTCATCCCCAAGGAACAGCCCGGCACGGAAAAGACCCGTCCCGCGCAGCTCGTGCTGCTGGCGATGGGCTTCCTCGGACCGGAGCAGGCGCTCCTCAAGGACCTCAAGCTCGAGACCGACCCCCGCAGCAACATCAAGGCCGAGCACGGCAAGTTCACGACCAGTCTCCCGGGTATCTTCGCCGCCGGCGACTGCCGCCGGGGACAAAGTCTCGTGGTCTGGGCAATTAACGAGGGACGTGGTGCTGCCAGGGAGTGTGATCGGTATCTGATGGGTAGCACCGACCTTCCTTGATGGAAGCGAGTGCGCCTGTTTGCCGTAGCTTCGTTCGCCGGCGGAACCGCTGCCGATAGGGTCAACCGACCCGCGGTAGGCGGTCTCCTGATTCTTGTATTCATAGCGAAGCGCACCACGTGGAGCGCCTGGTTATGCCATCCCGGTGACGCCCTTTCAGCCCATCCCCGAAAGGGCCCGACTCCTGCTAGTATCCCGGCATGGGCTACAAGAAAATCGTCATGGAGCTGGACAAGAAGATCGCGCTGGTCGCGCACGACCACAAGAAGCGCGACCTCGTCGAGTGGACGAAGTTCAACCGCGACCTGCTTGCGCACCATCGGGTCTATGCCACCGGCACCACCGGCCTGCTGCTCGAAAAGGAACTCGGTTTCCCGATCACCAAGCTCCAGAGCGGGCCGCTCGGCGGCGACCAGCAGATCGGCGCCAAGATCGTGGACGGCGAAATCGATTTCCTCATCTTCTTCTGGGACCCGCTTGAACCCCAGCCGCACGATCCCGACGTGAAGGCGCTGCTGCGCATGGCCGTCGTCTGGAACATCCCTATCGCCTGCGACCGCGCTTCGGCCGATTTCATGATCTCATCGCCGCTGATGGACCTGCCCTATTCGCGCATCGTGCCCGACTACGACATCTACCGCACGCGTCCGATCCCAGCCTCCTCCAGCCCAGGGCTCGCGGAGAAAACGTGATCATCAAGCGTCCAGATGAAGCCGGGTTAACCACGGATGCACACGAATCGGAATCAAGTCCCCCGATCTTTCCCGCAGATCACGCGGAAAGTCGCGGATACAGAGGCCCGGTCGGGGATCGGTATCGGATTTGTCCGCGCAATCCGCGGAAAGGCCTGGTCCCTATTCGTGTCTGTTGGCGTCCATTTGTGGTTAAAAATCCGGTCCGTGATTTCCGCGGGAGGTTTAGGGATTGTCGCTAACCGGATTTGCGGCGAAATCACGGGCTCCGATGCCCTCCAAGCCCATTCCCGGTTCCAGTGGCGAGATCCTGACCTGCCTGCCCTCGGCCTATGTGCCGCATGCGGCCACCGGGCTGCTGCACCTGCCGCGGTTTCTGGCGAAATGCCGCTACGTGAAGACGCACGGCGCGCTGCCCGCGAGCTACGCCAAGAACTACAAACGCGGCATGGACCGCTTCCTCTGCCTGCACCTTGGCATCGATCCCGCGGCCGTGGAGCAGATCGTCTTTGAGTCTGCCACCGACGCCGAGGTGGACGAAAAACTCCGGGCGCTTTTCCCCGCCGACGTCCGCGCGGCCAAGTGGAACCGCGACTACGTGCAGAAGGGCATGACGCCGAGCGGCCGCGAATTTCTCCGGCAAGCGCTCACGGCGATGGGTTGTGCGGATCGCGTGGAGCAAATCGTGAGCGTCGTGGACCTGATGGAATTTGACGAAGGCCGGATCGAATAAGCTATCGGCCATGCGCAAGCGGACCGGCGCACCCGGATGCGGGTGATGATCGCCACGGAATTTTTAAGAAGCGAAAAGGCCGGGGCAGATCCGCCAAATCGAAGCAGATTTGAAATGTCCTGACCGAGACAAGCAGCGGTCCGCCCGGCCTGTCCGCCATAGCCTTGGCGACGGCGGAAGAGCGGACCCTGCCGGCGCTACCGCGCCTTCGTGTGCCGGCCGCGATATATTTGAATCCCCTCGACCACGGAATCCGGCATTTTACCTCTGAAAATCGGCGCTGGGGCGCAAAAAAGAGCCGCTCCCAAAAGGGAGCGGCTCATGATTTTTAACTGCGAAGACGCCTTACTTCTTCTTCTTGGCGGCTTTTTTCTTCGCGGGTTTCTTCTTGGCAGCTTTTTTAGCCATCGGTGTTTGCTCCGTTTTATTTTGGGTTGATTTTACTCACCACGGCTTTGGTGCCGTGCGCAAGTTACGTTCCGGTAAATCATCATTCTGGGCGCGGCGCGCAACACAAATGCGCGACAATTTTCATTTTCCGTTTTCGGCAAAAAATGCGGCGCGGGAAAATTTTTGCGCATCGCGCGCGAATTTCGCGCATGTTCACACCACCGCGCCGGGCGCTTTCGCGGGATCGCCGTGCGTCGTGAGCACGTGGCGCAGCGTCGCGAGATTCTCGCGCACGAGTTCGCCCATCGTCGCGCACGCGAGGTATTGCGGCCGCTCGTAGTGCTCCGCGAGGCTCGCGCGCAGCGCGTGCACTTTCTCCTCCGGCGCGAGCGGATCCTGCGCCATCTGCTCCAGCAGGTGGCCGAGGCGCACGGCGGCGAGCTCGGCGCGCTGGAGGATCAGCGTCTGCTCCTCACGCTGGTATTGCAGCGCCGTCTGCACGTGCAGGTGCTTCGTGCAGTAGGCGACGAGGGGCGCGTTCTCCTTGAAGAACTGCGGGAGGTAGAAGTTTTTGCGCGCGTTGTAGGACTGCTGGTCGAAATCCATCGCGCGGATGCGCACCTGCGACTCTTCGAAGTCCGGCGTGATGACGAAGACGAAATTGTAGGAGCGCATGTCGCCGAGCAGGCGCACAAAGCAGCGCTCGTTGAACTTCACCAACTCCTTGGCGACGCGGATGGGCTTTAGCTCGCGGTTGGCCAGCCAGCGCTCGATGAACACGTCGCCCGGGATGCCGGCGATGTGTTCCTCGACGAGGGTGGTGCCGTGCGTGAGGTAGTTCAGCCGGTTGGGCGAGAGCAGGTGCTCCAGCTCCAGGCCGTAGATGCGCGAGGCGTCGGCGCGCTTGAGGTAGAAGTAGTCCTGGTTGTCGTTGTAGGCGTTGACGACGCGGACGCGGAAGGGGGTGGAGTTGCCGAAGCTGCAGAAATCCACGCGGTCCACGTAGAGGTGGCGCACGACGGAGAAGTCGCCGTCCACCTTCAGGAGCGCGTAGATGCGCTTCAGGCCTTCGTAGAGGCCGGCCATCTCGTCGGCGCGGTAGATGACGGTGTCCCACAGCGTGGGCCGGCCGGCGGCGTCGGTGAGCGGGATTGCCTCCTGAAAGTCGCGCATCTGCTCGTAGGTGACGGGCAGCTCGCGCTCGCGACGGTAACGCATCAGGTAGCCGCGCAGGCCGGTGCTCACCGGCAGGCTGGGCTTTTTCGGCGTCGGCGCGGACAACAGCTCGTCGGCTTCCATGCGGGCACGCTAGGGCCCGGGCCGGGGCTGGCAACCTTTGCGATGCTCGCGCCGGCAAGGCGTATCCGCTGCGCTGCGGGACCGGCGCGTCCGCTTGCGGTTCACGCGCCGCCGCGGGCGAACCAACGGGCGACCGCGGGGGCGGGCGGGCGGACCGAACGCAACGCGCCGCCGGCGCGCAACGAATCGGTCGCCGCACAACCGGCGGCGATGCTCTCGCGGGCCGCGAGCGGCGAGGTGTCCGTGTGGCCGCCCGTGCGCACGTAACGCAGGAACTCCGCCATGATTTTCGGATCGGCGCCGCCGTGGGAACCCCGCTCGAGCGGAATGCGGTAGGTGCGGTCGCCGCGGTCTTTCCAGCTGGCCCGGCGGTTCCACAGGCGCAGGTGGGTGCCCGGTTCGCCGTTGCCGAAGTTTTCCAGCCGGCCCTCCGTGCCGATGACGGTGTAGTTGCGCCAGTAGTCCGGGGTGTAGTGGCACTGCGCGTAGGTGGCGAAGACGCCGTTATCGAGCTGCATCTGCATCGAGCTGAGATCCTCGACGTCGATGCGGTGGTTGAGCCCGCGCATTTTCGCCGGGGGGAAAAGTTTCCAGTCCATCTCCGCGGGCGTTACTTTGCGGGGGCCCTTCACGGCGGGTTTGCGGCCCGGCAGGCCGCCGTAGAGCGTCAGGCCGCCGAGGGCGTTAACCGTGCGGCTGTAACCGCCGCAGAGCCAGTGGATGACGTCGATGTCATGCGCGGCCTTCTGGAGCAGGAGACCGTTCGTGTAGCGGCGCTCGGCGTGCCAGTCGCGGAAGTAAAAGTCGCCGCCGTGGCCGACAAAGTGCCGGCACCAGCAGGCCTTCACCTCGCCGATGGCGCCACCGTCAATCAGCGCCTTCATCTTCCGCACGAAGGCCATGTGCCGCATGTTGTGGCCGACATAGAGGCGGGCGCGGTGCATTTTGGCGGCGGCGAGGATGCGGTCGCAGCCCGCGGTGGTGATCGCCATGGGCTTTTCCAGGTAGAGGGCGAGGCCGCGGGCGAGGGCGGCTAGCGCCTGTTCCTCGTGCAGAAAATCCGGCGTGCCGATGATCACGGCATCGAGGTCGCGCGCCAGCAGGGCGTGAATATCATGCGTGGTGAAGAGGTCCGCGCCGAAATCCGCGCGGTTGCGCGCGAGCGTAGCGGCACTCACGTCGCAGCAGGCCGTGATGCGGGCGCCCCGGCCGGGTTGGTGCGCGATGTGGGCGAGATGGCCGCCGCGGCCGCCGGAGCCGATGACGCCGATTTGAAGATCCGGTTTTTTCATGGGGAAAGAGATCAGGCGGGAAGCGCGGCCCGGTGTTGGCGGCGGTAGTCGAGCGGCCGCAGGCCGCGGGTGTGGGTGGCAAAGGCCGTGTAAAATGGGGCCACGGACGAAAAGCCGCTCTCCATGGCGACGTCGAGCACCTTCATGTCGGTCGTGATGAGCAGCCGCTGGGCGTGCGACACGCGCAGCCGGGTGAGATATTCCCAGACGCTGACGCCGCACTGCTGCTTGAAGACGCGCATGAGGTATTTCGGGTGGAGTTTCACGTCGTCGGCGATGGCCTGCACCGTGAGCGGATCGCGGTAGTGCCGGGCAATGAAGTGGGTGACGCGCGCGATCTGGCCGGTGCCGCCTTCGCCGGTGCCGCTCCGCGACCGCACCGGCATGCCGAGCGCCAGCCGGTGAAAGCGGGCCTCCATCTCGAGCTGCAGCACCCGCCCGCGCGCGGGATCGCCGCTGGCGGCATCGGCCAGCCAGCGTTCGAGCATCGGACGGTCGGCGGGGTCGGGCGTGCTCGCGATGATTTCGCCGCGCAGAAGCCGGTCGGAAAGGCCGTTGGGCAACTGCCACTGCAGGAACCAGCCGAGCGGGAGCGTGAGCCAGATGCCTTCGTCCCGGATGCCGGGCGCGAGTGTCTGGTGCGGCACGCCGCCCCACATCACGGTGAAGCGGCCGGCCTCAATCGGCACGACCGTGCCGCCGTGCAGGTAGGAAAAACTCCCGCGGAAGAGGTAGTTTACCTCGATGTCCGGGTGCGTGTGCGGCACGGCCATGACTCCTACCGGGGTCATCCGCCAAATGCGAAAACCGTGCGCCTGCTCGTGCCGGTCGGTAGAAGCGAGGGCGGCGGGGCGGCGGGGCATGGTTACTATCAAAGAACAAATCGGGAATAAACGGAAAGAAGTTTCTGAATAGTTCGGCTAATCTGGCGCCCATGGATCAACCCCGATTTCACAACCACCTGCCCCTACAGCCCCACGTCAACGTGCCCGACGCCCGCGTCCCTTCGGATCTCGAGGAGTATCTCTTCGACCTGAACGGCTTCGTCATCCTGCGCGGCGTGCTCTCCAAGGCGGAAGTGGCCGATGCCAACGCCCGCATCGCGCAGATCCCCCGCGCGTTGCCGCGCAGCGGCTGGCACGGCTGGGTGCAGCGCGAGGACCATCCCGAGCACCGCGGCATCAGCTACCAGCAGGTTTACGAACTGGGCGGCACGTTTGAGCGGATGATCGACCACCCGAATTACATCAACTACGTCACGCGTTTTGTCGGCGGCCACGAGACCTTCGATTACCACCACGGCCCGCTCTTCATTGACGAGAATTTCTACACCATCCGCGGGCCGGGCGAGGCCATCCCGCTGCACGCCGGCGGCCACGACCGCGCCAAACGCATGTCTTTTGGCTATCATAACGGCCGTTTTCACTGCAACCAGATCAACGTGCTCATCGCCTTCAGCGACATCGGGCCCGGCGACGGCGCGACCATGGTCATCCCCGGTTCGCACAAGTCCAACATTGTCCACCCCGAGTTCAAGAAGCCGAAGCGCTACGACGAATGGCAGGATGGCGGCGGCGGCTCGGTGGACGGCGTGGCGGGCGCCATCGAGGTGCACATGCAGGCAGGCGACGCCATCGTGTTTGTGGACGCCACTTGCCACGGTTCGGCCAAGCGCGTGAATCCCGGCGAGCGCCTGATCTCGGTCTACCGCTACGGCTCCTCGTGGAACCGCACCCGCTGGGGCTACCACGCCTCGCCGGAGCTGCTGGCCCGGGCGAATCCTTTCGCGCGGAAGATTATCAATCCGCAGGACTACGTCCGCCCGCCCGGCACCGCCGCCCGCTGGTAAGCACGGGATTAGGGTGGACGGGCACGTCCCTGTGCCCGTCTCACCCCGCCAGCAGCCGTTCGCACAGCGCGACCAAGCGCGCGCGCAACGGCTCGCCGCGCAGCGCGAACGCCCGCTGGTGCCGCTCATACTCGGCCCGGCCCTCCGCCGTCTCGATCGCGAGCGGCGGAAAACCCAGCGCCGCGAGGTCGTAGGGACTCGCCCGCATGTCCACCTCGCGGATGTCGCGGGCGAGGGCGAAGCAATCCGCGATGAGTTCGGCGGGCGAGAACGGGGCGAGTTTGAACGCCCACTTGTAGAGATCCATGTTGGCGTGCAGGCAGCCGCGCTGCTCGTGCTGCGGCACCGTGGTGCGCGTAGGCTGCAGGTTGTTGAGTGGCCGCGCCGGTGCGGTGAAGAAGCGGAACGCATCAAAGTGGGTGCACGTGATGGGCGCGGCCTCCACGATCCGGGCCAGTTCGTCGGGCGGAAAACGGAGCGGCCAGGCGTTGTGGCGCACCTCCTCCGGCGTCTGCCGGTAAACCATCGCCCATTCGTGCAGGCCGAAGCAGCCGTAGAAGGCCGGGCGCGCCTGCATCGTGGTCAGCAGGTCGCGCAGCCACGCGACGAATTCGCGGCGCGGCGGCGGCAGTGTGGAGGGGTCGAGCATGACGCCGCCGTCAACCTCGCGATATTCCGGCCAGCGCAGAAACTCCCGCGCCGCGTTGCCGGCGAGGATCACATCCGGCCCCGGATGCCAGCGCCGCAGCCATGCCGGCCGAAAGGCGTAGTAGCTGAAGAGAAAATCATAGACCGGATGCTTCTCGCCTCGCGCGGCCCGGGCCTGGTGCGGATCGGTCCATGCGCGCACCCGCGTCTCATGGGCCGCCCGGCGGGCGAGCCAGTCGGCCTCGGCGAGGAATGTGGCTGTGGGTGCTAGAACGGCCATGCGATCCGGGGGAGCAGGCAGCAAAAGCGACCAAACGTCAAAGAGCGGATACGGTTTGATTGCACCGCAGAGACGGGGCGGGCACAGAGGATCTGGGCATGCCTTTTCGATAGAATTCTCTGCGGTCGCCCTGTTGAGGGTTAATAGCTATCCGCGAGAGACTGGTGTGTGAGCGCTTTCACGATCACGGACTTCGTCACGGGCCGGGCGAACTCCACCAACACCTCTTTTTTCTCGTCCGGGTAGAGTTCGAAGTAGTTGTCGCTGCTGTGATGCGGCAGGCCGGCGAGCTCGAAGGCGAAGCGGTGCTGGAAGACCGGTGAACGGAAGGTGAGCAGCGCCTTCTGTGGCGTGAGCAGGCGGACGGTGGCGGCGGTTTGGGTTTTCGGCAGCGCGACAAAGCGCGGCGGGGTCAGCAACACCGTTTCCTCGCTCACGCGCGCGCCGTCGATTTCGAGGGCGATGCGGAGATAGACGTGGTCGCGCCCGTGGGCGGCGAGCGGTTTGGCGAGGTCGAGGGTTTGCTGGCGCACACTTTGGCCGTAGCGCAGGCGGACATTTTTTCGGCCGCCGGAGAGAACGCGGCCGTCCACGTGGAAAAGATCCCAGAGCAGCACGCCTTCGACGGGCGCGGGTGCATCATAGACCGTGTAAAGATGCACCTCGCGCACGGTGGTGCGGCGATAATTGCCGATGATGGCGGTCTCGGTGCCGGGCACGTGGGCGCTGACCAGCGCGGGCGCGAAGAAGCGCCGGGCGACGTGCTGGAGGGCCTTCCAGCGGCCGGTGTGCTCGATTGAGCTCCACGAGGCGACGGGCCAGCAGTCGTTGAGCTGCCAGTAGAGCGCGCCCATGCAGCGCGGCATGATCCGGCGGTAGTGCTCGACGCCGGTCTGCATGCAGTGCGCCTGGTTGAGCTGCGAGAGGTAGATGAGCGCCTCCTGGCTTTTCGGGAACCGGTAGAGCCGCGAGACGTAGTCGAGGATGATCTGGTTGCCGGCGGTGTTCTTCTGATGGTTCTCCATCACCGGACCGAAGACGTTGTTGTCCGCGGCCGTGCTGAACGTGGCATTGGTCGCCGGCGAGCTGTAGCTTTGCATGCCGAACTCGGAGACGAAGCGGAAGCGCCACTTCTCGTAGTCCTTCACCGGGTGGCGGGCATGCCACACGTCCCAGAAATGCGTGTCGCCGCTGATCTCGCCGAGCGGTTTCACCGTGTAGTCGTTGCTGCGGTTTTCTCCCCGGTAGGGCGAGGTCGGCCAGTAGGCCGTGACGCCGTCGTGCGCGGCCACCGCGGCGGGCAGGACCCGGTGAAAGACGGCGTCGTAGTGACGGCGCAACTTCGGGTTTTTTTTGAGCGCATCCCAGTTGAGGGTCTCGATCTCGTTGTTGCCGCACCAGAGCGCGAGGCTCGCGCGGTGGCGGATGCGCCGGATGTTGTGCTCCGCCTCGGTCTGCACACTGACGAGGAAGGCGCGGTCGCCGGGGTAGAGCGTGCAGGCGAACATGAAATCCTGCCACACGAGCAGCCCGAGCTCGTCGCACAGGTCGTAGAACTCCTCGCTCTCGTAGAGCCCGCCACCCCAGACGCGCATCATGTTCATGTTGGCGCGGACGGCGGACTGCAGGTCGCGCGCGTAGTCGGCCCGGGTGAGCCCGGCGACGAAGCTGTGCGCGGGAATCCAGTTGGCGCCCTTGGCAAAGATCGGCCGGCCGTTGACGACAAACCGGAAGGACTCGCCCCATTGGTCCTTGGAGCGGTCGAGCGCGATGGTGCGGAGGCCGATCCGGCGCGACCAGTTGCCGAACTTGCGCCCGGCGGCGTCCCGTGCCGTGACCTCCACGGTGTAGAGCGGCTGCGCGCCATGGCCGTTGGGCCACCAGAGCTGGGGATTTTCGATTTTGGATTTTAGATTTTCGATTGGGCCGCTGACCTCGGCAACGACGGCACCGTCCAAGGACAAAGTAACCCAATAGGTTGCTTTGCGATCGGGACGGGCGAGCTCGGGGGTGAAGGTCAGGGTGACGGCACCGTCGCGGGCGTGGTCCTGCGTGATGCGCACGGACTCAAGCCGGTTGCCGGTCCAGCCTTCGAGCCGAAGATCGCGCCAGATGCCGGCGGTGACGAAGCGCGGACCCCAGTCCCAGCCGAACTGGCATTGCTCCTTGCGGAACACCGAGCTGCGGCCAACGGAATCGTTGAACTCCTTCGGCTGATGCTCCGGCCGGGTTTTGGGCAGCGCCCGGCCAATGCTGGCGAAGACGATGCGCAGCTCGTTGCGGCCGCGCCGGAGCAGCGGCTTCACGTCCCACCGCCAGGTGATGAACATGTTGTCCGTGGCGGCGACCCGGCGCCCGTTGACATACACCGTCGCGAGCGTGTCGAGCCCCTCGCAGACCAGTTCCACGACCTCCTCGGCCAGCAGCGAGGCGGAAACGTTGAACGTCGCGCGATATTCCCAGTCGCGGTGCTCGATCCACTGCAGGTCGAGCTCGTTGGTGCCGAAGAACGGATCGGGAATCAGCCCGGAACTCCGCAGGTCGCGGTGCACGCAGCCCGGGACGGCGGCGTCATGCCAGGGGGATTTTTTGGTGGCATCGCGGAATTTCCAAGACGCCAGGGCCAGGGGCAGAGTTAGCATTGGTGATTCAAAGTCGTGTGAGCAGGCGGCGGACGCCTTCGATGGGGGGATCAGTGAGGAAGCGAAATTCCACTGGCCAGGGCGGCGAGGCGGCGAGGGCGCGCAGGGTGATGGCGGACACCTCGTGGTTGAGAATGGCACCGCTCACGCCGCAGACGACCGGCGTTTCGCCGAACAGCCGTGTGGTGACGCTACGGGCGAGGGAGACGAAATCGGTGAGCGTTCCGGCCAGGGCGGTCTGCGCCGGGGCGTTGCCGGCCCGCGCGAGGTCGAGCACCGCCGGCGCGAAGGCGGCGAGGCGGGCGTTGGCGTCCTCGGTCGTGTAGAAATAACGCGAGTTGGCGGCGTAGTCCGCGATGCCGGTATGCCGGACGACCGCATCGGCCAGCGCGGTGCGCGGCGCCCAGCCCTGCAGTTCCAACAGCCCCGCGGCGAGGGCGCGTCGGCCGAGGTCGTGGCCGCTGCCGGGGTCGCCGAAGCGCCAGCCGAGTCCGCCCGCGTAGTGCAGCGAACCGTCGAAGCCGCGCGCGGCGACAAACGAGCCGGTGCCGGCGTGCAGGACAAGGCCCGGTCCGCCGCCGGTTGCTAGTTCCAGCACCGGGAGCGAATCGTCGCCGGTGATCACGCGGCCGAAATTGTTCAGTTCGTCGCCGGTTTCGCGCCAGAAGGCGGGCGCACCGGCCATGTAGAGGTGCAGGGCGGTGATTTCCACCGGTCCCGTGGCCTGTGCGAGCAGTTGCCGTAGCAGCGCGCGCAGTTGTTCGCGGGCGCCTGCGGGGCCGAGCAGGCTGGGATTGCAACCGGGGCCGGTGTGCCGGGCGACAATGCCGCCGGCCGGATCGACCAGAATCAGCTCCGTCTTGGTGCCGCCGCCATCAACGCCGATTTTCATCCGCAGGGAAATCAGGCCAGCGGCTTGCTGAGGCGGTGTTTGTAGCGCTCGCCGACCTGCCGGTTGTGCGCGATCGCGCCGGGCAGGTTTTGGCTGCGGAGCACGGGCAGCGGGTGGCCCTGCGCCTGCATCCACGCCATGACCTCCAGCATGAGCAGGTTGAGGAGCAGGCCGCCGACCAGCGTGGAGGTGGGGCCCGACATCAGCCCGCCGCCGAGGTCCACGAGCGTGTCGCCGGGCACGCCGAGGTTGTCGAGCACATGGTCGGAAATCTCATGGAGCTTTTTCCCGCCGGGATGCACGGTGGCGGCCGTGGAGGACATCGCCACCGACGTGAGTCCGACGACCCGGAGGCCCTTCTCTTTGGCGTAAAGGGCGACCTCGATGGGGGAGGAATTTTTGCCGGAGTTGGAGATGACGATGATCGTCTCGCCGGGCCGCAGCTCATGACGGCGGTCGTAGCCGCCGGCGAGGGCGGTGCCGTAGCCGACGAGATTTTCAATAAAACCGCCGGTGGGATCGGGGATGCCGTTGACGCACACGAGCCCGCCGGCGCGGCCGATGATCTCGCGGGCGATGACCTCGCTGTGCCCGCTGCCGAAGACGTGCAGCATGCCGCCGGCGGCGAGGTTGGCGCCGATGAGCGGCGCGAGCGCGGCGATGACCGGCTGGTTTTTCTCGCGGGCGGATTCGAGCAGGGCGGTGGCGCGGGCGTAGAATTGGTCGGCGGGGGAGGCCATGCCGCAGAGAAAAGCCTTCCCTTGGCGGATGTCGCGGCAAAAGTGGCGGGCACCGATGATCCGTGCCATTGACCATATCAACATCGTCGTGGCCGACCTGGAGCGGTCGGTGCGCTTTTACACGGAGCTGTTGGGCTTCCGGCTGATGAAGGAGGCCTCACTGGAGGGCGAGTGGATCGACCGGATCGTGGGGCTGAAGGGCGTGAAGGGCCGCGTGGCCTATGTCGTGGCCCCGGACGGCGAGCCGCGGATCGAGCTGCTGCGCTACGAAACCCCGGCGGGCGAAGCGGCGGCGGCCAATTCCTGCGCCAACACCGCCGGACTGCGGCACATCGCCCTGCGGGTGGATGACATCGCGGCCGTGACGGCGAGGTTGCGCGCGGCCGGCGTGGAGTTTTTCAGCGAGCCGGTGCGCGTGCCGGCCGGCGTGGTGCAGCACGACCAGGGTGAGAAGACGCTCGTTTACTTCCTCGACCCCGACGGGGTCATCCTCGAGCTGGCGCAGTATCGGTGAGTGGCCGGGGAGGGAATGTGGAAAGCAGGAAGGTTGGAATCGAGCTGCGTCCAAAACTTCGAGCCAAGCGCAGTCACCCTTATTGATGATTTCAAATAGGAGTGACGATAGACGTGAGCTGGGTAGGGGCCGATCTCCGAGCGGCCCGCCCGGAGGTCGGGCCCTGCCTTACGGTCACTTCTTTGGGTAAGTCACAATCGTATCCGATGGAGACGGCATCAGGTCCGGTTTTCCTGATTTCCACATCTCGGCTTGTTTGGTTTACGCCTCCCAGCGGCCGTAGATGCCGCAGGGGAGGACCTTCCCGTCGCGCTGGATGGGCAGGCCGACTTCGCCGGCGGTGATCTTGCCGCCGCGGTGGCCGAGCAGGGCGGCGAGGAGGTTGGCGACGACGGTGGGCGAGAGGCGGGCGGTGTAGGCGTTGATGAGGAAAAAGAGCGGGGTGTCGCTCAGCAGTTGGCCGCATTCTTCCAGCAGCGGCCACAGGTGGTCCTCGAGCCGCCACATCTCGCCGGTGCTGCCGCGGCCGTAGGTGGGCGGGTCCATGATGATGGCGTCGTATTTCCGGCCGCGCTTGAGCTCGCGGCGCACGAACTTGAGGCAGTCGTCGGTGATGTAGCGGATGGGCGCGTCGGCGAGACCGCTGAGGGCGGCGTTTTCGCGGCACCATTTCACCATGCCCTCGGCGGCATCCACATGGCACACGCTCGCACCCGCGGCGGCGGCGGCGCAGGTGGCCGCGCCGGTGTAGCCGAAGAGGTTGAGCACGCTGACCGGGCGGCCCAATTGTGCGCACTTGCGCACAATCTGGGCGCTGCACCATTCCCAGTTTACCGCCTGCTCGGGGAAGAGTCCGGTATGCTTGAAGCTGGTGGGATGGATCTTGAAGGTGAGCTTGAGCGGCGCGTAACTGATCGTCCAGTGGTCGGGCAGGGGCCGGCGATATTCCCATTTGCCGCCGCCTTTCTCGCTGCGGTGATAGAAGCCGTCCCAGCCGGTCCACTTCGCGCCCGGTGCCACGCCCGACCGCGGCCAGATGATCTGGGGGTCGGGCCGCACGAGGGTGTGCGCGCCCCAGCGCTCCTGCTTCATGCCATCGCCGCAGTCGAGCAACTGGTATTCCTGCCAGCGGTCGGCGACGATGAGGGCGGGACGTTCCGGAGTCATGCCCGCACGTTGATGGGCGCCGCGGGGCGGGTAAACCACGAACAGACCGGCCGGCGCCGGCGCCGTGGCCGGCGGGCGCGAAGAACCCCGGATCCCCGGGCCGTCTTCACCGCGGTGGTCAAATACCCGTGATTTGGCCGCCAACCGGGGTGCTCCGGATTGACACCGGGTTGCAAATCCGGTCTTTGGTCACCTTTTTCTCCCTAGCCATGCACCTGAAAAACACCCTCCGGGCGGTCCTCGCCCTCGTTTCCTTTGCCCTGATGATCGCGGCGCCGTTGGCGGCCGATGTGGTTGAGACCAAGAATGGCGCGCGCCTCGTCGGCAAGGTCACCAAGATCGAGGACGGCAAGGTCCACCTGACCACCGATTTCGCGGGCGACCTCGTCATCAAGCAGAGCGAGGTTACGGCCATCAGCACCGATGCGCCGGTCTTTGTGCGCCTGGCCAGCGGCACCGTGCTCGAGGGCACCGTGGCCGGCGAGGGCGACACCATCAAGATCGCCGGCGCCGACGGCGTGCTCACCACGCAGGTCGCCAAGGTCGCCGCCTCGTGGGGCCCCGGCGGCGAAGACCCGCAGGTCACCGCCATGAAGGCCGACCTCGCCGCCCGCGACCGCAAGTGGTCCCTCCAGACGACCTTCGATCTCACCGGCCGCAGCGGCAACACCAACGCCACCGGCCTCGCCGCGGGCTTCACCGCCACCCTCAAGGGCCAGAAGGATGCCCTCAAGTTCTACGGCACGACCAACTACGCCTCGTCCGAGGACGCCGCCGGCGTCGAGACCAAGACCGCCGACGAGCTGATCGTCGGCGTGGACTACTCCACCTTCTTCTCCGAGCACGCCGGCTGGTTCATGCGCCAGGAGCTGGAGCGCGACAACGTCGAGGGCGTGGACCTGCGCTCGACGACCGACGCCGGTTTCAAATACCGCGCGATCAAGAACGACCGCCAGGAACTCAACGTCCGCGTGGGTGCCGGTTATCGCTTCGAGAGCTACAGCACCGGCGCCGACAACGGCGGCGCGGTGGCTTCGCTCGGCCTGAACAACGTCTTCAAGGTCGGCAGCTTCACCAACCTCGTCACCGACCTGCAATACCTGCCCTCGATCGACGACTTTGCGGACTACCGCTTCGTGCACGATTCCGCCTTCGAGATCCCGCTGTCCGCCGGCTTCTGGAAACTGCGCGTCGGCCTGAACAACCAGTTCAACAGCCGCCCGCAGCCCGGCCGGAAGGACATGGACACCACCTATTACACGCGCCTCATCCTGAACTGGCGCTAAGCGGATCGGCCGCACACCCAATCACCCGGCCCCGGACGCAAGTCCGGGGCTTTTTGCGCCCTGCTTTTGATTCCCGGCAGGTCAAAATCGGAGTTTTACCACGGATTTCGCGGATGATCCGGATATGCTCCTGAACCCCATTGGGTGCCTCAGTTGAATCCAACATAAGCTGTATAAGACCCCAGCGCGAATGCGCAGTAGGCTGCAACGATAAAGCCGCCCGCTACCAAACGAAAGCGATTTCCCCACTTTGAAAATCCTGCTTCTGCGTAACAAATCTGGGTAATGTATGAAAACCCCGCGGCGATTGCGGCGAAGAGGACCCCGCCAGTAAAGAACGCTAGTGAAGCCGGAAAAATACCCGACTCTTCGGTATGCCGATTTCCTAGGTATGCTAATATCGCAACCGCCGCTCCACCATTTATTAGGAGCGCGGATTTTAACGTCGCGGCTGCAAAACTAATAGCCGCGTCAAGTAGGCGCCGACTCATCTCCTGGGTGGCACCGTATTCCGCAAGCTTGGATTGGTGTTTTAGCTCTGTGACTTTCAAATTCCACTCCGCATGATTCGTCTCGGTCGCTTGCGTCTGCTGCAGCAACTCTTCGAACTTCGCTACATCAATCACATTCACGCCCTGATTCTTTAGGTCGGAAACGAGCTTAAGGAGGTCGGAGATTTTCACGATATGTCCAACGTTATATCCTGCACTTTGATGATAGGCTTGAGTCGGGCAAGCCCGGCCAGTCTCTGTATCCTATGTGTGCATTGCGGTTAAATCCATAGCTCAGGTCTTCACGTCCCATACAGCCGGTCGCCGAAGTCGCCGAGGCCGGGGAGGATGTATTTCTTTGTGTTGAGCTCGCGGTCGTGCGCGGCGGTGTAGAGCGGCACGTCCGGGTGCTTGGCCTGCACGGCCGCCACGCCTTCGGGGCTGGCGACGATGCTCACGAAAACGAGATCCTTTGCCCCGGCTTGCTTCACGACGGTGAGCGCCTGCGCGGCGGAGCCGCCGGTGGCCAGCATGGGATCCACTACGACGACGCGCGTGCCGGCGAGCGGCGGGAGCTTGCAGTAGTAGCTGCGGGCGACGGCGGTCTCGTGGTCGCGCTCGAGGCCGATGTAGCCCACGCTCACGTCGGGAAAGATGTCGAGAAAGGGCTGCACCATGCCGAGCCCGGCGCGCAGGATGGGCACAACCACAAGCGGTTTGGCGAGCACGCGGCCGGTGTGCGGCTCCAGTGGCGTGCGGATGACTTTGTCCTTCGTGGCGAGGTCACGCGTCGCCTCGACGGCGAGGAGCAGCCCGACCTGGTAGGCGAGCGTGCGGAAGGTGGCGGGCTTGGTGGTCTCGTCCCGCAGGTGGGTGATGATGTGCGCGGCGAGCGGATGCTGGAGGACGTGGAGCATGGGGGAATTTTCGATTTTGGATTCTTGATTTTCGATTGGGCGGCGCAGGTGGCGTTTAGTGGGTGTCCAAGGTTTCCCGTGACGGAGGTCGCGCCAAGCTCAGGAGCGGCGCACCCAGCCTGAAATCGAAAATCGAGAATCCAAAATCGAAAATCACAACAGGTCTTTCTCCACTTTCCGTTCGAGGATGGCTTCGAGTTCCTTGCGGAGGGCCTTTTCCTTGCCGCGCAGGTCGGGCATGAGGGCGAGCCAGTGGTAAACCTCCTCGCGCAGGTGCTTCGGCATCACGGGTTCGATCGTAAGCACGCGATCGAAGGCCCGCACGCAGGCGGCGGCAACCTGCTCACACATGGCCTGCGCATCGGCCGAGCTGTGCTGGCCGGCGAGGCGGATGACCTCGTCGAGCCGGCGATGACGGTGTTTCATCAGCGCCTGGTAGCTGCTGAGGCTGTTGGCCGCCACCTGCACGCACCGCGGGAAGAAACTCGACATGAGGTCCCAAGGATCGGGTCCGTCGCCGCCGCGGCGGATGTCGCTGCGCAGGATGACGGCCGGGATGTCGGCAAATTTGGCGAGCATGAACTCGACGACCGTGCCGGTGTCGGGCTCGGCACCGTCGTAGCAGAAGAGGCCGAGGTCGCAGTCGAGCAGGGCGCGGATGGCCTGGTCGCGCACGGTGCGGGCGGTTTTGCCGCGCGGCTCGAAGTCCTGCGGCAGGCGGCAGAGGTATTTGCCGTGGGATTTCTCGTAGATGGCCTCGGCGAGGTAGGCGTTGCCGATGAGGTGCTTCAGGTTGAAGAGCTCGCTGCCGAAATAAACCGTGTAGCTGTGCTGTTTTTTCTTCATCGGCGGGGTGCCGTCGAGGAAGCCGCGAACCGCGCCCCGCGACAACGCCAAACTGGGGCGCAGATGATCGAGGCACGGGCCGTTAAGGATAACGGCCCCTACCCGGGGGCCCGCGGAACAATCGAATCAACGCGACTACCGACATGGACTCATGCAGTTAAACCAAGTGATGCCCGGGCAGGCGGCCTGCTGGCGGGTGCTTTCCCGGAGCGCGCGCTAGCGCGCTGGCCCACATCTGATTGCACGAGGCCGACTCAGGGCGTGAGCGTCAGCGTGTGTTGGGCGGGGCCGGGGAGGAAGGGGGTGGGTTCGCCGCGCACCCAGGCCTCGTGGCCGGCGCGGTAGAAAGGCGACAGGGGGTGGCCGCTCTGGCCGCCGGGCGTATGCAGGAGGCTCTGGTCTTCGCGGCCGGGTGAGACGACCAGGCGGTTGCTCGCGCCGAAGCGCGGGCTTTGGGCGCGGGGCGTGTAGGTGTCGCCCGGCAGGGGATCGGCCGGCAGATCGAGCCAGCCGGTGAGCCAGTGCGGCAGGAAGTGGCCGAGCGGGTGGCGGATGGCGGCGGTGTTGCGCTTGCCCCAGGTGGCGGTGGCGGGTGTGAGTTTTTCGCGGTCGAGATCGGCGATCACCGCATCCGCGGCGGCGAGAAAGAGTTCATCCCAGGTTTCAAACCGCGGGTTGAGCAGATGCTCCGGGCGCGCCGTGACGAGCTGCCAGAGCGGCTCCTCGTAACGGAACATCCACCAGTTGAGCTGCGGCTCGCGCCGTTGCGCGGGGGCAAACACCGGCCCGAGCACGAGGTTGGCGGCGTGCTGCCGGAAGGCCCGCACGAGCCGGTAGCTGGTCGAGTCCACGGTGGCGCGGGCGGTCCAGTTTTCGATGGCGGCACGCAACGCGGTCCGGGCGGGGATCGTGGTGGTCTCCGGCGTCAGCACCTCCTGCAGCAGTGCGTGCCAGCGCGTGAGGAAAAGCGCGCGGTCGTCGAGCTTGATGCCAAGCAGATCGGCCGGGGTGGCGGCGTCGAGCGCCGCGAGTCCGTCGCGGATCTGGGTCGCGCGCTCCTGCGTGTAATAGCCGCCGTCGCCCAGCCGGGTGAGGGCGGCACCGCCGATAACGCGGTTGTTGGCGGTCCAGAGGCGGCCCGAGGCGGGCCGGCGGATGACGGGGATCTCCGCCGCGGGCAGGCGGCCCTCCCAGCCGCGGTCGCCATATGTCCAGGCCACGGGGAAACGGCCGTCGTGACCAAAGCGTTTCGGCAGGGCGCCGGCGATGGTCCACGCGATGTCGCCCGCGGTGTCGGCGAGCACGATGTTCTGCGCGGGGATGCCGGCGTCGTGGGCGACGGCGATGCCTTCATCCACCGTGCGGGCCGACTCCATGCCCATGAAACTGAAGTTGATCGCACCCGGTTCGTGCATGATCCAGCGGTAGGCGTGGACGAGGGTTTCGTTCACATCGCGGATCACGGGGCCCCAGAGGGTGGATTCGAATTCCGCCGTGACCGGACGGCCGCCTCGCACGGCGATGGTTTCCTCCCAACGCTCGAACTCGAGGTTGTCCATACCGCGCCGGTAGAGCCGGCGGGAGATGCTGTTGGTCTCGACCGCGACGACGTCGGCGGTGTCGGCGTAGCTGTTGGTGAAACCCCAGGCCACATGGCCGTTGCTGCCGACGATGACCGCGGGCGTGCCGGGCAGGGTGAGGCCGGTGACGCGCCGGCCGCCCCACACGAGGCTCGCCCGATACCAGGTGTTGGGCACGCCGAGCTCGAGGTGCATGTCGTTGCCGAGCCACGCGCCGCCGTCGGCGGTGTGGGCGCCGGCGACGGCGAAATTGTTGCTGCCCACCGGGACGGGCTCGGCCGGCAGGGCCGCGGCCGTCGCCGGCGCGGTGCGGCGGCGCAGGTTGATGTGGCGCGGTTCCGGGAGTGGTGGCAGCGGGGCGGTCGAGCCGTCGAGCGCGGCATCGGCCGGGGTGAACAACGGGGCGAAATAGGCCGCGACCTCCGGGCCGTAGTGGTCGCGCACGGCGCCGAGCCCGCGCTCGAAGCGGCCTTCGCTCTCCTGCAGGTCGAGCGCCATGGCGTAACCGACGAGGTAGCAGTCTTCCGGCAGCCAGGCCTCGGGCCGGCTGCGCAGCACGAGGTATTCGAAGGGCTTTTTGCCGAGGCCGGCGAGGCCCGCGTTGACACCGGCGGCGTAGGCCTCGACGAGCGCACGGGTTTCCGGGGCTTCCAGCGCAAGGGCTTCGCGGGCGCGTGCGCGGAAGCGGTGCAGTCGCGTGCGGCGGTCGAGCCCGACCGTGGCCTCGCCGATGAGGGCGGAGAGCTCACCCGCGGCCCGCCGGCGCATGAGGTCCATCTGGAAGAAACGTTCCTGCCCGTGGAGATAGCCGAGCGCGCGGGCGAGGTCGGCGCGGTTTTCGCCGCGGATGACGGGAATGCCCAGGGCATCGCGCTCGATCGTCACGGTGGCGGCGAGGCCGGGCACGGCGGCGGCGCCGTCGAGCTGCGGCCGGCTGGTGCGGAGATGGAAATACAGCCAGGCGACCAGCAGCACCGCGATAACCGCGCCGAGGCCGGCGAGGAGCGCGAGACCGCGCAGGATGAGGCCGAAGATACGTTTCATAGGTGCAGTTCCCGGCGGATGGCGGCGGCGAGCGCGGCCGGCGGCGGGGCGAGGTTGAGCGTGAGGGCGTCGGCCGGCGGCTCCAGCGCGGCGAGCTGGCTGTCGAGCATGGCCGGTTTCATGAAGTGATCCTGGCGCGCCGCGATGCGCGCCTGCAACTGTTCGCGCGTGCCCTGCAGGTGGACGAGCCGGATACGGGTATCGCCGGCAAGCAGGACGCGGCGGTAGGCGGCCTTGAGCGCGGAGCAGGTGACGACACCGTTCTCGCCCCGGGCGAGGCGGGCCTCGATCCAGGCGCGGATGGCGGCGAGCCACGGGGCGCGGTCGTCGTCGGTGAGCGGCCGGCCCGCGCTCATCTTGGCAACGTTGGCGGGCGGATGAAAATCGTCGGCATCGGCGAAGGGCCAGCCGAGCGAATCCGCGAGCGTGCGGCCGACGGTGGTTTTGCCGCTGCCGGCTACGCCCATGATGACGATGACCTGCGGGATCACGTTTCCCAGGCGCGGACGGAGACCGGGTCGCGGCCCTCGTCGAAGTCGAGGTAGTCGAACATCGTCATGACGGGTTTTTCCTCCAGGGCGGACTCGCGGATGCGGCGGGCGAGGGTGGGGGCGCCGGCATCGCGCCAGCCGCGTTTCATCATGAAGCCGTTCCAGACCTCGCACTCCTCGTCGGTGCGCTCGCCGCCCTGGGCGTGGCACCAGGCGAGCAGCCCGGCGTCATCGAGGTCGCCGGCGAGAGCGCGGTCCCGCAACGCGGTGTAGTCCACGCGGAGGAACCGGCAGCAGCGGCCGTCAAAGCCGGTGCCGAGGTTTTCCACGTAGTCGGCCGGGAGCGCGCCGGCCGCGTGCAGGCGGATCTTGTCGAGCATGCGGCCGAAATAAACGAGGCGGCCGGTCTTGGCGTAGGGGCTGCGGAGTCCGGGGATGGTGGGCATGGGAACTTATCCCGCGCGGCGGCCCGAAGCGGCGAGCGAAAAACCGCGGTCACCAGCGCCGCCAGTAAGCGACGGTGGCGAGCAGGCCGAGCGCGAAAGTCGGGGCGTTGATCCAGAGCTGGTGAAACGGCACCGGCCAGCGCCAGCAGGCGTAGATGATGCCGGCGTGCTTCAGCGCGATCAGCACCCAGCAGACGAGCAGGAAGCGCATCATCCGCGGGTCGCGGGCGGCGGGCCGGACGACGGTGACCTCGCGCACGAAGCCCTCCTCGTAAACC
>ERZ761607.71-NODE-71-length-235513-cov-13.855838_pt1 | contig 235513 bp, 180 predicted proteins | sample MGYA00511164_ERZ761607 | MGnify/ENA primary metagenome ERZ761607 (study PRJEB28899, sample SAMN02445080) | bioreactor sludge metagenome | biome: EBPR sludge | place: Australia: Brisbane, Thorneside Wastewater Treatment Plant | collected 2011-06-22 ... | reverse complement strand
AGCTCGGGGATGTGGCCGTCGCCCAGGGCGATCTCGCCGCCGCCGCCGGGCACTACCGGAGCGGCTTGGAGATCGCGCAAAAGCTCGCCGCCGCCGACCCCGGCAACACCCAGTGGCAGCGGGACCTCTCCATCTCCTTCGAGAAGCTCGGGGATGTGGCCCGCGCCCAGGGCGATCTCGCCGCCGCCGCCGGGCACTACCGGAGCGGCTTGGAGATACGGCAAAAGCTCGCCGCCGCCGACCCCGGCAACACCGGGTGGCAGCGGGACCTCTCGCTCAGCCTGTACAAACTCGGCCAGGTGGTGGAGAAGCAGGAGCGCTGGGCGGAGGCGCTGGCGTGGATGGAGAAGAGCCTGGCCGTGGATGAGCGCCTCGCCGCCAAGGACGCGAGCAACGTGATGTGGCAGGACGATGTGGTGAAGACCCGCGCGGCGGTGGAGCGGCTGCGCCAGCGCGCGGCGGGCCGGTAGGGGGGCGCAGTGGCTGCCGCCGCAAGGCGGTGGCGTCTGCCGCGGCGGAAGCACACCCCGCGCTTTGGCAAGCGCGCCTGCGGGGGCGGGCAGGGGGCTCCGGGCTTGGCAAGCCCGGCTCCTTGCGCGCGCTGGCCGCGCACCTGAAAGAGAGATGCGCGCCGCTTTCGCGGTATGTGTCCCCATGCGCCTGACACCGCTTTTTCTCTGCCTCCTGGCCGCCGCTCATGCGGAGGACGCCCTGCGCGCGCCGCCGCCGGAGGTGACGGCGCCGCTGCCGGAGCTGGCGCGCCACGGCGGGGCGCGTTTCCTGGACCTGAACGAGGACGGGCACCTCGATGCGGTCGTGTCGAACCCGCAGGGCTACGGCGTGTTCCTCTACAATGCCGTGGAGCGGAAAAATGTGCAGTGGGAGGCGGGCTGGACGCAGGTGCTGCGGGAGGGACGGGCGGGCGATGCGAACAGCCTGCCGCTGCTGGCGGACGCGGCGGGGCGGGACACGGGCGCGCGGTTTGAAAAAGGCGACCTGGTGGCGGCGGACGGCGCCCGCGTGACGCGCGCGGAGCTGTTGCGGGTGCCGGGGCCGCCGCCGCTGACGCCCCAGGAGTCCCTGGCGGCGCTGGTGCTGAAGCCGGGCTGGCAGGCGCGCCTGGTGGCGCACGAGCCGCTGGTGCGGGACCCGGTTTTTTTTGACTGGGACGCGCGCGGCCGCCTGTGGGTGGTGGAGATGGGGGACTACCCCTTCGCGCCGGGTGAAAAAACGAAGGACGGCCAGGTGGGCCAGGGCCGGGTGTCGGCGCTGCAGACGGGGCGGGTGAAGATCCTGACCGACACGGACGGGGACGGGGTCTTTGACAAGGCGGTGGTGTTCCTCGACGGGCTGAAGCACCCGACGAGCCTGGGCTTCTGGAAGGGGGGTGTCTTCATCGCGCACATCCCGGACATTTTTTACGCGGAGGACACGGACGGCGACGGCGTGTGCGACCTCCGGGAGACGTGGTTCAGCGGCTTCACGGACGGCAATCCGCAGCACCTGGTGAACGGCTTCTGCCTCGGGCTGGACGGCTGGTTTTACTGCGCCAATGGCGACAGCGGCGGGCACATCACGTGCGCGAAAAGCGGCAGACAGGTGGCGCTGGGCACGAACGATTTCCGCTTTCATCCGGTGACGGGCGCCTTCGAGCTGGAGGCGGGGCGCACGCAGTTCGGGCGCTGGCGGGACGAGTATCAAAACTGGTTCGGCAACAACAACAGCACCTGGGCCTGGCATTATCACCTGCCCCTGCGCTGGCTGGAGCGGCACCCGGAGCGCCAGGCGCGCGCGCTGCGGGCGGTGACGAACGAGGCGAAGACGGTGCATCCCGCCAGCCCGCCCCTGCGCCGCTTCAACTGGGCCAGCGCCACGAACACGCTGACCTCCGGCTGCTCCCCCATGCCCTGGCGTGACGGCGCGGAGCACCTGCTGCTGGTGTGCGAGCCGGCGAACAATCTGGTCCACCGCCAGGTGCTGGACATGACGCGCTTCCCCGTCACCGGCGCGCGGCATCGGGACGACCCGGACAGCGAATTCCTGGCCAGCCGTGACAACTGGTTCCGCCCCTGCCTCATGCGCGAGGGGCCGGACGGCGCGCTCTATGTGGCGGACATGTACCGCCTCGTGCTGGAGCATCCGGAGTGGATCCCCGCCGAGCTGGCGAAGGGCCTGGACCTGCGCGCGGGGGAGGACAGGGGCCGCATTTACCGCATCAGCCGGGATGCGGCGCCGGCGCGCGGCTTTGCCCCGGCCATGGACTCGGACATCCGCTGGCAAAGGGACACCGCGCAGCGGCTGCTGCTGGAAAGCGGGGACGTGAAGGCCGTGCCGGAGCTGAAAAAGCTGGCGCAAAGCCAGGACAAGCCGGCGCACACCCGGCTGCAGGCGCTATGGACCGCGCACCTGCTGGAGCAGGGCGGCGCGGAGCCGCTGCTGGCCGCGCTGAAGGCGGCGCATCCGCTGGCGCGCGGCTCGGCCATCGTGGCCGCGGGCGGGGATGAGATCCACCCGGATGAGCTGGCCTCCTGGTTCCCCGCGCAGGGCCGGGCAAAGGCGGTGGCGGAGGCGCCGAAGATCCAGCATTTCAATGCCGACCGCCAGAAGGTGGTGACGCGGTATCTGAAAGAGGCCGCGCCTTTGCAGGGGGATGCCGCGCGCGGGATGCTGGTCTATCAAAAGGCCTGCATGGCCTGCCATCAAATGCGCGGCCAGGGCGCGGAGCTGGGGCCGGACCTGGCGACGGTGGCGGGCAAGCCGGTGGAGCAGATTTTGGAGGCCGTCTTTGACCCCAACCGAGCCGTGGAGCTGCGCAACGCGGCCACGCAGATCACGAAGAAGGACGGCTCGCTCGTGCTGGGCCTCATCGCGCTGGAGACGCCGCACGCGGTGACGCTGCGCCTGCCCGGCGGGGTGGAGCTGCCCGTGCCGCGGGCGGAGATTCAGGAGATGAAGACCCTGCAAACCTCCCTCATGCCCGACGGCCTGGAGGCCGTGCTCAGCGCCCAGGACACGGCGGACCTGCTGGCGGTGATCCAGGGGAAATAAGCGCGCGCCAGCCGGCTCACGAGGCGCCCACGCCGCGCAGGACGGCGGCGGGGGTTTTGAGCAGGATTTTGGCGTCGAGCCAGAGGGACCAGTTGTCTATGTATTGCAGGTCCAGGGCCACCCAGTCCTCGAAGTTGCGGATGCCGTTGCGGCCGGTGATCTGCCACAGGCAGGTGAGGCCGGGCTTCACGCTGAGCCGGCGGCGCTGGGCGTGCTTTTCGATTTTGCCGATCTCATACACGGGCAGCGGGCGCGGGCCGACGAGGCTCATCTCCCCGCGCAGCACGTTCAGGAGCTGCGGCAGCTCGTCTATGCTGAACTTCCGCAGCCAGCGTCCGAAGGGGAAGACGCGCGGGTCGTTGGCGATCTTGAAGGCGGGGCCGCGCATTTCATTCTGAAACTCCAGCTCGGCGCGGCGGGCCTCGGCGTCCGGGTGCATGGTGCGGAATTTCCACATCATGAAGGGCCGCCCGTAGTGCCCGGCGCGCTCCTGGCGGAAAAAGACGGGGCCGCCGGGCGAGGCGAGGCGGATGCCGATGACGGCGGCCAGCCAGAGCGGCAGGGTGAGCACGAGCAGCAGGGCTGCCACAACGCGGTCGGCGAGGTCTTTGAACAGCAGCGCCCAGGACACCTGCGGGGTGCTGTGAAAGACGAGCATGAGCTTCCCGCCAAGAACATCGAAGGTGGGGCGGGAGATGGCGGTCTGGAAAAAGTCGGCGGCGATCCATGCCTCCACGCCCTCGGTCTCGCAGGCCTGCACGGCTTCCTCGATTTTCCCAAAATGCACATGCTGCGCGGCGAAGAGCACGCGCGCCACGGAGTGCTCGTGCATGGCGGCGACGAGGTCGCTGATGGGCTGCCGGGTGATGTCCACGCACCCGGCCACCTCGATGTGCGCGCGCTGCTCGGCGGGCACCTTTTCCATGAGCTGGCGCATGTCGTCCCCGGCCCCGGCCAGCAGCACGCGCTCCCGGCCTTTGCCGCTGGCGAGGCGGCGGCGCAGGCGCGCGCGCTGCACCTCCTCCCGCAGCAGCAGGGCGGAGCCGGACATGACGATGGCGAGCATGGCCACCGAGCGGCTGGGCACCTCCCACTTTAAAAACACCACCAGCGCTCCAACGGCCAGGCTGATGCCGGCGAGCGCCTCCATGAGCTGGCGCAGGCTCTGCGCGGTGGTTTTCTCCACCAGGCCGGAGTAAAAGCCGCGCTCCTCCAGGATGAGCGGCGTGAAGGGCACCACCAGGGCCATCAGCCAGTAGAGCTGCTCGATGGGCGGGATCTCGACCAGATCGGGGATGAAAACAGGCAGTGTGCGCGAGCGGAAGTAATGCGCGAACCACAGGCAAAAGGCCAGCAGCCCGCTGTCGAGAAGCTGGGTAAGCTGCAAATTGATTTCTTGCCGGCGGCCAAGCATAGTGTTCGGATTCCGATGTGTTTCGAATTCTTGAAATTATAGCTGTCTTAAGTAATGCCACAACTTCTTTCCTCCTCAAACCTCCTGCTTTCCTCCCGCCCGCTCACCGTCGCGGTCATCCCGGACGGGGCGACGCTGGCGCTGTGGCAGGGAATGGAGCCGGAGGCGCGCGCGGCGGCGTGCGATGTCATCGAGCTGCGGCTGGACACGCTGCAGACCGCGCCGGGGGACATTCGCGAGGCTCTGCGCGGCAGTGCCACGCCGGTTTTGCTCACCGCGCGCCACCCGGCGGAAGGCGGCCAGGGCAGCGAGGACGCCGCCGCGCGCGCGGCGCTGATCGAGCCGCTGCTGGATCTGGCCGCGCTGGTGGACATCGAACTGCGCAGCGCGCGGGAGATGCGGGCGCTGGTGCTCAAGGCGCAAGGCGGCGGTGCGAGGGTGGTCGGCTCCTTCCACGACTTCCAGGCCACGCCCGCGGACGAGGTGCTGCGCGGGGCGGTGGACTTCGCCCAGCCGGCGGGGCTGGACGCGGTGAAGATCGCCACTTTTCTCAACAGCATGGACGACCTGATGCGGCTGATGCGGCTGGTGTCCGCGCCGCATCGTTTGCGCCTTTCCTGCATGGGAATGGGGCCGCTGGGGCGCGTTTCGAGGTTGGTGCTTGCAAAGTGCGGCAGCCTGCTGAACTACGGGTTTCTTGGCGAGGCAAATGCTCCCGGCCAGTGGCCTGCCCCGCGTCTCAAAGACATCCTGGCCGACCTGTGACATGAGCCTTCCTTTTCCGAAATCCGCCCGACTCGCACTCGCGCTGGCGCTTTTGCCGCTGACGGGGTGCTTTGAAGACCCCCAGCGCGAGGAGCGGCTCAAATGGCGCGAGGAGGAGGTCAATGCCAAGTCGGCGGACATCATCCGCAGGGAGATGGAGATCGCCAAGGAGAAGCAGGTGCTCGAAGGGCTGCGGCTGGACCTTGTGGCGAAGGAGAAAAGCGTCGAGATGCTCCAGAAGCAGCTCGCCGAGGAGCTGGAGAAAACCCGGCGCGTGCGGCGGGAGATCGAGATCAAGGAGCTGCGCGGCCCCATCCCCCAGATCAGCGCCGGGCGCGCCATCATCATAGACGCGGCCAGCGGCGAGACGCTCTTTGAAAAGGAGGCCGACAAGCGCGGCGCCATCGCCAGCACCACAAAGCTGCTGACCGCCCTGCTCGTGGTCGAGGCCGGCGACCTCGACAAGGAGATCATCGTCGAGCACAGCGACACGCAATGCGCCCCCGTGCGCCTCGGCCTCAAGGCCGGGGAAAAATACACCCGCCGCCAGCTTCTCACCGCCGTGCTGGTGAAAAGCTCCAACGACATCGCCCAGGTCCTGGCGCGCGACAACGCCGGCAGCGTCGAGGCCTTCGTCGCCAAGATGAACGCCCGCTGCGTCGAACTCGGCCTGCAAGACAGCCACTACGTCAACCCCCACGGCCTGCCCTCCACCAACGACGACGAGCCCTACAGCACCGCGCGCGACCTCGCCGTCATCGCCAAACTCTGCGACCAGCAGCCGGAAATCCGCAAAATCGTCAAAATGCAGAGCTACACTTTCAAGTGGCCCAACGGCCGCGTCACCGAGCTCTCCAACACCAACCGCGTCCTGCGCAACGCCTCCTACTGCGACGGCATGAAGACCGGCTACACCAACGCCGCCGGCTACTGCCTCGTAGCCAGCGGCGAGCGCAACGGCCGCCGCCGCATCGTCATCGTCCTCAACGACACCGAGGCCGGCGTCTGGCGCGACGCCCAGGCCCTGCTGGACTGGGCGCTGAAAGCCTGACGCCAGCCCCCAGCCCATGCCCGCGCCTACCCTGCCTAGCCCGTCAAGCTGCGCGCCGCCTCCCGCCTTCACACTCCCTCCCGCTTGAACTCCACCCCCGCTCCCACCATCGGCATCGTCGGCCTCGGCTACGTCGGACTCCCCCTCAGCCTCCGCTTCGCGCAAAACGGCGCCCGTGTCATCGGGTTCGACATTGACCCCGCCAAAGTCGCCAGCCTCAATGCCGGCCAGAGCTACATCCTGCACATCCCCGCGGAGGAAATCGCCGCCATGACCGGCACCGGCGCCTTTGCCGCCACCACGGACTTCGCCCGCGTCAGCGAGTGCGCCGCCGTCATCATCTGCGTGCCCACCCCGCTCGTGAACGGCCGCGACCCCGACCTCAGCTACGTGCTGAACACCGGCCGCGCCATCGCCCCGCACCTGCAAAAAGGCCAGCTCGTCTGCCTCGAATCCACCACCTACCCCGGCACCACCGACACCGACCTGCGCGTCGTCCTCGAGGAAGGCTCCGGCCTCAAAGCCGGTGTGGATTTCCACCTCGCCTTCTCCCCCGAGCGCGAGGACCCCGGCAATCCTCAAAGCGACGTCTCCCACATCCCAAAAGTCATCGGCGGCCTCACCCCCGCCTGCCAAAAGCGCGCCATGGAGATTTACGGCATCGCCGTGAAGACCCTCGTGCCCGTCGAGTCCTGCCGCGTGGCCGAGGCCGTGAAGCTCACCGAGAACATCTTCCGCGCGGTGAACATCGCCATGGTCAATGAATTGAAAGTCGTCTATGCCGCCATGGGCATAGACATCTGGCAGGTCATCGAGGCCGCGAAGACCAAGCCCTTCGGCTTCATGCCCTTCTACCCCGGCCCCGGCCTCGGCGGCCACTGCATCCCCATTGACCCCTTTTACCTCACCTGGAAAGCCCGCGAGTACGGCCAGGAGACCCGCTTCATCGAGCTCGCCGGCGAGGTCAATACCGCCATGCCCGCCTATGTCATCCGCCGCTGCGGCGAGGCGCTCGCCAGCCAGGGCAGGGCGCTCAAAGACGCCCGCGTCCTCTTGCTCGGCATCGCCTACAAGGCCAACGTGGACGACGACCGCGAAAGCCCCGGCTACGTCCTCTGGGAGCTGCTCGAAGCCGAGGGCGCCCATGTCGCCTACCACGACCCGCACGTCCCCGTCATCCGCCCCTCGCGCGAGCACAGCCAGTTCGCCGGCATCGAAAATACCGCGCTCACCGCCGGGAGCGTCGCCGGCTTCGATCTCGTCCTGCTCGCCACCAATCACCAGGCCGTGGACTACGCCATCGTCGCGCAAAACGCCCGCCTCGTCGTGGACACCCGCAACGCCCTCTCCGCCCACATGCGGGGCCGGGAGAACTATTTCAAAGCCTGACGAAGCCGCGGCTCGAAATTCGAAATTCGAAATTCGAAGCTCGAAATTCGAACTCAGCCCTCCATTCCGCAATCCGCAATCCCCCCCCAATTCCCCATGAAATCCCTCATCACCGGCGGCGCCGGATTTATCGGCTCCCACATCGCACAAGCCCTCTGCAGCAAAGGCGGCTCCGTCATCGTGCTTGATGACCTCAGCCTCGGCAACCTCGACAACCTCGCCTGGAAAAAGCCCGGCGATGACCTCGAGTTCGTCAAAGGCGACATCAACGACACCGCCTTGCTCAACAAGCTCATGCCCGGCTGCGACTGGGTCTTCCACGAGGGCGCGCTGCCCTCCGTCCCCCGATCCGTGGCCCAGCCCTGGGAGAGCAACCACCACAACCTCGACGGCACCCTCCAGGTCCTCATCGCCGCGCGCGACGCCGGGGTGAGGCGCTTCATGTTCGCCAGCTCCTCCTCCATCTACGGCGACTCCGACGCGCCCTCCAAACACGAGAGCCTGCCGCCCAATCCCCTCTCCCCCTACGCCCTCCAGAAATACGGCGGCGAAAAATACTGCCAGCTCTTTCACCAGCTCTACGGCTTAGAAACCGTCGCCCTGCGTTACTTCAACGTCTTCGGTCCGCGCCAGGCCTTTGACTCGCCCTACTCCGGCGTCATCGCCAAATACTGCACCGCCATGCTCAAAGGCGAGCGCCCCCTCGTGTTTGGCGACGGCCTCCAGGCGCGCGACTTCACCTTTGTGGACAATGCCGTGTCCGCCAACCTGCTCGCCGCCGAGGCCCCCGCTGAGAAAGCCGCCGGGCGCTTCTTCAACACGGCCGCCGGCGAGTCCATCAGCCTGCTCCAGCTCATCGCCGAGCTGAACCGCCTCACGGAGCAGAGCCTCGAGCCCGAGTTCCACCTGCCGCGCGTCGGCGATGTGCGCAACTCCCTGGCCGACATCTCCGCCGCCCGCGAAGCCCTCGGCTACGAGGTCCTCGTCAACTGGCAGGACGGCCTCGCCCGCACGCTCGACTTCTACCGGCCTTGACGAATCGAACGCCAAACCAGGGCAAATTTGACTTCAAGCCGGAATCACTTGCCGGCTTTCGGGATCGGCCCTTTCGGTCCCACACGCAGCCAGCCCTGGCCGGGGATGTAAACCATGCCCAACTCCTGCTTGGTCACTGAATTCCAGAGATTGGGATCGCCGTCCTTGTAGCGGCTCATGGAACTCTGGGGCGGGGTGGGATCTCGGGCTTTTTTGGGATCGGGCGCCTCAGTGCCAGACGATGGAATCGTCACCAGGGGGATGGCGGCGGCTTTCCTCTCCCCATCGTCGAAAGTCAGACCCGGCAGCGAGATGCTGAAACCAAAACGATACTGCAAGTCGTCTGAAAGCTCGGAGGCGGTGATGTTGGCGACGCCTCCGTCGTGGGCAATGGTCAGATTGCGTCCTTCCAGGCGGACAATTTTCGCGCCTTTGAGCAAAGTGCCGTTCTGCAGGTGGATCTGTGGAATCGCGGTTCCGGGAGCTTCCGAGCGAACCCTCTTGATCAGCGAGGCGAAGAGGCTTTGCGTCTTGTCTATCTCAGACTTCACCGTGCCCACCTGGGCGCGAAGCTCGTCTATTTCATCCTGCACTTTTCGGGCGGCGGTGAGATAGGGAATGATCCCCTGCTTCTTTCCCAGTTCATCCCGGCTTTTTTGGAGAACACCCCTGATCTCCTGCAATTGATCAGTGGCGGCCTGGTGGTCCTTTCTGGCATCGTCAACCACTGTCGTGTAATGCACGCCATAAATGACCCCGAAAACGAGGAGGAACGCGCCCAGATAAACGAAGAATTTGGTTTCCATGCGGGTAAATCACGGTCTGCTGGCTTTGAACTGGGCTGCCTGATAGTCGGCCAGTTGTGTCTTGAGCTTTTCAAGCTTCTCTTTCTCCTCCGCCAGCTCCCTGGCGACCCTCTCCTTGTCCTGGACACGCACCTGCACATTGGCCTTGGCGACCGCGAACTCGTTGCTGCCGGCGGCGTTGAACTGGCCTAAATGGCCGATTGCGACAAGCTGCGCCTGGGTCTGCCTGAGTTGCTGCTCCTCATTCACAATTTGCTTGTGCATTTCCATGGTCTCGAGTTGCAGCGCCTTGTGCCTGTCGCAGCTAGTGACACATGCTGTCAGAAGGCCGTAAAATAGAATGCTGGCACCACCGTTTAATCGCATAGGCATACGTCTAACGCCCTGCGCTCTGGCCGACAAGAAAAAATCCGTGAGGAATTAAAAAAATCCTTCCGAACGGATCACCACAGCAACGTCTCCCTCTCCCAGAGTGAACCTCGCGGATGGCCCCGGGGTCCCGGAGTGGCGGCCATCAGATTACGGACCGCGAGGCGGGCCATTTCTCGATTGGATGCAGGGAAAAGCGACGCATCCTGGTCACTGCGGCTCGTGGCGAGCACCTTGCCCGTTTTGGCGTCCCTGGCCTGGACCACAAGCTTGCCCACCCGGTCCGTGCGGCTCGGCAGCAGGTCATGATGAAAGGCTATAATGGCGTCCGCGCTCTTGGGCGCCGCCGAACCGCCTTCAGTGCATTCGACATTCATCAGCTTCATTTCCGCCGCCAGCAGCGGGGCAAAGCCGAGAGGGTCGCCGCCTTCCGTGGTCACATGAAAACTCTTGCAGGATGAAAGGTCGGCGGTGTGCCGCACGGGCGCCTCAAGCGCGGCGCAGGCTGCGAGAAGCAAAGCGGGAACCCAGGCAAAGTGGAGAGGTTTCATGGCCCGGTATGTAACGCCTCATCCGTTTCTTGCAAGCGTGCTTCCTGCGGCAAAGGCCGCGCTGCCTTTGACATTCCTCCCGTCCGCGCCTCTCTGCGATGATGGACGACCTGGCCGAGCGCATGCGACACGATCTTGCCGAGATCGGCCGCACGCGCATGCCGTTCGGCAAATACGGACCCGCCAACCACCCGCCGCACGGCGTGCCCATTTACGATCTGCCTGACGAGTACCTGGCCTGGTTTGCGCGTCCCAACAATGGCTTTCCGCGCGGAAGGCTGGGCGCTTTGCTCCAGATGGTTTATCAGATGAAAGTGGACGGCTCCGACAGTGTCTTCGATCCCTTCCGCCGCGAGCGTGGAGGACGCGCACCCCTGCGCCCGGAACGCAAGCGCAGCCACGACTTCACCGGCGAGGGATAGTTCACCCGGCTCCCCGCCGTTTTGTCGGCGAACACCATGAAACACATCCTCATTCTTGCCGCGGCCCTCGCCGCACTCCCCACCTCCCGCGCCGCGCTTCTTGACTCGCCTCAGAAGTCCGGCCTCCAGCTCAAAAACATCAGCGCCATCGCCTTTGGCAAAGACGGCCTGCTCATCGCGGCGGACTCCGCCACTGCCACTGTGGCAGCGATTGAGACCGGCGACACCGGCCCCTTGGCCCGCTTGGCCGCCCCAGTGTCCGATCTCGGCTCTGTCATCGCCGGCGGACTGGGAACCACCTCGGAAAACATCACCGTCACCGACATGGCGGTGAATCCCGCCAGCGGAAAAATCTACCTCGCCGTCCAGCGCCGTCCGGACAATGCCAGCCTCATCCTCATTGTGGACGCCACCGGCAAGATCGCGCCGCTCGATCTTTCCACCGCGATCCACTCCTCCGTCTCCCTGCCCGGCGGCGCTTCCGGCAGCAAGGTCACCCGCGTCACCGACGTGGCGTTCGACGGCGACCGCATTTTTGCCACCGGCTCCAGCAACGAGGAGTTCGCCAGCCGCATCTTCACCATCCCCGTCCCCGTCAAGCATGGCGCCACCGCCGCCGTGTTCAGCGCCGAGACCTACCATGTGGCGCACCGCAAATGGGAGACCAAGGCGCCGATCCAGAGCTTCATCCCCTACAATGCCAAGGACGGGCGCTACGTCGTCGGCGCTTTCGCATGCACTCCGGTGGCGCGCTTCCGCGTGGACGATCTGGAAAGCGGCGCGCAGGTGAAGGGCGTCAGCATGGTCGAACTCGGCAGCGGCAACCGCCCGCTCGATCTCTTCGACTACACCGACGCCTCAGGCAAAGAGTGGCTCGTCGTCCACACCCAGCGCTTCAAGGACAACCTCTTCGGCCCCTCCAAGTTCTGGGGCGCGCGCGTCAGCATGGACTACATCAACGCCGTCGAGGACATCAACGAAAAGGCCACCTGGCGCGACGTGAAGGAAAAACGCGGCCCTGACGGCATCGAGATCGTGGACGTGCTCTTCGGCGCGGTGCAGGTGGACAAATTTGGCGAGCGCGAGATGGCCGTCATCAGGGACACCGATGGCCGTCTCAGCCTCGAAGTGGCCGCGCTGCCTTGATGCGCGGTCTTTGCCGCGGAGCCTGCGCCGGCTCCGCCCGAAGACCTCACTCCAACGTCCATCCCATCCATTGACCTGCCATGTGGCATCGAGCCGCCGACATGCGCTTCCTGCTCTACGGCGCGCCGTTGCTCATTGGCGTAAGCGCGCTGGTAAGTCAGAGCACGGTCGGCCTTCACAATATCCTCAACCCGCAGCCGGCGGTGATTGCCAGCGCTGACGGCTCCCGGGTCGAGCTGGTCATCCCGCCTCCGGTCCGCGCCGAGTACATCGTGCGCCGCGCCGCAGGCGGGCCGCCGCTCATGGGGCGGTTCGAAACTGCCGCCGACCGCGTCATCTTCACCCCCGCCCTGCCCCTGCCCGCCGGGCAGGAATACCATTTCGAGTGCCGCGCCCCCGGCGGCCCCGGCGGCACGCAGCCCTTCCGCTTGCCCGCCGTCCGCGCGCCCGCGCCGCGGGTCAGCATGCGCCCCGCCGGAGTGCCGCTGCCGGCCAATGCCCTGCGCTTTTACCTCCACTTCACCCAGCCCATGGAGCAGGGTGTCTTTCTCGACCGGCTCCGGCTCCTCGACGACCAGGAAAAGGAAATCCCAGGCCCCTTTCGCGAAACCGAGCTGTGGTCGCCGGATGGCGCGCGCCTCACCGTCTGGTTCCACCCCGGCCGGCAGAAAACCGGCGTCAATCTCAACCTCGACGAAGGCCCTGTCATGCTTCCCGGACGCGCCTACCGCCTCGTCGTGTCCGGCGCCTGGCGCAGCGCCGCCGGCATCCCCATCGGGGATGATGTCTCCCTGCGCTGGACTGCCGGCCCGGAGGATCATGCCCCGCCATTGGCTGACCATGTGGAAATTCACCCGCCAGCCGCCTCCACCACCTCGCCTCTGCGCGTCACTTTCAGCGAGCCTCTGGACCCCGCCATGCTCGCCACCGCCCTGCAAGTGCGGGCAGTTCATGACGACAGTCCCGTCCCCGGCCGCGCCGAGGCCGCGCCGGGAGGCATGGCATGGACCTTCCATCCGCACAGTCCGTGGGCTCCCGGCGGCTACCATCTGCGCATCCTGCCTGAGCTGGAAGACCTGGCCGGCAACAGCTTCGCCAAGCCCTTCGAAGTGGACCTCCAGGCCGCGCCGTCCGCGCCAGTCGCGGCGCGTCCGCTTGCCTTTGAAATCCGCGCCGCGGAAAAAGCCGCGTCCGGCAGTCCCGAGTGATTCCTTGCCCGGCGGCAAACGCAGGCGGCCGGCCCGAACATTCCTGTTGCCGCCGCGCGCGCGGACCGGCAAACATCAGCAATGGCACACCCCTCACCCCAGCCGTCCGACCCCGCCGCCCTGCCTGGCCTGGCCAAAGCCACCATGGCAGCCGCGAAGTTCCCCATGCTTGCCACCGTGGATGGCGACCAGCCCCGGCTGCGCCCGGTCTCCCCGGTGCTCGTCGAGGGCTTCGTCATCTATGTGGCCAATCTGCGCCGCTACGGCAAGACAGCCGAGCTGGCCGCCAACCCGAAGGCCGAGTTTTGCTACACCGACGACGGCCACAACCAGGTCCGCATCACCGCCGCCGCGGAGGTTTTGCATGACGCGGACTTGAAGAGGAAAATCTGGGAGGCCAATCCCCTGCTGCGCGCCTATCTCCAGGACATTTCAAACCCCGAGCTCATCATCTACAAGTTCACCCCCCGGCGCGTGCGCTACATGAAGGAGTGGGCGCTGGAGTATCATGAGGTGCCTTTGGATTGACCGGCGGCCCGCGGCACCCCGCAGGCGCGCTCACCGCCCGCTCTCCAGGAACTGGACGGCATCCGCGATGACCACCTTGTCCGGCTCGGTGCCCGCATTCGAGACACGCACCCAGCCCGCCCTTCCGGCCTGAAAATAAAACACGCCCAGACTGCGAAAGAGCCTCCCGTGCGGCGGCTCCTGCTGCTGGTTCACCGGCACAGTGGTCTCCCCGCAGGCATGGCGCACGGTGACTGGAGCGGCCGTGGCGCGGCGCGCGTTATGGCAATGCGCCAGCCGCACCTCATACCAGCCGGCCACGGGAAGCTCGGGAGTGAAAGTCACCGACTTCGCGCCTTTGCCGGACTTCATGTCATGCAGGTAACCCAGCCCCACATAAGGCGGAGTGTGGGTGGAGTACTGCCACTCTCCAGCCAGCACGGCGGCGGTCTCGTCCACCACGATGCCCGGCAGCGCCGCAGGGTCGGCCACGATGAAAGGCACCATCTCCGGCCGGTCCACCTCGCCCGGCGCGTGGATGCTTGCCAGGGCCTGCGGATGCGGGCGCGGAGGCGCGGGCGGAGAGCCCGGCAGCATGGACAGCGCGCCGAGGAGGGCCGGCAGGACGCGCCGCGCGGTGAGGTGGATTTTCATGCCCGCATCCTGCCGCCTCCGCCTCGGCGCGCAAGCAGTCCGCGAGCCCCCCGCGCGCCCGGCGGAGCCAGTCGTCAAAAAAATGCCGCGCCGCCACGGAAAGAAAAAGCCCCGCCATCCTGTCTTCCCTCGCTCCCGCATTCCCGCGCCCTGCCACGCCTCATCCACTGCCGCCCCATGCCACGCATCCTCCTTGCCGGTATCTTCCACGAGACGCACACCTTTCTGGAGGGCACGACGGGGCTGGAGCAGTTCACCATCCGGATTGGAGACGAGATTTTGCAGGCGCGCGGAGACGCCTCGCCCATCGGCGGCGTGCTGGAGCTGGCGGCGGAGTTCGGCTGGGAGGTGCTGCCGGCGGCCGACTACCGGGCGCAGCCCTCCGCCACGGTCAGCGACGCCGTCGTCGGGCAGTTCTGGGCGGACTTCACCCGCCTGGCCGCGCCGCATCTGGAGCGCGGCGTGGACGGCATCTACCTCGTCCTCCACGGGGCCATGGTCAGTGAAAGCCACGACGATGTCGAGGGCCTGCTGCTGGAGCGTCTGCGCGCGCTGCCCGGCGCCGCGCAGACGCCCGTCTTCGGCGTCTTCGACCTCCATGCCAACTTCACCCCGCGCATGACCGCCCATGCCGACTGCCTCGTCGCCTACCGGGAAAATCCGCACACCGACGCGCGCCAGGCCGCCTGCGACGCCGCGCGCCTGCTCCAGCGCTGCCTCGTCACCGGCGCGCGTCCCCGCCAGGAGAGCCGGCTCACGCCCCTCCTCTGGCCCCCCACCGGCACCGGCACCGCCGCCGACCCCATGCTCACCCTGGAAAAAATGGCGCGCCGCATCGAGCACGAGCCGGGCGTCTGGTCCGCCAGCGTCGTCGCCGGCTTCTCCTTCGCCGACACCGAGTGCGCCGGCGTCAGCTTCGTCATCACCGGAGACGCGGACGCCCCCCTCACCGGCCATCTCGACCGCCTGGCCCGCGCGGCCTGGGAGCTGCGGGAAAAAGGCAGCGCCACCGAGCCGCCCGCCGCCCGGGTTTTGCCCGGCCTGCTGCCGCCGCCGCCCGGCCTCACCGTCATCGTCGAGCCCTCCGACAACATCGGCGGCGGCGCCCCCGGAGACGGCACCGGCCTGCTGCGCGCCTTCCTGGAGCATGACGCGCCCAATGCCGCCCTCTGCCTGGCCGACCCGCACGCCGTCGCCGCCCTGACCGGCCTGCCACCCGGAGCGCGCACCCGCCTCAGCCTCGGCGGCAAAGGCAGCCGGCTCGACCCCGGCCCGGTCGAGCTGGACGTGGAGCTCGTGTCATTGAAAGCCGGCAGGTTCGAGCTCGAGGACAAGCAAAGCCACCTCGCCTCCATGAGCGGCGATTCTTTTGACATGGGCCCCTGCGCCGTCGTCCGCCACCGCGGCCTCGTCATCCTGCTCACCAGCGTCAAGACCCCCCCCTTCGATCTCGGCCAATGGCGCAGCCAGGGCCTCGACCCCGCCGCCTTTTCCTTCCTCGGAGTCAAAGCCGCCGTGGCCCACCGCCGCGCCTACGACCCCATCGCCGCCCGCATGGTCTGGGTGGACACCCCCGGCCCGTGCAGCAGCCAACTGCGCAGCCTCCCCTACCGCCGCCTGCGCCGCCCGGTGTGGCCGCTGGACGAAGTGCCGGGTTGAACCATGAGCCCGCCCCCGCAGGCGCATTCGCCAGAATGCGGGGCTTGGGTGTCGTTGCGGGAGCCAAACCCCGCATTCTGGCGAATGCGCCTACTCTGTCCATCTCCCTGCTTGGATGAAGCTCTTGCAGCGACTGCGCCCTTGTCCGCAAACCTCTGCGGAGTCTGAAAAGGGTGCTCATCAAGCTGCTGTGCGGACTGGCAGGACTGCTGAGGCGGCATGTCTGGCAAAAAAGTGGCTGCGCAGTTGGAGAGACCGGGGCACGAGGGCGCGCCCCGGAACACGCGAGGGCGCGTGTGCTCGCCTGCTTTTGCCGTGTGCGTTTTCACAAATCATCATGACGCAAGGTATAATTGCTGCAACGGCTTGAGAGCTTGATTGATCCACACTAAAAAACAATCAAAGACTTTTTTTGTGACATTTTGCCGCAGCGTAATGCATTCATTTCACAGACTAAAATAATAGATCCGCAATCTAGCATGTCTTATCTGCAATAAAAATCCTTTGAGCCGCAAAATCATGCAGTTAAGCCGCAAAATATTTGCTTTGTTCCACATTTTTATAGCATATTTACAAAATGATTGCATATGATGCGGGTAAAACAGCACATCATGCGGCTAAAGCATGACGCATTGCGGATTTAATTTGGCATTTCGCGGATGAATATTATTCCAATGCGGCAAAATTATGGCAAAATGCAGATAATTATGCACATTTTGCTGTTGAATTTTTAATTGCTTGAAATCATAATTTGCAAAAGGCGGGTAAAACGCCTGAAAAAGACGATGCAGCATTTTACAAAGACCCTGCATTTTATCAACTAGCTTCAGCAACACTCCTCGCAGCTATGACATACTGGGAAATCACCAAAGAACGTGCTCAAACGACTCTGTCGATTTGGAAGAGCCACGCGCCGGAGATGAAAGTGGGCGGTGTGTCTGCCGGGGAGTTGGAGGAGATGATCGGGCAGTTCGAGCCGCTGGTCCAGGCGCAGGTGCTCGCCCAATATGAGCTGAATGCGCAACGGCACGCGGAGAAGAATTTGAAAACCCGGATCAAGGAGCTGAACCTGCGGGTGCCGCGCCTCATTGAGGTGGAGCTGCCGGAGCATGAGGAGCTGATGGCCGGGGTCAGGGAGCTGACGCGCATCCCCTCGCAGACGCGGGAAAAAATCCTGACGCGGGGGCGCGCCACGCTGCCGGTGTGGGAGATGGCGAACGCGGCGCTGGCGGCGCTGCCGGAGCCGCTGCCGCCGGTGACATGCCGGCTGCAGGGGGTGGAGCACACGGCGGAGATGCTGGCGGGGCTGCTGCAGGAGTTCAATGAGCAGGCGCGGCAGATGGGCCTGGCGCGCACGGAGATGGCCCGGGCGAAGACGGCGCTGCGCGCGCTGGACCGGCGCGCGGGCAAGCTGAACAAAAACTGGTACAAGGCGGCGGCGCACACCTTCGAGAATGGCACGCCGGCGCGCGAGGCGCTGGAGCGGGTGCCCGTGCTGCGCGGCGCGCGCATGCCCACGATACTGTGCATCAACTCGCTGAAGCAGGGCGGGCAGGAGGGCCGGCAGGTGCTGGTGGACTATGTGCCACGGGGCGGGGAGACGGCCACGCGGCTGCTGCTGCACTGGGGCGTGGAGGGCGTGGACGAGGGGCTGCCGCACTCCATGCCGCTGAACCGCGCGGGAGACGCGCTGGGGCCTTTCCCTGTCGGGACGGTGGTGCGCGCGCGGGTGGAGGCGGCGAACAGCGCGGGCGCGCGGTTCTGCGGAGTGGAGAGCCTGGAGATCCTTGACCCGAACAGTGACCGGCGCCCGCCCAAAGTGACCCGGCAGGGGCGCCCGCGCGGCCGTGTTTACTGACGGGCGCGCTCCGGGTCTTGCAGCGCGGCGGCAATGCGCGAAACTGGCGCGTGCCCGACAACCCTCCCGACCTCAAGCCCCCGACGCGATTCGAAGACCTGCGCGGCATTTTGCGCTATGTGCCGCAGTTCCGGCAGCGCGTGTTCGTCATCGCCATAGACGGGGCGCTGATGCACCAGCCGGGCTTCGGCAGCCTGCTGCAGGACGTGGCGGTGCTCCAGTCGCTGAACATCGAGGTGGTGCTGGTCTTCGGCGCGCGCGCGCAGATCCAGAGGCTGGCGGCCCGGAGGGGGGTGGCTTTGAGCAATGACGACGGCATGGGCCGCACGGACGCGGCGACGCTGGACATCGCCATCGAGGCCATCACGCGGCAGGCGAGCGAGCTGATGGCGGACCTGACGGCGCTGGAAATGCCGGTGGTGGTGAGCAACGCGCTGGCGGTGCATCCGGCGGGTGTCATTGACGGGGTGGACCAGGAGTTCACCGGGCGCATCGAGCGGGTGGACGTGGAAAGCCTGGGCGCGCTGCTCAAGGCGGACATCATCCCCGTGCTGCCGCCGCTGGGCTACGACGGACGCGGGACGACGCTGCGGCTGAACTCGGACGCGGTGGCCGTGGAGGTGGCCATCGCGCTCAAAGCGGCGAAGGTGATCTTTGTGTCCGAGGCGGGGCTGAGCGCGCCGGACGGCGCGCGCATGGCGCAGATCTCGGTGGCGGAGGCGCGGGAGATGCACCGGCGGCGGGACCCGCGGCATGACATCAACCTGCTCTCGAAACTGCGCCACGCCGCCATCGCCTGCCAGGAGGGCGTGCCGCGCGTCCACATCGTGGACGGCACGCAGGACGAGGCCTTGCTGGCGGAGCTGTTCAGCAACGAGGGCGTGGGCACGATGATCCACGCGGACGACTACCAGCAGATGCGCAAGGCGCGCTCCTCGGACGTGAGCACGCTGCTCTCGATGATGCGGCAGTCCATGGAGGATGCGGCGCTGGTGCCGCGCACGCGGGAGCAGATGCTGGCGCGGATCAAGGACTTCTTCGTGCTGGAGGTGGACGGCAACCCGGTCGGCTGCGCGGCGGTGCACACGCACGAGGAGGAGGGGCGGAGGATCGCCGAGCTGGCCTGCCTCTTCGTGCGGCGCTCGCACAAAAACCGCGGCCACGGGCGGCGGCTGGTGGCCTACGCGGAGGAGGTGGCGCGGCAGCGCGGGTGCGCGGCGCTGGTGGCGCTGAGCACGCAGGCCTTCCGCTTTTTCGAGGAGAAGATGGGCTTCCAGGTGACGGGGCCGGAGAGCCTGCCGCGCGCGCGGCGGGAGCAGTACGCGCGCAGCGGGCGGAACTCGAAGGTGCTCGTCAAGCTCCTGTAGCCTGCGGCCCGCGCGCGCGGCGCAAGCAAGATAAGGGCACCCTAAAGCAAGGCACGGCGAGCGCGCGCGAATGACGCGCGCTTCTGTGGCGGCGTCATGGAAGTCTTTGCCGTCACCATCTTCATGAGCCTCGCCTTCGCGGTGCTCTTCGCCGTCCTTTTCCTCGCCGAGCGCAGCCAGCGCCAGCGCCGCTCCGTGGAGCAGATGTCCCTGCTGCCGCTGGAGGCCGACCAGGACCATGCCGGACGCTGAGCCCCCCTTTTTTTCTCCCGCTCACATGACCACAGCCTCCACCGCCAAGACCCTCATCGAGTTCGACGACCGCACCGTCCGCCGCTTCATGATCGCCTCCATCATCTGGGGCGTCGTGGGCATGCTGGCGGGCGTCTTCATCGCCCTCCAGCTCAACTTTCATGAGCTGAACCTCGCCTCCTGGCTCAGCTTCGGCCGCCTGCGCCCGCTGCACACGAACGCGGTCATCTTCGCCTTCGTCGGCAACATGATGTTCGCCGGCATCTACTACTCCACCCAGCGCCTGTGCAAGGCGCGCATGGCCTCCGACCTGCTCTCGAACATCCACTTCTGGGGCTGGCAGCTCATCATTGTCTCCGCCGCCGTCACCCTGCCGCTGGGCTTGACGCGCGGGCAGGAATACGCCGAGCTGATCTGGCCGGTCAACATCGCCGTGGCGCTCATCTGGGTCGTCTTCGCGGTGAACTTCTTCTGGACGCTGGCAAAGCGCAACGAGCCCTCCCTCTATGTGGCGCTGTGGTTTTACATCGCCACCATCATCACGGTGGCGATGCTCTACATCGTCAACCACATCTCCATCCCCACGAGCTGGACGCACAGCTACACCATCTTCGCCGGTGTGCAGAACGGCCTCGTGCAGTGGTGGTACGGGCACAACGCCGTCGCCTTCTTCCTGACGACCCCCATCCTCGGCATCATGTATTACTTCCTGCCGAAGGCGGTGGAGCGGCCGGTGTACTCCTACCGGCTTTCGATCGTCCACTTCTGGTCCCTCGTCTTCATCTACATCTGGGCCGGCCCGCACCACCTGCTGAACACAGCGCTGCCCAAGTGGCTGCAAATGCTCGGCATGTTCTTCAGCCTCATGCTCTGGGCGCCGAGCTGGGGCGGCATGTTGAACGGCCTGCTCACCCTGCGCGGCGCGTGGGACAAGCTGCGCACCGACCCTGTGGTGAAGTTTTACATCGCCGCCGTCACGTTCTACGGCATGTCCACCTTCGAGGGGCCGCTGCTCTCCATCCGCGCCGTCAACGCCCTCTCCCACTACTCCGACTGGACCATCGGCCATGTGCATAGCGGCGCCCTCGGCTGGAACGGACTCATGGCCGCGGGCATGTTTTACTGGCTGACGCCGAAGCTCTACGGCGGCAAGCTCCACTCCGTGGCTTGGGCGAACTTCCACTTCTGGATCGCCACCATCGGCATCCTCATCTACGTCGCCGCCATGTGGGTCTCCGGCATCATGCAGGGCCTCATGCTCAACGCCACCAACGCCGAGGGCACCGCGCTGGTTTACCCGAACTTCATCGAGACCCTCACCTCCATCCGCGCCATGATGGGCTTCCGCATCATCGGCGGCGCGCTTTACCTGGCGGGCTTCATCCTCATGGGCGTGAACCTCTGGCTCACCATCCGCAAAGGCAAGCCCGTCAACGAAACCCGCGAAGTCGCCGTCATCCAGCCCAAGGCCAAGGACACCATGGGCATGAGGGACACCTTCATCAACGACCCCGTCGCCTATATGTTCGCCGGCATGGTCCTCGTGCTCGCCTGGCTTTTCCTGCCGCCCGGCGCCGACATCGCCGCGCTCCTTTGTGCCGGCGTCTTCTCCGTCCTGGCGGTGAAAAAATTCCGTGAGGGCCACTCCCGCTGGTCCTCCTGGTATGAGGGCCTGCTGAACAACTGGCTGCCCTTCACCGTGCTCACCTTCGTCGCCGTTGCTCTCGGCGGCCTCATCCAGATCATCCCCACCGTCACTGTCAACCGCGCCAAAAACGTCGAGGACCGCATCCAGCAAATCTACACGCCGCTCGAACTCGCCGGGCGCGACATCTACGTCAGCGAAGGCTGCTACAACTGCCACAGCCAGATGATCCGCACCATGCTGCCGGATGTGCTCCGCTACGGCGACTACTCCCGCCTCGGCGAGAGCATCTACGACCACCCCTTCCAGTGGGGATCGAAGCGCACCGGCCCGGACCTCGCCCGCATCGGCGACAAGTATCCCCACAGTTGGCACTACGACCACATGATGGAGCCGCGCTCCACCTCCGTCGGCTCGAACATGCCCGCCTACCCGCACCTCTTTGAGCGGAAGTTCGATCAAAAAAGCCTGCCCAAAAAGATCGCCGTCATGACCCGGCTCGGCGTGCCCTACCCGCCGATGAGCGCCGACGAGATCAAAATGAAAGCCCTCGAGCAGGCCGTCAAAATCGCGGAGGAACTCAAAGCCCAGGGCAAAGTGGCCGCGCCCGACACCCAGATCGTCGCCCTCATCGCCTACATGCAGAAGCTCGGCAAATACGACACCCCCGAGGTCGAGAAAAAGCTGGCGCCACAAGGCGTGCCCTTCCCGCTCAAGCCCGCGCTGCCCGACAGCCACCGCAAATCCGTCACCCAAAACCCCTGATCCGCCTCCGCCATGTACAAACGCGTGCTTTATGAAAACTGGGCCGACTGGGTGCCCTACCTCGCCTTCGGCATCACCGCCCTCGTCTTCATCTCCTTCGTCGTGCGCGCCGTCACCCTGCGCAAGGAGCGCGCCGACCAAATGTCACGCCTGCCCCTCGAAGACTGACCCCATTTTCCCTCCCCATGTCCCCACCCAACGACACCTCCGACGGACCCATCCTCCGCGACCACGTCTATGACGGCATCCAGGAATACGACCAGAAGCTGCCCAACTGGTGGCTCTTCACCTGGTACATCACCATGGTCTGGTTCGTCATCGCCTGGGTCGCCTACTACCAGCTCGGCCGCGGCGACTCGGATGTGGAACAGATAGACAAAGCCATCGCCGCCGTCGAAAAACACCGCGACGAGGAACTCGCCGCGCTGGACGACGACAAGCTCTGGGAAATGTCCAAGGACGCCAAAGTCGTCGAAGCCGGCAAAGCCATCTACTCCACCACCTGCGTGGCCTGCCACGCGCCCGACCTCAGCGCCCACATCGCCGGAGTCAAGCTGCCCGGCCTGCCTCTCAATGACAGCGAGTGGAAGCACGGCGGCGCCCCCACGCAAATCCTGAACATCATCCGCAAAGGCGCGCCCGACCTCACCAAAGGCATGCCCCCCTGGGAGCCGCAGCTCGGCATCCAGCGCGTCGTCGAGGTCACCGCCTTCCTCCTCAGCCATCACGAGAAAGGCAAGCCCGTCACCCTCGCCGCCGACTCGCCATTGAAGACGGGAGGATAGTCTCCTGATCGCCCGGCGCTCAGCACGCTTGCCTTCGGCCCGCCCCTGGTGGTAAAATCCGCTCCATGAGAGCACTCCACCTCCCGCGCGCCGCCGCCCGCATGAAGCCCGTCATGGCAGGGATGTTTTTTTTGGCGGCGGCCCTCCCAGCCCAGGATGGGCCGCGCAAGTGGACTGACGCGCAGGGGCGCACGGTGGAGGCGGAGTTCGCCGGGCTGGACGGGGAGACCGTGCTTTTGAAAATGAGCGGCGGGCAGACCGTGCCGTATCCGCTGGCGAAGCTCAGCGCGGAGGATCAGGCGTTCGTCTCGAAGCGCAAGGAGGCGTCCGCCCCGGCCGGGCCGTCCGCGGCGGGGCCGAGGCAGCCTTTGGAAAAGCGGGAGTGGCCCGGCAACGTGGCCGTGTCCACGCGCGCCATTGAGATCAAGGTGGTCGAGGAGAAAGCCGCCGAGCGCCGTTATGTGTACCAGTCGGAGGCTTTCGAGTTCACCTCCCAGGCGAAGCTGGCCGGCAGTGTCATGACCGAGGTGGCGCGCACCTTCGAAGCCACGCGCGCGGTCATCAACGCGCTGCCCTGGGGCGTTGTCTGCCAGCCGCCGGACGGCATGCCCCGCTTTCTCGCCGCGCTTTACGAGACGCGGCAGGATTATGTGGACGCGGGCGGACCGGAGCTTTCCGGCGGCGTTTACCAGACAGCCGAGAAGACTTTCCGCATCCCTTTTCAGAGCCTCGGCCTGGAGAAGCGCGGACAGACGTATTTTAAAAACGACTTCTCCAACGACACCCTCGTGCATGAGATCACCCACCAGATGATGCACGACTACCTCGGTTTCCTGCCCACCTGGCTCATCGAGGGCATGGCCGAGTATGTGGAGCTGCTGCCCTACCGCGCGGGAGTCTTCCGGGCCGACGCTCACAAGACAGCGATGAAGTCCACGGTGGATGAGTGGATCAAGAGCGGGCGTCCGCCGATGATACCCAGCCTGGAGGCGCACATGAGCATGAACCGCGAGGGCTGGGGCGCGGAAACGGCGGAGGCGGAGAAAATGCGCGAGATGTACCGCCGCTCGATCCTTCTTGTCTATTATTTCAGCCATCTCGACGGTGACAGGACAGGCGCGCGTTTTCTGCGCTTCATGGAGGCTGTGTACGGCGAGGTGGAGGCGATGCGCGCGTTTTTCGCCGACCCCAGGGTGAAGCGCATGGAGGGCGGCCGCTTCACCTACCCGTCCTCGCTCAAACCTCCGGGCATGTACAAGGACGAGACCATCTTCAGGCATCTCGGAATCCTGGTGGATGAGCGCCCGTATGAAAAAATCGCCGCTGACATCGTCGAGGGTTACAAGACCATCGGCGTGAAAGTGGATGTGCGGCCTTGAGCGCGTCTGCCGCAGGGCAAAATGCGGGCGGAAGGCCGCAAAATCAGGCTTTCCAGGGAAAAAATCCAGGTGCGTGTTGCCACCCGTCGGCGTATCGCCATGATGACCGTCATCCCATCCCATGAGCGCTGTTTTTGACTCGATCTCGCGATTTTATTCCTCCTCCATCGGCAAGAAGATCCTCGTCGCCCTGACGGGGGCTGCACTCGCGCTCTTTGTCCTGGGCCACATGATCGGAAACCTGCTCGTTTTCGCCGGGCCTGACGCCATCAATGAGTATGGCCACATGCTCCAGACCGCTCTCCATGGCGGAGGGGTTTGGATCGCCCGCATCGGCCTGCTGGCCGCCGTGGCGGTCCATGTGGTGGCGACCGTTTCGCTGACAAAGGCGAACAAGGCCGCCCGCCCCGACGCCTACGGCCAGCACAAGGCGCAGGTGAGCGGCAGGTCCTCCCGCATCATGATCTGGAGCGGGCTTACGGTGCTCGCTTTCATCATTTTCCACCTGCTGCATTTTACAATCCGGGCCGGCAACGACTTCAACGGCGCGGCTTACAAAACCGAGCTTCATGGCGAGACGGTTCACAATGTCTTCAAAATGGTGATAGACGGTTTTTCCTCGACGCCGGCCTCGATTTTCTACCTCATCGCCATGGCGCTGCTGTGCAGCCACCTGAGCCACGGCTTCAGCAGCCTCTTCCAGACGCTCGGCATCAGCACGGACAAGACCGAGCCGCTCTTCAAAAAGGCCGGTTATGCCTTCGCGGGTCTCATCTTCGCCGGAAACGCCGCCATCGTCCTCTCCATCTGGCTCTTCGGCTACGGCCGCTGATTCTGACTCTTCGCCCTCCGCCCTAAGCTCTCCGCCTTTTCCGCCATGTCTCTCGACTCTCACATTCCTAGCGGCCCGATGGCCATGAAGTGGTCCAAGCACAAGCAGGACTCGAAGCTCATCAATCCGAAGAACAAGCGCAAGTTCACCGTGCTCGTCGTGGGCAGCGGTCTCGCAGGTTCTTCCGCGGCGGCGACGCTTTCGGAGCTGGGCTACAAGGTGAAGTGCTTCTGCTTCCAGGATTCCGCACGTCGCGCGCACTCGATCGCGGCTCAGGGCGGCATCAACGCGGCGAAGAACTACCAGAACGACGGCGACAGCGTGCATCGCCTTTTTTATGACACGGTCAAAGGCGGCGACTTCCGCGCCCGCGAGGCGAACGTGCATCGTCTCGCCGAAGTCAGCGTGAACATCATCGACCAGTGTGTGGCGCAGGGCGTTCCGTTCGCCCGCGAATACGGCGGCATGCTGGCGAACCGCTCCTTCGGCGGTGCACAGGTGAGCCGCACGTTTTATGCGCGCGGTCAGACGGGGCAGCAGTTGCTTCTCGGTGCCTACTCGGCGCTGAACAAGGAAATCGCCGGTGGCGGTGTGCAGATGTATCCGCGCACGGAGATGCTCGATGTGGTGACCGTCGATGGCCACGCGAAGGGCATCATCACGCGCAATCTCGTCACCGGCAAAATCGAGGCGCACGCGGGCGATGCGGTGCTGCTTTGCACCGGCGGTTACGGCAACGTCTTCTACCTCTCCACGAACGCGATGGGCTGCAACGTCACCGCGACGTGGCGTGCGCACAAGAAAGGCGCGTTTTTCGCGAACCCTTGCTACACACAGATCCACCCGACGTGCATCCCGGTGAGCGGCGATTATCAGAGCAAGCTCACGCTCATGTCGGAGTCGCTCCGCAACGACGGCCGCGTGTGGGTGCCTAAGAAGAAGGAAGATTGCGGCAAAGCGCCATCGCAGATCGCCGAGGCGGATCGCGATTACTACCTCGAGCGCAAGTATCCGAGCTTTGGCAACCTGGCCCCGCGTGACATTTCCTCCCGTGCGGCCAAAGAAGCCTGCGATGACGGTCGCGGCGTCGGCCCTGGCGGTCGCGGCGTGTATCTCGACTTCGCGGAGGCCATTTCCCAATTTGGCGCGAAGACCATCGCCGAGCGCTACGGCAATCTTTTCGAAATGTATGAGCGCATCACCGGCGAGAGCGCCTACAAGCAGCCGATGCGCATCTACCCCGCCGTGCATTACACGATGGGCGGCCTGTGGGTGGACTACAATCTCATGAGCAACCTCCCCGGCCTGCACGTGCTCGGCGAGGCGAACTTCTCCGATCACGGCGCGAACCGCCTCGGTGCCTCGGCGCTCATGCAGGGGCTCGCCGATGGCTACTTTGTCATCCCGACGACCATCGCGAACTACCTCGTGCATCAGAAACCCGGCAGCGTCACCGCCGAGCATCCGGAATTCAAGAAGGCGCTCGAAGTCTGCACCGCGCAGACGAAGGGCTTCCTCAACAGCAAGGGCAAGCGCAGCGTGGACAGCTTCCACCGCGAGCTCGGTCTCCTCGTCTGGGACAAGTGCGGCATGGCCCGCGATCACGCCGGCCTCAGCGAGGCCCTCAAGCGCATCCCCGAGCTGCGCGAGGAGTTCAAAACGAACGTCTTCGTCCCCGGCAGCGGCGATGCCTGCAATCCCGAGCTCGAAAAAGCCGGACGCGTGGCCGACTTCATGGAGTTCGCCGAGCTGCTCTGCCTCGATGCGCGTCATCGCGAGGAAAGCTGCGGCGGTCACTTCCGCACCGAGCATCAATACCCCGATGGCGAGGCGAAACGCGACGACGACAACTTCAGCTACGCCGCCGCCTGGGAATACACCGGCGACTTCAGCAAGCCCACGCTCAACAAGGAGCCTCTGGCCTTCGAAGAAGTCCACCTCGCCGTGCGCAGCTACAAGTAAGCCGCTTTGAAACCGTCATGACCCGCGAATCCGAGTCCGAATTGCTCAGTTTCTGCGCTGCCCAGCGCGGGGACTTCTGCGCGGACGCGTGGACGCAGTTCGATGGTGTCGAAAAGCGCGAAATGGCCGCTGTTTGCCTCTTTCTCGCCGGTGTGGACTGGTTTGGGCATGAGGGCGGTTTGCGTGACGCGGCCAAAAAGCTGCTCGGAGGTGCTGAAACGACCTTCGGGACGCTAGCACGCGCTTTGCGCTTCGATTGCCCTCGCTTTGCCAACTCGCTCAAAAGGAGGCTCGGCCATGCATAAGCTTCACCCAGAGCTCACCGAGGCCATGAGCCGCATGATGGACCGCATCGACGCCTTCATGCGCGAAAGCGGCTTCACGGGCGAGCCGGTCAAAATGTATCTCGCCGGCGGCATGGCGGTTCATTACCACTGCGGCACCCGCTACACGGATGACGTGGACGCCACTTTCTCCGAGCGGTTGATGCTTCCTTTTGAGGAACTTGTCATCGACTACATGCGCGAGACCGGAAAGCAGTCCTGCATCTATTTTGACACGACTTACAACGACAACTTCGCCCTGCTGCACCCGGATCATCGTGAAGCCTGCGTGCAATGGGAAGGCATCGGCAACGAACACCGCCTGATCCATCTGCTCGTGTTTTGCCCGCTGGATCTGGCGGTCTCAAAGCTCTCGCGCTTTTCGCCGAACGACCGCGCGGACATCCTTGCGCTCGCGCAGCATCGTTATTTCAATTCCACGCAGCTCAAGGCCCGCGCCGCCGAGGCGCTCGACTACTACATCGGCAACACGCGCTGGATCCGCCTCAACATCGAGCAGATCAGCGAGGAGATCGACCAGCTCGCGCTCGCCGCCTGACCCTTTTTTCATCCTCAAACCGTCCCCATGTCCCAACTCAATCTTCACCTCAAAGTCTGGCGTCAGAACGCAGGCCAGCCCGGTCACTTCCAGGACATCGATGCCCCGGACATTCCGGATCATGCCTCGTTCCTCGAAATGATGGACATTGTGAACGAGCGCCTCATTTCCAAAGGCCAGGAGCCGGTCGCCTTCGATCACGATTGCCGCGAAGGCATCTGCGGCATGTGCAGCATGCAGATCAATGGCGTGCCGCACGGCCCGGAGAAGGCCACCACGACCTGCCAGCTTCACATGCGCAAGTTTCGCACGGGCGACACGATCTGGATCGAACCCTTCCGCGCGAAGGCTTTCCCGGTCATCAAGGACCTCGTCGTCGATCGTGGTGCGTTTGATCGCATCCAGCAGGCCGGCGGTTTCGTCAGCGTGCGCACCGGCGCTCCGCAGGATGCGAACGCGCTGCCCATCGGCAAAGAAATCGCCGACGCCGCGATGGACGCCGCCGAATGCATCGGCTGCGGTGCCTGCGTGGCCGCGTGCAAAAACGCCAGCGCCATGCTTTTCGTCTCCGCCAAGGCCGGTCAGCTCAATCTCCTGCCGCAAGGCCAGCCCGAAAAAGATCGCCGCACGCTCGGCATGGTCCGTCAAATGGACAAAGAAGGCTTCGGCAACTGCACCAATCAGTACGAGTGCGAAGCCGCCTGCCCGAAGCAGATCAGCGTCCGCTGGATCACCAAGCTGAATCGCGATTACGCCGTCGCTGCCGTCAAAGAAGCCTTCGGCAACACGCCGAAAGTCTCAGGTGGCGGGGATTGAGCCGCTGCGGCTGAAATTCACATAAAAAGGGAGACTTGGCGCGTTTTGAGGGTCATGCGTTTTTTGTCTTGCCTCCTTCCATTGATCGTCCTGCCGGCTGCGCTGACGGCGTTGGAGACCAAGGTGGCATTCCGCGAGGCTCCGCACAAATATCTCCAGCATGAGCCGCAGGACCGTTTTGCGAAGTTGAAAAAGCAGATCGAGTCCGGCGAGGTCAGGCTGGACACCTCCAATGACAAGGCCTTTCTTGCCTCGGTTCTGAAAGCTCTGGATGTGCCTGTCAGTTCCCAGCTTTTGGTTTTCTCGGCCAGTTCGCTTCAAAGCGAGATCATCAATCCGCGAAATCCGCGCGCGCTCTATTTCAACGAAGACACCTATGTGGGCTGGGTGCCGCGCGGCAAAGTGGAGATCATTGCCATGGACCCGGAAATGGGGGCCATGTTTTACATTTTTGAACGGTTGAATACCGGCGGAGGAGTGCCGCCGATCACCCGTTCGGACAAGTGCTTCAACTGTCACGCCGGTCTGGCAACCCGGAGAGTGCCGGGACTTATTGCCGAATCGCTGCTGCCCATGCTCAGCGGCGCGAGTTTGGAGACCTACCGGCGGGATGAGCAGGGGCATCACATTCCTTTGGAGAAGCGTTTTGGCGGCTGGCATCTCACGGGCGGGCATCACCTCAAAACGCATCATGCCAACATGATGGGGACCAACGTGCCTGGGCGGGGCATTGAAAAATCCAAGGTCGAGCCCGGCCAGATGTCCGATCTTGGGCAGCATTTGCTGCCAACGAGCGACATTCTGCCGCACTTGGTGCATGAGCATCAAATCGGCTTCGAGAACCGTGTTTTTCACGCCGCCTATGTGATGCGGCAATTGCTGGCGGAGGGCAGGGGAAGCCTGCCGATGTCGGCGAAGCCTGAGTTGGAGGAACTGGCCGAGGAGTTGGCGCGGTACATCCTCTTTGTGGACGAGGCGAAGCTTCCGAAGGAGGGCGTCGAAGGGGATACGGAATTCATTCGCGAGTTTCAGAGGAACAAAAGGGAGGCTGCTGGCGGCAGGTCTCTCAAGGACTTTGACCTTAAGACGCGCATTTTCAAATACCGCTGCAGTTACATGCTCCACACCGAGTCCTGGCTCAGGCTGCCGGTTGTATTAAAAGACCGGGTGTATTTCAAAATGGCCGAGGGTCTGCGCGAGCAAAACGCCAATCCGGTCTATTCCCACTTGGCGGCTGATGAGAAACTGGCCATTCGCGCCATCCTGAAGGAGACGCTGCCTGGTCTGCCGTCCTGGTGGAGGTGAGTTTTTTCAATGAATCCTCTCCCTGCGGCGTTTTATCCTCACTGTTCTTCCTTCCCGGGAATAAACCCCCGGCGGAGGAGTCACACTGCCCGCGCGGGCAGTCCAAACTGGATACCGCGCATTTCAAACCACAATCCATCCTGAACCACCAAACTATGAAAAAACTGATCGCACTCGCACTCTCGATGTTCGCCGCCTCGGCCATGGCCGCTGAATTCCCGGACATCAGCATCGCCGACCTCAAAGCCGCGATGGAAAAGAAGGAAGTCGTCATCATTGACGTGAACGGCGCCGCCTCCTACAAGGCGGGTCATATCCCAGGAGCCGTTGACTTCGCCACCAAAGGCGCTGATCTGGGCTCCGCCCTGCCATCCAACAAGGACGCCCTCGTCGTTGCCTACTGCGGAGGCCCCTCCTGCAGCGCCTACAAGCGCGCCGCTCAGAAGGCCGCCGAACTCGGCTACACCAATGTGAAGCACCTCTCCGCCGGCAAATCCGGCTGGGCCAAGGCAGGGGAGACGCTCGAACCCGCCAAATAAATCGCTTTGAGGAAGCCGGGATGCCGTTGGACAAAGCGGCGTCCCGGCTTTTTTGTTCGAGCCTGCATATCCGCATCCCATGAAAAAACTCATCCTCTCCCTTGGACTCCTCCTCTCCGCCGCCGCCCTGGCCGATGACAGCAAGGCCGTCACCTTTGAGGGCAAAATCACCGGTGTCGTCTGCGCTTCCTGCAAGGCCCACATCACCGCCGCCCTCACTCAAAAGCTGCCGGATGTGGTCAGCGTGGACGTGAAGCCGGGCGAGGACGCCGAGTCGCAGAAGATCATCATCATCACGCGTGACGAGTCCCTGACCAAGGACAAGGCGGTGGACGCCCTCGGGGCATACGCCAAGAATTATCAAATCCTCAGCCTGGCGAAGAAATAAGGCCGCCAGGGTTCACAATTTTTCAGGCTCCTGAAGCAGTTTTGCCACGCGCGCCAGGAGCCTGCCCGCGCCACCGCCGTCGAGGATGCGGTGATCGAAACTCAGGGTTAACTCCGCCTCGGTGACGGGGATGAACTGGTTCACCTCGTCGCTCCAGCGCGGCACTTTGCTCCCCGCGCCAAGACCCAGGACGAGGTTCTGCTCCGGCAGAGGGATGGGCGTGGCCCAGACGATGCCAAAAGTGCCGAAGTTCGTGACGGTGGCGATGCCCGGGCGGCTGCTGTCGTGCGGCAGACGGCGGGCGCGGGCTTGCTCGACGAGCTTGTTGTAGGTTGGCAGCAGTTTGCTGAGAGGTGTTTTTTCCACTTCCCGCAGGACGGGGACGAGCACGCCGTCCTCGACCTCCACGGCGAATCCGATGTCTATGGCGCGCGGATGCACGATGCGGTTGCCGATGAGCCTGCCCGCGACAGCGGTGTTTTCCGCCAGGGCCAGGGCCAGGGCGCGGATGGCATAAAGCGCCGGGCCGGGCTTGGCCTCCGCTTTTTTCCGGTGCGCCAGTACGGCGTCGAGGATGACCGGACTGCCGACGGTGGCCAGCGGGCGGCTCCAACTGCGGCGCATGGAGTCTGCCACGGCGATGCGCATGGGCGAGGCTGGCGTCAAACGGTGCTGCTCCAGGCTGCGCAGGAAGTTTTCAAAATCCTCCACTGTGACCCTTCCCCCCGCGCCAGTTCCGGCGATGCCGGCGAGGTCCGAGGCGTTGAGGCCAAGCTCGTTCATGCGTGCGCGCATGCGCGGGGAGATGTAGCTGGCTCCTGTGGCGCCTGCCGGCACGGGCAGACCGCCGACCACGGGCTCCACCTTTGGCTGGTAGTCGCGGATGTTGTCCTCCTCGTTGAATTGAAAGTGCAGGGACTCGCCTTCCCGGGAAGGCGCGGAAGCATCGGACGCCGGCGGCTCTTTGTTTTCGTTGAGACCCAAGGCCCCGGCATCCTCAGCGCTGATCTCAAAGGAGGCCAGGTTGGAGCCGACCGCGTAGCTTTGCTGCACTTCGGCGGTGATCTGGATCACCCGTCCGGCGCAAGGGGCGGCCACCGCCATGGTGGCTTTGTTGGTTTCCACCTCAAACAAATCACTCCCCGCCTCCACTTCCTGGCCCGGTCCGGCTAGGACACGAATGATGGTGGCCTCGGCGATGGATTCGCCCAACTGTGGCATCAAGATGGGAATGGCGGGCATGATCTGAGGATGGACAGGGTCAGAAATGGCGGCAACGCGGCTTTGAGTCAAGCTATGGCGCTGATGGCAGGAATTGAGAAAAGACAGGAATGCGGGTGATCATGCGGAGCCAACCAGAAAAAGGGAGAGACAAAAAATAAGGACGATTTTTTCGAATAAAATTATTGTCATTATGGTTTTTATATCTTTCATTTCTGATAATTATGCATTGGGACATACCGGAACTCATCTTTATAGCCACCGCGCTGGCAGTCGGCGGGGCGTGTCTTGGCTGGCTGAAAAAGAGGTACCGAAACACCCACCACCACCTGTTGATCTTCTGCCTCGTTGGAGCTGTGGGGTATCTGGCTCCGATGCACATGGAGCGCGCGGCGGAACGCGCGCGGGAATTGACCAAGCTTTCCTGGCTTGGAATCGCCCGGACCTATGCTCATGATTTTGAAAGGGAGCACAGAGAGCCACAGGAATGGGATCAGCCGGGAATACGCCGGATCATGGCAAAAACAGCCGGTCGTGTTGCTCAATCCGCCGCACAGGTGCAGTCTGTGGGCTTGGTCTGGGCATCTGGCGGCGGATTCCAGCAAACAAGCTGCTGCGCGCCTGACACCATCAATGGCTTCAAGTTGAGCAGCGGGCACGATGACAAAATCAAGCTGGCGCTTTCCGGCCAGGAATCCTGGTGCGAGGTGAAGGGGGAGCGCAACGAAGCCAAAGCAGTCTTCGGCATCATCCCAGTGGCCCATGCCGACGGCAGAGTCTGCGCCGCCGCAGTGGTGGAATATTCCGCCAAAGCCTGGAACCAGGTCCGTAACATGGCTCAATGGCAGATCGCGGGCGAGTTCACCGGACTGTTGATCACCTTCGTGTGCATGGGCATGCTGCTGGTGGCGCGCTCCGAACAGCGCCGGCAGCGCGCTGTGGAGGAGGCCACGAAACCTTTGCTCGACGAGTTGGAAAGCCTCGACGGCATGGTGAACTCGATGCATGGCGTGGTTTGGGAAAGGGAGGAGGGAGCACGGGATTTCGGCTTCATCAGCGAGCAGGCGGACGGCTTTCTGGGCTATCCGCTGGCGCGCTGGACGGAAGAGGAGGGTTTCTTCGACTCGATCATCCTGCCGGGGGACCGCCAGCGGGTGTTGAAATCCCGCAAGGATGCTGAAAAAACGCGCTCCCGCTACGAGGTTGAGTACAAAGTGATGACGGCGGATGGCAAAACGGCCTATGTCTCCGAGCACGCCAAGGCCGAAAAACCGCCTTTCGACAGCGTGGTGGTGCGTGGAATTCTGGTGGATGTGACCCGAAGGCGCGAGGCCGAGCAGGTGAACAACGAAATGCACAAGATGATGCTGGAGGCATCAAGGCAGGCCGGCATGGCGGAGGTGGCCACCGGCGTGCTGCATAATGTGGGCAATGTGCTCAACAGCCTCAATGTGGCGGCCAAACTGCTTTCCGAGCGGCTGCAAAAATCCCGTTTCGACAAGCTCTGCCAGGCCACCGATCTGCTGAAGGAGCATCTGCCGGATAATCCTGAATTTTTCACCACGGATTCGCGCGGCCAGGCTCTCCCGGGCTACCTCGCCGATCTCTCCCGTTATCTGCGCGAGGAGCAGGGCAGGCTCTCCGAGACGACCTCGGACATGATCCAGCGCATCGAGCACATCCGGGATATGATCATGCTCCAGCAGATGCACAGTGCCGTGCGTCCCCTGCTGGAGTCGCTGGACCTTGCAACGGTGGTGGACGAGGCAGTGCGTCTTGAAATGAGTGTTTACGGCTCGCATCAGGAAATCCGCATCGAACGACAGTATGCCGACCTGCCACAGGTGTATTTGCCGCGCTCCCTGCTGCTGCAAATTCTCGTGAACCTGGTGGCAAACGCCTGCCAGGCGATGGCGAAGACGCCCGATGAAGCCCGGTTGCTCACCTTGCGGGTCGGCCCTCTTGGCGAGGAAAAAGTGCGCATCAGCGTGGAGGACAACGGCTGCGGCATAGACGCCAGGCACTTGACAAAAATTTTCAAGCAGGGCTACACCACCAAGAAAGACGGGCACGGATTCGGCCTTCACCACGCAAGCCTGCTCGCGGCTGACATGGGGGGCGAACTGCGCGCCGAAAGCGACGGTCTGGGCAAAGGGGCGCGCTTCATGCTCGACCTGCCCGCCGCGAAAGACCCTGGCTGCAAAGCACCCGCCCATGCCACTCCCGCGCTCGAAGAATCCATAACCTCATCATGAAACCCCAGCCCCAGAGCACCATCTCCGCTGTTGATTTTGCGGAAAAAGATCCCCTGCGCGTGAATCAGCGCATCCTGATTGTGGATGACAATTCAGCGATCCATGAGGATTTCCGCAAAATTCTCTCCCCCGCGGACTATGGCGAGGCTGATCTCGATCTTGCCGAGTCGGCGGTTTTTGGGCATGAGATCAAGGGCGACACCGTCTTTGACTTCCAGCTCGCATTTGCCGCCCAGGGTGAGGGGGCTGTCAAACTGGCGGAGATGGCCCTCCAGCAGGGCAGACCCTTCGCGCTCGCCCTGGTGGATGTGCGCATGCCTCCCGGCATGGACGGGGTGGAGACGATCAAGGCGCTCTGGAAAATCCAGCCTGACATGCAGATCGCCATCTGCACGGCCTATGCGGACTATTCATGGGACGACATCGCGCGCCATCTCGGCGTCACTCATCGTTTGATGATTCTGAAAAAACCTTTCGACCCCATCGAGGTCATCCAGATCGCCAACGCCCTGACCACGAAATGGGCCTACGAGCGCGAGTCCGCGCTGCGCCAGCTCGGTCTTCAGACACGTCTGTGGGAGCACACCCGGCGCATTGAGGACGCCTGCAGCCGCCTCAACAAAGAGCACCAGGAGCGGTTGCGGCTCGTGGAGGACATGCGCCGGATGCAGAAAATGGACTCCCTCGGCGCGCTGGCCGCCGGCATCGCGCATGACTTCAACAACGTGCTCACCGTCATTCAAAGCCAGCTCAGCATGAGTCTGATGAGCGCCGAGCAGCCTCAGGGCATCGCCGAATCCATGGAGGAGGTGCTGCTGGCCGCGCGCCACGCCGCCGACCTGACCGACCGCCTGCTCAAATTCAGCCGGAGGGAATTCATGCCGCCGGTTCCTCTCCAGCTCGATCAAGCCATCGAAAACGAGACCGCCCTGCTCAAGCGCTCCCTGGGTCCCCAGATCACGTTGGAGATCAGCCACGCGCCGGACCTGCCTGACGTGGTGGCGGACCCCGGTTCCCTCGGCCAGATCATCATCAATCTTGCGCTCAACGCCAGGGACGCCATGCCTCAGGGAGGCAGGGTCGCCATCAGCAGCCGCTTCATGCGTGTCGAAAACCCTGAGGACGCCAAATCCCTTCACGCCGAAGCGCGCGCGGGCGAGTTTGCCGTCATCAGTGTCAGTGACACCGGCACCGGCATGCCGCCGGAAGTCCTCGACCGCATTTTCGACCCCTTTTTCACCACCAAAGGCGCGGGCCGCGGCTCAGGAATGGGTTTGTTCGTGGTCAGAGGGCTGGTGCGCCACATGGGAGGCTGGGTGACTGTTTCCAGCGTTCCCGGAGTCGGCACGGACTTCCAAATTTATCTTCCCGTTATTGGCTCCGAACTGCCGGCGGACGACTCTGAAAAACCGGGCCGTGATTTTGACGGCCTCTCCATGGGCGTGCCGCCCTGCACCATTCTGATCGTGGATGACGACTCCAGCGTGCGGCATGTCGTTTCCAGCGTCCTGCGAGCCCAGGGCCACAGCGTCCTGACAGCCAAAGACGCGGACGAGGCATGGAAATGCTGGGCATCCCACCGCCAGGGCATTCATCTGGTCATCGCGGACATCAACCTTCCAGGCAAGTCGAATGGCTTTGACCTCGGCAGGGCCGTCCTGGCCGAGGATTCCAGCGTGCCGTTTATCTTCACCAGCGGCAGTTGCCCCGACATCGTCGGCCAGACCGGCAAGCTCCAACTCGGGATCAACTATCTGCCCAAGCCCTTCGACGTGCTCGACCTGCTCAATGCCGTGGGCCATGCGCTGGCGGACACTCCTTCCTGCGACAAACCTCCGGCTCCTGCCAAGACTCAGACCGCCAAGATCGAACTGGCACGCATCTCCTGAACCACGGCTTCAATAATCAGTCAGGAATGGGTTTCCCAGACGCTCGTCACCGATTGAGGTGGGATTGCCGTGGCCTGGGCAGACGCGCGTGGCATCCGGCAGCGGCAGCAGCTTTGCCTGAATCCCGGACAGCAACTGCTCGAACGAGCCGCCTGGCAGGTCGGTCCGTCCCACCCCGCCCTGGAAAAGCACATCTCCTCCGAAGACAATCCCCTGTCCGGGCTGGTGAAAGCAGACACTGTCCGCCGAGTGGCCCGGAATATGAAGAAGGCGCCATTCCAGGCCGCCGATGGCCGCGACTTCCCGGCCTTCCAGAACCTCGTTCACTTCAAACTCAGGCACGGTCAGCAGACTGCCGCTGAATGCGCCGAACAGGCGCTCCAAAGTCAGCGCGCGCGAAAAGCCGGACCATGCCAGCACGGGGCAGCCGTGCCGCTTTTTCACCTCCGCGGCATCCATCACATGATCAAAGTGCTGGTGAGTGAGCAGCAGCGCCGAGACCCGCGCGCCGCGTTCATCAAGCCAGCCGGCCACGCCCTCAGGCGCGTCCACCAGCAGGTCCGCGCCCTCGAGCCTCACCAGCCAGCCGTTTGTCATGGCGATGCCGCCCGTGTAGCATTCCAGTCGAATCATGACCGGTTTCCTGCGGGAATCCGGTGGACATTTCAAGCCGCAAAAGGCAAATTCGCCGACGATTTCGCCGTTTTAAATCGTTATATCCAACGACGGAAAGCCCCTCATGACTCGCACATTACCCCTATTTCTCGGCGCCGGACTGGCGCTGCTCGCCCCGGTGACGCACCAAGTCCGCGCGGAGACAAATTTCGGCCAGGTGGCCATGCATGTGGCCTACATGCTGCAAAATCAGCACTACTCTCGCCAGGATTTCGATGACGCCATGTCCGCGAGGATGCTGGACAACTACCTCGCCATGCTCGACCCCCGCCGGGTCTTCTTCACCGCCAAGGATGTGAAGGAGTTTGAGGCCAAATACAAGACCACTCTCGACGACCTCATCCTCATGCGCGACATCAGCGCGGCGGAGGAAATCTACGGCATCTACAAGCAGCGCGTCAAAAACCGTGTTGAGTTCGTCCGCAAGACGGTCGAAGGGCGCAAATTCACCTTTGATTCGGACCGCACAACGCTCATCAAGCGTGACAAGGCCCCCTACCCCGCCGACTCCGCCGCGCAGGACAAACTCTGGCTGGACATCATTGAGGAAAACCTGCTGCAGGAAATCCTCGCCGATCAAGCCAAAGCCGAGGAGAAAGCCAAAAAGGCGGCCAAGGCTTCCGACAAGCCTGCGGACGGAAAAGAGGGTGCGCCGCCGGCCGAAAAACCCGCCCCGGAGGAGCCTGAGAAAACGCCCGAAGAACGGATCATCAAGGATTACGAGCGGCTCATCGAAAGCGTCGAGGAGAACGATTATGAGGATGTGGTGGACCTCTTTCTCTCCAGCCTTTCCGCCGCGTATGACCCGCACACCGAGTACATGAGCGTGAATGAGATGGACAACTTCAACATCCAGATGAAGCACAAGCTCGTCGGCATCGGCGCCCTTCTTGGATTGCAGGATGATGTCGCCCAAATCCAGGGCATCGTCGTTGGCGGACCCGCCGACAAGCAGGGCGAGCTCAAACTGAACGACAAGGTGACGGGTGTGGCCCAGGGCGAGGCCGACTTTGTCGAGACCAAGTACATGAAGCTGCAAAAGATCGTGGACATGATTCGCGGCACCGAGGGCAGCATTGTGCGGCTGCGTGTCAACCCCGCTGTGGACCCCTCAAGCACCAAGATCATCACCATCACGCGCGGGCCGGTCGAGTTGAAGGAAAAGCTCGCCAACGCCGAGTTGATCCTCACCCCGTCCGAGCTTGGCAAGCCGATGAAAGTCGGCTGGATCAACCTTTCATCGTTCTACGCCGACATGGAGGACGGCACGGTCTCCACCACCGACGATGTTCAGAAGCTCCTCGCCCGTCTCATGAAGGAGGGCATGGACGGCCTCGTCCTCGACCTGCGCGGCAACGGCGGCGGTTCCCTTGAGGAGGCCATCCGCCTCACGGGTCTCTTTGTCCCGGCCGGCCCCGTCGTCCAGGCCAAGGATTGGCGCGGCTCCATCACCTGGCGCGAGTGTGAAAGCCCCAAGGCCTTTTATGAGGGGCCCATGATCGTGCTCACGGACAAAACCAGCGCCTCCGCTTCAGAGATTCTCGCCGCCGCGTTGCAGGACTACCGCCGGGCCCTCATCGTCGGAGACAAGTCCACCTTCGGCAAGGGCACCGTGCAGACCATCCTCCCCGTGGACCGCTTCATGCCTTTCTTCGCCAAAAAAGACCGCGCCGGAAACCTGAAAGTCACCATCCAGAAGTTTTACCGCATCGCCGGAGGTTCCACCCAGCTCAAGGGGGTCGAACCCGACCTCGTGCTGCCTTCCATCCGGGATGTCCTGGACATCGGCGAATCCTCCACCGAAAACCCGCTGCCCTACGACACCATTCCCGCGCGCAAATACAACCTCGTCTCCCAGCAGCCCCTGCCGGTGGCCGAGCTTTCATCCAGACTCGCCGCCCGCCTCGGGGCCAACCCGGAGTTTCAATACATCCTTGATGAATCCAAGCGCCTCAAGGAGCGCATTGACCGCAACTCCGTGGTCATCAACCTTGCCCAGCGCCGGCAGGAAACCGATGAAAACAAAGCACGAAGGGAAAAGCAGGAGGCTGAGCGCGCGGAACGGGCCAAAGAGGTGGCGGCCCGCCTCGGGGACGAAACCTTCAAGCTCTATCATCTCACGCTGGACAACGTCAACGATCCCGAGCTCGTGCCCCAGTCCGCCTTCACCCGCGAGCAAAGCACCGGCATGAAAATGGCCGCCAAGAAGGATGGCGAGGATGATCCCAACGACATGTCCAAGTTCCCCTACGGCATCGAACCCGCGCGGCTGGAAACACTCCACATTCTGCGTGATTTCCTCGAACTCACCGGCAAGCAGCCCACCACCGCCAAAACGGAGGGCAAGGCGCCCGCCAACTGAGTTCTTCCCGGCTTGCTAAACAAAAGGGCGGAGCCGCGGGACTCCGCCCTTTTTATTTTTGAATGGGCCGGGCGGTGAGCGCGCGTCTCACAGCTTCGTGTAGCCCAGGCTCTCGCAGGGCAGGTCCCACAGCCGTTTGAGTTCGGCGTCGAGTTTGGTGATGCTGAAGCTCACACCCGCCATTTCCTGGCAGGTCACAATGTTGTCGCAGATGGTCTGGTGAATTTTCAATCCGCGCGCCTCCAGGATGGGGCGCGCCGCGCGCAGCATGATGAGCAGCTCCATGAGGTGGGTGCTGCCCAGGCTGTTGACGAAGAAGACAATCTCGTCGCCCGCGCCCAGCGGCAGGTCGTCGGCAAAAAGCAGGTCGAGGATCTTGACCGCCAGCTCGTCCGCCGGGCACATGGGGATGAGTCCCACCCCCTTCTCGCCGTGGATGCCCATGCCCAGGCCGATGAGATCGTCCGCCAGCTCGAACGTGGGAGCTCCCGTGGCGGGGATGCTGCCTGGCTTGGTGGAGACGCCCACCGTGCGCGTCATGTCCACGGCCTTTTGCGCGATGCGCGCCAGCTCGTCGAGCGTGTCCACCTGGGTGGCGGCGGCCCCTGCCAGCTTCACGACGGGCACAAGGCCCGCAATGCCGCGGCGCTTGCCCTTTTCCGTCGGCGGGGCGGAGCAGACATCGTCATTGATGATGACAGTTTTGACCTGGATGCCCTCCTCCTCGGCCAGCTCGGCGCCGATGTCGAAGTTCATCACATCGCCGGCATAGTTGCCATACAGGTAGAGCACGCCTTTGCCGCGGTTCACCGCCTGCGTCGCCTCCAGCACGATGTCCGGCGGCGGGGCCGCGAATATGTCTCCCACCGCCGCGCCATCGCCCATGCCTTTGCCGACCAGGCCGTGGTAGATCGGCTCATGGCCCGCGCCGCCGCCGATGAGCAGCCCCGGCGCGTCCGGGCGCAGGTCGTTCATCACGATGGAGCGCTTGCCCGCGCGCCGCGCCTTGCCGTCGTAGGCGAGCACGAGGCCCTCGAAGAGTTCATCGGCGCACTTCAGCGGATCGTTGATGATTTTTTTGGCGGTGTTCTTGCTCATGGTCGGAGGATGTTGAAGTTGGTGAAAACAGAACGCCGGGCCGCATGGGCGCGCCGCGTCCGGGGGACGATGAGAGCATTTCCCGGCGCGCGCGCAACGCTCATTCGCACTTTTGCCCGGCCCGCCCTGGAGGGGAGGAGGGAATTTGCCGGAACGCGGCGCTTGGCAGGCGGCCATTCTTCCGCACAATGCCGCGCTTCTGGCATGATTGAAATCCACGGTTCCTCAACACGCGACCGCAGCCTGTCCGGGCTTCGGCGCGGGCTATTTTTCTCCCGATGACCTGGGTGCTCTGCGGTCTGCTGGCCCTCGTGGTTTACGCTCATGCGGGGTATCCCCTGCTGATGGCCGTGCTGGCCCGCTGGCGGCCCGGGGCGCTCGATCCCCATGAGGATGACAAGGCCGGTCTGAGCATCGTCGTTTGCGCGCGGGACGCGGGCGCGGCCATCACCGCGCGGCTGGAGAATCTGCTCGCCTGCGTCTGGGAGGGTGAGCTGGAGATCCTCGTCTTTTGCGACGGCTGCGCCGATGACACCGCCGCGCGCGCCAGGGCGCTGGGAGACGCGCGCGTGCGCGTCATCGAGTCGCCCGAACCGCGCGGCAAGGCGGCGGCCCTCAATGAGGCGATCCCGGCCTGCCGGTTCGCGCAGGTGGTGCTGTGCGATGTGCGGCAGAGATTCCATCCCGAGGCTTTGCGGCACCTCACCCGCCCGCTGCTGGATCCGGATGTGATGGCGGTGAGCGGGCTGCTGGAGATCGAGCCCTCGGCGGCGGGCGGCGGGCAGGGGGTGGATGTGTATTGGAAAATGGAGCGCCGGCTGCGCGAGTGGGAGGGGCGTTACGATTCGGTCATCGGCTGCACCGGCGCCATCTGCGCCATCCGGCGGGCCGCCTTCACGCCGCTGGAGCCGGACACCATCCTCGATGATGTGGAGATTCCCATGCGCATGGCGGTGGCGGGCGGTCGCGTCTTCTTCGAGCCGCGCGCCCGCGCCTTCGACCCGCAGACGCTGGACCCCGCCAGGGAAAAGGCCAGGAAGCTGCGCACGCTCGTGGGCAATTACCAGCTCATCGCCCGCTATCCGCGCTGGCTCCTGCCGTGGCGCAACCGGCTCTGGTGGCAGCTCATCTCCCACAAATATCTGCGCCTGGCCGTGCCCTGGCTGCTCATCGGCATCGCCTTCTGCTCCCTCATGGCCCCGCCGCTGCCCTGGGTGCGGGCCTTGATCGCCGCGCAGGCCCTGGCGTATGCCTGCGCGCTCGCCGGCCTGCTGATGCCGCGCCTGCGCTGGAAAGTCCTCTCCATTCCCGCCGGCTTCGTGCTGCTGCAGTGGAGCTGCCTTCAGGCCTTCTTCGCCTTTCTCAGGCACCGCCGAGACCTGCGCGCCCTCTGGAAAACCCCCGCCCGATCATGATCCGCGCACTCGACCGCTGGCTGCCCTCCTACCTGCTCCGCGACCGCCGCCGCCCCGCCGCCACAGCGGAAAATCCCGCGCATGTCTTCCTGGCCGTGTGCGACCATTTTGAGCCCTTCCACCACACCGACAAGGCGGGCGCGCTGCGGGCGCTCTCGGACTGGGAGGCTCTCTGGCCGCCCTTGGTGGAGGCGTTTCGAGACAGTTCGGGCCGCGGGCCCAGGCACAGCTTTTTCTACCCCGTCGAGCAATACGATGAGGAGGTCATCGAGCGTCTCGCCGCCCTGTGTGAAAAAACCGGCAGCGAGGTCGAAGTACACCTGCATCATGAAAACGACACCGCGGAGACTCTCACCGCGCAGTTGCGCGCGGGCACCGCGAACCTGGCCCGTCACGGACTGCTCTCGCGCGCGGCGGACGGCGCGCCGCGCTACGCCTTCATCCACGGCAACTGGGCGCTCGACCACTCGCACCCGCGGGGCAGGCACTGCGGCGTCCCCGATGAGCTCGCCGTGCTGCGGCGCACCGGCTGCTACGCCGACTTCACCCTGCCCTCCGCGCCAGACCCCGCGCAGACGCGGACGGTCAACTCCGTCTATTACGCCCGCGAGGACGGCCTGCCCAAGTCCCACGACCGCGGCATCGCCGCGCGGTCCGGCGTGACGGGCGCGCTTGCAGCCTCCGATGAGCACCTGCTCCTCATCCAGGGGCCGCTGGGCCTGAACTGGCGCCGGCGCAAATGGGGCCTGCTGCCCCGGCTGGAAAATGGCGACCTCACCGGCGCCAACCCGCCGACCCCGGGCCGCTTCCAGCTTTGGACGGAAATCTGCCCCCATGTCAAAGACGGGCCGCCCTGGATCTTCGTGAAGCTGCACACGCACGCCGGCATCCCGCGCAACTACCGCTCCCTGCTGGGCGGCGCCGGACGCCATTTCCACGAGGGCCTCGCCGCCCGCGCGCGGCAGGACCCGGCGCTGCGCTGCCACTATGTCACCGCCCGCGAGATGGCGAACCTCGTCCACGCCGCCGAGTCCGGCGCCGCGGGCGAACCGCGCGCGCATTTCGACGCCGGCCTCACGCCTCCGCCACGCCTGGCGCTCAGACCGCCTGGGGAAGCCCGAGCGTGATCGGCTCCGGCTCCGGCTCCCCGGTGAGCTGCTCGATCCGCTTGAGCGCCTCCGCGCCCCGGCGCGCCGCGCCTCCGCGCAGCACCGTGCGCACCGTGTCCAGCAGGATGAAGAAGTCGAGCATCATGGACATGTGCTTCATGTAGTAGAGGTCATACTCCAGCTTGCGCCGCGCGTCCTCCACCGACGCGCCGTAGGGGTAGCAGACCTGCGCCCAGCCCGTCAGTCCGGGCTGCACCAGCAGGCGCTCCTCGAAGAAGGGGATGTCCTGCGCCAGCTTCTCCACAAACTCCGGCCGCTCCGGGCGCGGCCCCACGAAGCTCATGTCACCCGTCAGCACATTCCAGAGCTGCGGGATCTCATCCAGGCGGAAGGTGCGCAGCAGCCCGCCCACCGGCGTCAGGCGCGGATCCTTGCGCCCGGCGGCCCACTGCGCGCCATTGGCCTCCGCGTCCACGCGCATGGTGCGCAGCTTGTGGACCTTGAAAGTGCGCCCATGGCGGCCGCTGCGCACCTGGGAGTAAAAGACCGGCCCCTTCGAAGTCAGCCGCACCAGCACCATGCCGGCCAGCAGCGGCAGGGCCAGCACCACCCCGAAAACCAGCGAGCAGCCCACATCGAAGAGGCGCTTGAGTTTGCGCACATACTCGCGGCGCGGCATGGCGCTGGCATGGACCAGCCACTCCATGTTCACCAGGCTCAGCGGCACCGCCCCGTAGGCCTCCTCCAGCACATCGGTCAGGCTCAGCACCGGGTGGCCGGAAAAGCACACCCTGCGCAGGATGGGGGACATGTCCGGGTGGCGCAGATGCGGGTCGGAGCAGATCAGCGCGTCAATCCCGCGCTCGTCCATCTGCCGCACGATGTCCCGGCAGGTGCCCAGATGCAGCGTCGAGAGCGCGCCGCCCAGCGGCTGCGGGCTGAAGTAGCCCACCACATCCGTCTGCGGCGGGCTCACCCCCTGGAGGATCCTCAGCGCCAGCTCGTCCCTGCTCTCGCCGATCACGATCGCCATCCGCCGCCGCGCCGAGAGGCCGCGCTGCACCAGCGCGCCGTGGTGCGCCAGCAGCAGCGCCAGGCCGATGGGCGCCTGCCAGGCCATCACCCCCCTGCCGATGCGCGAGGAAAAATTCAGCGACCCCATCGCCAGCAGCACCAGCAGGCAGGCCACAAAAGCCACGCACAGCAGCGCCACCCGCTCCCGCTTGCGCAGATGCGCCCCCTGCAGGGAGTAGAGGCCGAAGATGTAAACCGTCGCCGGCAGCGCCAGCGACCCCGCCACCAGCGCCGGCCAGTAGCGCGCCATCGTCACTTCAGGCCAGAGATCCTCGAAGCGGATGGCCGAGGCCAGCCAGACGGAGAAAAACACGATCCCCGCGTCAATGACGAACTGCGTGCGGATGGCCAGCCATCGCTGCGTGCTGGGGAGTGAGGTTCTCATGCGTCGGGAGAGTCGCGGGGGGGAAATGCTAGCGGATGACTCGCAGGATGCAAGCCAGGGCTGGGAACGATTTTGATCCCCGGATCAAGCAGGCCGCGCGCCGGAGCGCTCCCTGACATTGGCAGCCCCGCGCGCCACTCACGCTTCGGATTGCAGCGCCTGCAGCAGCTCGTTGTACTTGCCGGCCAGCTCCTGGATCTGGCCGGGGTTGTATTCGGCGTCCGGCGTCATCTCCAGTTGCGACACACCCGCCACGCTGCTCGCGCGGGTGGCGATGGCCTCCGCCAGTTGCGCGGCGGTCACCTCCCCCGGCGCGCCCTCCCCGCCGTTCTCCCCCTGCGGGATGCCGAAGGTGAAGCGCAGCGTGCCCCCGTCCACAGCCACCGTCACCGTGGCCTCCTCCCCCGCCGGCAGCGTGTTCACCGCGTCAATCTGCGCCCCGGTCACCGCGGGGATCGCGTCCATCAGGGCTTTGAGGCCGTTGAACTGGGCGCGCAGCTCCACCGCGTCTATGAGGCTGTTTTCCACAGGCAGGTTGGGATCGAAACTCATGGCAGAACCCTTCATAACCGGCAACACGCCGCGCGTCACCAGGTTTGTGGCTCCTTTTTGGAGTGATGGAGTGATGCATTTTCAATGCCCGGCACCCCGTTTCTCCATCCGCTGACCGCACCATTCGCGGCGACGCCCGGCATCCCTTGAAGCGCCCTCATTTTTTTCTCGACACATCTCCCGGCATCCTGGTATTCCTGATGCAATTCTCTGAATCCATCCCACGCATGGCGCGCTACAACACAGGCATCACCTACGGTTCCGCGCGCTATAACGAGGCGGAGAACCCCAACCACAAGCCATCCAGAATCATGTCACAAAATCTCGTCTCCGCCGTCCTCACCCAGGAGGATTTCGACGCCGTCATGGCCGCCTTCGACCTCATCGAAAGCAAGCTGCCCTTCATCAAAGACCTCACCCCCGCCGAGCGGCGCGGCCTGGTGAAAATGGGGCCCGACAGCCTCAGCTTCGTCACCGGCATCCAGAGCCTGGCCGCCCAAAACGCCGACTCCGTCCCCGCCAGCGTGGACCTCGCCGAATTCAACAAGGACGTGGCCCTCAGCCAGCAGATGTACCAGATCAACCAGCGCGCCCAGGCCATCGCCGAAAACTCTGACGACACCACCATGGCCGTCGGCTCCGACAGCATGGTCAGCGGCCTCATCCTCTATGCCGTCTTCCAAGCCCTGGGCAAAGCCGGCGCGCTCAACGTCAACGTCGCCGAACTCGGCCGCCGCTTCCGCAAACGCCGCGGCGCCGGCTCCGGCGGCGGCGAGACCCCGCCCGCCCAATCCTGATCCGCGGCCCGCATCCCGCCGCACCGGCGCCGGTTCCTCCCGCGGGCGCCGGCGTTTTTGTTGCAAAAAAGCGCGCCGCCTGGCTCGCCTGGCGGGTTTTGGGGAAATCTCGCCGCTTCCGCCACCGGCACGCGCCAGCCCCTGGAGGCAAACGTGAGTTTGCCCTGGACAGAGCAGAGACGGAAAGCCGCCCCATGCCCGGCAGCCCCAAAGGCTTCCTTTGCCCAGCCGTAACGATGCGGTTGAACCACGAATGGACACGAATGGACACGAATCCATGCGCAGAAGACAGGGATGGGGGCATCACCCAGGGGTGGTCTGCCGGCGCTTCAGCTCACCGGACATGATGCCTCCAAAAATCGTGCTCATTGGTGTCCATTCGTGGTTTTCCAGCGCATGAGCACGGCCCAGGCTCCTCCACGCACCCCCATCCGCAGCCTCGCACCCCGGCAGCGCGTCCGCGCGGCGGCCCCGGCCCGCTCCATCGCAGCCCCGGGGTGCTCCGCCACGGTTCCGAGCCGCGCAATTGCAGCTTCGAGGTGCTCCGGCGCAGTTCCGACCCGCTCCGGCGCAGCCCCAATCCCCGCGCTTGCAGCTCTGAGGTGCTCCGTCGCAGTTCCGACCCGCTCCGTCGCAGCCCCAATCCCCGCGCTTGCAGCTCTGAGGTGCAAGACATGCGGCTCCGAGGCGCGAGCGCGCACCTCCAAGGTGCGGGCATGCAGCTCCCAGCCGCGCGCTTGCAGCTCCGAGCCGCGCGCGAGGACCAAAAATCCGCAACTTGACCAGGAAAATTTCTCAAACCCAGCACCTCCGAGCCGCGCGCGCGCACCTCCGAGGTGCGACCGCGCACCTCCGACCTGCAACGCCGCGGAAAAAAAGTGCGACCGCGCACCTCCGAACCGCGCGCGCGCACCTCCGAGGTGCGACCGCGCGGCACCGAACTGCAACCCTGCGGCAAAAATCCGCGGCACCGCGCCATTTTTCCGCGCCTTAGCGGATCAAAGGCCCGCCCCTGCGGCGCGCAGGCGCATTCAGGCTGACTCACAGGCTCCCTCATCCGATGACAAAAATTCCAGCGCGCGCAGAAGCGTGTTGACGCAATCTGTGTTGTCTTGCAACTCCCTGCGGACATCGCCGCGCAAGTCGCGTTCCTAACCCGTTTCGCAGGAGGCCCGCACCCTCCGAGGTTGCCGGGGACTATTGCTGGATGTGGGAGGCCCGTGCATTGGAGCGTTCGGAAAGTAAGGAAAAGCTGATCCACGTTGAGTGGACCGTGAAGTAACGAGGAGCTTGGGCGGCTGCGAATTTCAAGCGGGACACGCTTCGTGTTGCCGTTGGTTGCCTCATTTATCGGATATTCCAAAATCGTTCATTAATTATAATTTGTTTGATTTTTCTCTGTTGTTTGCACGGGTTCGCAACTCAAGATTACTCATGGTTCGAGACCTGCCTTTGTTCGACGGGCACATGTCAGAATCAGAGGACGTGTAGATCATCGATTTCTACGGCCAGATGCTTGCCATAATCGATCAACGTCAACTCCAGTGACAAGTCTGAGCGGCCTTCCTCCACCGTCCAAAGATCAACGCGAACGGAAAACCTTGCTGGCACTACTCCTGTGATTTCAACAACATCAAGATAGCGCCATCGCTCGGCAGGCAGTCGGCACAGCGTGCGGCCATACTGGCTCACGGCACGCTCTATGGCTTGAGCCGAAAGCCTGACACCACCGGAAAGCTGTTCGAGTTCCGTGTAATTGCGCTCAACGAGCATTTCCACAATGCTCTGAGCAGTCTTGGTGATGCGATTGAAATTTTCTGCGTTCATACTTAACGTCTGTTTCCGGGCACTCGGAGAGGAGTGGTCTTGTCCACTCCGAGAGTTTCGAAATAAGCATCTGCACGCTCGATGTTGCCACGAGCATCTTCCGGAGAGAGGCCGCCCTTTCGCATGGCCTTGTATCCAATGCGACGTTCAGCCCCATAAGTTCCACCGCCTGCCTGTCGCTGAATTTGCGTGGCGTTGTAGTGTGGGGAACCGACCGCAGTGGAAGGACCTTGCAGTTGAACACCCGGCGCGGCGTTAGTGTTGTAGCCGGGAAGATCCCGAACAGCCGCATCTTGTATGATGTGGTGAGCGTCTTTTTGACCGGCAGCTCGAAGCTCACCAACTGTTGGACCGCTTGGTGCGCCCTTTGGGGCATTTGAAACAACAGCCTCGTTTTCCACCACGGTAACGGCGGAGCTTTTGGTGGGGCTGGTTCGCAGTGATGAGGCACCGAAATAAACAAAGCCCATTTGAACGGCTCCGGCAGTTCCCTGAACGATCCGTTCACCAGTCTCCATTTTTTGGGTGGTGACGCTGCCTTCGTTGGTGGCGACGATTCGATTGCCATTCACGGCTTCCGAAACGGGGAGCGCGCCTGTCGCCAAGCCCAGAGTCATCACGCCTGCGGCGGTGCCTGCCTGTGTCCGGCTTGCTCCCGCTTCGCGCATTCCATTGTAGGTTTGCGCGATCCTATTCCCGTCGGATATGGCCTGGGATGCTGCTCTGCCGATGTCATTCGGTGCCTGCATCACTCCCGGAAGAGGCGTGAATTCGTTGGCAAAGGTTTTGAATGAGAAGTCTCCCTTCATCCATGCCTGTGCCAAGTGAGTCAGGTCAAGCCCCTCTGGGTCGAAGGCGCTCCATGAATTCTGTTTGACATACGCGTATAAATTCAACCCATCCACGAAGCCCGCCGGGTCTCGGCTAAGCCAGACTCCAGTTTCGAGGCAGCGGTAGCGCCGGCCTTCATTCAGCAGGCCGGTGGGGTCTTCGTCTTTGGAGTTGCCCCTCTGTTTGTCCGCGTTGGCACCGGTTTCTTTGGTGCGCTTGCCGTTGGCCTCATAACTGGCGGTCCAGGTCAGCGCCGCTGTTTGATCACTCTGTGCGATGATGTCACCGCGTCCGTTGCTGAGGTTGTATTTCGCGGTGCCAGTTCGCAGGCTGTACAATAAGCCGCCGACTCCGCCGCCCATGTCGGGACCGCGTTGATACTCAACGGTGGGTGCTGTGTTGAGATCGGGGGTTGCGTCTTCTTCCTCCCATTCCGCCGTGCTGAGGCCGCCGGTGAAGGTGAGGGCGGTGTGTTTGGCGAGGGTGCCGTTGTCTTCCAGCAAGCCGATGCGGCGGGTGCGGTGATCGTAGGTGTAAGTGTGCTGCGTGCCGTCGGGGGTCTCGACTCCGGTGAGGCGGTCGAGGGCGTCCCAGGTGTGGAGTGTCTGGCCGGTCGCGGCTGCGGGGGGATGGGTGCCGCTGCCGTTTTGGCCGCTTACCTGGGTGATGCTTTGGCTGGCGCGGTTGCCGTTGTCATCATAGGTTAGCGCGGCGGTTCTTAGCAGGGTGCCGCTGGGTTCGTCCCATTTTTCCCAGCTTGTGAGCTGGTTGGCTTCGTTGTAACCGAAGATCCAATGGCCCACGTCGTTTTCTCCGGCGTCGGTGCTGCTGGCGGCGTGGCGCGTGACGGTCTTGGTGGCGCGGTTGTTGGCGTCGTTATAAGTGTAAGTGGTGGTGCTTTGGGTGACGGGCTGGCTTTGGGCGTCGGCGCGGGTTTGGAGGGTCTCGCTGGTGAGGCGGTAGTTGTCGTCGTAGCCCATCAATGTGCTGCGGATGCCGGTGCCTTGGCTGGCTTCTCCGGGCCAGGTTTCGTGCTGGGCGGTGACGTTGCTTGCGGCGTCGTGCTGCCAGCCGAGCTGGACGAGCACCTCATTTTCCTGCATGGCGGGGGTTTGAAAGAGGGTGCGGTCGGTCAGCCTGCCGAGGGCGTCATAAGTGTTGTTGGTGGTCTGGCCGTTGCCGGCGGTCATCAAGACGGCGCGTCCGGCTTTGTCGTAGCCGTAAAGGGTGGTGCGCCCGCCTTCGGTGATGGTGGCGGGGCGGTTGTGGTGAAAGGCCACGCCGCGTGTGGCAAAGACCGCCTGCACGGGCAAAAGCAACGCCGCCAGCGCGAGGAGGGCGCATGGGACATGCGTTGTTTGCAGCGTCTGTCTCATCTTTCACCAACCATCTGCTGGCTTCGAAAGTTTTGATTTGACCAAAGCAAAATATTTGGGGTCTTCGCCATCAAATATTTTTTTTCCGGCTCCCATATATGCTCTGGCTAATTCATCGGCCGCTAAAATTTCATTCCCCAGCTCAAACTGCACCTGGCCTAGCCGAAGATGAAGAAATGGATTTCCAAGCCCCTTAAAACAACTCATTGCTCTCAATAAAGGCTGAAGAGCTTCTTGGTTCCTGCCGCTCAAATAGTATGCATCGCCTAGTGCTCCGAGTAACCAACTTGACGCCTCCCACTTTTCAAGAGGATGCGGCAACATGTCTAGGGCTTTAGAGAAACAATCAATGGCTGCGTCAAAATTGCCGTTCTCTAAACATGCATTACCACTAACAGATAGATCAGTAATAATAGAATGCGTTAAATTATTTAGTTTTTCGCTCATTCTGATGTTATTGTTTCGGGTTCGATATAGGTTTCTCTCAATTTAGCTCCTTTTGAGCGGTTAATGTTCGATGAGTCCAACTCATAATTTGAAGGATCCTTCATGAACTGACGAACTTCTGGAGATCGAGGGCCAGTTTTATTCAAACCTTCATTCCATGCTTTCACTGCATCTTTGATATGAGACATGTCTGTACTTGATGCAGCGACCCACTGCCCTTCTGAGTTTAAAATTTCAAGTCCACCTTCTCCGCTGCGTGCTTTTCCTTCCTGCATCATCCGCTCAATAACACTTCGGCCTGTTGAACTGCTTTTCCCTGGTGTTCGCCCCATATATTCAAGGCGTTTACTCATATTCAGAGCATCCGAACCACCGCTTTCCGTTCTTGTCGCTGCTATTACTTGATCTGCCGCAGCTTGAGCTTTCTCCCAATTACCAGCAGCTGAACTTGTTGGATTTAAGTCGGCATTTTTTAGGGCCATCAAAGCCCTGCTGTCTTCGACAACCGCCTCACCCTTTCCAAACATTTTCGTGATTTTTCCCCATATTTTAGATAGCAATCCAGGCGCTTTGCCAGCGATCTGACCGGCACCCTCTGCTCCCATGGGGCCGGGTGCCGCTACTGCAACTAATACACCAGCAGTTCCAAGCACTTCAGCGCCTCCTGTTAAAAGGTCTGGCGTGTTAGCCGCACGATGATGATCAATTTCAGCATCGTTAAAAAATGCATCAGTATAATATTGTCCAAGCGTTGCCTGTCCTGCTTCAGCCAGACCAAGCGGGTCAAACTTGCTCCATGGATTCTGCCTGACATATGCGTATAAATTCAACCCATCCACGAAGCCCGCCGGGTCTCGGCTAAGCCAGACTCCAGTTTCGAGGCAGCGGTAGCGCCGGCCTTCATTCAGCAGGCCGGTGGGGTCTTCGTCTTTGGAGTTGCCCCTCTGTTTGTCCGCGTTGGCACCGGTTTCTTTGGTGCGCTTGCCGTTGGCCTCATAACTGGCGGTCCAGGTCAGCGCCGCTGTTTGATCACTCTGTGCGATGATGTCACCGCGTCCGTTGCTGAGGTTGTATTTCGCGGTGCCAGTTCGCAGGCTGTACAATAAGCCGCCGACTCCGCCGCCCATGTCGGGACCGCGTTGATACTCAACGGTGGGTGCTGTGTTGAGATCGGGGGTTGCGTCTTCTTCCTCCCATTCCGCCGTGCTGAGGCCGCCGGTGAAGGTGAGGGCGGTGTGTTTGGCGAGGGTGCCGTTGTCTTCCAGCAAGCCGATGCGGCGGGTGCGGTGATCGTAGGTGTAAGTGTGCTGCGTGCCGTCGGGGGTCTCGACTCCGGTGAGGCGGTCGAGGGCGTCCCAGGTGTGGAGTGTCTGGCCGGTCGCGGCTGCGGGGGGATGGGTGCCGCTGCCGTTTTGGCCGCTTACCTGGGTGATGCTTTGGCTGGCGCGGTTGCCGTTGTCATCATAGGTTAGCGCGGCGGTTCTTAGCAGGGTGCCGCTGGGTTCGTCCCATTTTTCCCAGCTTGTGAGCTGGTTGGCTTCGTTGTAACCGAAGATCCAATGGCCCACGTCGTTTTCTCCGGCGTCGGTGCTGCTGGCGGCGTGGCGCGTGACGGTCTTGGTGGCGCGGTTGTTGGCGTCGTTATAAGTGTAAGTGGTGGTGCTTTGGGTGACGGGCTGGCTTTGGGCGTCGGGGCGGGTCTGGATGGTCTCGCTGGTGAGACGATAGTTGTTGTCATAACCCATGAGGGTGCTGCGGATGCCGGTGCCTCGGCTGGCTTCTCCGGGCCAGGTTTCGTGCTGGGCGAGCACGTTGCCTGCGGCGTCGTGCTGCCAGCCGAGCTGGACGAGCACCTCGGTTTCCTGCATGGCGGGGGTTTGGAACAGGGTGCGGTCGGTGAGGCGACCGAGGGCGTCGTAGGTGTTGTTGGTGGTCTGGCTGTTGCCGGCGGTCATGAGGACGGCGCGCCCGGCTTTGTCGTAGCCGTAGGTGGTGACGCGCCCGCCTTCGGTGATGGTGGCGGGGCGGTTGTGGGCGTCGTGGGTGGTGGTGACGTTTCTGCCGGTGCTGTATGTTGTGGCGACGCGGTTGCCGGCGAGGTCGTAGGCGTGGCTGTGGGTGAGGCCGCGCGAGGTCTCGCTCATGAGCCGTCCGTGGGCGTCCCAGGTGTTGGTGATAGCGGCCTCGGGGCGCCCGGTTTCGCTGACGGTGAGCAGGCGGCCGGCGAGGTCGTAGGTGTGCAGGCGCTCGATGCCGGGGGCGGCGAGGGTGCGCAGGCGGTCGCGCGCGTCGTAAGTGTAAGTGGTTGCGACTTGTTTGGCATCCACTTGGCCGGTCTTTTGCAGGGCGTTGTAAGTCCAGCTCCAGGTGTCGAGGTTGGCGTGGGTCTGGGTTAGGGGGCGGTTTTGCGCGTCGTAGGTGAAGGTGGTTTCTTGCTGGAGGCCGTCGCGGGCGAGGGTGCGGTTGCCGTTTTTGTCATACTCGAACTCGTTGAGGATGGCCTCGGCGTCGAGGGTGCTGCGCAGGCGGTTGTGGGCGTCGTAGGTGTTGGTTACGGTGTGGCCTTCGGGGTCGGTGAGGGTGAGGATGTTGCCTGCGGCGTCAAAGCTGCGGCGGGTGATGTGGGTCTGCGCGCCGATCTGGGGAGCGATGGTTTGCAGGGCGCGCCCGGCGCGGTCGAGCACGGTCTGGGTGAAGTGGCCGAGGGGGTCGGTCTGGCCGGTGACGCGCCCGGCGTCGTCGTAATGGGTGAGGGTGGCGGGCGCGGCGGGCTGGCCGGTGGTGGCGTCTGTAACCTGGGGCTGGATGACTTTCCAGGTGCGGTTGCGGTTGTCGTAAAGGGTCTGGGTGGTGTTGCCGCGCGGGTCCTCGACATGGGTGAGGTTGCCCGCGGCGTCGTGCGTGTGCTGGATGAGCGGTGTCTGCGGCTGGCCGGTGGCGGGGTTGAGCACGGCAGGCAGCGTTGTCGTTTTGACACGCCCGGCCTGGTCGTAAGTGTGGCGGGTGATGGCGCCGGTCTCGTCCACGCTTTTCCATACCTGGCCGCCGGGGGTGTAAAAGGTGTGGATGCTGGCGGCGGGGGTATTGGCATCGCTGGGGTAAGTGACGGTGGTGGCGCGGCCAAGGCCGTCGTAATTGGTGTGGGTACCGCGCTCGAGGGCGTCGAGGGTGAGGACGGGGTTGCCTGCATCATCGTAGCGGGTGCGGGTCTCGATGACCTGGGCCGGATTGTAACTGGTGTCGGTGAGGGTGGTTTTGGTGACGCGGTAAAGCGCGTCGTATTCGAACGCGGTGGTGAACCCGCGCGGGTCGGTGACGCGCAGGGGCTTGAAGCCGGAGACGTTGAAGACGCTGCCGCCGACGAAGTCGGGCGTCTCCGTGTCGTCATCGGTGAAGCGCGTGGTGTGGACCTGGGCGGGGTCGGGTGCGCCGAAGTTGACGGTGGTGGTCAGGCGGCGGCCCAGGGTGTCGTGCGTGTGACGGGTGCGGATGCCGCGCGCGTCCCATTCGTCCTCGGGCAGGTGGTGGACGGTGTAAGTGGTCTCGGTGACGATGTCGCCATTGTAAGTGGCGGGCTGGCCTCCGGCTGCGGGAGTGAACTGGGTGTAGCGCGGGTCTTTGAGGCCGTTGCCGTTGAGGTCGAGCGTGGTCTTGATCCGGCGGTTGAAGACATCGTGGTCGTGGAAGGTGGTGACGCCGATCTCATTGACCTCGCGCTCGAGGTTGCCGTGGGCGTCATAGAAGAGCTGGCGGAAGCTGAGGTCGGGATGGGTGACTTTTTTCAGCCGCAGGGTGTCGGGCTCGTATTCAAAGGTGGTGGTGTGCTGGCGCGGGTCGGTGACGGTTTGCTTCATGCCGCTGCCGGTGTAAGTGAAGCTGGTGACGGCGGGCGGCTGGCCGCCGCCGAGGGCCACGCTCTGGGTGGCGATGCGTCCGTTGATGTCGGGTGTAAAAGTGGTGATCATCTCGCCCATGGCCGCCTGCGCCTCGGTGGGCAGGCCGGTGGTGCGCAGGATCTGGCGGGTCATGAACCCTTTGAAGACGGGGTGGTTGTACTCGAAATCGGTGACGCGCAGCACGGCGAGGTTTTCGTCAGTAACGGTCTCCTTCACGCGCAGGCCGGTGGGCCGCTGGCCGGCCAGGGCGGGCTTGAGCTTGTAAATGGTGCGCACGCCGCGCGGATCGGTCATGGAGGTCATGACACGGGTGGCGGGATCATAAGTGAAGGTTTTGCGCCCGTTCATGGGCTGGCCCCAGGCGTTCAGCGTGTCGTGGATGGGGCTGACCTCGGCGGTGGGGTCGTCGTGGTGGATGGAGGGCGGCATGAGGACACCGGGCAGATTGGGAATCACCTGCGCCTCGTCGCCGTATTCGAAGGTGGTGGTGCGCCCGTCCAGGTCTGTGACTGTGGCGGGAGCCATGCCCGCCGCCGGGCTGAAGGTGAAGGTTTCCCTGGGATCGGCCGGCGCGCCGGTGCCATGGCAGATTTGCAGGCGGGTGAAGGTGAGCGTGGCCTGGTGGCCAAGATACTCGATGAGTCCGCCCGAGGGGCCGTGGTCCACGAACGGCTGATAATGATAGGGATCATCGAAGATATAAGTGTAGGTCCCGCAGTCGCCGGTGACGGTGGTGGCGCAGCGCGTGTTGCTGAGAAGGCCCTGGGTGGAGACACGCGCGCCGCGATCCCCCGAGAAGTGGACGGTGCGCGCGTCAGGCAGAGTGATGCGCGTGAGCAGCCGGGGCAGGCCGGTCTGTATGCGCCATTCGTAACCCGAGGGACCGTCGCCGGAGAAAATTTCATATTCCCAGCCGCGATCAAAGACGGACTCCAGCCCATCGCGGTAACTGAACTGGTGGTTGTGCCCGCGCTCGTCTGTGATGCTGCCTAGCTCCAGGTGGATGAACTCCGTCTCGTGCGCGTCCGCCGGATCGGGAGTGGGGTCATGGTCCGCCGAGGCGTCGTATCCATAACTCACGCCGCCAGTCTCAGGCATGGCCTGGCCGGGACCGCTGCGGGAGACGCGGGAGAGGACTTTGAAAACGGCGGGCAAAGGCTCAGATCCGGGTGAACTCATGTCCTCATACTCGTAGTGAATCAATTCCCCGTCCGCTCCCTGCACGCGGATGACAAGTCCGTCGTCCTGCTGGATGGAGATGCGGTGCGCCGGACGCGCGGGATCGTGGATGGTGTGCGGGATGAGGCTTTTGAGATTGGGCGAGTCCGGGTAGGTGTACACCAGCCGGTTGCCCAGGCGGTCCACCACCTGAGTCATGCGCGCGTAAGCGCGGAACCTCACGCCCTTGGAAGCCATCAGCCGGTCGGCGGGACGGCTGCGGCTTTCCGGTTTGCCTTGTGAATTGAAGATCAACTCATAATAGCAGGTGGTGCCGAACTTTTGGCGCAGCACAAAAGTGCCCGGACCTGTCTGCTCCAGGCGGTCAAAGGAAGTCTTGGCGCTCTGCCCGGCCTCACGCGTTCCCAGCCATGCGCCGGAGTTCGAGCGCAGAAAGGTGCGTTGTCCGCCTTGTTCATCGGTGACCACCGCGCGCTCGTAGAGATGGATGTGCTCGGGGGAAGTGTCCGTCCCGCTCCCGGACTTTTCAAAACTGATGAAAGGGACCAGGTTGGACGACCAACCCGGCCCAAACGGGCGGTCCATGCGCTCCTCAGGCGTGCCGCCAAACCTGCGGGACCACGCCTCCGGTGTCACGCTGCGCCGCACCTGAAGCGGCAGCAGCGTCGAGTCTGTGGAGACATAAACATCCGACACCGAATGGCGCAACTGGAGCGAGTAGGCGTCCACAAAGGTCTCCTCCTTCAACTCGCCGGACTCGTCCTGCGCCTGCGGCTTGGCGTCGCTCAAAGGGAAGCCGTTGAGGCCGATTTTTCTGTGGGCAGGACCGGCCGAGTCCGACAGGCTGAAGGATTGCGGCAGGTAGTTGACCTCGCGCAGCGTGTAGCTCTCTGAAACTAAAAGCCGGGTTCCCACTGGCAGCAGAAGATTCACATCAGGCTCGGACGGGGCGGCGCAGTGCATGTCATTGGTGGTCACATGTCCCGACAGCGGCCATTGGTCCAAAGGCACGCGCGGGAACAGGCGGGTGATCACCTCGTCGTTGTATGGAGTGCCGTCGGATTTGAACTTGGCAAACTGCTTGACCATAGGGCAGCTCGTCCACGGCAGAGACCTCCTGTCCACCAGCGGTATTGACAAATGCAACCGCGTCTGGTTTGAGGTTGCTTCAATGACCCATGTCCCGGGATTGCCAAAATCATCAAAGTCCAAGCATTGAGCAGAATGCGAAGCGCCGGGCAGTTCAAGCGGACCACCCCAGGTGGGATAATAACCTTGCTCTCCTGTGAAATCGAATGCCTCCGGGTAGGGCGTGGAAGAAAAACCTTCGGAATGTCCGTTCCCTGGCGGACTGTAAATGATGCGCTTGTATTGAGTGTAGGAGCCTCCGCCTGCACCCTGAAACCTCTGCAAAACACATGTACTTGTGTCGCGCTTGAACTCCATGAGCAGGTATTCGTTCGAATCCGGGTAGTCATCAAAAAACGGCCACACCCTCGGCGACCCCGCCGGCAGGTCCGCGATCAGCGGTGAGACAGGCGGCGTGCTCTGCGCGTCCAACGGGTCGAACCCCGCCTGCAGCTCCGCCATGTTTGAAACTCCGTCCCCGTCAAAATCAGCCGTCAGCGCGTCACCGCCGGTTGCCGTGTCCGTGTGACGCAGGCGCAGAAAACAACCCTCCGCCAGACTGCCAAAGCCCCACTGGATGACTCCATCCGTGCCCGCCTCAATCACCGGCAGGTAAGTCCAATGCAGCAAATCCTCCGAAGTCTCGATGAAGTAAGTTCGCCCCGCCTTGCCCCACCACTTGAGCGTGTATTCCCCCTCCACCGCGCCGGGCTCCAGGCGGATGCCCTCCTCCAAATCCGCCGCCGTCTGCGCCCGCGCTCCCGGCGCGAGGCCGAGCATCACAAAGACCATTCCCCATAAAGCGCGCGCCCTCACTGCCCCGCCTCCTTCCCCTCGGTGGAGGTTCCCAGATGCAGCGCGCTTTGCACCGGCCAGAAGCGGATCACCGTGTCTTGTTTCACCGGCGGGTTCGCCGCCCTTTGCACCGCGCGCGCCGCGTTCTCCGCCAGCCTTTGCGCGTGACGCGTTTCCAGCTCCGCGCGGTTCGCCTCAAAGTAACGATGCAGCGCGTGAACTCCCGCGTAATCCTCCGCCACCGCGCCCGCCGGCGCCTGCGCCACATGATACCACACCGCCCCGCTCCCCGGCTGCGGCAGCGCGCGAAAAGCCGTCAGCGCGGGCAAAAGCTCCGCCTCATCCCCGATGCCATAAGACAGCCTCCACGCCCACCCCTCATGCTCGAAGCGGTCCACCGGCCCCAGCAGATGGAAGTTGATGCTGCTCCACACCGTGAACTCCCCGCGCGCCGTCTGCCAGCGCACCTCCGTCATCTCCCCCTGATGCACCGTGCAGGAAAGCAGCAGCATCTCCGGCTCGGGCTCCGCGCTCGTTTCAGCCGCCACTTCTGCGGCGGTAGTTTGAGCCGGCCCCGGCTCGCGCACCGGCGGCGTCACCCGCTCGAAAATGATCTTGTGATCCCCCGCTTCCACCACCTGCCGGCTGAGCACGGTCTGGGTGGAGGTTTGCGCCGGAGCATGTGAGACAAACAAACCGGCCAATAAACCGGGAAGAAAAAGGAGATGCCTTGGAGGAGATGGATGCTTCATGAAATCAGTTCGGGTGAGAATTGAAAAGAATGGGCATCTCCAAAATAGAGAGGGCGCGACCTGTCGCACCCTCTCCTGAGGCACCGCTAAGCGCCCATCCGATAAGGCGCAGAGCAAGCCGCGCCCCAGCCGGGTGCGGTCCCTGTGTTTATCGGATTGCGGGGCTGATGAAGTTTAGCGGTTTTCAGGAGAGCCCTGCTGCCAAGCGGCAGCACGCAAAGTGATGATGTGGAGAAAACGAGGCGGCTTACATAGGCGGAATGATTTGCTGAAAATCAGCGGGAGAGTACCGGTACTGTCTGAAATTGGCAATCGGGTTTCCTGGAAATCCAGCAGGCGCGGTCCGCGCCGCTGGCGCTGCCCGTTTGACCGTCCGCCGCATTCGTGCTAGGGGCGGCGCTTGCGATTCCTGCAAGCTCCCTCTCCCGCATGAAAGACCTCGTCGAAAACCGCCGCCACATCACGCTGACCGACAAAGTGCGGCTGGCTCTGCTCATCGTAAAGGAGAACGGCCTGCTGTGGTGCTTGTGCTTCGCGGTTTATTATGTTTGCAGCTCGGTCTCGAAGCGCGCTTTTGACCGGATGGACCGGCTGCGGCGGGAGAAGGGCATTCCCGGCATGAACAGCCGTGCTCTGAACAAGGCCATCTGGGAGGCGTGGGACTGGAGCGCGGGCGGGGAGGAGTGGAGCCCCTCGGAGGAGTGGAAGCAGGCGGTGATGACGGACGTGCTGGACAAGCACATCCCGCAGGGCGCCTCGGTGCTGGAGATCGGCCCCGGCGGCGGGCGCTGGACGGGCCGGTTGATCGGGCGCGCGGCGACTTTTCTGGGCGTGGACATTTCAGAATCCTGCGTGGAGGTGTGCTCGAAGAAATTCGGCGGCAAGCCCGGCGTGGCGTTCATGGCCGGCTCCGGCTGCGATCTGAAAGGCGTGCCTGACGCCTCGGTGGACGCGCTGTGGAGCTTCGATGTCTTCGTCCACATCAACGAGCCGGAGGTGGCGGCCTACGCGGACGAGTTCAAGCGCGTGTTCAAGCCGGGCGCGGTGGGGGTGATCCACCACGGCAGCGTGGGCGGCAAGCTGGGCGGCTGGCGCAGCAACATCACGCACGAGTCCATGCTGGAGCTGCTGAAGAAGCGCGGTTTCGTCATCAGGGAGTCCTTCAAGGAGTGGACCACCGGCGGGACGACGCACCAGGCGGGCCTCTATGAGGATGTGATCACGGTTTTTACCCTGCCGGCATGAGCGCGCCCGCCACGACACGCAGTCCGCAGGCGCTGCGGCACCACTATGAGGTGGAAAAGGAGCTGGCCGCCCGGCTGCGCGCCTCCACTCGCGAGGAGCGCACGGCTCTTTTTGGCAGGCTCTACGGCGAGCTTTTTGAGCGCGTGCCGGACCACCCGCGCCACACGCGCAAGGGGTCCGACCAGGCGCGTGAGCGCGGCGTGCGGGCGCAGATGCGGCTGGTGGGGCAGGTGCTCAAGCCGGGGGATGTGCTTGTGGAGTTCGCGCCCGGTGACGGCTGGCTGAGCAATGCGGCGGCGGCCACGGCGGCGGAGGTCATCGGCATTGATATCTCGGACCAGCGTGACCTGAGCAAACCCCTGCCTCCCAACGTGCGCCATGTGGTCTATGACGGCTACCATGTGGACCTGCCGGACGCCTGCGCGGATGTGGTCTTCAGCTACCAGTTCCTGGAGCATCTGCACCCGGACGATGTGCCGGCGCATTTCGAGCTGGCGCGGCGGCTTTTGAAGCCGGGCGGCTGTTATGTCTTCGACACGCCGCACCGGTATTCGGGGCCGCATGACATCTCGCGCTTTTTCACCGACTCGCTGGACTGCTTTCACTTCCAGGAGTGGACGCACCGCGAGATGCGCCGGGTGCTGGCGGCGCACGGGTTTTCCACGACATGGGTGTTCCGCATGGGGCGCGTGCAGAAGGGCATCTTCAACCTGCTTGTGGACGCGCTGGAGCTGCTGCTCCTGCCGCTGCCGCACAAGCTGCGCCGCGCCTTGTGCGGGCGGATTTTTCCCTCGGTGGCGCTGGTGGCTGTGAGGGACTCATGAGCGCGGAAAAAACATCCGGCGGCATGCTGCGCGTGCTGCATGTGCTCGATTCGCTGGCTCCAGGCGGCCTGGAAAATGGCGTGGTCAATGTGGCGCGCAGGCTGCACGGGCGGGGTTTTGACATTCACGCGGCCTGCCTGCGCTTTCGCGGCGACTTCGCGGAGCGGATGCCGGAGCCGGACAAGGTGGTGGTGCTGGGCAAGACGGGTGGCTTTTCCATCAAGGCGGTGCGGGCGCTGCGTGCGCAAATGCGCGCGACGGGCGCGGACTTGCTGCACAGCCACAATCTGGGCACGCTGATCTACGCGGCGGCGGCCACGCTCGGCGGGCGCGCGCTGCCCATCGTGCATGGGGAGCACGGGCAGCTCCAGCCGCAGGATCTGACACGGAAGCGCCTCTGGCAGAGACGGCTGTTTTTCCCCCTCTGCCGGCAGGTGCATGTGGTCTCGGCCAGCGTGCGGGACAATCTGCGCGATCTGGGCCTCGACCCGCGGCGGCGCATCCTGGTGACTCCGAACGGGGTGGATAGCGCGCGCTTTTCGCCGCCGGAGGACAAGGCTGCCGCGAAGGCCGCGCTCGGCCTGGGCGCCGGGGATGTGGTGGCGGGCATCGTGGGCAGGTTGGTGGCATTGAAGCGGCACCGGCTGCTTTTTGACGCGCTGAGCCTGCTGGCGGCGGAGATGCCCGCGCTGCGCCTGCTGGTGGTGGGGGATGGCGGCGCGGAGCGCGATGAGCTGATCGCCGCCATGAAGCAGCACCCTCATGCGGAGCGCATTCGGTGGATGGGGCATCAAAACGAGCTGGAGCATTGCTACCGGGCGATGGATTTGCTGGCGGCGCCCTCGGAGATCGAGGGCCTGTCGAACGCGGTGCTTGAGGCCATGTCCTGCGCGGTGCCTGTGCTGGCGCACTCGGCCTGCGGCAACGCGGAGGTGATTGATCCGGCGGTGAACGGCTATCTTTCGGATTTGCGCGGCGCGGAGGATATGGCTTCGGCGCTGCGGGCGGCTTTGGCTGACCCTGCGGATTTGTCAAAGCGCGGTCTTGCAGCCCGGCGGCGCGTGCTGGAGCGCTATTCGATGGAGGCAATGGAGGACGCTTACCGCCGGTTGTATCGAGGGGAGTGCTGAGATCAGGCGTGTTTTGACTTTTCCGTCCTGGCACGGACACTGCAAAGACTCGAAAGTCATGCCGATGATCCGGACTTTGTATTCATCCATGCTGCTCGCAGGCCTCATCGCGCAGGCCGGCGAGGTGGCGCTGGACCCCTCCTTTGGCGCAGGCGGGGTGGTGCTGCCGTCCTTTCCCAGCCTGCCGTCCATCGAGGCTTCCGGCGAGGGGCGCTGCGTGGCGGTGCAGGCGGATGGAAAGATGGTGGTGGCCGGGCATTCCCTGGCCGGGGGCAGGCGCATCCTGGCGGTGCTGCGGGTGCTGCCGGACGGGACGCTGGACCCCGCGTTTGGCGCGAGCGGCGTGGCGCTGCCTTTCCCATCCGCTGCGGACGACCAGGCCGCGTGCGTGAGGCTCCAGCAGGACGGGAAAATCCTCGTCGCCGGCAGGGCAAGCGCCGCCGGCAGCAGCGACATGCTGGTGGCGAGGCTTCTGGCGGATGGCTCGGTGGACACATCCTTTGCCACGGCAGGCAGGCTGGCGCTGGATTTCGACGGGCAGGATGACGAGGCCTTTGCCTTGAACTTCGACGGGTCAGGCCGCCTGTTGATCGCCGGGACGGCCAATGATGGCGGAATGCTCTCCGCCGCTGTCGCGCGTTGCGACGCGGATGGCGCGCCTGACGCCGCCTTCGGAGACCAGGGGCGGGCCACCTTTAAAATCCTCGGCGCGGTGGAAAACCACGGGCGCGATGTGGTGGCGCAGGCAGGGGGGCGCATTGTCTTGTGCGGTCATGCCAGCATTTCGAATCGCGACTGGTTCGCTCTGTATGGTTTCACCAGCGCCGGGGTGGCGGATGAGACCTTCGGGACGGAAGGCTACCAGATCACCGCCGTGGGCAGCGGCGCCACGATTTACAGCCGCGCCCAGAGCATGGTGCTGCTGGGGGATGGAAAAATGGTGCTGGCGGGCAGCGGCACGGTCTCCGGAAGCGAACGCGCGGCTCTGGCGCGCTACAGCGAGGAGGGCCTGCTGGATGAAACTTTCGGCACGGGGGGATCTGTGACGACCTCCGCCGGTTCCGGTGAGACCAGCGCGCGCTGCGTGGCGCTGCTGACGGACGGCGGCCTGCTGGTCGGTGGCACGCTGCAGGGCGCCACATCCCGGTTTGTGGCGCTGCGCTATTTGCCCAGCGGCGCGCTGGACACTGCCTTCGGCGCCAGCGGCATCCGGCTTGCGGCTTTCACCGGCTATGAGGCGGACGCGCGCGCGCTGGCGGTGGATGCGAACGGCCTGACACTGGCGGGAACGCTGGCCGGTGATGTTGTCTCCAGCATCGGCCTTGCGCGCCTGACACTGGGGGGCAATCTGGACAACAGCTTCTCCGGTGATGGCAGGCAGGAGATCAATCTGCAGCGCGGCCAGCCGGTTTCCCAGGCAAGGGCGGTGGCATGTCAACCGGATGGGAAGGTCGTGATCGCGGGCAGTGTGGCCACGGAGGAGGGGTTCGATGTCGCCCTGCTGCGCCGGATGCCGGATGGCAGCGCGGATGCGGGTTTCGGCACGGCGGGGAGGGGGATTTTGTCCCTGGGGCCCGAGGATGATTTTGTCTGGAAGATGCTGCTTCAGACGGACGGCAGGATCCTGGTCGGCGGCACGACTTTTGACAACGGCACGGAGAAGGCGTTTGTGGCCCGCTTCAACAGCGACGGCACTTTGGACGCCGGCTTCGGGACCGGTGGGGTCGTGAAAGACCAGGCGGGACCGGCGGACTCCGGCATTTACGCGCTGGCTCTGCAGCCTGACGGAAAGATCGTCGGGGCAGGGTATGCCTACAATTCCGGCGGCACGCGCTTTCATTTCGCGGCGTGGCGTTTCACGACCGCCGGCGCGCTGGACACGACCTTCAACAGCACGGGCCGGCATGTCAGTTTCGTCATCAACAACACCAACCGCGATGATTTTGCGACAGCGGTGGCTGTGCAGGCGGACGGGAAAATTTTAACCGCAGGCACTGCCTATACTCTCGCGGATCAAAGCACCGCGAATTTTGGGATGATCCGCTTCCAAGCCAGCGGGGCGCTGGACTCAGGCTTTGGCTCGGGGGGCAAGGTCAACACGCCTTTCAGCGGATTGACCTCGCAGGCCAGGTCCGTGGCGTTGCAGGCGGATGGGAAAATCGTCGTCGGGGGCTATGTCGAAAGCGGTGGTGTCGGCGGGGCGGCATCGTTTGCGTCGTCGAGGTATCTGGCGGGCGGCACCCTGGATGGCTCTTTCGGCACCGGCGGGCAGGCGGTGGTGTCACTCGGCAGCCCCTACGATCAGTCGTATGACATGGTGCTGGACTCCGAGGGGCGGGTGCTGCTCGCGGGCACCACTTTCAACGGCTCCACACGCATCGCGCTGCTGCGCCTGACGACGGCGGGCCTGCCCGATCCGGATTTTGACGGCGATGGCATTACCGCAGTTTCCGCAGGAGGCGATCTTTTGGCGTATGGCATGGCGTTTCAATCCGACGGCAGGCTGCTCATCGCCGGGGCTGCGGGGGCGGGTGCCATGGCCGCGCGCCTGACCATCGCCTCCGATGCCAACACACCACCCGTGGCCGTGGATGACACGCAGTTTGTGCTGCCCGGCGCCAGTGTGGCCGTCGAGGTGCTCGCCAATGACAGCGACGCGGACAATGACGCGCTGGAGATTCTCTCTTTCACACAGCCTGCGTCGGGCGGTGTCGTCAGCCAGTTGGGGAACAGTCTGGTTTTCGCCGCAGCGCTGAATTTCACAGGAGCCAGTTTCACCTACACGGTCAGTGACGGCGCGGGCGGCACGGACACGGCGGCGGTTTTCATGACGCCAGTGATGACCTACGCGCAATGGCGAGTCGCCCGCTTCGGCGCGCAGGCGAATGATCCGCAAATCGCCGGCGAGGACGCGGACCCCGACTTCGACGGCCTGGATAATCTGACCGAATATGCCCTGGGCAGGCATCCGCTACAGGCGGAGACGGATGCGTGGGCGACTCTGGATGTGGCGGCTGGCCGTCTGGTGCTGACCTACATGCGCTGGATGGCGGCTGTGGATGTCGAGGTGACGCCGGAGTTTTGCACGGATTTGACGGGATGGGATGCGCAGGGTGTCGTTGTGGAGGAATTGGGGGATGACGGCATCATGAAGACATTGCGCGCCACCGGCCCCCTGCCTGATTTGCCTGGGCGGCAGTTCGGGCATTTGTTGATCACTCAGTGACGGACGGGGGATCGTCGCGCAAGACAAGCCGCGCCATGACGGCGCGATGCTGCGAGGGGCGGTCGCGCTCGGTAACGCATTGGAGGGCGCTCCACTCGTGGTTGAAAAAGATGTAGTCAATGCGCAGCCACGGCCCGCCCAGGCTGAGCGGATTGCGTGTCACGCCTGGAAAAGTGAATCCGCAGCCGTTTCCCGCCTCCTCATGAGCGTCACTCAGCTCGCGCGCCAGCAAATGGCGGATGTGCCCGGAGTGGGGCGCGTTGAAGTCGCCTGCGAGGATGACAGGCAGAGGGTCCTCACGAGCAGCTTCGAGGATCATTTTCGCATCGGCAATCTGACCATCCCAAAAGGCCTGGTACTGCTTGCGCCGTTCCCCCCAGACGGTTCCCGGCAAGCCCAGCACTCCGTAAACCAGAGCTCCGGGCCATTGCGCGCGCAGGGCGTCGCGAGGCGTGCGCAGATGGACTGAATAGACGGAGATTTTCCGCCCAAACCAGTTCACGACAAAACGAACCGCCCTGGCCTGGCGCGGCGCTGCGCCTGCGGGCAGGATGGAACTCCCCAGCACCGGAAAGCGGCTCAAAATCGTGTGCTCTCCAACGCTGGCCGAGTGGGTGAACTCGGCATTTTCCGGGGATTTGGCGAGTCCGCGTGAACGCCCCGCCGCTTCTTGCAGGACCAGGATGTCTGGACGTGTCGAGTTTTTAAAGCCCTGCTGACTTTGACTTCCCTGCTGCCCCCGGTTGCAGGTCATGACGCGCAAAACCGCCCCCTCGGAGGTGGAAGTTTTGTGAAACTGCCAGCCTGAAAGCATCAGGGATGCCGCGACTCCGGCAAACATCGTTCCAGCCATCCAGAGACGCCCGAAATGGAATGCGGACCACAGCAGAAATGGCAGTGGAATGAACCACAATGAAGGCGGCGCATACAATAGCAGGGCAGTGGCGACATTCTTTTCACCGACCCACTTCAGAACGAGAGGCAGAAGTATCAGGGCAACCAGGTAAATTAGAAGACATGTCCTGCCAATCACGCCGATTTTTTTTCGGAAAGTCGTCACTGCTTCGGGAGGAAAGACGGGTTCATTTCCCGGTCATGCGAAGGGAGCGATCTCGCCATATTTTCCAAAGGGGCATGAACCTGGATGCAACCGGATTTTTCGGTAGCTGTCCCGATCAAGGGGATTCCTTGCCACTCTTCTCAAGGCGAATTTCCAAATCCGAGCTCATTTCAGGAAGAAAATCGGGGTCATCTGCGACAGGCAGTCCCGGCGTGAGTCTGGAGGAGTCTCCACCATCCGCCTTCCAGGTCGCATCCTCGTTGTCAACCATAGGCCCAGGCTTGAGCCATATGGCCGTGCAGATCATGCTGAATACGGTGAGTATTGCCAGCATGAGCAATGATTCCAAAATAGTGAGGCCGGACGATGAGAGGCGGCTGCTTGACAGCCGTCCTGAGGGAAAGCGCATGAGAGAAAAACCGGGGGAGTCTTACGGCGTGTTGGGAGCGCGCTCAAAAAAGATCATGCTCGCGTCGGAGTTCCTTGGGAACATAGGTGCCAGGAGCGGTGCGGCTGCCCTGGCCGCCATAATAACTGCCATTGTGGCTGTGCCCGAAAGGGTAGGTGGAGCATCCGGTCAAGCCGGCGATTGTGGTCAGAAGGAGTAGCATCAAGAGTTTCATGAAGGTCACGGGAGAACGAATGTTGATCACAGGCGGAGAATCCGCGCCATTTTGCAGGCGTATTGTGAGGCATTGGGACGCGAAATGCAAGCCTCATCTCCCAAGACATCACGAACCCGCTCGTCCACGGGCTGGTTGGAAGGAGTTTGGAACTGCTCAAGCGTGGGTCACTTGGAAGATGCGCCGTCAGCGGCGGAGTTGTTGACAGATGTGTCTAAAAAGAAGCCTAAATTGAGAGAGAAAATCTTGGACAACTTCGCATCCCGCGCCACATTTGAGCGGCCCATCCTCCCGAATGCGCACAGTCATCCAAAGATTTTTTTCGTTCACCGCTGAAAATGTGGTGCCTGAAATCTATGCCGCCCTGGGGTTGGTCTATCTCATCCTGCTTTTTGTCACGCTTGCTAGTGTCTCAAAGACCCAAACAAACGGCAAATTGGCATGGTTTATGATCGTTCTTTTACTGCCAATGCTCGGAATGTATTTTTATGCGTTCTGGAGCCTCATCAAAGCCGATTACTCATTTTTGACACGCCTTGGTTTCGCGCGCTCCAGGAGCGCGCCTTTCAGGGAAGTTCAAAAGTCCGCGCCCTGACACGTTGAATTTGAGCTGTATTCCCAAACTCTCATGAGCCATTCACTCCCAAGTATATCACGACTTAAATGCCCGCATCATTCATTACGGCCCGTTTTGCTTGCCCTGGCGGGTGTTTGGGGGCTGGCGCATGGCCAGATGATTGAGCCAATGCTTCCTGTCCAGCCCTCACAGCCAGAAGGTTTTTTCCCGACACTCAGCGACATGTCCGTGCTGAGGGGCAATGATTATCCTCGAAGCTTGACGCGGGGCAACATGGGGGAGGAGGGGCCGGATCTGCGCATGCAGGCTGGCAGTGGATTGTTTCATTACACCGGGCCCGAAGCCAACTTTTACCAAGATTACGACGCATTTTTCCGTCCCCTGGATCATGTCTTGGGAGTCTTCACGCCCAATGACGCCTGGACACTTGAGAATCAGCGAGTGAGCAACCTGTCAATGTCGCTCGACGGGCGTTTGGGTGCTCTAACACGCCGTTTTTCGCCCGAAAACGCGCACGTCAAACTCGGCCTCCTTTATTTTGATGTGCTTTGGTTTGGTGGAGGCGTGGTGTATTCGGATTTCCACGGCGGCCGCAATTTTGAAGGTGATAATGAAGACGGTTGGACGGGATACATTGATGTGGCGGTGCGCGGTTTGCTTCGCATCACAGACACCATCTATGTCTCAGCCGTGGCCGACTTGATGTACCTGCCGTTCGAAAACGAGTTGGCGTTGCGTTTCGGTAATCATAATGTCCCCGCCGTGTTTTTCAGGATCAACTACGGCGAGTCTTTTGGCCCCTGGGATTTTCTGTTGTATAGCGAGTTTCGCGGAGTCCCTGGACTGGATTTTTACGCAGACGCGGATTCACCAGCAATTGACCGCGCAGGCCGGTATTATTTTGGATTTAATAATGTTAGGACAAACGAATTTCAAAGTGATGAGCAGGCATATTTTTCAAATCGCCTTGGTTTTAAGGCCACGCGCCCTGTGTTCGACGAACAGTGGCGGCTGGGATTAGAGATGGATCACACGGACTTCTGGAGGACGTTTGGCTTTGAAGAACATCGCAAGCGCGAGCATGCGGCAATATGGCTTGGGTATGAAGGGTCTGTCCTGCCCTTTGCCCCTCATATCACATATGACATCTTCAGCATGGATGGCTACGATAGCATTTGGCACCGTGCATACCTGCGTTTGAACGGTCGGCTCACGGAAAACCTTCATTGGACCGGTATGGGTGGCTACCGTTTCACCACAGGAACAACTGCCGAGGCCAATCGTTTCATATGGGATGTGGGTCTTGATCACACACTCACCAAAAACACCCGTCAGTTCCTGAATGTTGGGGAAAATTTCTTCAATAACGAGTTCCTTCCCGAAACCCGCACCGCACGTTATGCGCGTTACACTGTTGAGCAGCGCATAGACAAAACCTTTGCCATTCGAGCTTTCGCACAATATTCAGATCGCGAGCAGTTGAACGATGAACTGGAATTAAGAGATCGCTGGGGTATCGGGATGTCGTTGATTTACCAACCGCTGGATTTCACCAGTGTCAGGGGCACCCTCATGTATGAAAGTATTGAAAAAAGTGGGGACTTCGGAGATGTGGATCGCTGGCTTTACAGGCTGGAAGTGCAACAGCAACTTGGCTTCCGGCTCACTGGGCGGATATTCTACCAATATGAAGACCGCCAGGGGTTGAACAATGACTTCAAAGAACACTTGACCGGACTTTCCATGAGAAGGTACTTTTAATTCGAATTTCCCCGCATCATCACTCTCGCTCACCCTCCACACCTAAAAACAATGAAAACAGTGACTCACCCGCGTCAAAATCAACGACTCCAGCGGCAAAGCCGGCTTCTGGCCGGAGGTTTGCTTCTGGCTGCTGCATCAATTCCTTTTGCGGCAGACGCTCAAACCTACCTCGCCCTGCCCGACAAGGGCGTGGAAACACAAAAAGATGTTCCCGCCGACTTTCACAAGTACTTCGGTCAACGGATTAATTCCTGGCGTGATCGCCAGCGCCAGATCGCCAAGCTGGATCTGGATGCCGACATGAATCAGGACGGCGTCCTCAGCAACACCGACCCCGCTGATAGCGGCAGTTTTGAGTCCACTCCTCCCGGTGTTGTGCTTGGAGTTGGCGAACTCACACGCATGGTGATCCGTTTGATTCCCTATCGAGTGGATTTCGATGGCGAGGTTGTGGTCACACTCGAAGTCGAAGGCATCAATCGCGGTGCCAGAACTGGCGAATTCGAGACTCTGGACGAGGAAATCGCGTCCATGGGTCATGTCCGTGTTTGGAGAAACAAGGACAAGAAGGATTTGCTGCTGGATTCAAGGGACCCGACAAAGCGCGTGGTTGAATTCACCACCGACTACAAAACCTACCCGTACAACCTGCCCCTTGCGGTGCCACGTTTCTTTTTTGTCGAAGGTGTGAAATCTTCCCCGCTTTATTCAGGAGATGTTCGCATTCTGGTGACTGTTTCGCATCGTCCTCCCGGACAGGCCCCTTACGCGCAGACGACCAGCGCTAAAAATGTCGAGCCTGAGGTTCAGGCTCCGCCAGAAAGAGTGGGCATCAAAAGCTTCCGCACCAGCTTTGACCATGTGCTCATGACAGTCACTCCCAATCATGTGCCCAAGGAGTTCATCAATGGCAACAATGAAGGCGTGTGGGTTGCCCCTCCCGGCAAAAGTTACTGATACCCGGAGACAGGTGAGTCACTCGCATTGAGTCAATCGCCCTGATCGTGTGTTTCCGCCGGCTTGCTGGCGGTTGACATGGATCGGGGCGATTCTTTTCAATCAAAACAAGCCTCTTCCTTCCAAATCGCAGAACATGGGACAGCATTTCTTCAAATCCGGCATTCTTGCAACGGTCATACCTTGTATGATAGGGGGATGCTCGAACTCCCCGCAGGAGCAGGATCCCCTGCCGCCTCCGGCGTTGATCGCCCAGATGCAGGGAGAGGCGCCGAAGCCAGTGAACATAATGGTGTTCGCTCCGGGGGACACTCTCGAGCTTTTTGTCAAAGAGGATGTCACGCTCAATGGCAGTTATCAGGTGCGCGAGGGCGGGTACATTGTCATTCCGAGAGCGGGACGAATCCAGGTCGCCGGGCTTGATCGGAACATGGCGGAGGCAAGGGTGAAGGAAATTCTCGAAAAAACCCAGCTCGCGGTGGCGACAGTGCTTGTCGAACGGACTTCGAAGTTCCCGGTTTCCGCGCCAGGCACCACGCCGATAGCCGCCATGCCCAAGGTCATGGTTTTCATCACGGGTGCTGTGCCCAGGTCCGGTGTTCATCATATTCCGGTCAACGGCACACGACCCATTGGCGCCTACGAAGCGCTGTTGATCACGGGTGGGACCGGCAAATTCGCGCGCGAAGACAGGGTGGAAATCTATCGAACCGACGCGCAGGGGAAACGCCAGCGCGCGGTGTTCGACCTCAAGGCGGTCAGGCAGGGCGCTGCCGAAGACCCTCCGATCGGGGAGGGCGACATCATTCATGTGCCGGAAAAAGTCTTCGGTTTTTGAGATGCCGCATGACTTTGGCGGCGCGGGCATCGTCCGGGATGATCCGCGCCCCAGCCTCAATAAAGAGAGCGTCATGCTTGAAAACGTCCCGATGAACCGCTTTGATGTTTCATGAACCCCAGGCAGTCCTCCAACTCTCAAAAAGGCAAGCTCGACTCCTCGAAGTTGATCCGCCTCCTGCTTCAGTTTGAGGATTACTGGCGCTTGATGGCGCTCCTCTTCGCCCTTGGGCTGCTTTCCGGCGCCGGTTACTTTGTGTATGCGCGCGCCACCTTCGAGTCCACCGCGCTGATTCGAATCAACCAGTTTGTTGACGCGGCAAAAGCGGCCTCGGGCGCGCAGAGGGACAATAACATTGCCTTGATGCGCTCCTTGTCGAAGCAACTGACCTCGGATTTCTACCAACTGGAGGCGGCCAAAAAGCTCGGTGTGGCCACCGCCTCGACCACGGCGGTGGACTTGCGGGCCAGCTTGATCCCCGCCATCCGAATCGGGTTTCTCGACCAGAATCACATCCAGCTTCGCGTCATCTCCTACAGGCCGCGCATCGTGCGCGAGTTTCCGCAGGCCATGATCGAGGCCTACGAGGGCGCGCGCAAGCGCCTGCGCAACGAATACAGGGACAAAGCCATCGCCCGTTATGTGGACGAGCTGGCGGATGTCCGCGCCAAAGTCACCTCGCAGTTGGACTCGCGTCTGAAATTCGAGGAGGAGAGCGCCCTGGCCAGCGCGCAGATCGAGCTTGAGCGCCTCAGTGACGTGCCGGTGCAGCAGGTGCGCGTGCGCTACAAACTCCAGGAGATGGACGGCGTGCGCCAGGTGCTCAAGGACCAGGGCGGCACTTTGGACACCGTGGGCACACTGGCCCTTCTGACCAGCATGACCTCCGACAAGGACGACCCGCTGAGCGTGGGGCGCATCGTCCGCCGCACGGGCGACCCCAGGACATCGGCGCCGGCCACATTCCAAACACCGGAGATGGCCAAGGAGTACAACCAGATCGTCGTCCAGCCCGACATGGTCGAGGGCATCGAGCCCTGGCGCGAGCTGGACAAGAAAAAAAGGTCCCTTGAGGAAAAAATGGCGCAAAGCCGCGCCAAGTTCCTCGACGACCATCCGGAGATGATCAAGCTGCGCGAGGAGCTCAGGGAGACCGTCTCGGCGCTGGAACTGGAGTTGCAGGTGGCCCGCAGGGCGTTTGATCTGGAGTATGAAAAGCTCAAGGAGCAGTTGGTCGAGCTGGAGGCGAAACTGCCGGACTACTACAAGGCGGCCAAAAGCTACGACGAAAAGAAGCTGGCCTACGAGTTGATGGAGAAGGGCCAGCTCGCCTGGGACAAGGCCTACGAGCAGTTGTCCCGGCAGATCGAGGGCCTGGAGTTCGGATCCGACGAGTCCGCCGTGAGCCTCGAGTTCCGCGGCTTCACCGACATCCGCAGCGAGGCGCCCGTCTCGCCCAACAAATCCAAGCTGCTCATGCTCGGCTGCCTGCTCGGGCTGGGGATGGCGGGCGGCGTGCCCTTCCTGCTCAAGCAGATGGACAGCACGGTCACGGACTTGAATGAGTTCGAGGAGACCCTGGGCATCCCCGGCATCGGCCTGGTGCCGTTGACGGACCCGGAGGTTCTGGAGGAGGTGAACCGCTCCCAGACCGTCGGCTCCAAGGTGCCCAACGCCCTGCTGGAAAACTTCCGCCTCATCCGCAGCAGCATCCTTTTGAACCGCAGCCCCATGGGCGAGGCGCGCGTCATCATGCTCACCAGCGCGCGCCCCGGCGAGGGCAAGACCACCGTCTCCGCCAACGTGGCCTGGGCCTTCTCCTCCATGGGCGAGAAGACCCTGCTCATTGACTGCGACTTGCGCCGCGGCCGCGTCCACAACGTTGCCGGCGTGCCCAACCTGCCCGGGCTCACCCGCCTGCTCACCGGCCAGGCCACGCTGGAGGAGTGCCTGGTCAAGTCCCCCGCCGAAAACCTCTGGCTGCTGCCGCGCGGGCAGGTCATCGCCGGCACGACCGAGCTGCTGAACACGGAGGTCTTCTCCCAGTTGCTCGACACCCTGCGCAAGCAGTTCTCCAGAATCATCCTGGACACGCCGCCCGTGCTCGGCCTGAGCGAGACGGCCTTCCTGCAAAACCACGCCGACGGCGTCGTCCTCGTCGTCAGGTCCGCCTCCACCCCGCGCAGCGATGTCACCGCCGCCTTCCAGCAGTTGGAAAAGCTCGGCGGCCACTTCTTCGGCTTCGTGCTCAACAGGGTGGACTTCTCCAAGCGCAGCAACCACTACGACTACTACTACTACTCCTCGAACTACTACGACTCCAACTGGGAGGAGGAGAAAGAGGAACGGGAAGCCGACGAGCGCCCCGGGCGGAAAAAGCGCCGCGGCAGCAGCCAGTCGGCGTGAAACCGGCCCCGCCTCTCAGCAGCGCATCAGGCAGTAGCCAAAGTCCAGCTCGCGGCCCCCGGCGGCCGAGGGCTTCACAGGGATCACCGGGTTCAGCAGGTAGAGCTGGCGGCGACCGTCCACCGTGTTGCCGGCGGTGATCACCAGCGCCGCCTTCCGCAGCCCCACCAAGTGCTTCAGCGTGGCGTCCAGCCGCTTGCTCACCATCCCCGCCAGCACCCCCGCCGTCCGCGGCTGGCCGTCCGAGAGGATCTGCAAAATCCTCCGGCGCGTCGGCTCGCCCAGCGCCGCATACACCGTGTCGGCCGGGATGACCTGCGGCGGAGCCGCCGGCAGGGTGGGGGGCGTGGCAGGAGTGCTCATGGCGGGATTTTGACCGAACCGGCCGCCCCTGGCAAGTCCCGCGCAACATTCGCAGGCCGGGCGCGGGCTCCATTCAGCTGGAAAAACCCCGCCGCCCGTCCAGGAGCAGATCCCGAACCCGCGCCAAAGACCTTTCCGCCACCCCGGCAGCCTGCCCTGCCTCCGCGCGACTCCTTTCCAGCGCCAGCGCAGCCTGCCCGCCACCGCCAGCAACTTCCCGCGCCGCCAAAGCCGCATCCCCGCCCCGCCAAAAACTCCTCCACCGGGCCAAAGTCAGCTCTGGAGGCTGCCCAAAAGCCTTTTCCGCCCCCCAAAGAGACTCCCCACCTGCCGCACGACTCCGGAATCGTGGCAAGGGAGCCTCCCAACTAGCCGCGCGACTCCGCAATCGTGGCAAGGGAGCCTCCCAACTAGCCGCACGACTCCGCAATCGTGGCAGGGGAGACTCCCAACAAGCGGCGCGACTCCGGAATCGTGCCACGGGAGACTCCCAACAAGCGGCGCGACTCCGGAATCGTGCCACGGGAGACTCCCCACAAGCGGCACGACTCCGCAATCGTGGCAAGGGAGCCTCCCCGCAAGCGGCGCGACTCCGCAATCGTGGCAGGGAAGCCTCCCCGCAAGCGGCGCGACTCCGCAATCGTGGCAGGGGAGCCTCCCCGCAAGCTGCGCGACTCCGGAATCGTGGCAAGGGAGACTCCCCACCAGCCGCATGATTCTCGTCCAGCCCGCCCCGAAAGACGTCTCCCACCGAAAGGGTTCAACCCTCCTGAACCTGGCTTTGCTTGTGAAGACAAACGTACTTCCACAACCCGGCGTGGAAGGGGCATCCATCATCCACATCTTGTCTTTCTCCACCATGAAGGCCAACGGCCTTCCGCATCCAAGCGAAGGGTTGCGGCGAAGCCGCTACCCTGGAATCCGCAGGTCACACCCGCGTGTTCAAGGACGAACCGCAACGCGGTTCCGCACCGGGTTTGGGGATGAGGCGCGCCGTGTGCCAGGCCAGTGCGGAACCCTTTCAGGGTTCGCGGGGCTTTTCGTGACGGGGGCGTCAGTTCCAGGGTAGCCCGCTCGCGGGCAACCCTTCGCTATGATACGCAAGCCCGTTGGGCTTGGGGGCACACTATGCGAAGCTGGACGCGGCGCGCGCCTTTTCTGCGTGGGTTAATGCGCCAGCACGAGCCCTTTGAAATGCAAAATGCCCGCCGCCAGGGGCAGCGGCAGCAGGCACAGAAGGAGGGCCGGCAGCGGCCTCACCCAACTCCTGCGGCGGCGCATTTCATCCAGTGCCACGAGGCCCGTCCCCCATCCCATGAGGGTGATGAGCAGGACGGCAAAGGCCCAGCCCAAGGGCCGTATCCGCGCGCCTTCGGGAAGCGCCAGCAGCGGCAGGGAGACGGCCAGCAGCAGCGCGTTCAAGACCAGCGGCAGGATCACGAGTGCCCATGAGCTGCGCTGGGGGTCGGGTTTCATGCCAGTTTCAACCGCGCGCCTCCCTGCTTCTTTCATCCAGCGGGAACGAGCCTCAGCGCCCGCGCCACCAGCGGCGGAGAAGCGCCCCAAGCCCAAGCACGCCATCAAGTGTGAATAGGAAGAACTGCCCGGTCAGGAAACCCAGCAGGCAGGAAACGGGCCAGCCCATGTCGAAGACGTAACGGCAGAGCAGGCAGCCCGGCAATGCCACGAGTGTCATACAAACTGCCGCAAATGCCAGGAGCAGGGCGCAGCCGCCTGGGTCCTTCTTTTTCATGATTCGTGAAAGCTGACGATCACCGGGCTATGGAGAGTCCGCCAATCTTCATGCATCTCATGCCGATGTGGCCGGGCCTGACCACAGGGGTGAATACGACGACGGTGAGGTGACTGTATTTTTTCCCTTCCGGGGGATCCCTGAGCTTGAACTCCATCCCCGAATCGAGGTAATCGGCGAAGGTTTTGCGCCGCGTTTTGTGGAAGACGATGCGGTCGAGGTCTTCGTGGATGTTGTCATTGAGGAGCACCACGAGGATTTGCCCTTCCAGGAGTTGGAAACCGGGAAGTGTGATTCCGAATTCCTGGAGCAGCTCCGAGGCTTTGGCGGGGTCCTGCGTCCAGTGGTTGTAGTGGCGGTCGCCGGCTGGCCTCACATGGGTGCGGTCATCGTGCAACACCTGGTGCGGGAGCGCCTGGAGAAGCTCTGTCACATCAGGCTTGGGCTGACACGCCACTAGCAAGGCGATAGGGAGCATACTCCAGAGACTGGCGGCCATCTTTGCGGCCCCTCACTTCTTGTTCTCGGCGCCGCCGCCAGCGTTGGCGATGGCCTGCATCTCGGGGGGGAGGAAGGCTTTGAAGCGGTTTTTGTCAATGGCCTTCATGTAGGCCTCCATGGGGGAGACGTAGCCGTCGCGCAGCTTGCTCCAGATGGAGTCGTCCATGAACTGCATGCCTTCGGCTTTGCCGCCGATGATGACATCGTAGAGCTTCTGGGTGGCGCCTTCGCGGATGATGGCGCCGACGGCGGGGGTGGAGACCATGACCTCGTTGACGGCGACGCGGCCTTTGCCGTCGGCTTTTTTCATGAGGAGCTGGGCGACGACGCCCTTGAGGGAGGCGGCGAGCATGGTGCGCACCTGGCTCTGCTGGTCGGAGGGGAAGACGTCAATGATGCGGTCCACGGTTTTGCGGGCGTTGTTCGTGTGCAGGGTGCCGAAGACGAGCAGGCCGGTCTCGGCGGCGGTGAGGGCGAGGGAGATGGTCTCCAGGTCGCGCATTTCACCGACGAGGCAGATGTCCGCGTCCTGGCGCAGGGCGGCGCGCAGGCCGTCGGCGAAGGAGGGGGTCTGGATGGGGACCTCGCGCTGGGTGATGATGCTGCGCTTGTTGCGGTGGACGAATTCGATGGGCTCCTCGATGGTGATGATGTGGCGGCGGAAGTTGACGTTGATGTAGTCGAGCAGGGCGGCGAGGGTGGTGGACTTGCCGGAGCCGGTGGGGCCGGTGACGAGGACGAGGCCGCTGCGCAGGTGGCCGAATTCCTTGACCACGGGGGGGATGCCGAGGCTTTCGAGGCTGGCGATCTTGGTGGGGATGATGCGGAAGACGCAGGCGTAGCCGTTTTGCTGCTTGAGGTAGTTGCAGCGGAAGCGGTGGTCGGCGTCCATCTCGTAGGCGAAGTCGAGGTCGCCGCGCTCGACGTAGCGCTCCCAGGCGCGGGGCTCGCAGATCTCGCGCATCATGGTCTCCATGGTGTCGGCGGTGAGGTAATCCTCGGAGATGGGCTTGATGGAGCCGTGGACGCGGATTTTGGCGGGCTGGCCCTGGCTGAGGTGGAGGTCGGAGCCGCCGAGTTCGATGAGCTGGGTGAAGAGTTGGTCAATGATGGGCATGGGCGTGGGCGGGGTGGTGCCTGGCTGGTGTTGCGGTAAAAGGGTGCGGGGCGGTTGCGAAGGCGGTCAGCTTTTGAAGAAGGCGCGCATGAGCTGCTTGTCCTCGGCGCGGGACTCGCACTCCTCGCGGGAGATGAGGCCTTTGGAGTAGAGGCCGCGCAGGGAGTCGTCCATGGTGATCATGCCGACGTTTTTGCCGGTCTGCATGACGCCGTTGAGGAGGTAGGTCTTGCCGTCGCGGATGCAGGCGGCGACGGCGGGGGTGTTGACGAGCAGCTCCATGGCCATGGCGCGGCCGTTGCCGTCGGTGCGGGGGACGAGCTGCTGGGAGATGATGCCGCGCAGGGACTCGGAGACCATGATGCGGATCTGGTCGCGCTGGTCGGAGGGGAAGACGTCGAGCACGCGATCCAGGGTGCGGGCGGAGTTCCCGGTGTGGAGGGTGCCGAGGACCAAGTGGCCGGTCTCGGCGGCGGTGATGGCGAGGGAGATGGTCTCCAGGTCGCGCATTTCACCGACCATGATGACGTCCGGATCCTCGCGCAGGGCGCCGCGCAGGGCGGCGGCAAATGACTCGGTGTGGCTGCCGACCTCGCGCTGGTTCACATGGCAGCCTTTGGGCTCAAGCACATACTCGATGGGGTCCTCCAGGGTGATGATGTGGTCCTGGCGCTCTTTGTTGATCTCGTCCACGAGGGCGGCGAGGGTGGTGGACTTGCCGCAGCCGACGGGGCCGGTGACGAGGACGAGGCCGTTGTGGTAGCGGATGAGGGTGCGCACGGTGTCGGGCAGGCCGAGCTCGTCCACGGTGCGGATGTTGGTGGTGATGATGCGGAAGGTGATGTCTATGCCGAGGCGCTGCTGGACGACGGAGGCGCGGAAGCGGCCGAACTCGGGGGAGTAGGCGAAGTCCACGTCGCCCTTGGTTTCGAGCTGCTGGATCTGGTTTTCCGTCAGGAAGCTGTAGGCGAGGCGGCGGGTGTCCTCGGGGCTGAGCTCGGCGGAGTTGTTCCAGATGGGGGTGAGGTTTCCGTAACGCCGCCAGATGGGCTGGGAGGCGGTGGCGAGGTGGAGGTCGGACGCGTCATACTGCATGCAGAAGCGCAGGTAGTCATCCACATGGCCCAGGACGGGCACGAGGTCTTGGACGGGGGTGGCGGCTTGTTCGGCTGTGTCGGACATGAGGTGGGCTGGGGAGAGGGGTCAGGGCGGGGGCGCGGGAGGCGGCGCCTCGTCACGCGGCGGATGAGGGGGAGGATTCAGGTGGGACTGGAGAATTTCGAGGCCATGCTTGAGGGCGAACTGGCGCGCGAGCGGAATGACGGGCGCGAGAATTTGCCAAATTAAACCGCTTTTTTTAACGGGTGCGTCCGAGTTGTCACGCCTAAACTTGCCCTGCGCGGCGGGGCTGAGAAGACGCACGCAAAGCAGGCCCGCCACGGTGCCGCCGGCCAGCCAGGCCCAGCGGTGGCGCTCGAAACTGCGGCGCACGATGGCGGCGGGGCTCCACTCCTTGGTGGCGTGCCGGAGGTGGACGCCGAGCTCGGCGCGGGCGGAGTCGAGCTCCTGGAGGATTTGGGCTTTGGTCTTCACTGCGGGTCGTGGCTGCCGCTGATCCATTCGCGGTCTTTCTGGAACTGGCGGAAGGTCTCGTCAAAAACCGTCATGCGGCGCAGGCGCAGGGCGAGGAAGACCGCGCCTGTGAGGGCGGCCAGAAAATGCAGCCCGGCCACAGCGAGCGCCACCTGCCACCACGGGCGCGCCAGCGCCTCCGCCAGCAGCCAGACGAGCGCGGGCAGGGCCAGCAGCCAGCCGGCGAGCAGGCTCCCGGCGGTGAGGCTGGCGGCGAGGATGACGGAGGCGAGGCGGGTGCCGGCCTCGCGCGCCTCGATCTGGAGAAGCTGCCCGCGCGCCTCGGCGTAAAGCGCCAGCGCGCGCAGGAGGGATTTCAGCCTGGAGGGTTCGATGTCCATGAGCGGGACGGGATTTTTTTTCAACGCGCGGTTCTCAACGCTGGAGTGAAGCCTTCAGGCGCCACGGGAGGTGCTTCGATGCGGGGGCTGTGCGGACAAGCTGAAGCTTGAACTCCAACGACTCCGCCGGCGGGCTTCAACGGCGCAGGATGAGGCCGACGATGAGGCCGACTCCGAAAGCGGTGAGCAGGGCCTGGCGGGGCTTTTCACGCGCCATTTTCTCCGCCTCGGCGAGCAGGTCCTCGCACTGCGCGCGGGCCTGGCTGAGGGTGTCCTGCGCGGCGTGGCCGAACTCGCCGGCCTTGTCACGCAGGTCCTGCGCGGTCTGGCCGGCGGCGTTTTTGAGCTGGGCGGCGCGCTCCCCGGCGGCCTGGCGCAGCTCGCCGGCTTTTTGCACGGCGGCGGCGCGCAGTTCGTCGGCGGCTTTCAGGGCGCTGGCCTTGGCGGCCTGGAGGGGATCGGTGCCGGGGGAATCCGGGGCGGAGGGAAAAGGTGAGTCGCTCATGACAGCGGTGATTTAAAACCATCCGCCACTGATGGCGACAAAAAAAGCGGCGGCTTCAACGGGCGGCGGCGAGCTCGTTGACCACGCCTTCGAGCACGGCGAGGCCGAAGGAGATTTTTTTGAAGAAGGAGGCGTTGTGCGGCACGAGGTGGAAGCGCGGGTGCCGGCTCCAGAGCGCGCGCAGCTTTCGGTCCAGCTCCACGGCCTGCTGGAGGCTCTCGATGCGGGTGGGGTTCCCGCCCTCGATGCCCATGCCGCCGACGGCGGCGCTCTCGAAAAAGATGACGGCATCGTAGCGCTCCAGCTCGGCCTTCATGCTGGAGCCCAGGTCAGTGAAAAAGCCCGCCGGCTCGCCCGGCCAGTAGGCGGCGCCGTCCACGGTGCCGCGGTCGCAGAGCAGGACGCGGTCAGGGTAAAGCGCGGCCTGCACATCCTCCAGGTTCCGCTGCACATGATAAATGGCGCGCTGCGCGGCATGGACGGCATGAGGCTCATGCACGCGCGGAAAGCCGCCGCTGAAGACCATGGTGGCGGCCTCGGGCACGAGCACGACGCGCTCGCCGATCTCGCGGCGGAAGAGGTCGGCGGCGGTCGTTTTACCTCCGCCGGGGCCTCCGGTGAGGACGATGCGGCAACGGTGCGGGTGGGTGGGTTTCATGGTGTCTCCTCCATCGTAATCCGTGTCTTAATCCTTGTCGTAATCTGTCTCTGTCTGTGTCCGGGATTAAGACAGGGATTAAGACACGGATTACGAGGAGAAAGCGGGAGAGCGCGCCGTCATTTGGTGATCAACGCCACCGCACCCACCTCCCACGCGCGACCGGCGGCGCGGATGGCAAGGGCGGTGGCTTTTTCCGGCCAGTCGAGTTCACGACGGTCGCGGAAGGTGACCTCGATGGTGAGCCAGCGGCCCTCGATGAGCGCCTGGACGATCCACCAGCGGCCATAGGTATCCCAGCGCGGGTCTCTGAAAGCCCAGCGGACTTTTTTGCCGCCCTCGTATTTCTCCACCAGCGGCGCTGGCAGCGCCATATTGCTGAGCCAGGGGCTGGCGGGCGGGATGGCGTGGACGTTGTAGGCGCGCTCTTTGGCCAGGGAGCCGAGCTTGCCGAGGTCTTTGTCGAGCGCGTTGAAGTTCCAGTGGAAGTGCCCCGGCGTCATGCGCGCGCCGCGCTCGCGCAGCACGCTGATCTGGCGGAGGATCTCGCCCGCGTTGCGGTCGTCTCCGACCTTGCTGCTGTTCATGCCAGGCCAGATGTGCCGGCCCTGGGGATTCTGCGCCAGCCACCAGTCGTAGAAAGTGGCGAAGCCGAGCTTGGGCCGGTCAATGATCCAGTAAAGCTGCGGCGTGAGGTAGTCCACCCAGCCTTGCTGGAGCCACTTGCGGCTGTCGGCGGCCAGGTCCTCATACGGGTCGAGCCCGCCGCCGGTGCCCTCGGGGTGGTTCGGTCGCCACAGGCCGAAGGGGCTGATGCCAAACTTCACCGCCGGCTTGATGCCGCGCAGTCCGCGGTGGGTGGAGTAAACCACCTCGTCCACATTCTGCCGCCGCCATGCGCTGAGCTCGATCGCGCCGCCTGTGGCACGGTAGGCGGCGAAGGCGGCCGCGTCATCGAAGGGCACAGGTTTTTTGTCCGCGCCAGGGATGGGATATGGATAAAAATAATCGTCCATGTGGATGCCATCCACATCGTAGCGGCGGGCCACATCCAGCATGACCTGCACGGCGCGCTCGCGCACCTCGCGGATGCCGGGGTTCATCCACCAATCATTCCCGTATTTCACCGTCCACTGCGGATGCGTGACGCGGATGTGGTTGCCGCCCGGCGCATGCTTGTCACCCGCCAGGGCGCGGAAGGGATTGAACCAGGCGTGCAGCTCCATGCCGTGCCGGTGCGCCTCGGCGATGGCAAAGGCCAGCGGGTCCCACTCCGGCTCGGGAGCGCGGCCCATTTTCCCCGTGAGGTAGGGCGACCAAGGTTCGAGAGCGGACTCGTAGAGCGCGTCTCCGGCGGGACGCGCCTGGAAAATGAGGCAGTTCAGGCCTCGATCATGCGCGGACTGAATGAGGCGACGAAGCTGCTCCTGCTGGCGCGGCACGGGCAGGCCGGGCTCGGAGGGCCAGTTGATGCAATGCACGGTGGCGATCCACGAGCCGCGCAGCTCGCGCGGAGGCTGCGGCACCTGCGTCTGCGCGGCGGCGGTGCCAGCGTGCAGCAGAAGCATGGAGAATAAAAGCCGGCGCGTCATGCGCGCAGAGAACCGGCGGCGCGCGGCATGTCAACCTTCGCGGACTGCGCGCAGAGGACTGGACGTGACGGTATCAGCCCCACACTAGGAACCGTTTGCTGCTCCTCGCGCGCCAGCAGGTGGACTTGGAACATTGGCATTCCCGAAGATATTCCGATAAAGCGCGGGAGTTGGTCGCTGAATCCACGAGCCTTGTGGAAATGGTGCCCCGCGAAGAGGCGCCGGCGGTTTCCTCGACCTGCATGAAAGTGTCACCACAGCTATGAAGGGATAACCCGCGCACCATGCTCAGAGCCGTTCATGACACCGATGTCGTACTCGCAGCACAACGGAGCACTTTCGAGTCTTGGGCAGAAACATTTGCCATGCCGCCGGCTGACAACTCGGGCGGAGGGGCTTATGATGCGGGCGTGAAACCTTTTGAAGAAATCGTCCAATTCATCGCGGATGCGGCCGGAGCGGAGCGCTTGAGCGCTTTCCGGCCCTCAGCCGCGGCGGAAAGCCGGGTGTCCGAACTGCTCGCCAAACAACAGGAAGAGACATTGACGCCAAAGGAGCGCGAGGAACTGCAACTCTTCGTGCAGCTTGATCATGTGATGAGCCTTGCCAAGGCGCGCGCGCAGGCCCGCCATGGAACCCGCCGTTTGATGAAAGCATGAGCGGCCAAATTCCAGCCGCGCTGCGCCGTCTGGTCTTTGAGCGCGCAGCCGGCTTGTGTGAATACTGCCTCATCCATCAAAGCGACGCGCATTTCACCTTTCCGGTGGATCACATCATCAGCCGCAAACATCAAGGTGCCACCAAGGCGGCGAATCTGGCGTTAGCCTGCCTGCGCTGCAATGTGACGAAAGGCACGGATGTGGGCGCGCTGATCGGCCGGCCGAGACGACTGTCGCGTCTCTACCACCCTCGCAAGGATGATTGGCGGGCTCACTTCCATCTCGCAGGCGCGCGCATTGTGCCAGTGTCGGATGTTGGGGAGGCGACGGTGCGTTTGCTCGACTTGAACGCGCGCGACCGCCTGATGCTTCGGCGCGCGCTGGCCAGGGCCGGGCGCTACCCCTCTCTGGAGGCCCTGGCCTACCTGCGTGGTTGAAAAGAACAACGCCGGCCCCAAGCCCTCACTTCTCCCGGCGCAGAGAACCGGCTGCGCGCGGCATGTAACCTTCGCGGCTTGATGCGCGCGCCGGAGGGGTGTTGTATGGGCGTATCCTTTTCGAAAGCCCGATGCCCTCGTTTGCCCAACTTCTCTGCCCCGCCCTGCTGGCGTTCGCCCTGACGGGCTGCGGGTCTTTGGAAAAAGGCGGGGCGAAGGAGGAGCCAGGCAAGACGGCTGAGCAAAGCCAGGCGGACGCCGCGCCCTCGGTGGACCTGGCTTTCCTGCTGAGCATGAACTACGCGGAGGCCAAGGCGCTGAGCGGGCAAAGCCTGGAGCTGGGAATGACGGTCAAGCTGGCGGCGGAAAACATCGAGGTGCTGAAGACCGACGCCGACGGCACCCCGCGCAAGGTGCGCGCCAAGGGCAGGGTGTACCTCGAGCTCGGCTTCGGCGACACGGCGAAGATCCTCTGCCAGGAGGCCTGGCTGAACGGCGACGAGGCCGTGGTGCGCGGACGGCCCATTCTGCAGCGCGGCGGCAGCATCATCGAGGGCATGGCGGATGACACGCTCTTCTATGTCTTCGGCACCCGGCTGCGCGTGCTGGGCCTGCACCGCGTGACCAACCAGCGCGCCATGCTCGCCGCACCGGGGCCGGGCATGCCAATCGCCAGCGCCTGGACACAGGGTCCGAATCCGCTCCTGCCCTCTCTCGACGAGACCGTGGTGCCGCTCGACATCCGCCAGGAAATGCAGCGCGCCGCCGAGGCGGAGGCCGTGCTGCAAATGAACCGCGACGAGGCGCTGCAAGCACCGGCGGGAGCGCCCGCTCCATGGATCAAGGACACCCAACCGTGAGCGGAGCGGACATTATTTGAACTCGGGGTAAAAAGGATTGCGCGCCTTTTCCTCGCCGACGCTGGTCATGGGACCGTGGCCCGGGGCGATGATGGTGTCATCAGGAAGGGAAAAAATTTCCTTCCGATTCGTGGCGAGAGCATCCGCATAAGAGACCTTGCCGCCGCCCATGGAGCCGGCAAAAATCGCGTCACCCACAATCGCCACCGGCCGCGCCAGCCCGCGCACGACAAAAGTGGTGCCGCCCTTCGAGTGCCCCCAAGTCGAACGCGACTCGATGGTCAGCCCGCCGAGAGTCCATGTGGCGCCAGGAGTGAATGTCGCGGCACCCGGGTGATCCTCGCGCTCGCTGACGAGGATTGCAGGCGCGTCCACCGTGGCAATGTCCGCCACATGATCCGCGTGGGTGTGCGTGAGGAAAAGCGTGCGCAGAGTGAGGCCGAGAGAGCGCAGCTTTTCAACGATGCCGGCCGCCGAGGCCCCCGTGTCAAAGACAGCCGCCTCGCGCGTGGCCGGGTCATAAACGAGGTAGGCGTTCACGGTCATGTCGCCAAAGGCCGTGTTGAACTGCTCCAGCCCCTCCAGGCTCACGGGCGCGGGCTGCCAGGCATTTTCCGCGAGAGCGATGAGAGAAGGCCCGTGAAGCTGCAACGCCGGCGCCACGCGCGAGAGCACCGCCTTGTCCACCGCGCCGTCCTTCACCGCCTCCAGCGCGGCAGGCTCGACATTGGCGGCGGCGGCCAGCGCCTCCGTGGTCAGGCCAAGGCCGAATTGGGCTTTGTTGACGACATCATTGAAAAGGTCTTCGAGTGGCAGGGGCATGGGGGCTTGATGGACTATGAAGGGGGGAGGGAAAGAGAGATCGAAATTCGAAATCAGAAATTCGAATTCCGATTTTCGTGATGACTCTGGATGAGCAGCCGCGCGCTCTCAACGGTCGAAGAAGCTCTGCTCCTCGCGGTCGCCGACTTTCAGATAGCGGTAATAGACTTCGAGCTGGAGGGTGCAGAGGGTCTGCCGGTAGATCTCATGGGCGGCGTCGCCCGCAGGCCAGTTGGGCCGGCCGCGCTTGAAGCTGCCGTCGGGCTGCTGCGCGGCCAGGATCTGCGGGAGGAATTGCTCGTTGTAAAACTTCCAGTCGTCACCGCCGGCCTGGAAAAAGGTCTGGGTGTAGTAGTACCAGCAGTAGAGATTGCAATTCTTCTCCCAGTCGAGCGGCTCGGCGGTGAGGAACTCGCGCAGAAAGCCGAGGCTCTTTTTCACCGCCGTGGTCTTGCCCTTGGCCATGGTCTGGAGGGCCAGAGATCCGGCGCCGGTAAGGCTCCATTGATTGTAGTGCTTGTCGCGGTCGGGATTGCCGAAGCCGCCGTCCTTTGTCTGTTTGGCCAGCACATAGTCCACGCACTTGTTGATGGCGGCGTCGAGACCGGGGATTTTGAGGCTGGTGTTTTTGGCGGCTTTGAGCGCCTGGAACTGCCATCCGGCCACGGAAAGATCCTCGCCGCCGCTGTCGGGATTGTAGGCGGTGGGCTTGCCGGCGTCCTTGCCGCCGTAGGTCCAGGAGCCGCGCTTGTTCTGGCTGTCTATGATGAGCTTGACGCCTTTTTCGAAGGCCTCCCTCATGCCGGGCAGCTCCTTGCTGCCGAGGCGCGCCAGCGTGTACATCTCGCCCAGCGCATAGGTGGCGATGCCGTGTGCGTAGGTGGAGCCGTTGCTGTAAACATCCTCGGCGATCATGCCCTGCGGGTTCTTCTTGGACAGCTCGATCAGATACATGATGCCGCGCATGACATTGTCCCCGTAGAAGGGCGAGTCCGGCGTCTCGCAACGGCCCAGGTAGCAAAGCAGGGCCAGGCCCGTCATCGCCGACTTGCTCGGCCCCGGCCAGGAACCGTCCGGGTTTTGTTTGGATTTCAGCCATTCAAGCGATGCGGACACCGCGCGCTCGCACTCCGGCGAGCCGCCATTCTGGCGCAGCTTCTCCAGGCGCTCCGTGGTGGAGCAGCGGCTGCGCATGGAGGGTGGCAGGCTGACAAAACCCGCCGCTCCGCCCATGCCGATCCCCTTGCCAAACCCGCCGCCCGCTCCCCCGGTGCCAAAACCCCCGCTGCCCAGGCTCCCTCCCCCGATCATCGAACTCACATCCGGCACGTCCAGCAGGTCCGGCGGCGCCTCCGGCAGCGTGATCGCCGAGGTCTGGCTCGTGCTCACGATCTTCTTCATCGGCATCGTCTTGTTCAAGGTGCTGCGCTTCTTCTGCTGCACCTTGTGACGCATCTCCGCGCTGGCCTGCGCGCCCTGCTGCGTGCCGCCGCCCGGCAGGAAGTCCACCTGCTTCTGGATCATCTGCGTGCTCACCACGATGGCCCCGGCAAAAAGCAAAATCCCCGCGTGAATCGCGATGCTCAAGGTCAGCGACCCGCCGCCGATCTTCCGCCACGCCTTCACAAAAGCGTTCGGCGGCTTGCCTGGCTCAATGTGGGTGAGCGCCGGCGGGTGAAAAACCTCCCCCGGTCCCACGGCCGCCACGGACTCCTCCTCCAAGGACACGGGAGCGGCCACCTCCGGCACGGGCAGGGAGACGGATGGCGCGGGCATGGCCGGCGCGGGCAGTCCCGCGCTGGAGGGTGCTGGCGCTGGCGCGGGGGCCGCGTGCATGGGCATGGTCGGCAGGGGCACCGGCGCGCTCCCTGGAGGCGGCGGCATCATGCCGGGCTGCACGGGGTAGCCGTAGCCGGGCGGGTAGCCGTAACCCGGCTGCATGGGCGGATAACCGTAGCCGGGGGGCGGCGGCATCATGCCTGGCTGCGCAGGGTAGCCCTGCGCCATGGGGTAGCCGGGAGGCGGGGCGTAACCGGGAGGCCAGGCCATCGGCTGCTGTCCAGGGGGCATTGTCATTCCCGGAGGCGGCGGCATGAAGCCGGGATGGGGCGGAGGCAGCGGCTGGGTGGCTCCGGGGGCGGACGGGGAATTTTCGGGATTCATAAATTCAAAGGGTGCTGGCAGGAATAACAAACATCGCCTCTGGATGGCAAGAAAATATACGGGAGGCGGCTTTCCACTTTACAGGATGCTCATCCGGCATTTCGAATGCGCATGGCCTCCTCCCCAAAAAATCCCGCCGCCAGCCCGCCGCCGGAGGCGATCAATGAATTCGTCGGCAAGCGTGTGAAAAAGCTGCGCGCGCAGCGCTCCTGGTCGCTCGACGATTTCGCGGCGGCCAGCGGAGTCAGCCGTTCGATGCTCAGCGAGATCGAGCGCGAGCGCGCCAACCCAACCCTTACTGTGGCAGCGCGCATCGCGCGCGCTTTTGGCCTGACTTTGCAGGAGCTGCTCAACGGCGCGGAGCACGCGCCCGCGCGCATCCAGGTTATTCGCGGGGATGATCCGGCGCAGATTTTCCGCAGCGACAAGCAGTGTGAAATACGCACGCTCTCCCCGTTGAGCCTGGAGAAGGACTTTGAATTCTACCAGCTCACCCTGCGTCCGGGCGGCGCTCTGCGCAGCCAGCCTCATTTCGAGGGCACGCGCGAGTTTCTTACCGTCGAGAAAGGCGCGGTCCACGTCGAATCCTCCGGGGACGGCATGGATCTGGCGGCCGGCGATTCGGCCACCTATGCCGCCGACACCGCGCACGCGATCTTGAACACAGGGAAATCCGCCGCTGTTGTGTTCCTCGTGGTGATCTACACCCAGCCGCGCTCCCCTGCCGCGCGCTGAAGGGTTTTATTTGGCCGCCATGCCGGCCAGCGCCGCCTTCCATTCCGGCGAGTCCAGCAGAGCCTGGGTCCAAATCCGCGCGCCCTCCTCGTCCAGATGATAGCCATCGGGAAAGCGCGAGGGCGGCAGGGCAGGGGAGGCATGGAGCACGCGGGCACCGGCGTTGACGGCGGTTTGTTTGACCAAGGCAGGGAGTTCATAGGACTCTGGCAGGGGCACCGGCAGGATCAGCAGGGTGCCGCCGGATGCGCCGATCGTGGTGGCAAGGCTGGCGAGGTTTGAGCAGGAGGGTGACGCCCTGGTGGTCGGAGCCGAGGCGTTGCGCGTCTTTTGCACCAAATTCACTGTCTGCTCGTAGCCGGGCATGAAATTGTAAAAAACCAGCGGCTGCACGCGGCGGCGATGCGCGAACAGGGCGGAGGCGCGCGCGGCGGCGGCCTGGCAGGTGTCGCCAAAGCCGAGTCCCTCGCTGCGGACGAAGGCGGGCAGGTCAGCCCATGAGGTGTAAAAAGCGGCCACGGAATCCAGATCGCGCAGTCCGTCCTCCAAATGCAGGCGGCCGGTGCAAAGGAGGACGAGATCGGGCTGCGAGCCTGTCTGGTCAAAGTAGCGCCGGTAGCCATGCCGCCACTCCTCGACGCGGCTGCCGTCGGGATGCATCACCGAGACAGCGACTGGACGCCGGCTGGCGGCTTCGAGGCCGCGCGCGAGCAGGGCGCGGTCCAATCCGCAGCGCGCGAGCGAGTTGCCCAGAATGAGCACTTTCAACGTCCCCGCCGGCGCCTGCCGGAGACGCGCCGCCTCGGCGGGAAGCGAGCGGATGTGGGCCACATCCTTCGAAAGGCTCGTCTCGAACATGCGGGCGCCGCACTCCAGCAGCAGCAGCGCGAGCAGCAGCGCGAGGACGACCAGGGACTCGGTTTTTTTCATTTCGTGAATCGCCGGAGTGTTAAAAACGGAAATAGATGAACTCGGCGGGCGCGGGCGGCGGGAAGCAGATCATCATCAGCACAAGATAGACATAAAGCCCCGCGCGCCACCACCAGGCGGACTTGAGCAGGGCCTCGTCGTCCTTCCGGCGCTCAAGCCAAAACTCGTAGGCCAGCCAGGGCAGCAGGAAAAAAAACGTCATGCCCGCGCAGGTGAGGGTGAAGTCCGTGACCTCCCATTTCCCGCCCAGAGCGCCGAGAAGCGCCAGCGCGTGACGCAGGCTGTCGGCGCGGAAGGCAAGCCAGGTGAGGCAGACAAGATGGAAGGTGACGAACCATTTGGCGCCTGCCAGCCACCAGGGAGCGGATGGCCGCGCTTCCGCCGTGACTACGGGCTTTTTCACCCGCAGCCAGACGCGGTGAAGCCCGAGCCAAAGCCCGTGGATGCCACCCCACACGATGAAGGTCCAGGCCGCGCCATGCCAGAGGCCGCCTAGCAGCATGGTGAGCATCAGGTTGCGCGCGGTGCCCCATCCGCCGCCGCGATTTCCCCCGAGCGGTATGTAAAGGTAGTCGCGCAGCCAGGTGGAGAGGCTGATGTGCCATCTCTGCCAGAAGTCCCGCGGATCGAGGGCGAAATAAGGGCGGCGGAAATTGGTCATCAGGTCGAAGCCGAGCCAGCAGGCCGTGCCGCAGGCGATGGCGCTGTAGCCGGCGAAGTCGCCGTAGATTTGGAAGGCAAAAGCGTACACGCCCAGCAGCACCTCCGGCCCCGCCAGAGATGACGGGGACGCCGCGAACACATGCCCGGCCAGCCATGCCATGTTGTCCGCGATGACGACTTTCAAAAACAGCCCGCTGAGCACCAGATAAAAACCCTTGCGAAAACGCGCCTCGTCGCACTTCGGCCGCGGCTGCTCCACCTGCGGAAGCAGATGCGACGAGCGCTCGATGGGGCCGGCGACAAGCTGGGGAAAAAACGAGATGTAGAGGGCGAAATCCGAGAAGCTGCGGCAGGGTTTGGTCTCAGCCCGGTAAATATCCATGGTGTAACTCAGCGCCTGGAAGGTGAAAAAAGAAATGCCGGCCGGGAGCAGCACTTCAAGCGCCCAGCGATGGTCGGCAAGGCCCGCCCACATCAGCAGCCGGGACGCCTCGCGTGTGAAGAAGCCAAGATATTTGAACACACCCAGCACGGCCAGGCTGAGAGTCACCCCGGCCGTCAGCCAGCGCCTTCTCGCCTGCGGGCAGGCGGCCTCATGGATGCGGCGGCCGGCGATGAAGTTCACCCAGGTGCAGAAGAGAATGAGCGAAAGAAACCGCCAGTCATAGCAACCGTAAAAAAAATAGCTCGCCAGCAGCAGCCAGCGGTTTTGACCCGCATGACGCATGAGCCGGCATCCCAGGGCGACGAGGGCGAAGAAGATCCAGAATTCAAAACTGTTGAACCACATGCGTGATGGCGGACCGCCGCCGGGCCGGTCCTTTCAACCCTGGCCGGGGTGGAATCAAGCCCGCAGCCTGCGGCCGGATGTCTTTTTGCCGGGCATGAAGGTTCCTTGCGGGAAGCGGCGGCAGGTGTTATCGCCAGCGCCCAACGGGCGAGGAGCGCTCCGGCCCAGGCCGTGTCGCAAGTTGCCCGGTACGGCATGTCATGGAGTTTCGCTTCGCCCTGTTCTTCCTGTTTCTCTACTACATCCGCCCCCAGGACTGGGTGGCGGGATGGGCGGGCTTCAACATCATCAAGCCGCTCATGGTGGTCTGGATCGCCGCGCTCTACACCACGCGGAACCGCCCCGTCGTGCCGGGCCTGCTGCGGACGCCGCACGACTGGATGGTCCTCCTCTACTATGCGTATGTTGTCTGGAACGCGCCCGATACCAAAGCCGCCTTCATGGGGTTCATGCCGCTGGCCGTCTTTTATGCGCTGACGGTTCAGTCCCTCGTCAGTTGGGAAAGGGTGCTGGGCTACCTGAAGGCATGGAATTTCATGCTGCTGGGCGTGGCCGCGATGGCGGTGGGCAGTCTTTACGGGCTGGATCTCACCGGCGCAGTGGATGTGACCGCCAGAAATGCCGGACGCCTCTCGATCGGCACCTGGCTGCACAACAACCCCAACTCCCTGGCGCACACTGTCATCGTGGCCATCCCGCTGAGTTACCTGCTCTATTTCTACAAAGGCTCGGCCATGGGCCGCCTCGTCATCTTTCCCCTTTGCGCCGCGCTTGCCGCCGAGTGCGCGTTTCACGCCTCCTCCAAGGGGTCCTTCCTCGTCGCCGGCGGGCTCGTGGTCTTGATCTTTGTCATCGGCAGGCCGCTGGGGATAAAAATTCTCGCCCTGTCCGCCGCCGCCACGATGGGCGTCTCGGCCTTGAGCTTCCTTCCACGCATGTCCGGCATGTCCAGCCTCAGCAGCAATGAGGGCGTGCAGGGCAGGCTCATGGCCTGGGAGATGGCGAAGACCGTTCTCGACTCCAGCAACACGGGTGTTGGCTGGAAGCAGTTCGTCGCCTGGGTGTCTTGGGAGGGTGAGACCTTCGTCAAAGCCACCCACTCCAGCTATGTGCAGATCGGGGCGGACCTGGGCGTTTACGGGCTGTTTATTTACCTGACCGCCCTTTGGACCGCCCAGCGCAGCCTTTTGGCAACCCATCGCTTTACCCGGCATGACCGCACCCGCGAGCAATGCAGGCGTGCGGGCATCGTCCTCGTCAGCGCCTACGCGGTGTCGAACTGGATGATCAACCGCGAATATCACTCGGAGTACTTCTTGATGATCGCCGTGGCCGCGGCCATCCACCGCCTCTGCATTTATGAATCCAGGCAGGAAAGCCAGCCAGAGCCATCCCGGGTGGCTGCCATGCCGGTCAATCGCAGGTCAAATCCTGCGCGGAAGCAGCACGTCTCCCGTCAAGAGGAGGAGCCTTCCTGGGAAGACTCTCCGCCATCTCTCAAGTCTGGTCCGGACTGGAAGGACGCGGTCGCTGGAGTGGCGCTGACCTGGTGTGTGGTGGAAATCTGGGACTATGTGCTGACGAGCCTGTGATCAGGGATCAAGGATCCGTCAGGTTCGGCGCCCAGAGCGGGCCTTCCTTATTCACGGGAGGCGTGACGCCTTCGGCGGGAAAGGTGCCCTTGGCCGCGGCGCGGACTTTTTCACTCAGCTCGGCCACCGTGGCGGCGTGCGCGGGGTCGGCGGCCAGGTTTTTCAGCTCGCCGGGGTCGGCGTCATGATCATAAAGCTCGCTGCCCTCCCTGCCCTCGTCCCACTCCGTGTAGCGCCAGCGCGGCGTGCGCAGGCTGTAGCCGAAGAAGCGCCGTCCCTCCGAGCCTTTGTCGCGTGAAACCGTGGCACGCGCCGGCCCGCCGCCGCGCGAGACCTGGGTGATGGCCCAACCGCGGCCTTTTTCCTGCGGGTCTTTGAGAATGGGCACGAGGCTCTGGCCCTGGAGATTCGCGGGCGCCTTGACACCGCACAGCTCGGCCAGCGTGGGGTAGAGATCGAGATGACTCACGGGCGTGGCGGCCACGCTGCCGGGTTTCGTGACTCCGGGGGCGACGATGAGCAGGGGCACACGCGCGCTGCCCTCGAAGAGGCTCATCTTTTGATAAAGCCCGTGTTCGCCCATGTGGTAGCCGTGGTCGCTGGTGAAAACGATGACCGTGCTCTCGGCGAGGCCGTTTTTGTCCAGCGCCTCCACCACGCGGCCCACCTGCGCGTCCATGAAGCTGATGCTGGCATAGTAGCTTTGCGCACACCTGCGTCGCAGTTCGTCAGTGAGCTTGTCCTGCTCTTTCTTGTAGCTGCCGAGCGCGGCGGCGGGCACCTCGGGCGGGTTCTGGTCCACGGTGGGGTGGACGGGCATTTCCGCCTCGGGATACCAGCCGAAATAGGGCGTCTCCGGCGCCACATAGGGCGTGTGCGGGCGGAAAAAGCCGACGGCGAGGAAGAAGGGGCGGTCCTTCTTTTTCGCGCAGCGCTCCAGCACCCACTCGGCCTCGCTGGCGATCATGCCATCCGTGTGATGCGCGTCGCTCTTTGGCGAGGCATACCAGCTCAGCGTGCCGCCGAACTGGCCGGGCGTGAGGGTGAAAATCTCCGGCTCCTCCTCCAGGCGGTCCACCCCGGCGGGGTTGATCTCCATCTCCCAGGAGCCGGGGTCGTCGTGCCCGTCCGTGCCGATGGATTTGGGCACATTGTAATGATAGAGCTTGCCGATGCGCGCGGCGAAGTAGCCATTCTGCCGGAACGCCTGCGGCAGGCTGATGTGGGAGGGGATGGACTGGCGGAAGATCTGCGAGTTGGTGAGGATGCCGTTGCTGTTCGGGTAAAGGCCGGTGAGCATGGAGTTCCGGCTCGGTCCGCAGAGGGGGAAGGTGCAGTAGGAGCGCTCAAAGCGCACCCCGCGCGCGGCCAGCTTGTCAATGTTCGGCGTCTTCGCGCGCGGGTCCCCGTAGCAGCCGAGGTAGTTGTTCAGGTCGTCCGAGATGATGAAGAGCACATTCTTGCGCTCCTGCGCGGCGGCGGGGAAAACGGCCGCGCACAGCAGCGCGGCGAGACAGAGTCGTGAGATCAGGCGCATGGTTCGGGTGAGTTGGAACCGTCCACAACGAAACGCGGCGGGGGGACTTTCGGTGAAGATGAAACGGCCCGGCTTCACAAGGCGGCGAATGGCACAGGTCACGGCCTGCAAAAAAAGTCATCTTCCTCTCAAAGATTGACGATGATCGCGGCGGCGAATACAACCGCTGCGAAATTCCTTCCAAATTATGTCCAAAAAGCTCAAGCCGGGGTTGTTCAACGCGAGTTCGCCATCCATCAAGTTCACCGATGTTCTCAAGGCGATGGAAAACAAAGGATACGCGCTGCGCGCACGCGGAGAATTTGACCTGAACGTGGTCGGTGTGCGCAGAACGAAGATCAAGGTGGACGCCTTCAACGATGTGCTGTTCGCCTTTTTCCCCTATCAAGGCCAGTGGCAGTATCAGAAGTACCAGATCACCACGCTGCCTGGCTACACTTACCTGGCCGAAAGGCTGGGCAACAGCAAAGGCACCGCCATTCTCGTGCCGGGCCATTACAAGGACAAATACGAGGTCCGCCAGCATGGCAGCGGCGGCTTTGCCCACCAGGCTCTCTGCCAGAAAAGAACGTCCGGCGGTTATGTCAGCGGCATCAAAGTCTGGCGCGACGACACCCTCGACGCCGTGCCGAATCCCGACACCAGCAAGACGTATGAAGGCGGCGGCATCAACATCCACCGCGCCTCAGCGAGCGACTGCACGGTGCGCGTGGCCGACTATTCCGCAGGATGCCAGGTCTTCCGCTGCGTGGCCGAATTCGACGCTTTCATGACCACCACGCGCCGCGCCAGGGACGCCTGGGGCAATACCTTCAGCTACACGCTGCTCGATGAGGCGGACCTGTGATTCCCAACAACAAACATCCATCCACCATGTCCAAGAAAGCGTCCAAAAAAACAGCGGCCAAAAAGGCCGCAGCACCTGCGGCGACACCCTCGGTTTCACTCCCGCAGCTTGTCGTCACCGCAAGTTCGTTGAATGTGCGCCGCTCTCCGTCATTGACGGCAACTGTCACTGGCAGCCTTTCCAGCGGGACGGTCGTGGACTGGCTTGAAACCTCCCCTGACGAGCTTTGGGCCAAAGTCCGGCATGGGACTTTGAGCGGATGGTCGAGCCGGCGTTACCTTGCCGAAACCCAGGCCCCCGCGCCAGGCGGGCCTTATGATGAGATTCTTCGCATCGCCGACACCTCGGCCATCGCGCAATATCGGTGGCTGGACCGTGGACGCGCGCCAAGGGCCTACATTCGCGGCATGGCGCTGGCCTTTGCCAGGGTCTATTGCAAGCTCAGCGCAGGCGATCCTGCCGCGATGGAAATGGCGAAAGCCAACACGGGAGTGGCAGACGTGGACGCCCTGGCTCATTACGCGCAGATTTTCCACGAGGCGGGAATGAACAACGAGTCTTCGGGCGCCTCCACCCTCAGGCATTTGTATGTTCTTCTCGTTGGCCTCGGCATGAGGGAAAGCTCCGGGAAACACTGCGAGGGCAGGGACACGACGGCGGGCAATGTCACGGCCGAGACAGCCGAGGCGGGGCTTTTTCAAACAAGCTGGAATGCTCGAATTCGTCCAGACATGACGACGATCCAACCAATGGTCCAAGTGTTCAATCACTACCGTGCAAATCCGCAGGGCTTCCTGGAAATTTTTCAGGAAGGCGTGACATGCAGTCCGCAGAACTGGCATAACCATGGCACCGGCCTTGGCAGGACTTTCCAGCAGCTTTCCAAAGAGTGTCCCGCTTTTGCCGCCGAATTTGCAGCCGTCGGCCTGAGAAACCGCCGGCGCCACTGGGGGCCGGTCAACCGGCGCGAGGCTGAGGTGCGCCCTGAGTGCAACACCATGCTGCTCCGCGTCCAGCAGGCGGTGGACAGCCTCCAGCTATGCCCGGTGTGACAGGCTTGTCTTCATGAACTCACTCACACATTTAACAGCCGCCTTCGCTGCGCTGCTCCTCCTGGCCTCATGCCAGACCCAGCCCGGTGTTTCAGGAACTGCGGCGCTTCAACCCGGCGACATCGTTTTCCAGGATTCGTCCCCCGTCTCAGGCCAGGCGGAGGCGATCAAGAAACTCACGCGCTCGGACTGGAGTCATTGCGGCATCTACTTCGAGGACTCCAGCGGAAAGGGCGTGGTGGTGGATGGCAACGGTTTGTCGAAAGCCGTGGCCTGGGAAAAATGGCGCGCCAACGGCAACGGCGGACGTTATGCCGCCTGGCGCGCGGTGAACCCTCTGACGGCGGCGCAGATCAGCGCCTTGCGCAAAGCCGCCGACCATCTGGATGGCCGCATTTACGACAAGCGCTTCGCCTGGGACGACGAGCGCATCTACTGCTCCGAGATCATTTGGAAAGCCTGGCGCGCCGCCTTTCAGGAGGAACTCTGCCCTTTGCAAAAGCTCGGCGACTTCGATCTCGCCAGCCGGGAAGCGCGCGCGCTCATTGAGCGCCCGGACAGTTGGGGCAGCCTGGAGAATGCCCTCCGTCACCGGGACGAACCCGTGGTGTCGCCGCAGAAGCTGACGGAGAGCGCGCTGCTGCGCCGTATTCGCTGACCTTATGCGCCGCTTTATCTCCAGTCTTTTTGTTTTCGGGTTTGCATCTCCCGTCTTTCCCATGGGTCCGGGGACTGGAGGGGCGGATCATTTTCTCGCCAAAGATTCAGGGGCATCCGCCTGGTCGGTCGCAGTCACTCAAAAAGGAAACCTGCCGGATGAAAAACTGCGCGGCCTCGTGTGGCGCGCACCCGGACGTCCACAGGGTGTCATCGTCTGCCTGCACGGCTTGCAAACACACTCGGCATGGTTCGCGCCGGTGGCTGCGGATTTGCGGAACGCCGGCTGGACTGTCATCGCCCCGGACCGCCGGGACAGCGGCATGAACCGTCAGCAAAATATGGCTCCCGTGAAAAGCGCGGAGCAGTTGTTCGGCGACCTCTCCGCCCACCTGGAGCAAGCCGTCGCCGAAGCTCCGGGAAAGCCGCTCATCCTGCTCGGCACCTCCTGGGGCAGCAATCTGGCCACCGCCTACCTGGTCCGGCGCCAGGACGCGCGGGTGAGCGGACTCATCCAGCTCGTGCCCGCCACACAGGTGCGCAAAAACCTCGCGCCGAAATTCGCGGAGCGCGTCCTTGGCCCGGTTCTGAGCGTGCTCTCCCCGCGCATGCCGGCACGCCCCACATTCTGCGACTTCCACTACCTCGCCGGCGGCCGAAGCCAGTCCTCCGGCAAGGGGCCTCCTGCCATTGTGGACCGCCGGGCGCCGCTCCCCGAGCCGCCTGCTCTCGAAGACTCCAATTCAAAACTGGCCTGCATTTTGAAAAAGGATGACTCCCTCCTGCGCGAGCCCTCCATCCGCACCCTGCGCGTGGGACTCGTCCTTGCGGAGATGTGGAGAAAAAAAACCTCCGCCATTGCTGATAACACACCGATCCTCATTCTCACCGCCGGCCATGACCAGATCATGGACAACCGCGGCGCCCTCGCCGCCTTTCCCCAAGGACGCGTCACTCATCGTGACATGCCTGCGGGACATGGCGTGCAGATCACTCACCCGCATTGGGTGAGCCGTCACGTCCTCGAATGGCTGCGCTCCGCCGGGAAGCGCCCCTGACAACCCCGCCCGCGCAAGAAGCCCCGCCCGCGCCTCGTAGCAGGGGTCATGCGCTTTCACCCCATCCTGGCCCTGCCCCTCGCCGCCGCCGTGCCGGCGCTGGCGGAGCCGTCGGAGCGGGATGTGGAGTTCTTTGAGAAAAAGGTGCGGCCCATCCTGGTCGAGCGCTGCTACGAGTGCCACTCCGCCGAGAGCGGCAAGAGCAAGGGCGGCCTCACGCTCGACTCGCAGCCCGCCATCCTCCAGGGCGGCGACAACGGCCCCGCCCTCGTCGCCGGTGATCCCGGCAATAGCCTGCTCATCGAAGCCGTGCGCTATCAAAAGCGCGAGCTGCAAATGCCGCCCAAGAGCCCCCTGCCCGCCGCCGAGCTGCGCGTGCTCGAGGAGTGGGTGGCGCGCGGCGCGCCCGATCCCCGCACCGAGCCGGTGGCCTCCGCCGTGAAGCCGCGCCCGGTGGACATCGAGCAGGGCCGCCGCCATTGGGCCTTCCAGCCCGTGGCCGACGTGCCGACGCCGAAGGGCGGCCACCCCATTGATGTCTTCCTTTCCGCAAAGCTCGCCGAAAAAGGCCTCGACTTCGCCGCGCCCGCGGACGCCCACACCTTCCTGCGCCGCGCCACCTACGACCTCACCGGCCTGCCCCCCACGCCCGAAGAGACCGCCGCCTTCACCGCCGCCCACGCCAGCGATCCCGACCGCGCCACCCGCCAGCTCATTGACCGCCTGCTCGCCTCCCCGCACTACGGTGAAAAATGGGGCCGCCACTGGCTGGACGTGGCCCGCTACGCCGACTCGAACGGCCTGGATGAAAACATCGCCCTCGGCACAGCCTGGCGTTACCGCGACTACGTCGTGCGCGCCTTCAATGAGGACAAGCCCTTCGACCGCTTCCTCACCGAGCAGCTCGCCGGCGACCTCCTGCCCGCGCGCACCCTGGCCGAGCGCCACGAGCACGCCACCGCCACCGCCTTCCTCAACCTTGGCGCCAAAGTGCTCGCCGAGCCGGACAAGGAAAAGCTGGCCATGGATGTCATAGACGAGCAGCTCGACACCTTCGGCCGCGCCTTTCTCGGCATGACCCTCGGCTGCGTGCGTTGTCACGACCACAAGTTCGACCCCGTCACCCAGGCCGACTACTACGCCCTGGCCGCCATCTTCAAGAGCACCACCTCCTTCAGCTCCGACCGCATGGGCGCGCTCTCCCTCGCGCACGAGACCCCGCTCGGAGACTTCGAGGACTTCGCCGCCGTGAAGTCCGCCGAGCAGGCCCTCGCCGCGAAGAAAAAAGAAGTCGCCGCCGCCCAGGCCGAGGCCAAGAAGAAGCCCGGCCCCGAAGCCGAGGCCAAAGTCATGCGCCTCATGGACGAGGAGGAGGCCATTGAAAAATCCCTGCCCGACCTGCCCACCGTCATCAGCGTGCGCGACGCCGAAAGACTCACGCCACAGCTCGCCATCCACATCCGCGGCAGCCACCTCACCCTCGGAAAAAAAGTGGACCGCGGCTTCATCCAGGTCATGCAGGCCGCGCACGAGCCGGGCGCGGCGCTGCCCAAGGACAGCAGCGGCCGCCTGGAGCTCGCGCGCTGGCTCACCTCCCCGCGGCACCCCGTCACCGCCCGCGTCATCGCCAACCGCGTCTGGACCTGGCACTTCGGGCGCGGCATCGCCGGCACGCCGGACAATTTCGGCCTGCTCGGCGAGGCCCCCACCCACCCCGAGCTGCTCGACTGGCTGGCCAGATGGCTGCCCGCCAACGGCTGGAGCCTCAAGGACATGCACCGCCTCATCATGACCAGCCGCGCCTACCGCCAGGGCGGCAAGGCCCGGGCCCGCGGCGCTCGTCTGGACGAGGCCGACCCCGAGAACCGCCTCCTCTCCCACTTCCCCATGCGCCGCCTCGAGGCCGAGGAAATCCGCGACAGCCTCCTGGCCGTGGCCGGCCTGCTGGATCTGAGCATGGGCGGCAAAACCGTCCCCCTGCGCAACCGCCAGTTCGTCTTCAACCACACCTCCAAAGACGCCACCAAATACGACAGCACCCGCCGCGCCCTCTACCTGCCCGTCATCCGCAACAACCTCTACGATCTCTTCCAGCAGTTCGACTACCCCGACCCCGCCGTCTCCACCGGCCAGCGCAACAGCACCATCGTCTCCCCCCAGGCCCTCCTGCTCATGAACAGCCCCCTCGCCGGGCAGGGCGCCCGCGGTTTCGCCTCCCGCCTGAAAACCGGCGCGTCCTTGGAGGAAAAAGTCCGCCGCGCCATGCAGCTCGCCTACGCCCGCCCCGCCCGCGCCGATGACCTGCAAAACGCGCGCGACTTCCTCACCGCCGCCGACGCCGCGCTCGCCTCCACCGAGAGCGACCCCGCCGCCCGCGAAGCCAAAGCCTGGGAGCTGCTCTGCCAGGCCTGGATGATGACCAACGAGTTCATCCACATCCGCTGAAGCGGGGCAGCCAACACGGCTCAGACAAGGCAGGACTGTCCGCATGACGGCCGGCGCTCCGGTGCCGCGCGCCCGCGCCGTCAAAGACAGCGCGCGAGTTTCAACCGGGCGCGGCGTATTAGCAGCCATGCGCCGTTTTTTCCCCCGCTGCCTCATCCTCCTGCCCGCCCTGCTCAACGCCGGCGTGGGCGACCCGCAAATCGAGACCGACCACCCCTGGTATCCGGGAGAGCGGGCGCTTTCCTCCTTCGAACGGCTCTTCGCCACCCAGGCGCGGCAGTATGAGCAGGCCACCGGCATCCGCCCCGAGACGGATCATGACAAGGCGCTGGCCGCGTGGTTTTTCCGCAACACCCACTACGCCCATGCCGAGGAGGGGAAGGAGGACCTGTGGGGCGGCGGCTTTGACAACGCCTCGATGAACGCCACGCGCGGCTACTGGACGGGCCTCTTCGCGCACGGCTTCGGCCTGTGCGGCACCACGCACGCGCAGTGGACCGCGGAGCTGGACGCGCTGCTCGGCCCCTGCCGTTCCCGCGTCACCGGCACGCGCGGGCACAACTCGATGGAGGTCTTCCTCACCGGCGGACCCTATGGCGAGGGCCGCTGGGCGCTGCTGGACCACGACCTCTCCACCGTCATCCACGACCCGGAGGGCGGCGGCCTGCTCGGGCTGGATGTCATCTACAAGGACTGGGAAAAGCTGGCCTCGCGCGGGCACGCGCCCGCCAGCCAGCAGGGGTGGCTGGTCTGCGGCCTGCATCCCAAGGACGGCGCCGCCTACGCCGCCTACCACACCGCGGAGTACCGCGCCGGTTACGCCGGGCCGCCGCCCGTGGTGCATCTGCGCCGGGGTGAGACGCTGCGGCGCTGGTTCGAGCCCGGGCTGGAGGACGGGCGCACCTTCGTCTTCTGGGGCAGGAACGCCATGACCGGCGGCGTGCCCGGCATGGAGCGCTCCCGCACCTGGGTGAACCAGCCCGAGGCCATGCACGGCTCAAAGACCGGCACCGCCCATGTCAACGGCCAGGCCCGCTACGGCAACGCCGTCCATGAATGGCGGCCGGACTTCGCCGGCGGCGGGTATAAGGAGGGCGTGGTCAGCGAGAGCGCGGAGCAGGTGACGCTGGAGTTTCACACCCCCTTCATCATCGCCGCCACCCCGCCGGATGACACGCCGTGGGGTGTTTACCAGCCGGGGTGCAAAAACGGCCTCGTGCTGCGCGGACGCGCGGACTGCCCGGTCTCCATCTCCACCGACGGCGGCGCCACCTGGCACGAGGCGGGCGCTTTCCACGACGGCATGGACCTGACCGACCATGTCAAAGGCCGCCGCCAGTATCATCTGCGCCTCGGCGCCGCCGCCGCCTCCCTGGCCGGCGGCGGCCTGGTCATCCGCACCGTCTGCCAGGCCAATCCCGCCGTCTTTCCCCGGCTCAAGGACGGCGGCACCCGCGTCACCCTCGGCATCGGCGGGCGCGGCATCGCCAGCTTCGGGCCGGAGAAAGCCCAGGCCGCGCCCCGCATCGTCGAGGGCGCGTTCGACACCCCGCGCCTCACCCTTGAGCTGCCCGCCCCGCGCGGCCTGCCCGTGCGCGCCGTCCACGCCGCCGCCCACATCGCCTCCAGCAACCCGCCCAGCCCCGACGTGCGCTACCACATCGAGTACTCCCTGGATGGCGGCCGCGCCTGGCAGCCGCTGCTCAAGGACGGCGCCATCCACAGGCGCGGCGCCGAGCCCGGCGGCTTCTGGTCGCAATCCATGTGGGAGGGCGGCGCGGAGCTGCCGGAAAACGCCGCCGGCTCCGTGCGCGTGCGCTTTCACAACACCGGCGGCAAACGCATCCTGCGCGCCGAAGGCCACATCCTCTACCCGGTGGAGAGCAGCCCCGTCCGCGTCACCTACGCCTGGACCGACCAGGGCGGCGAGCGCCAGGAAAGCCGCCTCATGGGCGACTCCGAAACCTGGGACCTGCCCACCGGCTCAGGCACCCGCACCCGCTGGGTGGAGCTGGCCGCCGAGTGAGCACGCCGCCGCTCAACCCGCCTTCACCGCCGTCATGAAGCCGCGCCCCGCCACCGTGTCCGCGTAGGGACCGGGGATGAAGCCCGCCTCCGCCAGCATGTCCGTGTATTCAGCCGTACTGTAACATTTCCCCCGCGTCGAGTGCATCAGCAGGCACGAGTACTCCGCCACATGCAGCGGGCCGGTTTTCTCCGCGTTGATGAAGGCATCGTGAATGATGAGCAGGCCGCCGGGCGGCAGCGCCGCGTGGGAGAGCGCCAGCAGCCGCCGCGCATCCTCCGCGCCCCAGTCGTGCAGCACGTTCGACCACAGGTGCGCGTCGCAGCCGCCGGGCAGGCCCGCAAACATGTCCCCCGCCTCCACCCCCACCCGGTCCGCGCAGCCGCGCTCCGCGATCAGCCTGCGCGCGATGCGGTCCACCGGCGCCTGGTCAAAGGCCACCGCCCGGATGCCGGGGTGCCGCGCCGCGATGCAGCAGGCGTAGATGCCGCTGCCCGCGCCGATGTCCAGCAGACGCGCGCGCCCGCGCAGGTCCAGCCTCTCCGCCAGCGCCCGGCCCAGGAAACGCCCCCGGCAGTCCATCGCCGCGGTGAACCTGCGCGCGAAGTCCTCCTGCTCCATCGCCTCGTGCCAGTCGGAGGACGCCTTGTCCCCGCTCCAGCCCGCCGGCCTGTCCGTCCTGAGCACCTCGAGGAAATCGCGCGCGATGGGCCGCTCGTGCAGCGACGCGTAGTAGGGGCCCAGGAACCACTCCGAATCCGCGCGCAGATGCTCCCGCGCCGTCTCCGTCGCGTGGAAAACGCCCGCCTCCGCGCGCACCCAGCCGTTCGCCGCGAACAGCGTCAGCATCACATCCACCGGCCGCTCCTTGAAGCCGAAGTCCGCGCAGATCCCCCCCGGCGTCGAAGGCCGCGCCGCCAGCCGGGAAAAAAAGTCCGCGCCCAGCGCCGCCGCCACCAGGTCCACCGCGTACAGGCTGTCGCGGTAGCGGTAAATGCGGAGAGGATCCGTCAGCGGGGCGGCGGTGAGATCAGGCGGCATGGCGCGCCCACCATGCCGGGCGCGGGCCGAAGCGCCAGCGCGGAAATCCGCCGCGCCGCGCCAAAAGCGCCCCGCCGCCCTGCCGCGCCGCCCGCAGCGCGGGCATTGCCGCTTGCAACCGCCGCGCGCTCCCGCACACTGCGCGGCCATGAGCCCCGACACCCTCGAACGCCTCCGCTCCACGATCCGTGATGTGCCCGACTTCCCCCAGCCGGGCATCCTTTTCAAAGACATCACGCCGGTGCTGGCGGACGCGGTGCTGCTGCGCCAGGCCATCGAGGGCATGGCCGCGGCCTTCGCGGATCAAAAGGTGGACAAGGTGGTGGGCATTGACGCGCGCGGCTTCATCTTCGGCGCGCTGATGGCGGCGCGGCTGGGCGCGGGCTTCGTGCCGGTGCGCAAAAAGGGCAAGCTGCCCTGGAGGACGCGCGGGCTGGATTACACGCTGGAGTATGGCAGCAACAGCGTGGAGATGCACGAGGACGCGCTGGCGCCGGGGGAGAAGGTGGTGCTGGCGGACGATCTGCTGGCCACCGGCGGCACGGCGGGCGCGGCGGTGCGCCTCATCCAGGAGTCGGGCGCGGACCTGCTGGGGTCGGCGTTTTTCATCGAGCTGGGCTTCCTGGACGGGCGCTCGAAGCTGGCGGGCAGCGGGCCGGTGCACGCGCTGCTGACCTTTTGATTTCCCCGCATGACGGAGCGCGAGTACAAGCGCCGCATCGAGGCGGCGGCCCAGAAGGTCTTCGCCGGCGCCGGCCCCGCGCCGCGCGGGAAGGCGGTGACGCTGAAGCTGTGCAGGCAGTTCCTCCGGCTCAAGGAGCAGCGCATCAAGCAGCGCCACCGCGCCGGCTGGAGCGGGGTGGAGATCTGCTGGATGCGCTCGGAGATGCTCGACTACCTGGTGCGCCTGCTGTGGGAGGAGTGCGCGGCGGCGCAGCCGGGCGGGGCGGCCCTCAAGATCAGCGTGGTGGCGCACGGCGGCTACGGGCGGCGGGCCATGTGCCCGGGCAGTGATGTGGACCTCACCTTTCTGGTGCCCGGCAACGGCGCGCAGGTCCCGCCGGAGGTGACGAAGCTGGTGGTCTCCTTCCAAACCGCGCTGTGGGACCTGAAGCTGAAGGTGGGCCAGGGCGGCACCCGCAGCGTGGGCGACTGCCTGCGCCACGCGAACGAGGAGCGGCAGGCGAAGACGGCGCTCATCGAGGCGCGCTTCCTCACCGGGGACAGGGCGGCTTTTGATGATTTCCGCGCGCGCTTCGACGCGGAGTGCATCCGGGGGCGGGAAAAGGAGTTCCTGCGCCACCGGCAGGAGGACCTGGCCGCGCGCCACGAAAAACACGGCGGCACCCCCTTCGTCCAGGAGCCGCATGTGAAAAACGGCTGCGGCGGCCTGCGCGACTACCAGAACCTGATCTGGATGACCTATGCCAAGCTCGGAACGCTGGACCCGAGGGACCTGGTGGCGCGCGGCCTCATCTCCGCCGCCGGCTGGCGCGAGGTGGAGCGGGCCTATGACCTCATCCTGCGCGCGCGCAACGAGATGCACTACAGCGAAAAGCGCGGGGAGGATGTGCTGACCCTGCGCCTCCAGGGCGTGGTGGCCGGCCATCTGGGCTACAAGCACAAGCGCGTGCTGCGCCGCATCGAGTGCTTCATGAAGGACTACTACATGGCCACGCGGGACGTGCTCCAGCGCAGCAGCGAGATCATGGACGGCTTCCACCTCGAGCAGCTCGAGGGCGCCAGGCCGCGCAGGAGCCTGCTCGGTTTCCTGGCGCGGAGGAAGGACGCGCGGCGGGTGGAGAAGTTCGACGGCTTTCACAGCAAAAACGGCCGCGTCTTCCCCGACGGGGAGGACATTTTCAAGGAGGACCCGCAGCGTCTCATGCGCCTCTTTTCCCACACCCAGCAGCGGCATCTGCGCCTCAGCCCGGAGCTCTTCCAGCTCGTGCAGAAGAGCTTCCGCCTGGTCAACGCCGGCTTCCGCTACAGCAGGGAAATCCGCGAGATCTTCGAGGCCATCCTCTCCCGCAAGGGCGAGGTGGCGCGCACGCTGCGCCAGATGCACCGCGTGGGCTTCCTGGGCCGCTACATCCCGGAGTTCGGCGCGTTGACCTGCCTGGTGCAGCACGAGTTCTTCCACCGCTTCACCGCGGACGAGCACACCCTGCGCACGCTGGACAAGCTCGACGAGCTGGCCGGCCCGCCGCAGAAGGGCGGCATGGCTTTCTACCAGCAGATCTTCCAGGAGCTGCAGCAGCCCGCCATGCTGTACCTGGCGCTCGTCATGCATGACACCGGGCGCGCCGCCAACAAAAAATCCCACGATGACGAGAGCACCCTGCTGGCGGACGCGGTGGCCCGCCGCATGGTCATCAAGGGGGAGCGGCGCAAGCTGCTGCTCTTCCTGGTGGACAACCACCTGCTCATGTACCGCGTGGCCACCACCTCGAACCTGGAGGACCCGAAGGTCATCGAGGACTTCGTCCAGATCGTGCGCACCAAGGAGAACCTCGACGCGCTGCTGGTCATGACCCAGGCCGACTCGCGCGGCACCAGCGAGGCGAGCTGGACCGGCTACAAGGAGACCTCCATCCGCCAGCTCTACCACAGCGCGCTGGAGTTCATGAAGGCGCCCGCCGACTTCATGCGCCGCGTCAGCGTGCCCATCGAGGACGTGCGCGCGGAGGTGGCGGGGCTGCTGCCCGCCGGTTTCGAGGAGGAGACCTCCGCGCACTTCGAGCACATGCCGCGCAGCTACTTCAACTTCCGCGACCCCGCCCAGATCGCCGCGCACATCCGCCAGTTCCGCGATTTTTTTGTCCAGCTCTCCGGGGAGGACGCCCGCGCCGGCCTGCTGCCCGTCATGGTCTGGAACGATTTTCCCGCCCAGGGTTACAGCGAGCTCGTCGTCACCTGCTGGGACCGCCATCTGCTGCTCGCGCGCGTCTCCGGCGCGCTCGCCGCCGAGGGCATCAACATCCTGAGCGCCGACCTTTACCAGCGCTCCGACCACCTCGTGCTGGACATCTTCCGCGTCTGCACCACGGGCATGACCGCCGTGACCAACCGCAGCGCCAAGCAGCGCGTGGAGAGCGCCGTGCGCGCCGCCTTCCTCAGCCAGAGCTTCGACTTCGCCGAAGCCATCGCCAAATCCCGCCGCGGCATCCCCGGCTATGACGAGGTGATGGCCGAGATCCCGCAGCGCGTCCACATCAACAACGACCTCTCCCCGGATCAAACCGTGGTCGAGCTGCAGATCGTGGACCGTCTCGGCCTGCTGCATGACATTTTCATGGCCATCGGCCGGCTCGGCCTCAGCGTCACCCACGCGCGCATCGCCACCGAAAAGGGCGTGGCGCTGGACTCCGTCTATGTGCAGGACGAAAACGGCCGCAAGCTCCGGGACCGCAGGGCGCTCGACCGCCTGCGCGCCAGGATCGAGGATGCCGTCTTTGGCTGACCCACCCCGCTCCGACATGCGCGCGCCCGCCACCTACACCACCGCCTCGAAGGCCGTCTCCGCCATCCCGGATGGCGCCACGGTGGCGGTGGGCGGATTCGTCGGCGCCGGGCACCCCGAGATGCTCACCGCCGCGCTGGAGCAGCGCTTTCTGGAGACGGGGCGTCCCAGGGGCCTGACGCTCCTCTACTGCGCCGGCCAGGGCGACCGCGCCGCGCGCGGCCTCAACCACCTGGCGCATCCCGGCCTGTTGAAAAGGGTCATCGGCGGGCATTGGAACCTGGCCCCGAAGCTCGGCGAGCTGGCGCTCAACAACGAGATCGAGGCCTACAACCTGCCCCAGGGCGTGCTCTGCGCCCTGATGCGCGAGACCGCCGCCAGGCGGCCCGGCCTCATCACCCAGGTGGGCCTCGGCACCTTCATGGAGCCGGAGCAGGGCGGCGGCAGGCTCAACGAGCGCACCACCGAGCCGCTCGTGGAGCGGGTGACTTTGGACGGGCGTGACTGGCTGCGCTACAAGCCGGTGCCCGTCCATGCGGGCCTCATCCGCGCCACCTACGCGGACACGCTGGGGAATCTCGACATGGAAAGCGAGGCGCTCATCGGCGAGGTGCTGCCCATCGCGCAGGCGGCGAAAAACCACGGCGGCATCGTCATCGCCCAGATCGAGGGCATGCTCGACCGCCTGCCCGATCCGAAGTCGGTGCGCGTGCCCGGCATCCTGGTGGATTACATCGTCGCCTCCGGCGGAATCAACCATGACCAGACCTTCGCCGAGGAGTTCAACGAGGAGTTTGTCGTCAGCGGCGGCGCGTTTTCCCTGCCTCCCATTCCGGAGTCCGACCGCAAGCGCATCGCCGCGCGCGCGCTGCGGGAGATACGCCCGGGGGAGATCGTCAATCTCGGCATCGGCCTGCCCGAGGGCGTGGCCGCCGTCGCCGCGGAGACCGGGCGGCTGGGGGAGTTCACCCTCACCGTCGAGAGCGGCCCCATCGGCGGCGTGCCCGCCTCCGGGCTGAACTTCGGCTGCAGCCACTTCCCCGAGGCCGTCATTGACCAGCCCGCGCAGTTTGATTTCTACGACGGCGGCGGGCTGGACATCGCCGTGCTCGGCGCCGTGGAGGTGGACGCGCAGGGCAGCGTGAACGTGGCCAGCATGGGCGGGCGTTTTGCCGGCGTCGGCGGCTTCATGAACATCGCCCACAGCGCGCGGCGGCTGGTCTTTTGCAGCACCTTCCTGGCGAAGCAGCAGCCCAAGTTCGTCGAAAAAATCCGCCACGTCTGCTTCCACGGCCCCTCCGCCCTCGCGCGCGGCCAGCAGGTGCTCTACGTCACCGAGCGCGCCGTCTTCGAACTCACCCCGCAGGGCCTGCGCCTCATCGAGACCGCCCCCGGCGTGGATGTGGGAAACGACATCCTCGCGCGGATGCAGTTCCGCCCGGCCATTGCCGAAAATCTCGCCACCCTGTCATGACACCCGTCCACATCATCGAGGCAAAGCGCTCCCCCATTGGCAGGTTCGGCGGCGGATTGAAGGACATCCCCGCCGCCGATCTCGCCTTTGCCGTGGCGGATGCCGTGGCGCCCTGGGAACTGCGCGCGCATCTGGATCAAGTCATCCTCGGCCAGGTGCTCCAGGCCGGCAGCGGCATGAATGTGGCGCGCCAGTGCGCGCTGAAGCTCGGCGCGCTGGAGCATGTGCCCGCCTGCACCGTGAACATGGCCTGCGGCTCCTCCCTCAAAGCCGCCGCCCTCGCCGCCGGCTCCATCCGCTCCGGCGAATGCCGGCTCGTGCTCGCCGGCGGAGTCGAGAGCATGAGCCGCGCGCCGCATTATGTGAGCGACGCGCGCTGGGGGAAAAAGCTCGGCCCCATCGAGATGGCGGACGCCATTTTCACCGACGGCCTCACCGACCCTCTCCTGAAAATCGGCATGGGCGAGACAGCCGAACGCATCGCCGACAAGCACGGCATCACCCGCCTGGAGCAGGACCTCTTCGCCGCGCGCAGCCAGCTCCGGGCGGACATGCACCGCGCCTCCTGGGCGCGCGAGATCATCCCCGTCGGCGAAGTCCCCGCCGACGAGCACCCGCGCGCTGACACCACCGTGGAGTCCCTCGGCAAACTGAAGCCCGCCTTTCGCAAGGACGGCACCGTCACCGCCGGCAACGCCTCCGGCATCAACGACGGCGCCGCCATGGTGCTGCTCGCCAGTGACGACGCGCTGCAAACCCACGGCCTCACCTCCCGCGCCCGCGTCATCGCCACTGCCGCCGTGGGTTGCGACCCCGCCTTGATGGGCCTCGGCCCCGTCGGCGCCATCCGCAAGGTGTGCGCCCTGGCCGGGTGGCGGCTCGACGAGGTGGACGCCATCGAGATCAACGAAGCCTTCGCCGTGCAGACCCTCGGCTGCGCGCGCGAGCTGGACCTGGATCAGGAAAAGCTCAACCCGCGCGGCGGCGCCATCGCCCTCGGCCACCCCATCGGCGCCAGCGGCGCGCGCGTGCTCGTCACCCTGCTGCACTGGATGGAGGACCAGGATCTGCGGCGCGGCATCGCCAGCCTCTGCATCGGCGGCGGCATGGGCATCGCCATGGCGGTGGAGCGGTGAGGCGGCGTGCTCGGGTGCTCTCCGCCGCGTTTTGGCGAGGAAAATTTCATCCCGCCGTCAACTTCTGACAATCGGCCCAAAGCACGCCAGCGCCACACTCGCGGCATGTTCAGCCCCCCGCTTTTCCCCCGCCTCATTCGCCTGCTGCCCCCGGCCTGCATCGCCGCCCTGCTCCTCGCGTCCGGCGTCCGCAACGAGGCCGCCCCCTGGCAGCGCGAGCTGTGGAATGAATCCCTGCGCGTGGCGGGCGGGGTGTGAGGGCGCTGCGCCCCAAGCCTGGCGAATGCCCGGCGCAGGGGAAAAGTGCGGCCCGATCCGCAGAAAGGACGCGCGGCGCACTCGGGCTGCGTTCCTGCGCACCGGACCTGAACTGATGAGGATTGGCGCGTGGGGGTGTGGGTTCCCAAACTCGCGGCACACGGCTCCAGGCACACCGCAGGAGGCTCCAGCCGCTCGGGGCGTGACTCCGGGCAGGACGGGCACGATTCGGGCACAGGTCTGGGAGGCTCCGGGCACGCGGTTGGGTGGCTCGGGGTACTGTTCGGCGGATTTGTGATGAATCCTTTTTTAAAAAGGATGCATGGTGGGCCGTCTGGGCGTGAGCTTCGGGGACTGGGGGTTTATCCTTTTCGGGAAAGGATACCGAACTTTCGAGCCGGGGACTTGCTTGATCGTGCGGGGCATTATCCTTTTTGAAATAGGATGCTGCCCGGATGCCTCAGGGGTTGCCCCCGCTTGGCGGGGGAATATCCTTTCTGGAAAAGGATGTTCCCCTGCCGACTCAGGGCTGTGCCCGGATCGCCGAGCATGCATCCTTTTTGAATAAGGATCATGCCCCGCTTCACGAATTGACATCCTGAGCCAAAAAGGATAATCCTCCGCCCGGCTCTGACTGCGCCCGGACCTTCCCCGCGCGCGGCTTGGAATCGGAGTGTGGGCACTCTTGCCCGCAGCGTTGCGGCTCGCTTCGCCCGCGGCGGGCGGGAGTGTCCGCGCTCCTTTCGGGCGGCCTGTGCGGCCGGGGTCGGGATTTTTTTTTCATGCCATGAGACACCAGCTTTATTTCCCTCCCCGCCAGGCGGACCAGGTGGCGTGGCTGCGGCAGTTCCGCCACGCGCTGCCAGGCTGCATGGAACGTCTGGAGGCGGTGCGGCCGCTGGAGCCGGTGCTGCGGGACGAGGTGCCGCGGGACCTGGACTGGCTGATTTTCATCATGGGACCGGCGATGACCCGGACGCGCGTGCTGGGCATGGCGATGACGTCCGTGCAGCGGGCGCTGCTCATGGGGGATGCGCGCGGCGGGAAGCCGGTGTCCCTGCCGGCGCTGAGCCTGCCGGAGCCGCCCGCCGGGCCGCCGGCGCGCGCGGGGGCGCTGAAGCGGGTGTTCAAGCTGGTGAGGGTGATCAAGAACCACCCGGCCTTCACGGAGGAGATGGGCGCGCTGCTCGGGGTGCTGGGAAACCGGTTCGTGAAAGACGCGCCGGCGCCGGTCTTCAAAGTGTGGGCGCAACGCGGCGCGCAGGCGGAGGTGGTGCGCGGGCGCTTCAAGCGCTTCGGCCGCAAGATGGTGTACATCGAGACACGGCGCGGTGGCGGGTCTTGGGAAAAGCTTGGCGCGGGCCTGCATGTGGGACCGCGTTTCGCGGACGAGCGCCCGCTGCTGGCGCCGGGCACGCCGGAGGTGCGGGAGTACCGGATGTGCTTCAGTGAGGAGGACAAGCCGGCGGGCGAGTGGTCGCCGACGGCTTCGGTGACAGTCTCGCCGTGAGGGGGGCGGAGGTGGAGTCATGCCGAATCGCGATCAAGCTGCCGGGGTGACTTTCCGATGCTCAAGCGGCGGGACGCCGCTTCGACTGGAGCCTCACTCCCAGTCCAGCGGGCCGGCCTGCCAGTGGTAGAAGTGGTCGAGCGCGGGGGCGTCGTCCTGGGTGAGGTAGTCGGGCAGGGAGGGGTGGTCGAGATGGAGCTGGCGGCGGAGGTGGGCGCTGCCCTGGCGGGTGGCAGTGACGCGGTCGCGCGCGGGGTCGAAGGTGTCGGGGGCGGTGCTGCGGGCTTTGACGATCGTCTCGGCGATGAAGTGGACGCGGTAGCTGTTCGAGCGGGTGGTGAGGACGCATCATTATGGCTCGGACAGCTCAAGACCATGATCATGAACGGAGTGAAACTGCAGTCCTGGCACACTCCGCACATGCGGAACCATGCCTTGCTCTTGATGAATCAAGCGCATCATCACTTGGCGAATTTGATTTCGATCTCATGGCCTCTGCCATCGCGCTCCAATCCGCCCTTTCAGATCCTGCATGGAATGTAATTCAGCCAAGGAGACTGCAGGAGGCGTGGTCTTGAGGATTTTTCCAACCAAACGAACCGGTTTGCCTGCCGCCTTCCTTTGCCAGATCACAACAAGCCCGTCACTGCGCTGCCGGCGCGGTGATCATCGGGAAGTCGTCACTGCGGAAGGGCGTGACGGGCAGGCCCTCGACGCTGAAAAGATTGCACACCGGGTTGTCCGCCCACGCGTAACGCACGGCCACGGGATTCGGCACGCCTTTGGCGCTGACCTCCACTTTGTCTTTGCCGAGGAGTTTTGCCCCGGCCCACACCCACTTGCGGTCCTCGCCGCAGAGGGCGAAGCCTTTGACCTCGCTCACGTCCACGGTGCGCAGGCTGGAGCCGAAGGTGTCGAGTGTGACCACCGCCTTGCCGCCCTGGAACTCGGCGGATTTGAACTCGGGGCTGCGCCAGCGGATGTCCACGCCGTAGTCGCGCGCCAGGGCGATGCGGGCGAGGCGCTCGGCCACGTCGCGCTTGTTTTTGGGGTGGATGTCGTTGGCCTCGCCGAGGTCTATGATGACGGCCTGGCCGCCGTTCTTGACGGCGTTTTGCGTTTTCGTCTGGCTCTCGCGCAGCTCGGCCCATGAGCTGTCGCCGGGCTCTGGCTTTTCCGCCAGGTAGTCGGCAAGCTGCACCCAGTAGAAGGGAAAGTCGCCCTGCTTCCATTCGCTGCGCCAGTGCTGGATCATGAGGGGGAAAAGGTGGCCATATTCATGGGCGCGGGCGGCATTGGTCTCGCCCTGATACCAGATGGCGCCCTTGATGCCGTAGCCAATGGTGGGGTGCAGCACTCCTGCGTAAAGATTGCCGGGACGGTGCTGGCCGGTCATGGGGTTTTGCGGCGCGCGCGGGGCGGCCTTGGTGAAGCGGGCACCACTTTTCAGCGCCTGCTGCCGCTCTTTGAGCCAAGCGGCGGCTTTGGACTTGTGCGCCTCCATCTGCTTGTCGAAGCCCTCCTGGGTGAAGCTCTGCTCGGTCTGCCTCCAGCGCGCCATCATTTCGCCAAAGCGCCCGTCTTTTTCCAGCACATCCCGGCTCACCCAGGCTTCGCAGGCGCTGCCGCCCCAGGCGTTGTTGATGAGGCCCACGGGAACATCGAGCATTTGATGCAGCATCCGCCCAAAGTGATAACCCACGGCGGAAAATGCGCCCGCGTTTTCCGGAGTGCATGGCTGCCAGGCTCCCTTGAAGTCGTCCTGCGGCTCCTGAGTGCCCACACGCGGCACGGTGATGAGCCGCAGCCGTGGATGCCGCGCCTGCGCCTTGTCCAGCTCCGCGTCCCAGGTGCCGCTGAGGGTGAAGCCCATGTTCGACTGCCCGGAGCAAATCCAGACCTCGCCCACGAGCACGTCCTGGAACTGGCGCATGCTGCTGCCCTGGATGGAAAGCGTGGCTGGTTCGGCATTCGCGGGCGCCGGGTCCAGCTTCACCGTCCATTTGCCATCCGGCCCGGCCTTGGCGGACTTTGTCTGGCCGGCGAATTTCACCGTCACCTCCGTGCCCGGTGTGTCCCAGCCCCAGACGGGGTTGGCCTGCTTTTGCTGAAGCACCATGTGATCGCCAAAAATGGCGGGCACACGCAGTTCGGCACGGGCGGTCCAAGTGAGGGAAACGAGCAGGGTGGAAAGCGGCAGGCTGGGTAAACGCATGGCTGGATTGAACGCGCGCGAGGCGTCCGGCATTTCGACCTCTCTGCAATGAATCTGCCTGCCATCTGGCGGCTCAGCCAAGGCTCGCCGCGAGAAGAACACTTTTCGCAAGTGATGGAAAAGTGATATTTCGGAGCCATCTTTATCACCGCCCGCCAGCCTCAACCATGAAAGGATTGCCATGAATTTTTTCCGCCTCGCATTCGCATTCTCCTTTCTTGTCGTCAGCGCGGTCGCGCAGGTGACGACCACCGGCTTCAACAACGCCTTCCGCCCCGAGGCGCCGGGGACGCTGCTATCGCATCCCATCACAAACGGCTCGGAGCCGATCGGGCGGACGACTTCGATCAACTACCTCAACGGCTGGGTCATCGTCGGCGCGGAGCAGCCGGGATCGCGGGACGGGTCGGACTGGCTGCTGCGGGTGTATGACATCGCGGACCCGGCGAATCCGGTGCGGCGCTTCCCCTCGGACTTCGGGTTGGCGTATGAGGGTGACTTTTGGCACTTCGGCAATGTGGGCGTGCATGCGCATGGCACGATGCAGTGGGACTCGCTGCTGCTGCCGCAGGTGATGCGGGTGCAGGGCTTCGGCGGGCTGGTGGAGCGCGGTGGCACGAACGGCATCCCGCTGCTCAGCCAGGTGCCCATCGGCTATGACCGCGGCAGCATGGCGGGGCCGTGGGAGGTTAACGCGCTGTGGTACAACTCGCCGGACGCGAACATTGACATCCGCCAGGCCTACCTGACGGGCTCGGGCTTTGTGTCTTTCAACACGGTGGCCAGCCTGGATCATGTGGGGCAGTTCGGCGGCGGGGACTGGCATCCGATGCTCTTTGGCGATCTGCTGATCATGGCGCGCAGCGGCGTGGCGGGGCATGACGGCGTGGTGGTGTATCGCCTGGAGTATCACAACTTTGATGACCCGGTGCGCGCGAACCGCTCCATCACGCCGCACTTTGTCGGATCGCTGGACGGCGGCTTCCAGGGCTACTGGCCGAACTTGTTCAGCGATGGCACGGGCCTTTATGTGATCGGCTCGACGACGGACATCCTCATCGGCGCGGACATCACGCAGGCGGCGGACCCGGCGGGGGATGGCTCCGTGCGTGTGGCGGCGAGCCTGACGGTGCCGAATTTCACGAACGCCTCCTATCCGGTGTATCAGGACAACTTCGGCTTCATCCACAACCGCAAGGTGGACATGACGCGCTTCCTGGCGGGCGATGCGAACCCGATCGTCCTGACTTTGAACGAAACGAATCCGCCGCGCCCGCCGGGAGCGCCCGCGCTGCCCGGCGGGGCCATCGTGGGCGTGAACACCTCGCAGATGTCGCTGCCGCTGGGGAATCTGTGGCTCACCGGCGGCTATCCGATCCCTGGGACCAACCAGGGTCTGGGTGTGTGGGTGCATCAGCAGGAGCCGGACACCGCGCCGCCGCAGGTGAGCTACCATATCCCGCAGACGAACCGCACCAATTACCCGCGTCATGCGCCGCTGAGCTTCCTGCTGCATGAGCACTCGCGCGCGGGCGGTCCGCGCAATGGCATTGACTTCACCGTGCGTCCTGTGGGGGAAGGGGATGTGCTGGGCGCGTTTGTGCCCGGCTTTCTCATCCACGACTTCGCGGGCGTGCTGACCTTCACGCCGGATGCCGGGCTGGCGGCGGACATGACCTATCAGGTGGACTTTTTGAGTGATCCGGGAATGCAGATCGGCTTCCGAGACGCGGCAGGGAACTACATCGAGCCGTATTCGTTTCGCTTTGCCACGGGCGGCGGGATCAATGCCGCCGCACCGCCGGTGCTGAACAGTGTGACGGCGAACGTGTATCAGCCCGCGCCCGGCCAGCAGGTCACGGTGACTGTGGCGGCCACGGGTGATCCGGTGCTGGAATATCGCTTCAACTTTGACGGCACCTGGTCGGACTGGGACACGGACAACTTCGCCAGCCACACCTACGCGGGCGCGGGCCGCCCGCGCGTGCTGGTGCAGGTGCGGGATGGCCATGGCAGCATCGTTCACGGATCGCTGCGGCTGCTGGTGATCACCGCGCCGCCTGCCGGGCCGCGTCCGACGCAAAGCAGCACGCTGGCCGTGGGGGATGACGCGGGCACGCGGCGAGTGTGGAGTGTGAACCCAGACGCCAACACCGTCACTGTCGTCAATGCCGTCACCGGCGCCAAAGAAGCCGAGCACACCGTCGGCGCCGACCCGCGCGGCATCGCGCGTGACTCGAACGGGCGCTGCTGGGTGACGTGCCATGACAGCGATGAAATCCGCGTGCTGAATGCCGATGGCAGCGCTCATGCGACGATCCCGCTCGCCTATGGCTCCGCGCCGCATAGCATCGCGCCCTCGCCGGACGGTGCGCTGCTTTATGTGACGATGTTTGGCTCCGGGCAGGTGCATCGCTACTCCGCCGTGGCTCCCTTGAGCGCGCCGCTCACCGTCGGCGGCCTGGACACGCCGCGCGCCATCGCCATCAGCGCGGATGGAGCACGCGTGCTGGTCACGCGCTTCATTTCAGCGGAGCTGCATGCTGAGGTGCGGGAGTTCAATGCCTCACTGGCGGCGGTGCGCACCTTCACGCTGAGCTCGGCGAACACGCTGGATGGCGGCGACCGCGCGGCGGGCGTGCCGAATTACCTCGCAGGCATCGCCATCTCGCCAGATGGCACGCGCGCGGCCGTCGTGAGCAAGCAGGATAACACGCTGCGCGGCACCTTCTTCGGTGTGGGCAATCTCACGCATGAGACGACCGTGCGCGCGGTCATCTCCTTCCTCGATTTGAACAGCAACGCCGAGATCCCGCATTCGCGCCGTGACTTTGACAACAGCGACAGCCCCAGCGCGGTGACTTACACGCCGCTGGGGGACATGCTGCTCGTGACGCATCAGGGGAACAACCGCGTGGTCGGCATGGACGCGCTGAACCTCGCGCCGCTCACGGAGCAGATCGTTCAAGGCTCCATGATCACGCAGCCGGCGGTCATCGCGCTCGAAGTCGGCACCGGACTGGCCCCGCAGGGTGTTTTGATGGATGGAACCTCAAACCGGCTCTTCACGCAGGACTTCATGGGCCGGAGTGTGACCGTGCGGAACGCCGCGCCGCTGCTGCTGCAAAACCAGACCTCGCTGCCACTGGTCGCCACCACTCCGGCGGTGGACACCGAGCTGCTATCCGCGCCTGTTTTGACCGGCAAACAAATCTTCTACAACGCCGCCGATCCGCGCATGAGCGCGGACAGCTACATCTCCTGCGCGACATGTCACATTGACGGCGGCCATGACGGGCGCGTGTGGGACTTCACCGGTCGCGGCGAAGGTCTGCGCCGCACCACCGATCTGCGCGGTCGCAGCGGCCTGGGGCATGGCGCGGTGCATTGGAGCGGGAATTTCGACGAGATTCAGGACTTCGAGCACGACATCCGCGGCCCCTTCGGCGGCACGGGCTTTTTGAATCTCACACCGCAGCAGTTCGCCGGGCAGCATCCATCGCCCGCGAGCGGCAAGACCGGCCTCAGCGCCGATCTCGATGCTCTGGCGGCCTACGTTTCCTCTTTGACGCCGGAGCACACGCCGCGCAGTCCGCATCGAAATGCGAATGGCACGCTCACCGCCGCCGCCGTGGCTGGGCAGGCCGTTTTTACCGCGCAAAACTGCGCCACATGCCACAGCGGCGCGAGCTTCACGAACAATGCGCTCATGGACGTGGGCACGCAGTCGGCGCTCAGCGGCTCGCGGCTTGGAGCGGTGCTGCCCGGCATTGACACACCAAGTCTCCACGGCCTGCACGCTACGCGCGTGTATCTGCATCACGGCCAGGCGGCGACGCTCGGCGATGTCTTCGACTATGCGGGCGGTTTGTGGCTCCCAGGTGCGGCGGGTGAGTTTTTTGGTGGTGGCACCGCGCCGTTCAATGACGATCCCTTGCAAGGCGGCGGCGGGTTCAATCGCGGCTACTTCAACGGCTCCGCGGCCTTCCTCGGCGGCACGGACGGCGTGTCCGGCGTGCGTTTCACGAATGTGAACGGCGGCACGGGTGGCATGGCGCGCATTGCGCTGCGCTACGCGCGGCAATACGGTGGCGGCACCGCGCATGTGAGCATCAACGGCGCGCAGCAGACCATCGGCGTGGAGCGGCAGTTCCCGGACAATGGCTGGCAGGTCAGCGGCTGGCGCTGGCTGGTGATCGAGGCGGCGCTGAACGCGGGAACCACGAACACCATCGAGGTGCTGCGCGGCAATGGCGACCTCTTCCTGAACGGCATCCTCGTCGCGAATGCCTCGCAGCTCGCCATCGCGCAGCCGCATCGTGTGGTGGAAAGCCTGCCGTCGGGAGATCGGGACAACCTGCTGGCGTATGTGCGGCAGATTGACGGGCGAGATGCCGCCGGCGTGCCTTTGCCGCCGCCCGCCGCGCCCTCGCCACAGCCGCCGGGCATCGTCAGCGAGCCTGCGGACATCACGCTGGCGGTGGGCAACGCGCTGCATTTCGTCGTCGCCGTGAGCGGCACGGGGCCGTTTGATTTTGTGTGGCGGCGCGGAGTGACGGTGGTCGGCACGAACAGCCCTGAGCTGCACATCGCCAGTGTGAACGCCGGCGATGCCGGAAGCTACACGGTGGAGGTCACCAATGCGCATGGCGATGTGACCACGACCCCCGCGCAGGTCACGGTGAATGATGCGCTTAGCATCACGACGACCACGCTGCCCCTGGCGACCGTGGGAGCGGCCTACAGCACGAATCTGGCCGCCGCAGGCGGGGTTGGCACGCGCAACTGGAGCATTGCAGGCGGTGTTTTGCCGCTCGGCATGAGCCTGAGCAGCGGCGGCGTGCTCAGTGGCACCGTGAATGCTCCGGCGCAGGCCGTTTTCACCGTGCAGGTCAGCGACAGCTCCGGCAGCGCCGCGCAGCCGTTGCAACTCGCTGTTCAGCCCGTCGGCGGCTTTGTGAACGATCCCGATCTCGTGCTGCACTACACCTTTGATGAAGGCAGCGGCACGCAGGTGTGGGACAGCGCCACCGGCGGCAACAACCACGCCACCACGGTGAATGAAGCGCACTGGGTGCCGGGCGGACGCTTTGGCGGCGCATACGGCCCTGCCGATGCCGGCGCGACGATCAGCCGCTTCTTCCCCGCGAATCAGGGAGACCTCAACTTCGTGCCGCGCGGCGATCCTTTCACCATCAGCGTCTGGGTGCGCAGCACCTTTGCCGCTGGAGGCTACCGCACGATCATCGGCAAAGACGACGGCCAGGTCAGCGGCTACACGCAGATGCGCCTGTGGGCGACGAATCCGCTGACGAATGTCCAGGGCGCGAATGGCGGGCAGTTTGGCGGCCAGCTCGCCACCGCGCCCGCGCTGAATGACGGCCAGTGGCATCTGCTCACGATGGTGAATTTCAACGACGCAGGCACCTGGCGCACGAGGGTTTATTATGATGACGGCACGCTGTTCAACCAGTTCAACACCGGCCCCGGCGGCACCACTCCCGGACTGCTGCGCATCGGCGACACCACGCTTGGCGGCAACTCCTGGAACGGACAGCTCGACGACCTGCGCATCTACCGCCGCGCGTTGTCGCAAAGCGAGGTGGCGCAGCTTTACGCGCCGCCCGTCGGCCCCACCGTGAGCATCGCGATGGCACCTGGACAGCAGGCGGAAAGTGCGCGGCCCTTTGCAGAGTTTGACGTGAGTTTCTCCGAGGCTGTCACCGGCCCCACGGTGGATGATTTCACGCACAGCGGCACGCACGCCCTGCTCATGACGCTCGTGGAAGGCACGCAGTATCGCCTGCGCATCGCCGGTTACACGGCAGGTGTCGTCTCCGCGCAGCTTCCCGCCGCGCGCGTCACGGCTGTGAGCGATGGCGAGCCAAACAACGCGTCCAACATCGCCGCCATCACTTACTCGCCGCCGGTGGATGACGATCTCGCGCCGCTCTCCGATGAATTTGAAGACGCGGCCACGCTCGCGGACTGGCAGCGCAATTACCTCGTCGAAGGCTGGACCGGCGCGGACAAGCTGGAGGTGTGGGACATCGACACCAGCCGCAGCGGCCACATGCGGCTCGTGCCGTATGCCAGCAGTTGGTACCAGCCCTACACCGGCGCGTATGCCTTCAAAAATGTCACAGGCGATTTCGTGGCGACGATGCGCATGCACGCCGCGCGCCGCAACGGCCAGCCCGGACGGCCCACCTCCACCTACAGCCTCGGCGGCATCATGGTGCGCACACCGCGCGGATTTACGAATGCCGCGCCGAATCCTGATCCAGGCCCCGGCGTCGTGCTGCCCTGGCCGCCCATCGGCTACACCACGCCGTGGACGCCGAACTCGGAGAACTACATCTTCCTTTCCTACGGTTACGCTGACGCGGCCATATGGGGCAACGTGCCCAACACCTGGTACAACGAAGTGAAGACCACCATCAACGGCGTCTCCACGCTCTACGCCACGCAAAGCGGCATCCCGGCGGACACGGATCTCGTCACGCTCCAGGTCGTGCGCTCCGGCAATGTCTTTGTCGTCCTGCGCCGGCATGGCGAAGGCGGCCAGTGGATCATCGAGAACCGGTTCACGCGCAACGACATGCCCGCCACGCTCCAGGTCGGCATCACCACTTACACCGACTGGCCCTCCGCCTCCGCGCAGGATGCCTTCCATCACAACCGCACCGTGAACACCGGCGGCAATCCCGACCTCGTGGCCGATGCCGACTACCTCCGCCTCCGCCGCCCGCCTGCCGCCATCACGCCCGCCGCGCTGCAAAGCCTGCCCGTCACCGGTCAGGGCGGCGCGCCGGTCATGCTCACCGGCACTGCTTTGGATGACGCGCTGGGCGACAGCGCGAACACAGCGCATCAGCCAGGAGAAAGCTATGACGACTGGCTGCGGGAGAATTTGTCCCCAGCCCAACTCATCCTGCCAGCACTGACTGCACCCGATGCTGACTCGAATGGAGACGGTCTTGCCAATGCGATGGAGTTTGCGCTCGGCACAGTAAACGCCATCCCGCTTGCTTTGGAATTGCTTGGTCCGCCCGAAGCGCGGGTGGCGCGCGTGACCACCACGCGCAACGCGCTTGCTCGGGGCATGACCCTGGTCATTGAATCCAACACGAGCCTGGACCCCGGGGGTTGGACCGCGCTCGCGACCAGTGTGGATGGAGGCGAGCCAGCGGGAACGGCAAGCATCAACGAGACCGGGGATGCATTGCGCACTCTCACGGTGGAGACTCCGACCGGGGGGCAAGTCCTTTTTGTCCGTGCCCGTGTGGTGATGACGACGGGTCCGTGAAAAAAAAGGCGGCTGGCCGGAGAGGGTGTGCGGCATGTGACATGCAATTTGGAGCTTTGCCCGTCGTACGGATTGCATGACACTGCCTGTATCTGGTCTTCCATTCGCCCATCCTCATGACTGCTTCGTCTGATTTTTCCCGCCGTGCCGCCCTGAAGGCCGCCGCCTGTGGTTTTGGCTCGGTGGCGTTTTCAGGCATCAGCACAGCGGCGGCGCTGCCGCGCGGGCTGCATCATGCGCCAAGGGCGAAACGGGTGATTTTTCTTTTCATGCATGGCGGACCGTCGCAGGTCGACACCTTCGATTACAAGCCGCGCCTGCAGGCGGAAGATGGCAGGAAGCTGCCATTCGCGCCAGCCAAGAACCTGGATCCTTCAGCAACAAGCCAGGCTAAGCTGCTCGGTTCGCCGTGGAAGTTCCGGCAGCATGGGGAGAGCGGATTGTGGGGCAGCGAACTGTTCCCGCAGGTTTCGAAAAGGCTCGATGACATCTGCGTGATCCGCTCCATGCAGAGCAAGGGGCAAAGCCACGGGCAGGCGGTGTGCATGATCCACACGGGCGCGGATAATTTTGTCCGTCCCTCGGTCGGTGCCTGGGTGAGCTACGGCCTGGGCGCGGAAAACGCCGACCTGCCCGCTTTTGTCAGCATAAGTCCTCCGGCCACGCATGGCGGGCCGCGCAATTATGGCTCCGCCTTTCTGCCCGCAGCGCATCAAGGCGTCACCGTGGGGCGAGCGGGCAAGCTGGCGAAGGACGCCGGTTTCCGCTTTTTGAGATCCGACTCCGATGCGGGAAGGCAGCAGCGCAAAATGGAGCTGATCCAGGCGATGAACCGGGGGCATTACGAGCGCGTTCGCCATGCGCCGGTGGAGGGCATGATTCAAAGCATGGAACTGGCCTTCCGAATGCAAAGTGCCGCGCCCGCAGTCATGGACATTGAGGGCGAGCCGGAGCACATCAAGACGCTTTACGGCATCGGCGATGAAGTCACGGACAACTATGGCCGCCAGTGCTTGCTGGCGCGGCGTTTTGCCGAGGCGGGTGTGCGTTACATCCAGGTTTCGACGCCGAATGTCTGGGACCAGCATTCGAATTTGGTCTCGGGCCATGAAAAAAACGCCGCCGCCGTGGATCGGCCCATCGCCGGACTGCTGGTGGATTTGAAACAGCGCGGACTCCTGGAGGACACGCTCGTGGTCTGGGGTGGCGAGTTCGGCCGCACGCCCATCGTGCAGGGCGCCAACGGCCGCGACCACAACCCGCAGGGATTTACCATGTGGCTGGCTGGTGGAGGTGTGAAAGGCGGGCTGGCATACGGCGAGACGGATGATTACGGCTACTATGCTGTCCGGGACAAGGTTCACATGCATGACCTGCACGCGACGATTCTGCATCTCATGGGCATTGACCACCTGCGGCTCACCTACCGCCATGCGGGCCGGGATTTCCGCCTCACCGACGTGTATGGAGAGGTGGTGGCCGGAATCATGGCGTGAGTCCGGCGGATCGGATAGTTGGAGGACTCCGTCTTGCAGGCCGATGCTGTGGAACGGCGCAATCGCGGACGCAGAAGCGGGTCCTCCAAGGAAAAAGGGTCCGGGTGTAATTGGACCACTGTGCGCCCCAAACCTTGCGTGGTGATCGATGGTGCGGCTTCGGCTACATGGCCCGGCTTGATAATCGGCTTGCGGGTCGGGACCGCCGGGGGTTTGATGATGGCCGTGGAGCATTGCTCCCAACGCCCATGCCAGACTTCAGCGGCCTCATCGAAAGCTTCCAGCGCATCCCGTCCACGACCTATGTGACAGCGGGCGGTGCTGCCATGGTGGCATTTCTGGCCGGATTGGCGGTGGCTCGCGGTGTGGTCAGGCAAATTCTGGGCATGATCAGCCTGGGGGTTTCGGTCATGGCGGGCATCTATGTGTTTCAGCATCGGGCGGAGGTCTTCGGCAGCATCGGCGCTGGGATGAGCACGGACCGCCTTTTAATGCTGTCCGCCGGCGCGGGGCTGCTTACCTATTTTTTGTGCAGAGGCATTGTGCATCTCCTGGCTGGGCTGGGTGTGCTTAGCCTCCTTGGGGGATTGACGGGTTGGAAAGGGGGCGTTCTCAGCCTGATTCCATCAGGTTTTCTGCTCTGGGCATCCGCGTTGCTGTTGCGTCTGCTCGGCAGTGTGTATGGAATGGAAAATGCCGCCGAAGTTCAGAAACAAGGCGAAAAAATCAGCGGCAGGCTCTCCGCTTGGCTGCACCATATGAGCCAGCAGGTGGACCGCAGCAGCCTAGGTTCGCTGGCCGTGAGGATGGACCCTTTCGACATGCGCGCACGCGCCAATCTCTCTCGTCTATTGATACTCTGGCCGGACGGTCGCGTCTGGCAGCAAATCGCAGCCCGGGGACCACAGACAGCGCAGGCACTCAATCATTCCGAGATCATCGCGCTTGGAAAAGACGCCAAGGTGCGCCAGGCCATTGATAGGCAGGACTTTGCGGGACTGATGCAGCTTCCCCAGATCCGCGAGGCTGCGGCAAACCCTGAACTTGAGCCATTCCTTCGGGGATTGGCACTGGAACAGGCAATGGACGCGATCGTATATCAACGATGAAAGAGGAAAAAGAATGTGAAATTGCGGCGAAATCCTTCCCGGCAGACGGTGAAGCAACGCTTCTTAAACCATTTAAAATCAAGAAATTATAAAAGAAGCGGAATTTTTTCTTGCATCAATTCAGCGGATTGGTTCTCCTTAAGCGGTTAATAATTAAATCAAAAAATATGCAGCCCACGTTTCACCAACCAGAAACTTTTGCCCGCAAACTCGCCACCGTGATGGCGGTGGCATCCGCTGTGGCAGTCAGCGCCCAGGCAAATTTGACCAAGCTGCCTCATCGTGAGTCTGTGCCAGTGGGACTGGAATCAAAAATTTCCGGTGCCTCGATTGTCTCCGTGCGCGGTATCCACAACAGCGAAGCGCTTCTCAGCGGCCCAACTGCGGGGGTTCATGTGGCGGGAGGCAAAAGTGAAGTCGTTCTGAAGTTTCCGCGCCAGGCGGTCCTTGGCAGCTTGTCTTTCGTGAATGATGGAATGGAGGGGGAGTTTCGATGCTTCTCAAGCGTGGACAACGCAACATGGATTGCCCTTGGCGTGAATCAGATTCAGGCTGATGACCGACAAGTCCTGATCAACCCGGGCAGTTGTCAGGGTAAATTCGTCAAGCTTGAATTCAATGCATTAAAAAGCGGGACGATCCGCTGCTTTCGCATCCTGGGTGACGAGACGGATGCGGATTACCAAGTGACGCAAAACATCAATGGCGTGGGTGTGCCGGTTAATTTCGCGGACGGCATTGGAGGCGGGCGAATGATTTATGCGACAGTGGGCGGGGACGGCTACGCCGAAAAAATGATCGTTTACGATCTTGGCCAGCCTCGTCAATTGACGGAAATTGGCTCCGTTCATTCACGCAAAACGGTGCAACTCAAAGTGTTTGGTTTTGAAATGTTGCCCGAGGTGGAAAATTGGAAGGGAAGGCGTGTCCTGGATGTCAAAAGCGTGCAGCAAGGCGCAAATCTGATCGCGGAAATGTCAGATGCGGGTGAAGGCATCATTCAAATGACCCTGGGCAAACCTGTTACAGCCCGGTATGTTGCATTAAACTGGCGTTCAGATAAGGACTTGTCCGACTTCATTTCCTATGATGTCGCGCTGATCGGGACGGCCGTTGTGAGTCATGATGATAAATTGGACACAGTCGCCAGTCTCGCTTCAGGGGCTGTTGGGGAAAAAAATCAAACAGTCGCACAGGCTTTGGGTGGAGAGGCATCCGAAGTCAATAATCCAAAGGCGCGGAACAACGAGGGCCTTGTTGATGAAGACCAGTCTGAATTTGTCACCGCAAGCGCGCCTCGCTCGCTTCGTCAATACACAGAGGCTCGGGACATCATTGCTGGAATGGGATTTGCGGGAGCGGGTGGTGGAATTGGCGGCATGTCATTCAGGAAGGCTGCGGGCCTTGGGAGTGGTGGTCGTGCCAAGGCGGATGAGGGAGGCGAGGAAGCTGCTGAAGATGAGGAATTTGTGGGACCGCCCGTTTACTTGGAATGGTCTCGCGCCCCCAGTGCTCCATGAGAAACTAAACAGAAATCACCCCAACCAACTTCAACGCTGTGAAAAATAACTTTCTCATTCCACTTCTGGTAATAGCCAATCTTGTGACGGTTGCGCAGGCCCTTGCTCAGGCTCCGGTCATTGATCGCGAACCCTATCGAAAGCTATACGACATCAATGGAGACCTGACGGGCGTGGAATTTCCCGATCCAGATGTCCCTGAACATCACCCTGCTCCGCAATTCAATTTTCCGACCACACTGCGGAAGGACGCCAGTTCTCTGATCAATGCTGAAAGCATCATTCATTTGGCGATTGATGCATCGGGTCCGGGCTTGTCTTATCAATGGAAAAAAGGCAATACCAATTTGGTGAACATGAACGACGGGACCCGTGTGATAGACGGGGCCAACGGGCCTGAACTAAGGGTTTTTCCTGTGACTGTGGGTGACTTTGGAATCTACAGATGCGTGGTTAGCAACAGTTCTGGGACAGTGACCAGCATACCCGTTCGAATTACGGTTCTTGATGTGTTCACGCCATCCACAAATATCATTGCTGCATCATCTTCCGCCACCGCATCTCTCTCCGTGACTGTAAATTCCGCCACGGCGGTTACCAAATTCAGATGGTGGAAAATGGTAGGTGCAGCCGTGGACCCGATCAACGACACAATGATTTCGGATGGCGGCGCATTTTCCGGGGCGACAAAAAATGTGCTCAAAATTAAAACCCCGGATGGCAGCAATGCCGGCACCTATTACTGTGTGGTGACGGCCTACAACACCTTCATGTACAGCGGCCCCAAGAATTTAATCGTTGTTCCAGCGCCTGAATCCAGACTTGTGCAGCTCGGTGCCCCGCTTGAATTCATTGCCATGCCTCAAGGACCCGCAGCACTACTGGCGCAGTTGACATATCAGTGGCGCAAAGACAATGCCCCCCTTGGTTCTGAAACAAATTCAACACTGAGCATAGCGAGCGCACAATTGGCCGACCAAGGATCGTATTCTGTGGATGTCACACATCCAGACGCGGGAACGGTGACATCTTTGCCGGGAACTGCAACTGTCATTGATAGCTCGACAGCCTACAAAGTGGTGGTTCAGGGCAAAAATGGTGTGTTTGTTGTGCCTGTCATCAGTAAAACACAAACATTCCAATGGTACCGAAATGGAAACCCCTTGGCAGCGAGTGCCAAATATGTTGGAGTTACGAGTGCCAAATTTACTGTCAAAGCAACCAATGTTGACGATGCTGGAGAATATGAATGCCGAACAACCATTGGAGGAGATACGGTTATACTCTCAAGGCCTGTTTTGATCGTGGTGCAACCGCCCGCCTCCAAAGTAGTGGCAGTCGGTGGTCAGTTGGAGTTGGAAGCCCTTCACCCTTATGGTGGCGCCATGTCGGTCACTCCAGCGCTTTTTCAATATCAATGGTTTAAAAACAAAGTATTGATCCCTGGAGCGGAGAGCAAGATATATGAAATTCCAACTGCAGTGGGAAATGACCGTGGCGCATACACCTGCATGGTGACCTACCCATCAGGCGGATCAGGGTTGAGTGGAGTTGCCAATGTGACGGTGCTGAATACGAATCCATTCGTTGTCAATGTGAATGCAGGGAAGTCAGCCAAGCTGTCTTTAAAATCTGTGCTATTCGCTGGGAAAAATGTTTCATTCCAATGGAAGCGTGATGGCAATCCGCTCGTTGAAAGCCTTAAATATGTGGGAGTGAATAAGTCATCTCTCACTATAACTGGTTGCTCGCTGGCAGACGCTGACGACTATGAATGCGAAGTGAGTTATCCTGGTTCGTCATTAAGCGCCACAGTGGATTTGGTTGTGTTCTCGGCACCAGAAATTGTGAACCTAGTCTTTCCTCCCGCAATTGTCGGAGGTCAGTTCATTTATCAAATCGAATTCAGTCCTGACCCTCTTTATGTTCCGGAAAAATTTGCGGCATCCCCGCTTCCTAAAGGATTGACTATCAACAAAAGCACGGGATTAATCGAAGGCGTGCCAACCGTCTCGGGAAGCTTTGATGTTCTTGTTACTGTGACTAACGATGTCGGACCTTCAACAGAAACCGCCACTCTCGTGGTCAATCCACTTCCGGCGCATCTGGTTGGAAACTTTGTGGCACCTTTGCCGCGCATGCCTGCGGGGCAGTTTGCGGACCTCGGTGGACGATTTGACATGATTGTGACCGCAACAGGTGCCGCGTCTGGCAAAGTGACAGTCGGGCCTCTGGCATTTAGTTTCAAGGGAACCATATCTGTCATAGGAACAGATGGCAACGCCACTGCTGAGGCGAGCCTATTGGCACCAAGAGCCGGTGGGGACTTGACAATCACGTTCGATCTTGGAACCGATGATTACCTGACGGATGGTGAGATCACGGGCGCGGGTAACACTGTGCCATTCGAAGGTTGGAGAAACACAGCGCCTGGCGCGGGTCTGCAAGGTCTCTACAACTTTGCCATCGGACTGACTGCTGGTGACATGGGGGTTGATTCCATTCCTCAAGGATCGGGATATGGCAGTTTCACAGTGTCTCCAACTGGGGCTTTGAATATTGCAGGTTCAACTTCGGATGGTGAATCAATCACAAGCGCCTCTTTTGTGGGTCCAGATGGTGAAATCATGTTTTTCCAGTCTCTTTACAAGACTGTGGCAAAAGGCTCCATTCTGGCGGAAGGGCAAATTGATGATTCCCTTGCCGGAAATCCGCTGGGTGGCGAGGGAACTTGGTCCCGTCCTGAAAATCCCTCCTCCACCCATCGCCGCTACAAGGATGGTTTTGGGCCTGTGGATGTGATTATCGCAGGCGGGCTTTACGCACCTGGTGCAAACCTTCTCGGAGCCACTGCTGCTGATTTGAATTTTGAGGAAGGTGGAATCGAGCTTGCATCTCGTAACCCGAATAGAAGTTTCTCAGTCGCATCTGGAAGCACATTGCCTGTTCCCAGTTCGTCAACACCCGCTCTCACAGTGTTTAAGGGTGTTAATTTGGCGACAGGAGCTTTTAACGGCAGCGCTTCCCTGGCTGATGATGACCCGACAACTCCTGGTGTCGTTAAGGCTGATGAATACAAACGCACTCTGAGTTTCAAAGGTTTGGTGGTTCCAATAGGGGGAGAACTTGTGGGCTACGGTTTCTTCGTGATTCCTCAGATACCCACGCTTGCACCGCCCACTACAACATCCACATCTCCGGAACTTTCAGGTTCTGTGTTGTTTGAAAAGACGGCTCCTTGACTCGAATTGAATGAACCAAAGGCTCCCCTTCAGAAATGGCGGGGAGTTTTTGTTTTTTACATATGTTTTGGGAAGGTATGAATTAAGTTCATGAATCAAAGCGCCCTTTTGAAACGACTGTTTTTCCAGTCATTTTTGGCTCTATTTGTTCTGATATCATGTGACAGTTATCATGGACTCAGCCAGATGACTGTCAGGAGAGCGGAGTCGGCACGCGGTGGCAGTCTTTTTTCCGGAGCGAGGGAACTTAATGTGCCGTGGCAGTCTAGCTCGATCAATGCGGTGGCGCGGATGTTGGCTGGGATGCCGGGCGGCGGCGGGCGGGATGCGCTTGGGGCGCTGCGGGAGTCCTCTGCATGGCCCTGGCACCAGCAGCAGATGGACGCGCTCTGGCGGCAGCATGAGGCGGGGCGCGGGCAGAGGGTGCGGGCGTGGGCGGCGCGGGAGATCGGAGACCTGCAACGGCATCGGGCGCTTTTTTATCCGTTCAGCGGGCCGGATTATCTGTTTGCGCAGGAGCTGTTTCCCCATGCGGAGACTTATATCCTGTGCGGGCTGGAGCCGGCGGAGCCGCTGCCGGATCTGGCGCGCATGAGCGCGGGCGAGGTGGCGGCGGGCCTGCAGGGGCTGCGCACCTCCCTGAGCAGCATCATGAACGCGGGCTACTTCATCACGAAAGACATGCGGCAGGATCTGCAATCCACGCGTTTCCGCGGCACGCTGCCGGTGTTGCTGGCCTTCCTGGCGCGCAGCGGGGCGGTGGTGGACAGTGTGGACATCGTGCGGCTGGACGGCACGGGTGCGCCGGTGCTCAGCGGCGCGGCGGGCGGGACGGCGCCGGGGCTGATGATCCGCTACCGGCACGGGTTCGGGGGCTTGAAGCGGCTGTTTTATTTCCGGCAGGATCTGGCAAATGGCAGCATGCGCGCGGGCAGCCCGCTTCTGAACTTCGTGGCGCGGCAGGGCGCGCCGCCGGTGTTGTTGAAGAGCGCGTCCTATCTGATGCATGACGGGCGCTTTTCGGTGATCAAAAACTTCATCCTGCGAAATTCGGCGGGCATCGTGCAGGATCCTTCCGGCGTGCCGTGGCGGGACCTGGCGGCCTCCGGGCTGGACCTGCGGCTGTATGGGGACTACCAGGGCACTCTGGGCATCTTCAGCCAGCAGCCGGACCTGCGCGCGGCCTACCAGAGCGGGCGCTGGCCGGCGCAGCCGGTGGATTTCGGCTTCGGCTATCTTTTCCGCCCGTCGAACACGAGCATCATTGTGGCGCGGCGGCGGTGAGGGGGCTTCACCCGGCCCTGGCGAGCAGTTTCTCCATCATGGGCAGCACGGTGGAGTAGTGGGTGCTGCCGCCGGCGCGGCTGAGCTGCTCGGAGATGAGTTCGGCCTCGCCGACGACATCGGCGGGCAGCATTTCCTCGTGCGCGTGGCCCTCACAGGAGGCGCACAGGTGGACGAAGGCGGAGGCGCCCTCGCGGGTGACGGCGACCTGGATGCCGGGGCCGTTCAGCTTCAATGCCTGGAGCGCGCAGCCGTCGTCTTTTTCGACCAGGAGGGCTTTCAGCAAGCCGCCGCCGGGCTTGGTGAAAACTAGGCCGCTCTGGTCCTCCGCCAGCCCGGCGCCGAGGCGGTGGGCGATCCACCCGGCGAGCATGAGCGCTGCGCTGCGCTGGTCCCGGGAGTGGGTGATCTCGATGCCCTCGATGAGCGGCAGGTGAGTGCGCGCGTTCGCGTCCTGGAAGCAGGAGGCCAGCGCGGTGCGCAGAAAATGGCTGCGCGTCCAGCTTAGGTCCCGCACATCCAGGAGCGCGCCGCGGTCCGCACGCACGGCGGCCAGGCGGGCGAACTCATGCGCGGGCTCCGCCCAGGTGCTGCTGTCCATGATGAGCGTGTCTATGCGGCTGTAAAAGCGCTCCTCGAAATTCTGCGTCAGCCCGCCCTGCCACCAGACGACGAGGGGCAGATCCGAGTCGAGATGGGCGAAGACGACGTTTTGCACCTGCGCGGCATCCCCGCCTTCGAGCAGAAAGGAAATCTGCTCGCTGCACACCTCCTGGCGGCCTTGATAGGGGCGGCAGAGCGCGTTGATCCAGGCGCGCGCGCGCTGGGGCCTGTCCGGCAGGCAAAGGATCAAAAGCGCGCGGCAGGCGTGCTCGGCGGTGATTTTGTCGAGCAGGTTGTTGTTCCGCGCCAGGGTGGAGGGGGCCTCGCTGTAAATGGCGAAGTTGATCAGCGATGCGCGCGTCTTGGTCTCGTCGTCGGCCCACAGATCCTTGAGGGCGCGGTCAATCTTCGGCAAAGGCACCTCGGCACCGAGGCGGGAAAGCAGGTCTTCAGCAGGGGGCATTGAGCAGATTAGATTCCCCTGGAATTGAGTAAAGGCGGAGTTTGCCGGCGGGACGGGGAATTTTTGGCAAAATTCGCCATTGCATAGTGAATTTATCGGAAATAGGGGTGAATCATGACCGAAGATCAACTTCAAGCTCTCAACGACCGCTTTTTATCCGCCAGCCCGCGTGAAATCCTCGAATGGGCGCTGGGGCAGGGAAATGCCATCGTGACCACGAATTTCCGCCCCTACGAGGCCGTGATCCTGCACCTGGCCACCGAGATCCAGCCGGAAATTCCCGTGCTCTGGGTGGACCACGGCACGAACCTGCCGGAGACCTACCGCTTTGCCGAAGCCTGCCGCCAGCGCCTGGGGCTGAATTTGAAGCCCTACCTCCCCCTCATGACCAGCGCCCACTGGCTGGCGCTCCACGGCGGCGCGGTGCCGATGCCGGACGAAGTGGAACGCGTGGAATCCTTCAGCCGCATCATGAAGCTGGAGCCCTTCGAGCGCGGCATGAGGGAGCTGGCCCCCGCCGTGTGGATCACCGCCCTGCGCCGCGAGCAAAATCCCCAGCGCGCCGCCACGCTCCGGCCCGTGATGTGGGATGCCAAGTTCAACTGCCTGAAGATCAACCCCATCCTCGACTGGACCCCCGTGGAGATGGAGGCCCACCTCACCGAGCACCAACTCCCCAACGAAAAAACCTACTACGACCCCGCCAAGGGCGACGAAAAGCACGAGTGCGGCCTGCACGCCAAACTGGTGACTGACAAAGCCTGATTTCTCGCCATTCGTCCCTGCCAGTTTCCGATCCATGTCCGCCATCACGCACCTGCAATTTCTCGAGTCCGAGGCCATCTACGTCCTGCGCGAGACCGCCGCCCAGTTCTCCAATCCCGCCCTGCTTTTCTCCGGCGGCAAAGACTCCATCGTCATGGCCTGGCTGGCGCGCAAGGCCTTCTACCCCGCGCGCATGCCCTTCAAGCTGCTGCATGTGGACACCGGCCACAACTTCCCCGAGGCCATGACCTACCGCGACTGGTTCGTCAACGAAATCGGCGCGCAGCTCATCGTCGGCAGCGTGCAGAAGAGCATTGATGAGGGCCGCGTGCAGGAGGAGAAAGGCCCCTACGCCAGCCGCAACAAGCTGCAAACCGTCACCCTGCTCGACAGCGTCGAGGAGCACCAGTTCGACGCCTGCCTCGGCGGCGGTCGTCGCGACGAGGAAAAGGCCCGCGCCAAAGAGCGCTTCTTCAGCCACCGCGATGAATTCGGCCAGTGGGATCCAAAAAACCAGCGGCCCGAGCTTTGGAACATCTTCAACGGTCGCAAACACTTCGGCGAGCACTTCCGCGTCTTCCCCCTGAGCAACTGGACCGAGATGGACGTGTGGCAGTACATCCGCGAGGAAAACATCCCGCTGCCCACCCTCTACTTCGCGCACAAACGCCGCGTCTTCGAGCGCCACGGCCAGATCCTGGATGCCGAGACCGGCTTCATTCCGATTTTGGAGGAGGAGAAAGCCCACGTCGCCGAGCGCCTCATCCGCTTCCGCACCGTCGGGGACGCCACCTGCACAGGCGCCGTGGAAAGCAGCGCCAGCACGCTCGATGAAATCATCGCCGAAGTCGCCGCCGCCCGCCAGACCGAGCGCGGCACCCGCGCCGACGACAAGCGCAGCGAGACGGCCATGGAGGACCGGAAAAAGGAGGGGTACTTCTGATTTCAATCTTATGTTATCATTTGCCCATGAACGCCACCGTCCCAAGCCCCGTTGACGAACTCTTGGAAGCCGCGAAGCGCCTGTCCAATCGTGAGCAAGGCGAGTTCCTGGACCGCTTTCTCGATCTGAACTACGAGGGAGACGATACCGATGAAGAGCAACCTCTCCCCCCCGAATGGATGGCCGAGATCGAGCGCCGGGTGGCCGAAGTCGAAGCTGGAACCGCCATCCTTCGCGACTGGCAGGATGTTCTTGAGGAAGCACGAGAATCACTCCAACGCCCCGCATGAGAGTCCAGTTGGTCAACGGCGCTCAGAGGGACTTCACCGGGGGCTTGCGCTGGTATCGCAAGCGAAGTGACTGGGCTGCGGACGGCTTTGCTGAGGAAGTCAACAACGCCATCACCCGAATCCTCCAGGATCCTGCTCGCAACCGACAGATCCGGCCCAATGTCCGAACCATCCGCATCAAACGCTACCCCTACAGCCTCATCTACCTGATCCACCCAGGAACCATCATCATCGTCGCCATCGCACACGACAAACGTCGCCCCGGCTGCTGGACCCGCCGTCTCGACTGAGCCTTCAAATCCGCCCGCATCCACCGCCCCCAATACCTCATGGACCTCCTCGTCAATCCCACCGAATCCTCCCTTCTCCGCTTCACCACCGCCGGCAGCGTGGATGATGGCAAGAGCACGCTCATTGGCCGCCTGCTTTACGACTCGAAATCCATCTTCGAAGACCAGCTCCTGGCCGTCGAGGAAAGCTCGAAGCGGCGCGGTGACGCGCATGTGAACCTGGCGCTGCTCACCGACGGCCTGCGCGCCGAGCGGGAGCAGGGCATCACCATTGACGTGGCCTACCGCTACTTCGCCACGCCGAAGCGGAAGTTCATCATCGCCGACACGCCGGGGCACATTCAATACACGCGCAACATGGTCACCGGCGCCTCCACGGCGGACCTCGCCATCATCCTCGTGGACGCGCGCCTCGGCGTCATCGAGCAGACCATGCGCCACACCTACCTGGCCAGCCTGCTGCGCATCAACCAGATCGTGCTCGCGGTGAACAAGATGGATCTCGTGGACTTCGACGAGGACACATATCACAAAATCATCGCCGACTACATGGCCTTCGCCCAGGGCCTGGACTACACGCCGAACATCCGCCCCATCCCCATCAGCGCGCTCAATGGCGACAACGTCGTCGAGCGCTCCGAAAAGACCGACTGGTATGACGGCCCGAGCCTTCTGGAGCATCTGGAGACCGTCCAGGTCCACGCCGAGACCGCCGCCGACAAGGCCCGCTTCCCCGTGCAATGGGTCATCCGCCCCATCTCGGACGCGGATGACAGCAAGCTCGGCAACCTGCACGACTACCGCGGCTTCGCCGGTCGCATGGCCAGCGGCACCTTCCGCGTGAACGACGAGGTCACCGTGCTGCCCTCCGGCATGAGGACGCGCATCACCGGCATCCACACCTTCTCCGGCGAGCAGCAGGAGGCCATCCCGCAGCTCAGCTACAGCGTCACCGTGGCGGATGAGATAGACACCAGCCGCGGCGGCATGATCGTCCAAGCCAGCGAGCCTGTCTTCACCGAGTCCGAGTTCGACGCCATGATCTGCTGGTTCAGCGACAAAAAGACCCTCAAGCCTCGCGGCCGCTTCCATCTGCGCCACACCACCAACGACGTGCGCGCCATCGTCACCGACGTGCTTTACAAAGTGAACATCAGCACCCTGGAGAAGTCCCAGGAGAGCCAGGAGTTCGCCCTCAACGACATCGGCTGCGTGCGCATCCGCTGCTCCTCCCCCATTTTCTTCGACTCGTATGCCGAGAATCGCATCACCGGCAGCTTCATCCTCGTGGACGAGCAGACGAATAACACCGTTGCCGCCGGCATGATCTTGAAGCCGGTGCGGGTGGAGGAATTCGAGGACGCCGCCGCGGCGATTTGATCCCAAAATTTTTATTTGTCACTCCGCGCAGTCTCGTCCTGTCCTTTGCATCCGCAGGAGAAATCAGGGAATGTGTCCACTCACGCCTTGCCCTTCTTCGCTTTCTTTTTGCCCTCGCTTTTGCTGCTCCTGGGCATGCGTTCCAACGCCTTCATTTCTGTGGCCTGGCCTTCGTCGCCCTGCTGCTTCATCCAGGTGTCGAGTTGGGAGCGGAGTTCGTCGCGCACGGAGGCGAAGTTGGGGTCGGCGATGAGGTTGACTCGGTTCCATGGGTCGTTCTCGGTGTCATAGAGTTCTTCGGCGGGGCGGTGCTGGTAATCGTGGACGAGGCGTCGGGCATGAACGTCTCCGGCGGCGGCCATTTGCCGCCAAGTTTTGAAGGTGGCGTCGCCGGTGGCGGCGTTTTGAAAGATGGCGTCCGGGGTGAGGTTGCGGATGTAGCGGTAGCGACCGTCGCGCACGCTGCGGATGCCGTAAAAGTCGCTGCCGGCATTGATGCCGCGCGTGGTTTGCAGGCCGAAGACATGCGTTTTGTGCGCGGTGGCTTCTCCTTTGAGCACGGGCAGGAAGCTGCGCCCATCGAGGATGTCTGGCTGCGCGACACCGGCGGCATCAAGGAAGGTGGGGGTGACGTCCACATACTCGACGAGCGCGTCGCTGACGGTTCCCGCTTTGACCTGGGAGGGCCAGCGGGCGATGCAGGCGCTGGCTAGACCGGCATCATAGCAGGTCCATTTGGCGAATGGAAGGCTGTTGCCCTGCTCGCTGAGGACGATGACGAGCGTGTTGTCGCGAAGCGGGCTTTGGTCAAGCAAGCCCACAAGTTCGCCGACCTGGGAGTCGAAGTAGGTGATCTCGGCGAGGTATTTGGAAAAGCCCTCGCGCGTGTCGGGCGAGTCCACCAGCACAGGCGGCAGCTTGAGGGAGGAGGGCGGGTAGGCGGAGGGATCACCTTTATTCCACGGGGTGTGCGGCTCGTTGGAGGCGGCGATAAAGAGGAAAGGCTTGCCGTTTTGCGCGCTGGATTTGAGCACTTCGGCGAAGACGGCAGGATCTGGGTTGTTGTCGCCTTTGAGGCTGGAGTATTCGAAGGGGAAAACCGACTTGGGATTGATGTGGGTTTTGCCGGAGAGATGGCTGGTGTAGCCTGCCTCGTTCAGGTAGGTGGCGATGCTTTTGACCCAGTCGTAGGCCATCGTGTGATTCGGATAGGCGCCGGATTTGACTGGATAAAGGCCAGTGTAGAGGCAGTGCCGCGTGGGTGAGCACATGGGCGCGGCCTGGAAGCAGCGGGTGAATTTCATGCCCTCGCTGGCGAGCTTGTTCAGGTGCGGCGTTTTGGCCTGCCCGCCATAGACCTCCATGTCGCGGTAAGTGCAGTCATCGGCGATGATGAGCAGCAGGTTTGGCGCGGCATTGGTTTGCAGGGTCGCTAGCAATCCGCAAAGGAAAATGAGAGTCCGGGGCATGGAGACTGTGAACGTGGAGGCAGGGAAGACATTGCAGGCGACCGATTAGCAAGGTGAACGGGCTTGGAATCGTAGTGACGACCGATGACTCGATTCGTTTTCCTTGGTTTGATGAGTTTGACAGGTGTCGCCACGGCACAGCAGCGAATGGAGGTGTCGCGGGATTTGTGGATCTCGGCTTACTCGAAGGAGGTGGAGGGGAACAATGGCGGATCGCATCGGCTGAAGCTGAAGGGCATCCAGGAGTTCTTCCTCATCGACTTCGATCCGGTGCCGCTGCGCGGGAAGAAGATCACCAAAGCGCAACTGCATGTGCATCTCGCGTCGCCGGAGGCACCACTGCGGCGCACGACGGTGTCCACCATCTCGCAGGACTGGGTGGAAGGCACGGGCAGCAGCTACGCGAAGACACCGGGCGCGAGTTCCTTCGTATGGGCGAAAACAGGCGAACTTCGCTGGGGCAACAACGAGCCGGACATCACCAGCGTCGTGTGCGGTGAAGGCGGATCGCTGTGGGGCTTTGGCGAGGCCTCCGCGCCGGATGCGGAGGGCTGGCAGGTCATCCCCATCGCGCCCGAAGTGGCGCAGGCACGGCTTGAGGGCTGGTCACACGGCTTTTACGTCATCGACGACATCGGCAGCGAATACACACGCGATGGCAACGCGGTGAAGTTCACGAATTTCGTGAATCGCTACGTGTCGAGCCGCGAGGACAAACGCATTCACAAGCCCTTCTTCACGCTCTGGCTCGAAGACGGAGCCGTGGAGGCACCGAAAGTCGTCAATCAGGTCAATTCGGTCGCCGCTGCCACCCTTCCGTCTCTTCCGTCCTTTCCGTCTCTTAAACCCAATTTGCCTTCGAAGGACGTTTTCGGCCGCGAACTGGCTTCGACGCACTTTTTTGCCGCGAAGGGCGAAACGATCGGTTTTTCGGTCGTGGGCAAACCGATCGTCAAAGCGCCTGATTTGGGCGTAAAGCTCTACTCGATGCCCAAAGTCGGCGGAATGCATGATCCGCTCGTGCCGGGCGATGATTCCAAAAGCGAAGACACCTTCATCGAGCTGCACGTGCCGAAAAACACGCCCGCAGGCACGCACGACGGCACGGTGACGGTGAATGGCACCGCGATGCCCTTCACGATCACGGTTTGGAACTTCACGCTGCCGGATCGCCTGTCGTTCCTGCCGCAGATGAACGCCTACGGCCTGCCGGGGCATGCGCGTGATTACTACCGGCTCGCGCATGAGCATCGCGTGGTGCTCAATCAGCTCCCGTATGGTTGGACGGGCAAGGTGGACGAGCCCGCGCCGAAGCTCGGCGGCGATGGGAAGTGGGATTGGACGAAGTTCGATGCGGAGTTCGGTCCGCTGCTCGATGGCAGCGCCTTCGCCGATCTGCCGCGCGGCGCGGTGCCGGTGGATGCGTATTACCTGCTGCTGAACGAGAACTGGCCGATGAAGCACGACGAGCACTTCAAAGGCGGTTACTGGATCGAGAGCGCGTTTGATGAGGCCTACTGGACGCAGTTCCGCGACATGGCCGCGGAGATCGCGAAGCGCTTCGAGGCGAAGGGGTGGACGGAGCCGATGTTCGAGTTCTACCTCAACAACAAGGTGTACTTCAAAAAGGACGACTGGCGGAAGTGCACCGCAGCATGGATTTTCGACGAACCGGTACACACGCAGGACTTCTGGGCCATCCGCCACTACGGCCGCGAGTTCTGGAACGCCGTCGCGCCTTACCCGAAGGTTAATCTCACCTATCGCGCCGACATTTCCCGCCCGCAGTGGCAGCGCGAGCTGCTCGACCACTGCGTGAACGTCGAAGTCGTCAGCGGCGTGCTGCGCGACTACTGGCCGCGCATTCAGCGTCGCGCCAAAGCCTGCGGCAATCTTTACTACATGTATGGCAGCGCGAACGCCATCGGCACACCGAACATCGCGAATGCCGCGTGGTGCGTCGAGGCCTGGTCGCTCGGCGCGGACGGTGTGGTGCCCTGGAACACCATCGGCAAAGACGACGCCTGGCAAACGCCCGACGAACTCTCCGTGCTCTATCCGACTGCGAACGGTCCCGTGCCCAGCCTGCGCCTGAAGACCTTCCGCGCCGGCCAGCAACTCGTCGAGTATCTCACCCAATACTGCGCCGTCAGCGGCGAGAGCCTCGAGGCCGTCATGGCCGCCGTGCGTGCCATTCCGGGACTCAGCGCCACCTTGGTGAAGAAGAATGAAGAAGACGCCGGCAAGTCACAGTTCGGCAAAGACACGCAGCCTGCCTTTGAAGCGCTGCGCCTGCGTCTCGGTGCCTATCTCGATGCCAAAGCGCCTGCGCCGAAGGATCGCTGGCATGACCTGCGGCCTGCGCGGCCGGACTTGAAGAAGGCGCGGGAGATCGTGCCGCTGGTGGTGCCCTGATCAGGGCTTCACGCCTTTCGCGAAGAGCCACTCGTGCAGCGTGTCTTCCTCGAAGACCTTGCCTACAATGCCGTGTCCGCCGGTGGGATACTCGGTGTAGCTGCATTCCTTGTCGCGTTTCAGCGCCTCGGCGAGATCGCGCGAATACTTGACGTCCACCACCGCGTCGTCCGCGGCGTGAAACAGCCACAGCGGCACTTTTTTGAAGGTGCCCGCCGTGTCAGGCCCCGTGCAGCCCGCCACGGCGACTCCGGCTGCGAACAGCCGCAGCTCGCTGTTGATGAGGTGGCAGGTGCCAAAGCCGCCCATCGAGTAACCAACGCAGTACACGCGGCTCTTGTCGATAGGCAGCGACTTGAGCAGCTCTTTGACGAGCGAAACGGCCTCCGTGCCTGGTTTGTCACTCCAGCCGCCGCCGGTGCCTCCGTAGGGCTGATAGCACAGTGGAGCGGCAATGATGCAGGGGTTTTTATTGTAGCGCTCCTCCTTGACGAAGCTCTTCATCCAGCCGCCGACCTGCAGGCCGTTTTCGTTGTTCTGGCTCTTGCCGTGCAGCGCGAGGATGAGCGGATACGTTTTCGACGCGTCGAGATCCGCGGCGGCGTAAAGCGCGAACGGCAGATCCTTGTGCTGCGAGAGCGCCCAGTCGCCTTTAATCAGCGGGGCAAACGGCCCTTCGACCTTTTTGGCCGCGACCGGCTTTGTGGCCTGCTCCTTCACAAACGCCTGATCGGCGGCGGAGAGCCGGCTCAGTGGCAGCGGTGTGTCCTTCCCGGCGATTTTCAGCGTCACATGCGTGGCCGTGGCCGACACAAAATCGGCCTGCAGCTTGCGCCCGTCGGATGAGGTCCATTCGCGTGCATGGGTGGAGAGAATGGAAGCGAGGAAAATGCCGATGAGGAGCCGTTTCATGATCGTGGAGGGGCCGGGAGGTGAAAAATGTCGTCCGATGACCAAACGCGGCCGTGCGGGTATTCCTTGGAGCTGACACGGTGAAAACCGAGGCGCGAGAGCAATGCCAGAGATCGCGCATTGTGCCGGTCAACCGTCGCAAACAACCGTGCGAGCCGTGTGTCAGCCCACAAAGCCTCCAAAGCCAAGGCGCAGGCCTCGAAGGCGATTCCGCGACCCCAGAACGCCGGGCCGAAGATGTAGCCGAAATCGCCCGTCGTCTCTGTGTGCAGCGTCGCCTGCACAAAACCGGCGCAGGCGCCGCCATCCGCCTCCAAACGCACGATCCAGTTGTGCCACCGCTCGACGCCATCCGGCGAAACTCCCGCCTCCTGCCGCCGGTAGCGCTCCTCCAGCTCTGCCAGCGTCGCGGGCGGCTTGAAGTGCAGGTGTTCGTAAATCCGCGTGTCGGACAAGAGCGGGAACATCTCTGCCGCATGCGCCACGCGCACGGGTTCGAGGCGGAGACGCCCGGTGTGAAGTGATTTCGCCGCAGCACGCATGATTCACTTCTTCCACGCGAGCTGCGCCAGATCATCCTCCAGCGCTTTTTTCTCGTCCGCATCGGTGACTTTTGCCGCCAGCGCCTTCGCTTCGGTCATGTGGCGTTCGAAGAGCTCCTTTCGCTCATTCAACAACGCCGCGCGTGCCAGCGCTTCGTGCGCGTAGCCGAGATAAAACGGCGGTTCCTTGCCGCTGATGCGCAAACACAGTCCGCCGTAGCGTTCCGCGTTGTTGCCCTGGCCCAGCACGGCATACACGCGCGAAAGCTGCCAGTAGCCGATGCTCAGATTGCGATCCGTGCAGTCCTCCCGCATGCGCCAGTGTGCCAGCGAGGCGTGCGCGAGCGAGATCATGCGTTCGTCGTCCTCCTTGGTGCGATCCTTCTTGTCCAGCAGTTCCCATGCACGATTGAAACAATCCGCGCTGAGTTTCTTGTGATCCTGGCCGTCGGTTTCATACGCCTCGGCATACGACTTGCCAAAATTCGCCACCAGGCGGTCGAGCACGCAGAGGTTGGGCTTGTTAAGGTCGTCGGCGTTTTCTGCCAGACGCTCGTGGGCATTGAGAAGCTCGCGCTTGTCGCCTTTCAAAAACGCCGCGGTCCCATCCACATAGCTGTCCCAGAGCAGCCCGCCGACCTGCGTGTGATGCTGCGCGAGTTCGAGATGCGTCAGCGCATGTTCCATTTCGCCAGCAAAGGCCCAGCACTGCGCGGCATGGAAGTGGAGGTTAGACGCGTTGATGCGATTCAGCTCGGGATGTAGCGAAAGCATCTTCTCGATCAACTCGGCGGCCTCCTTGAACCGCCGCACATCGGCCAGCTCGCGCCAGTATTTGCCCTTGGTCTGATCAAACTCGTGCCAGGAGAGTTGTTTGAGGTCGTCGTCCTTCATCGTTCCATCAATTGAAGTGGTGGGAGCGGGATCGACGCGTTTCAGGCTTTCACCATCTACCTCCAACGCGATGCGATGCTCGCTCGGCGTCGCAAAGCGGTCCGGCGGCGTGCGGTTCGGGTGGCCGGACCTGTCGTCGATGCTGAACGACCACGCGTGCTGTGTGGATACGTCCTTGAACGTGAAGCGCCCTTGCGAATCCGTGCGCGTGGCGCCGTAAATGCTGCCGCCGGGGCCGATGCGGTCACCCGTGATGACGATCTCTCGATTCGCGACCGGTTTGCCGTTCTTGTCGATCAGCGTGCCTTGAATCTGCGCCGCTGGCACAAGCACAAAATCCACCGTCAGCGGTTTTCCAGGCAAAAACGTACGCGACGGTCCCGGCTGCCAGCCGCCAGCGAGTTGTTGTTTTGTCAGTTCCCACGCCATTTGCAGATTGCCCGCGTCGCAGAGATTTTTCTCTGTGTAGCCGTCTTTTCTGGCATGTACGAGCGCGGCCTGCAACGATCCCGCGCGATCCTTGATCGACACCAGGAAGCCGGGGCCAAACGTCACGCGATAGCGGCCGTCAGCGCCCGTTTTCCCTTCACCTGTGGTATGCAGCGAGCCCGCGCCGCAGCTCACATGGATTTTCGCCTCCGCCACCGGTTTGCCCGCATCATTCACCACGCGGCCTTCAACGATCCAGGTGTTGGGTTCCTGAGTCATGGTGGAGGCAGGTTTCTGGTCGCCTCCAAGTGTAGTTGTCACTGGGGCGGCACCAAGGCTTTCCCGCACAAGGGTGACCTTCCGTTCGTCTTCGCCCTCAGACCTCACCACGATCAAAACCTGCGTGCCTGCATTCCCGCGGATCATGTCCACGACTTGCTCGATGCTCATCGCGCTGATGTCTTTCAATGTGTCGTTCGATTCACCCACACGCAGGATTTCATCTCCGGGACTCAGCAGCGATTCTGCGGGAGAGCCGGGAAAAATCTGCGCCACCACGAAGCGACCATTTTTCACCTGCAGAGCGACGCCGATGCCGACGATGTCCTCGAACGCAGTCGGCGTCTGGAGGCTGCGAATGCGTGCGCGCAACTCCAGCACATCAGGATGCTGCTCGCCGCGGTTGGTGAGCAGACGACTGAGTTCCGTCTGGAGTTTTTTCAACTCATCACTGCTGCTGCTCGACTGGGCCGGCGGCACGTTCACCGCATCCGTGGTGAAAGAGATCATGCCGCGCGGATCGATCATCGCGCCATGGCCCAGCGATGGCCTGCCGAGGAACATCGAACCGATGATCCTCTGTCCCGCGTTGTCGGTGATCGAAAACAAGATCTTGTGCGCCTGCACATGCTTCTCCGGCTGAATCTGCACTTCGGCTGGACTTTTCATCGCTGCGCGGGCGCTCTCGGCGGCTTCCGCAGTGGGAAATGCGAGTCCGATGCTCATGCGATCGCGATTTGCCAGCAGGCCCTGGACCATCCTCGGATGGGGATCTGGATGAGGGCCGATGACTCCGATTTTGCGATCCGCCACAGCTTGGCGCGCCTGTTCCAACTGGTCAGCAGACAAAGCCGGACCTTCGAACGAAAGACCCACCTGCGCCGTTCCTTCCGAAGCGATCACATCCGTGTCGAGAATGATCACATTATCCCGCACCTCACGAATGACGCATGATGCCTCAAGCCGGGGAGACGCCGCGCCGGACAGCCTCCACATGGTGATCATCACTCCGGCAAGAATCGCCACTGCCAGAGCGACGAGGAAAAAGATGGTAAGGCACCCTGGCCGACGCGCCACAATTCGATGTGCGACGGGGCGACTGGTGGAATGCCAGAGCACGGCACCGGCCCATGGAAGTGCCAGCATCCCGAGCCAGGTCAGGGGTACGAACACCAGTTCTGCAGGTCCTGGATTCCAACCACCCGTCTCGGCGGGGATTTGCGAGACGAAGAACATGCCCATCGCCAGCATTGGCAGCGCCAGCGCAAAGGCCGTCCAGGAAAGACCCCTCCGGCAGCCCGCGTGGGACACCTTCGGCAGCAATCCGAGTTTCCAAAGCACGACCACCATGATTGCTCCTGCGATCAGCGCCTCCAGCACGCCCACCCTCATCATGCTGAGAAGTGATACCAATGCCGCACCCGCGTAGAACAGGGTGATCATCACTGCGAAGGTGATCTTCGAACTGCTCTCAACTATCTGCGGCATCGAAGGCGCATTGGATGGCACACCCATCTTGCGCTCACCCACCCGAGGGCAGCCGCACTGCGGACACCACATGAACATGCGGCGTTCCTTCTGACTGGCGCTCCACTGGATGCCGCGCGTTACGTCCAGAGACCGCGCATGGCCGCAGGTGCGACAAACGATGCATTCCACGTTGGGGGTGTGAGCAGGCTCTCCATGAATCGCGGCCTCCACCTGAGTGCGGAACTCCGCCGCGGTGGCAAAACGCAGCTCAGGAGCCTTCTCGAGCGCACGCAAGACGATCTCATCGATGCGGATGTCCACCTGCACGCGCTTCGAGGGTGGGGTGATGTTTTCCTTGGGTCGCTCGCCGGCGAGCATTTCGTAGAGCACCACACCGAGGCTGTAGATGTCGGCGCGGTGGTCGGCGGCGCCGTTGGCTTGCTCGGGGGCGGCGTAATCGGGAGTGCCGAAAGGCATCGTTGCCGCATCGTGAGAGGGAGTGCTTTGCTCCTCTCGCGGAGCGAGAGGGCTGCTATAAATCTTCGCGATGCCGAAGTCGGCGATCTTCACCACGCCCGTCTTGTCTATGAGCAGATTCTCCGGCTTGATATCGCGATGCACGATGCCGTGGTCGTGCGCGCATTGCAGCGCGTCGCACACGGGCGGCACGATGCTGAGCGCCTCCTTCGGCGTGAGCTTCTTTGTTTGCAGGAGCTGACGCAAATTGACGCCATCGACGAACTCCATGAGCAGATAGTAGAATCCGCCTGCCTGTCCAAAGTCATGCACAGCGACGATGTGCGGATGATTCAGCGCGGCGAGCGCCTGGGCCTCCTTTTCAAAGCGTGCGGCGAACTGCGGATCGTCCGCGCGCTCCGGTGCGAGCAGTTTGAGCGCGACGAGGCGGTTCAGCGATTTCTGCCGCGCCTTGTACACGACGCCCATGCCGCCACGTCCAAGGCATTCGAGGATTTCGAGCTGTGGGAAGTGCGGCGCGAGTTCCTCAGGAGTCAGCGGCGGCAGCGCGGCGTTGTTCGGACCACCGTCCTGTGTCGGTTCGACGATCTGGGCCATCAGGCAGCGCGGGCACAAGCCCTCCGCGCTAACCGGCACGTCAGCGCCGCATTGCGGGCATTGTTTGGAGGAGGATTCGCTCATGCCGGTGTCCTGATGCGTGGCGGGAAAACCATAACAAACTTTTTTCAGCCGCCGAGCGCGGCGAAGAGACTTTGCATCTCCTCCTGCACCATTGCGGGGTCATCAAGCGTGCCGGCGACCTCCGCCTTCACGCACTGTCGCAGGCGTTTTTTCAAACGATGCACCGCCATGCGAAACGCATCCAGATTCATGCCGCAGGACGCTGCGAGCGCGGCCTGATCGCCGTAGGCGCCATCACCGGTGAGCAACGGTTTCACGGCTTCGAAGAATGTCTCGCGGTTTTCGGCGATGCATTCGAGCCGCAGTGCTTCAAGGCCACGAGCGAGCACGGTGACGGCCCATTGGCGGTCGAATTCAGAATCGGGTGTGTTGTTTTTCGCATCAGCCACCTCGCGTGCTTCTGCATCATCCAGGGAGAGCGGCTCTGCGCCTCCGCCGCGTTTCATTCGGGCCGATGATTCTCGCTGACGCGCCACGAAATGCTTCACCGCACCGAGCAGATAGGACCGAAACCGTCCGCGTGTGCGGTCTGCGCCGCCGATCGAGCCGCTGCCGAGCATCTCGGCAAAGAAGGCGTGGCTCATGTCGCGTGCGGCATCCGCGTCCCGCAGTTCGCAGCGCAGAAAGGCGAGCACGGGCTCATAATATGCGTCGCAGAGTTCGGCGAGTGCTGCGCGACCGTCTTCGGATCCAGACTGCGCCTTGCACACGCAGGTCCAGCGTGTGGTGCGGAATGCGGCGGGGAGTAGGGAGTTGCGGGCGGTCATCGCAGGCGGGCACAGCGTGCCACACCTGCCTGACGTTTTGGAAGCAAAACCTGACAGGTTATTTTTGCTTCTTCTTTGCCGTAGGCGGCGGCTTCACGGTGACGCCCGCGGCCTCCATGACGAGTTTTTGAAAGGCATCGCGCGGCTTGCCGCTGTCGGGGACGAGCACGTTTTGCACGAGGAAGACGGTGACGAGGCCGGACTGCGGATCGACCCAGCCGTTCGTGGCAAACGCGCCGCCGTGACCGAAGCTGCCGACGGGCATCGCCGGGCACACGCGCTGCGTCTCGATGTTGCACTGCCAGCCGCAGGCATAGTTGAGCTGTTTTTCACCTGCGGTGACGGGCTTTGTCATGTCGGCCACGGATTTGGCGCTCAAGATGCGTTTGCCGTCGAGTTCGCCGTTGTTGGCGATCATCGCGTAGAAGCGGCCCATGTCCTGCGCGGTGGAGAACAGGCCGCCCGCAGGCTCCGGCATGTGCTGCACGCTCGAGTCGCTCGTGACGAAGGGATTGTAGCCGGGCACGAACTCGCGCGTGTCCACGTCCATCTTATAGGTGCGGGCGATGCGGGCGCGCTGCGCGTCATTCGGATGGAAGGTGGTGTCCTTCATGCCGAGCGGCTCGAAGAGGCGTGTGCGCAGGTAGTCCTCGTATTTCATGCCGCTGACGATCTCGATGATGCGTCCGGCAACCGTCGGCCCGAAGCCGTATTCGTAACTGCTGCCGGGCTGGAAGGCCAAAGGTGTCTTGATGAGCGTGGCGACATACGATTTGAGCGAGATCGCGCCGTCAGTCGGCTTTCGCGGTGGAAAGGCGATGCCCGCCGTGTGCGAGAGCAGCATGCGCAGCGTGATGGGCTTCTCCGGCTTCGCGCCGCCTTCGATGGTCACATTTGCGAGTTCCGGCAGCCATTTTGAGGCTGGTTCGTCGAGCGCGAGCTTTCCTTCATCCACCAGCGTCATCACCGCCGCACCGTTCACCGATTTCGTCATTGAGGCGATCCAGAACAGCGCGTTCTTCTCCATCGCGCGACCTTGGGCGATGTCCGCCATGCCCACGGCATCGTGATGGACGATTTTGCCCTTCTCCATCACCAGCGTGACGATGCCAGCGGCCTGCTTCGCCTTCACCGCCTCCTCCATCGCCGGACGGATGGCGGCGAGCTTGGCGGGGTCGAGGGCGAGGGCCGGAGAGACAAGAAGCAGGAGGGCGAGGCAGATTTTCATGCGCTGGATGAACGCATGACCGCCGCCGGGTTGTGCAGGTATTCTTTTCGCGAAAGCGACTGGCTCAGGGCTTCGGGAAGAATCGATGCTCGCCGCGTTTGGCGGCCTGATGGCTTTCATGGGTGTCCTGCGGCAGGCCGGGGTCGCCCTGCTCGGCGAGCCAGCGGTCAAGCTCGGCGCTGAGTTTGGCCTGGATGGCGGCGTGCTCGGCGCTGCCGGCGAGGTTTTTCATTTCGCCGGGATCGGAGGCGGTGTGATATAGCTCCTCGGCGGGCCGGCGGAGGTAGCGCTTCACGAGCTGATAAGTGCGCGGATGGTCGAAGGCGGTGGCCATCCAGGTGGGCCAGTAGGCGTTGTGCGCGGCGCTGCCGCCGAGCTGGCCCATGAGATGCTTCTCGATGTAAATTTCGTCGGGCGCGAGGTTGCGGATGTAGCGCCACTCGCCGTCGCTGACGGTGCGCACCGGGTATGCGTTGCCTTCGGGGATGTTGTTGTGGGCGCCGTAGGCGAAGTCGCGGTGCGTGTTTTTTTCTCCGCGCAGCACGACGGCGAAACTTTGGCCGTCAAAGGGGTGATTTGTTTTCAGACCGGCGAGGTCGAGCAGGGTGGGCGCCACATCGGCATACTGCACGAGGGCATCGGTGCGAGTGCCGGGCGCGATTTTTCCAGGCCAGCGGGCGATGAGGGCGGTGTGCAGACCGGTGTCCCAGCAGGTCCATTTGTTGCCGGGGAATTGTGATCCCTGCTCGCTGCTGAAAAGGACGAGCGTGTCCTGCGCGGCCCCGCTTTGCTCCAGGGTGGCGAGGATTTCGCCGACTTGCCCGTCCATGTAGGTGATCTCGGCGAGGTAAGCGGCGAAGTCCTGCCGCGTCTTCGGTGTGTCGGCGATGTTGGGCGGCAGCTTGAGTTTTTTGGGCGGATACTCCGAGGCATCGCCCATGACCCAGGGCACATGCGGCTCGGTGAGGGCGACGACGAGGCAGAAGGGCTGTTTTTTGTCGCGGGTGATGAAGTCACGGACACCGGCGAGATCGTGGGCTTCCGTGGGCGAGCGGACGCAGTTGGGGTCGAAGCCGGGGACGTTTTCAAAAGGATAGCTCTCCGCGGGCAGCACATGCACCTTGCCTGCGATGCCGGTGCGGTAACCCGCCGGGGCGAGGTGCTGCGGCAGGCTCAACGTGCCCGGGCGGCTGGCGCTGTGGTTCCAGGCGCAGCCGTTGCGCATGGGATGCTGGCCGGTGTAAAGCTCCGCGCGGCAGGGCTGGCACATGGCGGCGGTGACGTAGGCTTTGTTAAAGGTCAGTCCGTCGGCGGCGAGGCGGTCGAGGTTCGGAGTGCGCGCGTTTTGTCCGCCATAGACCGGGAGGTCGTTGTAAGTGCAGTCGTCGGCGAGGATGATGAGGAGGTTTGGCGGCTGGGCCTGGGTAATGGAACCGCAAAGAAGAAGGAGTGCGAGGAACTGGCGCATGAAATGAAAGACGCGGCGCGCGGCGCGTCCTTGCCGGGCAAAAGCCACCGGCGGCTATCCGGCATCCACGACTGGATTAAAATTCGCCACCGAGAGCCAGATGGAGGTCGGCGCGGTTGCGCAGGCTCCGGGCCTGGATGGCGAGCAGGGCGCTGCGCGCGTCAAAGGCGCGCTGGCGGGCGTCGAGAAGTGTAAGTGCTGGAGTGAGGCCCCTCTCATACTGGCCGAGTGCGAGGCGCTCGGCTGTTTCGGCCTCGCTGGCGGCGCGGGAGAGGGCCGCGGCTTGGTCGTTGAGGAACTGCTCCGCCGCCAGCGCGGTTTCGACTTCGCGAAAAGCGGTCAATGCGCCGGCCTCATAGGCGTGAAGCAGCTCATCGTAACGGGCGCGGGCTGCGCGCGCGGCGGCGAGAACGCGCCCGCCCTGGAAGAAGGATTGCGTGGTGCTGCCCGCGATGCTCCAGAAAGCTGTCTCAGGAGTGAGCAGGGTGTCGAGAAACTGGGTGGTGCGGCCATAATCACCCGTCATGCGGAAGCTGGGGAGGAAAGCTTTTTTGGCCGCGCTTTCCGTGCCCAGCGCGGCTGCCAGGCGGCGCTCGGCCGCGCGGATGTCGGGCCGGCGCAGAAGCATCTCCGAGGGCAGGCCGGCGGGCACATTCCGCTTTAGGGCAGGCAGGGTGTCGAGGCCTGGTTCTGTCCCTGCCGGATAGCCACCGAGCAGGGTTTCGAGCGCCCGGGCGGCTTGGTCAGCCGATGCGCGGCTTTGCTGAAAGGCGGACTCGGCGCGTGCCAGATCGGCCCGGCTTAGGGAGAGGTCGAGCGCGGCGCGTTCGGGATCAAGGCCGCGGTCGAGCTGCTTTTCGAGGATGGCGAGCTGCACCCGGCGCGTGCGAAGATCCTGCGCGGCCAGGTTTGCCTGGGAGCGGGCTTCCGCCAGGGTGATGGCGGCATTGACTGTGCTGGCGGCGAGGGAAAGGCGTGCCGCATGGTAGGACTCCTCAGCCGCCTGGGCGCCGGCTTTCGCGGCGCGGCGCTCGTCGGCCACGCGACCCCAGAAGTCCGCCTCCCAGGAGACGTTGAGCGGCAGGCGGAAGCGATTGTTGATGAAGGCCAGCCCTGAGAAACGCTGGTCGGCCGGGGTTTGGCTGCGCGCGGCATTGAAGCTGCCGGCAACGGCTGGGAAAAGGGCCGCGCCCGCCTCCATGGTTTGCGCCCTCGCCTGGCGGACACGGGCTGCGGCGGCCTTCAAATCCGGGTTCGCCTGGATGGCCCTGGATACGAGCGACTGGAGTTTGGGCGAATTGAAATCGGCCAGCCAGCCGGTGGATTCTCTTTCCGGCAGGGAGGGCAGCACGGACCATTTTTCTGGAGCTTTCCCCTTTAACGAGCTCACATCCTCCGCCATGCGCCGGCTGCCCAGAGGCGGCAGCAGCGCGCATGAGGCCAGTGCCATGCTGCACAGCAGGCATGAGACATGACGTGGGCGGAGATGGATCATGGCGGCCTCATCTACGCTGATTGTTCCCTGGGTCAACCTAGCCGAGTCATGCTGTGTGCCCTGCCCGGTGCATGGCGGGCTCCGAGCGAGGACCCGACCGTGCCCAAAGCAGCCGGTGGCTGGGCGCAAAAGCTTATCTGATCAAACTGAGCAGCTCGCGCATCCGCAGTTCGATGCCCAGCAGGCCGGCCTGCACCCGCGCGAGCCATTGCCGCTGCGCCTCCATGGAGGGTGTGGACGCCAGTTTGTCCACGGAGTTGAGCGCCGCCCCGAAGAGCGGCAGGGATTGCTCCAGGTCCACGACCAGGTGCCTGCCATGCACGGGATGTCCGGGCTTGAAATGCCTCAACGCATGCATGAGGTGGACGGCAAGGTCGGCCACGGTGGAGAGAAGCTGGATCATCGCGGGGCGAACTGATGGAGTCACGACAGGATCCAGAAGGTTTCCGAACCGGCGCAACTCCTCATGCAGTGTCGCGGCTCGGGCTGCGGGGTCTATACCTCCACTTTTCGACTCTTTTTCCCGGGTAGGCAGATTCTCCGGCAGGGTGTCAAAGGGATTTCCACGCAGGTCGTGGGGTTCAAAGGGGTCAGCCAGTCCGGGGGCCAGCAACGCATCCTGCGAGCCGCCGTCTTCGCGCTGGTTGAGCAGGAAGTGCTTTCGCCGGGTCCGCGCCTGACGAAGCATGGCAGACTCCTCCTCCGCGCTCATTTTCCAGCACGGGGCGCCCACGCGGACCTGGATCTGCCAGGACTGGATGAGCAGCCGCTGGCCTTGCTTGTTGAACCATTCCATGAACAGGAGATTTTTCAGACCGGCGGGCGCCTCCAGTTTTTTGCCTCCGGCACTGCGCCGACGGGGCATTTTGACCACTCGATAAGAGGCTGTCATGACACCTGAAAAGCCCGATTGCAGAGGTGACACCCATGCCACGTCATCCAGGTCCGCGTCGGGCAGCGGGTTGTGCAGGTCCACACGGCAGCCGGCGATGTCCCGGCAAAAATTGCCCGCCAACTCGACTTGGACTGGCTGTCTGCTTCCGGCCAGATGCAGGGATCCCGTGATCAGACCAGGGACTTCATTGGAAAGGTGACCACCGAGGATGGATGTTTCGAGACAAATAATCATTACTTACTAGATAAACTAGAATCTCATGGCATTTTGAGCAAGGGCGATTCGATGCCCGGCCGTCCTTGCCCGAACTTTTTTCCCGTCATGACCGCGTCTGCAGATGGTTTGACACCCGCCCCTCGTCATGCGACGGACGGCGCTTTTTCATGAAATACCTGACCGTCATCCGTCATGCCAAATCAAGCTGGGAGCAATCCGGCTTGGCGGATCATGATCGTCCGCTGAACGAGCGCGGTCTGCGCGCGGCGCCTGCGGTCGGGTCTTTTCTGCGCCACACTTATTTCGGTGGCGGGGAGACACCCCCACTGCTGCCTTCGCCCGATTTGCTGGTGACCAGCACCGCCCTGCGCGCATTGACCACAGCCCAGATCATGAGGGAGCACTTCGCCTTGCCGGTGGAGGCGTTGCGGCTGGACTCGCGGATGTATCTGGCGCCGGCGCAGCGGTTGCTGGAGATCGTGCGCGAACTGGAGGAGGACAAGGCTCATGCCGTGTTGTTCGGGCACAATCCGGGGATGCACGAGTTCGCCGAGCGCATCCTGGCCCGCGCGCATGTGCCGCGCATGCCCACCTGCACAGCCGTCATCATGGCCCTGCCGCATGCCTACTGGGGTCTGGTGGATTGGAACGAGGCCCAGCTCATCGGCTACGTCACGCCCAAAGCCCTGGAGCGCCGATTTCCAGGCTTGTATGCCGGTATTTCCAAGCCTGACATGGGCCTCGAATCAGCGGGTTGATGCCGGCACGCCGACTCAGGCCTTCTGTAAAAAGGTGAAAACGACGACACCCAGGAGCAGAAAACCGGCGGCGATGAACATTCCAAACAGCATAGTGGGTTTGTGATAGGATAGGATGCCGGGCTTTGCCAGTGGAAATTTTCTCTTGCGCGCGGGGTCGGATGGGGCAATTTGGCCGCCCCTATGGCAAAAACAGCTTGGATCGAGCGCGAAAAGCGCAAACAAAAGACCGTCAATAAATACGCGAAGCTCCGCGCGGAGCTGAAAGCGCAGGGCGACTATGTCGGCCTGTCCATGCTCCCCCGCGACGCCAGCCCCACGCGTCTCACCAACCGCTGCCGCGTCTCCGGCCGCCGCCGCGCCTACATGCGCCGCTTCCAGATGTCCCGCCTCACTTTCCGCGAGTGCGCACTCGCCGGGCTTATTCCCGGCGTCACCAAATCCAGTTGGTAAGGTTTTGCCCCGCGCATTCAGGGACATGCCTCCCCCGGGTGCGCTGCGGAGGGTGTGAGCGCTTCCGACATGCCCACCTATTCCTACATCGCCGAAGACCCGGAAAAAGGATGCCCCTCCTGCAGGAGGGGTTTTGATTTGAGGCGCCCCATGTCCAGGCCTGCGCTCGCGCACTGTCCATTGTGCAGGCAGCCGGTGAAAAAATTGGTCAGCACTTTCAACACACCGGTGATCACCAGGCCGCTGTCCGTCACGGACGCCAAAAAGGCCGGGTTTACCATTCTCGAAAAACGCTGCGACGGCTCCTACGAGCGTCTTTAGCCCGGCGAAATCACCGTCCACGAGCCGCCCACCAAGGAATGAACCTGCTCCATCATCCAATCCCTGTGCTAGCCCTGGGCGGTTCGCACGAGGTGCTGCATGAGTGGAACCTGACTGCGGGCGAGGTGGCCTGGTCCGCAGCCCTGGTGCTCTTTTTCGTGCTGTTGAACGCTTTCTTCGTCGCCGCCGAGTTTGCCATCGTCAAAGTGCGCGGCACCCAGCTCGACGCGCTCGCCGACGAGGGGAACCGCGCCGCCGTGACCGCGCGCGCCGAGATCAAAAACCTCGACGGTTATCTCTCCGCCACCCAGCTTGGCATCACCATCGCAAGCATCGCGCTCGGCATGATTGGCGAGCCTTACCTCGCGCGCATCATCCAGCCCTTGATGTGGAAGCTGGGCATCACGAGTGACACGGTCATCTCCTCCGTCTCCATCGGCATCGGCTTCGGTTTCATCACCTATCTGCACGTCATCCTCGGCGAATTGATGCCGAAGTCGCTCGCCATCCGCAAGGCCCTGCCCACCACGCTCGCCATCAGCAGGCCGCTGCATTTTTTTTACATCGTCTTCAAGCCCGCCATCTGGGTGCTGAATGGGACCGCCAACTGGCTCTTGAAGGTGCTCTTCCGTCTCGAACCCGCCTCTGAAAGCGAGCTGGCCCACTCTGAGGAGGAGCTCCGCCACATCGTCGCCGCCAGCAGCGAGTCCGACGAGGTCACCGACACGGAGAAGGACATCCTGCTCAACACCCTGGCGCTCAACGACCGCTGCGTGCGGGATGTGATGACGCCGCGCAACCAGGTCGTCTGCCTTGACGCGGACGACAGCTTCGAGGCCAGTCTCGCCGCCGCCATCCAGCACAAGCACACCCGTTATCCGCTCGTCGAAGGCCACCTCGACCAAAGCATCGGCCTCATTCACATCAAGGATCTCCTCGGCTTGGTCGGCAAGTCCGGCGCCGATCTGCGCGGCGTCAAGCGCGACCTGCCGATGGTTCCGGAGATGATGCCAATAGACAAGCTCCTGCGCTTCTTCCTCGACAAGCACGTTCACATCGCCCTGGCGGTTGACGAGTACGGAGGCACGGTGGGAATTGTCACGCTCGACAACGTCATTGAGGAGATCGTTGGTGACATTCAGGACGAGTTTGACCACGAGACCAGCGAGTTCCGCCGCGTCAATGATGATGAATTCGTCGTCGAAGGCACGCTCAACCTTTACGAACTGGCCGAGCAGGCCGGCATCAATATCGAGAGCGACGAGGTCACCACCATCGGCGGCTACGTCACCCATCTCCTCGGCCATTTGCCCAGGATTGGCGAGACTGTGGTCATCGAGAGCTACGATGTCATCACCACGCGCGCTGACGCGCGCCGCGTCCAGCAGCTACATTTCAAGCGCCGGCTTGCGCGGAACGAGGATGGCGGAGATAAAGAGTGAGTTGAGGAGTTGATGGCGCGCGCTGTCATGTGCCCGGCTTCACCGCCGCACACACTCTCCGACTGACACACCCCGCCATGCCTCCGCCTTCTGACACACCCAACCTCGGCCTTTTCGGCCCCGAGGAAGGCGTGTCCGAGCCGGGAGGGCAAAAAATCGCCCGCGTGCAGGTCGAGACCGCAGCCGCGCTGGAGCTGGATTACCTCATTCCAGAAAAGCTCGCGGATCAAATCCGCCTCGGCTCGCGCGTCACCGTGCCGATGCAAAACCAGCGCGTGCGCGCCGTGGTCATCGAGCTGCCGGAGCAGACCGTCCACGGCGGGCGCTTGAAGGAAATCTGCGCCCTCATCGGCGCACGGCCCATGTTTACCTCAGGCCTGCTGAAGCTGGCGCACTGGATCGCCGGTTACTATGTGGTGCCAGTGAACCGCGTCCTGCGCACCATGCTGCCCCAGGCCGTCCGGGAAAAGCCCGAGACCTTTCTCACCGACAGCCACCTGAAGCTGGCTAAAGAGCCGCCTCCCGAGATCTTCGACAAACTCCACCGCACCGCGCCCATGCAGGCGCGCATCCTGGAAAAGCTCCGCTCCAGCGGCGGCGAGTCCACCCTCAGCGAGCTGCGCCGCGAGCTGCCGCGAGCCACCGCCATTATCAAACCCCTGCTCGCCGCGGGCTGGATCACCCGCAGCGAGTTGCGCGTGGAGCGTGATCCTTTTCAGACTGAAGACTTTCTGCCCAGCCAGGCCCTCACCCTCACCGACGAGCAGACCGCCGCGCTCGCCGAGGTCCTGAAAGCCGTGAACCACACGGGCGAGACCGCGCCGCGCCCGCTGCTGCTCCACGGCGTCACCGGCAGCGGCAAAACGGAGGTGTATTTGCAGGCCATCGCCGAAGTGCTGAAGCAAGGCCGCACCGCCCTCGTGCTCGTGCCCGAGATCAGCCTAACCCCGCAGACCATCGAGCGTTTCAAAGCCCGCTTCTCCGACAAAAAAGACGCCGTGGCCGTGCTCCACAGCCACCTCAGCGATGGCGAACGCCACGATGAGTGGTTCAAGATCCATGAAGGCCGCGCCGAGATCGTCATCGGCGCGCGCAGCGCCATCTTCGCGCCTTTGGAGAATGTCGGCATCATCATTGTGGACGAGGAGCACGAGCCCTCCTACAAGCAGGAGGACGCGCCGCGCTACCACGCGCGGGATGTGGCCGTGGTGCGCGGGCATTTGGAGCGTTGCGCCGTGCTGCTCGGCTCCGCCACACCGTGCCTGGAGTCTTTCCAAAACGCCCGCGCCGGCAAATACCAGCTCCTGCGCATGACGCGCCGCACCGATGGCAAATCCATGCCGCTCATCCGCATCGTGGACATGCGCCTGGAGCGGCGAAAGGGCACCGAGGTCTCTGCCGCCAATGCCGCCATCCTTTCCCAGCGCCTGCGCGCCGCCATCACGGACCGGCTCGAAAAGCGCGAACAAACAATTCTTTTCCTCAACCGCCGCGGCTACAATACCAGCCTCTCCTGCCTGGCCTGCGGCGAGGTCGTCCAATGCCAGGACTGCGCCATCCCCATGACGCTGCATAAAAAGGACAACCGCCTCGTCTGCCACATCTGCGGCGCCCGGCGCGTGCCGCCCGTGAAATGCCCCGCGTGCAAGGAGCCCGGACTCAAATACGGCGGCTTCGGCACCGAGCGCGTCGAGGCCGCCGTGCGCGAGGTCTTCCCCCTGGCCCGCAGCGCCCGCGTGGACACCGACACCATGCAGCGGAAAAACCAACTGCGTGACATCTTGCGCGACTTCCGTGCTCAGAAGCTCGACATCCTCATCGGCACGCAAATGATCGCCAAAGGGCTCGACTTCCCGAACGTCACCCTCGTCGGCGTGCTCAATGCCGACACCGCCCTGAACCTGCCCGACTTCCGCGCCGCCGAGCGCACCTTCCAACTGCTCGTGCAAGTGGCCGGGCGCGCCGGGCGTGGCGAGGTGAAGGGGGAGGTCTTCGTGCAGACGCACGCCCCGCACAGCCCGGCCATCCAGTTCAGCCGCCACAACGACTACGAGGGCTACGCTGATCAGGAGCTGGAGCAGCGTAAAGCGCTGGCCTATCCGCCCTTCAGTCACGTCGTCCTGCTCAGTGCGCGCGGCCCGCATGAAACGCAGGCCGAGTTCACCCTGCAAACGCTGCGCAAGCGCCTCGCCGAAGGTCTGCCCGAGGGCGCCTACCTCGGCCATCCCGCGCCAGCGCCGCTGTCCCGCGCGCACGGCCAGCACCGCTTCCAGCTCCTCTTGAGCAGCCCCGCCATCCGTCCCCTGTGCGCCCATCTGCGCGCCGTGGTGAAAGCCACCACCCTGCCGGCGGACATCATCGTCACATGGGATGTGGACCCCATGCATCTTGGATAAGTTTTTCCGTATCGGGCGCAAAACTGAAGGCGGCGCGTTGTTTGCGGGCTTGGCAAAGACGCAACCCCCGCTAGTCTCGACGGGCATCACCGGCCATGATCCTGAATCTCCTTCGAGAACTCGTGCCCTCGCCTGCCCTGGAGATCATCCGTCTCTTGAAGCAGTCTCCCGGCATGACTGTGAACGAGCTGAAGGGCGCGCTCAAGATGAGCTACATGGGGGTGAAGCAGCACTGCGATGCGTTGGTGAAAAAGGGCTGCCTCGACACCTGGCGCCACCCTGTGCCGCATGGCCGCCCGGAGAAGATCTACCGGCTGACGCAAAAGCTGGACCCGCTTTTCAATGGTGGCGCTCCTGATCCGCTCATTGAAATGCTGGGACATGCGGAGCGGGTGTTCGGTCCCACTGCCGCGGAAAAGCTGCTCTACGCATTCTATCAGGAGCGTGCCGCGCGTTACCAGGAGGCTGCGGACAAGGAGAGCCTGCTGGAAAACAAAGCCATTGTGATAGCCCGCCTGCGCAGCCAGGAGGGCCGCCTTTGCGAGGTGGAGATGTCGCCCGGCGGCGATCTCCGCCTCGTGGATTATCATTGCCCGCTGGTGGAGGTGGTGAAAAAGTATCCGCTGGTCGAGGAGATCGAATGCGAGATGATCGAGCGCGTGCTTGGTCGGCCCGTGGGCCGCACGGTGGAGGAGCGGTCAGGTCTGCGGCGGGTGATTTATCTGATTGGCTAGGTCGGATGCGGGCGGAGTTGGCGCGCTTGAGATGCCCCGGATGATTGGGGCGATTTTTGCCGTTCAGTGCGCGCAACCCACAAATCATTCGCCATCCAGCGTTTTTGAACCCACTTTGGATTAACAAAATCCACCTTTATGAAAACGATCCTTCTTGGGGGCGCCCTGCTTCTGGCGGCGGCTCAAACGCACGCGCAATTCCTGGGTGACGAGGACTTCTCCGGCGCCGCCAAAAACGAATCCAAATGGGGCGCTGATGTGTCGTCTGGTTCCGGCCAGCTTGCCCAGACGGGCGGGGTGCTGCGCTTTACCAGCGACGGGATGACGGATGATGACTTCATGGCGTGGCCCTGGCTGGCCGACGCCCCGTTCGACAGCAGTTGGACCGTGCAGGTGGATGTCCATGTGCCTCACATTGCCCTTGCCGACGGCCATACCGCCGCAGGCATGGGCATCATCGTCCGCAGTGGACTGGATGACACGGACGCCTTTTCCATGGCCTTGGAAAACTATCGAAATCCCGGAGAGGCTCAGCAGTTTCATTTTTTCAACGCGGTGGACATAGATGACGACACGACAGAGACCTTTGCCGAAGCCGTCAATCATCTGGCCACGGTGCGAATTTCCTGGAACGCGGTCACACGCACTTTGACGGCGGAGTATGACGCGGACGGGCCAGCCAACGGCCAAGCATGGACCGCTTTGCAGTCTTTCAATCCGGCCGGCGGGGGCTGGAACATGACGGAAGGGGATGTGTTTCAAATTCTCATTGGAGGGTATTCCGAGGAAACGGAGGTCACGGGAGTGATGAACATGCATGCGGACAACTTTTCCGTTTCAGAAATGGTCCTGGTCAATTTGTTCGGTGGCGACAATTTCAACGACAACGACAGGAACGCGACAAAATGGGGTCCTGACGACTCCGGCAACACGGGGGCATTGAACGAGGTCAACGGGAGACTCGAATACACGGGGGACGGGATGGCCTCGCCCTTCGGCTACTCTGAGCGGCCATGGATTCTGAACACCGGCAGCTACACTCAGGATTGGGAGGCGCGGGTGGATGTGCATGTGGGGCATGTGAGCCTGGCGGAGGAGGGGGACCGCCTGCAGATGGTGCTGGCTGTTTATGGAGGGGACTCCGTTGGCGAGGTGCAACTGGAAGTCGAACATGTGGGAGGCAGCATACCGCAGAGACGCTTTCGCTACACCACGGAAGGCGATGTCGGCGAGACCCACGCGGATACTAGCTCGACAGACGGCTCACTGCGAATCAGCTTCGATGCGGCATCAAAGATGCTGTCCTTTTATTATGACTTCAACGGTCCTGAAGGCGGCCATGCCTGGACGCTGCTCAAAACGGTGGACGTGGACGCGCCCGCCACGGACTGGATGATGGACGCGTCATCGCGTTTCACACTGGCTGTCTTTGGCGAGCACCAGGGCATGACGGTGAATTCCGGCGATGCTTACGCGGACAATTTCGAGGCGATCAGCGCCGTCCAGTCCGTTGTCGCGGGGAGTCCCACAGGAAAGGATGATTTTGAGGGCGCCAGCAAAAACACCAGCAAATGGGGCGGCAACATCAGCGAAGGCTCGGGGCTGCTCACCCAGACTGGCGGCGTGCTGCGTTTCACCAGCGCAGGATCTTCCGATGAGGATTTCATGGTCTGGCCCTGGCTGGTGAACGCGCCTTTTGCCAGCGACTGGAGCGTGCAAGCGGATGTGCGCGTGCCCTGGATACCTTTGTCTGGCAGTTTTACGGCGGTCGGGGCCGGTCTGTTTGTCAGCCACAGCGCGGATGGAAGGGACAGATTTTCCGCCTGGCTGGAAAACTACCGGGATTTTGACAGCCCGCAGCGGTTTCATTTTTTCAATGAGGTGGACTTCAATGATGAGGATGAACCGGAAACCTTTGAGGACGCCCCCTCCACTCATGCCGCCGTGCGCATCTCATGGGATGCCGGCAGCAAAACCTTGTCGGCGGCGTATGACCCCGACGGTCCGCTCAATGGCTACTCCTGGACAGTCTTCAGGACCTTTAATCCCGTCACCGGCGGCTGGGGAATGACAGCGTCCGGCAGCTTCAAAATCCATCTCGGCGCCTACTCGGAGGAAACGCAGGTTACAGACGCTCATCAGGTGTTCATGGACAACTTTCACACCTTCGGCATCCTTGGCAAGCCAGTGCCGCCGGTGGTGAAAACACTGGCCGCAACGGATGCGACTTTTGAAGGAGCCACCCTGCGCGGCACGGTGGATGCGAAGGGCTTCGCCAGGGAAGTTTTCTTCGATTACGGCACCACCACGGCATTGGGCATGACTGTGGCGGCTGACCCTGCGACGGTGGATGGCTCTGGAGTGGAAAATGTGAGCGCGGTGTTGAGCGGGTTGAATCCGCACACGAAATATCATTATCGCGCGCGCGCCGCCGGCGTGCAAGTGGCCGCGAATGGAGCCACCATGAGCTTCACCACGGCGAACCGCGCCCCGGCCGCAGTCAATGACACCTTCACCGTGCTGCCGGGAAGCACGGTCGTCCTCGATGTCTTCGATAATGACTTCGATCCGGATGGCGACGCGCTGTTGCTGGCCTCCTTCACAAAGCCGGGGGCGGGTGCCAGCCTGAAAAAGACGGGCAACACCCTCGTGCTGACCACGGCGGCGAATTTTTCCACGCCGACGCTCTTTTCCTACACGGTGAAAGATGCCTTCGGCGGCTCCGCATTCGCGGCGGTGACGTTGATGCCTGGGACGCTCATGCTGGATTTGAGTGAAAAAAGCGATCTCGCCTCCGTTGGCGGATCCCATGACATCGAAGTCACCTCGGACGGACTCTGGTCCGTGCAGACGCCGCCTTGGATCATCTCCGGGCCACCGGCAGGCATGGGTGATGGCACCGTCACTCTCACCGTGCTGGCCAATACTTCTTTGAAGCAGCGCACCGCCACGGTGCTCATCGGCGGTCAGGCGCACACGGTGACCCAGGCGGGTGTCTTGAAGCCCGCTCTCGCCATGCCGGCGCAGATAGATTCGGCCACAGTGAGCGGGGACTATGTGCTGCAAATCCCGGTCGTGAATCTGCCGGTGACATTTACGATCAAGAACCTGCCGCCCGGACTGACTGCCAATGGAAATACCGGAGTCATCAGCGGCAAGCCACTGAAGGGCGGCGCCTACAGCCTGGTGATCAAGGCCAAAAACGCCGCTGGCGCGGCGGATGAAACCCTCGAGTTCGACATCAATGTGGGTTTTCTCCCCGACGGCATCGCCGGACTCTTCCACGGCCTCATTGAGCCGCACCCGCTGCTCAACGGCAATCTCGGCTCGCGCTATGAGATGACTGTGGCTAGCACCGGCTCGGTCTCCGGCAAGGTCATCACAGGCACCACCGCGCTGCCTTTCAAAGGACAGCTCGACGCGGATGTGGACGATGAGGATCATCCGGCTCTGACGGTCATGCTCCAGCCCAAAGGTGCGGATCCACAAACGCTGTCATTGTTTTTCGACGCGGATGACAACTTGGTGGCGGGTGATCTCGCCTCCGGCGGAAATGACACACCAGTGAACGCCTGGCGCAATGCCTGGACGAAAGACGACAATGCTGCCGACTTCAAAGGCCCGCATTCCTTCCGCCTCATCCAGTCCGACCCGGCCGCGGCTTTTCCGCAGGGGGATGGCTTTGGCGCCTTCACCGTGGCCGAGGCGAATGGCGGACTCACGGTGGGCGGGAATCTCGGCGATGGCATGGCATTCGCGACGAAGACCTTCATCGGTCGCAGCGGCCAGGTGCTGGTGTATCATTCCTTGTACGCAAAAAAGGGATCGCTGGCAGGAGTGCTTGAAGTCACGCCTGGATTCGAGCCGGTGGACAATGATGTCATGGGATCGCTTTCGTGGTTCAAACCCGGGGGCGACGCGAAGTCCAAGGACACGCTTTATCAAGAAGGATTCGGCCCGCTGATGCTGGACGCGGAGGGCGGCGGCTACCCGATGATTGACAAAGGCGGAATGCTCATGGGCTTCGACATTGGCGATGACAACGCGCTGCTGGACTTCAGCGCGGGCGGGCTGGATGACGTTGGCATGGAGTTCGATCTTCTGGTCACCCTTTTCAATCCAAGCGCTGCCGGCGTCACTCTCAAGGCGCGTGTGCCGACGGCTTTGGACATCAACCCCAACCGGGTGAAAATATCCAAGCTGGACACCAAGACCGGGCAGATAGCGGGTGATTTTCTTCTCGCCACGGTTCCGCCGCGCAAGGCTGTGTGGCAGGCACGGCTGGTGCGGACCGGTGGTTCCGTACAGGGACACGGCTATTTTCTACTGCCGGATGGAGCGGTCAGGAAATCCGGGCGCGTGCTGCTGGGCGCGTTTCCGTGAAGGGCGGCTAGGTCACAGCTTTTTGAGGGTCACACCGCGGATGGCAGCCATGGTGGTGAATGTGGTGATGGAGAGCGGGGCGTAGGCCTCGATGGGACCGGGACGCAGATTGACCTTCCGGCCATTGATGTCGGCGTCCACGACCTGCTTCTCATCAACCCAGGCGCTGAGATTTTCCGGCGTCACGCGCAGCCTCACGCTGTACCATTTGTCGTCGTCGAAGCGCTGGTAGCTGCCTGTGGAGTTGTTGGCGGCATCCAGGTCGTCAATGCTGCTGATGCCGGTGACGCTGCCACCCCAGCCGCCGAGAATGAGAGTGGCGCAGCGGTCCAGCTTGCCGACGGGGAAGGTGAGGCCGCAAAAGAAGTCCACGCCCTGCAGCCGCTTGGCCTGGAGGGTGATCTCGTAGTTGGTCAGGGGCAGTTCGGCGACTTTTTTGTAAACCACGCCGCTGAGACTGTCGCCCTGGGCGATGATCATCTGCCCGCCTTCGAGAGTGACCTCGCCGCTGCCGCCGATGTCCACGGTCTCCCAGTCGTCGAGGGATTTGCCGGTGAAAAGCTTCCACTCCGTCTTTGGCTCCGCATCGGGAGTCTGGGCGGCCGCGGCCAGCGGCAGGGAAAAAAGCAGGGCGGTCAGCAGTTGGTGGTTCATCGGTGGAGGCGAATTTACCTCACTGGAACGCGCGGTGTCAGCAAAAAACGCCCGGATTTTCCGTCGCTGAAAACTGCTGGATGCCCGCGCCGGGCGTGCTAAGCGTGGCCTTCGCATGAAATCCTCACCTGTTCCCCATGTCCTGCGTTTTCTCGTCCTTGCAGTGCTCGCCGCCGGGCTTGCCAGTTGCGTCACCAAGAAGCCCAGGGGCGGCAATTACTCCACACGCTTCGATCCGCCCATGGAGGCGGTGAAAAATCCCTCCGCGCTCAAGCTCAAGATCAGCACCGGAGCCCAGCGCATTTATCTGGTGGAAGGCGACCGCGTGCTGCTCGCCAGCCCCTGCGCGGTGGGGACGGCCAGCTCGCCCACTCCCGCCGGGCACCACCGCATCACCGGCAAGACCGCCCAGCGCCGCCGTGTCAGCTCGCCAGGCGCCGGTTACCCGATGACTTACTGGATGTCGTTTTACGCGCCCGCCTATGGAATGCACTGGGGCTGGGTGAAGCCCTACCCCTGCACCCACGGCTGCGTGCGCCTGCCCATCAAGACGGCGAAGAAGCTCTTTGACGCGGTCCCCGTCGGCACGCCTCTGCATGTGGCCGCCAGTCATCCCGAGGACGCCACGCATGGCAAAAGCCTGCCCGTGCTGGATGACTCCACCCTGCCCGACCCGCCTGACTCCTACATGCTGAGCAGCCAGGTCTTCACTGACGCCGCGCAGGGCAAGGTTTACAATTACTGATCCCGATGTCCGCAGCGCCAGCCCCCGCCGGTTCCCGTCGTGTCAATGTCCGCACGCCGGAGGTGATGGAGCGTGTGCAGGCCGAGGTGGAGAGCCACTACCGCAGCCCGCTGGTCGAGGCCGTGCGCGCCTCCGGGGGTGTGCTGACGATTGACGGAACCACGGTGCGACTGGCGCGCGAATTTGGTTTTTGCTACGGAGTGGAGCGGGCGATAGACCTGGCCTACGCGGCGCGGAAGGTCTTTGCCGAAAGGCGTGTCTTCCTGCTTGGAGAGATCATCCACAACCCCGAGGTGAACCGCCAGCTCACCGAGATGGGAATTGTGAGCATCCCGGTCGGCCAGCACGAGCAGGCCATCGCGGATTTTCAAAGCGAGGACGTGGTCATCGTTCCGGCATTTGGCGCGGAGACGAGGTTGATGCAAAAGATCGCCGAGCGCGGCTGCATGGTGGTGGACACCACCTGCGGGGACGTGATGAGCGTGTGGAAACGCGTGCGCAATTACGCCAAGACCGGCTTCACCTCGATCATTCACGGCAAGGCGGAGCACGAGGAGACGCGCGCCACCTCCTCACGCGCTCTGGGTGACGATGGCAGGGGCCATTATCTCGTGGTGCTCACCCTGGCGGATGTGGATTTCGTCTGCGATCACATCCGCAATGGCGGTGACAAGGCTGCTTTTCTCGACCGATTCAAAGGTGCCAGCGCGCTTTCCGAAGGGTTTGATCCGGACACGCACCTGCGCCGCATCGGCGTGGCGAATCAGACCACAATGTTGAAATCCGAGACGGAGGAGATTCAGCGCCGTCTTCATCAGGCCATCCAGGATCGCGACGGTCCGGAGGAGGGAGCGAAAAATTTCCTGGTCTTCGACACCATCTGCGGAGCGACGCAAGAGCGGCAGGATTCTCTTTTTCATTTGCTGCGTCATCCGTTGGACGTGCTGCTGGTCGTTGGCGGCTACAACAGCTCGAACACGACGCACCTTGTCGAGATTGGCGAGCAGCAACTCCCGACCTTTTTCATCCGCACGGCTGAGTGCCTGGAGTCGCTGGAGCAGATTGTGCATTTCGATTTGCATTCGAAGTCGGAGAAAACCAGCTACTCCGGCAAGCTGGCCTCTCCGGACCCGGTGGTCATCGGCATCACAGCGGGCGCCTCCTGCCCGAACAACCTGATCGAGGACACGCTGCTGCGCGTCTTCCAACTGCGCGGCATCAGCCCGGAGGTTGTGCGCGCCGCGGTTCTTTGAGCGCGCGAAAAAAATGCCAGGAGGCGACCCCCCTGGCATCAGTTGAGCACACTTGAACGGGCGGCTTATTTTTCCACCCAGCGCACGGCTTCCATGAGAAGTTCGCGCGCGGAGTCGAGACCCAGTTTCTGGCGGATGTTGGCCTTGTGGGCGTCCACCGTCTTGGCGCTGAGCTGGAGCTTCTCGCCGATCTCGTGGGAGTCGAAGCCGCGGCCGACCATCTCGAAGACTTCGAGCTGGCGGTCGCTGAGCATGCGGCCGGGCTCGCCGCGGGAGCCGGAACGGGGGCCGCCGCCTGAGACGATGCTGCTGAGAAGAGCGGCGCTGAAAAAGAAGCCGCCACCCAGCACCTGACGAATGGCCTGGATGACACGTTCGGCGGGTTCCCCCTTCATGATGAAGCCCATGGCGCCGGCGCGCAGGCAGCGCTCGGCATAAACATTTTCATCATGCATCGAATAGACAAGCACGCTGATGCTGGGATGGGACTGCTTGAGTTTTTTGATCAGATCCACGCCGCTGCGGTCCCTGAGGGTCAGGTCCAATATGACGAGGTTCGGCTTGAGCTTCTCGATTTCGACGAGCGCGTTGTTGGCGTCCTCGGAGTAGCCAACGAATTGAAGGTCTTCCTGGCCCTCGAAGATTTTTTTGAGTCCCTCAATGACGATTGGATGGTCATCCAGAAGGTAGATTTTATGTTTCATGGTCTGTGCTGTTGTGGGTGGGTCGGTTGCTTTTCATCGAAGCAGTCCAAGTTGTTTCATGACCCGCGTCTGCGGGTGTTTGACAATTTGAAACCACTCCGGGGTATCCCGCAGGGTGGAGTCTGAATTTCCACGCCTTAAAAGGAAACCCCGTTAGATGGGTCATGTTGAATGGAACGCATGTACTTGTCTGAAAGGCAATCTCTTTTTCATTTCCTAGGCAATTACTTGAGCATGCATGTTCAAAACCTGCCATGTCTTGATGTCTGGAACAAGCCGCTCCGCCTGCTTTTCAGTCTCCAGTCACTTTCCTGCAGACCTTCGAAGGCGGCCTGTGAAATTTCGAATGTCACTTTTGTCCTTCCAGGTCTTCATTGTCTCATGCTTTCAAGCACTGTCACTGCCTCCGCCGCACTCCTAGATCATTTGTTTTGCCTCTGGCCGGAGGTGAAGCGCACCAAGATGAGGCAGTGGCTGCGTTTCGGCGCCGTGCATGTCAATGACCGTCCCGTCACCCGTCACGACCATCCCCTGCAACCCGGCGATGTCATCACCATCCGTCCGCGGAAAGCCCCCCCGCAGGTCGCGCCGCTTCCGGCAGGACTGCATTTGCTGCACGAGGATGAGAGCATCCTCGTCATTCTAAAGCCCGCCGGTTTGCTCACTGTGGCCACGGACACGGAGCGCCAGCGCACCGCCTTCCGCTTTCTCACCGATCATTTGCGCGAGCGCACTGGTGATGCCAGGGCGCGGCTGTGGATTGTCCACCGTCTTGACCGCGACACCTCCGGCCTCATCGTTCTGGCCAGGACCGAGGAGGCGAAGCTGGCCCTTCAGGAAAGCTGGGATCTGGCTGAAAAGCAGTATCAGGCCGTTGTCGAAGGCGCGTTGGAGCAAAAACAAGGCACATTGCGCGGGCACCTGGACGAAAGCCAGCCCCACCGTGTTTATGCCGCCGCCCGCCCCGGACCGTCCACGCGCGAAGCCATCACCCACTACCGGGTCGTGCGCGAGGGATATGGCCGCAGCCTGCTGGACATAACTTTGGAAACCGGACGCCGGCATCAGATCCGCGTCCAACTCGCAGCCGCCGGGCACCCGATTGTCGGGGATGTGACTTATGGCGGCAAGCCCGCGTCGAGCACCCGCCGGCTCGCCCTGCATGCCACTGCCCTGCGTTTCCAGCATCCGGCCACAGGGCGGGAGATGAGTTTCCAGTCTCCGCTGCCGGAGGATCTCGCCAGACTGGTGCCTGGGCGTTGAGCATGGGCCCCGGTAGCCGGCCTTTTTGCGGAAGATAAAAATCCAGGCTGGAAATGCGCCGGAGGCTGACTTACCTCCCGCACCCTCGCAGCCCGGACGGAACCGGGCGGCAAGTATCTTTTCCAACCTCCCCATGCCAGCCCAAAAAAAACATGTCTGCGATCCCATGGAGTCCGTCATCGCGGACATCCGCGCCGGGCGCATGGTCATCATCACTGATGACGAGGACCGCGAAAACGAGGGCGACCTGATCTGCGCGGCGGAAAAGATCACACCGGAGATGGTGACATTCATGGTGCGCGAGGGCGGCGGCATGTTGTGCGTGCCGGTGTCGCTGGAGATCGCCCACCGCCTGGGGCTGGAGAGCATGGTGCCGGAGAATCGTGAGGCATTTCGCACGGATTTCACCGTCACCGTGGATGCAGCCAAGGGCATCAGCACCGGCATCAGCGCCGCCGACCGCGCGCGCACCATCCGCCTGCTGGCGGCCCCGGAGAGCAGCACGCAGGACTTCGTACAACCGGGCCACATCAATCCGCTTGTGGCCAAGCCCGGCGGCGTGCTGCGGCGCGCCGGCCACACCGAGGCGGCCACCGACCTGTGCCGCCTGGCCGGATTGCGGGAGGCTGGCGTGCTCATCGAGGTGATGAACCCTGACGGCACCATGGCGCGGCTGCCGGACCTGAAGAAATTCGCCCGCAAGCACAAGCTGAAGATGGGCAGCATCGCCGACCTCATCGGCCACCGCCGGCGTAGTGAGAAGCTGGTGGAAAAGATCGAGGATGTGGACATGCCCACGGACTTCGGCACCTTCCGCCTGCATTTGTACAAGAGCGCCCTGGATGGAGTGCATCATGTGGCGCTGGTGATGGGCAAAATAGACCCCGCCAAGCCCGCCCTGGTGCGCGTGCATAGCGAGTGCCTGACGGGCGACATCTTCACCTCACGCCGCTGTGACTGCGGCAGCCAGCTCCACTCCGCCATGCGCATGGTGGCGGAGGCGGGCGCGGGTGTCATCGTCTATATGCGCGGGCACGAGGGGCGCGGCATCGGCTTGCACGGCAAGATCCTCGCCTACAAACTCCAGGAGCAGGGCCTCGACACCGTGGAGGCGAATCTGAAGCTAGGCTTCCCCATGGACCTGCGTGACTACGGCATCGGCGCGCAAATCATCTCCGACCTGGGTGTTCGGAAAATTCGCCTCATGACCAACAACCCGCGCAAGGTGGTGGGTTTGGAGGGCCACAAGCTGGAGATCGTGGAGCAGGTGCCCGTCATTTCCGACCCAAATCCGCACAACAAGAAATACCTCGAAACCAAGAAGAAAAAACTCGGGCACAGGCTTTGAAGCTCGAAATTCGAGCTTCGAATTTTCCCCGCCCACTCACCCAGCCCCGCATCTCACCACCATGTCACAACACGGACCCAGCCGCCCGCGCACGATCCACGAGCCGGTCTCCATCGCCATCGTGGCGAGCCTTTACAACAACACCTACGTCCAGGGCCTGCTCGACGCCGGCTGCGAGGAGATCAACGAGATCGCCCCGAACGCCAGCATTACCGTGTATCGCGTGCCGGGCGCTTTTGAGATCCCCGTTTGCGCTGAGATGGTGCTGCGCCACAGCCTGCCGGATGTCTTGATCGCCTTCGGTGTCATCATCCGCGGCGCCACCGAACATGGCGACCTTGTGGGAGCATCCGTCACAGACGCGCTCCAGCGCATGGCCGTGGCGCATTGCACCCCCGTCGTTCACGAGGTGCTGCTCGTCTCCAGCGAGGAGCAGGCCCGCGAGCGCTGCCTGGGCGAAAGCATCAACCGCGGCACCGAAGCCGGCCGGGTGGCCGTGCAGATGATCAGCCTTTTCAACAAAATGCGCGCCAGCTTTGCCGGCGAAACGGGAATGGAGGACGCCTGAGCACCATGGGAAAACGACGTGAAGGCCGCGCCGCCGCCGTGCAATACCTCTTCGCCCGCGAACTCCAGGGCGAGGGTGAACCCGCCAATGCCGGGGAGTTTTGGAGCATCCACTCCGCCAAGGCATCCGTGCGCAGCCATGCCGAATCCCTCGCGCAGGGAGTGCTCAGCCACCTCGAGGAAATAGACGCGCACATCCGCCCCGTGCTGGACAACTTCCGGATCGAGCGCCTTGCCGCCGTGGACCGGAACATTCTCAGGCTCGCCGTGCATGAGCTGCTGCACCTGCCGGATGTGCCCGGCCCGGTGGTCATCAACGAGGCCATCGAGATCGCAAAAAGCCTCGGTGGTGGTGAGTCCGGTTCTTTCGTGAACGGCATTCTGCACAAGATCGCCCAAAAAGTGCGCAAGCCCGTGGCTGCGGAGGCGCCTGGAAGAGAAGGCGGGAAAACGGCGGACTGAAGGGCGGTTTTCCCAAGGCGAAACAAGCGCGCCAAAAAGATGCGCTCATGAAATAAGAGCCGCGGAAAAATTCATGCCCCACTCATGACGATCTGGCCAGGGGACTGCCAGCGAGTCCAAGGCTGCTGGTGGAGTGGCTGGATGAGAGGGGAAAGTCGTCTTGCGCTCACTTGAGAGTCACGGGAATCAGCTCACAGCCTGCGCTCCCGCACCTCGGCGGTGATTTCGGCGAGGAAGTCGGCGACGGGTTTGACGCCGAGGTCGCCTTTTTTGCTGTGGCGGACGGCGACGCTTTGGGCGGCGGCTTCCTTCTCGCCGAGGACGAGCATGTAGGGGACTTTGTCGAGCTGGGCGTTGCGGATCTTGGCGCCAATTTTGTCGGCCTCGTTGTTCAGCGTGACACGCAGGCCCGCGGCTTTGAGCTGGTCGAAGACCTCGCTGGCGAAGGCGTCCACCTTTTCGCTGATGGTGAGCACGCGCACCTGCTCGGGGGCGAGCCAGGCGGGGAAGTGGCCGGCGAAGTGCTCGATGAGCACGCCGCAGAAGCGCTCCATGCTGCCGAAGGGGGCGCGGTGGATCATGACGGGGCGGTGGGGCTTGTTGTCGGCGCCGTTGTAGCTGAGATCGAAGCGGATGGGGAGTTGGTAGTCCACCTGCACGGTGCCGAGCTGCCATTCTCGGCCGATGACGTCCTTCACCACGAAGTCAATCTTCGGCCCGTAAAAGGCGGCCTCTCCGGGCTCCTCGGTGAAGGGCACGCCGAGGGATTGCGCGGCCTCGCGGCAGGCGGTCTCGGCGCGGTCCCACTGCTCGGGGCGGCCGGCGTATTTGGCGCTGTCCGGGTCGCGCAGGCCGACGCGCACGCGGTAGTCCTCCATGCCGAGGGTGGTGAGCACGGTCTTGACGAGGGAGAGGCAGCCGAGCACTTCGGCGGCGACTTGCTCCTCGGTGCAGAAGAGGTGGGCGTCGTCCTGGGTGAAGCCGCGCACGCGGGTCATGCCGTTGAGTTCACCGCTCTGCTCCCAGCGATAGACGGTGCCAAACTCGGCGAGGCGCACGGGCAGGTCACGGTAGCTGCGGGGCTGGCTGGCGAAGATTTTGATGTGATGCGGGCAGTTCATCGGCTTGAGCAGGAAGCCGTCGAGCAGCTTCTCGGCGTCGAGCACGCGGTCCTGGCCGATGACTTCGGTGCCGGTACGTTCGTTGATCTGGGAGGCGAACTGGGCGGAGACGGCGTCGAGGCGCGCGGTCATCTCCGCGCAGGTGCAGCCTTCATGGGCGATCTGCTCGAGCTGGTCCTGCTCGACGATGGCGGGGAACTGCGACTCTTTGTAATAGGGGAAGTGGCCGCTGGTCTTGTAGAGGGCCAGTTTGCCGATGTGCGGGGTGAAGACCTGATGGTAGCCTTGCTTGCGCAATTCCTCGCTGATGAAGTTTTGCAGCTCCTGGCGGATGACGGCGCCGTTGGGCGTCCAGAGGATGAGGCCCTGGCCGACGTCCTCGTCTATGTGGAAGAGCTTCAATTCTTTGCCGAGGCGGCGGTGGTCGCGCTTTTTGGCTTCCTCAAGGCGGACGAAATAGGCTTCGAGCTCTTCCTTGGATTCAAAGGCGGTGCCGTAGAGGCGCTGGAGCTGGCCTTTGCTTTCGTCCCCCATGTAAAAGGAGGCGCTGACGGCGGTGAGCTTGACGTTTTTGCACTTGCTGGTGTAGCCGACGTGGGGGCCGGCGCAGAGGTCGAGGAAGTCGCCGTTTTGGTAGCAACTGATCTCCTCGCCCTCGGGAATTTTTTCGATGAGGTCGAGCTTGAAGCGGCTCTCGTTGCCGGGGCGCTCGATGAGGCCACCGAGGCGGCCGCTTTTGGCGAGGGCGATGGCTTCTTCCCGTGTGATCACCTTGCGTTCGAAGCGCTGGTTTTCCTTGGCGATCTTTTTCATCTCGGCCTCGATCTTTTCGAAATCGTCGGGCGTGATGCGGTGGGCCATCTGGAAGTCGTAATAGAAGCCGGTTTCGACGGGCGGGCCGTAGGCGAACTGGGCGTCGGGCCAGAGGCGCAGGATGGCGGTGGCCATCACATGGGCGCAGGAGTGGCGCAGGCGCTCGATGTCTGACATCAGGGCGCGTTCTTCGAGGGTCTTGCGTTCGTTGGCCATGGCAAAGGGGCGGCCAAGCTGGCGCATCCCGCTGATTTTGCGACAAGGGATTTCGAGGAAAATGGCCCGGTAGATTAGTGGCCGGGATTTCCGCCCACTGTCAACGGCGGCGGCGGCGCAGTTGCAGCACCATGCCCGCCACGGCGAGCAGGAGGAAACCGCCAGGCTCGGGCACCACGGTCACAAAGGAGCCGGATGCCTCGGTGCTGGAGCCGACGCCGATTTCCTGCACATGCAGCGCCAGTCTCAGGCCGGAGGACGCCTCCTCATGTGCCAGCGCCTGGAAGACATCCGACGCCGTGGCGCCTCCGAGCAGCCCAAACTGGAGAGTGAGGAACTGGCCGGGATCAAGCCCCATGCTGGGAGAGGGTGGCGTGGCTGAGACGCGGTAATCTGAAAAGAAACTGATGCCCACCCCGCCGGGCACATTCGGCGGACCGCCGCCGCCGAGGTTGAAGCCGGTCATGGGCGACTGGTCGAAAATGCTGGCCGAGCCGAAATTGAGCAGGCTGGCGTTGTCATCGAAGTAGATGCCCGTGATCGTCGGCGAGGTGGCGGAGATGTTCGGGTGGGAGAGATCACTGAGGTTGAGCAGGCTGAGATAGACCGAGTTGGGGTTGCCGAAGACCTCATGTACTTCCAGGGCGAACAAGCTGCCTTCCAGCGCGGGTGAGGAAAGCCCGCCGGCATAGGCGAATTCGAATGGCGTGAAATAAAAGGTGCCCAGATTGGCGCGGGAAGGTCCGGCGCAGACAATCAAAGCCAATAAAACCACCAGAGCTTTCGCATTTGCGAGAACTTGACTAACTATAAAATTCAGTTTTGCGAGCATTGAGAATGCTCGATTGAATTTCCAGAGTGATCAAGTCAGTCAAATTCGAATTTTGAAATTATTATCAAATATGATGGTTAAATATGATAATAGAGACTTTAATAATTTTGATAATAAGGCGTGTTAAAGCATTGGGCCGACTGTTTGGGCTACTTCACTTCCAACTCAGGCAGACCTATTCTGTAACAGGCATTAGTTCGTGACTTTTGCCTGTCCTCACCGCCCAGGCAGTAGAGATGCCCTTTGCAGACCACCAAGTTCACCATGCCAGAATACGGCAGGGGTTTGGCGGGCTTGTATTCGTCTTTGGCGATGTCGTAAAACCATGCCTCGGCGGTGAATCCCTCCATATCACTTTTGTAGCCGCCGGCCAGATAAAGGCTGCCATTTCCCAGATCCACCGCTGCCAGTCCGCGCACGGGGCAGGGCAGGTGTTTCAAGGGACGCCAGGCGCGCTTTGCCACATGCAGGGCGTGGGCCTCGACTGCGTTGCGCACGGTCTTGGCGGATGCATCCCAATTGGCTCCGCCAAAAATGAAAAGCTCTGCCGCCGCCACAGTGCAGGCGGCCGTGCCAAATGGCGCGCCGGGGTAGTCGGGCAAGATGTCAATCAAGCCGTCGCCGGGTTTGAGCAGCAACGCTGCACGCACCAGTCCAGCGAGATTGGCCGGGTCATTCGTGCCGCCAACCTGGACCAGCCATCCATTCACAATCCCGCCCGCGGCAAGGACGCGAGGGTGCGGCGCAATATCCATCACGGTTTGTGCGCCGCCATGATTCAAGGACCGCCATTCGGGCACTGTGCGCTCCCCCATTGTGCCGCCTTTGATGACGAGTTGCGGCCATCCATTTTCGTCCTCCACGACACCCGACACCGCATAAGCCTGGGGCGAGGGAAGCCTGCCCGCCTGCCGCCATGACTGTGTCTTGGGAGAAAAAATGTGGATGGCGTCGAGCCAGTTTTTCACGCCGCCCTCCCAGTTCGTGCCGCCGGCGACGACGATCACTTCGCCGAGCGCCGCGCAGGCGAAGCCGCCGTTTGGCTCGGGCAGGGGCGGCAGCTTTTCCCACTCAGCCGCAGGGCAGGGGAGTGCCATGAGAATGATCAGCCCGCCTGCCATCAGGATCGTTCGTGTGTGCATGGGACTTCATACGGGGGGAGGAGGGATTTCACTCCGCAGTTTGGAGTCTTGCTTTGGATTTCAGGCGAACGACAGAGACTCGTAGAATGCGCTTGAGCCGCGCGGTGCGCGCCGTCATGCTGGCCGCATGACACGAATTCTCCTGCTGCTCGCATTGTGCGTTTCCGCCTCCGCAATCACACCGGACGGCAAACGCAAGCTGGTGCTCATCGCCGGAAAACCCTCCCACCCGCCCGGCATGCATGAGTTCCGCGCGGGAAGCATGCTTTTGGAAAAGTGCCTGGCGGGAGTCACCAACCTGGTCGTGGACCGGCATGAGATGGGCTGGGTGCGCGACGAGTCCACCTTTGCAGACGCGGACGCGGTGGTCATTTATGCCGACGGCGGCAAAGGCCACCCTGCCGTGCAGGAAGGCCGCTTGGAGACGCTGCGCGGCCTGATGGCAAAAGGCATGGGCTTCGGCGTCATGCACTACGGCGTGGAGGTGGTGCCGGACCTGGGGGGCAGGGAGTTTCTGGAGTGGGTCGGCGGCCACTACGAGAACTCCTTTTCCTGCAACCCCATCTGGGAGCCGCGCTTCGACAAGCTGACGGAGCATCCCGTCACGCGCGGCGTGGAGCCTTTCCAGATCGAGGACGAGTGGTACTTCAACATGCGCTTCCGCCCTGCTTTTGGCGACGGCATCACTGCGGCGCGGGATGGTGCCGCGAGTTTTACCCCCATCCTCGTCGCCGCCCCATCCGGCGCGACTCGCGATGGCCCCTATGTTTATCCCAAAGGCCCCTACCCGCACATCCAGGCGGAGAAAGGTGCGCAGGAGGCCATGATGTGGTGCGTGGAGCGCGCCGACGGCGGACGCGGCTTTGGTTTCACTGGCGGGCATTTTCATCGCAACTGGGGCAACGACGGCTTCCGCAAGACGATCCTCAATGCCCTGCTCTGGGTCGCCAAAGCCGGGGTGCCTTCGGGCGGCGTTGAGTCATCCGTAAGCCGGGAGGATCTGGTGGAAAACCTCGACCCCAAACCCGCGCCCAAAGCGAAGAAGGCTGCGCTGGAGACTCCCAAGGTCTTCCAAAGACTCGCCAACCGATGACGCGCGCAGTCAGCCCCGCCGGGCAGCAACTCTCCCTGTCCACCTGCTGGAACAGCCACCGCCATACGGAAGGCAAAGCCCTGGCCGTGGAGGCGCGCGAGCTGGGCTTCGAGTGGATCGAGGTCAGTCATGGAACCAAAATCTCCCTTTTACCCGGCCTGCTCGACGCCGTGGCGGAGGGGATCGTGCGTGTCAGCAGCCTCCACAATTTCTGCCCCTCGCCCGTGGAGGTGATGATGGACGCGCCGGATGTGTACGAGTTCACCTCGGACAAGGAATGGGAGAGAGCGCGCGCCGTCTCACTGACGCGCAAGACGATCGAGATGGCCGCGCGCTTTGGTGCTGACCGTGTCGTGGTGCATCTGGGCCGGGTGAGCATGCCCGCCATCACTGCAAGGCTGGAAAAGCTCGTCCATGCCGGCGGCCTCTACTCGCGCGCCTTTTGCGCCCTCAAACTAAGGCTGGTGGCAATGCGGGCAAAACGCGTCCCCGTCCGTCTCGAACGCGCGCGTGCCGCGCTGGCCGCGCTGCTTTCAGACTGTGAAAAACACAGGGTGCGTCTCGGCATCGAGACGCGCAGCCATCACGAGCAAATCCCGAATCAAAAAGAAATGCGCGCCCTGCTCGACGAGCACGAAGGCTGCCAGTGGATCGGCGCATGGCACGACTTCGGCCATGTCCAGCGGCAGGCAAACCTGGCGCTTTTGAATCACGGGGAATTCCTCACTCAAACCGCGCCGCGCATCATCGGCTGCCACATCCATGACGTTCGCTGGCCCGCGCGCGACCACCGCGTGCCGCTGAGCACCGGCGGCGTGGACTTCGCAAATCTGCTGCCGCTGGTCCCTGCGGAGACGCCGCTCGTCTGGGAGCTGAGTCCCAGCCAGACAGCCGGCGACCTCCGTTCAGCTCTCGCGCGCTGGCAGGGGTGTGAGTGATACCATCAGAAGCTTGCAACCATAGGATTGCAAAGGCGCGTCTGATCCTCACGCGCCTCAAGGAATGAGCATGCCCGTCCGTGGTTCTGCCGTTGAACCAGTAATTCAAAACGGCACCGGGCGTTATGAAGCGCGTTATATTCTCTCATGCCGCTTTATTTAGCACTCCCTCAAGCTGCCGTCATTGGATTGGCGCTTGTTGTTTCGACCCTGCGCGCGGAGGAACTGTTTGATGAATCAAAGGCGGTGACGCTTTTCGCCTTTGACGATGTCTCGATCCCTCACACGCAAAACCTGCGCCTCGAAATGCGGCAGCCGGTGAGGCATGAGGCCAATCCGGTGCTGCGGCGCGGCGCGGCGGGCGCGCCGGATGCGATGGGCGTGCAGTTTTATGGCTCGATCCTCAAAGAGAACGGCAAATACCGCCTGTGGTATGTGGCTTTCGATGACGACACGGAAAACAAGGTGGCCTCCGCGCGCTGGCGGGCGGCTTATGCGGAAAGCGTGGACGGCCTGACCTGGACGAAACCGGACCTCGGCCTTGTGGAGCATCGGGGCAGCACAAAGAACAACCTGCTGGACATGGGCGGCCAGTCCTGGGGCTTCGTGAACCTCAAGGTCATCCGCGATGACGCCGATCCTGATACCGAGCGCCGCTACAAGATGACGTCGCATGTTTATTTCCGGCACAACACGCGCCTCGGCACACTACTGCCCTTTGTCAGCGCCGACGGGCTGCGCTGGAAGCCGGTGAAGGAGGTGAAGCCGCTCAAGGCGGAGTTGCGCAAGGAGGACTTGTTCATTCCCGGCTTTCACTTCGAGCCTTGCGGCGGGCTGTATCAGTGGGACGGGCAGTTTTACATCAGCGGCCAGAACGCGCTGCCCGGCACACACCTCTATCAGGGGCGCGTGAGCCGCACCTATCGCAGCACGGATTTTGTGAACTGGTCGCCCACGAGCAGCATCGCCTTTGTCCGCGCGGCGCAGCATGACTATCTCGGTCTGGGCCGCAGCCGTGAAGGCGAGCAGAACCACGAAGGCATCAGCGTGTGGAACCGCCGCAACGTGCTGCTCGGCGTCTATGGCCGCTGGCATGGCGCGGAGGAGTGGAAGGACGTGCGCATTGATCTCGGCTTCGTGATGAGCAATGACGGCCTCCACTTCCGCGAGCCGAAGCACGAATGGACCTTTATCGGGCGCGGAAATGACGGCGAATGGGACCAGGGCGGCCTCATCCAGGGACAGGGTTTTGAAAACATCGGCGGCCAAACTTTCATCTACTATGGCGCTTGGGATCCACGCCCGACCGGCGGCCCGCCGCAGCCGCGCGGCGGTGTCGGAGTCGCCTTGCTGCCGCGCGACCGCTTTGCCGACCTCATGATGGACACCAGCACAGAGGGGCCGGGCGACTACCAGCTTCCGCAAGTGACCGCCGAATTCGTCACAGCATCGCTTGATGTCAAAACCCCGCGTTTCTTCATCAATGCGGACGGCCTGGGCGCCGAGGCCGTGCTGCGCCTCGAACTGCTCGATCACCTCGAAAAGCCCGTGCCCGGCTGTTCCGGCGAAAACGCGGCGCGCGTGACGCGCGGCGGCTTCCAGGTGCCTGTGGAGTGGAAAACCGCCGCTCCGCTCCCGGATCGTGTGCGCGTGCGTGGCGTCTTCGAGGGCAAAAACCGCGCTGCCATCCGATTGAGCGCCATTTATCTTTTGCAGCCGTGAAAAAGAAAGCCGCCGTCCTGAACGCCATGCTCGTGTTGACGGGTATCTGCGCCGCCCAGGAAGACCCTCGCCTTGCCGAAAGACGCTTGCTCAAAGAGCAGACGGCACAGCGCGCGGGCGTGGAAAGGGCGCTCTCAAGCGAGATGCCGGATGAGTTGCAGGCGCTGCCGGTGTTTGGCGGGATCGAATGGACGGTGCAAGCGATGCCCTTCATCGCGCCTGGGCCGCATGGCGGTGTGAGCGGCGGCGGCATGGCCGTCGTTGACGGCAAGATCTACTACGCCGGCGGTTTCATCCCCGCCGGTGACGGCACGGAGGAAGCTGGAAACCGCACCTCGCGCTGGGCGCATGTGTATGATCCGCAGACCGATGAATGGACCCGCCTGCCCGACATGCCCGCGCGGCGCGAATACACGCGCGCCATCGCCACGGACGACGCGTTTTTCATCATCGGCGGCTTTGCCCAAGGCAGGCCGGGGCTTCCCGCCGCGGAGGTCTTCCGTCTGGATGTGCGCCGGGCGCCTTTGCAGTGGCAAAGCATCGCGCCGCTGGACGTGCCGCGTTCGCACACGGCAGCGGATCGCGTCGGCGGCAGGCTCATCGTCGCAGGAGGCAATCGCTACGACATTGCCGAGAAGGGCTACAGCGCCAAAACCATCCCGTGTGTGACCGAGGTGCTCGATCTCGCTCGTCCTGAAAAAGGCTGGCGGCAAGCGGCGCCCATCCCCGGCGCGCCGCGCGGCTGGTGCGCCTCCGCCGTGCTCGACGGGCAGTTTTACATGCTCGGCGGCGTGACCTGGACACCGGCCGCGCGCGTGCGGCTGACCGAGTGCCTGCGCTTTGATCCGGCGCAGAACACATGGACCCGTCTGGCGGATTTTCCCGTGCCCATCTCCGGCTGGGAGGCGGATGTGTTCGCGGGTCGTTATCTCATCACCGTGGGCGGCGCGTGCTCGCGCTGGAACGATGCGGCCTTCGTCTATGACACGCGCGAGGACCGCTGGCTGCGCATCGCCAGCCCGCTGCCTCCGGGCGGACTCTTCAACGACCCCGGCGTCTGCATCATCGGCGACACGATCTTTGTCGCTGGTGGCGAAGGCCCCGGAGGCAGCCACTTCGAGTATTTCCTCATCGGCAAAATCAAACCCGCCCGAGAACCATGAGATACAACCTGCTCATCCCGCTCATTTTTGCCTCCGCAGGCAGCGCCGCCGAGCGCACCCTCCTCATGGCGGATGATCATGACATCCTCTACCGCCCCGGCACGACCCGCGTGCTTGAGAAACCGGTCCGTCATCCGCAGAACCCGCTCATCACCGAGGACAAGCCGTGGGAGATGGCCATCGCGTGGACGAGCGTGCATCGCGACAAGGCCACCGGGCGCTATCAGATGTGGTATCAGGCCTACGCGGGCAAGCGCGCGCAGCTCAAGACCCACGAATGCGTCGTCTGTTACGCCGAGTCCGCCGATGGCATCAGCTTCACCAAGCCGGACCTCGGCCTCTTTGATTTCAACGGCGACAAGAAGACCAACATCGTCCTCATCGGCAGCGGCCTGCATGGCGACCGCTACTGCAACAGCGTCATCGTGGACCCGCACGAGCGCGATGCCGCCAAGCGCTACAAGATGCTCTACTACGACTGGGCGAAGAACACGGAGGGCGAGGTTATCGCAGGGCTGCACCTCGCCTTCTCACCGGATGGCATCCGCTGGACCAAACATCCTGACGCGCCGCTCTATGCCACCGCCTTCGGCGGCAAAAAGGCGCAGCCGCCTTTCGCCGGAGAGAATCCTTACAGTGAGACAAAGCTGCCGGACGGGCGCGTGCGCCGCCAGCTCCTGCTGCCCATGACGATGTCCGACGCCGCCGACCCGCTCTTCGATCCCAAACGCAGCCTCTGGGCCATCTACGGCAAAATGTGGATCCACGGTCCCGATGGCGGCCTTGGGTGGAAGCACGGCATGGGACGCGTCGAAAGCGCCGACCTCATCCACTGGTCGAAGCCACAGCTCGTGTGCGCGCCCGACGAGCACGATGGCCCGCTTGAGTTTCACACCTCGCCCGTCTTTCTCCGTCATGATCGCTACTTCAGCCTCAACCAAATCCTCAACCGCCCCGACGGCGGTGTGATGGACATCGAACTCATGCTCAGCCGCGATGGCATCGAGTGGGAGCGCCCCTTCCGCCAGAATCTGTGGCTGAAACGCAGCCCTGGAGAGCAGTTCGACAGCGGCACGCTCGCCACCAATGCGGACATCGTCATCGAAGGCCGCGAGATGCGCTTTTACTATGGTGCCTACAGCAGCGGTGCCACCGGCGGCGGCATCAACATCACCGGCGACCAGCAAAAGAGCGGCGTGGGCCTTGTCACGCTGCCGCTCGACCGCTTCGCAGCCGTCACTGCCGCCGACAAAGGCCAGATCACCCTCAAACCGCTCGATTTGAAGGGCCGCACCGAAGTCTATGTGAACGCCAACGCATCAGAAGGCGCAGTGTGGGCCGAAATCCTCGATGAAGACGGCTTCCGCCTGCCCGGTTTCGACAAGGCCAACTGCATGCCCTTGAAGAAAGATGCCATGCGCTACCGCTTCGCCTGGAAGGACAAAAAGCTCGCCGACCTGCCGCCCGGAAAGCATCACATCCGCCTGCATCTGCACAAGGCTTCGGTTTATGCCATCACCCTGCGATGAAGCCCGCCAAACGCCATCCCCGCTGCATCCTCGCCACCTGCTGCGTGCCTTGGAATGAGCGCTTCGAGTTCGAGGAGGACATCTTCCGCCGCTCCGTTCGGCATCAGATCGCCAGCGGCATCCGCGATCTCTACATCTTCGGCACGGCGGGCGAGGGCTACGCGGTCACCGAAAAGCAGTTCGACGAGATCACCCGGGTTTTTCTCGATGAAACAACCCAAGGCGGCGCGAAGGCCATGGTCGGCCTCATCAGCCAGTCGCTGCCCGCCATCATCGAGCGCATCGAAAGAGCGCATGACACGGGCGCGAGGCGGTTTCAGATCAGTTTGCCAAGCTGGGGCGTTTTGAACGATGCAGAGGTCGAAATCTTTTTTCGTGAGACCTGCGGACGCTTTTCTGACTGCGCTTTTCTGCACTACAACCTCATGCGCGCCGGGCGTATCCTTACCGGCACCGAGTATGGCCGCCTTGCCGCTGAGCATGAAAACCTCGTCGCCACGAAAAACAGCACGGCGGATGAGACTCGTCTCCGCAGCCTCCTCACGGACGCGCCGCAACTCCAGCACTTCATCACGGAGCCGGGTTTCGCCAAGGCGGCGCTGATGGGCGAGTGCGGATTCCTCATTTCCTTCACCTCCACGAACCTCAAAATGGCTGCGGAGTTCTTTCAAGCCGGCTGCGCGCGGGACGAAGCCAGGCTCGAAGCAATTTCGGCGGTTTTCCCCGGCCTCATTGCCGCCTTCAAAGAGGCCGTGGGCGCCTCCGCCCACATGGACGGAGCTTTCGACAAGATGTTTTGCCGCATTCACAACCCCGAGTTCCCGCTGCGCCTGCTGCCGCCTTACGCCGGCGTCAGCGACGCGGTCTTTCAGCGTTATCTCGGCGCGCTTCAACACAACCACCCGGAATGGCTGCCATGAAAATCCATTCCGTGGCAAAGACCGCGATCATTTTGATCAGTTGCTCCGCCGGATCAGCGCCCGCGCAAACCGCCCTGCCTCCCGCCACCTTCGCGAAGGTCAGCTACGGCACGCATGAGCGCAACACGCTCGATTTCTGGCGGGCAAAATCCGCGAAGCCGGCGCCGCTGCTCATCTTCATCCACGGCGGCGGCTGGGCGGGCGGCGGCAAGGAGGACCTGCCGCCCATGCTGCTCGACGCGATGCTGGAGGCCGGCGTTTCCGTGGCCTCGATCAACTACCGCTACTCCACGCAGGCCATCCTCCCGGCCCCCGTGCATGATGCCGCCAGGGCGGTGCAGTTTCTGCGTGAAAAAGCGGCCGAGTGGCATCTCGATCCCGCGCGCTTCGCCGCATATGGGATCTCCGCCGGTGCCACGACTTCGCTCTGGCTCGCGTATCACGATGATCTCGGTCCGCCTTCGACGCGGCTGCGCGCTGTGGTCGCGCTTTCACCGCAGCCTTCCCTGGAACCGCGGATCCTCAGGCAATGGGCGGGTGACGAGGTCTTGAAACATCCTCTGATGGCCCGCGCGGTCGGCGTGAAAACAGGCGGGGACGTGCTCAAGCCAAAACCCGAGTGGGTGAAATTGTGGCGCGAGTTCTCGGCCATCACGCATGTCAGCAAGGACGATCCGCCTGTCATGGTGCAGCATCCGCGTTTCGATCCGCTGCCCGCCCCCAACCCCGGCAGCGCCATTCATCATGCCATTTTCGGCGTGAAGCTGAAGGAGCGCTGCGACGCCGCGGGTGCGACGTGCATCCTCCGGCTTCAAGACAGGCCCGGTGACACACCGGAGCCGGAGGCCTTCCTCATCGAGCAATTGAAGATGCCATGAAGCCGCTTTGCCTAACCACCGCATTGCCCTTCACCGAATGCCCGCCGGGATCGGAGCCGGAAGTCGCTGGTTTGGAGATGCGGGTGCTTCGGAATGTGAAGCAGGGAGATCCATGGCCGGTGGATGATGCCGGGAGGGTCACGGCGGCCTTCTGCACACATCCGCCTCCCAATCTGGCCGCCTTCAAAAACCTGCGCTGGTTGCAGATCGAATCGGCGGGCTTTTCGCATCTGTTTCCGTTCCGACTCGCTGAAAAAAACATCATCGTGACCAATGCGCGCGGCATTTTTGACTGCCCGATCGCCGAATGGAACATCGCCATGATGATCAACCTCGCGCGTGATCTCCGCACGCTGATCCGTCATCAAGACGCGCATGTGTGGCAGCGTTCCGCTCAGTTCACGGGGGAAGTTCGCGGCAAAACCGCGGGCATCTGGGGATACGGCGGCATCGGACGCGAAACGGCCCGGTTGGCGAAGGCTCTCGGCATGAGAGTGCATGTCCTCTCGCGTTCCGGGGTGAAATCACGCGCCGGCTCGACCTGCATTGCAGGAACCGGTGATCCCGATGGCTCGCTGCCGGATCGTTATTTCACGCAGGGGGAGAAGGTCGAGTTTTTGAGCGGTCTCGATTTTCTTGTTCTGGCGCTGCCGCTGACAAAAGCCACGGATGGCCTGATTGGCGAGGCGGAACTCAGGTCTCTGCCCAAAGGCGCTTTTGTGCTCAATCCCGCACGCGGGCCGCTCATTCAGGAGCAGGCGCTGTTGACGACATTGAGTGATGGCCACCTCGGTGGCGCGGCGCTGGACACGCACTATGCCTATCCACTGCCTGCGGAGCATCCATTGTGGGATTTTTCGCATGTCATTCTCACGCCGCACATCTCAGGCACCACGTTTTCACCTCGCTTCAGCGCAGGATTGCTGGACATCTTCCGCCAGAATGCGCTCCGCTTCATTGCCGGCGAGCCGTTGCTCAATCTCATTCCACCCGCCGACCTAGAATGAAAATCACCCGCGTTCGCACCCTGCTCTCCACCGCGCCCCAGCGGGACATCTTCATGAAGTCGCGCGTGAGACGCTCCGCCGCTTTCGTCTTGATCGAAACCGACACGGAACTCACGGGCCTGGGTGAAACCTATGCCGGCTATTTCGTGCCGGAGATGGTGCCGGAAATCGTGCGGTTCTATGAGCCGATCCTGGTGGGCCAGTCACCCCTTGATGTGGATGTGCTGAGCCGTCGGATGTTCACGGCAGGAAAGTTTTGGGCCAGGGTGGGGCTTGGCTCCATCGTGCTCAGCGGCATTGAATCGGCGCTGCTTGATCTGAAGGGCAAGATGCTCGGCGTGCCGGTGTATGAGCTGCTCGGCGGGCGCTGCCATGATACTCTGCCATGCTATGCCACAGGCGGAACCAGCCCGCATGACCGTGGCGAGCTGGAGGGCAAGGTGGCGCAGTATTTGAGCCTCGGTTTCCACGCTGTGAAGCTCGGCGCGGGAACCTATCGCGGTCCTGGGCAGCCGATTGTCGGCTCGCGCACGCCGCAAGAGGCGCGCGATGTGGAGGTGGGCAAGGTCGAGTTTCTTCGTGAAAGGTTCGGCGACTCCTTCCAGCTCAATCTCGACGCACACATGGACTTTCTTGGCGAGTCCGATCATGTCTGGAACCTCGCCACCGCGCAGTTCGTGCTGAAGGCGCTGGAGGCCTATCCCATCGGCTTCTTCGAAGAGGCGCTGCCTTACACCGACATGCGCGCCTATGGCGAGCTGCGGCGCTCCACCACAATTCCGGTCGCGGGCGGAGAAACGCTCACCAGCCTCGAAGAGTGGCGCGACTGGCTGGAGCACAAGCCGTTCGCGCTCGCTCAACTCGACGCAAGCTTCATGGGCGGCCTCATGAACTTCATCAAGATCGCCCGCCTGTGCGAGCTGCAAGGTGTGAGCATCGCCACGCACGCCTGGAGTGCCACGCCCGGCGTCGCCGCGAACCTGCACGCCGCCTTTGCCTGCCGGAACACCGCTGTGTGCGAGATGGCGGCCTACAATCCCACGCGCCCGGAGCTCAACACGCACATCACCGCGCCGCTGCTCACGGATCTGTGGATCGAACCACCCGTGATCGAAAACGGCCGCATCCGGCTCGCTGACACGCCTGGTCTTGGAGTGCGGTTGCCGGAGGGGTTCCTCGACCGGCATCCCTTCGAGCCTGGGAGCGGAGAGTTCAGCTCTGTGACGGGGAAAATTCTTCAGCCATGAAAGCCATTTTCATCCTTTCATTGCTCGGCGGCCTCTGCATGGCGGCTGAGCCGATCCACATCGATTCGCGACGCGAGCTGTTCGTGGATGAGCACCTCATCGCCTCGAAGTCCGGCGTGGAGCTAAAGATGCACAAACCGCAGGCGCAGGATGTGGCCTTGGTGTGTGACGCGCCCTGGGAGGGGAACACATCCGGTTACTTCACGCTGCTTCAGGACGGCAATCTTTACCGCTGCTACTACCGCGGATCGCATCATGGCGAGCCGGGAGGAAGGCCCGGCCATTCCGGCGTGACCTGTTACGCGGAGAGCCGCGATGGCATCACCTGGACGAAGCCGAAGCTCGGGCTGTTTGAGTTCGGCGGATCGAAGGACAACAACATCACACACATGGGCGATGGCTGCGGCACCTTTGCGCCTTTTCTCGATACGAACCCTAACTGCCCGCCGGAGTCACGCTACAAGGCGCTGGCCACCATGGGCAATGACGTCGAGCGCAAAAAGAACCCGGCCCTGCAGGCCTATCACTCGGCCGACGGCCTGCGCTGGTCGTTGATGCGTGACAAGCCGGTCATCACCGCCGGTTCGTTCGATTCGCAAAACACCGCCTTCTTTGACAATGAGCTCGGCGCCTATCGCGCCTACTGGCGTTACTTCACCGGCGGCTACACGGACGAGCGTGGCTGGAAACCTGCGGGGGTGCGTGCCATCCGCACGGCGACCTCGAAGGACTTCCTCAACTGGGAAAATCAGGCTGATCTGGCCTACGGTAAGGATGCTCCCACCGTGCAGCTTTACACGAATGCCGTGCGGCCCTATGCGCGCGCACCGCATTTGCTGCTCGGATTTCCCACACGCTACCAGCCCAAAGGATCACAAGTCGAGCCCGTGCTCATGACCAGCCGCGATGGTGTGAACTTCAAGCGCTGGGAGGAGCCGCTGATTCCCATCACCGCGCCGAAGGATCGCGACTGGAACCGCAGCAACTACATGACCATCGGCGTGCTCGCCCTGCCCGGCAGGCCGAATGAACTCTCCGTCTATGCCAGCGAGGCCTACTACCAAGGCCCTGGCAGTCGCATCCGCCGCTTCACCTTCCGCGTGGATGGTTTTGTCTCCGCTTCGGCAGAAGATGGAGAGATCATCACCAAGCCGCTGATTTTCGCCGGATCGAAACTCATGCTGAATCTCGTCAGCAAAGGCGAAACCCGCGTCGAAGTGCAAAATGAAGCCGGAAAGCCTCTGCCAGGCTTCACCCTTGGTGATTGCACGCCGCTCAAAGGCGGCTTCATCGACCAAGCGGTGTCATGGAAAGGCGGCAGCCTTGAAAAACTCGCCGGGAAGCCCGTGAAGCTCCGTTTCGAGCTGAACGAGGCAGATTTGTTCGCTCTCCAGTTTGTGCCGTGACAAGGTAAAAACTTGAGACAGTGGGCTGGCACTGTCTAGGATGCGGCAAGATTGCTTCAATGCCTGCTCCCACTCCCACATCCGGCCTGCGCGACAACCATACACGAGGAAATGTCGCTGAGTTCCTGCGCGAGCAGATTCGTAGCGGTTCCAGGCTGTCTGTCGTCTCGGCGTATTTCACGATTTACGCTTATGAGGCGCTCAAGTCCGAGCTTGAGCTGATTGACAGTCTTCACTTCTTGTTTGGCGAGCCCTCGTTCATCAACCGTCTCGATCCTGACAAGACGGAAAAGAAGGCATTCATGATTGATGATGATGGATTGAGGCTCTCGAACAGGCTCCAGCAAAAGCGCATTGCCCGTGATTGCGCCGACTGGATCAAGCGCAAGGTGGATATCAAAACCGTCAAGCAATCGAATCTCCTCCACGGCAAGATGTATCACATCGCAAACGGCGGCGTGGAGGAGGCCATTCTTGGCAGCTCAAACTTCACCGTGCGAGGTCTTGGCCTCGGTGCTGCGGGCAATAACATCGAGCTGAACCTCATCGTTGACAGCCGGCGCGACAGGCAGGAACTCAAGCAATGGTTTGACGAGCTTTGGGGTAATGAAGCTCTGGTGCAGGATGTCAAAAAGGACGTCCTCGACTATCTGGCAAAGCTCCATACCAACCAATCGCCGCAGTTCCTCTACTACCTCACGCTCTTCCACCTCTTCCGCGAGGAGCTGGAAGGCATTCGTGATCTGGATGACACCCTCCAGCGCACCACTTTGCTGGAGTCACAGGTTTGGAAATCCTTGTTCTCCTTCCAAAAAGATGGCGTCAAAGGCGCCATCAACAAAATCCTCCGCTTCAACGGCTGCATCCTCGCGGACAGCGTGGGCCTGGGGAAAACCTTCGAGGCGCTGGCCGTCATCAAATACTTCAACCTGCGCAATGAGTCCGTGCTCGTGCTCTGCCCAAAGAAGCTGCGACAGAACTGGGAGATCTATCGACCGCAGCACACGCTCTGCCCGTTGCCGCAGGACAAGCTCGACTTCCAGCTTCTCTCCCACACCGACCTCTCCCGCACCGGCGGTCAGGCGGATGGCCACGACCTCGCTCACTTCAACTGGCAGAACTACGGACTCATCGTCATTGATGAATCCCACAACTTCCGCAACAACGCCGTTGGCAAGGAGAAAGAGGATGGTGAGCGCCGCCGCAGCCGTTACGAGCGCCTCATTGAGGATGTCATCCAGTCCGGCAGGAAGACCAAGGTCCTGCTGCTCTCTGCCACGCCGGTGAACAACGCCATTGCCGACTTGCGCAACCAAATCTCCCTCATTGCCGGTGGTGATGTGGCCCGCGATGCCAATCCCGCTTACGACGCTGCTTTCCAGGAGGCTCTCGGCGTTCCCAGTGTGAAGGAAACCACCAGGCAGGCGCAGAACAAGTTCACGCTCTGGACCAGGAAGCCGCCCGCCCAGCGCAAAACTCGCGATCTCATCCACGAACTCGGCAGCGATTTCTTCAAGCTCCTCGACGGCCTCTCCATCGCCCGCTCCCGCAGCCAGATAAAGCGCTACTACGCCAAGGAGCTCGCCAGCCTCGGCGGCTTCCCGGATCGTGACAAGCCGCGCTCCGAATACCCGGCCATTGATGCCACCGGGCACTTCCTCACCTTCCAGCAGCTCGATGAAAAGATCGGTGGCCTCACCCTGAGCCTCTACCACCCGAGTTCCTTCTTGAAGGACGACCTCCCCGCCGCCGTCCGCGAGGCCTACGCCGTCAAGATTGGCAACTTCAACCAGGAAGGCCGCGAGCGCATCCTCATCGCCATGATGAAGGTGAACTTCCTCAAGCGCCTCGAAAGCTCCATTGACTCCTTCCGCCTCACGCTGGAGCGCACGATCCAAAAAATCGACACCCTTAAGGCCAAGATCGCCGCCTTCCAGCAGGCCGAGCAGGCCAATCCCGCCTACGACTTCGCCAGTCTCAGCGGCGAAGACTTTGATGATCTCGACCTCGATCCCGCTGATCTGAAGATCGGCGGCAAGCACAAGATCAACCTCGGCCATCTTAAGCTCCCCGAGTGGAAGCTCGCCGTCGATCAGGACCGTTCCCAGCTTCAATATCTCCTCGATCACGCCCGCCCCGTCGGCCCGCTGCGTGATGCGAAGCTCCTGCGCGTGCGCCAGATCATTGAGGAAAAAATCGCCCGGCCCTCCACCAACCGCGGCGGCGAGGCCATCCGCAAGGTCATCGTCTTCACCGCCTTCGCCGACACCGCGCGCTACCTTTGGAAGCATCTCGCCCAGCCGCTTCACACCGCCCGTTCCGTCCACGCCGCGCTCATCACCGGCGGTGGCGACTGCCACACCACGCTTGGCAGGTCTGAGTTCGACCACATCCTCACGAACTTCTCCCCGCGCTCGAAAGGACGCGAGCGCCAGCCCTCCCTGCCGCAGGATGCGGAGATTGACCTCCTCATCGCCACCGATTGCATCAGCGAGGGCCAAAACCTCCAGGACTGCGACCTCCTCATCAACTACGACATCCACTGGAACCCCGTTCGCATCATCCAGCGCTTTGGGCGCATAGACCGCATCGGCTCCAGAAATGCCCGCGTCTCGCTGGTGAACTTCTGGCCCACCCAGGACCTCGACGCCTACCTCAACGTCAAGCACCGCGTCGAGGCCCGCATGGCCCTCGTCGATCTCACCGCCACCGGTGAGGACAATCTCCTCAACACCGACCAGTTCGAGGATCTCATCGAGGCCGACCTGCACTACCGCAATCAGCAGCTCAAGCGGCTCCAAAACGAAATCCTCGACCTCGAAGACCTCAATGAGGAGTCCATCTCCCTCGCCGACTTCTCCCTCGCCGACTTCCGCATGGACCTCCTGCGCTTCCTGGAGGCCAACCGTGAAGCCCTTGAGTCCTCCCCGCTCGGCCTCTATGCCGTCGTCCCGCCTGATCCCCAGCTTCCCGCCTCAGCGCCCGGCATCCTCTTCTGCCTCCGCCAGCGCGGCGAGGAGCGCCCTGTGCAGGTGAATCCCCTCGCGCCTCACTACCTCGTCTATGTGCGCGATGACGGCAGCGTCCGCCTCACCTTCGCTCAGCCAAAGCAGTCCCTCGAACTCCTCCGCACCCTCGCCGCCGGGCATCCCGCCGCCTTTGAGCAGCTCTGCGATCTCTTCGATGCCCGCACGCAAAACGGCGCTGACATGGCGCATGAAAACACCCTCCTCGACCGCGCCATCGAGTCCATCCAGGCCACCTTCGCCCGCCGCTCCAGCGCCAGCCTCCTCTCCGGCCGCAGCGGACTCCTCCCCACCGCCAGCGAGACGCCCGCCGCGCCCGATGACCTGGAACTCATCACCTGGCTCGTCATCATGGACAAACCCGCATGAAAAAGAAGTCCTCGAACTCCGCGCCGCACTCACGGAAGTCGGCCAGTGGCAAAACTCGTGACGCTGTTGCGAGAAAGTCACCTCGTCCTCTGCCTTCCTCCAAAAGTCTCACCACTGGTGAGACAATTTCACATGAGTTCGACGGAGTTCTTCGCCTCATCGAGTCCGCCCGCCATCACGCCTATCAGGCGGTGAATGTGGCGATGATCGAACTTTACTGGACTGTCGGCGAGCACATCAGTCGGAAAATCGAGGGGGCGGAATGGGGAGATGGCGTAGTGGGTGATCTCGCTGACTTCCTCGCACGCACGCAGCCAGGATTGAAGGGCTTCACTCGTCGCAACCTGTTCCGCATGAGGCAGTTTTATGAGGCATACCACGATCACGAAATTGTGTCAGCACTGCTGACACAATTGTCCTGGACCCAGCATCTCATCATCCTCGGCCAAGCCAAACTCCCGGAAGAGCGCGAGTTCTACATGCGCATGACCATTCGAGAAAAGTGGTCCAGCCGCGAGCTGGAGCGCCAGTTCCGCACCGCCCTGTTTGCGCGTGTGGTGCTCTCCCCACCAAAAGTGTCACCACTGGTGACACAAACTCACCCGGACGCCTCGTCTGTTTTCAAGGACAGCTACGTCCTCGAATTCCTCGGCCTGCCGCTGGACCACTCCGAGTCTGATCTTCATCGCGGCCTGCTCAGGAAATTACGCGACTTCATCACCGAGCTAGGCAGCGACTTTTGTTTTATCGGCTCCGAGGTGCCTCTCCAGGTCGGCAAGCGTGACTTCGCTCTCGACCTGCTCTTCTTCCATCGCGGCATGAACTGCCTCGTCGCCCTGGAACTCAAGATCGAACGCTTCGAGCCCGAGCACCTCGGCAAACTCGGCTTCTACCTCGAAGCCCTCGACCGCGACATCCGCAAGCCGCACGAAAATCCCTCCATCGGCGTCCTGCTCTGCGCATCCAAGGACAGCGAGGTCGTCGAGTATGCCCTCAGCCGCTCCCTCTCCCCCGCGCTCATCGCGGAGTATCAGACCCAGCTCCCCGACCGCGCCCTTCTCCAGCGCAAGCTCCACGAGTTCTACCACCAGCTTGCCCCGGCGGAGAGTCCCCAGCCCTCCAAAGTCAAAGCCCGCGCCAGGCGCTGACCCCTTCGCCATTCCCCATCATGCCCGCCGACCTCCGCGACTCCATCCAGTCCGCCCTCGCAGCCTTCGCGGACAAATCGTTGCGCTTTGCCTCCACCGATCTGCTCCGCACCCTCGGTTACCAGAGCGACCGCACACTCGACTTGGCAGGCTCAAAGCCCCAGTCCTTCCTCGATCTCATCGTCTCTCAGAGCGCCCAATCCCGTTTCGATGAAGCCAAGGCACTCTTTCCCGAATGGAAGTCCGCTGACATTCTCTTCCAGCTTACCGATGACGAACTCTCCCGGCACACCAGCCTTTTCAAAGAGACCACCGTCAAGACCAGCCTCCTCCAGTCTTACCTCTTCTTCGCCATCGAGCTGAAGGGCAGGGACTACGCTCGCGGAAAGCTCACCGGCATCGCCCGTCAGATCAATCGCGTCTTCCCCATGCCCGTGATGGTCATGCTGAAACATGGCGACTTGCTTTCCATCGCGGTCATCAATCGTCGCCAGAACAAGGTCCATGCCGACAAGGACGTTCTCGAAAAAGTCACCCTCATCCGCGACATCTCGCTCGCCAGCCCCCATCGCGGCCATCTCGACATTCTCGCCTCCTTCGCGGTCCAAAACCTAGTCCACCCGCAGAAGAAGCCCATCCAGGACTTCGACACCCTCCACGCCGCCTGGGAGCAGATCTTCAACATCGAGCTGCTCAACGAGCGCTTCTATAAGGAGCTGTCGAACTGGTATTTCTGGGCGCTCCCGCAGGTCGATTTCCCCGCCGATCTGGAGCCGGACGACGAGAAACGCCGCGCCACCGGCCTCATCCGCCTGCTCACCCGCCTCATCTTCTGCTGGTTCCTCAAGGAAAAGGACGGCCTCATCCCGGAGAAGCTCTTCCACCCCGCCGATCTTGCGAAGCTCCTCAAAGGCTTCGATCCCGAGAGCGAGACCAGTTCCACCTACTATCAGGCCATCCTGCAGAACCTCTTCTTCGCCACGCTGAACCAGCGCATGGGCAAGGACGGCAAGGGCAATCCCTACCGCGTCTTTGCCACCGACGAGGGCTTCCAGAAAAACCGCGCCACCTACGACGTCAACAACCTCTACCGCTACGAAAAGCTCTTCGCCGTCCCACAGGAGGAAGCCCTCGCCCTCTTTGCCGACATCCCCTTTCTCAATGGCGGCCTCTTCGAGTGCCTCGACCGCACCGAGGACGGCACCGACAAGAAACGCTACCTCGACGGCTTCTCCCGCAATGCCAAGAAGCGCCCCCACGTCCCCGACCGCCTCTTCTTCGACAGTGGCGAGACTGCCGACCTCTCCGAAGTCTATGGCGACAAGAAGCGCAAATCCGAGCGCGTCACCGGCCTCATCTCCATCCTGAACCGCTACAAGTTCACCATCGTCGAGAACACTCCCATCGATCAGGAAATCGCCCTCGATCCCGAGCTCCTCGGCAAAGTCTTCGAAAACCTGCTCGCCTCCTACAACGAGGAAACCAAGACCACCGCCCGCAAGCAGACCGGCTCCTTCTACACCCCTCGCCCCATCGTGGACTACATGGTGGACGAGTCCCTCAAAGCTCACCTGGAACGAAAATTAACCACGGATGACACGGAAAACACAGATTCCAGAAGGGCCGGTTCACCATCCGTGAATTCCGTGAAATCCGTGGTCAAAGAAAAGCTCGACCACCTCTTCACCTACACCGAGGAACCCCACCCCTTCACCGACTCGGAAGTCGCCGCCCTCATCACCGCCATCGACGAGGTGAAAATCCTCGACCCCGCCTGCGGTTCCGGCGCCTTCCCCATGGGCGTGCTCCACAAGCTCGTCTATATCCTCGGCAAGCTCGACCCCGACAACGCACGCTGGAAACAAACCCAGCTCGCCAAGCTCGACTCCGCTCCCATGCGCGAGGCCCTGGAAGCCGCCTTCGAGGACAACAACGACGACTACGGCCGCAAGCTCTACCTCATCGAAAACTGCCTCTACGGCGTGGACATCCAGCCCATCGCCATCCAGATCACCAAGCTACGCTTCTTCATCTCCCTCGTCTGCGACCAGAAGACCAACCGCAGCAAAAAGGACAACCACGGCATTCGCCCGCTGCCGAATCTGGAAACCAAGTTCGTTGCTGCCGATACTCTCATTGGTTTGCCCATCTCCGACAAAGACCTCTTCATCGAGTCCCTCATCGCGCCCATCGAAAAGGAAATCGAAGCTGCCTACCACAGCCACTTCACCATCCAGCGGCGCGACCAGAAGCTTGCCTTGCAGAAGAAGATCAAAGTCCTGCGCCTCAAACTGGCGGAAACCCTCGCGGGCAGCCTTGGAGCTGTGAACTCCAAGAAAGCCAAGCACCTCGCCGATTGGGATCCCTTCGATCCGCAATCCCGCGCCGACTTCTTCGATCCCCACTGGATGTTTGGCCGCTCCTTGAAGGACGGCTTCGATGTGGTCATTGGCAACCCGCCCTACGTCCGCATTCAAATGCTGGCACAGGCCGACCCGAAACAACCAGCCCGGATCAAGCAGCAGTATGTCAGCGCCAGCAAAGGCAATTACGACCTCTACGTCGTGTTCGTGGAGCGCGGCTTGCAGTTGCTCCAGCCGCACGGACAACTCTCCTACATCCTCCCGCACAAGTTCTTCAACGCCCAATACGGCGAGCCGCTTCGCAAGTTGCTGGCCGACGGCAAAAACCTCCGCCAAGTCGTCCATTTCGGCGACGAGCAGATTTTCCCCGGCGCGACCAACTATGTCTGCCTGCTGTTCCTCGACAAAGGCGGTGCTGAGGATTGCCGCTGGTATCGAGCAGATAATCTTCCAGCATGGCTCGCAGATGGAGCCGCCACCGGAACAAGCATTGATTCAGGCCGATTCACCAGCTCCGAATGGAATTTTGTCGTCGGCAAAGGCGAAGACCTATTTGAGAAGCTTCAACGGATGCCAATGAAGCTGGGAGATGTTGCGAGTCTATTCGTCGGCCTCCAAACCGATGCAGACGATGTGTTTATTGTGGAAGTAGTGTCTGAGAAAAACGGCACGCTCATTGCTCGCTCAAAATTTACCAAACAAGAGCATGAGTTTGAAGCAGGCCACTTGAAGCCCTTTCTAAAAGGTTCGCTGAACGTCAGGCGCTACGCCCTGACCGATTTAACCAAGCGTCTGATTTTCCCATATGAGACTCGTGACGGTTCCTCGCGCCTCATCACCGAATCAGAGTATGAACGACAGTTCCCCAAGACATGGAAGTATCTCCAAACTTGCCGCAAACGATTGATTGCAAGGTCGGGTGGGGAGTTTGCGGATTACTGGCACGGCTACGTTTACAAAAAGAACCACACACGTTTCGATCAATCTAAGTTGGTTGTGCCCGCGATTGGCACTGGGGCGTGCTTTGCTGCGGATTTTGAAGGGAAGTATTATTTCGTGGGTAGTGGGGGTGGAGGTGGCGGAGGCTACGGTGTCGTCCTAAAACCGGAAATGCACTTTGAGCTTCGATATTTACTCGGTGTTCTCAACGCACAGGTTTCGACTTACTCACTGAAGCAAGTCAGCACGCCGTTTCGCGGCGGTTATCTTGCACTTACGCGCCAGTTTATCGAACAACTTCCCATTCGCCCGATTGATTTTGCAGTCGCAGCGGAGCGAGCGCAGCACGACGCCATCGTTAGCCTGGTCGAGCGCATTCTCGCCGCCAAGCAGCCAAACCCAGCCGCCGACACGAGCGCCTTGGAACGCGAGATCGACCAACAGGTTTACGCCCTCTACGGCCTGACGCCGGAGGAAATCGCCATCGTGGAGGGCACGGGCCAATGACCACCGCCAGCCTCATCGACGCCTGCGTGATGGAGTGTTACTTCCGCGAGCACATGGCGGAGCGGGACTTGCTCTTCCACGACCTCGTGGCCCAGCACCTCGCCGCCTATCCCGCCGATCGCGGGACCGCCAGCGAAGCCAAGCAGCGCGACGTCCTCGCCCACCTGCACGCCACCGTGAACGCCCCCAGCCACCCCGTGCGCAACCGCCTCATCCGCCTCACTGCCGACAGCCCCGACCTGCTCGCCATCATCAAGGAGGAAGGCAGAGTTTAAGGATGAAGGATGAATGCAGAAGTATAAAAATCCGAAACCATGAGCAACAGCATCACCCCCTTTGAAACGATCCGTCGCACCAACCCGGCAGGCAATGAATTCTGGTCCAGCCGCGACTTTGCGCGTGTGCTGGGCTACAACGATTACCGCAACTTTGAAGCCGTAGTCGAGAAGGCACGAACCGCCTGTTTCAACAGCGGCCAGCGGGTGGAGGATCATTTCGTTGGAATCACCGAAATGATCGAAATCGGCAAGGGTGGACAGCGTGCGGTGCAGACCGTGATGATGTCCCGCTACGCCTGCTACCTCGTCATCCAGAACGCCGATCCGTCCAAGGAAATCGTCGCCCAGGGCCAGACCTACTTCGCCATCCAGACCCGGCGGCAGGAACTCAGCGACGAGGAGCTGGAAGCCCAGCGCCGCCTGACCATCCGGGGCGAGCTGCGCCAGCACAACAGCAAGCTGGCTGATGCCGCGAAGGGTGCCGGAGTCATCGAACCGCGCGACTACGCCATCTTTCAAAACCACGGTTACATGGGCCTCTACGGCGGCCTCGGCGCGCAGGACATCCACCGCCGCAAGGGCCTGAAGAAGAGCGAGCAAATCCTCGACCACATGGGCAGCACCGAGCTTGCCGCCAACCTCTTCCGCGCCACCCAGGCAGAAGACAAACTGCGCCGCGAGAAGATTACGGGCAAAGACAAGGCCAACCGCGCCCATCGCGAAGTCGGAGCCAAGGTGCGCCAGACCATCAAGGAACTCGGCGGCACCATGCCGGAGGAACTGCCCGCCGTGGAGAGCATCAAGAAGCTCGAGTCCAAGGCAAGGAAGGCGCTCAAGAAAGGCAAGCCATGAAGCCCATCGCTCTCGCCCTCCTATCGCTCGGTGCTTTGCTTTGCCTCGCACAGACCAATGACGTCCCCAAAGACCGGCTCGGCGAATTGCCGCAGCCTTGGAAGGAGCCGATTCATCGCATCAGCTTCGAGGAATATGACGCTACGCTGAAATACTGGGCGGGACAGCATCCTGGAATCTTCACGTTCGAGAAACGCGGCGAATCGCATGACGGGCAGCCGGTGTATCTGGTGAAGATCACGGACTCGGCGGTGCCGAACGAGGATAAGCAGGTGGTGCTGGTTTCCGCGCTGCATGGCGGGCCGGAGCGCTCCGGGACGACGACGACGCTGCATTTGATCGAGTGGCTGCTCGGCGGCTCCGACCTCGCAAAGGAGACGCGGCGGAAGCAGGTGGTGCTGATCGTGCCCATCGCCAATCCGTATGCGTTTTTCACCACGGACCGTTTCACGAACAAACAGAAGATCGACCTCTATGATCCACAAATCAGCTACTGGGATCTGCCGAAGCTCAAACTGGCCGTGCCACAGCGCACGCCGGAGCTGGCGGCCTTTCTTGGCATTGTGGATGAATACCAGCCGGAGATGCATCTCGACCTCCACGGCACCGGTTTGCAGGCCTTTCCAGACGACAAGCTCGGCGACCGCACGATGCGGCAGGGGCAGACGATGTTTGAGATCAGCGCCTGCTCGTATTCGAACTGCGGCGTGCGGCCATGGGATCCGCGTGTGACGGAGGCGATGGTTCAGGCGGGTGCAGCAGCGGGTTTTGGATCGGACCGGGCCGAGGCGGATGCGCAGCGCTGCTTTTACAATCCCGATCATGACGTGTTCCGCAGCCGCTTGTGGAATGCACCGAGACCGCAGCGCTTCCGCACGATGTTTTATGGCTACATGAAGTATCACACGATGATCTCGACCACCGAGATCGGCTGGGAGCAAAGCGGTGTGGCTCGCGTGTGCGGCATCCTGGCGCTGGGAAACAAGCAGTGGGTGGATGAGAAGTTCAGCGGCTATCCCGTGACGCGCGTGCGGGCTCGTGCGGGCCGGTTTGTCACCGCCTACGGTCAGACCGCGACGCAGCGCCGCCAGAGCCGTGTGGAGCTTTGGAATCGCCAGCCCGCCTTTGCCGATGGCATGATGTATCCCGAATACGAGGGCCGTGCGACCTACGTCTGCGCTGTGACGCCCAGGGGCATGGCCGCGCTGGACAATGATCCTGCGAAATTCATCGCGAACCTGCGCCAGCTTCCCGGTGTGAATGCGGATGCCATCGAGCGCTTCGTCAAACTCGGCCCGGAATACGAGTTCACCTCTGATCCCCGTGAAGCCACGAAGGGAGACCCCATTCAAAACGGCATCGGTTTTCGTTTCCGCGTGCCCTATCGTTCGCCCACCTTGCTGAATGTCGCCGTGAACGGCCAGACACTCGCCGAAAGCGCCACCGACGGCTATCAGGCCTGGTATGCCGACGGCTACACGCAGGTGCAGATCAATGTCCCGCCCGAGAAAACGAGGACGATGGACCTCTACGTCGTCACCTGCGCCTACAACGGCAATGAAAAGCGCAGTTACGGCTGGGAGCCGCCCGCGGCGGTGAAGGAGAAGCTCAAGGCCAAATAACACGCTCCCCGAAGCATGACGTCTCCTGATTTAGGCATAGCCGCGAGAGTCCGCTCACGCGTGATGTGGCGGTTGATGCCCTATCTGGTGGTGCTGTATGTCATCGCCTATCTGGACCGGGTGAATGTGAGTTACGCGGCGCTGGAGATGACGGCGGACCTGGGGTTCTCGGCGGAGACCTATGGGCTGGGCGCGGGCATTTTTTTTGTGGGTTACTTTCTTCTGGAGGTGCCGGGGGCGGTCTTCGCCCAGCGCTGGGGTGTGCGGCGGCTGGTGTGCCGCATCATGGTGTCCTGGGGTGTGCTGGCGATGCTGATGGGCTTCATCCAAAACGCGGCGCAGTTTTACTGGCTGCGCTTCCTCATCGGCGCGGCGGAGGCGGGCTTTTTCCCGGCGATGATCGTGTATCTCGGCCAGTGGTTCCGCGCGGTGGACCGGGGAAAGGCGGTGGCGTGGTTCATGTCGGCCATCTCACTGGCGATGGTCATCGGCGGACCGGTTTCCGGAGCGCTCTTGAAGCTGGACTGGCTTGGGTTGGAGGGCTGGCGCTGGCTCTTCATCCTGGAGGGTCTTCCTGCGGTGGTGCTGGGCGTCTCGGTGCTGTTTTTCCTGACTGAAAAGCCGCAGGATGCGAAGTGGCTGCCGGAGGATGAAAAGGCCTGGCTGGTGGCTGAGCTTGATCGCGAACGCCTCGCCCGCGAGGCCATGCAGGCGCGAAAGCCCACCGTGTGGCAGGCGCTGCATGATCCGCGTGTGCTGCTGTTTTCGGCGGCGTATTTCTTCGGCCTCATCGCCTCGAACGGTCTCGGCTACTGGCTGCCGACGATGATCCAGTCGCTGTCCGGGTTCTCAAACCTCACCGTCGCGCTGCTGGTGTCGCTTCCCTATTCGCTGGGTGTGATTGCAAAAATCGCCGCAGGCTGGTCCTCCGACCGCATGAGGGAGAGGCGCTGGCACACGGCCGGGCTGCTGCTGCTTGGAGGCGCGGGGCTGGGTTCGCTGGTGCTGTGGCAGGGGCATCTGGGGATCGCGCTGGCCTGCCTGTGCATCGCGGTGACCGGCCTCACCGGCTACACGCCCAGCTTCTGGGCCTATGCCACGAGCTTCCTCGCTGGCACGGCGAACGCGGCGGCCATCGGCCTCATCAACAGCATCGGCAATCTCGGCAGCTTTGCCGGACCGTATGCGATGGGCTGGCTGAAGGAGCGCACGACGGGCTACGCGGCAGGAGTGCTCGTGCTGGCCGCGTCCTGCGTGGTGACGGCGCTGCTGGTGCTGGTGGCGCGGCGTTTTGAGCGGCAGGATGGCAAAAGTCCATCCTGAGTTTCAATTTTCCGCACACCTGTTGCCGCAGGCTTGAGAGGCACCGCAGGCACGTCACAAGACGGGCGCGACAGTCATGTCGCTGACTCCGCCGGCTGCGGGCGGACGGGTGAGCAGGCCCTCCGTTTTGCCCTCGGCAGCCTCAAACCTTCCTCCCGGCGTGGTGCGGGACTGGCCGTCACGCAATGTGACACGCACGGATTTGCCACGATCCTTGCCGCCACTGGCGGCGGTGAAAGTGGGATCAAAAAAGATCACGACCGGATAAGGGTTCGAATTTTCCATTTTGAAGTCGCATTCGACCTCGCCTTCCGGTCCGTGGGTGAACCGCCACCAGACTCGGACACCCGCAAAGTCGCCGACAGGCGACCAGCCGCCGGCGCGCGCTGCTGGAACGATGCTTGTGTGCGGGCCCGGGTCTTTGCTGAAGGGGGGCGGCGCGGGCGGTTGCGCGCCAGGCGCCGCATCCGGGAGAGGGCCTGCATTGCGGGCATCCGCCTGAAGCGGTCCTGCCCCGGGTGTTTCGATGACCGAAGGATCTCCAACAGGAGCCTCCATGCCCGGGACGCGGCTTCGCGAAGGTTTCTCGCGCGGCGGACTGTTCTGCCTGCGCGCGCGGCTCAATTTGTGGAGGTTGGTGCCTGTGTTGCGCCCGCGGGTTTTCGTCAGTTTGAAGCCGGACTCTTCAATGTCCGCTCCAGCGGGGTCTGAGGGGCCGGACGCGGCGCAGCCGGCCAGCAGAAGACAAGCAAGGGGAAGAATGAGGCTGAGGCGGGGTTGCATGGAAGTTTTGGGTGAGGGGGAGGCACCTGGTCTTGTCCAGAAGACGGGCGTGCTTTTCATGATGACAGCTTGGAACCAGCCCGGATCAAGCGGCATTTGAAGGCATGGATAAATCGCCTGGCAAAGGCAGCCACTCACCGCTCTCCCAGACAAGGCGGGACAAGCCCGCAAACTGCTTTTTGTAGTCGTAAGGCCCCGGCTCCAGAGTGGCGTAGCCGGGATAGTAAAAACGGCGCCCCAGGGCGCGGCTGTGCTCGATCTCCCGGAGCATGGTGAGCATGCCAAGGCTGCGCCGCGAGCGGGCGGGGTCAAACATGCCATACACGGCGGAGGTGGCGGTGGCGCCGATGTCCAGGAAGCTGATGGCGGCCAGTTCATCACCGATCCAAACCCGGCATTCGAGGCAGGTGCAGGGGACGATGGCAGGCTCGGGGGAAAGGAAGTCACCGAGGTCGTCAGGGATGTTGGTTTTGAAGCGCGCTTTGTGCGCGTGAAACATGGCGCGCGCCTCGGGCGAGAGGCTTGCCTTGAGGAACTCGCAGCGCGTGTCGGCATTCCTGCGCAGCACACGCCGATGGCTTTTGGAGGGGGTGAATTTTTCCAGGTCCAGCCGCAGGGGTGTGATGGTGACGGGGCGGTCATCCATCATGTCGAGGCTGTAGCGGAAAAAGCGCGGGCCGAAATGCCTCCACCCGGCCGCCCATAAGCGGTCCATCGTCTCTGGCGGCACGGAGCCGCACTCGAAGGCCTGGTGGATCATCGCGAGGATGAATGGCGCGCGGCGGGTGCCTGCCAAGAGGCTTTTCGAGGTTGAATCCACCAGACGCACAGGCACGTTCACCCCCCCAAACATGAACCCCAAATTTGCCGAATACTCCCAGCCCGATGTCCTGGTGGACACCGAGTGGCTCGCCGCCAACCTCGACACCCCCGGCATCCGCATTGTCGAAAGCAATGAGGACCTGCTGCTCTATGACGTGGGCCACATCCCCGGCGCGGTGCATATTGACTGGCGGCGCGACCTGAATGACCAGACGACACGGGATTATGTGGGGCCGGAGGCTTTCGCGGAACTTTGCCGGCGCAATGGCATCACCCCTGACACGACGGTCATTTTCTACGGCGACAAATCGAACTGGTGGGCCTGCTACGCCTTCTGGGTCTTCCAGCTCTTCGGCCACACCAAGGCGAAGGTGCTCGATGGCGGGCGTGACAAGTGGGAGGCTGAGGGCCGCCCACTGACGCGTGCGACACCGAAGCCGGAGCCGGTGGACTATCCCGTGCCCGCGCAGAGGGACGACGCCAGCCACCGCGCCTATTTCCAGCAGACGCTGGAGCACATGCGCGCGGGCGGCAGGATGGTGGATGTGCGCAGCCCGAAGGAATACAGCGGCGAGATGACGCACATGCCGGAGTATCCGCAGGAAGGAGTGCTGCGCGGCGGCCACATCCCTGGAGCGCGGAGCTGTCCATGGGCGCGCGCGGCGAAAGAGGACAAGACCTTCAAAACTCGCGCCGAGCTGGAGGCCATCTATGCCGGCGAACTGGGCCTGAAGACGGACGACGACATCATCGCCTACTGCCGCATCGGCGAGCGCAGCAGCCACACATGGTTTGTTTTGAAATACCTGCTCGGCTACCAGAAGGTGCGCAACTATGACGGGAGCTGGACGGAGTGGGGCAACATGGTGCGCACCCCGATCGAGAAGAGCATCTGAGCCTGCCGCCGCATGTCCTACCCCGCCGCCCTGCAAGAGATCATCGAATTCTTCGAACTGCTGCCCGAGCCGGAGCGGCGGGAGAATTTGATCCACTACTCGGATGCCGCCGCCTCCTGTGTGAGAAAGGAAGGCCAGGTCTTCGATCTGGAGGATGTGCGCAAGGACGAGGAATGCACGGACACGGTGGGCGTCTTCCTGCATGTGGACGAGGCGGGCGCGGCGCGCTTCGCCATCGAGCTCGGCCCGAAGGTGCAGACGCTGACCAAGGCCATGACCGCCATCCTCTGCCGCGGACTCAATGGCAGCACGCCGGAGGAAGTGCTGGCCGTGCCGGCGGACTTCGTGCCGCGCATCGTCGGCGCGGACCTGGTGCGCCTGCGCAGCCAGACGGTTTATTATGTGCTCAGCCGCATGAAGACCGCCGTGAAAATGCTGCTGGACCGCAGACGCGCGCAAGCTGCGGATGCAAGTGACAGGAATACTTCGCTCCCAGCCGCGTAATCCTCAGCCGCCATCTCCACCACGCCATGCGCGACTACTTCATCCGGCGTTTTCTGCTCATCATCCCGACCATGATCGGGCTGACGCTGCTGGTGTTTGCGATCACCCGCTTTGTGCCCGGCGGACCGATGGAGAGGGCGATGATGCAGTTCCGCATGGCCTCCTCGGAGGGCCGCTCCAGCGGCCCCGGCGGCGGCGGCGCCTCGCTCTCGGAGTCGCAGTTGCAGCAGCTCAAGGCTTTTTACGGTTTCGACAAGCCCTGGCCGCTGGCTTATGCGGACTGGCTGGGAAAAGTCTGCCAGGGTGATCTCGGCACCTCCACGCGCTACACGGAGCCAGTGTGGGATCTGATCGCGGAGCGGCTGCCTGTCTCGACTTACTTCGGGCTGATGACCTTCCTGCTCAGCTACGGCATCTGCATTCCGCTCGGCGTGCTCAAGGCGTTGAAACATCAGCAGCCGGTGGATACCTGGTCCTCGGTCTTCATCTTCGCGGGGTATGCCATTCCATCGTTCGCTCTCGGCGCCTTGCTCGTCGTGTTTTGCGCGGCGCGCTGGCAGTGGTTTCCCGTTGGCGGCTTCACCAGCGATGAGTTTGAGGACCTCTCCCTTTTGGGCCAGGCTTGGGACATCCTGCAACACACCGCGCTGCCGCTGATCTGCTACCTCGTCGGCAGCTTCGCCTTTCTGACGATGATGAAAAAAAACAGCCTGCTGGACAATCTGGCCGCGGATTACATCCGCACCGCCGTGGCCAAGGGCTGCGACTTCAAACAGGCGGTGCGCCGCCATGCGCTGCGGAATTCCTTCATCCCCATCGCCACCTCGCTCGGGCATAATTTGACGCTCTTCATCGCTGGCAGCTTCCTCATCGAGAGCATCTTCGACATCAACGGCTTCGGCCTGCTCGGCTACCAGTCGCTGCTGGACCGGGATTATCCCGTGGTCATGGGGCAGTTGGTCATCGTGGGGGTGCTCACGCTGCTTGGAAACATCCTGTCCGACTTTTTTGTGGCCCTGACCGACCCGCGCGTCCGTTTTGAGTGAACTCCAGAAGCCATGTTTCGACTGAACCCACTCACCGCGAAAAAATGGCAGCGCTTCCGGGCGCTGAAGCGGGGCTGGTGGAGCTTTGTCATCCTGCTCATCCTTTGCCTGCTGGCCCTGGTGGCCGAGCTGTGGATCAACAAGCGGGCGCTCTTTGTCAGTCATGAGGGCCAGTGGCATTTCCCCACCTATGCGGGCTTCAAATCCGGCCGCACCTTCGGGCTCGACTACGATTACGAGGCGAACTACCGCGAACTCCAGGCCAAGTGGAAGGCGGAGAAAAGCGCGAGCTGGCTCATCATGCCGCTCATCCCGTGGGACCCGTATGAGAATGACTTCCGCGATGATGTGCAGCACCCGCAGCCGCCGGATGCGGCGCGCGGTCACTGGCTCGGCACGGACAAGATCGGGCGGGACATCGCCGCGCGGCTTTTTTACGGCTTCCGGGTGAACATGACCTTCGCCCTCTGCTACGCGGCGGGGGTTTATCTGCTCGGCATCATCGCCGGCTGCACCATGGGTTACACCGGCGGCAGGACCGACCTCTACGGCCAGCGCCTCACGGAGATCTGGTCGCTGATTCCCTTCCTCTACATGGTCATGATCGCCATCTCGCTGCTGCCGGCGGACATGAAGGTGGTGCAGCGCATCGTCATCCTGCTGGTCATCATGATCGTCTTTTCCTGGACCGGCCTCGCCACCTACCTGCGCACGGTGACGATGAAAGAAAAAGCCCGTGACTATGTGGCCGCCGCCAGTCTGCTCGGCGCGTCCAACATGCGGCTCATCTTCCGCCATGTGCTGCCCAACACCCTTTCCACCCTCGTCACCTTCCTGCCCTTCACCATCATGAGCAGCATCAGCGCGCTGAATGCGCTGGACTACCTCGCCTTCGGCCTGCCGCCGCCCACGCCGAGCTGGGGAGACATGCTGCATGAGGGCGTGAGCCAGCTCAGCTCACCCTGGATCGTTCTCTCCGCCTTCTCCGCCATCACCTTCGTGCTCCTCCTCGTCGCTTTCATCGGCGAGGCCGTGCGCGATGCCTTTGATCCGAAAAAATTCACCACCTACCGCTGATGAAACCCATGCCCAAACTCGCCCTCCTCCTGGCCGCTGCCTTTCTTGCCTCCTGCGGCGGCAAGAAAGAAGCCGGCAGCACCGCCGACATCACCCCCGAAGTGCTGAAGTTTTACGCGGAGACGAAGAATGAAAAAGGCGAGCCATTCTTCGTCACGAAAACCGCCACGGATCTGCCCGCCGACCTCAAGTGGGAGGACGGCAGCGAGCAGGAGGAGTTTGGCTCCCCCGACGCGAAGAAGGGCGGCACCTACCGCTTCTTCCTCACCGACTATCCCCGGACGCTCCGCCACATCGGCCCCGACGCGAACAACGAGATCCGCGACTATGTGCAGGACACCGTTTTGATCAAAATGCTGGGCCGCCACCCGAACACGCTGGAGATGTTTCCCGGCTGCGCGAAAGAGTGGGCGCGCGGCGCTGACAAAAAGACCTTTTACTTCAAGCTCGACCCCGACGCCAAGTTCTCCGACGGCGAGCCTGTGCGCGCGGACAACTTCTTCTTCAGCTTCTTCTACTACCGCTACCCGCACAACCAGGCCACCTGGTATCATGACTTCTTCTCGAAGAAGTACGAGCAGATCATCAAGTATGACGACCTCACACTCGCTGTCGTCGTCGCCTCCGCAAAGCCGGACGCCATCGAGTATGCGGGCGCGCTTCAGCCCACCGCCATCGCCTTTCACAAGGAGATGAGCCCCGACTATCTCCAGACCTACAACTGGCGCTTCATTCCCACCACCGGAGCCTACGAAGTGCGGGATGGCGGACTCAAAAAAGGCCAGTCCGTGACCTTCACCCGCATCAAGGACTGGTGGGCGAAGGACAAAAAGTTTTACCGCCAGCAATACAACCCCGACCGCGTGGTGCTGGAGGTCATTCGTGATCCCGAGAAGGCCATCGAAGTCTTCAAAAAAGGCGACCTCGACGCCTACCGCCTGAACCTGACCGAGCGCTGGCACAAAAGCGTGGCGGATGACGATCCAATGGTGGCGAAGGGCTACCTGCACAAGGCCACCTTTTACAATCAAGTGCCGCGCCCGACCTACGGTTTCTGGCTGAACACCGCCAAGCCGCTGCTGGGCAACCAGGATGTCCGCGAAGGCCTGCAACATGCCTGCAACTGGGATGTCGTCATCCAGCAGATCTTTTATGGCGACTACGAGCGTCTCAATCTGGCCGAGGAAGGTTTTGGCGAGTTCACGGATACCAGCATCAAAGCGCGGCCCTTTGATCCTGTGAAAGCCGCCGAGTTCTTTGCCAAAGCGGGATTCACCCAGCGCGGCAAGGACGGCATTTTTGCGGATGCGAAAGGCCAGCGGCTCTCCTTCACCATCACCAACAGCTACAAAGTGCTGGAGTCCGCCCTCGTCGTCATCAAGGAGGAGGCGCGCAAAGCGGGGGTGGAGTTCAATGTTGAGACTCCTGAAAACACCGCCGGGTGGAAGAAGTTCAACGAGAAGCAGCACGACATCGCCTTCACCGCCTTCAATGTCAGCGTGGAGATGTATCCGCGCTTCTGGGAGATGTGGCACAGCGTCAACGCCTACACGCAGGAAGGCAAGCTGGCCGTGGACAACAACAACTTCACCTCCTTCAACGACAAGGAAATGGACGCGATGATTGACACCTATGACAAGAGCGAGGACATCGCGGAAATGAAGGAGCTGGCCTGGAAGATGGAGCGCCGCATCCATGACGCGGCGGTTTTCATTCCCGGCTTCAAGTCCCCGTGGTATCGCACCGGGCACTGGCGCTGGATGAAATTCCCAGCCCTTTTCGATGCCCGCACTTCCCGTGACCATGAGGAAAACTGGCTCTTCTGGATTGATGAGGACGAGCGCAAGGCCACCCAGGAAGCCATGAAAAGCGGCAAGACCTTTGAGAAGAGCGTGAAGGTCTATGACCAGTGGCGGCAAAAGTAACTCCTGACCATGCCCGAGCCTCTTCTCCAGGTCGAAAACCTCGTCACCGCCTTCCAGACGGACAGCGGCTTGATGACCGCCGTGGATGGCGTGAGCTGGTCCGTGACCGCCGGGAAAACTTTGGGCATCGTTGGCGAGTCGGGTTGCGGAAAAAGCGTCACCGCCTTTTCCATCAACCGCCTTCTGCCGCAGCCTCACGGGCGCATTCTCAGCGGTCGCATCCTCTTCGAAGGGCGCGATCTCGTGACAATGCCGGATGAGGAGCTGAGGAAACTGCGCGGCAGCGAGATCGGCATGATCTTTCAGGAGCCAATGACCGCGCTGAACCCGGTCCACAAGATCGGACGTCAGCTCACCGAGGCGCTTTTGCTGCACCAGCCGGACCTTTCTCCCGCCACCGCGCAGCAGCGGATCATCGAGATGCTTCAACGCGTGCGCATCCCCTCGCCGGAGAACCGCATTCACGAATACCCGCACCAGCTCAGCGGCGGCATGCGGCAGCGCGTGATGATCGCGATGGCGCTGATCAACAAGCCCAAGCTGCTCATCGCCGACGAACCGACGACGGCGCTGGATGTCACCGTGCAGGCGCAGATTTTGGAGCTGATCTCCGACCTGCAAAAAGAGATGGGCATGGCCGTGGTGCTCATCACTCACGACCTCGGTGTCATCGCTGAAGTTTGCGATGAAGTCGCCGTCATGTATGCCGGACGCATTGTGGAAAAGGCCGGCGTGTTCGATCTCTTCGCCAACCCGCGCCACGCCTATACCCAGGGCCTGCTGGAAAGCATCCCGCGCCTCGACAGCACGCCGAAAACCCTGCTCAAAGCCATCCCCGGCAACGTGCCCGGCATCGCCGATTTCAAGCCCGGCTGCCGTTTTGCCGAACGCTCCGGCCGCGAGCACACGAGCGAACATCTCACCACACGCCCGCCGGTCACCGAGATCGCCCCAGGTCATTTTGTTGAGCACTGCCCCATCTGCGTCGCATGAGCCTTCTCACCGTCAAAAATCTCCAGCAGCACTTCCCCGTCCGCGGCGGCGTGCTGCGCCGCGCCCTGGCCGCGTGCAAGGCGGTGGACGGCGTCAGCTTCACGCTGGGCGAGGGCGAGACGCTCGGCCTCGTCGGCGAATCCGGCTGCGGCAAAACCACGCTCGGCAAGGCCATCGTGCGCCTGCTCAAACCAACGGAGGGCAAAATCGTGTTCGAGGGGCAGGACATCACCCATGCCTCGATGCGCGCCATCCGCCCGCAGCGCCGGCACATGCAGATGATTTTCCAGGACCCGGCGGAATCTCTGAACCCGCGCCACACCGTGCGAGACATTTTGGAGGAGCCTTTCATCGTGCAAAAGATCGGCTCCAAAGAAGAGCGCCGGAAGTGGGTGCTCGAACTGCTCGACAAAGTCGGCCTCAGCGCCGCCTCAGCCGACCGCTTTCCCTTCGAGTTCAGCGGCGGCCAGCGCCAGCGCATCGGCATCGCCCGCGCCATCGCCCTCAAGCCGAAGCTCATTGTCTGCGACGAGCCCGTGTCCGCGCTCGATGTCTCCGTGCAAAGCCAGGTGCTGAACCTGCTGCTCGACCTCCAGCGTGAGATGGGCCTGAGCTACCTTTTCATTGCCCATGGCTTGAGTGTGGTGAAGCACATGAGCGACCGCGTGGCGGTGATGTATCTCGGAAAAATCGTCGAACTCGCCCCGTCGGAGGAACTTTATCGAAATCCGCGCCACGCCTACACCAAGGCGCTGATGGATGCCATCCCCGTGCCGGACCCCGCCAAAAGACGGAAGCGCCAGTTGCTGCAGGGCGATGTCCCCAGCCCCATCAACCCGCCCGCCGGCTGCGCCTTCGGCCACCGCATGAAGCATCCGAAGTGGGAGGAAAGCACGCGCATGGATCTGGCCCTCAAGGAAGTCTCCCCCGGCCATTGGGTGCAGCCCTGCCCGTGCTGCACATGATGGGGCTTGCCTCCCTCCGCTCTTTCGGGAGCATGTCGTCCTGCTTTCTGAATGCCTGAACGAACGATCCATGTGCAAGCCGTCGCGCTCGTCCTGGGCGATGACCTGGAGTTGGTGGAGTGTCATGGATTTCCCGAGGTTTCGAGCCTGGGCGACAAAGCCGGGCGCGCGGCGGTGGGCTTGCGCTCGAAGATCACGGCGCTGCTGAAAGACCCTGAAGCCGTTCCTGCACCGACGCTGCATCGTCGCGTCACAGGCAAAGACGCGCGCGTCGAGCGGATGACGCTCACTTTGGAAGCGCCGAAGAAGCGCGCCGACTGGAAGATGCCGGTGGAGCTGAGTCTGGATTATCTCACGTGGACGGAGGCCGATGATCTGCATCTCGCTTTCATCCCCGTGCTCGGCGTGCAGGTGATCGCGGCCAAGGCGGAGCAGATCCCCGAACGCGTGGAGGCTCATGCGCGGCTGTCGCTCGTGGACCGTGTGAAGCGCGTGACTCTGGCCGGTCTGGCGAGGACGCAGATCGTGCGTGAGCTGCGGGTGGACGAACTCAGCGTCACGGCGGACATCAAAACTCCGCGCGAGCTGGAGGAGCAGAAGGACGGGGAGAAAAAGGAGAAGTCCGTGCTGCGCACGGTGGCCGTGAAACTCACGCGGCAGAACACGTCGCCCGCTTTTGAGATGGAAACCACGCTGCATCTGCTGCGGGAGGCGCTGGAGTCGCGCCAGCCTGCCAGCGTGCTGCTCGTGGGGCCTCCCGGTGTGGGAAAGACGGCCGCCGTGCGGGAGCTGGCCCGCATGTCTGGAATGAACATCTGGAGCACGAGCGGCGCGCAGCTCATCGCCGGGCAGTCGGATTTCGGCCAGTGGCAGGAGCGCTGTCGCGACCTCTGCCGCGAGGCTTCGAAGACGAAGGCGGTGCTGCATCTGGGAAATCTGGTCGAGCTGATGGAAGTCGGCCAGCACAGTGCGAATGCGCAGAGCATCGCCAGCTTTTTAAGGCCGTGGATCGCGCGCGGCGAGCTTCTGGCCATCGCGGAATGCACGCCGGAGCAGCTCTCTGTCATCGAGCGGCGTGATCCGCACATCGCGGGCGCGTTCCTGCACGTTCGGGTGCCGGAGCCGGCTCCTGAGGTCACGCGGCTCATTTTGGAGCAGGTGTTTCTGCATCTGGCACGGAAGGACAGCGACCACGCGCGCTCGGCGCCCGCGCTGGACTGGCTGCACCGGCTGCATCGGCGCTACGCCACCTATTCGGCCAATCCCGGGCGTCCGGTCCGGTTTTTGACGGCACTGGCCACCGAGCAGCCAGTGAAGCAAAAAACGCTGCTCACTGTGGAGATGGTCACCGCCGCTTTCATGCGCGAGACGGGGCTGCCGGAGGTGCTTTTGAAGGATGATCTCCCGCTCGATCTCGATGCCACACGGCAATGGTTCACGCAGCGGGTGATCGGCCAGCCGGAGGCGGTGGAGGCGGTGCTGGATCTGCTGGTGACGGTGAAAGCCCGGCTGAACCGTCCCAAACAACCGCTGGCGTCGTTCTTGTTTGTGGGACCGACAGGCACGGGCAAAACGGAGTTGGCGAAGTCTCTCGCGGAATTCCTCTTTGGCAGCGCGAACCGGCTGGCACGCTTTGATTTGAGCGAGTTCAGCGACGCGGCATCGGTTCAGCGTTTGATCGGCGGAGCGGGCCAGGCCGAGGGGCTTCTGACCTCCCGCGTGCGCGAGCAGCCTTTCAGCGTTCTGCTGCTGGACGAGTTCGAGAAGGCTGATCCGGCGTTTTTTGACCTGCTGCTGCAAATCCTCGGTGATGGACGGCTCACCGATGGCGCGGGACGGGTGGCGGACTTTTGCAACACGGTGGTCATCATGACCTCGAACCTGGGTGCGCGTGACTTTCAGCGGGGCACCGTGGGTTTTCCCGGCGCCGTGGAAAGCGACGACAGCGGCCATTTTGACGAGGCGGCGCGCCAGTTTCTGCGTCCGGAGATTTACAACCGCATCGGGGCCATCCTGCGATTCCGCGCTCTGAGCCGCGACCTCATGCTGCGTGTCACCCGGCGTCACCTCGATCTTTTGCGGCAGCGCGACGGCATCCGCCTGCGTGATGTGGATCTGCGGCTCGGTCCCGGTGTGGAGGAGCATCTGGCGGATCGCGGACATGACCCGAAGTATGGCGCACGGCCGCTGAAGCGCGTGCTGGAGCGTGAGCTGATGGTGCCGCTGGCCGAGGCGCTGAACGACGTGCGGCACCGCCAGCCGCTCGTCGCCACGGTGAATGCCGCGAAGCAGACGCTGGTGATCGAAGTGCGCCAGCGTCAGGCCAGGGAGGACGCCGCCGCCACGCAGCAGGCGCTGAAACTCGCCGACGAGGTGGTGGCCCTGCGGCGAAGCCTTTCAAAGCTGGCACGAAGCTCGACCGTGAGCGCGCTGGACAATGAGGTGCCGATGCTGGCCGTGCTGGAACGACGAAGTGCGAAACGCGGCTGGCTCAGCAGCGAGGAGCAGGAGCGCATGACACGGCTGGGGCATTTGCGCCGCTTGTTGGCTGAGCTGACCGCGCTCACACAGCGCATGGACGGCCTGGAGACGGACACGCTCGGCACCTTTCATCTGGCGGGTGGTTTTGACGCGGCGGCGCTGCACCGGTGCCTGTCCGAGATTCAAAAGGATCGTCAGCAGCTTCAGCGTGATTTCTTCCGCCTGAGTTTCACGCAGCCGGACGACATTGTGATCGCCATCTACAGCGAAGATCGTGGCTGGATGCAGCAGATGATCCGCATCTACCTCGACCACGCCGCCGCTCTGGGTGGAAAGCTCGCTGGCTTTGAATTCGTGCTGCCGCCCGAGGGGCGCGACCTGCCGGAGAGCAAGCCGCGCCGTCTGCCGCCAAAGAGCCTGAGTGACCCCATGGCGAAACCTCCCGGCGGCTGGGTCGGCGCTCTTTTGCATCTGCGCGGCGAGCTGTTTCATCCGCGCTTCCTTCACGAGGCGGGCCTGCACAAGCACATCAGCAAAGGCGCGCACCGGCTCTGCCTGGTGGAGGCTGGCGCGACAAATCTGGCCGGCTATGTGCCGCCCGCCGGCATCCACCGCGCCGGTTTCATCACGGACAAGTCCGGCAAGCCGCGCCGTCTTTTCAACGCCGACGAAAACAAGATCGCCGACAGCATCATCGGCGAATCCGCATGGGCGCGCTCCGAGCCGGACGCGGCGATGCGACGCCTGATCGAGGCACGCCTGACGAAGGCCGTGGAGGAGCTGCCATGACCGTCACGCTGCCCATTTACATCGAAGAGCACTCACGCGGAGCGGGTGAGGCGCCGCTGTTCATGTTGCGTCCGCTGCATCGTGATGAGCCGCTGCGCAGGTCGGAGAAACTCGCCCGCGCCCTGGCGCAGATGCAGTCGGATCTGCAAACGAAGCTCCTGGAGATGTCGCAGGACACCCGGCACGACGAGCTGGCACGCTGGTGCCTGCTGCCGGATTACGAAAGCACCACGCTTGAACTGCGCATCGAGTTGAAGAGCGGCTCGCATCACCGGCGGTTCTTTTTCGCGGGTTATGAGGCGCTGGGGCGCAAGCTCTGGTTTACTCCGAAGCTGTCCGATCTGCACTTCGAGGTGCTGAAGGACCAGCGGCTCAACGAACGCGCGCTGGAGGTGCTGACGCAGCATTTTCGCGGGATGGAGAAGAAGGGCGACGAGGTCGATCTCGACGACTACGCGCTGCCGCAGGAAGGCAAGGCCCGGCTCACGGTGCTGGAGGTGAAATTCAAACCGGCGCTCAATTCGGCGAGAGCGAAACCGGCCAAACGAAGCTCCATTTTCGGCGGCAGCGGAAAAAAGCCCGATGGCGAGGCCGAGCTGCGCAAGGTGGGCCGCCTGCTGAACTCGATGCATCCCGATGATCTGCCGCGAGCAACGGGTCGTGATACCGAAGTGGCGGATCTCGATCGCTGGCTGCGACTGCCGGACAAACGCGCCATTTTGCTCGTGGGGCCGCGTCAGGTGGGGAAGACGGCCATCGTGCAGGAGCTCGTCTGGCGCATGATGGCGGACAAGACGTGGACGCGGCGGCGGAATGTGTGGCTCGTCTCGCCGATGCGGCTGATCAGCGGCATGAGCTACGTCGGCCAGTGGCAGAATCGCGTGCAGGCGATCTGCAACCATGTCGAGAAAAACGATGCCGTGCTCTATCTCGACGATCTGCCCGGCCTTTTCACCGCCGGACAAAGCGCGAACAGCGACTTGAACGTGGCGCAACTTCTGAAGCCGCGTCTTGAAAAGCGGAGCCTGCGCCTGCTGGCGGAGATCACGCCGGAGTCGTGGCGCGTGCTGCGTGAGCGCGACCGGGCGTTTGCGGACCTGTTTCATGTGGTGCCGGTGACGGAACCGGGGGAGGCGGACACGCTGCGCATTCTGGTCAGTGTGGCGCGTGAAATGGAGCGGCAGCATGGCTGCGCCTTTTCTCTGGAGGTCGTGCCTGCGGCGTATGAGCTGCATCGCCGCTTTGCCAGCGACGCGGCGTTTCCAGGCAAGGCCGCCGGCTTTCTCCAACGTCTGGCGGTGAAACATGCGAACAAGTCCTGCGACAGGGCCGCCGCGCTGGAGGAGTTTCGCGAGCGCAGCGGCCTGCATCTGGCGCTGCTCGACAGCGCGCAGGCACTCGACCGTGAGGGCATCGTGAAGGATCTGCAAAAGCAGGTCAGCGGGCAGGACGGGGTGCTGCATGCCTTTGCCGATGTGCTCATCAAGCTCAAGGCGCGCTTGAACGATCCGCGCCGGCCTCTGGCGGCGTTTTTGCTGCTGGGACCGACGGGCGTGGGCAAGACGCAGTGCGCGAAGGCGCTGGCGCAGCACCTGTTCGGCAGCGCGGACCGTCTGCTGCGCTTTGACATGAACGAGATGGTGGACTCGGCCGCCGTGCAGCGGCTCACCGGCACGCCCGGGCAGCCGGACGGACTGCTCACGGGTGCGGTGCGCAGGCAGCCTTTTTCCGTGGTGTTGTTTGATGAGATCGAAAAAGCCGCGCCGGAGGTCTTTGACATGCTGCTGGGCGTCCTGGACGAAGGACGGCTCAGTGACGCGCTCGGTCGCGTGGCGGACTTCACGAGCTGCGTGATCCTGCTCACCTCGAATCTCGGCGTGCGTGAGGCGGGCTCGCGCATCGGCTTCAGCGGCGCGCAGGAGACAGAAATGGAGGCGGCCTATGTCACGGCGGCGGAGAAGTTCTTCCGCCCCGAGTTCTTCAACCGCCTGGACCGCGTCCTGCCTTTCCGCGAGCTGACACGCGGGCATCTGGCGGAGATCGCAAACCGCCTGCTGGCGGATGTTTTGCAGCGCGATGGCTTGCGGCAGCGACAGTGCCTCTTCGATGTCACGACGGCGGCGACTGAACGTCTGGTCGAGCTGGGGCATCATCCGCAGCTCGGGGCGCGAGCCTTGAAGCGTGTGATCGAACGCGAGGTGGCGCAACCACTCGCCGCCGACCTCGCCGCACGCGCGCCGGGCATTCCGCTGCGGATCGAGCTGCGTTGTGGCGGCGGACAGTTCACGCTGCACACGCGCGAGCTGCGTCCGGTGGAGCGCACGGTCTTTTGGCCGGAGAAACTCTCCCGGGGTGAAATTGCCGCATCCGTGGTGCTGGATGCCGCCTTCGACGCGCTGGACCGGCTGACGGAACGCATCGAGGCACACGCGCCCGGCGGAAAGCTCGAACTCGACGCTCTCACCGTCACCCAGGAGCGCTACTTCCACTGCCGCGAGCAGGTGCGCAGAGTGGAGCGCCTATTGCAGGCGGCGGAGAACAGCCTGAAGACCAGGCCCGCGAGCAGCGGCCGTGCGCTGTCCGTTTCCCGGGCGCGCCCGGTGAAAATCATCGTCCGGCAGTATATTTCCGGCAATCCGCGCTTTGACCGGGCTCGCGAGGCGGAGCTGCATCAAAGCCGCCTCGCCGAACTGGACGCCGCCGATCATGACATCATCGAAACGCCCGTCTTCGCGTGCGTGCGGGAGCTTTCACTGCTGGAGCTGATGACCCGCGAACCGCACGACGATGCGGCGGCAGGCCTGGTCATTCGAGGACAGGGACCGTACGCGATGGATCATGCCACGGCGCTGCAAGAGCGCGTGCAGCGGCTTTTGGACAGGCACTGGGGCTCGGAGGTGAAGACGGCCGGCCGTGTGACGGATCATTTCCGCCCGTTTCAGATCGGCGTCTGGACGGCGGGACTGAATGTCGCACGATTGCTGGAGCCGTTGCAGGGTTGCTGGCTGCTGAACGACGACGGCGGTTCATTGCAAACACTGGAGGTGCAGATGATCGCCTGCGCCACTCCCGACGAGTTCGCGCAGCGCATCACACAGGCCATCCCCGCGCAAGAAGCGCCCGTGGTGATGACCGTCCGTGCGGATCGCCAGATCATCAGCCACCAGACCGGCCTGGCGGTGCCGCTCAATGCGGACGACGAAGAATTCCGCGCCTTTCACCTCTCCGCCCTGCCACTGCCCGAAGAACTTGAGAAGCTCTTTGAGGGCAACCAAACTCCGCCATGATCCTCAGCCAAGAACTCATTCATATCGTCAATGCGATGGCGAACGAAGGAATCGCTTACGCTGTGTGCGGCGGATTCGCTGTCGGCTTGCACGGGTATCCCCGCATGACGTTTGATCTCGACTTGCTCATTCAGGAGTCGGATGTCGGGAGATTTGCCGCTGCCGTCCGCCCGCTGGGCTTCGACGTCGTGGCGGGAACGTTCGCGTTCAGGCGCGGCACTCCGCAGGAGACCCGCTTCTGGCGGGTGAGCAAGCATGACGGCCCGGATCACCTGGTTTTGGACGCTTTGCTTGTCACCCCGGTTTTTGAAAAGGTCTGGCAGACCCGCCAGCGCATGGAATTCGACGGCCACGAAGTGTGGGTCGTCAGCCGTGACGGACTCGCCATCATGAAGACGCTGTCCGGTCGGGCAAAGGACTTGGCGGATCTGAAGAATTTGGGTATCCTTCCCGGCGATGAAGAACAGCCCGAACCAGTTTAAGGACGCTGCACGAGGAGTCTCAGCCGACATGTCGCCGCAAGCGATTGCCAAGCGGGTGAGAATCATGGATCTCCTGTGGACAGAAGGACGGAAGATGATGCGCCAAGCCGCGAAGAATGCTGTCGCGGCCAAATAGAAAATGGCGACGCACCTTTTCCCCGTCCTGCTCTGGCGTGATGCCAGCGGCGGCGTCACGGGCCTGCTGGCCGGAGACTACCGCAATGCCTCGGCCTGCGGCGGCACGGCGCAGGAGGTGCTGAAGCAGCTCGGCGAGGCGCTGGCATGGCGGGCGGAGCATGAGTCATGGAGCATTGATCCCGAGCTGCTGGAGCCGCAATTGCGCGAGGTGAAGGTGGACGTGCGGGCGCAATACAAAGACGAGAGCGGCCGCCGTCTCATCCCCAGCCCGGAGACGGTGACGCTGCGCGTGCCATGCGTCACCGGAAAGGCGGAAAACGGCCTGCCGGTGTGCGAGGTGCCGGTGCTGGAACTGCGCTTTCATTTTCACAACGAGGCGCAGCTCAAGGAACTGGTGCGCCACTATGTGAAGGACCATCTCACCGGCATGACACCGGCGGACCTGGCGCTGAAGCTGCCGCCACGCGGCGCGTGGCTCGATCAAGTCAGCGTGCGCGAGGTGGCGGGCTCCACACGCCAGGTGCTGATGCGCGAGCGCGAGGACATGCGGGTGCTTTTCACCGTGGCCGATCCATTGCTGCATGATCGCGGACAGGGCTCCGCCGCCTATGGCCGCGACGCGCAGGTCGCCACGGTGCTGCGCAAGCTCACGACCGAGCGCGCCCACGTGCTGCTCGTCGGCGAGCCTGGCTGCGGCAAAAGCACGATCATCGCCGATGCCGCCCGCCGCATGGCGCGGCTGACCCGCGATGACGAAGGCGACCCATCCATGCGCACCTGGCGCTGCTGGCGTGGCAGTGGAGCGCGCATGATCGCCGGGATGAAGTACCTCGGCCAGTGGGAGGAGCGCTGCGAGGAGTTCATCCAGAAACTGAGCGAGATCGAAGGCGTCTTTTGCGCGGAGAACCTGCTCGAACTGCTGCGAGTCGGCGGTGCGGAGGCCAATGACAGCGTGGGCGCGTTTTTGCTGCCGTTTTTGCAACGCCGCGAGCTGCGCATGATTGCGGAAGCCTCGCCGGCGGAGGTGGACGCCTGCCGGCGGCTGATGCCCGGCCTGCTGGATGTGTTTCAGATCGTCCATGTGCCTGCATTCGGTGACAGCGAAGCACGCGGCGTGCTGGATCGTGTCGCCCATGCCTGCGCGACCTCCGGCAGACTCGAATTCACCCCCGGCAGTGTGGCGCTGGTGTACCGGCTGTTCCGGCGCTTTCAGCCCTATGCCGCGTTTCCCGGCCCCGCGTCGGCTTTCGTGCGCAAGCTCGCTGAAAATGCAGGGCGTCGCCCTCCAGATTCACGACGCGTCTCTACGGACGATGTGCTGGCCTTGTTCATCCAGCAAACCGGGCTGCCGGAGCTGCTGCTGCGCGATGAGCTGCCGCTGCCTCTCGAAGAGGTGCGCGAATCACTCGCCGCACAGATCATCGGCCAGCCATCTGCCGTGGACGCCGCCGCTCGCGTCATCACCAGCATCAAGGCTGGGATGACCGACCCGGCGCGGCCACAAGGCGTGCTGCTTTTCTGCGGACCGACCGGTGTGGGCAAGACCGCGCTGGCCAAAGCGATGTCCGACTTCTGCTTCGGCTCTGGAACGGAAAAGGAGCGGCTCGTGCGTCTCGACATGAGCGAATACGGCGGCTGGGGCGCCGCGCATCGCCTGCTGCACGCGCCGGATGGCGATGCGGCCTCGTGGATCCAAAAACTGCGCCTCCAGCCCTTCAGCGTGCTGCTTTTTGACGAGATCGAAAAAGCCGCCGCCGAAGTCTATGACGTGCTTCTGGGCCTGCTCGACGAAGGCCGGCTCACGGACCGCTTTGGCCGCGTGACCGACTTCCGCAGCGCCATCATCGTAATGACCTCCAACCTCGGCGCCACGACCCGAGGCGCGATGGGATTTGGCGCCGATTCCACGCCGCCTGAGTTCGAGGGAGCCGTGAAGAAATTTTTCCGCCCCGAGTTCTTCAACCGCCTGGACGCCGTCGTCACCTTTGATCCGCTGGCGCAGGCGCACATGCGCAAGATCGCGCTCAAAGAACTTCACGACCTCAGCCGTCGCGAAGGCCTGGCCGCCAGCGGCCTGACCCTGAACTGGTCCGAGGATCTCCTCGCCGCGCTCGTCCGTGACGGCTACGACCACCGTTTCGGTGCCCGGCCCCTCCAGCGTGCATTGGAACGACTCGTCGTCACTCCACTAGCAAAATGGCGGCTGAAAAACACCGCCGTGCGGGATGCGGCACTCGCAATCGGCTTGGAAAACGGCGCCACCACAATCCGGACACGCTGACTGATGCTCGCGCCGTGCGCGAGACATCGCGCAAGGTACGCTTCGATTTTTCGAATTTCGGATTTTTGGAAAAAAGGTGGGCCGGCCTTCATAAGCCGGATTCTGTTCCTTCGGCCTTGCGGCCTCCGGTGAGGTCATTTGTCTGCCAGCGCCTTGCGGCGCCGGCCTCCGCTCGCGCGGGGTGCGACTATTACCCGGAGTCATCCACCCGCCCGCCGGAGCGGACAGGTTTGCGGCCAGGCGGGCCTTTCTCCTGTTCTGTCTTGCACCGCATGGGGTTTGTCGTGCCTCCTTCCTCGCGGTTGGAGCGGTGGGCTCTTACCCCGCCGTTTCACCCTTGCCGCCCGTTGCCGGACGGCGGTTTGTTTTCTGTGACACTTTCCGTGACGCCGGATCTCTCCGCCGCCCCCACGCTTGCGCGTGGCATGCTGCCTTGCGGTGTCCGGACTTTCCTCCCGTCCGCATAATGCCGGAGCACCACCGACGGGCGACCCCTCCGGCCGACCCGCCGCCAGATTACATCCCGCGCAGGTCATGCCAAGGGCGATTTTTTTCCCCGTCCGGGATTCAAGCGTGCTTTTCAACTCCGGACTCCGTATTGATGGGCAAAATGATCGGCGTCTATGACTTCTGCGGCCACTATGAGTGGACCTTTGACTGGCTGGAAAAGCTGGGCGGCCACGATTTGGTGCGCGCCTACTGGGACGAGGCCATCCGCCAGGACTCGCAGCGGCACGCGGAGGCATTGATCATGGCCGGTGGTTTTGACGGCATGGAGGAATACTGGGGCCACACTTTGGGCGAGGAGGGCGGCGAGTGGGAGGTGACGAAAACTGAGGCCGTGTTCCGCATAGACATGCACCACTGCCCCTCGAAGGGCTTTTTGCTGCGCAACGGCCTGGAGCAATACCCGGACTACTGCGACCACTGCATGGGCTGGATCGGCCCGCTGATGCGCGAGGCCGGCTTTGTGGTGGACCACGAGCACAACCACTGCGGCCAGTGCTGGTGGGAGATGCGCCGCGCCACGGATGAAAGCCCCTCCCCAGCTCCGGGCGCGGTCTCCGGAGCGGCGGATGCGCGGCTGCAAGCCGGCTGGAAAACGGCGGACACGCGCATGGATTGTTACACACGCGCCAATGACCCGGATGACAAGCGGCGCGTGTCCGGGCCTCATGGATCGCCGGCTGGCGAATGATCCTTTGCTGTCGCGCCGCGCGGAGTGACGGCTGCGCCTGACAGTCAACGCGCGGCTGCTGAGCGGACTTTTTGATGCTCCAGGATGGCTTGGCGGGCTTCAGTGGCTTGTCCGGCTTTTTTGTGCGCGTGGGCCAGGTTCAACCATGCCTGCGGGTGGTCGGGACGGAGGCGGACGGTGTTGCGCCAGGCTTTGGCGGCGGAGGCTGGGGCGCCCTTTTTGTCATGCAGGAGACCCTGGTAATACCAGGCTTCGGCGTGTTTCGGATCAAGTTGGAGGGCGCGCTGGATGGAGGTTTCGGCGCCGGCGTAGTCGCCTTTCCGCCCGCGCACATACGCCTGGAGGTAATGGGCCTGCGCGTAGGCGGGGGAGAGCACGGTGACACGGCGCAGCGCGGCATCCGCCTGGTCGAGATCCCCCGCGCGGGCAAAGTGGCTCGCCAGCAGCAGCCAGGCCAGGGCGTCGTCCGGGCGCTGCTCGACCGCGCGCGAGAGGGCTTCGCTGTCCTCGCCAGTCAAAATGCCCGTGCCGGGAGACTCGCGCATTTTGGCGAAGGCGAGCTGGTGCCAGTAGAGGCCGGCTTTGGGGTCGAGGGCCACGGCTTTGCGCTGGCAGTTCACGGCTTCCGGCCCGGCTCCGAGGCGGGAGGCGGCGAGACCGAGCAATGCCCAGCATTCGGCGCTGCGGGGATATTTGCGGGTGATCTGAACGAGCTCGCGCATGGCGGGTTCGAGTCGCTTTTGCTCCAGGGTCTGGAAGGCCTCCACAAAGGCGGGATCCTGCACGACCTGGCGAAGTCCGGGCGTGCGTGGCAGCTCGCTCAAAGGGCGCAGCGGCGCTCGCTTCTGGCGCAGCGCGAGCGCGGCCGCATCCACTGGCAGGGCGAAGTTTTTCCACTCCTTCAAAGGCACGACCATGCCGATGATGGCGATGGCTTGGCCTTCCTCATCCAGCACGGGCGAGCCGGCGGCTCCCGGGGAGTCGTCACCGCGCACGTTCAGCCAGCCGAGGGCGGTGATGGCCGGGTCTGCCTGGACGCGGGCTTCGGCGAGGACGAGGCCGCGTTTTTCCGAGACGGCCAGCACATGGGCGGCGCGTTCCCGGCTGAAGTCCGCAGTTGGAGCCAGCTCGATCGGTGTGGTGTCAAAGTCCTCGCTTTGCAGCAGCGCCACGCCGCTGGCCTGGTCCACGAGATAAAAACCCGCGGCGCGTGTGCTGGTGCCGTCAGCGCGTACGAGGGTGATGTAGCCGGTCTTTTCCGCGATCTCAGGATGCAGCAGGCCGGCGTCGGTGAGCAGGATGCCGTCGGTGGTGACATAGGAGCCAATGCCGGACGCAAGCTGCACGCCGAGGCTGTCCCAAACGCGGATGCCAACCACGGCGGCAGCGACTTTTTCACCCAAAGCCATCAGGCGGAGTTGCGCGGCAGTCGGAGGCGGAGCGGGAGCCGCGTCCTCCTCAAGCATGGGCAGGAGCGGAGGCAAAAGGTCGGGGTTCATCTCGTCCGGAAGCGGGGGTGAGGCTGGTCCTTCCGTGAAAATGATGAGCGGGTTTTGGTAATTCCCGGAGTCCATTGGGAAGCCTTCCCTGGGCAGTGGCGGTTGCGCGGGTTGCGCGCGCGGAGCCAGAGGAAAAAGCACGGCATCCGGCTGGGCGGCTTTGTCCTTCTCCCCGCCAGCCGCCATCATGACGCCCGCGAGCAGCACGCCGAGGGCGGGCAGGGCAGGTGAGGCGGTGATGCGGCGGCCAGTGAGCTTGTGAGGCATGACTCACTCATAATGGGCGGATCACGGGCTGCCGCGTCGCGCGTGTGACGAATTCTTCACATGGAACTCATTTCAGGACCAAGTCGGCGGCGGTATTTGAAACGCGTTTTTTTGCATCATGCGTCTCCGTGTCATCCTCCCGCCCGCTTTTTTAATCCTGGCCATTGCCGCCGCTTGTTTGCACCCCAGTGGCGCTGCTGAGCTTGAGTTAAAATCCCTTGGCGCTGTGGGTGAGGCCAGGGAGAAACGGAAATTTGGCCCTTTTGTCAGCGTGATGGCTGGTGAGACACTTGGTCAAACCGGCACGGCCAAGGTGGGGGAGCGGAATTTCCCGGTCGAGGACATTGACGGCAGCGCCATTTTCAGTGTGGAGGTGGGCAAGACCTGGAACATGCGCCGGGTGCCGGTGGAGTTCTCGCTTTCCGCCGAGGCAACCTTCACCTCCACGACCCTGCAGGGCAGCGTGCCTGCCGCGAATCTGAACAACGACCAGATCGCAGAATACCAGTCGGACATGAATTCGCTGATCTTCAGCTTGAACGGCACCTTCGCGCTGGACCTCTACCGCTACCGCGCGCGCATCGGCAAGGTTTGGGGAGGCTTCAAACCTTATGTCGGCGGCGGTCTTGGCGGAGGCCAGGTGTGGTTCCGCAATTCCACCGCCAAGTCGGCGGACCAGGTTCAGGGCGGCACCACAGAGCCCGGCGAGGCTGTGCCCTTCTCGATTGACGAGTTCATCAATGTCTGGAACTGGCGCGCCGGCCTCGAGTGGAGCTGGGAGGAACGCTACTCTGTGTTCGCCGAATACCGCAAAACCTACATGGGCGATCTCGATGACCTGCGCGGCTTCCGCAACGATGGCTACCTTGTCGGCTTCCGTTATCGCTATTGATCACCTCCATTCACTCACTTCAGACTTCCGTCCAAATGATCCCGCGCTTCACCTCACTGATTCTGGCCGCAGCGATTCTCGCCGGCCTGTCCTCCTGCAAAACGATGACGAGCGATCCCGTCGTGATCGGCGACTCGCCCGTCACCTACAGGCTCGTCAGCGAGATCGTGGACGAGGAGACGCTTGAGCACAGCGTCAAGTTCCGAAACATCGGCCAGCAAGTGGTGAGCTTTGACTACACACTGGCCGACGACGCCTCCGTGCCGCATCTCGACTGTCTGGGGCCGAACTCCGGCCTCGTCGAAAATCTCTACCCCGGGGCCGAGGCCACCGTGAAAAACACCCTCGGCAAATCGCGCGGCGTGCATGTGGTGCTCGGCAGGATCACGGCCGGCAAAAAATCCGGCGAGCAACTCGCGCGCGTTTACAAGCCGTCCACGCTGCCGCCCCCGATGCCTGCCTCCGGCAGCGGCGGACTCCTGCCCCTGCCGACGCTGGACAGCGCCTCCACCTCCAGCGAGTAAGGTCATGCGGGCGGCGCGCCATTTTTTCACCAGCCCCGTGAAAGCGGGGCTGCTTTGTTTGCTGGCTGCGATGGGTATTCATGCCCAGGACCAGGACGCGCGCGCGGATGAGACCGCCGCCTTGCTTCTGCAACGCGCGCAAAAAGCCCTGGCCGCCGGAGATGACCGGGGCGCCCTGGAGCGCTGCGCGGTCATCCAGAAAAAATACCCGCGGACAGAGTGGTCCGCGCAGGCCTTGTGGCACACTGCGGCCATTCATCAGAAGCACGCCGAGCACAACGCGGCTTTTGAGGCGCTGGACCAGTTGGTGAACCGCCAGCCCGGCCATTTCACACGCGCGCACGAGGAGCAGCTCCGGCTCGCGCTCCGCCTGCTCGGCCTGGCCCGCGGCCAGCGGCGCTCCCTGGAGCCGGTGAAAAAAGCGGACATGGCGCCGCAGGAGGACATCATCGCCATGCTGGCGCGCGTCATTTTGAATGGCCCGCACTCCGAGACCGGTGTCCAGGCGCATTACTGGCTGGGCGTGGCTTTGGAAAAAGCGGGCCGCATCGAGGAGGCGCGCGCGGCTTATGAGGACTTCGTGGAGAAGCATCCGGCGCATGAGCTGGCGGACGACGCCGGCTATCAGGCGGCGGAAATCGCCTTTAAACATTGGAAGGAAATGCGCGGCGCAGCTCCCAAGGACCGCGAGCGCGCGGCGGTCCTCATGACCTGGTTTCTGGCCCGCTTCCCGGAGAGCGAGAAGACCGCCCAGGCGCGCGCCAGCATGGCCGAGCTGCGCGTGGCCGAGGAGCGCGAGCTTTCCTCCCTCGCCGCCTATTACGAGGCGCGCGGCGATGCCAAAGCCGCCGCCATTTACTATCGCGAGCTGGCTTTGAAATTCCCCGGACTCGCCATGGAGGGCAGCCCTCTTCGTGACAAGCTTGCCTCGGTGATCACGAGCAAGAGCCCGCCAAATGACGCGCTTCAGACAGTCGGGCCGGAGGCTTCCGAAGCTGCGGGAAAGTGACTCCGGGCGACCGCGCCGAGTGACGGAATTGTGACGTGATTCGTCTTGCCCGCGCAAGAGTCAAGCTGGCGTGGTGAATGGACGCGCAAGTCGCAATCTCAAGGTGACAAAAGTGTTGCCAGCGAGGTTTTGGAAAATGCGGGTGAGTGGGTTCAAATCGGCGGTGTGAGGACGCGCGGCTCGCCGCCACTTCGCAAGACCACCTTTCTTCATCATGATCAGACCATCCCACACAACTCTCGCCCTGGTGACGCTTCTGGCACTCGGTGCCACACAAGCTTCCGGCCAGGCGGACAAACTCCCCATGAGCCGCACCGCGGGCACAGTCACCGTCGCCCTGCCTGGAGGAGCAACCACCCTGGTTGGCATTTCTAATGTGAAGATCGTCGCCTCCGGCACGGTCGGAGCCGTCGCTGGCGGCGATCTCACGCTGGTGTCGAGTCCGGTCGCTCTGTCTGATGTGCTCGCAGCGCCTCATGCGCTGAAAATCGTCAGCCGGGCCAATCCCGCGGGCAACAATGCCTATGGCAAGTCGGCCACGATCACCGCGCAGGCCGGCCAGGTCGTCACCGCCGCGCTCTCCACCGAGCCGAACGTGGGGGATGAGTTTGTGATCTACCAACTGGCCGCTCTGGGCGGCCTGCTTGGCGCGGGCAATGAGACCGGCCTCACTGGCGCCGCCGCTCCGGGCGCTGCGGACAAGGTTTATCTGACCGACGCCGGAGTCTTGGTCGCCTATTTCTTTAACACCACCGCCGGCAAATGGCGTCTCGCCAGTGATCCCGGCGGTGCCGACCAGGAAAACACGGTCGTCAAGCCTGGCAGCGGTCTCATGATCACACGGGTTGCCGGTCCGGATCGCACCTTGCGCCTCCAGGGTGACACGCTTCCTGCGCGCCACGCCGCCGATGTGGCCGCTGGTCACAACATCGTGAACAATCCCTTCCTCATTGCCACCAGCCTTTCCGCCAGTGACATCCAGTCAAACATCACCGGCGGCACCGGTCCCGGCGTGGCGGACATCGTTTACCTGGAGGAGGGCGGAGTGCTCACCGGATACTACTTCAAAACTGGCGGCCCTGGAGGCACCGGCTGGCGCGCGCTGGGGGACAGCGTGACAGACGCTGGCGGCGCGCTCATCCGGCCCGCCAAAGCTCTCTTGTTCAAAGAGCAGGCCGGCACCGCCGGATTCGCCCTGCCCGAGCCTTTCGCTGACTGAACCCCGCACCCCATCTCAACCTGACTCCACTCATGAAAAAAATTCTTCTAACCGCCGCTTTGATGCTGTGCCTGCAAGGAGCTGTCCAGGCGGCTCCGGCCAGGCTTTTCGCCAGCAACCTCGGCAACGGCATCGCCCCCAGCAACGGCCTGGTGGGCATCAGCACTGCCACAGTTCGCTTCGGCTACTTTCCTGACGCCTATGATTTCAGCGGCAAGACATTTGCCCAGCTCAATGCCGATTTCACCCAGGTGGCGCAATCCACAGCCCCTCTGTTTGTGGATGGCCAGCGCGGCTTTTTTGATCTCGACTTCGACTACGAAACGGGATCCATGGACGGCAAAAAGATCCATGTTTGGATATTGAATGGCGCGACCGCGGCCACTGCTCCCCAGCAGGCGGTCTTTTCCACCAGCCAGACCTTTGTCACTCCGGATGGCATCTTTCCGAACCACAGCTTCGTCAGCCCCGACACGGGTGTCATGGACCTTGTGGCCCATGTCGGCGATCTGGCGGACGGCGCCGACATCGGCGGCGCGGCCAACGCCCATACGACCGTGGGTGATGACTATCGTGTTACCGATGCCACCGCCTCCCGCACACCGGAGGATGAGGTGATCTTCCAAGGCACCGCAGTGACGTTCACAGCCATTGCCGATTCGTCATTCAACGGCATCAAATACCAGTGGCGTCTGAACGGGAAAAACATCTCCAAGGCGAACAGCGAGACATTGGTCATTCCCTCTGTCACGACGAAGAACACGGGAAATTATGACTGCGTTGTCACCGATGACACTGTGGTCGTCACCACCAACGTCGTGCCGTTGCAGGTGCTTGGGATCAAACCCACATTCACCATGCAGCCCGTGTCAGATGTCGTGGCCATAGGATCCGCCATCACTTTGAACGCGCTGGCTGTCAGCCCAAACGGGGTCAACTACCAGTGGAAAAATAAAGCCAGCCTCCCGGGTGCCACAGACCCGCAGATCGAAATTGCCAATGCCCGCCCGGATGATGCCGGTCCCTACATTTGCGTGGCGACCAATGCCGCTGCGATCCAGGGCGGTGGCTCCACAAACAGCCTCGTGGCTGAAGTGGTGGTCATTGACGTCCAGACGCGCGAAATCGGGGGACCCGTCGGTGGAACGGTCAAAATCAATGCCATCTATTTCGGCAAAGCCGCCCGGTTCCAGTGGAAACGCAATGGTGTGGATCTCACGAACGGCGGCCAGTTCTCCGGCGTCACCACCAAAAGTCTCGGCATCAAAGGTCTCACTAACGGTAACGATGGCGACGTCTACACCTGCCAAATCTTCGCTGGCAATGCCGTGGCCGGCTTTGACTCGCTTGAATCTGGTGATTTCAATCTCTCCGTCTTCAATGGCGCGCCCACATTCACCACCGTTGACAATCTCATTGTTCTGCCGCCCGCCACCATCGGCCAGGATTACACTCCTTTTCAGATACCTGCGAACGGAGCCTCCCTTTTCGCGGTCAGCGGCTTGCCCAAGGGCATGGTTTGCCATCCTCAGACCGGGTTTGTGAGCGGTCGCCCCATGGCGTTGAACAAGGACCCGCTGGTTCCCTTCAACCTCACAATCACCATCACGAATGGCAAGGACAAGGTTACGCGTCCCGCGACGATTCTCGTGAACAACATCCTGGCCAATCTGAACGGCGCTTACACCGCCTGGATCGCGCGCTCCACGTTCTCGGGCGGGTACTCTCACACCAACAATCTGGGTGGCCGCATTGACATGCTGATCACCACGCTTGGCTCCCTCTCAGGAAACCTTTTCCTTGGGGATGCCAAACCCATCAAATTCACTGGTTTCCTTAACAACCCCGGCGCGGCCTCGCCCACGGCCACCATCCTGATCCGCCGCCCCGGTCTCAACTTCGTTCCGCTGGAGTTTGTCTTCACTATCCAGACGCCGGATAACGGTGACACGGCGCGCAAGGTGCTCTCCAGCGCTGTCTTGCGGGATGCCTTCCTTGTTCCCGGTCAGACCGGGATCCGCTCCACCACGGTCACAGGCTGGCGCCGCAAGTTCGACTCCAAGAACCCCACGGCCACCTTCCCCGGCATTTACAATGTGGCCGTCACCGCCAGCGGCGACTCCGCCACCCGGCCCAAGGGCGCCACCCTGGCCACCCTCACGATCAAGCCTGATGGCTCCGTTACCATCGTCGGCACCACTGGCGACGGCGAGAAGATCACCGGCTCCACCTTTGTCGGCCCCACCGGACAGGTGCTGCTTTTCAATCTGCTCTACACGCCGCTGAGAGGCTCCATCGTCGGCAACCTCCAGCTCAATCCTGGTGATGCGGTCATCAAGGACACCGTCGGCGGCACGCTCACCTGGAGGCGCCCTGCGAATACCAGCATAAAGACGCGCGCCTATGCCGCCAGCTTCAACCTGGCCTCGGGCGACCTCACGATCGCCGGTGGCCGCTACGCCATCACCGACAAAAACCGCCGCATCCTTGATCTTGCCGCGGACACAGCCGCGCTACTCGAATTCAGTGACGCGGGTCTCAGCCCCGCCAACACACCCGCGCGCCCTGACATCAATGTCACTCTCCAGGCGGGCAACAAGGTACAGGTCAACACCGCCAATCCGCCGCGGCTTACCAAGCTGGTCGTGAACGCCGCCAAAGGCATCTTCAGCGGCACCTTCACCTATGACGGGGTGGCGAACAAGACCGTGAAGTTCCAGGGGCATGTGATCCGCAATGGCGGGGAAATGGGATCCTGGGAAGGATTCGGCTGGTTCATGCTCACCCAGGTTCCTGGCACCACCACCAGCCCGGTGCAGTCCGGTTTGGTTACTCTCGGAATCCCTTGATGAGCACAGGTTCGAGCAACGCACAAGAACTCGCATTTTGAAACATATCATGAAACACACGATCAAAGCCACCTTCCTAGCCGCGGCGTTTGCCGCCGGGACGCTCAACGAGGCCCGGGCCGACTTCATTGTCGTCGGTTCGGCGACTGATAATCGCATCACCACGGACACCCGCTGGACGCGCGACAACGTGTACATTCTCGGACGCGTCATCATCGTCTCCAACGGCGCCAAGCTCACCATCGAGCCGGGCACCATCATCCGCGGCCTGCGCGCTTTGGAGTCCGACATTGCGGAAGAGCCCGGCTCCCTCGTCATTGCGCGGGGCAGCAAGCTGGTCGCCAACGGCACCGTGGACGCCCCCATCATCTTCACCTCGATTGATGATCCCAACGTCCCCGGCGGCGCCGCCACGGTTCCCGCTTCAGTCACCAACCTGCTGGGCCGCGTCATTGACGTGACAGCGCTCGCCAACAACGACTACAGCCCTGGCGGCCCCAGCGGCAACAACGGCTTCGCCAAGAGTGGTCAATGGGGCGGCATCATCCTTTGCGGCCGCGGCCACGTCGCCGCCAACACCGGCAACACGGATGCGGACGCCAACGGCATCTGGGACGCCCACGGCGACAGCCTGACGGAAAACTTCCGCCGCATTCAGAACGCGGGTGTCGGCACGGACTACCCCGAGGGTCTATCCAGCGGCTCCGGCAGCAACGTGCTCAACAGCGAGCTTACCATTTACGGCGGCACGGACGACGATGACGACAGCGGTGTGATGCGCTATGTGGTGAACCGCTACGGCGGATTCGTGATCGGCGCCGCCGCCGTCGGCAACGAGATCAATGGCATCACCATCTGCGGTGTCGGCACGGGCTTCACCTTCGAGCATTGCGAAGTTTACCAGAACAAGGACGACGGCTTTGAGTGGTTCGGCGGCAAGCACGACACCCGCCACCTCTTCTCCAGCGCCAATCAGGACGACGCTTTCGACGGTGACGAGGGCTTTCGCGGCGACCATCAGTTCTGGACCGTCATCCAGGGCACCATCAACACCTCCGGCGGCGCCCTGCGCAGCGGCCACACCGGCAGCAACGGCACCATCGGCCAGATCGAGTCCGGCTCCGACTACCAGTATGACAAGCTCATGGAGTGGGACGGCGGCGAGCCTGACAACGGCGACCGCCTGCCGATGACGGACATCAGCCTTTACAATTTCACCATGCTCACCGGCGGCACGAAGTTCGAGGGCCTCAACCCCAAGCTGGAGGCCCATGTGGCGATGCACAACGGCGTCATCGAAAATGTCAACGCCGTCAGCCGCGCGGCGGAGACCGGCGGCGGCGCCATCACCACCCTTCTGACCTGGAGCAACATCTTTGCCTACCGCGCCACGGCCACGGCTGGCAACCCTCTGCCCGCCAGCAGCACAGTGAGCGTGGGCGCGACCACCGCCACAGTCGGCGGGGTAGTCATCCCGATTCTCAGCCAGGTCAACGCGCTCACCTTCCCAGGTGTCTCCCAGATCCGCACTCCGTGGCGCTTCTCGGCCGTCTCGAACCCGGTGGTGCCGTGCCCGCTCTACACCAAGAACGGACTTGATCCCCGCCTTGATCCCGCCGCCGCCGCTTACGGCAATGTGCCCTTCGCCGTGGCCCTGCCGGGCGGGCTTGTCAACGCGGCCTTCGCCGGCTCGATGCGCGACAACAACCAGATGTTCGGCTGGACCTCGCTTCACGCCCTCGAAGCCTTCGTGGATGACAATCTCGCACGTCCGGAAATCAGTCTTGGCGTGTCTGGCGGCAATCCGACGGTCAGCTTCCAGTCCGTGGGCGGTGTGCGCTATGTGGTCGAAAAATCCGCCGATGGCAAAAGGTGGGCCGTGCTCACCACCGAGCCTCTGGTCGGCACCGATGGCATCGTCGTTCACACTGACACCACCAGTGATGAGGACGACACTGTTCTCTACCGTGTCTATGGCCTGTAAGCGACCTCGAACCCTTTGAATACCCCCGGTGGGACGGTGCCAGGCATCGTCCCACCTTTTCCGTTTCATGAGCTTCATTTCATTTTCCCTTCGTCCCGCTGCCAGCGCCGCCCTTTCGGTCCTGCTTTTTCAAGCCGCCGCAGCTCATGCGCGCGGGCAGGACCAGGCCGGCATCGAAAAAGCGCTGGAGGGGCTGCCTCCCGAGGTTCGCCAGAGTGTGCGCCTGCAGCCAGACGGCATGGATTTGCCCTCCGCCTCCGCTGACGATCCACTGAGCCTGGCTGTACGGGCCGCCTCCCTGGTCAGCGGCGACACCGAGACACAAAACCGGCTGCTGCATGATTGCGGTCGTCAAGCCGTCCGCCAGGGCAGAACCGGCACCGCCCGCGCGCTGGCGGCGCGTCTCACGGATTACCGGGCCGCCCTGCTGCTGGTGGAGATCGCGGAAAAAGAAGCGGGCAAAGATCGCGGGCAGGCACGCGGGCTGGTGATGCTCGCCGCGGGCATGACAGGCATGATCAAACCCTGGCAGGCGGAGCTGGTGCTGGCCCGGCTGGTCCATGCGGGAGCCTTGCTGGAGATCGATGAGGATGTCACGCGCGTCTGGTGGGAGAGCATTCGCGATCCGGAGACACGCTTCGCCTCGGGCGCGGCGCTCATGACGCTCGAGTCCGCGAAAACCGGCGTCTTTGACCTGGCCCGCCTGCGCTCCGGCCAGGATGCCAAAACACGCGGGAAGCCCGTCCCCGCATTGCTGGAGGTGTCACGCCGTTTGTTCGGCCAGGCGTTGGAAAGGCTCGCCTCCACGGATGCGCGCCAGCAGGCGCTGGGCACGGCGCTTGTGGAAAGCGGCATTGAGGTGCTGGCCATCTCGAACGTGCCCAAGGCCGAAGTGCTGGTGGAAACCGCCGTCGGATTTTTCCAGGCCGGGCACGAATACCTGGCCCGCCGTCTATTTAATGTCGTCGAAGATCGGCTCGCGGCTCCGCATGAGGAGCAGGCCCGGCTGATGTGGCATGTGGCGCGTCTTTGGGCGCTGAGGGGCCGCGCCTCGGACATGCCGCCCCTGCTGGCTGAGACGGAGGCGGCGGTGCGCCGCATGGACGGGATGCATCACCCGTTTGCCTTCGCCTGGCTGGCCGCGGCGCAGGAGCTGTCGGGTGAGAGAGACAAAGCGGCGGCATTGCTCAATGAGGCGGTGACAAGCGCGGCGGAAAATCCGAACCGGCGCACGGGCCTCGCCGGCGCGGTGGAGATCAGCCTCTGTCATGCGCGCACCGGGCGCGTTTTGCCGGAGAATGTGAACAAAAAATTGGCGGAAATGGCGGGACTGCCGGCGGCGGCAGGTGAATGAGCGGGCGGATGCGAGCATGAACTTCGAGCGGAACTCCTTCTTTTTCCTCTGTCTCACCGCCGCAGGCTTTTGTCTCTGCTGCTGTCCTCCCGCACGCGCCCAGGACTCCCTGCGCGGTGGTTTGCGCGGCTCGGTGAAGGACGCGGACTTTTATGTCGGCGTGCCGGAGGTCGTCATCAATCTTGAGCCTGGGGGGCAAAATGTGCGCACGGACAAGGATGGGCGCTTTTTCGTCAATGATCTGGCACCAGGCGTGTATCGCCTGGCGGCGACAGCGGAGGGTTATATCCGCACCAGCCAGAGCGGCGTGGTCGTCAGCGCCGGCAGTGTGCGGGAGCTGGACATTGAAATGACGGCCGAGGTCGTTGAGCTGGATGAGTTCACCGTGCAGGACCTCATCACGGATGAGAGCAATGTCGTGCCCCTGAGCATCGGCGCGTCCTTGCAGTCCTTCGCCAGCGCCATCTCGCCGGAGCTGCTGAAAAGCGCCGGCTCCTCCGGCGACATCGGCGGCGCGCTCAAGCGCCTGGCCAGCACCGCCGTGGTGGACAGCCGCTACGTCGTCGTGCGCGGATTGAGCGACCGTTACAACGTCGTCGTGCTCAATGGCGCGCGCCTGCCCAGCTCGGACCCCGACAAGCGCGCGGTGAACATTGACATCTTCCCCACAGGTCTCATCGAGACGGTCGTCAGCTCGAAAACCGCAGTGCCCTCCATGCCTGGCGAATCCACTGGCGGCTACCTGAACATCATCACCAAGCGCATTCCGAAAGAGCCCTTTCTTAACATCTCCATGTCTTACGGCTACAACACGCTGTCCACCGGCAGCGGCCAGTTCTTGAGCTACAAAGGCGGCGGCACGGGCTTTCTTGGAGACGCGGGTTCCCGCGAAATGCCCTCCATCATGCAGGACATCAACGCCATGCCCAACAGCTCCGCCGCGCTGACTTTCAACGATCCCGCCCTCTCGCCCGCCGACATCGAGGCGGCGCGCCTTTCCGCCAACTCCCGCGCCGCGGCCATCGCCTTGCGGGACCGCGCCATGGGCACCAGCTACAAGGACGCGCCCATGGACTTCAGCTTTAGCGCCATTGGCGGCACGCGTTTTGAGGACTTCATGGGCGGCACGCTCGGTCTGATCGGCGGCTTCACCTATGGCAAAAAATACACCGCCGAAGTGGGTGAGCGCGGCTTTGCCAACATCGGGGCCGGTGTCGCCCAGCCTACGCAGCAGTTCGACTTCCAGCGCGGAACGGAGAGTCTGCTCGCAGGTGCTTTGCTCAGCGCCTCGCTGGAGTTCAATCCCGAAAATAGTGTCACCCTCACCTGGTTCGCCAACCTCTCCGCCCAGGATGATGCCATCTTCGCCTTCGGCCCCTCGCTCACCCTCACCGAGTTGATGATCTTCCGCGAGTTCATGTTTTACACCGAGCGCCGTCTTCAGACACTTCAGCTCACTGGCGAGCACGTCATGCCCGGCATGAGCGATATCAAAATGGACTGGCTCATCGCCTACAGCATGTCGTCCCAGAACCAGCCCGACTTGCGCAAGGCCAACTATGCCTTCAGCACCGACCCCAGCATCAACGCTTACGTCGGCCCCGGCGACCCAGCGCCGCCCGACTTCGAGCGCACCTGGCGCCGGCTCGACGACACGAACTACAATGTGGCGTTAAACTTCGAAATCCCGCTCGACGAGGAGGCGAAGAACGGGGACGGCGGCACCAAGTTCAAATTCGGCGGCAACTTCGACCACAGCACGCGTGATTATAAAACCGACAACTTCGAGTATGTGGGTCTGCCGGATGGTCTGCTGGTGGCCAATTTCCTCGGCCTGGCTCCAGGCACTCCTCTACTCACCCTTCCACCCAGCCCTGACGACCGCCGCATGCTTACCCTCGGTGACTTGCTTGGCGGCATTGACCTGGTTGATCAGACTCGTGATCCGAATGGTCTTGGTGGGGACCTTGTGCGCGACAACTTCTTCCTGGCGCGCGCTTTTAACATTCCCGCGCGCGAAGTTTACACTGCTTATCAAACGATACCGGCGGCATACGGCTCTTTCACGTTCAACCTGAACAAAAAGTTCGAGACCACCGTCGGCGCGCGCGTGGAAGCCACGCGCATGACGGTCAGTGTGGAGCGCATTGGTGACGGGGGCAGCAATTTCGCCAGTGGCAAGTCGGACAACTTCGAACTCAACCGCACCGACCTTCTGCCCAGCATGTCGAACCGCTGGGAGATCGCCGACAAAATGTCCATCCGCTCCTCGGTCAGCCGCACCATCGCGCGCCCCACGTTCAAGGAGATCGCCCTCGTTTTCTCACGCGACCCGGAAACCGGGAACTTCTTCGTCGGCAATCCCGCGCTGCAGATGTCCTCCATCATGAACTACGACCTGCGCTGGGAATACAATCCCGCGCCGGGGGACCAGTTTGCCATCTCCCTCTTCGCCAAAAGCATAGACAAGCCCATCGAGTTCGTGAACCTCGGCGTCTTCAACACGGCGGAAAACGAGGAGCGCGCCGTGGTCTATGGTTTCGAGATCGAGATGTACAAGGACCTCGGCCGGCTCATGGAAACTCTGGAGGGCTTCTCCTTCGGGCTGAACTACGGCTTTGTCTTCTCCAAGGTCGAGCTGAGCCAGAACAGCCGCGAGATCCGCGAGCGCGCCGGCCTTTCCCTGGACCGCCCGCTCCAGGGCCAGCCAGACTACACCTTCAACGCCAACCTCACCCACGAGATCAAGGACTGGGGACTCACCAGCGCCATCCTGCTCAACGTCACCGGCCCGCTGCTCTACACCGTCGGCGGCCAGTTCGAGTCGAACCTGACGCCGGACATCTACCAGCGTCCCTTCACCTCTCTGGATCTGGCCTTCAGCAAGCAGATCACCGAGCACTGGTCCTTCAATCTGCGTGTGAGCAACCTGCTCAACCAGCCGCGCGAGCGCTATTTCGAAGGCGGCCTGCCCTTCGCCGTCACGCAGACCGGCACCACCTACACCATGGGCATGACCGGGAAGTGGTGAGCGCGCTCCGGGGAATCGTGGTGGCAAACACGGCGGCAGATGCTTTCATCGCGCAGCCATGCGTTTGCTGTTCGCCGCCGATCTTCATTATTCGCTCAAGCAGTTCGACTGGCTTCTTGCCCAGGCGCCCGACTTTGGCGCGGTGATCATTGGCGGTGATTTGCTTGATCTGTCCTCGGCTCTGGACGCGGATGTGCAGATCGCGATTGTCGAGAAATACCTCGACCTCATCCGCCAGAAGACAATGCTCGTCGTCTGCTCCGGCAATCACGATGGCGACTGCCGCAACGAGGCCGACGAGTCCATCGCCCGATGGGTGCGCGCGGCGCGGCATGAGGGCCTGCATGTGGACGGCGACAGTTTTTTCATCGGTGAAACGCTCGTCTCAGTCTGCCCGTGGTGGGACGGTGAATTGACCCGGTCCTTGATCGAGCGGCAGCTTGAACAGGACGCCGCAAAGGACAAAAGCCGCTGGATCTGGATTCACCACGCGCCTCCGCTCGGAGCGCGCACCTGCTGGACCGGGCGCAAGTTCATAGGCGACGAACATCTGCTCGGCTGGATTGAGCGGTTCCAGCCCGGCATGGTTTTCAGCGGTCACATTCACAACTCCCCGTTTTACCCCGAAGGTTCATGGATTGACCGGCTGGGCGGCACCTGGGTTTTCAATCCCGGCCGTCAGATCGGTCCGCAGCCCGCTACCATCATCCTCGACCTGGATGAGATGACCGCTGAGTGGAGTTCGCTGGAGGGGCACTCAGTCCGCAGTCTCAGGATCGCGGAGGGTTGACGCCTTCGGCGCCACGTGCGCGCGCGGCTGGCGGTGCATGAGCGTGTCGAGCATGCCGTCCACCATCGCCAGATGATCATGACCGGCGAACTGCTGCTTCACATCCACCAGGTATTTGTTCACCGCGTCCAGACGCCGCGCCAGCAGCCGGCACAGGTGCAGGCACACCGCCGGATTGCGCTCCAGAAAGGCGGCGGCATCGGCCACTTCATAAAAACTCGCCGCTGACACCGTGCGCACCTCCGCCGTGTGCGGGACGGCCAGCAGCGCCGCCAGATCGCCGAACACCGCGCCCGGATCTGCGCAGCGGGCCACCGCCATGCCGTCCTTAACCACCTCCACGCGGCCTTCGATGAGGATGTAGAGCATGCCCGTGCTGTCACCCTGGGCCAGCACGGTTTTTCCCGCGTCGAACCGCCGCACGGGATGATCTTGAAACGCGGAGAAAATGTCAGCCATGAAGCCCATGAAACGCCTTTGCCGCCCAGTGAAAAGCGGATTCTGCAAGGAATGGCCGCCAGGAAATCAAGCCGCCTCGCCATGACACAGCATGGCTCGTGCCATGACACGGCGTTGATAAGCCGGGTGGACGGTGTTCTACCGAGGAGGGGATCAGCCCTCGTTCTGGCCCACTTCCTTGACCGTCATCGCCTGCTTGCCGATGCGGCCGCGCAGGTAATGCAGGCGGGAGCGGCGGACTTTTCCGGGCTTGGTGACCTCGATTTTGGCCACTTTCGGGCTGTGCAGGGGGAAGACGCGCTCGACGCCCTCGCCATAGGAGATTTTGCGGACGGTGAAGGCCTCGTTGATGCCGGCGCCTTTGCGCGCGATGACGATGCCTGCGAAAATCTGGATGCGCTCCTTGTCACCCTCGACGACGCGGGTGTGGACCTTGACCGTGTCGCCCACATTGAAGGCGGCCACGTCGGGCTTGAGTTGCTCGGATTCGATTTTGGAGATGATGTTGCTCATGGCAGGTGTCTTTTTCCCTCTGCCTCCCTGTTCCCATGAGGGGCGAACGGTGAGAGGGGCGCGCATTGTGGATGCGATCACCCTTTTGGCAAACGGTTTTTGGGCGGACGCGGGCCCGTCTTGAGGGCTTCCGTGGCTGCAATCATTTGCCCGGCAGGCTTCCGGACCCTGCGTGGCTGCGGAAAGACGGTTGGCAAAGCGGATGGCGCGGCTAGAGTCGGAGCATGAATCGAACTGCTGTTGGCTGCCTGATCGGCGCGCTGGTGCTCGCCCTGCTCGTGAGTGTGGGCCTGAACATGGCGCAATCCATGCTCCTGCTCGGACAGGAGGCTGCGGGCCTGGACGGGCGTGAGAAATTGACCGAAAAACTGGAGACACCGGGCGGCAAAAATGCGACTGACAAAATCGCCCGGGTGGACCTGGAGGGCATCATCGCCTCCACCGAGGAGGGCGGGCTGATGGGCATGGCCGTGGCGGGGCCGGACTTCATCAAGCGCGCGCTGGAGCAGGCGCTGGAGGATACGGACGTGAAAGCCGTGCTCCTGCGGGTGAACTCGCCCGGCGGTGAGGTTACGGCCTCCGACACGATTTATGCGGCGGTGAAGAAGGCGGCGGAGAAAAAGCCGGTGGTCGTTTTCATGGACTCGATGGCAGCCAGCGGCGGATATTATGTGGCATGCGGCGCCACGAAGGTGGTGGCCGCGGAGACGACCCTGACGGGCAGCATCGGCGTGATCATGGAGTCCATGAGCTACCATGACCTCTTCGACAAGGTGGGCCTGGCCACGCGCACCTTCACCAGCGGCGCCTTCAAGGACACGCTCAGCGGCGCGCGGCCGATGCGCGAGGACGAGCGCGTGTATGTGCAGGGCCTCGTCAACGAGATGTACGAGCGCTTTCTCGGCATCGTCGCGCAGGCCCGCGGCAAGCCCGCCGAGACGCTCCGCGGCGGCGTGGCCGACGGGCGCGTGCTCACGGGCCGGCAGGCCCTGGAGGCCGGGCTGGTGGACCAGGTGGGCTACATTGAGGACGCTTGCGCGCTGGCAAAGGAACTGGGCAAGGCTCCGGAGGCCAAAGTGGTGAGATACCGCGCCACCCCGAGCCTGCTCGGCGCTCTCGGCCTGGCCTCGGCGCGCGCGGAGAAGCCGCTGAAAGTGGAGCTGGATGTGACGGGCGGCACTCTGCCCCGCCTCACACCCGGCATGATGTACTTCCTGCCTCCATGGCTGCCGCGCTGAGCATCTCCGCCCCGCTTTTTCGCCATCATGGACGCGCCCACCGCCGGAGTCTTGAGGGATGTGACCCTGCTGGCCAGCCTGGCCATGCTGGCCGGCTCGGCGGCCTACAAATGGCTGCGCGTCACGCGCCCTTCCGAGTGCTGGCACTGGAGCGGGCGGGTGGACGCACGCCCATACACAGGCGTTGACGCGGTGGTCGTGGCGGCGCTGACGGTGATGATCTTCGGTGTGCTGGGCATGCCGGAGACCGCCGAACCGGCGGAGGCGGCAAAGCAGCATTCGGAACTGAGCGCGCCGATGGTGATGGCGGGCATCGTGGTGCAGCTCATCGGCGGGGCATTGCTGCTTTTTTATCTGGGCGGTGTGCGCGGTCTGTCGCCGGCGGCTCTTTTCGGCCTGCGCGGCCGCTCCTGGCCGCGCGTGCTGGGCGCGGCGGTGCTGCTCATGCCGCCCACGCTGGTGCTCGTCAACGCCCTGGCGGAGGGCATGGCGGTGTGGATGCAGTCCTTCTGGCCGGAAATGCAGGCGCAGGAGGCGGTGCGCGCCTTCCGCGACTCGGATGACCCGGTGGCGCGCGGAGCGCTGGTGCTGGCCGCCGTGGTGGTGGCGCCGCTGGTGGAGGAGCTGGCATTTCGCGGCTTTATCTACGGCTTCCTGAAGCGCTTCACCGATGGCTGGTTCGCGGCGTTGTGCTCCTCACTGCTCTTCGCGGTGGCGCATTTTCATGTGGGCAGCCTTTTCCCCCTGGCCCTGCTGGCGCTCATCCTCTGCGCGGCCTATGAGATCACCGGCAGCCTGCTGGCGCCGATGCTCATGCACGCGCTCTTCAACACGACCAGCCTGCTCCTGCTGGTTTACGCGCCGGAAATGACCACGCCATGAAAACCCTGGCCGACACTGGCGAGGACGCGCTCATCCGCCGCCTGGTGAAAAACCTCCCGCACGATCCGGACGTGCTCGCCGGTCCGGGCGACGACTGCGCGGTGGTGCGCGCGCCGGAGCGCGGGCGGCATCTGCTTTTGAAAACGGACACCGTGGTGGAAGGCGTGCATTTCACACCGGAGACAAAGCCGGGCCTCATCGGGCGCAAGGCGCTGGCGCGCGTGGTGAGCGACTTCGCCGCCATGGCCGCCGTGCCCCGCCACGCGCTCGTCACACTCATCGCGCCGTCCGGCACGCCGCTGCGGCGCGTGGAGCAGCTTTACCTTGGGCTTCGCGCGGAGGCGGCCAGGCACGCCGTGAGCATCGTCGGCGGCGAGACCTCGCGCGGGCCGGCGCTCATCGTCACCGTCAGCATGACAGGCGAGGCGCCTGCCGGACGCTGGATCCCGCGCAATGCGGCCCGCGCGGGGGATCTTCTTCTCGTCACGGGCCGCCTCGGAGGCTCCATCCGCGGGCGGCATCTGCGCTTCGAGCCGCGCCTGGCCGAGGCGCGCTGGCTGGCCCGGCACCTGCCTGTTCATGCCATGATGGACTTGAGCGACGGACTGGCCAAAGACCTGCCGCGCATGGCTGCGGCAGCGGGACTCGGCTTCGAGGTTGAGATGCAAAGCCTGCCGCGCGCGCGCGGCGTCACCACGGAGCAAGCCTGGGGGGACGGCGAGGACTACGAGCTGCTCCTGGCTGTCTCGCCGCGCGTCAAACCCGCCGCCCTTGCGGCCTGGCGCGGCGCTTTCCCCAGGCTGCCCCTGACCCGCATCGGCACTCTGACGCGGAAGCCTTCCACATCCTTGGCTCCGGGCGGATGGGATCACTTTGGTTGAACTTCACCCCATCCTTGCGCGCCATCACTCTTTGCTCAGTGCCTCGTCCAGGTTGAGCACGAGCTGGGCGAGAGCGGTGAATGCGGCGTGATCAGGGGCGGGGAGTCTTTCATCGCGAGGCAACTCGCCCACCTGGAGCAAAGCGGCGGCACCGGCGGGATCGGCGCGGAATTGCTCCTTCAAGATGCCGAGACGCCGGAGCAGGATGGCGCGCTCTTCCTTCGAAGGCATGCGCGCAAGCACGAGCCGGTGCAGATGATCCACGCGCGCGGTGTCATCGCGCGCGGCGAGCATGACCCGCCGGGCCAGCGCGCGCGCGGCCTCGATGTAGGTGGTGTCATTGAGCGTGGTGAGGGCGTGCAGGGGAGTGTTGGTGCGCTTGGCTTTGACCTCGCAGACCTGGCGGGCGGCGTTGTCAAAAAGCATGGTGGGGCCGACGATGCGCCGCCAGAATGTGTAAAGCGTGCGGCGGTAGAGTGATTCACCGTGGTCCTGGACGTAGCTTTTTTTGCCAAAAGTGGCCTCCTCCCAGATGCCTGCGGGCTGATAGGGCTTCACAGCAGGGCCGCCCTGCGCGGGACTGAGCAGGCCGGCGGCGGAAAGCGCCGTGTCCCGCAGCATCCAGGAGGGCAGGCGGTGGCGCGGACCGTGCGCAAGCAGGCGATTCTCAGGATCGCGCTCGACGAGGCCGGGCGGGGTCTTTGAACTCTGCCGGTAGGCGCGGCTGGAGACAATGAGGCGCAGCAGGTGCTTGATGTCCCAGCCGCTGTCCATGAGTTCGACAGCGAGCCAGTCGAGCAGTTCCGGGTGGCTGGGTTTTTCTCCCTGGAGACCGAAGTCCTCCACGCTCTTGACCAGCCCGGTGCCAAAGATGGCCTGCCAGTAGCGGTTGACCGTGACCCGCGCGGTCAGCGGGTTTTCACGCGCGACGAGCCAGCGCGCCAGATCAAGCCGGCTCGCGCGATCAGGGAGAGCCACGCCCCCGGCAAAGGCGGCGGGCACGGCGCCGGCGACTTTGACGGCGGTGGGCTTGTCATAGGCGCCTTTGTCGAGGATGAAAGTGTCGCGCGGCTCTTTGAGATGGTCCATGATCATGACCTTGGTGACGCTGCTCTGCGCGGAGTCGCGCGCGCGGACGGCGGCGAGGTGCTTTTTCAATACAGCGACATAGGCGGGGTCCGCGCCATCGGTCTCGAAATAGCCGACGGCTTCCAGAATGGCGTCCACACCGCGCCGCTCCGGGGGTGTTTTGGCGAGTGTGGCGGGCAGGTTGCCGGGGAGCTTGGAGGCGTCCGACTGCTCCAGCGGCGCGCCTTCGGGGCGCGGGAATTTTTTCAACTCAAAGGCTTCGACCTCCTTGATGATGGCGGCCAGTTTTTGCCGGGCCGCCTCCACCCGCCCGGTCTCGGCGGGCGTGGAGAAATCGAGCACGGGGGCGGCCTGGCCGCCGCGTCCCGCGCCGGTTTCTGACATCTGGTTGAAGATGTCATAGAGCGCGTAGTAGTCGCGCTGGGGCAGCGGGTCGTATTTATGGTCGTGGCAGCGGCAGCAGTTGAAAGTGGCCGCCAGCCAGAGAGTGGCGGTGGTCTCGACGCGGTCGAAGACATTCTCCACGCGCGTCTCCTCGGCGATGCGACCGCCCTCGCCGTTGTGCATGTGGTTGCGGTGGAAACCGGAGGCGAGCTGCTGGGAGCGGGCGGCTCCAGGCAGGAGGTCGCCGGCGATCTGCTCGATGGTGAACTGGTCGTAAGGCATGTTGGCGTTGATGGCGTCCACCACCCAGTCGCGCCATGGCCACATGGTGCGCTCCGGGTCGCCCTGGTAGCCGTTCGTGTCCGCGTAGCGCGCGGCATCCAGCCAGTCCCAGGCCCAGCGCTCGCCAAACCGCGGACTGGTGAGCAGGCGGTCCACGATGGAGTTCAAATCGAAATTCGAAGTTCGAATCTCGAAGTCGTGGGCGCTGGGTGGCAGGCCGGTGAGGTCGAGGGAGAGGCGCCGGGCAAGCGTTTCGGGGGAGGCATCGGGGGAGAAGGTGAGTTCTTCTTTTTGCAGTCGCTCGGCGATGAAGACGTCGATGGGGTTTAGAATTTCGAATTTCGAGCTTCGAATTTCCGGCACGGCCGGCCGCATAGGCGGTTCGTAGGCCCAGTGTTTGCCCCAGGGCGCACCCTGGGCGACCCAGTCCTGAATGAGTTTTTTTTGTTCGGCGCTGAGTTTGCGCAGCGCCTTCAGAGGCGGCATCGCATCATCGGGATCGGTGCTGAGAATGCGCGCGATGACCTCGCTTTTGGACAGGTCGCCGGGCACGACGGCGGTGGCGCCGCTTTTTCCCCGGCCCAGCGCGCTTTCCTGAAGATCTAGCCGCAGCCCTCCCTTCCGCCCCGCTTCATCGGGGCCGTGGCAGGCAAAACAAGTGTCCGAAAGCACGGGCAGGATGTCGCGGGAGAACCGTATTTCATCCGCCACGGTGGGTGTGGCGGCGGCGAGAAGCAGCGCAAAGATGGAGGCTGTTGTCTGAAAGGCGTGGGAATCCATGCGGTGGCACTCAATACGTCGCGTGAGGGATGGATTATCCGGCCCTCGCCGTGTTCTCCACCGGTCAGCGCCAGGTTCACAAAATGCCAGGTTCAGAAAATGCCTTGCAACTTCTAGTCTTTGGGGCGCACGGCATATTGGGGGCAGGGGCATGTTGCCTGTGCGGGAAGGCGAGATGGGTTTCCCATGCGAAAAGCAGGTCCAGAGGGTGCCTGGGTCAGAACGCACACGGAGCAGCACAAATCACCCCGCACCCGCATTCCTCACCCTTTTGAGCGCATACCATCCGCCGCCCGCCACTTCCGCGA